>Ga0207814_100013_pt1 | contig 433649 bp, 409 predicted proteins | sample TtaePargueraPR_7_FD_187755 | JGI IMG/M metagenome (GOLD analysis project Ga0207814, IMG submission 187755) | Aerobic enrichment media microbial communities from Bioluminiscent Bay, La Parguera, Puerto Rico - Tt and P1 (2) (SPAdes) | ecosystem: Environmental > Aquatic > Marine > Unclassified ...
ATGTTTGATTGTCGGGTGCATGCGGATTGGAAGATCGCAAACAGGCCAAAGCCTGTTTGCACAAGGTTCTTTGCGAAGGCCATAGGCCGGAGCTGAGCGAACGCAGTGAGCGCTAATCCTGCCCCCGCAACCAATAAAAAGACCCTGTCACCTTCGGTGGCAGGGTTTTTTATTGCCCGCAGAGACAGTCTTTAAACCTGTAACCTTCCTTGGTTCTGAGCCTTCTCATAACTTGAAGGCTGAAGACGTGCTCGTCGGGCATCGGCTCATCTATCCGATACCTGCTCGCCCTTGTAGCGGGCTTTGTTATCGCCTACGAGAACCGTCTTAAGCGCATGCCGAGTTCACGAGGGACCCATGAATTGCTGTAGCGCATTGGTTAAGGCGGGTGAGAGTTACGTCCAAGGCTGTAGCTGCAACTCTGACCGAATTTTCTTTCCTTTGTTCAGCCAGTTACCAGTTTCGATTTGTTCACCATCTGCTCCGAAGGGAACTACTGTTATTGTGTGGGTCGTTGTATCCACATTGACCCGACAAAAATTGTTTTCTTGGGTGAAGTTACGGGCGACGTAATCCATCGTTATGTCACTTTCAACGACAAAGGTGTCTTTTTGGTCTTCTTTTGTTGAGTCATGGACAAAATTGGAAGGCTCACCATCGGCAAACGGGAATGGCCAGTAAAATGCAGAAGATGTAATCGAGAATGCTTTGAGTGCATCATGGCGTGGTTCGGGACCGTTGAAAGTGATTTCGGCAACGTTGGAACAGTGAATGTCCCCGGAGAGAAACACTACATTCTGAATGTTCTTATCTACAATCTTTCTGAGGAGTGCTCTTTTGGTGTTTGGAAAGGCGGGCCAGGAATCGCTTTCTTCCTTGGCTTGGACTGCTTGTTTCAGGTTCTTGAATTCGCGGCCTTCTCTGGCGGTGATCGGGCTTGGTACAAAGACGCTTGAAGTTACGATGAATTTTGGAGCATCACCCACTTCATTTTGGGCCTGTTCCAACCATTCAAGAAGGAGATCTATTTGTCCCGGTTCATCTTCTGAAAGGCTAGGACGACCAAGCATATGATTGTCGTCAAGAGTATAGGGGACATCATCCATGATCCGTTGTGTTCGGGTATCAAGGACAAAAAACGGATATCCAGCAAAATCAAAATTATAGAACAAGCGTTGCCCGTAACTATCCGGTCCATGAATCCATTGATAGCTGCGATAAGCCTGAATTGCTGTGTTGAATAAACGCCGGTTTTCGATCTTCTTGATGCGATCCTGGCTCCAGTTATCGGAAATCTCGTGATCATCAAGGATCATGTAGTGTGGTACGCTTCTTAGCAACCGTCGCATGTGGCGGGAGCCAAAGGCTGCATGATAACGCTCTTGGAATTCAGCAAAAGTGTCTGCTAACCCGATTGGGACGTGGCGGTTGAGCATGTCAGCATAGATCTGATCACCAACCATTAGTACGAACGAAGCTTTTCCAGTTCCTCTGTCGCGTCCAACCTCTTCGCGCAGGGGGCCGAAAATTTCGTCGGAGTTCTTTGTTTGCCAAAGTAATCCGGGGTAGCGACAGGACCCAATAATGAAGGAAAAATCTACTCGCGCAGGCCTGTCGACTTTAGGAAACGTACGAAATGTCGCGACAGATTGCTCTTCATCAAGCTTCAAGAGATCTTCAATCCAAGTTTCCGGTTCGGGAAGTCGCTTAAGGAGTGCGCCCGAAGAAATACTGTCTTCAAAGGGAGTGGGGTCATCAACTATTAGGGTTGCAAAGCGCGCTTCATATTCTGTATCGGGCTGCAGAGCGGTTACCTGTCGTGATTTATCTAGGCCAGTTTCTTTTCCAAATGTAATTGTGCCGGTACGGTCGTATTCCCGCCTGAGACGAAAATAGTAAGCCGTTGGGACTTCGACTTTTTTACCGTTTATTTTGACGATTGTTGCAATACCAATCGTTCGCCGAGAGACTTCTTCTTCTGCTGGGTTTGCTTCGACCGATAGCGCAGCCTTGATCCATATACGCGAACTGATATCCGTTGTATGTCCTACCAAAGGGCCCAAACCAGGGCACCGCACTCCGCTCATCGCTAAATCTCCTGAATTGACTTGGCAACCTGCAATTTAAACTATAAACCTTAGGTTGATATTTATCAATTATTTTAAGCGGTTTGGTGTGGTGTTTTCAGAAGAAAAGGGAGGTTTTATTGCGGATGGTAAAAAGTTGATCAATATACGTAATTCTCCGTCAAAAACATCGGCCCGCCCTTATGTCTCGGGAAGCCATAGCCATTGACCATCACAACGTCGATGGCATCCGGGCTGTTGGCGATGCCTTCGCTCAGGATCTTGTCGCCTTCATTGCGCATGGCCGCGAGGATGGTGTCGATGATTTCATCATGGGAAAAGTCGCGGCGTGTGATGCCCTTCTTTTCTGACTCGGCAATGACCAGCGCGACGACTTCCGGGTCCGGATGGGCTTTGCCGTTTTCGTCATAGCGATACCATCCAAGGCCGTTCTTTTTGCCAAAACGTCCCATTTCGCACAGGTAATCACCCAGTGCGACATAGCGTTCTGCCGGATCACGGAAGGGGGCAAGGCGTTTGCGCGTGGCCCAGGAAATTTCGAGACCGGCCATATCCTGCATGGCAAACAAGCCCATCGGGAAGCCGAATTCGACCATGGCAGCATCGATCTGATGGGGAAGGGCGCCGTCTTCGAGCATATATTCGCAATGCTTGCGATAGGCCGACATGATGCGATTGCCAATAAAGCCGTCACAGACGCCGCATGGAACAGCAATTTTGCCAAGAGAACGGCCAAAGGCAAAGGCGGTCGCAAGGCTTTTCGCGTCGGCCTGCGTGGTTCGGACGATTTCAAGCAATTTCATGATATGGGCGGGCGAAAAGAAATGAAGCCCGATCACGCGCCCCGGATTAACGCATTTTGCCGCGATCTCGTTGATATCAAGATAGGACGTGTTGGATGCCAGAACCGCATCGGGTTTGCAATGAAGGGACAGTTTGCCAAACACGTCATGCTTGACCGCCATATCTTCAAAGACGGCCTCAACCACCAGATCGGCCGAAGCCAGGGCCGCATAGTCCGTACTGGTTGAAAGGGCGGCCATCAACCGATCAAAGCGATCCTGGGTGATCAATCCGCGCTTGAGGCTTCCTGAAAGATGCTTTTCGACCGTGTTGCGGCAATTCGCACAGGCATCTTCATTGCGTTCAATGATCGCGACCTTAAAGCCCGCAAGCAGGGATGCGGTTGCAATGCCCGCCCCCATGATGCCGCCGCCAATCACGCCGACATTGGTAATGGGTGCGGGATCCACACCGACAAGCTCGGGCAATTTGCCAACCGAACGTTCGGCAAAGAAGATGTGACGAAGCGCCTTTGACTGATCGCTGTCGCGCAGCTCGACAAAAGTTTGACGTTCAAAGGCAAGACCGTCTATGGCCCCCTTTTCAAGGCCGGTACGCAGGACATCAATGGCCGCAAGCGGTGCAATCTGGCCGCGGGCCTTTTTGCAGGCGGATGCGATGATGTCGTCCCATGCGGCACTGTCGGGCACATCGACCGGCGCACGATCAACAAGGGCGACAGGCATATCCCGATCAAGGATCGTCTGGGCAAAGTCCTTGGCGGCATCAAGCAGCGCGCCGTGGCAAATCGCATCGATCAGGCCAATTTCGTTGGCCTTGGCGCTTGAAACAGGTTTGCCGGACGTGATGATGTTAATGGCCTCAGTCACAGGGACCAGACGGGGCAGGAGAACCGTGCCGCCCGCACCGGGGATCAGGCCAAGATTGACTTCCGGAAGGCCAAGTGTGGCCGATTTGTCTGCAATCCGGTAATGACATCCCAGCGCGACTTCGAGCCCGCCGCCAAGAGCATGACCGTGAATGGCGGCAATAACCGGTTTGGTTGTTGCTTCGAGCCGTTTGATCACATCGGGAAGGATCGGGTCTTTGGGTGGCTGACCAAATTCCGTCACATCGGCCCCGGCGATAAAGGTTTTGCCGCCACAGATCAGGATCGCGATCCTGATCGCCGGATCACGGTCGATTTGATCAAGGACATCAACGATGCCGGCTCGCACCGGATGGCTGGTGGCGTTGATCGGCGGGTTGTTGATCGTGATAATGCCGATATGGTCTTCACGGGTCAGGGTGACGGTGGTCATATCAGTCATCCTCCCCGCTGATCGGTGTCAAAAGGCAGGCCGTCAGATCAGACTCGGGATCGGCAAGATCGGCAATGACATCGAAATGATGCTTGTCCGGGGCATGAACCGAACGGGTCGATGCGCCAAGCCCGGTCCAGATATTGGCAAGCAAATCATTCTGGCGGACGAATTCCGGACGTTCATCGGCACCGACCCAGCAGGTGAGTGAGCAGGGCAGGGTTGGTTTGAGAAGGGCTGCACTTTCGGTTGCCGCTTCTTCTTCATCAAGGCCCAGAACATCATTTATCGACGTGTTCAAAAGCGGTCGCAAATCATGCAGTCCGGAAATTGACACCGTGTTTTCAACCCGTGCCAGAACACCGGGTGCCAAGGGCGAGGTGTTTGAAACCATCCGGCTGACAAGATGTCCGCCCGCCGAATGCCCGGTCAGGTGAATGGGACCGGATATGCGGCCCGCAACATGATTGATTGCCGCGGCAACCTGTCGGGTGATCTGGGACAGGCGGGCATCGGGTGCGAGCGTATAGCTTGGCAGGCAAACAGCCCAACCTCTTGCGACCGCGCCATTGGCAAGATGCGACCAGCTTGATTTGTCAAAGGCCTTCCAATAGCCGCCATGAACGAAAACGACCAGGCCCTTTGGTGCGCCGACAGGCAGGAACAGATCATATTTTTCGCGATCAGCCGCACCATAGGGAACATCAAGTTCAGCCCGGCCATCGGCAATCAGGGCATCGCGGAACCGGGAGGATTGTTCAGCCCACATGCCCGGAAAGGATCCGGCATCGGCAATATGGTCGCCATTGGCATAAGCATCATCCCAGTCGGTAATCATGTGACTTCTTCCCTGATATTCGATGTGGTGGCGGTTCGGTCCCGCGGTCAAAGGCGGGCTTGCGCATTCTGGTTATAGGACAAATTCTAGGCAACTTCACAGATATTTCAAACTTAAAATATTTGTGCTTGAAATAAAACAGAACGAGGCGTACCGTTTTATCAGTTTCCCGAAACAACCAAACAAATCAGGAAGGGAAAAGCTGGTGAGAGTAGCTTGTCTGGGTGGCGGTCCTGCGGGACTTTATTTTGCAATCTCGATGAAATTGCGCGATCCCGCCAATGAGGTGGTGGTGATTGAACGCAACAAGCCCGATGACACATTCGGCTGGGGCGTGGTGCTGTCTGACGAGACGCTGGATAATTTGGCCGAGAATGATGCCAAAAGTGCCGAGGCCATTCGTGCCAACTTTTCCTATTGGGATGATGTTGCGGTTCAGTATCGCGGCGAAAAGACTGTTTCGACCGGTCATGGTTTCTGCGGTATTGGCCGCAAAAAGCTTCTGATCCTGCTTCAGCAACGTGCGCGTGAACTTGGTGTTGAATTGCGGTTCGAGACCGAGGCCGAAAGTGCGGCAAGCTATGCCAGAGAATTTGATCTTGTGGTTGCCAGCGACGGGTTGAATTCGAAAACCCGCAGCGAGTTTGCCGATCACTTCCAGCCCGATATTGATACCCGCAAATGCAAATTTGTCTGGCTTGGCACGCATCAGAAGTTCGACGATGCCTTTACCTTCATCTTCGAACAGACCGACAAGGGCTGGGTCTGGGCGCACGCCTATCAGTTCGATGATGAAACCGCGACCTTTATTGTCGAATGTTCGCAGGAAACCTGGGACGCATATGGTTTTGGCGAGATGTCCAAGGAAGAGTCGATTGCGACCTGCGAGGCGATTTTCAAGGATCATCTTGGTGGTCATGCGCTGATCAGCAATGCCCATCATATTCGTGGTTCGGCCTGGCTGAGTTTCCCGCGCGTTCTGTGCAAAAGCTGGTCCCATGAAAATATCGTCCTGATGGGCGATGCGGCGGCGACCGCGCATTTTTCGATCGGGTCGGGAACCAAGCTTGCGCTTGAAAGTGCGATTGCGCTGGCCAATTACCTGCATTCCGAGCCGGATCTGAAATCGGCCTTTGGCAAGTATGAGGACGAACGCCGTCTTGAGGTGCTGCGCCTGCAGTCAGCTGCGCGCAACTCGATGGAATGGTTCGAAGAGATCGAGCGTTACTTTGATTTCGATCCGGTCCAGTTCACCTATTCGCTTCTGACCAGATCACAACGTATCAGCCACGAAAACCTGCGCATGCGCGATGCCAAATGGCTGGAAAGTGCGGAAAGCTGGTTCCAGCGCAAGGCAGGATTGCCGGCATCCGAACCGGTCCGTCACCCGATGTTTGTGCCGTTCAAACTGCGCGATATGGAGCTGAAAAACCGGATCGTTGTTTCCCCGATGGCGCAATACAAGGCCGTTGATGGTTGCCCAACCGACTGGCATCTGATCCATTACGCCGAACGTGCCAAGGGCGGTGCGGGGCTGGTTTATACCGAAATGACCTGTGTCTCGGCCGATGGCCGGATCACGCCGGGCTGCCCGGGGGTTTATGATGATGCCCATGAAGCGGCCTGGAAGCGGATTACCGATTTCGTGCATGGCGAAACGGATGCGAAAATCTGCATGCAGATCGGTCATTCCGGACGCAAGGGGTCAACCCAGCTGGGTTGGGAAGAAATGGATGCGCCGTTAAAAGACGGCAACTGGCCGCTTTTGTCGGCATCCGCCATTGCCTGGTCGGATCGCAATGCGGTTCCCAAGGCCATGACGCGCGAAGATATGGATATGGTCCGTGACCAGTTCGTCGCCGGGGCAAAAATGGCCGACCGCGCCGGATTTGACATGATCGAAGTCCATGCCGCGCACGGGTATCTTCTGTCATCCTTCATCAGCCCGGTCAGCAATGCGCGTGATGATGAATATGGCGGATCGCTTGAAAACCGGATCCGTTACCCGCTTGAAGTCATCAATGCCGTGCGTGCGGCCTGGCCTGCCAACAAGCCGATGTCGGTGCGTATTTCGGCCAATGACTGGGTCGGGGATGCCGGGGTAACACCCGAAGAAGCGGTTGAGATTGCCCGCATTCTTCAGGCCAATGATGTTGATATCTGTGACGTTTCTGCCGGTCAGACGACAAAGGATGCGCGTCCGGTTTATGGCCGTATGTTCCAGACGCCGTTTTCTGACCGTATCCGCAATGAAGCCAAAATGGCGACCATGGCGGTTGGCAATATTTACGAACCCGATCACGTCAATTCGATCCTGATGGCGGGGCGTGCGGATCTTGTCTGTCTGGCCCGTCCGCATCTGGCCGATCCGTACTGGACGCTGCATCAGGCAGCCCAGCTTGGCAATCGAACCGAAAACTGGCCGGCCCCTTATTACGCCGGGCGTGATCAGATGTGGCGTCTTTCTGAGCGGGCCGATGTCATGACCGGAAAGGTGTAATTCGTGATGGGTGATCTTGCCATTCAGCGTGCATTGATAACCGGGGGCGGTTCAGGTGTCGGGGCGGTTATGGCCCGGATGCTGGCCGATGCCGGGGTCAAGGTTGCCGTTTCCGGCCGCCGGACCGATGTTTTGGCCGAGGTCGCCCAACATGACAACATCATGGCGATCGCAGCAGACGTTACCGATGAAACATCTGTGCGCGACATGTTCACCACCATGGTCGAAACCATGGGGGCGCCCGATCTGGTGATTGCCAATGCCGGCATGGCGGAAAGTGCCCCGGTCGGCAAAATGTCGGTCGATCTTTGGAAACGCACCATTGATGTCAATCTGACCGGAACGTTTCTGACCTTCCGCGAAGGGCTTGCCGTGATGGACAAGGCCAAGCCGGGGCGACTGATTTCGATTGCCTCGACCGCGGGGCTTAAAGGTTATGCCTATGTCACGGCCTATTGTGCGGCAAAGCATGGTGTTGTCGGCCTGATCAAGGGGATGGCCGTTGAACTTGCCAGCAGCCCGATCACCGTCAATGCGGTTTGCCCGGGCTTTATGGAAACACCGATGCTTGAAAAATCGGTGGCAAACATCGTTGCGAAAACCGGCATGACCCGTGATCAGGCCCGCGCAAGCCTTGCCAAAATCAATCCGCAGAACCGGTTCATTCAACCAGACGAGGTTGCTGAAACCGTGATGTGGCTGTGCAGCCCGAATGCGGGGTCGATCACCGGCCAGACCATTTCCGTGTCGGGAGGAGAAGCATGAATATGAACAAATCCGAAAATGCCACCGGACCGGGCGGAAACGAAACGTCTGATATTTCCAAGGCGCGCCTGCGGGCCTGGCTGCAAATCCTGAAAGTGTCGCGCAAGATCGAAGGCGAACTTCGCGAAAAAATGCGGGTCGAGTTCGGATCGACCTTGCCGCGCTTTGATGTATTGGCCGCCCTTTATCGCGAACGCGATGGCATGCGCATGAGCGAACTTTCAAAATCGCTGATGGTTTCGAATGGCAATGTCACCGGCATCGTGGACCGGCTTGTGGCAGAGGGACTGGTGGTCCGCCTGCCGGTCGAAAATGACCGCCGGGCATCCATCGTACGCCTGACCGAGGCAGGCGAAAAGGATTTCGCCGAACGCGCATTGGTTCATGAAAGCTGGGTTTCCGATCTGTTTTCCGATCTGTCGTCATCGGATGCCGATGCCCTTATTCGTATTCTTCGCACCATCTCCCACCATAACGAGGCGCCCCACCATGACTAGGATGGCCGACATCACACCGACCCATTTCAATTGGCGTATGGAAGGCGACGTTGCCGTCATTTCACTGGACCGGCCGGATCGTAAAAACCCGCTGACCTTTGAAAGCTATGCCGAGCTTCGCGATACGTTCCGCGATCTGGTCTATGCCGATGACGTCAAGGCCGTGGTGTTCGGATCAAACGGTGGCAATTTCTGCTCTGGCGGGGATGTGCATGACATTATCGGTCCGCTGATCAAAAAGGACATGAAGGGCCTTTTGGAATTCACCCGCATGACCGGTGATCTGGTCAAGGCGATCATTGGCTGTGGCAAGCCGGTGATTGCGGCTGTGGATGGCGTTTGTGTGGGTGCGGGGGCAATCATTGCCATGGCATCCGACCTGCGTCTGGCAACGGCCGCCTCCAAAACGGCCTTCCTGTTTACCCGGGTCGGTCTTGCCGGATGCGATATGGGCGCATGTGCGATCCTGCCGCGCATCATTGGTCAGGGTCGTGCGGCCGAACTTCTTTATACCGGTCGTTCCATGTCGGCCGAGGAAGGCGAACGTTGGGGGTTCTACAACCGTCTGGTCGAGGCCGATGTTCTCGAAGCAGAAGCCATCGCCCTTGCCACCCGTATTTCCCAGGGCCCGAATTTCGGTCACATGATGACCAAAACCATGCTGGCCCAGGAATGGAACATGTCGATTGAACAGGCCATCGAGGCCGAAGCACAGGCGCAGGCGATCTGCATGCAGACCGAAGATTTCAACCGCGCCTACAAGGCCTTTGTCGCCAAGGAAAAACCGGTGTTTGAGGGCAATTGATGGCTGATACATCCTACCTTGACTGGCCGTTTTTCGAAGATCGCCACCGTGAACTGGCGACCCGTCTTGATGCATGGGCATCGGCCAACCTTGATGGCATTGATCATGGTGATGTCGATGCCGCGTGTCGGGATCTTGTGGGGCGTCTTGCCGGGGGCGAATGGCTTCGCCATGCCGCGATTGATGGTACTGATCCCAATTCGAAACTGGATGTTCGGTCGCTGTGCCTGATCCGCGAGACACTGGCACGCTATGACGGTCTGGCCGATTTCGCATTTGCAATGCAGGGCTTGGGGAGTGGCGCGATCTCCTTGTTTGGAACGGAAGCCCATCAGAGGGAGTGGCTTCCAAAAGTACGTTCCGGCAAGGGGATCGCTGCCTTTGCCCTGACCGAACCAAAGTCGGGATCAGACGTTGCCAATATCGCCCTGGATGCCCGGCGCGATGGCGATGACTTTGTTCTGAATGGCGAGAAAACCTGGATTTCCAACGGGGGCATTGCCGATTTCTATTGTGTCTTTGCGCGCACCGGCGAAGCACCCGGGGCAAAGGGGCTTTCGGCCTTTGTGATCCCGGCCGGTATTCCCGGGTTTGAAATTGCCGAACGTCTGCACACCATTGCCCCGCATCCGCTTGCGCGCCTGAAATTCACCGATTGCCGTATTCCGGCATCAAGCCTGATTGGCAAGGGCGGGGATGGTTTCAAGATCGCCATGTCGGTGCTTGATGTTTTCCGTTCGACCGTTGCGGCGGCGGCCCTTGGCTTTGCGCGCCGTGCCCTTGATGAAACCATCACGCGGGTTCAGGAACGCGAACTGTTTGGCGCACCGTTATTTGATCTTCAGATGGTGCAGGGGCATGTCGCGGACATGGCACTTGATATCGATGCGTCGGCACTTCTGGTTTACCGGGCCGCGTGGCTGAAAGACAGCGGTGCCGCCCGGGTCAGCCGCGAAGCGGCGATGGCCAAACTTTATTCCACCGATCATGCACAAACCGTCATTGACAAGGCGGTGCAAATTCATGGCGGCGATGGTGTGCGCAGTGGCCACATCGTTGAATCGCTTTACCGGGAAATTCGCGCCCTTCGCATTTATGAAGGCGCATCCGACGTCCAGAAAATAATCATCGCACGGCAAACGCTGGCGCAATAATGGCTGTATCAGGGACTTCACAATGCTCGGACCAACCGCACATACCGATAGCTTCACCCGGGACAAGCTCCCGCCGCTCAATGAATGGCCGGAAATCAATCTGGATGGGTTCGACTATCCCGAATATCTGAATGCCGGTGTTGAGCTGACCGATAAAATGGTCGAACAGGGTTTTGGGGATAACACCGCCCTGATCGGCAATGGTCGCCAGCGTACCTATAAGGAACTGGCAGACTGGACCAACCGCATCGCCCATGCGCTGGTCGAAGATTACGGCGTCAAGCCCGGCAACCGCATCCTGATCCGTTCGGCCAACAACCCGGCAATGGTGGCGTGCTGGCTGGCGGCGACCAAGGCCGGCGCTGTCGTGGTCAATACCATGCCGATGCTGCGTGCCGGCGAATTGGGTCAGATTGTCGATAAGGCAGAAATTGAATTTGCGCTGTGTGACACCCGCCTGATGGATGAACTGGTGGCCTGCGCCAAGGACAGCAAGTTCCTTAAAAAGGTCATCGGGTTTGATGGCACGGCCAATCATGATGCCGAACTTGATCGCATTGCCCTAACCAAATCGGTCAAGTTCGAGGCAGTTAAAACCGGGCGTGATGATGTGGCATTGCTTGGCTTTACATCGGGCACCACCGGAAGCCCCAAGGCCACCATGCATTTCCACCGTGATCTTCTGATCATTGCGGATGGCTATGCCAAGGAAGTGCTCAATGTGACGCCCGATGATGTGTTTGTCGGATCGCCGCCGCTTGCCTTTACCTTTGGTCTGGGCGGGCTTGCGATCTTCCCGCTGCGTTTCGGGGCAACGGCGACACTGCTTGAAAAGGCATCCCCGCCCAACATGATCGAAATCATCGAAACCTATAAGGCGACGGTTTGCTTTACCGCCCCGACCGCCTATCGGGTGATGCTTTCGGCGATGGATGACGGGGCGGATCTTTCATCCTTGCGTGCCGCTGTTTCGGCTGGTGAAACGCTTCCGGCCCCGGTTTATGAGGCATGGATGGCCAAAACGGGTAAACCGATGCTTGATGGCATCGGTGCGACCGAGATGCTCCATATCTTTATTTCCAACCGTTTTGGCGACAGCCACCCGGCCTGCACCGGGCGTCCGGTTTCCGGGTATGAGGCCAAGATCGTCGATCATGACATGAACGAAGTGCCGGTTGGCACGGTCGGGCGTCTTGCCGTGCGTGGTCCGACGGGGTGTCGTTATCTGGATGATGTTCGTCAGGCCGTCTATGTTCGCGATGGCTGGAACCTGACCGGGGATGCGTTCTTTGTCGATGAAAAGGGCTATTACCATTTCGCGGCGCGCAATGACGATATGATCGTTTCATCGGGCTATAACATTGCCGGTCCCGAAGTCGAAGCGGCGCTTCTGTCCCACGCGGCCGTGGCAGAATGTGCCGTGATCGGTGCCCCCGATGAAGAACGCGGCACCATCGTTCAGGCCCATATCGTTCTGGCAGACGGTTTCCACCCGACACCCGAGATGGCCAAACTGCTTCAGGATCATGTAAAAGCGACGATCGCGCCGTTCAAATATCCGCGCTCCGTCGTCTTTATCGAGACACTGCCAAAAACCGCGACTGGAAAAATCCAGCGCTTCAGACTGAAACAGGAAATGACTGCATGACCGACTTTGCCGCCACCAAATCCCTGTTCCATATTCCCAAAGGTGTGATTTACCTTGACGGGAACTCGCTTGGCGTGCTGCCGAAAACGGCTGCAAACCGCGCCAAGGCGATGATCGAGGATGAATGGGGGGAAATGCTTATCCGTGGCTGGAACGAAGCCAAATGGATGGAGCAACCCGAACGTGTCGGCAATCTTGTCGCACGTTTGATCGGGGCGGCACCCGGTACGGTCGTGATGGGCGATACTCTGTCGATCAAGGTCTATCAGGCCTTGGCAAGTGCGCTTGAAATGCGCCCGGATCGCAAGGTTGTTGTTTCTGATAACGGCAACTTCCCGACCGATCTTTATATGGCTGATGGCCTGATCAAAAGTCTGGATAAGGGGCATGTTCTTAAAACCCCAAATCCCGAAGATGTCGAAAGCCTGATCAACGAAGATCTGGCTGTGCTGATGCTGACCCAGGTGGATTATCGCACGGGCCGCATGCATGACATGAAACGCATCACCGAACTTGCGCATGCCGCGGGTGCCCTGGTGATCTGGGATCTTGCCCATTCGGCTGGTGCGGTGCCGGTCGATCTGGCCGGGTGCAATGCCGATTTCGCAGTGGGATGTACCTATAAATATCTCAATGGCGGTCCCGGTGCGCCGGCCTTTATCTATGTCCGTCCCGATCATGCCAAGGTTGCCCGCCCGGCATTGTCGGGCTGGCTTGGTCATGCCGCCCCCTTTGCCTTTGATCCGGATTACACCCCGGCACCCGATGTATCGCGCATGCGGGTTGGCACCCCGCCGGTGATCCAGATGACAGTTCTGGAAGAAGCAATGAAGGCATGGGACGGCGTTGAAATGGCCGATATCTGTGCACGCAGCATCGAACTTTGTGAACAATTCATCGCCAGGGTCGAGGCAAGCTGCCCGATGCTGGAACTTGCAAGTCCGCGTGATGCCGCAAACCGTGGATCACAGGTCTCGTTCAGGTTTGATCAGGGCTATGCGGTGATGCAGGCATTGATCGCACGCGGCGTGATTGGTGATTTCCGTGCCCCTGATGTGATCCGTTTTGGCTTTACCCCGCTTTATATCGACAATGCCGATGTTGATGGTGCGGTCAAAATCCTTGCTGAAATCATGGAAACCCGGGCTTGGGACAAGCCGGAATTTCACAAACGCAATGCGGTGACCTGATCATGGCAAAACCGACCACCCCCTATGATCCCAGCACCGAAGGTGCCCGCACGGATTTCTCCGATCAGATGTCCTATGGGGATTATCTGTCCCTTGATGCGATCCTGACCGCCCAGCATCCGCAATCGGATGCCCATGACGAATTGCTGTTCATCATTCAGCACCAGACATCCGAACTTTGGATGAAACTTGCGATCCGTGAAATTGCGGCTGCGCGCAAGGCCATTCGGGGTGGGGATTTGCGCCCGGCCTTTAAAATGCTGGCCCGTGTGTCGCGGATTTTCGAACAGCTTAATAACGCATGGGACGTTTTGCGCACCATGACGCCAAGCGACTATACGACATTCCGTGATGCGCTTGGCCCGTCTTCTGGGTTCCAGTCCTATCAGTATCGTCAGATCGAATTCATGCTGGGCAATCGCAATCACGCGATGTTGCGCCCCCATGCGCATCGCGAAGACATCATGGAAATGCTCAAGGCCGAACTGGCAACGCCAAGCCTGTATGACGAGGCGCTTAACCTTGTCGCGGGCGAGGGGATTGATATTCCCGATCATATTCTGAACCGCGATGTTTCGGCCCCATATACGCCAGATGATGCGGTGATTGCCGCCTGGCACAAGGTTTACAGCGATCCGGCAAAGCACTGGTCGCTTTATGAACTGGCTGAAAAACTGGTCGATTTCGAAGATTACTTCCGTCGCTGGCGCTTTAACCATGTGACCACGGTCGAACGCGTTATTGGTTTCAAACGCGGGACCGGCGGAACCGGTGGTGTCAGTTATCTTAAGAAAATGCTGGAAGTAGAACTGTTTCCGGAACTCTGGCGGGTGCGAACCACGCTTTGAGGATGGACGGACCCGATGCAAATACTGCAAGATCAGGGGCAGGCATCAGGTTCACGAAAACCACGACGCAAAAAGACATAAATGTCGTGGGATCAACGTGTTGCTAAATGAAAAATCGTATTAACACGGAGGCTTTAATGAAGGGTATCAAGACAACCATCGCAGCAGTTGCTGCTTTGCTTGCAGCCGGGGCGGCGCACGCTGATCCGGTCAAGGTCGGCATGATCACGACGCTTTCGGGTGGCGGTGCCGGTCTGGGGATCGATGCACGTGACGGCTTTATGCTGGCTGTCAAACAGGCAAACAATCCGGACCTGCAGGTCGTGATCGAAGACGATCAGCGCAAACCGGACGTTGCGGTTCAGCTGGCTGACAAAATGATCCAGCAGGAAAAGGTTGATGTTCTGACCGGTATCATCTGGTCGAACCTGGCCATGGCGGTTGTACCGTCCGCAGTTGCACAGGACAAAATCTATCTGTCGGTTAACGCTGCCCCGTCGCAGCTTGCCGGCAAAGGCTGCAACAAAAACTATTTCAGCGTTTCCTATCAGAACGACAACCTGCATGAAGCAGCCGGTGGCTATGCATCAAGTGCCGGTTACCAGAAGGCCTTTATTCTCGCGCCGAACTATCCGGCCGGTAAGGACTCCCTGGCTGGTTTCAAACGCTTCTTCATGGGTGACATCGCCGAAGAAGTTTACACCAAGCTTGGCCAGACCGACTATGCCGCCGAAATCGCACAGATCCGTGCATCGGGTGCAGACAGTGTCTTCTTCTTCCTTCCGGGCGGCATGGGCATCGCGTTCATGAAACAGTACGCCCAGTCCGGTGTTGATATTCCGCTGATCGGTCCGGCATTCTCGATGGATCAGGGCATTCTCGGCGCTGTTGGTGACGCAGCACTTGGTGTGAAAAACACCTCGAACTGGTCAAAAGACATCGACAACCCGACGAATGCAGCATTCGTTGAAACCTTCCAGGCCGAATATGGTCGTCTGCCGTCGCTTTATGCATCCTATGGCTTTGACACGGCAAACCTGCTGCTCTCAGCAATGGGCAAGGCAAGCATTTCCGATAAGGAAGCGTTCCGTGACGCCCTGCGTTCTGCCGATTTCAATTCGGTGCGTGGCAACTTCATCTTTGGCCCGAACCAGCACCCGATTCAGGACATCTATGTTCGTGAAGTCGTGAAGGAAGGTGACGTTCTGACCAACAAGATCGTTGGTGTCGCCCTTAAAGACCACTCTGACGCCTATGCGTCGGAATGCTCGATGTAATGACGAGCTGACAAGACGGCGGGGGCCGGTCACGGTCAATGACCGGCCCCCGACCACCTTGTGACGGAGTTTCCAATAATGTTCTCTCTTTTTCTGGAGCAGCTGTTAAACAGCCTTCAGTCCGGTCTGATGCTGTTTCTGATGGCATCGGGGCTGACGCTGGTTTTCGGTGTGATGGGGCTGATTAACCTTGCCCACGGCTCGCTCTATATGGTTGGTGCGTTTGCCTGTGCTGCTGTTGCGGCCTGGACCGGCTCATTCTGGCTTGGTCTTGTTGCAAGTCTGATGGCGGCTGCACTTGCCGGTGTTCTGGTTGAAATGCTGATTATTCGCCGCTTGTATAACCGTGATCATCTTGATCAGGTGTTGGCGACTTTTGCCCTTATTTTGGTTTTTTCCGAAGGGACCCGCTGGCTTTTCGGTTCCTTCCCGCTTTTCCTGAGCGTCCCCGATATCCTGACCGGTACGGTCGTTCTGCCCGGCGCGCTTGAATATCCGATTTTCCGTCTGGCAATCATTATTGCCGGGCTTCTGGTTGCGGTCGGCCTGTTCCTTTTGATTGGCAAGACCCGTCTTGGGGTGCGCATCCGCGCAGGTGAGGCCGATCGTGGCATGATCGCTGCACTCGGGGTCAATATCGACCGCCTTTATACGGTTGTCTTTGCGCTTGGCGCGGCGTTGGCCGGGCTTGCCGGTGCCTTTGTCGGTACCACCCAGTCGGTTCAGGTCGGCATGGGTGAACCCGTGCTTATTCTGGCCTTTGTCGTGATTGTTATTGGCGGTATCGGCTCGATCAAGGGCGCGCTGGTTGGATCGCTTCTGGTCGGGTTTACCGACACGATGGGGCGTTTCCTGTTGCCGCATGCCTTTGCCACCTTCCTTGATCCGTCAAGTGCGACGGCAATCGGGTCGGCACTTGCATCCATGTTGATTTATATCGTGATGGCGCTGGTTCTGTTCCTGCGTCCAAGCGGTTTGTTCGGGACGGAAGCCTGATATGACCATGAACCGCGAAACACTTATCAATTCCATTCTGGCCATTGCACTTGTGGCTGTGCCGCTGATTGCGATGGGGATGGATGAACCCTTTATCATTACCCTTGCAACCAAGGTGGCGATCTTTGCCATGGCCGGGGTCGGACTTAACCTTGTTCTTGGTTTTGGCGGCCTTGTGTCATTCGGTCATGCGGCGTTCTTTGGCATTGGCGGCTATGCCGCGGGCATCTTGGCCAGCCATGCGCTCAATTATGAACCGATCATGGAAAGCCCGTTCCTGATCGAAGGCACCACCCAGATGATCGTGATCTGGATCGTGGCCCTTGTGGTATCGGCCCTTGTTGCGCTGGCGATCGGGGCGATCACGCTTCGAACCAGTGGTGTCTATTTCATCATGATCACCCTGGCCTTTGCCCAGATGATCTATTACTTCGCCATTTCCTGGCCGGCTTATGGCGGCGAAGACGGATTGTCGATCTATGTGCGCAATGGCTTCCCGGGGCTCAATACCCTGGATCCGATCAGCTTCTTTGCCCTTTGCGCGGTGATGCTGGGGATTGTCATGCTGTTTTCAGCGGTCCTGATCCGGTCACGCTTTGGTCTTGCCCTTCAGGGCGCACGCCAGAATGCGCAACGCATGACGGCGGTGGGCATTGCGCCGTTCCGTATCCGTCTGGTTGCCTTTGTGATTTCGGCAATGATTACCGCCCTTGCCGGGGCGCTGTATGCCGATCTTAACCGCTTTGTCAGTCCGACCATGCTGTCCTGGCATATGTCGGGCGAAATCATGATCTTTGTCATTCTGGGCGGGGTTGGACGTTTGTTCGGTCCGCTGGCCGGTGCGGCACTTTATATCATTCTCGAACATCTGCTTGGCGGTGTGTGGGAATTCTGGCAACTGCCGCTTGGTGTGTTGTTGCTGATTGTGGTGCTGTTTGCCCGCGGTGGTTCGGTCGGTGTTCTGGCCGGGGAGCGTAAACATGCCTGATGCCATTCTTTCGCTTTCAAACATCACCAAACAGTTCGGATCGTTACTTGCCAGTGATGATGTGACCCTTGATCTGCGTCCCGGTGAAATTCATGCCCTGATCGGTCCGAACGGGGCGGGTAAATCGACCCTGATCAAACAAATCGCGGGCGAAATCCAATCTGACAGCGGTAACATTCATTTCGATGGTCAGCTGATCAACGAATTTGATGCGGTTGCCCGCTCGCGCATGGGCCTTGCCCGAACGTTTCAGGTGTCATCCCTGATGCCGGAATTCTCGGTTCTGCAAAATGTGATGCTGGCGCGCCAGTCGGTCAGTGGAAAGGTATTTCGCTTTTTCCGCCCGGTTCTCGGTGACAAATCACTTGTCGAACCGGCCATGGCACAGCTTGAACGGGTCGGCTTGGCCGATCGTGCACAGATGCGTGCGGCCGATATTTCGCATGGCGAACGCCGTCAGCTTGAAATGGCCGTGGCCCTTGCCCTTGAACCCAAGGCGTTCCTTCTTGATGAACCGATGGCCGGTATGGGACCAGAAGGTTCCAAGCGTCTGACCGGGTTCCTTGATGGTTTGCGGGCGCAGGCCCCGATCCTTCTGGTCGAACATGACATGGATGCGGTCTTTGCGCTCGCCGACCGGATTTCGGTTCTGGTCTATGGCCGGATTATCGCGACCGGCACGGTCGATGAAATCCGCGGCAACGAAGATGTCAAACGTGCCTATCTCGGGGAGGAAGCCTGATATGACTGCACTTCTCGAACTTAGTGGCGTTACCGCCTTTTACGGCGCATCGCAGGCCCTGTTTGGCATTGATCTGTTGCTGAACGAAGGCGAGGCCGTGGCGCTTATGGGCCGTAACGGCATGGGCAAGACCACCACGATCAAGACCATCTGTCGCATGATGGAACATCGTGATGGTTCGATCCGTTTTGCCGGTCATGATCTTGCAAAGATGCCATCGCACAAGGCCGCCCGTCTGGGCCTTGGTCTGGTGCCCGAAGGGCGCCGGTGCTTTGCCCGCCTCAGTGTGACTGAAAACCTGATTGCCGCTGCCCGTCCCGGGGAATGGGATTTTGACAAGGTCGCCGAACTGTTCCCGCGCCTGGCCGAACGGCGCGATCAAAAGGCCATGACCCTTTCAGGCGGTGAACAGCAGATGCTGGCCATCGGGCGCGCATTGATGACCAATCCGCGCTTGCTGATCCTGGATGAAGCAACCGAGGGTCTGGCCCCCGTAGTACGTCAGGAAATCTGGGCGGCGATCAATCAGCTCAAACAATCGGGCCTGACCATCCTTGTGGTCGATAAGTCGCTCAAGGAACTTTCCGGTGTGGCTGATCGCTATGTCGTCGTTGAAAAGGGCGTTACCGCCTGGACCGGTGCGGTGAACGAACTGACCGACGATCTGGCCGACCGGTATCTGGGGGTCTGATATGGCTGTCTTCACCTATCGGCAGAAAGTCCTGTTTCAACATTGCGATCCGGCGGGGATTGTCTTTTATCCGCGCTATTTCGAAATGGTGAACGCGACAGTCGAAGAATGGTTTGACGCGGTCATCGGATGCGGGTTTCCGACCATGCATGGCCCGATGCAGGCCGCCGTTCCGACGGCGGGGCTGACCATCGCCTTTACCGCGCCAAGCATGTTGGGTGATCAGTTGGAATTTCGTCTGGAACCGATCCGGATCGGACGATCAAGTCTTGAGCTGGAAATCGCAGCTTTCGCAGGTGACGAGCAACGCCTGAAAACAACGGTAACACTGGTCTTTACCAAAAAAGGGGCCGGAAAGTCAGTGGCATGGCCAGATGATTTGCGTGCCAAAATCGAAAAAGAAATCAATCAAGTGGTAGAAAACAATGCATAAAATCGTTCAGCCAGACGGATGGAAAGAGCCCAAGGGATATGCAAACGGTGTCCTTGCACAAGGTGCCACCCTGTATATCGGCGGACAAATTGGCTGGAACGAAGATCAGGTCTTCGTTGCCAAGGACTTTGTCGGACAGATGGAACAGGCGCTTAAAAACATTGCCGCTGTTCTTGATGCGGCGGGTGGCAAGCCCGAACATCTGACCCGCCTGACCTGGTATGTCACCGACAAACAGGAATATCTGGCCAAGCAGCGCGAAGTTGGCCGTGCGTATCGCGATGTTCTTGGCAAGAATTTCCCGGCCATGACCATGGTCGTGGTCAGTGCCCTTGTCGAAGACGAAGCCCTGCTTGAAATCGAAGCCACGGCGGTTATTCCGAACTAGTTAACCCGGGTAATTCAACCAGATAGTGATGCAAAAGGCGGCTTTAAGTCCGCCTTTTGTGATTTCTGGAAACATTTGCAAATATCGCAAAGCCTTGCGAACCGGCGGGGTTCGGGGGCAGGGGGCGACGTTTTGCATTTCATGTATAGCTGCACTAAGCTTTTGCGAACTGTACTCGACTGAGTAAGACCTATAATAAAAACAATAATAAGTTTCTGCGGAGGACGTCATGAGATCGACCGTTATGGGCGCATCGGACGGGACGGCGCCAACTGTTGGCAATGACACGGCTTTTAACGCGCCGGGACCGGAATTCGGTCCCTGGCTTGAAAAGGCATCAATTCTGATCGTCGATGACGAACCGGGCATGCGCAACTTTCTGGTCCGCACATTGGGCCCGCGCGCCAAACGGGTCGAAGAAGCCGCCGATTGCGAACAGGCAACCGCCTTGCTGGATCAGCACCATTTTGATGTTGTGATCCTTGATAACATCATGCCGGGCAAAAGCGGTGTCGAATGGCTGACCGAACAACGCGAAATCGGGTTCTTTTCCGACGCCATCCTGATGACGGCCTATGCCGATCTTGATACCGCGATCAAGGCCCTGCGCGCCGGGGCGGTTGATTTTGTTCTCAAACCTTTCCGGTCCAACCAGATTTTGAACGCGGTCGCCCGCTGTCTGGACCGGATGCGCTTGCGGCGGGAAAACCATGTGTTGCGCCATGAATTGCGCGCAACATCCGATCACGTGCTGCTGCGTGACAAATTGATCGGCTATTCCCCGCAAATTCAGGAAATCCGCGAAACCATTGCGCGTGTGGCACCGCTTCCGACATCAATCCTGATTTCGGGACAAAGCGGTACGGGCAAGGAAGTCACCGCCCGTTCGCTGCATGCCCTGTCGGACCGCGCGCAAAAGCCGTTTGTGCCGATCAACTGTGCCGCCATTCCGTCCGAAATGATCGAGGCGGAGCTGTTTGGTCATGTCAAAGGTGCCTTTACCGGTGCACAGACCGCACGCGACGGTCTTTTCATGCATGCCCAGGGCGGCACCCTGTTTCTTGATGAAGTCGGTGAATTGTCACTGGCCACCCAAAGCAAGCTTTTGCGTGCAATCGAAAGTCGCCGTATCCGTCCGGTCGGGTCCGAACGCGAAGCGCCGGTCGATCTGCGCTTTATCTTTGCGACCAATGCCGATCTTGAGGCCGAAGTCGAAGCCGGGCGTTTCCGTGCCGATCTGTTTTACCGCATCAATGTCATGCATATCGAAATGCCGCCCTTGCGCGAACGCGGGGATGATGTGCTGGAACTGGCTGAATTGTTCATGGCCAAATTGTCCAAACAGCTTGGCGTGCGCCAGGTCGCGATGGACAGTGCCGTGCGTGCCGGACTGACGCGCTATGACTGGCCGGGCAATGTGCGTGAATTGCGCAACCTGATTGAACGCACATTGATCCTTGGCCGGTTCCCCAACGAATTCCGCGACGAGACCGCCGATCACGGGGACCATGGCGATCAGGATACAGCGGTCGAAAGTGACGAAACCCTTGATGAAATGGAACGTCGTCACATTCTGGCGATGTTGCACAAGACCGGTGGTAACCGGAATGAAGCGGCCCGGCGTCTCGGCGTTTCGCGCAAGACGATCGACCGCAAATGCGCCAGCTGGGAACAGGAATGATACTGTTTTCCGGATCATCTGTTGATCGGCCAAAACGCACACGTTCTGTGCGCTTCAAGCTTTTGGCGATTGCGCTTTTGCCAACGCTTGTCATTTTGCCATTGTTGCTTGGCGTGATGATGGTGCGCTGGAACTCCAAGTTTGATGCGCTGCTGACCTCGAAAGTCAGCGGCGATTTGACGATTGCCCATCAATATTTCACCCACATTCTTGATAACACCGGCGAACAGATCGCTGCCCTTGGACAATCTGTCGCCTTTCGCAATGTTCTGACTGCGGATGATCCCGATGCGCTGGCATCACTTCTGGCGCAACGCAAACAGGCGCTTGGTCTTGATTTTCTCTATCTTGCCGATGGCGGAACATCCGGACAAACGACCGGTGACTGGCCGGTCATTGCCAGTGCCTTTGCCGGGCGGTCATCAACCAGCATCGATATTTTCAGCAATACCGACCTGATGGGGTTTTCACTCGATCTTGCGGCACGGGCGCGCGTTGATCTGATTGATACGCCCAATGCGGTTCCGACCACGCGCAATGCCGAAACCCGCGGCATGGTGGTCCATTCGGCAAGTCCGGTTGAATTGCCATCGGGCAAACGGGCGGCCCTGGTCGGTGGGATATTGCTGAACCAGAATTTGGGCTTCATCGATACGATCAATGATCTTGTCTATCGGCAAAGCAGCCTGCCCGAAGGCAGTCAGGGGACCGCAACCCTGTTTCTTGATGATGTGCGCATCAGCACCAATGTCCGGCTGTTTGCCGACCGTCGTGCGCTGGGCACCCGTGTTTCAAGTGTCGTGCGCAAAACTGTTCTTGAAGATGGCCGGGTTTGGCTTGATCGCGCCTTTGTGGTCAATGACTGGTATATTTCGGCCTATGAACCGATCAAGGACAGTTTCGGCAAACGGGTCGGGATGCTGTATGTCGGTTTCCTTGAGGCCCCCTTTGCCCAGACCAAATATGAAAGCCTTTTGATCCTGATCGGGGCATTTTTGTTTGTGGCGGCAATGTCGGTGCCGATCTTTCTGCGCTGGGCGCGCGGCATCTTTAAACCGCTTGAACGCATGGCCAATACCATTGGCCGGGTGGAAAGCGGTGATTTGTCGGCGCGAACCAACCTTGATCAGGTGCAGGACGAAATCACTTTGGTTGCCGATCATCTTGATGATCTACTTGATCAGGTTCAGGAACGCGACAAACGTCTTCGTGCCTGGAATGATCAGCTCAATGCCCGTGTGGATGCGCGCACCCGCGAATTGCGCGATGCCAATCGGGCGCTTGAAACCACGACCAAACAGCTAATCATGTCCGAAAAGCTGGCCGCGATCGGTGAAATTACCGCCGGTGTGGCCCATGAAATCAACAATCCGGTCGCGGTTCTTCAGGGCAACCTGGATGTGGTGCGTGATCTGCTTGGCGATCATGCAAAGATTGCCAATACCGAATTTCGCCTGATTGATGAACAGGTCAACCGGATCAATCTGATCGTGACCAAGCTTCTGCAATTTGCCAAACCCGAAGAATATGCAGGCTTTGTCGAACGCCACAGTGTCGCACAGGTGATTGATGACTGCATGCCGCTTGTGGCCCATTTGCTCAGCCGTGCCGATATCGAGGTCGTGCGCGAACATCAGTCAACCCGACTGGTTCTGATGAACCGCACCGAATTGCAGCAGGTGCTGGTCAATCTGATGGTCAATGCCCTGCACGCAATGCCGGACCGCGGCACATTGACCCTGATTGACGAAGACGCCGATCACGATGGCCGTCCGGGGATACGCATCACCGTGCGCGATACCGGCATTGGCATGAGCGAAGATGTCCTGAACCGGATTTTCGATCCGTTCTATACAACCAAGCGGCAGCAGGGAACGGGTCTTGGTCTGTCGATCACCAAGACCCTGATTGATCGCCAGGGCGGCCGACTTGATGTTCAAAGCGCATCGGAAAAGGGCACAACCTTTACCATCTGGCTGCCTGAAGCAGGCTAGGGCACAGACCCGGCCACCGGTTTGCGGGCCTAACAGATGCCCTCAAACGCCAAAACGGACATGTCCGTTGGCATCAATGGCCCAGGCCGGGTTCCAGGCGATTTCCCACGCATGTCCGTCCGGGTCGGCAACATAGCCCCGTAATCCGCCATAGGGTGGTGCATCGGCCGGGCGCAACATTTTGCCACCCGCCGCGATCAGCCGGTCCATCAGTTCACCGACCTGATGGCCATCTGCGACATTATGGGCAAGTGAAAAGGCCGATGGACCATCGCCTTCGGGGCGTTGCATATCATCAAGCAACGCGTCCTTTAACCAGGTCCCCAGAACGAACCCGTTCATCTGGTAAAAACTGATATCGGCATTTTCAAACACCGGGACCCAGCCAAAGCCGCGCTGATAAAAGCGCCGCGACCGGTCAAGATCGTTGATTCCAAGCGTAATGACAGAGATTTGCTGTTGCATGGCCATTCCTTTCTGTTGGCGTGCGCACATTGCACACATCCTGAAAGTCATGGGCCGTTACAGCGCAACGGAAGGACCCGCATCTGCGGGGGCCGGGCCAACCGCACCGACCTAACCTGTTTTTGACCCTTAATGGCTACCAGATCGGCGTGAAAAAGCAAGGTCCGTATCGCCAAAATGCCTGCTACCCGGGCAATGATGCACTGTGAAATGTTGCATTTGCGAGTGGACATTTTGTCTTGATGCCACCTTGGCGGGTGGAAAAAGTTGGACATTTTGTCCATGCGCGTGCGGTGCAATATGGGGCAATTTAAGGGCGAAGTGGCGGAAATCATGGCATTTTTTCGGATGGCACAGCGATTGCGATAAAGAGGGTTCGGGGTTCTACCGTGGTTGCCCTGCACAATGCCTTCAACCGGGGGTGGGCAAGGCAAGAAGATCAAAATGCCGGGAGGTAACAACGACATGTTTGATAAGCTTAAAAAAGAACATATCGTCGCCAGCGACGATTTTAACCGCTGGAAGGTGCCGCCAGCGTCTATTGCAATTCATCTATGTATTGGCTCTGTGTATGCATGGAGCATTTTTAACCCGCCACTGATCAAGGAATTCGGCGTGGTTGCAGCAAGTTCCGGTGACTGGGGCCTGCAATCCGTTGTCTGGATTTTCTCTGTTGCGATCGTCAGCTTGGGTCTTGCTGCTGCATTTGGCGGCAAGTGGCTTGAAGAAGTCGGCCCGCGTATGGTCGGCGTTGTCGCAGCTTTCTGCTGGGGCGGTGGTTTCATTATTGGCGGTCTTGGTATTGCCAGCCATCAATTGTGGCTTGTCTATCTTGGCTATGGCGTGATTGGCGGGGCCGGGCTTGGCCTTGGCTATGTGTCGCCGGTCTCGACCCTGATCCGCTGGTTCCCGGACCGGCGCGGGATGGCAACGGGCATGGCCATCATGGGCTTTGGCGGTGGTGCGATGATCGCAACCCCGATCAAGGAAGGCCTGCTTTCAGCTTTCTACAAGGTTCCTGAATATCTTGGCCCGGAAAGTGCGGTTAACCTTGTTACCGAAGGTGGCAAGCGTATGGCCGAAGTCGGTGGCCAGATGGTCGAAGTCGTTGTGGCAGGTGCCGCACAGGTTGCTGCCGCACCGGTTCCGATCGAAGAAGGCGTTTATGTTGCCGGCACGGGTAATACCGGTGCTGCCAGCACCTTCTTTACGCTCGGGATTGCCTATTTCATCGTCATGATTATTGCATCCTTCTCGTATCGTGTGCCGCGTGAAGGCTGGCTGCCCAAAGGCTGGACCCCGCCGACCGCAGACACCGCATCCAAGCGCATGATCACGCAGAAAAACGTCCATATCGACCAGGCACTGAAAACCCCGCAATTCTATCTGCTGTGGATTGTTCTGTGCTTCAACGTGACGGCGGGCATCGGGGTGATTGGCGTTGCCAAAACCATGATGTCGGAAATCTTTGGCACGACCTTGCCGCTGGTGGTCAACTCGGCCTTTGCGGCGACCTATGTGTTCATGATTTCGGTCTTTAACATGTGTGGTCGCTTCTTCTGGGCGTCCATGTCGGACTATATCGGTCGCAAGAACACCTATTACTGCTTCTTCATTCTGGGTATCGCACTTTATCTGTCGATCCCGTTTGCCGCAGAACAGGTCAGCATCAACCCGGCTGTCACCTGGCTTGTGATGTTCTATGCCGCAACCATGATCATCTTCACGATGTATGGCGGTGGTTTTGCAACCATTCCGGCCTATCTGGCGGACGTGTTCGGCACCAAATATGTCGGCGGTATCCATGGTCGTCTTCTGACCGCATGGAGCACGGCTGGCGTTCTTGGCCCGCTGGCAATCACCCAGCTGCGTCAGACCTCGGTCACCAATTCGATCAAGGATCTGGCAAGCAAGGTCGACCCGGCGGCATTCCAGGCCAAATTCGGTGCCGGTATCGAACAGCTTGATCAGCTGGTTGCGGCCAAAACCGTGACCATCGGTCGTCTGATGGAAATCGCACCGGCCGGTACGGTCGATCCGACGTCGAGCCTCTATAACACCACCATGTATGCGATGGCGGCACTTCTGGCGATTGCGCTTGTTGCCAACAAGCTGGTCCGTCCGATTGACGACAAGCACTACATGGAAACGCAGGACGGTGGTGCAACCACCGGACAGGAAGCAACTTCCAAAGCGTAACGACCTTGGGCGTCGATTGCCGCACCCTGTGATCGACGCCCGTTTGACTGACGCACCAATTTGTCAGTCATTTTGGGGGCATGATTGGCACAGTCATGTCTTGGGTCCGGGTTCCGTTCATCCAGCCCGGACCTGCGTTCTGTTGCAGGAATAACCTTTTTGCCCGTCGGGGTAATCGGTTATCCTGCAACCAGAACACACAAGCGTCACAACGCATGTTTTCCAATCTCGCTTCGGCCCGACAATTGGCCGACTTCAACGCCCGATAAAAGCATGCCGCGAAACCGGTTGCCGGAAGTGATATGATCGACAAACTCGAAATGTTTATGGTGCTCGCCCGTGAGCAGCATTTTGGACATGCCGCCGAAGAATGCGGCGTGACCCAGCCGACTTTGTCCAGCGCACTCCGTCAGCTTGAAGACCATCTTGGTGTGGTTCTGGTAAAACGCGGTTCGCGCTATCAGGGCCTGACGCCCGAAGGCGAACGTGTTCTGGAATGGGCGCGCCATATTGTTGGCAGTACCCGATCCATGCGTGATGAAATGCGCGCCATGCGGTCCGGTCTGACCGGGCAGGTGCAAATTGCCGTGATCCCGACGGCACTTGCCATGGTTCATGAACTGACCACGCCATTTCGCGAAAAACATCCCGATGTCAGTTTCGCCATCCTGTCGCGCACCTCGACCGAAATTCAGGCCCTGCTTGACAATCTTCAGATCGATGCGGGCATTACCTATCTTGATAACGAACCGCTTGGTCGTGTGACGTCGATCCCGCTTTATCGCGAACGCTATCAACTGGTGACATCAAATCTTGATGATCTCGGGGATCGCAAAAACATCACCTGGCACGAAGCAGCCCAGTTGCCCCTGTGTCTGCTGACGCCTGACATGCAGAACCGCCGGATCATCGACCAGCACCTTAATGCCGCCGGGGCCAAGGTCAGTGCGACACTGGAAAGTGATTCCATGATCGCATTGTTTACCCATGTTCAGACCGGCAACTGGGCCAGCATCATGCCCGAAAAAATGGTCGACAGTTTCGGGATGCGCGATCGCGTCAAATCCATCCCGATCATCGATCCCGACGCCAGCCATACCGTCGGACTGATCACCGCAAAACGCGAACCGGCAACACCGGTGGTCTCTGCCCTGCTAAAAGAGGCAAAGCTGATTTCGGAACTCGAAACCGCCTGATTGCGCCTTGATAGGTTTTCGCTATCGCGTAACGGGATGGCTTTATTGAACGGGCACCACAGATGCCCGACACTATTAAAAACAATAAATATAACTGTAACATGCTTGAGAGAGAGGCTTGCATGTCGGAAACGACCGAGGACCAGAATGTCCGCGTCGAGGCCATTTGTGATCAGATGATCACGATGGAAGGCCCGCTCCTTCCCATTTTGCACGAAGTGCAGGAAGAGTTCGGCCATATCCCCGAAGGCGCACTTCAAACAATCGCCAAGAAACTGAACCTCAGCCGGGCCGAAGTCCACGGGGTTGCAAGTTTCTATCACGACTTCCGCGAAGAAAAGGCCGGCAAACATATCATCAAGATTTGCCGTGCCGAGGCCTGCCAGGCAATGGGGGCCGATGCGCTCTCCGATCAGGTGCGCCGTCATCTTCGCGTGGATTGGTCGCAAACCACAGCGGATCGCAAGATCACGCTGGAACCTGTTTTCTGTCTTGGCCTGTGTGCCTGTGCACCCGCGGCCATGGTCGATGGCAAGGTGGTCGGACGCGTGACCAGTGATCGTATGAACCGCATTCTTAATGAGGTGGGCGCATGACGATCAAAGTTTATGTCCCGCTTGATTCCGGTGCGGTGGCCCTTGGGGCCGATGATGTCGCAACCGCGATTGCCACCAAGGCCGCAAAGTCCGGTGCCGATATCAAAATCGTGCGCAACGGATCGTTTGGCATGTATTGGCTTGAACCGATGGTCGAGGTGGAAACACCGCGCGGTCGCGTTGCCTATGGCCCGGTCAGCACCGATGACATCGATGCCCTGTTTGATGCAGATTTTCTGACCGGCGGCGATCACAAGCTTTATCTCGGCCGGACCAGCGATATTCCATTCCTGAAAAGCCAGTCGCGTCTGACTTTCCAGCGTTGCGGTATCATTGATCCGCTGTCGCTTGATGATTACCGCGCCCATGACGGTCTGTCCGGTCTTGAGAACGCGTTGGAAATGTCGGCAGCCGACATCGTCAAGGCCGTGACTGACAGCGGCCTTCGCGGACGCGGCGGGGCCGGTTTCCCGACCGGGATCAAATGGAACACGGTGCGCGAAGCCGACGGCGATCAGAAATACATCGTCTGTAACGCCGACGAAGGCGACAGCGGCACCTTTGCCGATCGCATGATCATGGAAGGCGAACCCTTTGTCCTGATCGAAGGCATGATCATTGCCGGTCTCGCGACCGGGGCGACCAAGGGATATGTCTATACCCGTTCGGAATATCCCGATGCCATCCGCATCATGACCGAGGCCATAAAAGTTGCCCGTTCTGCCGGGGTGTTGGGCACCAATATCCTCGGATCGGGCAAGACCTTTGATATGGAAGTCCGTATGGGGGCAGGGGCCTATGTCTGTGGCGAGGAAACCTCGCTTCTCAACAGCATGGAAGGCAAGCGTGGTGTCGTCCGCGCCAAGCCGCCGCTTCCCGCCCTGAAAGGTTTCCTTGGCCGCCCGACGGTTGTGAATAACGTGATTTCGCTGTGCTCGGTGCCGGTCATTCTTGAAAAGGGACCGGAATATTACCGTGATTTCGGCATGGGCCGGTCACGCGGCACCATCCCGATCCAGATTGCCGGCAATGTCAAACATGGCGGGCTTTATGAAATCGGCTTTGGCATGACGCTGGGTGAAATCGTCGAACAGATCGGCGGTGGCACTGCATCGGGACGCCCGATCAAGGCGGTTCAGGTTGGCGGTCCTTTGGGGGCCTATTTCCCCCGCGAACTGTTTGACACGCCCTTTGATTACGAAGAATTCGCCAAGCGTGATGGCCTGATTGGTCATGCCGGTGTGGTCGTTTTTGACGACACGGTCGACATGATGAAACAGGCGCGTTTCGCCATGGAATTCTGTGCCATTGAATCATGCGGTAAATGCACACCGTGCCGGATCGGATCGATCCGTGGCACCGAAGTGGTCGACAAACTTGAACGTGGTGAAGATCCGGAATTGCAGATCGATCTTCTGCGCGATCTTTGTGAAACCATGAAGTTCGGATCGTTGTGCGCGCTCGGTGGATTTACGCCCTATCCGGTGATGAGCGCGATTACCCATTTCCCTGATGATTTCAAGCCGCGTGCGCTTGATATAGCTGCGGAGTAATACGATGTCCTTGATCAAAGAAGTCGACTACGGAACTCCTGCCGCCAAATCCGAAAAAACCGTCACGCTGACCATCGATGGCAAGAACGTGACCGTGCCCGAAGGCACATCGGTTATGCGGGCCTCGATGGAAGCAGGCATTCAGGTGCCCAAACTCTGTGCGACCGACATGGTCGATGCATTCGGTTCCTGCCGTTTGTGTCTGGTCGAAGTCGAAGGCCGCAACGGAACCCCGGCATCCTGTACCACACCGGCGGCAGACGGCATGGTGGTCCACACCCAGACCGAGCGGCTTAAAAAAATCCGCAAAGGGGTGATGGAACTTTATATCTCCGATCATCCGCTTGATTGCCTGACCTGTGCGGCCAATGGTGATTGCGAACTTCAGGACATGGCAGGGGCGGTTGGCCTGCGCGATGTGCGCTATGGCTCTGAAGGCGGCAACCATGTCGAGGTCCGCCAGAATGGCGAAGAAAATCCGCGCTATATGGCAAAGGATGAAACCAACCCGTACTTCACCTATGACCCGTCGAAATGCATTGTCTGTTCGCGCTGTGTGCGGGCCTGCGAAGAAGTGCAGGGCACCTTTGCCCTGACCATCGAAGGTCGCGGTTTTGAATCCCGTGTGTCACCGGGCATGCACGAAGATTTCCTTGATTCCGAATGCGTATCCTGTGGTGCCTGTGTTCAGGCCTGCCCGACCGCAACGCTTCAGGAAAAATCGGTCATTGAAATCGGTCAGCCCGAACATTCGGTCGTTACCACCTGTGCCTATTGCGGGGTTGGCTGTTCGTTCAAGGCCGAAATGCGCGGCGAGGAACTGGTGCGCATGGTCCCCTATAAGGATGGCCGGGCCAACCGGGGGCATTCCTGTGTGAAGGGGCGCTTTGCCTATGGTTATGCCAATCACAAGGACCGCATCCTCAATCCGATGATCCGCGAAAATGTCAATGACCCGTGGCAGGAAGTCAGTTGGGAAGAAGCCCTTCGCTTTACCGCTGACAAGTTCAAGGGCATCCAGGCCAAATACGGCAAGGGTGCGCTTGGCGGGATCACGTCATCGCGGTGCACGAACGAGGAAACCTTCCTGGTTCAGAAACTGATCCGTGCCGGGTTCGGCAATAACAACGTCGATACCTGTGCGCGTGTCTGTCATTCGCCCACCGGGTATGGCCTTAAAACCACCTTTGGGACATCGGCCGGGACGCAGGATTTTGATTCTGTCGAACATACCGATGTGGTCATCCTGATCGGGGCCAACCCGACCGACGGGCATCCTGTTTTTGCCTCGCGTTTGAAAAAGCGCCTGCGTCAGGGTGCGAAACTGATCGTGATTGATCCGCGCCGGATTGATCTGGTCCGGTCCCCGCATATCGAAGCTGTCGCGCATCTGGCGCTGCGTCCGGGCACCAATGTCGCGGTTCTGACGTCACTTGCCCATGTGATTGTGACCGAAGGCCTGTTTGACGAAACGTTTGTGCGTGAACGCTGTGACTGGGATGAATTCCAGGATTGGGCAACATTTGTTTCCGATCCGCGCCACAGCCCCGAAGCCATTGCGGGTGTCACCGGTGTTGATGCCCAGACCATGCGCGAAGCCGCACGGGCCTTTGCCACAGGTGGCAATGGTGCGATCTATTACGGGCTTGGCGTGACCGAACACAGTCAGGGCTCAACCACCGTAATGGCAATTGCCAACCTTGCCATGGCGACCGGCAATATCGGCCGTCCGGGCGTTGGCGTGAACCCGCTGCGTGGTCAGAACAACGTGCAGGGTTCCTGTGACATGGGATCGTTCCCGCACGAATTGCCGGGCTATCGCCATATTCAGGACAGCGCCACCCGCGATATCTTTGAAGATATCTGGGGGGTTAAACTTGATGACGAACCGGGACTTCGGATCCCCAACATGCTTGATGCCGCTGTCGAAGGCACGTTCAAGGGCATCTATATTCAGGGCGAGGATATCCTGCAATCCGATCCCGATACCAAACATGTGGCAGCCGGTCTTGCGGCGATGGAATGTGTTGTCGTCCACGACCTGTTCCTGAACGAAACCGCGAACTATGCCCATGTGTTCCTGCCCGGTTCGACCTTCCTTGAAAAGGATGGCACATTTACCAACGCCGAACGCCGCATCAACCGCGTGCGCAAGGTGATGACGCCAAAGAACGGCTTTGCCGATTGGGAAGTGACCCAGAACCTTGCCCGTGCGATGGGCCAGAACTGGAATTACACCCATCCGTCACAGGTCATGGCCGAAATTGCGGCAACCACGCCAAGCTTTGCCAATGTGACCTATGACCTTCTTGAACGCGAAGGTTCGGTGCAATGGCCATGCAATGACAAGGCCCCGCTGGGGACACCGGTCATGCATATGGATGGTTTCGTACGCGGCAAGGGCAAGTTCGTGGTGACCGAATATGTCGCTACTGATGAACGCACCGGGCCGCGTTTCCCGCTGCTTCTGACGACCGGCCGTATCCTGAGCCAGTACAATGTGGGCGCACAGACCCGTCGTACCGAAAATACCGCCTGGCACAAGGAAGACCTTCTGGAAATCCATCCCCATGATGCCGAACAGCGCGGCATTCGCGAAGGCGACTGGATCCGCCTTGCATCGCGATCGGGCGAAACATCCCTTCGCGCCACCATTACCGATCGTGTGGCACCGGGCGTGGTTTACACCACATTCCACCATCCGGGGACACAGGCCAACGTGATCACCACCGACTTTACCGACTGGGCAACCAACTGTCCGGAATACAAAGTCACTGCCGTTCAGGTTTCCGCATCAAACGGACCATCCGAATGGCAGGTGGAATACGATCGTCAGGCCGAACAGTCGCGCCGGATCAAACCGCGTGTCGATGCCGCCGAATAGGATGCCCTGCCAGATATTGTGCTATACTCCCTTGCGCACAGTATCTGGCAAATCCTGTATCCGTTAAAAAGACCATAGCCAAAGAGTAATGAACAATGGCACCTGACAAGCTTGTCTATATGGCCAATCAGATCGCGACATTTTTCAAATCCAAACCCCACGAAGAAGGGGTGGCCGGTGTTGCCGGTCATATCAGTGATTTCTGGGAACCGCGCATGCGCAAACAATTGTTTGCCCTGATTGCGGACGGGTATGACGGGATTGACCCGCTTGTGCTTGAAGCCGCCCCGATGATCCGCAAGGTCAAGGAACCTGCATGACACCCAAGCCTTCCGAGAACCGCATCCTTGACGGGCGCGATGTTGATCTTGCCCGTGCCATTTCGCGTGATGATGCCAATGACGATGCCCCGATGATGTTGCAGCCGGAAGTTCCGGCTGCATTGACTTTCAATGGCAAATCCCATGCGGTGATGATGGTGTCGCCCCATGATCTCGAAGATTTCATGATCGGCTTTGCCCTGTCCGAAGGCATCGTTGATGACATTTCCCAGATCACGCTGCGCGAAGTGCGCAAAACCCTTCAGGGCTATGTGATCGAAGCCGACCTGCATGAAGATGTGTTTGACCGTCTTGATGAACGTCAACGCACCCTTGAAGGCCGATCGGGATGTGGTCTGTGCGGGGTGCAATCACTTGAAGCCGTCGCGATGGACAAGATCGGCAAGGTCACGCCGGGCAATATGGCACAGGATGTCGTGTTGCAGGCCATCGACGCCTTACCCGATCATCAGACCCGCAACCGCGAAGGTGGCGGGCTTTTGCATGCCAGCGCCTTTGTCGATGTTAGCGGTAACATCAAGCTGGTCCGCGAAGATATCGGACGTCATAACGCCCTTGATAAGGTGCTCGGTGCGGTTGCCCGTCAGGGCATTGATACTGCCGGTGGCTTTGTGCTGATGACCAGTCGCTGTTCCTATGAAATCGTCACCAAAACCGTGCAATGCGGGGTGGGTGGGCTTGTGACCCTGTCGGGGCCGACCCTGACGGCGGTGAACCTTGCACGGCAGGCAGGGCTTACCCTGATTTGTCGTGAACGGCGCGGACTGTTTCGCCGGTTTGCCTGATCCGCACACTTGCCGGATCCGGTCGCGATCAGGTTGATGCGCGTTCGATGATTTCAAATCCGACATCGATTGATTTGGTCGGCAGCGGTTCGTTTTCGATCCGTGCCACCAGCGCCTCGGCGGCGCGTCGGCCAAGATTGGCGCGATTGACTTCGACCGTGGTCAGGGCGGGCAGGGTAAAGGGCGAAAAGTCCTGATTGCCAAATCCAAGAACGGCCATGTCTTGTGGTATGCGTAGGCCGCGTGCCTGCGCCTCGATCAGGATGCCATGGGCCAAAAGGTCCGAACTGCACATGATGATGCCGTTGCGAAAACCTTTTTCCAGACCGGTGCTCAGGCCATTGCGACCGCGTTCGATGGTCGCACCTGCTTCATAAAGCACTTCAATCGGCGCATTGCCGGTCATTTGTTTGAACTGACTGGCAAAGGAATCCTTGCGGCGCAGGGCGCGTTCATCACCGGCTGATACGATCAGTGCCTGCTGATAACCTTTGCCCGCCGCATAGCGCGCCATTTCCTCGCCGGCCTTGATGTGTGAAAAGCCGATACAGACATCAAGCGGGTTTTCCGTCGTATCCCACACTTCAATCACCGGAATACCGGCCCCCAGCAACATGCGTTTGCAACCGGCCGAATGGTGGATGCCGGTCAACAGGATGCCGTCGGGGCGACGGCTGAGCATCGTGGAGACAACCGCCTGTTCCTCGTCCTGGGAAAAGCCGGTTTCGGCCATCAGAACGTGATAGCCCGATCCGCGAATGACATTGATGAAATTCTGCATCAGATCGGCATAGATGACGTTGGTGATCGATGGCACAAGGGCCGCAATCAGTTTGCTGCGCCGTGACGCCAGCGCACCGGCGACCATATTGGGCACATATCCGGTCAGCTCGATCGCATCCTGGATGCGTTGCAGCGTCTTGGCGGAAACCTTTTTCGGGTCATTCAGCGCGCGCGATACCGTGACCTGCGAAACACCTGCTATCCGTCCGACGGTTTCCATCGTGACGGTGCCGCTTTTGATTTCGGCCATGGTGGTCTGGTCAGTATTTTTCGGCGCGAGTGACAAAGGGTTACGGTCTCTTGATCTGATGCCCGAACCGGGAATGGTCGGGCTTTGGTTTTGGTCCGACGTCAGCCAATCTGTTCTGCTTCGGACATTACATCAGCACAAAAAGGTGGGCAAGAAGCGCGGTCTGGCTGAGAACCACTTTACAGCACAGGGAGGGAGCTGTTGCTTCTTGCCCGATGGTGTCGTTGGGCGGCCGGGCTGCCGTGACAGCCCGGCTGCGGGCACGTATTCTGGTTTAGTCGGTCATGCGCTTTTTCTTGCGCGCGACAGAAATCGAAAACGCAATCGACAGCGCAATCAGGACCCACAGCAACACCGCGATCCAGCTTTTGGTAAAGAAGATCGAAAATGTGCCAAAGGATTCCAGACTTTTGACGAAATAGATTTCCGCCGACGGTCCCAGAATAAAGCCGATGATAAAGGGCGCAATTTCAAGCCGGATCTTGTGGGCGAGATAACCAAACAGGCCAAAGATCAAAAGCGTCCAGACATCAAACATCACCCCGTAATTGATGGTATAGGCGCCGACCACACACATCATCAGAATGATCGGGAACAGGATGTTTTTCGGAACCGTCACAACCTTGGCCAGATGGCGAATGGCAAAGACCATCACCAGGAACATGATGATATTGGCAGCCAGCATCGCGATGATCATCGCATCCCACGTCACCGGATTGTTGCCGATAAACAGCGGGCCGACCTGAATGCCCTGAAGGGTAAAGGCACCAATCAGAATGGCGGTGGTGGAATCCCCGGGAATGCCAAGTGACAGCAACGGCACCAGTGCGCCGCCCGTCAGGCCGTTATTGGCACTTTCCGATGCAATCACCCCGGCTGGCGCACCTTTGCCGAATTTTTCCGGTGTCTTGGAAAAGTTCTTTTCCTGGCTATAGGCAAGAATGGATGCCGCACTGCCGCCAACGCCGGGCAGGATGCCGACAAAGGTACCAATCGATGACGACCGGATCAGGTTGACGATCTGGCCTTTGAAGACGGAAATCTTGAACGGCTTGCCGCCGATCTTTACCCCCGAAAGACCTTTTCCTTCTTTCATGCCTTCTTCGGCTTCGATCAGGATGGTGGCAAGGCCGAACAAACCGATCAGAACCGGCAAAAGCGAAAAGCCGCTTTCAAGGTAATATTCAAGGAATTCCGGCACCAGACGCAATTCACCATTGCCGCCGCGCGAAATGTCATAAGCCCCGATCAGGCTGATGAAAATGCCCAGAAATCCGCTGAAAATGCCGACCAACAAGCTGTTGGAAAGGGCTGCCATCACGGTCAGGGCAAAGAAGATGATCAGGAATTTCTCGATATAGGAAAACTTGATCGCAAAGTCGGCCAGTGCCGGGGCAAACAGATAAAGCGCGGCAAGACTGATCAGTCCGCCAACCAGTGACGATGTGATCCCGATCTTGAGTGCGCGTTCGCCTTCGCCATTCTGGGTCATCGGGTACCCGTCAAGGGTGGTGGTGATCGATGACGGCGTTCCCGGGATGTTCAGAAGAATGGCCGGGACCAGGCCGCCGGAAATACCCCCGACGTAAAGCCCCAGCAAAAGTGCCAGACCGTTTTCAAGACCCAGCGAATAGGTCAGTGGCAAACAGACAGCAACCGCCATGGTCGCCGTCATGCCGGGGATTGCACCGAAAATGATGCCGATCACGGTGCCCGCGGCAACCAGCGCAAAGAACATCGGTGTCAGAATGGATAGGAGTTCCATGGTAAATCTCTTGGATCATACCGCGCCAAACAGGGACCAGAACCGGGTTCCGGTCACCACCTTATGGCAGCGAAATATTGAAAAGTTCGGACAGGATGTACCAGACCAGGCTTGGCGCAATCAGCGCATTGGCGCCTGCGATCATCAATGTTCGACGGCTGCGCTCGTGAAGGTAAAGCGTGCTAAGCGCGAACAGATACGGGATCGAGCAAAGGTAAAATCCAAGTCCGGTATTGGGGAAAATGTCCCCGACTGCCGGCATGGCCATGAAATAGATCACGGTCAGGGCAATCGTACCAAAGAAACGCTTGTGGTCGATGCCGGCAGGCCACCAGTTGCCATTGCTAACCGTGGCAAGAATGGTGCTGCCGCGTGTGATCAGAATTGAAACGAAAAGAATTCCCAGGATCACGGCGATAATCGTCGGGAAAATCATATGCGACGTGTTGAAATCAATCGTCACATGAAAGGGGGAGTCAAACGACATGGGACGCCTCCGGATGTGCCTGTTTTTCCCCATGGTACTGATTTCCAACCAGAATGGAAATCATGTCGGGGTGTTATGGCGGGACGTGCGGGTGGAAAAATATCCATCCACCTGATCAGGCAAAAGGGGCCCGGCATTGATATGCCGGGCCAACCGGGAAGTTAGTTGGTTGCAATCGCGTCGATGACCTGGCGGTACTGGTCGCGTTTCGCCTTAAGGTAAGCTGCGGCTTCTGCCTGCGGCTTGTAGTTCGGAATGAAGAAGGATGCCTTCTGCGTTTTCTGGATCTCGCCTTCGGCATAGATTTCCTTCAGCGCATTGTCGATCGTGGCAATCTGTTCTGCATCCATGTCCTTGTTGAACAGGAAGAAGAATTCCTTGTCGAAGGTAAAGTCTTTCGACCCGTCAAACGTAACGCTGACATTCGGAGTGGTAAATGCCAGAAGTTCGTCACGGGTGGTGTCGCCCATGCCTTCCGGATTTGCCTGTTCAATGGTTTCTTCACGTGCGGTCAGCCAGATAAAGCGCATGGCTTTCTGGTCGTCATTGGCAAGCTGGGTGAACTGTTCGTTGGCCTGAACCGATCCGTTGATCACATCTGCCTGACCATCAAACATCAGCTGGTTTTTATCTGCCTGCGAACCGGTATTGACCGGAACGATGTTTGCTTCCGATCCCGGATGCATGACCTTGGCCGCATTTTTCATTGCCGAGAAACCGATCTCGGAAACGCCACCGGCCTGAATGGCAACGCGAACGCGCTGGCCGGCAGCGGCTGCTGCAAACACGTCTTCCATCGACTGCATCGGCGAATTCTTGGCAACCAGATACGCATTGCCCGGATTGATCGCGACCGTCGGTCCGACAACGTAGTTTTCAAAGATATCGTCATAGCCGCGAACGCCATACAGGTTCGCAAGATAGGACTGATCATGGAAAATCATGATCGTGGTGCCGCGCGAATCGCGCTGCAATGCCTTGAATGCCTCGCCCGCGCCAACTGCATCAACCTTCACATTGATGTCGAGTTTCTTGGCAAGCGCTTCTGCAACAATGGCACTGTTCTGATAGGTGTCACCACCGGTCGATTTCGACCCGATGACAAGGCGAACGTTGCTTGGCAGGTCAGCAGCAGACGCCAGAACAGGCGTTGCAACCATGGCAGCAAAGCCGGCAGCGGCGGCGATGGATTTAAAAAGTCCGGTCATAAGATTCCTCCCGAATGACGCATTCCTGAATGGTGGGGATGTCCCCGTGATGCCTTCTGGTGTGGTTCCCATAAGGCGTTGGTGTTGCTTGTTCTTGTTGTTAGTCAGCTTGTAAACTTTCAAGCTTTATGTATGCGCATACATATTTTGATACATCTTGTTGCAAAGCCTGTCAATTGCTGAATCTCTCGGCGGTTTTGCGTAGGATAAATCTACCTTTTTGACATGTAAGTTTGCTTGACATCTTGTTAGTGTATGCGCATACATAAAGCATCAATCAAAAGTGCAGGTCGTCCTGGTCAAGCCGCTGGCGTTAAGATCAGGGACGATCGCGAGACGGGAGGAACGCCATGTCCGACAAAATCAAAAAATCCGCAGAAGATCTTAGAAGTGCGCGCTGGTTTGCACCCGATGATCTTCGTTCGTTCGGGCATCGCTCACGCCTGATGCAGATGGGGCTTGATCCCGAAGACTGGACCGGTCGCCCGGTGATCGGCATCCTCAATACCTGGTCTGAAATCAACCCGTGCCATCTGCATTTCCGTGAACGTGCCGCCGACGTCAAAAAGGGCGTTCATCAGGCCGGTGGTTTCCCGGTTGAACTGCCGACCATTTCGGTCGACGAATCCTTTACCAAGCCGACCTCGATGCTCTATCGCAACCTGCTTGCGATGGAGACCGAGGAAATGATTCGCTCCCACCCGCTTGATGGCGTGGTGCTGATGGGCGGCTGCGACAAAACCACGCCGGGTCTGGTGATGGGCGCGCTTTCGGCCGGTGTTCCGATGATCTATCTTCCGGCCGGTCCGATGTTGCGTGGCAACTATGCCGGTAAAATCCTGGGCTCGGGCTCGGATGCCTGGAAATACTGGGATGAACGCCGTGCCGGTAACATCAGCGACGAAGAATGGGTCGGCGTCGAAGGCGGGATTGCCCGTTCCTATGGTCACTGCATGACCATGGGCACGGCATCGACCATGACCGCAATTGCCGAGGCCATGGGCCTTTGCCTTCCGGGGGCATCGTCGATTCCGGCACCGGATGCCGGTCATATCCGTATGTCGACCCAGTGTGGCCGTCGCATCGTTGATATGGTGTGGGAAGATCTGACCCCGAACAAGGTCGTCACCCCGGCATCTGTGCGCAACTCGGCCGTGGTTGCGATGGCAACCGGCTGTTCGACCAATGCTGTTGTGCATTTGCTGGCCATGGCGCGTCGCGCCGGAATTAAAATCACCCTTGATGATCTTGATGAACTTGGTCGCACAACACCGCTGATCGCCAATATCCGCCCGTCGGGCAAGGGCGATTACCTGATGGAAGATTTCTTCTATGCCGGTGGCCTGCGTGCCCTGATGGCGCAGCTTGGTGACAAGCTCGATACATCGGTCACCACGGTCACGGGCAAAACCCTTGCCCAGACCCTCGAAGGTGCGACGGTTTATAATGATGATGTCATTCGCCCGCTTTCAAATCCGGTCTATCATGAAGGATCGCTTGCGGTTCTGCGTGGCAATCTCTGCCCGGACGGGGCGGTGATCAAGCCGGCTGCCTGTGATGAACGGTTCCGCAATCATCAGGGCCCGGCACTTGTCTTTGACAGCTACCCGGAAATGAAAAAGGCGGTGGATGACGAAAATCTCGATATCACACCCGATCATGTGATGGTGCTGCGCAATGCCGGTCCGCTCGGTGGTCCGGGCTTCCCGGAATGGGGGATGCTTCCGATCCCCAAGGCCCTGATCAAACAGGGTCATCGTGACATGTTGCGTATTTCGGATGCCCGTATGTCGGGAACCTCGTATGGTGCTTGTGTGCTTCATGTCGCACCGGAATCCTATATCGGTGGTCCGCTTGCCCTTCTGAAAACCGGCGATATCGTCAAGCTTGATCTTGATAACCGTCGCCTCGACATGCTGGTCGACGAGGAAGAGCTTGAACGTCGCCGTGCAGCCTGGCAAACGCCCGAGCCGCGCTATCAGCGTGGATATGGCTGGATGTTTGGCAAACATGTCACCCAGGCCAACGAAGGGTGCGACTTTGACTTCCTGTCGCCGGAATTTGGCGAAACAGCGGGCGAGCCGGATATTTTCTAGGCTTGCCGCAAACCATCATCAGAAACAGCAACGGGGCGTGATTTGCGCCCCGTCGCAATGACACGAACCAAATCAATCAGGGATATTGACCCATGGCACTTTCCAAAGCCGATCTGCGTGGCGTGCTGTCAGGTATTTCCGGCATTCTAGTCACCCCTTATGACGAGAATGGCGACATTGCACCGGCCAAGCTGAAACCGATTATCGACCGTGCGCTTGCGGCGGGTGTTCATTTTCCGGTGGTGAATGGCAATACCGGCGAATTTTACGCGCTGACCACGGCTGAGGCCATCACCATGGCCAAATCGGTCGCCGAAATGCTTGACGGTCGTGCGCCGATGCTGGCCGGTATCGGTCGTGGCGTACAGGATGCCTGCGCACTTGCCAAGGCATCTGCCGAAGCCGGGGCCGAAGCATTGATGATCCATCAGCCGCCAGATCCCTTTGTCGCCCCGCGTGGCGTTGTTGAATATATCAAACGCATTGCCGATGCATCGGGCGGGCTTCCGATGATGCTGTATCTGCGCAATGATGCGATTGGCACCAAGGCGATTGCCGATCTTTGTGCCATCGAAGGTGTGGCTGGTGTAAAATGGGCAACCCCGAACCCGATGAAACTGTCCGAGGCGATCAATGCCTGTGATCCGGATATTGTCTGGGTCGGTGGTCTGGCTGAAACCTGGGCACCGGCATTCTATGCGGTTGGGGCGCGTGGCTTTACATCGGGGCTGATCAATGTCTGGCCGGAACGGTCCATGGCAATCCATGCCGCCCTTGAGGCCGGTGACTATGCCAAGGCCCGTGATCTGATCCGCGATATGAGCGCCTTTGAAGAAGTCCGCGCCGAAGAAATGAACGGTACGAACGTGACCGGTGTCAAAGCGGCCCTTAAGCTTCTTGGCGATGATTGCGGTGCAACCCGCCCGCCGTCGGCCTGGCCGCTGACCGATAAGCAGCATGACAAGCTGGTTGGCTTCATGCGTCAAAACAATCTTGTGAAATAAGCGGCCCCGCCGCACAGAGGAGACATCCATGTCCTATACCCTGACAGGAAAACATCTGATCGCGGGCGACTGGGTCGCCGGAGCCGCAACCTTCCAGTCCGAACCGGCCCACGGCCCTGCCAATACTTTCCCGGTCGGCACCCCCGATCTGGTTGATCAGGCTGCCAAGGCCGCCGAAGAAGCCTTCTGGACTTTCGGGTATTCCACCCGCGAAGACCGCGCCAGGTTCCTCAATACCATTGCCGATGAAATCGATGCGCGTGGTGATGAAATCACCGAAATCGGCACCCAGGAAACCGGCCTGCCCGAAGCCCGTCTTCAGGGCGAACGCGGCCGCACGGTTGGTCAGCTTCGCCTGTTTGCCAGCCACATTCTTGATGGTGCCTATCTGGATCGTCGCTATGACGAAGCATTGCCTGATCGTGCACCGCTGCCGCGTCCCGACCTGCGTTTGATGCAGCGTCCGATTGGTCCGGTTGCCGTGTTTGGCGCATCGAACTTCCCGCTGGCATTCTCGGTTGCCGGTGGTGATACCGCATCGGCACTGGCTGCTGGTTGCCCGGTCGTGGTCAAGGGCCATTCCGCCCATCCGGGTACCGGTGAAATCGTTGCCCAGGCCATTGATGCCGCGATCAAGAAATGCGGTGTCCATCCGGGCGTCTTCAGCCTTATTCAGGGTGGCAAACGCGATGTTGGTCAGTCGCTGGTTCAGCATCCGCTGATCAAGGCGGTCGGCTTTACCGGATCGCTTGGCGGTGGTCGTGCGCTGTTTGATCTGTGCGCATCGCGCCCGGAACCGATCCCGTTCTTTGGCGAACTGGGTTCGGTCAACCCGATGTTCCTGCTGCCCAAGGCTGTTGCCGCACGTGGCGCAGAACTCGGCAAAGGCTGGGCAGGGTCGCTGACCATGGGGGCAGGGCAGTTCTGCACCAATCCGGGGATTGCGGTTGTGATTGATGGTCCGGATGCCGATGCCTTTGTAAGCGCTGCCAAGGAAGCCCTTTCAGGTGTTGCGGCCCAGACCATGCTGACCGATGGCATGGCGGAAACCTATCGTGCCGGGGCAAAGCGCGTTGCCGCAACTGCGGGCGTGAAAGAAGTTCTGACCACGTCATGCGATCTGCGCAATGCGACGCCGTATCTGTTTGAAACCACCGGTGAAAACTGGCTTTCGAATCATGAACTGGGCGAAGAAGTCTTTGGTCCGCTTGGTCTGGTCGTTCGGGTCAAGGATGTTGCGGAAATGCGCACCATCGCCAAGGCGCTTGAAGGCCAGCTGACCTGCACGCTGCATCTTGATGCGGGCGATGCTGCCGATGCGCGTTCGCTTCTGCCGATCCTTGAGCACAAGGCGGGCCGTGTTCTTGCCAACGGGTTCCCGACCGGTGTCGAAGTATCCGATACCATGGTCCATGGCGGGCCATATCCGGCATCAACCAACTTTGGTGCGACTTCGGTCGGGACCATGGCGATCCGCCGCTTCCTGCGCCCGGTTTGCTATCAGAACATCCCGACCGACGTGCTGCCGGCTGATATCGCGTAACCAACTGCTTTTTCCAAGATACCGCCCGGCGCAAAGCCGCCGGGCAAACCCACGGAGACAAATAATGAGTGACTATGTCCTGAGCAGTGCGACACGCGACAAGCTCAAGAAAATCAGCACCGCTTCGCTGTGCACGGCACTTTTCAAACGCAACCTGCGCAACCAGTTCATCCAGAATGTCCATCAGGTTGCCCCCAAGGATGAAAACATGGTCGGGCAGGCCTATACGCTGCGCTATATCCCGGCCCGCGAAGATCGCAACCCGATCGAAGTGTTCCGCGATCCCAAACATCCGCAGCGCGTGGCTGTCGAAGAATGCCCGCCCGGTCATGTTCTGGTGATGGATAGCCGCAAGGATGCCCGTGCGGCCTCTGCCGGCTCGATCCTTGTGACCCGCCTGATGAAGCGCGGTGTCGAAGGCATCGTGACCGATGGCGGTTTCCGTGATGCCGAAGGCATTGGCAAGCTTTCCATTCATTCCTATCACTCGCGCCCGTCCGCGCCGACCAACCTGACCCTGCACGAGGCCTATGACCTTAATGTGCCGATCGGATGCGGTGATGCGCCGGTCTTCCCGGGGGATGTTCTGGTCGGGGACAAGGATGGCGTTGTTGTCATTCCGGCCCATCTGGCAGATGAACTGGCCGAAGAATGCGCAGGCATGGAAAGCTTCGAGGATTTCGTTCTTGAAGAAGTCCTTTCGGGCAAGCCGATCATTGGTCTTTATCCGGCAACCAAAGATGAAACCAAGGCCAATTACGAAGAATGGCGCAAGAAGAACGGGCGTTGATTTCCGCCCGTTGCGTCACAGACAATACGTCGCAAACGACAAAAGCCGCTCCGATGGGGCGGCTTTTTCTTTGGTGGCCGGTTTTGCAAGCGGGTGCTGCTAGTTGGCGGTGGTTGCCTGAAACATGTTTTCATCATGACGCAACAGGCTTTGGCCAATCGCACCCTGAAGGGCAAGGTCCTTGTCCCAGGCCAGATGGGTGATCTCGGGGCCGCGGCGCAGTTCGGGAACCTGTGCCTGTTCAAGGCCGCGCATCAATTCCGGTTCCATCATGTCATAGGCGCGTGCGCCCGATCCGGTGATGAAAATCTGTTTGGGACCCAAAAGCGCGATCAGATTGGCAATGCCATATCCCAAAACCTTGCCCGCATGGCGGAACAGATCAGCCAGGTCCTGATCCCCGGCGCGGGCGCGCGCCACCAGATCCATCATCTGTTCTTCGCTTGGATGCAGGCTGTTGGTATCGGGCAGGTCAATCAGGCCACGGGCATCGCGCAATATGGCGTAATCCCCGATATAGGCTTCAAGACAGCCGCGCCTGCCACAGTTGCACAGCGGCCCGTCGGGTTGATATTTGGTGTGGCCGAATTCGGCTGCTGTACCGAAATCGCCATTGTAGACCGACCCGTTCAGAACCAGCCCCATTCCGATGCCATAACCCAGCATGATCACGGCAAAATCGCCGCCGCGATGCAGATTGGTGTTCTGGGAAATGGCGGTGGCAATGCAGTTGGCATCGTTTGACATCTGCACAATCCCGCCAAACCGCTCACCCAATGCCTTGGCAAGTGCGATGTTGCGATGACGCAGGGCTGGGGACCAGATGATTTCGCCGCTATTACTGTCGCACACCCCCTGAACCGCAAGGCTGATGCCAACCGGTGGCCGGGCGGAAAAATCCTTATGCCGGGTGATGAATTCCTCGATCAGCCCGATCAGGGTCGTGACCAGGCCATTTTCATCAAGATCGCGGGTGTTGATGCTGTGTTCCGAACTGCATTCAATTTCACCCTTGAAGTTGCCCAGGGCAATTTCGATCAGATTGATGGTGATCTTGACGCCAATCACACAGGCCGCATTGGGCACAAGATCAAGCAGCACCTTGGGGCGGCCGCGTGTTGATCCGCCATTTCCGCCGCCATTGCCGGTCGCGTTTCCGTTCGCCGTTCCCTGACTTTCCTGCACCAGCCCCTGTGCCATCAGATCGGCGGTCAGGGATGTTACCGTTGCCGGGCTTAACCCGGTTGCGGTGCCGATATCAATGCGCGCAGCAGGGCCGTGAATGCGCAAATAGCGCAGAATGGCAATCTGTGACGGCTGGCGTGGGGTTTCGGCTTCTTTACGGCGGCTCATGAAGCGGATCTGCATCCTTTGAAATGGCGGGGCGGGCTTTGTGCGCGCCGCAGGATCGGGACGGATCGATGCCGCGTGGCATATCAATACGTCCTGATCCTTGATATGGGCATTTTTTATCCCGGTTTGGCAAGGGGATAGAACGCCCGGGCGTCTGTTTGTTACAGAAGCCCGCGGGCGGCAAGGTTGGTCATCAGGGCGGTTATGCCGAATTGCCACGGATTGATGGCATCGGACCGGTCAACCTGATTGATCAGTTTGCCAAGGCTTGGCGTCGAGATGGTTACAAGGTCCCCCATCTCGTGGGTGAAGCCCTTGCCAGCACCGCCGCGATCATCGGTGGGGGCAAACATGGTGCCCAAAAACAGCATGAAGCCATCCGGGTACTGGTGATGTTTGCCAATCGCCTGACCGACAAGGCTTTCGGGCGTGCGGCTGATCTGGCTCATCGAACTGACCGCATCAAGGTGATAGCCATCCGTACCATCAACCGCCATGGCAAGATCGGCATCCTTGACGGTTTCAAGGGTAAAGTGGTCATCAAACAGGCGGATGAACGGCCCGATGGCGCAGGATCCGTTATTGTCCTTCGCCTTGCCCAGAAGCAACGCGGACCGGCCTTCGACATCACGCAGATTGACGTCATTGCCAAGTGTCGCGCCGACAATCCTGCCCTTGGATGTCACGGTCAGGACAACTTCAGGTTCCGGGTTGTTCCAGTTTGAAATCGGATGCAGGCCAACATGGGCCCCATGGCCCACAGCCGACATCACCGGGGATTTGGTAAAGATTTCCGCATCCGGGCCGATCCCGACTTCAAGATATTGCGACCAGGCACCTTTTTCGATCAGGACCCGTTTGATCTCGGCGGCCTTGTCTGATCCCGGTTCGATCTGTGACAGGTCATCACCGATGATGCCGGTGATTTCAGTGCGGATCTGATCGGCCTTGCTGGCATCTCCGCGTGCCTGTTCCTCGATCACACGTTCAAGCAGGCTGGCAACAAAGGTCACGCCGCTTGCCTTGATCGCCTGAAGATCGTTGGGGCTCAGAAGATGGGCGGTCTTGCCATCGGCCCCAGGTTTTGACTGTTCGATGATATCGCCAAGCGATGCGGCGGTCGGGAAACTTGCCGGGTTCGACAGCCGCGCCAGAACATCATCGCGTTCAAGCAACTGGCTGATGGTCGGCGCAAGGCTGCTGATATCGCGCAGATTTTCACCATCGACCAGAACCGGGGTCGGGCCGGAAACCCGCGGGTCCCAGATGCGTCCGATCAGAATGGCACGATTGGCGTCATCGGGCAGGATATCGGTTTGGTTTGCCGGAAAGCCTTGGGTCATCGGGGCGTCTCGCTTGTTTCGTTCGGGGTCAAAGGGGCGGGGTGTGGTTGGTCGGTGCCAGTTTTATCCGGTGTTGTCATGTCCGATGCTTTGGAGGCGGCCGGACGGTTGGTTGCACCCGGACCAGCCAGATGCAAAAGATGTTCGGGCATCTTGCCCAGAATGATCATGCCAAGAACATCATCATGTGTGACATCCTTGGTCCTCACGCTGCCGACCAGCTTGCCGTTTTTCATCACATGCAGCCGGTCGGAAAGATCAAACACATCATGAAGATCGTGACTGATCAACAATATACCGAGCCCGTCACGTTTCAACTGATCAATCAGTTCACCGACCATTTTGGTTTCATGCACGCCAAGCGCGGCGCATGGTTCGTCCATGATAAGCACGCGGGCTTCGAACAAAAGCGCACGCGCAATCGCAACCGATTGCCGCTGCCCGCCCGACAGGGCCGAAACAGGTGATGTAAATTTCTTGAAATTCGGGTTGAGGCGATGCAGGACCTCGCGCGCCTTGTGTTCCATCGCTGCATCATCAAGGAAGCCAAGCTTGTCGATGATTTCGCGCCCCAAAAACAGGTTCTGGGCGGCATCAAGGTTATCGGCAAGGGCAAGGTTCTGATAGATCGTCTCGATATTGTTGTCGCGCGCATCACGGGCATTTTCGATTTTGGCTTCCTTGCCATCGACAATGATCTGGCCGCTATCGGCCTGATAGGCACCTGACAGGATTTTGATCAGGGTCGATTTGCCAGCGCCATTGTGGCCCAATACCCCGACCACTTCGCCGGGATAAAGGTCAATCGAAACCCCGTCGACGGCCTTGACCCCGCCAAAGCTGATATGGATGTCGCGCATTTCAACAAGCGGATCGGTATTTGTGGTCATGTCGGTCATATCCGGTCTCCTTACGCGGTCGGGTCGCTGTAACGACGGTGGAAATACTTGTCGCTAAAGACAGCCAGAACAAGAACCAGCCCGATGACAATGCTTTGAAGCGATGTATCGACCCCCAAAAGCGCCATGCCGCTTTGAAGACTTTGCATCACAAGCGCACCGATCAGCGCGCCATAAATTGTGCCAACACCCCCGGCAAGCGACGTTCCGCCAATCACCACCGCGGCAATGACGCGCAATTCATCAAGGGTGCCAAGATCATTGCCCGCCGATTGCAGGCGTGCTGACGAAATCGCCGCACTGATCGCGCACAAAACCCCCATCAGGGCAAAGACCGCAACCGTCATGCGTTTGACATTGATGCCTGCAAGCTCGGCGGCCTGCGGATTGCCACCAATCGCAAAGACATAGCGCCCGAACCGGGTCCGCTTGACCACAATGGTCAGGATGATCGCCACAAGGGCGACAATCAGAAGCGGGATCGGAATACCGTGCGAGATTTCAAGATTTTCCGGGGTGACCGGAATGCCCTTGTTCTCAAGCAGGCGTTCGGCGGCGCGCGTCGGCAGGTGATAGGCATTCAGGGTCGCAATCGCGGCCAGAACCAGCCCGCCCTTGATGATGGTATTGGTATATTCCGCCCAGACCGGCTTGACCGGAAATTCGAATGAAAGACGACGACGGCGTTCCATGATCGCGGCATAGATGATCGCAAGAATGGCGATCAGGGCGACGATCCAGCTCCATGTCGCGCCAATCGTGCCTTCGATCCCGCCGCCCAGCAAAATGAAATTGTGATCAAGCGGGGCAACCGTGCGGCCCTGTGTTACCCACCAGGCCGAACCGCGCCACACCAGAAGACCGCCAAGTGTTACGATAAAGGCCGGAACACCGAGATACCCGACGGCAATCCCCTGAATCCCGCCAATAGCCGCGCCAAGGATAATGCCGACCAGAAGGGTCAGGATCCAGGTCAGCGGATGATTGTAATCAAGAAACTGTGGCAGGACATCGGTCTGAACCACCCCCATGATCATGGCCAGAACGCCCAATATGGCGCCGACCGAAAGATCGATATGGCGGGTAACGATAATAAGAACCATGCCGCAGGCCATCACGGCAACCGATGCGGTCTGGACCGACAGGTTAAAGATATTGCGCGGGGTGATAAATCGCCCGCCCGATGCGATATCAAAGCCGACCCAGATGATCAGCAAAACAACGGCAAGGCCAACCAACCGGCGGTCGACTTCCATTTTCGTAAGCAGTCGTGACATGAAAACGCTCGTAAGGCAGCGGGGCCGGCATGCTGTGTTCTGCGCACGCGAACAGCAGCCGACCCCGGGTTAAGCAAGGCAGGAGGAAATAAAGACTGCCCTAGTTACAGGCAGATACCTTGCCGCTCGGAACGCCTTTGCATACGACGTCTTTGGACACCCAACCGGCATCAATCACCAGATCAAGCTTGTTCTGGGTGATGGCAACCGGATCAAGGAAGAAGGATTTCATGGTCACGCCATTCGGGCTTTGCCAGTCTTCGGTGCCCGAAACGTCGGCAAGCTTGGTGCCCTTGGCCAGATCGACTGCGATTTCAGCCGCCCGTTTGCCAAGAAGACGCGCATCCTTCCAGACCGAAACCGTCTGGGTGCCAAGTGCAACACGGTTCAGGGCCGCATGATCGCCATCCTGACCCGAAACCGGGATACCCTGCATGCCCTGTGCGGAAAGGGCGGCAACCACACCGCCAGCCGTGCCGTCGTTGGAGGCAACAACAGCATCAACCTTGTTATCCGCAGCCGTCAGGAACTGCTCCATATTGCGCTGGGCGATCGCCGGCTGCCAGCTGTCGGTATAGGCTTCGCCGACAACCTTGATGTCACCGGAATCGATGGCCGCCTGAAGAATTTCAAGCTGGCCTTCATGCAGGATATTGGCATTCGGATCGGTCGGCGCGCCCTTGATAAAGACGTAATTGCCTTTGGGCTGGGCGCCAAACACGGCCTCGGCCTGAAGGCGGCCGACTTCCTTGTTGTTGAATGTAATGTAATAGGCGTTCGGATCTTCGATCAGGCGGTCATAACCGACCACCGGGATGCCTTCATTGGTTGCCATTTCCACCGCCGGACCGATCGAGGCGGAGTCTTGCGCCAGAACGATCAACGCATCCGCGCCGCGCGCAATCAGGCTTTCAATATCGGAAAGCTGCTTGGACGGATTGCTTTGGGCGTCCGCGCTGATGTATTCCGCGCCGGCTGCTTCAAGGGCGGCCTTGATCGCGGCTTCATCGGTTTTCCAGCGTTCTTCCTGGAAATTCGACCAGCTGACGCCAACCGTAAGATCGGCCGCAAAGGCATTTGCAGACAGCAATACGCTACCGGCCAGCATGGCCGTGGAGAGGAGTTTTTTCATTGGTTTCTTCCCTGAATGAATGTGTCTTGTTGCGACATTTATTTTTGTTGTCGAAAAAATGTTGACGTGAAGAAGCCGTCCTGTCAAATTTTTTTTAGTGATTAAATTAAAAACAGCTCTTTAGATGATCAATTCGCCCCATAAATCCGCATTTTTGGTTGATTCATGGGGTGATTTTCAATGATGCACTGCATCATTTAATTCGGTTGTCTAAAATAAAACAAAGATATGACAGGGAACGTTATGACAGCGAGTTATCACGACATTGACGGGAAATCCGTGCTTGTGACCGGCGGTGCGTCGGGGATCGGGGCATCAATTGTGCGTGCCTTCTGTGCCCAGGGGGCGCATGTCGGTTTCTTTGATATTGATGATGGTGCCGCACAAAAGCTGATTGACGAGATCCGCGATGAAACCGGTCGGGCCCCGGTCTACAAATCCTTTGATCTTCGCCAGCAATCGCTGATTGCCGGTGCGGTGCGCGAAATGTCGGCGGCAATCGGGCCGATGGATGTTCTGGTCAATAATGCCGCCCGTGATGACCGGCATCGCCCCGAAGAAATCGGCCCGGAACAATGGCGCGATGGTCTGGATGTTAACCTTGCGCATCATTTCTTTTGCGCTCAGGCCGTGGCCCCGGACATGAAGAAAAAAGGCGCAGGCAGCATCATTAATTTCAGTTCCGTAAGTTATATGATGGGGCTTCCCGATCTGGTGGCTTATGAAACGGCCAAGGCCGGGGTGATTGGCCTGACGCGTGCGCTGGCGCGTGACTGGGGGGCCGATGGCATTCGCGTGAATGCGTTAACGCCGGGCTGCATCATGACCCAGCGACAGCTTGATCTGTGGATTTCCCCCGCTGACGAGGAACGCATTCAGCAACAGCAATGCGTCAAGCGCCGGCTGGTCGGTGATGATGTCGCGCAGATGGTGCTGTTTCTGGCATCCGATGTGTCTTCGGCCTGCTCGTCACAGAACTTCATTGTTGATGGCGGCATCGTCTGATCCGTCGCATACCGGCCTAAATTCGATCATCGGGTTTGCCGGTTCGTAAATGCCTTGTCCCGCAGTCGCCCCAATCGAGAACACACATCATGTCGCCCACCAATCTTCCCGTATCTCCGATCATCATTGATGAAAAAGCAAACCCGTACCGCGATTGCATTCAGGGGTTGGCCAATCAGCCGATCACGGTCGTCAAACTGTTGCGCGATGCGGTGAATGAAAACCCGGTCGTTGCCCGGGACCGTGATTTCAGCGTCCCGGAAATCAGGGATGTGGTCGGGCGTCTGGTCGAAAACCGGCCACGCATTGCGATCATTGGCGGCGCGCCGGATCATCCGGCCCATCTGCTTGATCGGCCACAGGCCCTGATGGCGGCAATCCGCATCTGGGAAATGGGCGGGGTGCCGTTCCTGTTTCATGTGCCGGTAATCTGTGATGGCACCGCGCAAAACAATATCGGGCAAAGCTATTCCCTGGCGTCGCGCAATCATACGGCTGCTGCGGTCAATATCACGTTCGAAGGGCACAGCTATCACGCGGCCTATGTCATTGCCGGCTGTGACAAATCACCGGCTGCCGTGGTTGCCGGTCTGGCCGCGGCCGATCATGCCCGTGCCTATCGCGGCGATCAGGCCCCGGTCTGGGCGGTTTTTGCCCCGTCCCATGTTCTCAAGGGCGGTGAAATCCCCGAAGGCACACGCCGCTTGCTTGATCAGATTGCACTGGATGCCGATCGTGCGGGCCATGATGATCTGGGATCGGATATCCGTGAAAACATGCGCTATATCCTGCAATGCACCTCGGACGAGGCCTTTGCCGGGTTGCTTGAACGCGCCCGGTTGCTGGGCCTGATTGATGGCGCACTTGAACGCCGCGTGCTCGATCAGCTTGCCACCGCGACCTGTGATTCAAAAGGCGGGATTTGTGCCTTTAACGGCACGGGAAATTCATCGCGTACCATGCTGGCGGCCTTTGGTCTGACGCCGCCTGAACTGGAACTTTTGACCGATGTTCCGCCCTTTAGTGCGGTGGCGGCCGGGGTGGATGCCTTGTTTGATGTTTTCAACAAACCGCAATATGCGATCGGCAATCTGCTAAAAGCCAATTTCGCCAATTTCGTGCGTATTCATAATGCGACCGGATCAAGCAGCAACATGCTTTTGCATCTGCCTTTCATGATGCGTTATGCCGGGTTTGATGTGTCGATTGATGATTATCAGGATGTGCGCACCAAAACCCCGGTGCCTGAAATCTTTGCCCACAGCCTGACCGAAAATCGCGATACCTTTGTACTGGCCCAACAAATGGCCGAAGGCAAAAATCGCGGCATGGAAAGCATTTATCGCATTCTGGCCGATCTTGGGGTGGCAATGGATCTTGATGCGCCGACGGTCCTTGGCAAAACCTGGGCCGAACGTATTGCCGGTCTTGAAAATCCGGTTGATCTGTCGCTTGGTGATGCGTCGGTTATTCGCGCGACCCCGGTGCGCAAACGATCGGGTGTCGATGTTCTTACCGGCAGTTTCTTTGAAAATTGCGCGGTCAAAACATCGGGTATGAGCGACCATTTGCTGTCGCATTTCGACGATCATGTTTTCATTGTTCGCTATTACGAAAACGAACATGTCTGTAACGGGGATTTTGCATCCCCCGATCTGGTGACGCGCCTGATTGAAACCGATGGCGTGGACGAAGAACTGATTGCCGCGGTGGTTCGGCGCAATGGCGGGAACAGTGTTGATATGAACGCGCCCAAGGACATGCTGGCACAGGGGCATTTGTCCTTTGCCTTTGTCATTGGCGGGCAGGGGCCCGAAGCCTATGGCATGCCGGAAATGTTTTCACCGTCCCAGAATCTGCGTCATCACCGCATTCTTGAAGCATCCTCGATGCTTATTACGGACGGGCGCTATTCGGGGGTGACCAAGGGCGCGTGCATTGGTCACATGGTGCCCGAAGCATTCACGGGCGGCGGGATCGGTTATCTGCGTGACGGGGATGTGCTGCGTCTGAACCTGACGACGCTGAAACTTGACTGGCTTGATCCGGTGGCGTTTCTGGACGGGGTGGAATTACCCGCCGATCCACGGGGGATCAAAGAACGGGTCGAACTCTTCGAAGGGCGGCTTGGGCGGATGGAAGCCCGGCAATGTGATATCGCTGCGAGCAATGTCCTCGATGCGATTGGAAATGCGGCGCGCGGCATCGTCCCACGGGCAGTTGACCGCCGTGCAATCAAGTCCTGGCGATAGGCGTTGCGCGCTGTCGCGTTCAAATATGATTTCACCGCGCGTCACGCTGTTGGATTCCCGAACCGTCAAAACAAGTGCCGCAAAGCACAGCCCGCCACCGACAAGCATCATAAGCCGTCCAAGCATTGGTGCTTTTTCACGATGAAATCGGGGCATGTCCTGACCTTTCAAATATTGCCAATATCCGCGCGCACTGTGATCAGGTCGGGCTGACCTGATCGGTTGCCGCACCGGACTGCGATGCGTCTGGTGTCGCATCCCCGCCCAGCGCCTGATAAAGCGTGATCAGGTTGGTGATGCGATCAAGCTGGTTTTCAAGGACGGTTTCCTCGGTGGTGCGCCGGTCTTCCTGCGCATCAAGCCAATCCTGCATCGCGACCGCACCCGACCGGAACCGGGTTTCATAGATCGCCTCTGCGTTAAGTGACGCCGCAAGTGCTGCTTCAAGTCTTTCAGCCCGGCGATCATAATTGGTCCGCGCAGACAGGGCATTTTCGACATCCGCCATTGCTTGGTATGTGGTCTGGCGGAACTCGGCGATGGCCTGTTCATATTCGGCTTCGGATACCTTGATATTCAACTGCCCTTCATTCCAGTTCAGGAATGGTAACGCCAGGCTGGCGCCAAGTGTTCCAACCGGATTGGACAAAAGATTGCGCAACTGATCGCTGCTTGATCCAAGCGTTCCGGTCAGGCTGATGGTTGGCAACAAGCTGGTCTTTACGGAATTGAGTTCCTCGACACTTTCGCGCAGGCGCAATTCGGCGGCCCGGACATCGGGACGCCGGTCCAGAAGGCCCGATGGCAACCCTTCGGGAATGGCGGGCAATATACCGGCGGGCAGTGTCTTGCGCGTGATTTCAATATCTGATGGCGGCTGGTTGAACAGAATGGACAACGCATTCTTGGTTTCGGTCAGGCTCTGTTCAATCTGGGTATAGGCCGCGCGCTGGTTTTCAAGGTTGCTGCGCGCTTCATTGACTTCAAGCGATGATGTCGAACCCGATGCATATTGCACATCCACCAGATCAAGGGTTTGCTGCGCGTAATCAATGCTGGCCTGCGCGATATCAAGACGCTGCTGATAATAGACCGCCTGCCAGTAAAGGGTCGCCGTCGTCCCGATCAGCGAAAGCGCAGTGCTTTCGCGATCTTCAAGGGTGGCAAGGGCTTCCCACTTGGCGGCATCATAATCGTGGCCAAGCTTCCCCCACAGATCAAGCTCGTAACTGATCCCGGCATCAACACCATAGCTGCGCGTAATGTCGCCATTGCTGCGACCATCTTCGCTGTCAAACTGGCGCGATGTCGAAATATCGCTGCCCGCCGAAAGATCGGGATAAAGCGCATCTTCGGCAAGTCCGGCTGTCAGCTGTGCCTGGCGTACCTTGATGGTGGCTGCGGCCAAATCGTTGTTGGTTTCAAGCGCGCGCGCAATCAACCGGTTAAGCTGGGGGTCGTCAAAATTCTTCCACCATCCGGTCTGTGCAAGAATTTCTGCCCGGGTTGCGGTGTCATCCGTGCCGGTGTTGTTTCCGGTGTCGTTTCTGGCGGCGCTATCGGTTGATTGGCCCCACGATGCCGGCATGGTCATGTCGGGTCGGTCATAGCTGACTTCCGACAGGCTTGAACATCCGGCAAGCATCAGCATCGACAGGATCGTTCCGGTTTTCAGAATGTTTTTCATGATCTTTTTCTTTCCTAGTCGCGTGACAGGGCATCGACCGGATCCAGTCGTGCCGCATTGCGGGCGGGCAAAAAGCCGAACGTGATGCCGATCATGGTCGCGCAGGCAAAGGCACCGATGATCGATGTCGGGGAATAGACCATCGAAAAACTGCTGCCGATCAGATCAAACAGCTCGCCGATGGCAAGGGCGCCAAGAACGCCAAGTCCCCCGCCCAGAATGCACACCAGGACCGCTTCGATCAGGAACTGGCGCAAAATGTCGCTTTGACGGGCGCCAACGGCCATGCGGACCCCGATTTCACCGGTGCGTTCGGTGACCGAAACCAGCATGATATTCATCACCCCGATCCCGCCGACGACCAATGAAATCACCGCAATCGACGAAATCAGAAGCGTCATGGTGCTGGTGGTTTTCTCGACCGTCTGGCGGATGCTGTCACTATTGACGGTAAAGAAATCCTTGGTGCCATGGCGCTGGGTCAAAAGATCGGTAATCTGGCTTTCGGCAAGCGCGGGGGCGACATTGTCGGCCACCCGTACCGTGATGCTGCTCAGATAGGTCTGCCCAAGAATACGGGTCAAAGCCGTGCTGTGCGGCACCCAGATATTCAGGCTGTCCTGATTGCCAAACGTGCTGGTTTTAGGCGCGGTTACCCCGATGATCTGTACCGGCACTGATCCAAGAAGGATCACTTCGCCAACCGCACGTTCCCCGTCCGGGAAAAGTTTCTGCACGGTATTGTCATCAATGATGGCAACCTGGGCACGTTTCCCGATTGCCGCCTGGTCAAACCAGATGCCGTCGGCAATCTCATAGCCGCGGACACGGTAATAATCGGTGCCAACACCGGTGACATTGGCATTGACCTCGATATTGCGATATCGCAGTGCGACGGTGCTTGAAACCCGGGGCGTGACGCTGTCGACATAATACTGGCTGGCCAGAACGTCGGCATCACCGGCGGTCAATGTGCGGATCTGATCGGCATCCCGGTCCCCGAAATCCTTGCCGCGATTGATGTCGATCGTGCTGGTGCCGATGCTGCTGATATCGGAAAGGATGCGTTCCTGTGACCCGGTGCCAAGGGCCACGACCGAAACCACCGATGCAATACCGATAATGATGCCCAGCATGGTCAGGAATGTGCGCAGGCGATGCGCATTCATCGCAATCAGCGCCATTTTGAACGCTTCGCCAAACCGGCCAAGTTGCGACAGATAACTGCTTTGACCGCTGCTGATGGTGTTGATCGCAACGGTCGATGCGTCGTCATCGGATTTTGGCGTGATGCGTTCATCACGGATGATTTCGCCGTCGCGGATTTCGATGATGCGTTCGGCATGGGCTGCCACATCATGATCATGGGTCACCAGAATGACGGTATGTCCGTCCCGATGCAGATCGCGCAACAGATCAAGCGTCTGCTTGCCGCTTTGCGTATCAAGTGCGCCGGTCGGCTCATCGGCCAGAATGACATCCCCGCCATTCATAAGCGCACGGGCAATACTGACACGTTGCTGCTGTCCGCCCGAAAGCTGGCTCGGTCTGTGATGGATGCGGTCACCCAATCCGACACGGGTCAGGATTTCGGTGGCGCGTCTGGTCCGTTCGCCGGCATCGGTTCCGGCATAGATCGCCGGAACTTCAACATTGCCAAGCGCACTAAGATCCGACAACAGGTGATATCGCTGAAAGATGAACCCGAAATATTCGCGGCGCAGGGCGGCAAGTTCATCAGGTTCAAGATCACCGGTCAGGCGACCATTGACGCGATATTCCCCCTCGGTCGGGCGATCCAGACAGCCAAGGATATTCATCAATGTCGATTTGCCCGATCCCGACGCCCCGATGATGGCGACCATTTCGCCACGCTCGATCGTCAGATCAACGCCCTTAAGCACGGCGATCTGTTCTTCGCCGGCCGGGTAATGACGCCACAGATTGCGAATTTCGATCAGCGGGGCGGTGGTGCTGTTTGACATGGTTTCATCGCGCATGATCAAAACATCCCACCCGGAGGACCCCGGCGTCCCGATTGTGTGCTTGTCGGCAATTCGGCCCCGCTGGCCATGCCAATGACGATCTCGTCATCCGCACTCAGTCCGCTGGTGATTTCGGCATTGATGTTGGTATTCAGTCCGACGGTGACGGCACGCGGTTCCGGGTGGCCATCGTCGGTCATGACATCAAGAAAATAACCGCCATCTTCGGTCGGGCCTTTCAGGGCTGAGGACGGAACAATCAGGGCATTTTCCGACTCATCAAGAATGATGGTGACTTCGGCTGTCATCCAAAGACGCAACAGATGGTCGGGATTTTCAACATCAAACAGCGCGTTGTAATAGACCGCTTCGTCATCGGTGTTTTCATCATCGTCCTCGATCCCGGTCGGGGCCGGTTCAATGGCGCGAAGGGTGCTTTGGTAAACGGTGCTGGAATCCCCCAGAACCGTGAATTTCACAGGCAGGCCTTCCTTGATGCGGATGATATCGGCTTCGGAGACCTCGGCCTTGACGGTTACGGTATCAAGTCTGGCCAGCTTGATGATGGTCGGGGTGGATTGTGATGCATTGACGGTCTGGCCTTCCTTGACCGGAAGGGCGACGACCGTGCCATCCATCGGCGCTGTGATCTTGGTATAGCCAAGATCGATCCGTGCGGTATCCACCGCAATTTCGGCCTGGGTGATCTGGGCATTCAATGCATCGACATCGGCCTTGGCAATCGCAAGGGTGGCTTCGGCCGCGTCATAATCTTCCTGCGGGGATGCATCAAGTGCGCGCATTTTCTTCTGGCGGGCAAAATCAAGTTCCGCCTGTTTGAGTGTCGCCTTCTGGGCGGCAAGCTGGGCCTTGATATTGGCAAGGGATGCCTCGGCCTCTTGCAGATCGTTTTCCTGGGTTGACGGATCGATCTCGGCAATCAGGTCGCCTTCGCGGATCCGGTCGCCAAGTTCCACATGCAGGGCCATGATCTGACCGGAAACCTGTGCGCCGACACTGACCAGCTTCGAAGCACTGACCGCCCCGGTGGCAAGCACGGTATCTTCGATTGTGCCCATGCGCGGCTTGGCCGTGATAAAGGCGGTATCGGCACTGCTGGGGAACAGATAGGCCTGCAATCCCCACGCAGCCCCGGCCAGGGCGACAATCAAAATGACGGCGTTGCGGACACGTTTTCCGGATCTACTCATCGGGCATTCATTCCTGACATTGCTCAGTGGCGCGACATGCGCATTCCTGATGAGCAACAGATAACAAGCCAGCCCGGGCTTGAGGGTGAGGGGGGCGAAAATGATCTGTAAGGAATGTGTAAAGATGGCCTGCGGCCTCTTTTAACGGGCGCAACGATGGGTAGAATGGCATCATCCAGACCGCAAAAACAAACCGGCCCGTTATACCGTGCCGACGCCAAGGAAAGACGCAAACAATTGACCCGCATATTGCTTGTAGATGACGACGCCGAACTGGGGGCGATGCTTGCCGAATATCTTGATGGCGAGGGCTTTGACGTTTCCCAGGCCTATAACGGCAAGGAAGGGCTGGCGCGCGCGCTTCAGGGGGAATATGCCGTCATCCTGCTTGATATCATGATGCCCGGCATGGGCGGCATTGACGTTCTGCGCGAATTGCGTGTCAAAAGCCGCGTACCCGTCATCATGCTGACCGCCAAGGGCGATGACGTTGATCGGGTCATCGGGCTTGAACTGGGGGCGGATGATTACATCCCCAAACCCTATTATCCGCGGGAACTGGTGGCCCGTATCCGTGCGGTCTTGCGCCGGGCCGAACCGGTGGTCCCCAGTGATCCGGACGGGGCGGGGGACAATCCGTCAGATGAACTTGTTCATGGCAAGCTCAAACTCAAACCGGCCAGCCGCGTGGCAAGTTTTGATGGCGTGGCGTTTGATTTGACCGTGTCGGAATTCAATCTGCTCGAAATTCTGATGCGTGCGGGCGAACGTGCCCTTTCCAAGGACGAACTGTCGCGCAAGGTGCTGGGTCGCCCGCGCGAGGTTTATGACCGTTCGATTGATGTGCATATGAGCAACCTGCGCCAGAAACTGCAAACCATCAGCGGCGATGCCGGCATGATCGAAACCGTGCGCGGATTTGGCTATCGTTTAAGGCAGGACACATGAAAAGACGTCTGTTCTGGAAAATCCTGATCGGGTTTATCATAACCTTTACCGGTATCTCGGTCGGGGTCTGGTCGCTGCTGATGTTGTATGGCGGGCCGCCCGAACCGTTCCATATCGGCTATCTCAAACGCACCGCCCCGGGATATCTGCAAACCGCCGCCGAAGTCGCCCGCCATGGCGGTGTCGACGAACTCGAAGCCACCATTGCCCTTTGGCCAAAATCCGAACGCAGCCGCCTGATCATTGATCTGGGTACCCCCGGTTCGGGCGGCACTGTCGATGGCGCCAATAGCGCCAATAGCGCCAATAATGCCAGCGCTGCCAATAGTACCGATATGGTTGCGCGCGTCCTGCCGGATAACGGTTCCCCCGAATGGCTGGATGCGCTCAAAGAATACCCGGCCTTTGAACAGGTCGTGACCGGACCCGGCGGTGAAAAGATCCGCCTGGTCTTTGATGTCAGTGATGTGATTGCCGAAATCCCGCAACGGTCACGCTGGACCGTGCCCAATCCGTTGATCGTTATTGGCGGTATCGGTGCACTGCTTTTCAGCGGGGTTCTGGCTTGGTATCTGACCCGCCCGATCCTGAAAATCAGTGACGGGTTCGAAGAATTGTCGCGCGGCAATCTGGATTATCGTCTGGGCAAAACCATCGGGCGGCGGCGTGATGAAATTGCCGATCTGGCCCGTGATTTCGATGTCATGGCTGATCGGTTGCAAAGGCTTGTCGCGGCGCGTGACCGGTTGCTCAATGACGTCTCGCACGAATTGCGCTCCCCGCTTGCCCGGATGCAGCTTGCCGTCGGGCTGGCGCGCCAGTCACCGGACAAAAGTGCCACATCACTTGATCGCATCGAAAAGGAAGCCGTCCGGCTTGATGAGCTGGTGGGTGAACTTCTGACCCTGTCGCGGGCCGAAAGCGGTGCGGCACGCCATCAATCATGGATCGATCTTGATCATCTGCTGGGCCGTGTGGTCAGCGATGCCCGGTTCGAAGCCGATGCCACCGGTGTGATTGTCGATGCCGATTTCGGGGCGCGACCGTCCGGTGATCACAATGTACCGGTATTGATGGGCAGTCCCGAACTGTTGCGCCGCGCTTTTGAAAATGTCGTGCGCAACGCCCTGCGCCATTCGGGCGAAGGCCAGATCGTCAAAATCACGGCCACGGATGATGCCGATCACCAGCAGTTCCGCATCGACATCAGTGACGAAGGCCCGGGCATTGACGGCGACAAACTCGATGACCTGTTTGAACCCTTCGTGCGCGGGCAGTCAAATGCCTGGGGCGGTGGGTTCGGCCTTGGCCTGTCGATTGCCCAGCGCGCCATTCGCGCCCATGGCGGGGATATCAAAATCCGCAACCGCGATCAGGGCGGGCTTCTCGTCACAATCCTTCTGCCCTATGAATTGCGTCAGGCCGAAGTCTGATCATCGGGACGGCCAAGAAAGACACCCATAAAAACAAACGCCCCGGCCTGCGCAAAGCCGGGGCGTTTCGGTTTTCGGACCGGGATGGTTATCCCATGCGTTCGGACGCATAGCTTCCCGGGCTTGGCGGGAAGACAATGGTACGATTGCCGTTGATAAAGGACCGGTGGTGAATGTGGGCGTGAACCGCGCGCGCCAGAACCTGACTTTCAACGTCACGCCCGATTGACACATAATCGGCCGAGTTCTGGGCATGGGTGATGCGCGCGATGTCCTGTTCAATGATCGGACCTTCATCAAGATCGGCCGTCACATAATGGGCCGTCGCCCCGATCAGTTTCACACCGCGTTCATAGGCCTGCCGATACGGGTTGGCGCCCTTGAAACTTGGCAGGAATGAATGGTGGATATTGATGATCTTGCCGCTCATTTTCTTGCACAGGCTGTCAGACAGAACCTGCATGTAGCGCGCCAGAACAATGAGTTCGACCTCACTGCTGGCAACGATATCAAGAAGCTTTTTCTCGGCTTCGGGCTTGTTGTCCTTGGTCACCGGGATGTGGTGGAACGGGATGTCGTGATTGACCACGACTTTCTGATAGTCGAAATGGTTTGAAACCACACCGACGATATCAATCGGCAAGGCCCCGATTTTCCAGCGATACAAAAGATCGTTCAAACAATGGCCAAACCGCGACACCATCAGAAGAACCTTCATCTTTTCCGCGCTGTCATGGAACTGATAATTCATGCCAAATTGTGTTGCCGGACCATCAAAGCCACGCGACAGGGTTTCCTGATCGACACCTTCTTCGCTGACAAAGGCCACCCGCATAAAGAACAGGCCGGTTTCCATGTCATCAAACTGGGAACTGTCGGTAATGTTGCAACCATGTTCGGCCAGATAGGCTGAAATGGCGGCAACAACCCCGCGCTGGGAGTCACAGGTGACTGTCAGAACGTAGCTTTTCATCTCGTCTGGCTTTCAAAATAACAGTGAATGAAAATGACCCGGCCCCGTCCATCGGGGAATGTTTTGGGGCCGGGCAGAAGCATCAGATATCAAGCGTGTTTTCGCGTTCCCAGCTTGAGAAATGCGAAACATATGAATTCCATTCTTTTTGCTTGAGCTTGAGGAACGCCTTGGAAAACGCCATGCCAAGTTCGGCCTGAAGCGCTTCGTTGCGGCCCAGTTCGCGTAATGCATCAAGAAGGTTCAGCGGCAGGCGCGGCGCATCCTTGACCAGATGGCCTTCTTCATACATGTCGATGTCATAATGCGGGCCGGGATCGGCGGCATTTGCCATGCCGTCAAGTCCGGCCGCAATGATCACCGCCTGAAGCAGATAGGGGTTGGTCGCCCCGTCGGGCAGGCGCAATTCAAACCGGCCCGGCCCCGGAACACGCACCATGTGGGTGCGGTTATTGCCAGTCCAGGTCACCGAATTGGGGGCCCAGGTCGCGCCCGAGGTGGTGCGCGGTGCATTGATGCGTTTATATGAATTGACCGTCGGGTTGGTGATCGCGGCCATGGCCGATGCATGGTTCATGATCCCGCCCAGGAAATGCTTGCCCTTTGATGACAGGCCAAACGGGGCCGTATCATCGGCAAAGGCATTCTGACCGGCCTCGTTCCATACCGATACATGGCAATGGCACCCGTTGCCCGTCAGACCGGCAAACGGTTTGGGCATGAATGTCGCGCGAAGGCCGTGTTTCTCGGCAATCGATTTGACCATGAATTTGAAAAAGGAATGCTTGTCCGCGGTTTTAAGCGCATCATCAAATTCCCAGTTCATTTCAAACTGGCCATTGGCGTCTTCATGGTCGTTCTGATAGGCACCCCAGCCGAGTTCCAGCATGTAATCGCAGATTTCCGCAATCACGTCATAGCGGCGCATGACCGCCTGCTGGTCGTAACACGGCTTTTCGGCGGTATCGGCGGCATCCGAGATTGCCGTACCATCCTCGGTAATCAGGAAAAATTCCGCCTCGACCCCGGTTTTGACATTCAGGCCAAGCTTGGCAGCCTTGGCGATCTGGGCCTTAAGGACATTGCGCGGGGCCTGTTCGACCGGCTGGTCTTCCATGATGCAATCGGCCGCGACCCAGGCAACATCGGGTTTCCACGGCAACTGGATCACAGAATCCGGATCAGGAACCGCAAACATGTCGGGATGGGCCGGGCTCAGATCAAGCCAGGTCGCAAACCCGGCAAATCCCGCGCCTTCTTCCTGCATGTCAGCAATCGCCTGGGTGGGAACAAGTTTGGCGCGCTGTCCACCAAACAGGTCGGTAAAGCTGATCATGAAATACTTTATGCCGCGTTCCCGGGCAAAGGCTGATAGATCCTTGGTCATTGAAGTCCCCTGACGAATTTTATGCAGTGCCAACGGTTATCCCGGCGTGCCAAAAGGCACACCGGTTCCGGTGGTGCGTTAATGTTCTAGAATCCTCCCTGACCGGGAATCCAACTGGTCCCGGCAAGCGGTACACCGGCCATGGCCGCCGCTTCGATATTCAGTGCGCACAGATCCTCGGGTTCGAGGTTGTGCACATGATTTTTGCCGCAGGCGCGCGCAATTGTTTGCGCTTCAAGTGTCATGACCTTCAGGTAGTTGGCCAGACGCCGGCCAGCGGCAATCGGGTCAACCCGTTTCATCAGGTCGGCATCCTGGGTCGTGATGCCTGCGGGATCACGGCCTTCATGCCAATCGTCATACGCCCCGGCCGTCGTGCCAAGCGCGTTATAGTCTTCTTCCCATTTGGGATCGTTATCGCCAATCGCGACCAGGGCAGCCGTCCCGATGGAAACCGCGTCCGCGCCAAGGGCCAATGCCTTTGCCACGTCCGCGCCATTGCGAATGCCGCCAGATACGATCAATTGTACTTTGCGATGCATTCCCATGTCTTGCAACGCTTTTACCGCCGGGCGGATACAGGCAAGCGTCGGCTGACCGACATGTTCAATGAACACTTCCTGGGTTGCGGCCGTTCCGCCCTGCATACCGTCAAGCACGATGACATCGGCACCGGCCTTGACCGCAAGGGCAACGTCGTAATAGGGGCGGGCACCACCAACCTTGATAAAGATCGGCTTTTGCCAGTCGGTGATTTCGCGCAATTCCTGAATTTTAATCTCAAGATCGTCCGGGCCGGTCCAGTCCGGGTGACGACATGCGGAACGCTGGTCGATCCCTTTGGGCAGGTTGCGCATATGGGCCACACGGTCCGAGATTTTCTGACCCAGCAACATGCCGCCGCCGCCCGGCTTTGCACCCTGACCAATAACGATTTCAATCGCATCGGCGCGTTTCAGATCGCGCGGGTTCATGCCGTACCGTGACGGAAGGTATTGATAGACAAGAGTTTGCGAATGACCGCGTTCTTCCTCGGTCATGCCGCCATCGCCTGTGGTGGTCGATGTTCCGGCAATGGTCGCACCGCGTCCAAGGGCCTCTTTGGCCGGACCGGAAAGCGAACCGAAACTCATGCCCGCGATGGTGATCGGGATTTTAAGTTCAATCGGCTTTTTGGCAAAACGGGTGCCCAGCGTGACCGCGGTTTCACATTTCTCGCGATATCCCTCAAGCGGGTAGCGCGACATCGATGCGCCAAGGAACAAAAGGTCATCAAAATGCGGGACCTTGCGCTTTGCACCGCTGCCGCGAATGTCATAGATGCCGGTGGCCGCTGCACGGCGGATTTCCGATAAGGTATAATCATCAAAGGTTGCCGATTTGCGCGGCGTGGTAACGGGATGTTTGTGGCTCATGGTCTGATCCTGTTTCTGGGCTGAAAACGTGGTTTCAGCGCTGCGCGTCAATAAGCGTCGGCATTGTCGATATTGAAATTGTAAAGCTGGCGGGCTGAGCCATATCGCGTGAATTCTTCGGGCTTCACATCCGTGATCCCCGCATCCGACAGAAGCTTGGCCAGAATTTCGATATGTTCGGGGCGCATGTCCTTTTTGATGCAATCCGCACCAAGCGATTTGACCGTCCCGCGCACGAAAAGACGTGCCTCATACAGGGAATCACCAAGCGCGTCCCCGGCATCGCCCAGAACAACAAGGTTGCCCGACTGCGCCATAAACGCCGACATATGGCCGATATTGCCTTTGACCACGATGTCGATGCCCTTCATCGAAATGCCGCACCGTGACGATGCATTGCCCTCGATCACCAGCAATCCGCCATGGGCGGTGGCCCCGGCATACTGGCTGGCATCGCCCTTGATCACGACCTTGCCTGACATCATGTTTTCGGCCACACCCGGACCGGCATTGCCATGCACCGTGATGTTGGCGGTCTCATTCATACCGGCACAGTAATATCCGACACTGCCCTTGATCTGGACATTGACCGGGGCATCAATCCCGACGGCAACCGCATGGGCACCGCGCGGATTGGTGACTTCGAATTCCTCGTTCCCACCGTCTTTATCAAGTGCATGAAGCGACGCGTTCAAATCGCGCAGTTCGGTGGTTGCAAGATCAAACACTGGCATATGTGTTCCTTCCTTATATGGCCGTCTGTGTGAGGCGGCCGGGTCGGGGCGCGATATCGCTGCACCCGACAGGGTTCTTGAAAATCAGTGTTCCCAGAAATAAACCGTAGCCGGTTCCGGTTCCCAAACCCGCGCATCTTCAATGCCCGGCAGGTTCACAAGCGCGCGATATTCCGACCCGAATGCGACATAGGCATCGGTTTCGGCCATGACGGCGGGCTTGCACGCAATCGGATCACGCACAACCCCAAAGCCCGACTTGGTGCCAACGACAAAGGTGAAGAACCCGTCAAGGTCATCAAGCGCACTGGTTAATGCCTCGCCAAGGTTCTTGCCCTTGGCCATTTCCCCGGTCAGGTAGGCTGCGGCGACTTCGGAATCGTTTTCGGTTTCCATGCGAATGCCCTGGTGGGACAGTTCACGGCGCAGATTGTTGTGATTGGAAAGCGACCCGTTATGGACAAGGCACTGGTCCGATCCGGTCGAAAACGGATGGGCACCAAGGGTCGTGACCGCACTTTCGGTCGCCATCCGGGTATGACCAATGCCGTGTGTGCCCGACATGTCGGTAATCTTGAACCGTTCGACCACATCCTTGGGCAGGCCGACTTCCTTGTAGATTTCCATGACATTGCCGGTGCCCATCACCCGGATATTGGGGCGAAGTTCGGCAAGGGCGGCACGGGTGGCATCGATCTGATCGGCGCCAACCGTGATCACGGCATGTGTGCTTTTGGGCAGGATCGATGCATTGGCAATGCCCGCAGCACGCAATTCATCGGTCAGGCCGGCAAAATCGGTTTCCGGTTCCGGGGACTGAATGGTGAGTTTGGCCAGATTGTTCTGATCTGTGCCATAAATGGCGATCCCCGCACTATCAGGGCCGCGATCGGTCATGGTCACCAGCATTTCCGACAGCAAAGCGCCGAGCTGCGGTTCCAGACTTTTATCTTTAAGGAATAAACCAACGATGCCGCACATGGCAGGACAGTCTCCATTCTGTTGCTTGAATGGAGACTAACTGTTCGCGATTGCGGAATCAACTCATAAGAATAAAAATTTCATCAGGGTGAATTATATTCTTCACCGTGAAGAAAGTTTACGAGCGTGCCGGATAGCAGATAATTGACAGATAACGGATTGGAAATGAAAGAAGTTCTTCCGGTCCGTGCCGGGCATCGGCATCAAAAAACAGGCTGTCACCGGCCTGCATGTAATAAAGCTGATCACCGTGGCGATAGCGAACTTCACCCTCAAGCATATAGATGAATTCCATGCCTTCATGCTGGAAGGCGGGGAAACTGCTCGACTCCTCGGTCAGCGTCAGCAAATAGGGCTCGACCACCACACCGCTGGTATTGTTATCAATATGCCCAAGCAGGTTATATTCATGGCCTGCGCGCGTGCCGCGCCGTTCAATGGCAATGCCTTCGCCCGATTTGACAAACACCGCATTGCGCGGTTCTTCATAACGGCGGAAAAAGTCGGTCAGCGGTACACCAAGTGCACTTGCCAATGCCTGAAGCGATGTCAGGGACGGTGACGTCACACCGTTTTCAATCTTGGACAACATCCCCATCGAAATGCCGGTTGCCGATGCCAGATCGGCAATGGTGATGCCAAGTTTCTTGCGCAGGGCGCGGACTTCATGTCCGATCGCGATTTCCAGATTGTTTTCCTTCGGCTCGCGAAGGGCGTGCGGGTCCTGGTTCAGGGCGGCCGGTTTGTTCATGGAGTCCATGGGTATTCCTTGCTCGCTGTTGGCGTTGGTTTTGGTTGGTTTCTGCGATTTGTTATCTGCCATTGTGGCGGCTTCCTTCGCCACCGTGCCCGTAATCGGCGTGCGGTGCGTTTCCTGATCGTTTCCTGGGTCATGCGCGGACCGCTTTGCTTTGGCGGCCGTCTTTTGTTTTGTGCCGGTCTGCCCTTTGATCGTTGCGATCCGTGGTGCAGTGCGGCCTTGTGTTCCATTTAAACTGTCAGGAAAGATTTATCAACTGAAGGGAAAATCATTTTAAGGAACAGGCGGGCGGTGGTGGCGCAATCAAATTGTTGCAATGCCGCAGAAAATAGCACTTGAGGAATAATTATTGAATTAAATGAAAAATAATTATTGCGTTCGCGAACAAGTTGCCGCCAGAATGGAGAACATAAAAAGCCAATAATTGCGCGCTGATTGCGCGACAAGGCTGCCAAATCAGGGCGACCAAATCAGGAGGCCATCACAATGACTGCAAGCTGGAGATTCTCCGCCCTTGCCGACCGTCACCGCGCGCTTGGTTCCAATCTTGAAGACTGGAGCGGGATGGGCACGGCATGGACCTATGACAAGGATTGGGACGAAGAATATATCGCCATCCGCACCAAGGCCGGGATCATGGATGTATCGGGCCTGAAAAAGGTCCACATCACCGGCCCCCATGCTTCGCACGTCATTGATTATGCCACCACGCGCAATGTCGAAAAAATCTATCCGGGCAAATCGGTCTATGCCTGCATGCTTAATGATCAGGGCAAATTTACCGACGATTGCGTGATCTATCGCATGGGGCCAAATTCATGGATGGTGGTTCACGGATCGGGCACCGGGCACGAAGAATTGACCCGGGCCGCCATGGGGCGCGATGTATCGGTCCGTTTTGATGACAACCTGCATGACCTGTCACTTCAGGGGCCGTTGGCGGTCGATTATCTGGCGGAATATGTGCCCGGCATTCGTGATCTTCCCTATTTTCATCACATGCAAACCCAGCTGTTTGGCGCCCCGGTGATGATTTCGCGGACCGGCTATACCGGTGAACGCGGTTACGAGATTTTCTGTCGCGGGCAGGATGCCGGGATGATCTGGGATCGGATCGTTGCCGAAGGGGCCGATATGGGCATCATTCCGACCCGCTTTACCACGCTTGATATGTTGCGGGTCGAAAGTTACCTGCTGTTTTATCCCTATGATAACTCGCAGATGTACCCGTTCGAAAACGAAGGACCGGGCGATACCCTGTGGGAGCTTGGCCTTGATTTCACGGTCAGTCCCGGCAAAACCGGCTTCCGCGGTGCCGAGGAACATTACCGTCTCAAGGGCAAGGAACGCTTCAAGATTTTCGGCATCCTGTTTGACGGCAAGGAAGTCCCGGCCGAAGGGGCGGCTGTCTTCAAGGACGGGGCAAAGGTTGGTGTTGTGACCTGTGCGATGTATTCCCCGCTCAAAGACCAGACCATGGCGATTGCCCGTCTGGCGGTTGAGTGCGCCGAGCAGGGTGTAAGTCTTGAAATTGCCGGGGCGGACGGGATGCTGGGCGGTATGGCCCACACCATGCCCTTTGATGATCCGAGCAAATCCAAAAGAACAGCCAAGGGCTAGGGCATATCCCCCGGGGATCGGCTGGATCGGCCGGATCGGTCGGACCGGTTCCCCGGGGCTGTCATTTGATCCGTTGGTTTCTGACAGAATGGGATCCCGCGACCATGTCTGAGAGTTTGATAGAAGAAAGCATCCTTTCCCGCCCCAAATACGGGCAGTTGGCGATTGCCCCGGGGCTTGCGCATTATTTCGTTGCCGATGCATCGGGCGCGGAATGCGTCATCCGCGTGGCCCAGACCGCTCCGAAAGGCTTCATGGAAAAGGTCCATATCCTTTATGTGCCGACACCGGGTGAAAATGCCCTGATCACTGCCCTTTATGCCTTGGGGGCGAAACGGTTCGAACATGTCCCGACCATTGATGCGGCGATTGCCAGGCTGGGCGACTGGCTTTCGGAGTCCAAAATGGGAAGCCAGCTTTACCTTGCCGGGACCGAAGGCCTGATTGGCCGGGCTGTCGCCAAGGGCGAGGAATGCGGGCTCGATCACACGGCTGTTCAGTGTGAACATCGCGGCAGTCTGGCGCGTCGGGTTCAATGCGTTCACTGCAAAACCATGATCGAAAAGGTCACGACACAGCCGGTCAAATGCCCGTCCTGTGATTTGCTGCTTTTGGTGCGCGATCATTATTCCCGGCGTCTCGCCGCCTTTCAGGGGGTGTGCATCAATGCCGAAGACCCGACCGAGGAAGTCGAAATCAGGGAGGTCTTCAAATGAGCGCGTCCGATCATCTGATCCCGGTGGTGGTTTCCCGGGTTGTCGAAGTCAATTCGATCATCAAGCGTTTTGAATTCAAGCATATCCACGGCAACGAACTTCCGGCCTTTTCCGGCGGGGCACATATCGTGGTGGAAATGCTTGATGGTCCGACCAAACGCAAGAATGCCTATTCCCTGATGAGCTCGCCCTTTGATCGCGACCAATATGCCATTTCGGTGCGACGCGATGATAACGGGCGCGGTGGATCGAAATTCATGCATGAAAAGGTCGAACCGGGCATGAGAATGAATATCTCGGCCCCGGTGAACCTGTTTGCGCTTGATCTGCGCGCCAGAAAACATCTGATGATTGCGGGCGGCATCGGCATCACGCCGTTCATCGCCCAGATGACCCAGGCATCATCACTTGGCGTGCCGTTCGAACTTCATTACGCCGCGCGCAGCGCCTCGCAGGCGGCCTATATGGACAGCCTGCAAGACCGGTTTGGCGACCATGTCAGGTGCTATTGCGATGATGCGGGCGGTGGTCCTGATCTGACGGCACTTTTATCGGATCAGCCGCTTGGCACCCATGTCTATGTCTGCGGGCCCAAGGGCATGATCGAGGCGGTCGTTCAAACCGCAACCGATCTTGGCTGGCCTGCGGCCCACATCCATTTCGAACATTTCTTGTCCCCGCCGGTGGGCAAGGCATTTTCGGTGCATCTGGCAAAGGCCGGGATTGATATCACGGTTGGGCCGGAACAAAGCCTGCTTGAAGCGATCGAAGCATCGGGAACCCCGGTCAAATGCCTGTGTCGTGGCGGGGCCTGTGGGCAATGTGAAACAAAGGTCGTCACCTGTGATGGTGACATTGCCCATAACGATCACTGGCTTGATGACGATCAGCGTGCATCGAAACAGTTCATCATGCCCTGCGTGTCGCGGTTCAGCGGCAAGCGTCTTGAACTTGATCTGTAAGCAAGGGGGATCTGCGATATGACCATTCACTTCAGAAACGAGACATTCCGCAACGATTTCACCTATGCCAACAGTCCGGGCAACATTCCGCGCTTTCCGTTCCCGTTCCCCGAAGACGAATATATGTATTCGACCAATGTGGAACCGCATCACGCCACACGGGCCGGAAGCCCGTTTGAACATGCCTTTGATGTCGACGAACATTATGTTTCGGAAATGAAGGACCGCGCCCTTGTCCTGGCCGACGACCCCGGGCGTTGTCAGGCCCTGCCGCATATGGAAACGGCGGCCTGGGATTTTGTCGAACTGGTGATGGTATCGAAGGCACGCGACTATCCCGATCTGTTTGAACTGACCATTGATGGTGATCGCTGGCACTGGATCAACAAGCCGCTTCAGATCGATGACACCTTTGTCTTTGGCGACAGTTCGACCCTGCCATGTCATCCGATGGAATATATTGGCCGTCAGGTGCAGGGCGATCACGCGATCCTTGATCAGCGCGATGGCAATCTTTGGATGGATGCGGGGATCATTACCGCACAGGCTGACTGGTCGCTTGATTTCGACATTGGCATGAACTTCTTTGAATGGCATGCGCCCGTGCCGCTGGCCCATGAGCTCGGCGTGTTTCAACGCGCGTTGAAATTCCTGCTGTCCCTGCCGCAAGGCCAGCCGTCCCGGCGTCTGAACTGGACGCTGACGGTTAATCCTAGGCTTGATACCAGTCCGGAAAACTATCCCAAATGGGGGCCGGACAAGCTGACGGTGAATCCCGGCAATATCGGGGAAAAGGTCCATCTTCGGGTCGAACTTCAGACCTTCTGGCGTCTGCCGCGGTCGAACGCGATCCTGTTTCCGATCCGCACCTATCTGATGGCGATGAACGAAGTTGTGACCCAGCCGAAATGGGGCCGTCGCCTGCATCGGGTGATGCGCGATCTGCGCCCGGAACTGGTCGAATATAAGGGGCTGTCACGCTACCACCCGATGCTGGTGGACTGGCTTGCACAGTTTGACGACGGCGCGCCGACGTCACCGGGGATTTTCCCCGACTAACCAAAACCGGCATCAAAAAAACAAGCCGGACGGAGGAAATAACCAGCCATCTATTGGGGATCTAAGGCAATGACACTTCGCGTGGCGATTATTGGCGCCGGCCCGTCGGGCATGGCGCAGATGCGTGCATTTCAGTCAGCAGCAGCCAAAGGGGCCGAAATCCCCAAAGTGGTATGTTTCGAACGTCAGGAAGACTGGGGCGGTTTGTGGAACTATACCTGGCGCACCGGACTTGATGAATATGGCGAACCGATCCACGGGTCGATGTATCGCTATCTGTGGTCAAACGGACCCAAGGAATGCCTTGAATTTGCCGACTACACGTTCGAGGAACATTTCGGCAAACCGATCGCATCCTATCCGCCGCGCGCGGTGATCTGGGACTATATCAAGGGCCGGGTCGAAAAGGCCAATGTGCGCCCGTGGGTGCGGTTCCGAACGCCGGTGCGCCGGGTCGAATTTGATGATGGATCACAGACCTTTACGGTGACTTCGCATGATCTCAAAAACGATATCATCGCATCCGAGGAATTTGATTATGTGGTGGTTGCCAATGGTCATTTCTCGACGCCGAATGTCCCGGAATTCCCGGGGTTCGAAACCTTTGGCGGGCGTGTTTTGCATGCCCATGATTTCCGTGATGCGCTTGAATTCAAGGACAAGGATATCCTGATCATCGGCACCTCCTATTCGGCCGAGGATATCGGATCGCAATGCTATAAATATGGCTGCAAATCCGTCACCGTCAGTCACCGCACCAATCCGATCGGCTTTGACTGGCCCGATAACTGGGCCGAAGTGCCGCTTTTGAGCCGGGTTGAGGGCAATACAGCTTATTTCAAGGACGGATCATCGCGTGATGTCGATGCGATCATTCTGTGTACCGGCTATCAGCATCACTTCCCGTTCCTGACCGATGATTTGCGTTTGAAGACCGCTAACCGATTGTGGCCATTGGGTCTTTATAACGGGGTGGTGTGGGAAGAAAACCCAAGGCTGATGTATCTGGGCATGCAGGACCAGTTCTATACCTTCAACATGTTTGACGCCCAGGCATGGTATGCGCGTGATGTGATCATGGGCCGCATTCCCTTGCCGTCAAAGGACGCGATGAAGGCCGATAGTCAGGCCTGGCGCGACCGGGAAGAAAGCCTGAAAGACGATCATGACATGATCTGGTTCCAGGGCGATTACACCGCCCACCTTATTGAAATGACAGACTATCCGATGTTTGACATCGAAGGGGTCAACAAGACCTTCGAGGAATGGGAACATGACAAGGCCCATGACATTATGGGCTATCGCAACAAGTCATATCGGTCGCTGATGACCGGCAATATGTCGCCTGCCCATCATACGCCCTGGCTCGATGAACTTGATGACAGTCTGGAAGCCTATTTGCAGACCGGATTAAAAAGCAGCGCTGCAGAATAAGCCGCATTATTAAAAAGAAACTAATAATCGCACTGACCTTCCCTTAGCAGAGCAAACTCGCAGTCACCCCCGCGCCCGTCGCGGGGTTCTTTTTGTATGAGGATTTAATTTTGCGGCGGGCATGATGCCCGCGGCATCCCGGTGTTGACGCTATACAGAAGCGCAAAAAAAAGTAGGGCACGGTTGGCGTAGGTAGCGTGAAACGGGTAGGGCGCGATTGGCGTAGGTAGCGTGAAAAGGCCAAGGCACGATTGGCGTAGGTAGCGGGATGGAGCCAGAACGTCGGCGCCGCAGGACGGGGCTCAAGGCATCACCAGCGCAGGCCTTGGTCTTTATGGAGCAAGGGATAGCGAGGGGCAACGGAGCGCGGGGCGGGCGAGCTCAGGGCGGGTGCGGCTCGGATCAGGGTGGGGCGGGCCAGCTCAGGGCTGGGGCAGGCCGAATCAGGGTTGGGGTAGGCGGATCAGGTTGGGCAGGCCAGATCAGGGTTGGGTGGGGCGGTGAAAGGTCTGGGAAAGCGGGGCGGGGTTGGGCGCGGGTTATGATGCCCGAGGCATCCCGACTTGGAGATCAATTGGTCGGGGGCAGGAAAGGCGCGCCGGACCGGAAATTCGGGCGTGTTTCGGGTGGAGTGAGGGAATGTGAGGATTCCTCGCGTTACGATCTTGGCTTGGTTTTTTCCGGGTCGTAATGGGGGAAGGCGGTGATTTTGGCGGGCAGGCGCATCATGTGGCCGTCAAGTTTGCCAATCTCGACCCCGGTGCCAAGATCGGCATGGGCGATGTCGATGCGGGCAAGGGCGATGTTTTTGCCCAAAATGGGGGATCGCATCGCACTGGTGATCACGCCGATCTGGGCGCGGCCGATATGGACGCAGTCGCCGTGGCTGGCAGCGACATTGCCATCAATCTCGATCCCGACCAGTTTGTGGGATGGATGGTCTTTGCGCCGGATCAGGGCATCGCGGCCAATAAAGTCATCTTCCTTGGATTTCAGCGGCACGGTAAAGCCGATCCCGGCTTCGAACGGGTCGGTCTGATCGGAAAATTCGTAATCGGCAAAAATCAGCCCGGCTTCGATGCGCACCATATCAAGGGCGGCAAGCCCCATCGGGGTCAGGCCGTGCGGTTCGCCAGCCTCCCAGATCGCATCAAAAACGGTCAGCGCATCCTTGGGATGGCACCAGACTTCATAGCCGAGCTCCCCGGTATAGCCGGTGCGCGAAACGACAACCGGTGCGCCCTTGGCATCGCCGATGCGGCCAATGGTGAATTTGAACCAGCCGACTTCATCAAGCTTGGGCTGATGAGGGGGTGTCCAGATGACATCGCGCAGGATATCGCGGCTTTTGGGGCCCTGAACGGCGATATTGTGCATCTGATCGGTCGATGAGCGGATCAGAACATGCAGGCCAAGCTTGGTGGCCTGTTCGCGCAGCCAGACGCCGCTGTAGTCATCGCCGCAAATCCAGCGGAAATTATCCTGCCCCAGACGCAGCAGGGTGCCGTCATCAATCATCCCGCCATGGGGATAGCACATGGCGGAATAGACAACCTGACCAATGCCGAGCTTTTTGACATTGCGGGTCAGGCAATGCTGCATCAGGGTTTCACTGTCGGGGCCGGTAATTTCGAATTTGCGCAGGGCCGAAAGGTCGATCACGACCGCCTTTTCGCGGCAGGCATAATATTCTTCGATCATGCCAAAGCCGGTATATTCATGCGCCAGCCAGAAGCCCTTGTAATCGACAAAGTTGCGGGTCAGTTCGCCAAAACGCGGATGAAAGGCGGTTTGTTTGGTCATTTTTGCTTCGGCCTCTGCTGTCGGGCGCCAGGCAACGGCATGGGTGAATTTTTCGGTGCTGTCATAGGCACGGATATGAATGTCGGTGGGTTTCCAGCCATTGGCCGCCGTGGTGTCATCCGGGCAGGCGGACGAAACGCAGACCAGATCGGTCATGGCCCGCAAAAGCACATAATCCCCCGGACGCGACCATGGCTGATCGGCATACATCACGCCGTGATCATCAATGCCGGTATTGAAAAAGAAATTGATCGCCATCCAGCCCGGGCGCGGATCAACCCCGTGCGCGGCAAGCGCCCCGTTGAAGTTGTCGGTGCAGTTCACATGCCCGGGATAGCCGATATCGTCGTAATATTTGGATGCGCAAGCCATGGCAAAGGCGTCATGGCGCCCGCAGGTATCCTGAATAACCTCGACCAGCGGGTCCATGTCCTGATCATAGTATTTGCCATGCAGGCCGGGCATGGGATAGGCGTGACCCATCAGGGTGCGCGTCGTGGTGACATCGAGCGGGTTCTGAAGACCGCGATCAAGTTTGCGGGCATCAAAGCACTGAAAATCGGTGCATTGCCGCCCGTCAACATCAAGGATCTGAATATAGTCACCGGCCCTGATTTCATAGGCGCGCGCGGTGGCCGCATGAATGCGCAAATCAAGTGTCGGATCGGCCAGCGGATCGGGCAGGGCAAAGCTGTATGTATCGTAATGATGGGCGCGGTCAATGGTCACAATCACCGGGCTTGCGGTGTTGTGGGCATCAATCTGCATGATCGGGGCCGGGGTGGCGACAATGACAAAGCCGTCAAACTGGGCGCACAGCACCACCGTATCACCGGCCGGACTGGCATTGCCAAACATCCGCAAGGCCAGACATTCATCAAGATTGACGTCGCGCCGTTTCAGGGTGCGGGCAAAGCGCGCCAGACTGTCATCGAAGGGATTGCTTAAAAGGTCAATCAGGCCGCGCGGTTTGCCGTGCGGCAGATATTCAAAAATCGATGGCAGCGACTTTCCCGACGGATCAAGGCCGATCAGTTCGACCGTCTGCATGCCTTCGCTGTTGGTCAGCGATAGCTGATCGCCTTCGCGCACCGCAATCAGTGCGGCACCGCGTCCGGGAACCTCGTAACGTTCAATATTGCGCGCCATTGCAGCGCGCCCGGCATTGAGAATGCGGCTGGGACGTGCGGCACGCACGCCATGCGCAGATGACTGGGGATGTGAAAGCGCGATCATTGTGGCCTCTGCGGTGAATGATCTGTGCAGATGCAAGGCAGCGATAACATGGGTGACTTGCGCGGGACCGGATGGCAGGCACATGTGCCAGTCGGGTCGGTTGGCATTTATCGTCCGGCAGATGCCGGGGCAGCATTCAGGTCAGGAGCGAAGGCCGGAGCCAGAACCAAGGGCAAGGGCAAGGCCACGGGGTGAGGGTCGGGACAGGAACCAGAACCAGAACCGGGGCCGGAGCCGGAGCCGGAGCCGGAGCTACAACCAGAACCCTTGAAAGGCCAGTTTTGAGGCTGGCCTTTCAGAGTGGTCATGATGGGATGCATCACCGGGTGCAGTTGGGTTCAGGGCAGGCTGGTGATGCACCCCGTCAATGTCAAAGATTACATGTCTTTGTAAGCTTTGTTCTCGTGGCTGGCCATCGAGGCGATGGTCCAGATGCACACGCCAATACCGACCAGCGTGAACAGAACGAGAAGGGCCGGTTTGTCGGCAAAGGTGAAATAGGCCTCTGCGCCTTCCCAGCTGGTAATCGGAGCTGTGTTCATTTTACAGTTTCCTTATCTGGATTGATCAGAAACGAACTTACTCGGCCGGGGTCGGCGAGGTCGGGTCGTTGGTGAATGCCGCCGGAACAGAGCTTTCCGGATAGGCGCTGACCGGAACTTCGGCCTTGTCGAGACCGGCAAGTTCAGCCTTGTCGGTAACGCGCAGCAGGCCGACCATCTTCAGAACGAAGGACAGGGCATAGCCCGGTACGAAACCAAGGATCATGAAGACAACGGCACTGGACAGCTGACCAACGAACGAGATTTCCGGACCGGCAATGTTCGGATAGCCCGACGCGAAGATGCCCGATGCAATCAGACCCCAGACGCCGCCAAAGCCATGAACGGCAACCGCGCCAACCGCGTCGTCGATCTTGAACTTGCCAACGAGGATGTCGTTGAGTTTCGGCATGATGCAACCGCCAGCAAAGCTGACAAGGAAAGCAAAGCCCGGATAGTAGAGATCAAGTGCCGGAGCAGACGAGATCACACCGATCAGCGCACCCGACATCATCCAGAACGGATCGCGGGTCACGAGATACGCACCGATCATGCCGCCAGCAACGCCCATCAGAGTGTTGAATGCGAATGCCGACAGGGTTGCCGGGGTGTTGTAGATGGTGGTCCACATGTCACCGGTATAGATGATGCAACCGCCGAGGAAGCCGAAGAAGCCCATGACGATCAGCATCAGACCGATCAGCGACATCGGCATGTTGTGGCCGTCAATATTGTTGACCGAGCCATCCGCATTGAAGCGGCCGATACGCGGACCAAGATTGATCAGCACACCCAGAGTGAAGAAGCCGGCGATGGTGTGAACGCAACCAGCGGCACCAACGTCATGCAGGCCCCATTCGGTGGTCAGCCAACCGTCTGGATGCCAGCCCCAGGAAGCGCCGAAGACCCAGACAACCGCGCCCAGGAACAGGGCAAGAATGGTAAAGCCGGAAATACGGATACGTTCAATGACGGAACCCGACATGATCGAGGCGGTGGTCGCCGCGAACAGGGTGAAGGCCGCATAGAAGATGCCTGACGCGTTATCGGTCAGGTTCGGACCCATATTTGCACTCCAGGGCAGGCCGGCTGCGGAGCCGTCAGCGATGCTGAAGCCTGTCGGAAATGCCAGATAGATCCACCAGCCGACATAATAGAATGCCGGAATAAGGAAAGCGAACGCGATCAGGTTTTTCATACCCGATGCCAGCGCGTTCTTAGCGCGCGATGCACCCATTTCATAGGCAAGGAAGCCTGCGTGGATGGCAAGCATCAGTGCTGTACACCACCAATAGAAAACTTCGGAATTGATGGTCGTTGCCATGCTGAGCGATGACTCAAGGCTATCGAGCCTCGCCATCAACTCCGGTACGGATTGTTCCATTTTAGTCTCTCCATCACATAATGCCCCCCGATGGACATTCCTTTTATTAAAAATCAATTCCCTATAGTGAACAAGTTCAAATGTGTTTTTTATTGTGCGTTGCAAAAAATACAATAAAAACAATTAGATAATAAAAATACGATATCCGTCACAGGATAAATGTTTAAAAAATAGTCGTTGAAAAATGATGCATATCAAATATGCAGACTCGTGGAATCGTGCCGATTCTATCGAAATCGCGTGCAGGGGAATGCACCCCTCGGTTGGATAGGGGGCCTTGCCGAACGGGGGATGGGGCGGAATGGTCAGTCGCCGCGTGCCGTGCTGGGCGTGACACCATAGGTTGCCTTGTAGCTGCGCGAGAAATGGCTGCTATTGGAAAAACCGGTGGCAAAGGCGATTTCGGAAATGGTCAGCGCACTTTGGGTCAGAAGCCGGTTGGCATGGTCCAGACGCACCTGGCGATAGGTTTCAAGAAACGATTTTCCAAGATGCTGATCAAACAGGCGGTCAAGCTGACGGGTCGACAGGCGGGCAAACCGCGCCATTTCTTCGCGGGATTTGGGGTCTTCGATGGTGGTTTCCATCTTTTCGAGAACCCGCAACAGTCCCGGATGATGCACGTTATAGCGTTCGGCAAGCGATGCGCGCTGTGACCCGGTTGATGTGCCGACCTGGGTATGAAGAAACCAGTCCGACACCCGGGTTGCGAAATCCGACCCCAGATGTTGCGCGATCATGGCATGCATCATATCAAGCGGTGCGACCCCGCCGCCGCATGTGATGCGATCACCATCAATGACAAAGCGGGCGCGTTTTGGTTCCAGATCGGGAAAGGCTTCGATCAAAGCCGGGGCATGTTCCCAGTGGATGGTGAATTGCCGTTGCCCCAGAAGCCCGGCGGCGGCCAGAACATAGGCCCCGCTTGAAATACCGCCCATCCGCACCCCCCAGCGTGCGAGTTTGCGAAGACCGGGCAACATGCCCGGTGCCTGCCATTGTGAGGGGTGGCCGCCGGCACAGACAAACAGGCTGTGCAGACTTGTCGGGGCCTGGGCCAGCGGCGTGGTCGGCACCATGGTCCCGGTCGATGACAGCACATTGCCGCCGGTCGCCGAATAATTGAGGATCTTATAGACCGGGCGTCCGGCCAGAAGATTGGCCGCACGTAGCGGTTCAATCGCCGAGGCATAGGACATCAGCGCAAAATCCGGCAGCAGGAAAAAGCCGATATGTTGCGGGGCCGGGAATGCAGTCGGCCCGGCAGGGCTGTTGGAATGGGCATCAGACCTGGATGAGGATGGTTTGGCAGACTGGCCGGAATTGGCTGACAGGTAGGCAGTCCGGGTGAGCGGGGAGGCCGGGTTTGGATTGGCGCCGGTTTGCGTTTGCGTCTCCCTGAACTTGTCCCTGTGCTTTTCCCTGTCCGTGCCTGATGTCATCACATGCCCCTGATCGCGCATTTGGCGGCATCGGATGTGATGTCCCAAATATGTTATTAGATGTCCTTTTTAGACAAGCTGGAAATTGTGTCTCTGTCAAGATCGGCTGGTACCCGTTGCGGGCAACAGCGAAAGATCAAAGATGCGTTATTCAGCCCTGTCACTGCTTGGCAATGCTTTTTCCAAGAACAAGAACTGGAAACCGGCCTGGCGCAATCCGGACCCAAAACCCCGTTATGATGTGATCATCATTGGCGGTGGCGGGCATGGATTGGCGACGGCCTATTACCTGTCCAAGGTGTTTGGTGTCCGCAATGTTGCGGTTCTTGAAAAAGGTTATCTGGGGTCGGGGAATATCGGGCGTAACACGACGATCATCCGGTCGAATTACCTGCTGGAAGGCAATAACCCGTTCTATGAATTCTCGATGAAGCTGTGGGAAGGGTTGGAGCAGGATTTCAATTTCAACGCCATGGTATCCCAGCGCGGGGTGATCAATCTGTATCATTCCGATGCCCAGCGCGATGCCTATACCCGGCGTGGCAATGCCATGCGGTTGCATGGGGTTGATGCAGACCTTCTTGATCTTGATCAGGTGCGTGAAAAGCTGCCATTTCTGGATTACGACAATGCGCGTTTCCCGATCATGGGCGGTTTGATGCAGGCGCGTGGCGGCACGGTGCGCCATGATGCGGTGGCCTGGGGCTTTGCCCGCGGGGCCGATCAGAACGGTGTTGATATCATCCAGAATTGCGAAGTCACGGCGATTGACCGTGATGGTGATCAGATCACCGGTGTTCAAACCACACGCGGGGCGATCAAGTGCGGCAAGCTTGCGATGGCGGTGGCGGGCAGTTCAAGCCATGTCGCAAGGATGGTCGATATGCGTCTTCCAATTGAAAGCCACGCGCTTCAGGCGTTTGTGTCCGAGGGGCTAAAGCCGTTTATCGATACGGTCGTCACATTCGGGGCCGGGCATTTTTATGTATCGCAGTCCGATAAGGGCGGGCTTGTATTTGGCGGGGATATCGAAGGGTATAATTCCTATGCCCAGCGCGGCAACCTTGCCTGTGTCGAACATGTGGCCGAGGCCGGAATGGCGATGATCCCGGCATTGTCGCGGGTGCGTATCCTGCGCAGTTGGGGCGGGATCATGGATATGAGCATGGATGGATCGCCGATCATGGATCGGACCCATCTTTCCAACCTCTATTTCAACGGGGGTTGGTGTTATGGCGGGTTCAAGGCGACCCCGGCATCGGGATATTGCTTTGCCCATTTGCTGGCAACCGATCGCCCGCATGAAACCGCGACCGCATTTCGCATGGACCGGTTTGCACGCGGTTATCTGCTTGATGAAAAGGGCGTTGGTGCCCAGGCCAACCTGCACTAAGCCGCAAAGGAATTTGGAAATGAGCAGTCTTGTCAAATGTCCCCATTGCGGTCTTCGCCCCCGTGAGGAATTTACCATCCGCGGCGAAGTGCCAACCCCGCGTCCGGTTGCCGGTGCCGATGAAAGCGCCTGGTTTGATCATGTCTATCTGCGCGACAACCCGCGCGGGCAGCATCGGGAATATTGGCACCATTCGGGGGGATGCCGTCGTTGGCTGGTGCTGGATCGCAATACGGTGACCCATGAAACCAGTGATGTGGTCGATGCCAGCACCCTGAAATCGGAGGGCCGGGCATGACCAGTTTCCGGATTGATGGCGGTACGTTGATTGACCGCGATGATGTGCGTGAATTCACCTTTAACGGCGAGAAACTTCGCGGTTTTGGCGGGGATACGGTTGCATCGGCCTTGCTTGCCAATGGCAAACAACTGGTCGGGCGCAGTTTCAAATATCACCGCCCGCGCGGCATCCTGACTGCCGGGGCGGCAGAACCCAATGCACTTTTGACCATCGGGCGGGATGGGCGGCGTGATCCCAACACGCGGGCGACCATGGCGGAACTGTTTGACGGGCTTGAAGCCCGATCACAGAATTGCTGGCCGAATGTGGATTTCGATATCGGGGCGATGAATGGTCTTTTGGGGCCGCTTTTGGGGGCGGGGTTCTATTACAAGACATTCATGTGGCCCGCGGCATTCTGGGAAAAGGTTTATGAACCGCTGATCCGCAAGGCCGCCGGTCTTGGCCGGGCAAGCTATGATCCCGATCCGGGGTCTTATGAAAAATGCTGGGCGCATTGTGATGTTCTGGTGATCGGGGCCGGTCCGGCCGGGCTTGCCGCGGCATTGACCGCCGGACGAGCAGGCGCACGGGTGATCATCGCCGATGAAGGCGCGCAACTTGGCGGCGGGATGCTGGCCGAAGGCGGGATGATCGGCAACAAACCCGCCGATGCGGTTCTGGCCGATATGGTGGGGGAATTGCATGCCCTGCCCAATGTCGAGGTGAAAAAGCGCACCACCGTTTTCGGGGCCTATGACGATCAGGTCTTTGCCGCGGTCGAGCGGGTGCAAAAGCATCTGTCTGACGCGGCGATCAATCCCGACCGGGCGATGGAACGGCTTTGGCGCATTGTTGCCAAGCAGGTCATTCTGGCCACCGGGGCCGAGGAACGCCCGATTGTGTTTGGCGGCAATGACCGGCCCGGTGTGATGACGGCGGGGGCGATGCGGACCTACCTGAATGCGTTTGGTGTCGCACCGGGCAAGCGGGTTGCGCTTTTTGCCAATAACAATCAGGCCTATCAGACCGCGATGGACCTTGAGGCAAGGGGGATCGAGGTCGCAGCGATCATTGATCCGCGCAAATGCCCCGATATTGATTATGACGGCAAGGCACGGTTGATTGCAGGGGCCATGGTCCGTGATACGGCGGGGCGCAAGGCGATCAAATCGATTGCCGTGCGCCATGATGATGGCCGTAATGAAGTGATTGCGGTCGATGCGCTGGCGGTTTCGGGGGGCTATAGCCCGATTGTGCATCTGGCCTGTCATCGCGGGGCAAGGCCGGTCTGGTCGGATGAACATGTTGGTTTCATGCCGCCCGAAAATTGCGATGGCATGGTGCCCGCCGGGGCGGTTACCGGAAAGGCCGGGATCGCGTCGTGCTTTGTCGCCGGTGCGACGGCCGCAGTTTCGGTGTTGAATGCGCTTGGATTAAATGCCGCGCCAGCAGGTTTGCCCGATATGGAAAAAGCCGATGATATTGCGCAGGGAACGGTTGCGATCTGGTCGGTGCCACCCAGCAAGGGCAAGGCGTTTGTTGATTATCAGAACGATGTGACGGCGGGTGATATCAATCTTGCGATGCGCGAAGGATATGATCACGTCGAACTTGCCAAGCGCTATACCACCAACGGCATGGCAACCGATCAGGGCAAGACATCAAATGTGAATGCGATTGGCATTCTTGCCCAAAACAAGGGTGTGTCGCCCGGTGCGATCGGCACCACGACATTCCGTCCGTTCTATACGCCGGTGTCGTTTGGCGCCCTTGTCGGGGCATCAAAGGGGTTTGAATTCCAGCCGGTGCGCAAATCGCCGCTGCATGGCTGGGCCGAACGCAACGGGGCGAAGTTTGTTGAAACCGGGCTTTGGTACAGATCAAGCTGGTTCCCGAAAGACGGCGAGACGTTCTGGCGCGACAGTGTTGATCGCGAAGTCATGAATGTGCGCGAAAATGTCGGGATTTGCGATGTTTCGACCCTTGGCAAGATCGAGATTTTTGGTGCGGATGCGGCAGAGTTCCTGAACCGGGTTTATTGCAATGCGTTCCTGAAGCTGCCGGTCGGCAAGGCGCGCTATGGCATCATGCTGCGCGAGGACGGCTTTGTGTATGATGACGGCACGACCAGTTGTTTGGCCGAAAATCATTACTTCATGACCACCACAACCGCCCTTGCGGCGGGGGTTTTGACCCATCTTGAATTTTGCGCGCAGGTGTTGTGGCCCGATCTTGATGTGCGGCTGGCATCGGCGACCGATCAATGGGCGCAGATGGCCATTGCCGGGCCCAAGGCGCGTGATGTTCTGGCCAAAATCATTGATGACGATATTTCAAATGATGCCTTCCCGTTCCTGGCAGCCCGTGACGTTTCGATGTTTGGCGGGCGGTTGACCGGGCGGTTGTTCCGAATTTCGTTCTCGGGCGAGCTTGCCTATGAAATCGCGGTTCCGGCCGGATATGGCGAAAGCGTTGCCGATGCCATCATGGTGGCGGGCAAGGAATTTGGTATTGCGCCCTATGGCACCGAGGCGCTTGGCGTCATGCGGATTGAAAAGGGTCATGTCACCCATGCCGAGATCAATGGCACGGTGACGCCGGCCGATCTTGGCATGGGGCGGATGGTATCGGCCAAAAAGGATGATTTCATTGGCCGGGTGATGAATATGCGCGAAGGGCTTGTTGACCCGATGCGCCCGGCACTTGTTGGCATCAAGCCGAAATCACCGGCGGATAAATTCGCCACCGGGTCGCATATCCTGAAAATCGGGGATGAGGTCAGCCTTGCCAATGATCAGGGCTATGTGACGTCGATGTGTTATTCGCCAAACCTTGGTCATGCGATTGGCCTGGCGCTGGTGAAAGGCGGGCCGGAACGGTATGGCGAGGAAGTCGTCATCTGGAACGGTCTGGCCGGGACCAGCATCACCGGCATCCTGTGCAATCCGGCCTTTGTCGATCCAGAGAATGAGAAGCTCCATGCGTGATTTTCCGTTAAATAACGTATCGCCCTTTGCCGCCATGCCGGACGGGCAGGCGCATGGCGCCATCCATATTGCGCCGGTCAGAACGGGCTTTGTCTTTCACGTTCTGGGGCAGGCGACAGGAACAATCGATCAGACCCGTCAGCAGCAGCTTCAAAAGATGCTGGATGCGATTGCGCCGGATCTGGGCGGGGAGCTTCGGGTATTGTCGCCCGGTCAGTGGTTCTGGGTCGGGGAAAATGATGTGTCGCAAGGCCGGTTTGGCGAAATCGCCGGGCAGCTTCCGGGCGAATTTGCCCTTTCGGATCAGACCCATGGCCGGGTGCGGTTGCGCCTTACGGGGGCGCGGGTATGTGATGTTCTGGCCAAGGGGGTGATGATTGACCTTGATGAAGGTATCTTTGGCGTCGGGCAATCGGCGATGACCCAGATCGGGCATATCGGGGCGATGGTCACGCGTCTTGATCATGACAGTTTTGAAATCACGGTCCTGCGCAGCTTTGCCGACAGCTTGTGGCACGAGCTTCATCACATGGCAGCCGAATTCAACGGGTCGCATTCCTGAAACGCGGTGGTGTATGCATCGATGAAGCCGGTTTTTTGATCCCGTGACCTTGTGATGTCACAATCAGGGCATAACTGATTGGGCACAAAGATCAAAACAAGGAGGTTGATTGCGATGACAAAGCTTGCTGTGAGCACCCCGGACGGGAATTTCGAGGCCTATGTGGCGATGCCGGCGAAACTTCCGGCACCGGTTGTTGTGGTTATCCAGGAAATTTTTGGCGTCAATGCGGTGATGCGCGGCATTGCCGATGATTATGCCAAGCAGGGCTATATCGCGGTATGTCCGGACCTGTTCTGGCGGATCGAGCCGGGGATTGATATCACCGATCAGACCGAAGAAGAATGGAAGCAGGCCTTTGGCTATTACCAGGCATTTGATGTCGACAAGGGCGTTGAAGACATTGCCGCAACCATGAAGGCCGCGCGCGGGATCGAAGGGGCCAATGGCAAGGTCGGGGTTGTTGGGTTCTGCCTTGGCGGATTGCTGACCTTCCTGTCGGCCACGCGGACCGATGGCGATGCCTTTGCCGCCTATTACGGTGGTGGCATGAATAATTACATGAACGAGGCCGAAAACATCAAAAAGCCGCTGATCGTGCATCTGGCGGGCAATGATGAATATATCCCGGCCGAGGCCCAGGACGTGATCAAGGAAGCACTTGGCGATCATCCGCTGACCGAGCTTCATATCTATCCGGGGCGCGATCATGCCTTTGCGCGCAAGGGCGGGGCGCATTATGACGAGGCCGATGCCAATACGGCAAATGCACGCACGGCGGAATTCTTTGAAGCCAATCTGGTTTGATTCTGCAATAATGTGCCAAACGACAAAGGGCTGCGAAATTCGCAGCCCTTTTTGTGTTCGTGCGGTGATTTGTATATTGGCGGTGACTGGGCCGGTTACTTGACCAGAACGGCCAGCAATTTATCGAGAAACACTTCGCAGCGGCCCAGCTGATCAAGTTCGATGAACTCGTCTGGTTTGTGGGCCTGTTCGATGTTGCCCGGACCACAAACCACGGTCGGAATATCACCCATCGCGGAAAAGACGCCGGCTTCTGTGCCGAAGCTGACCTTGCCCGTCGTGTTGGCACCGGTCAGCGCCATGACCAGTTTGGTGACTTCCTCGTCATCGCCGGTGGCAAGACCGGGCATGTCGGAAATGACTTCGATCTCGACCCCGACATCGTCATAGGTTTCACGCATTTCCGGGATCAACGTATTGTCGAGATAATCGAAAATCCTCGCCTTGAGCGCGTCGCGATCATCATTGGGCAGATTGCGGAATTCAAAATCGACAAAGCAGTTTTGCGGAATGATGTTCAACTGGGTGCCGCCCTTGATCACGCCGGTATGGAAGGTGGTGTGATTTGGGGTGAATTCATCGTCATGCGGGCCTTCATCGCGGCATTGACGGCCGAGCTTGCGCAGGAAGACCACAAATTCCGAGGCGAACTCAACAGCGTTAACACCTTCGCCCGGAAGCGACGAATGCCCCGACCGGCCGGTGAAATGAGCACGGGCGGAATATTTGCCCTTGTGCTGGGTGATGACCTTCATCTCGGTCGGTTCACCAACGATGCACATGGCGGGTTTGTGGGGCAGGTTGTTGATCGCCTCGACCAGACTTGGCACGCCAAGGCATCCGACTTCCTCGTCATAGGTAAAGGCCAGATGGATCGGCACGCGCAGATCGGCGTTTTTGAAAGTCTCGGCCTTGGCCAGCAGACACGCCAGGAACCCCTTCATGTCGCATGATCCGCGGCCATAAAGTTTGCCGTCGCGGATATCGATGTCATAGGGATCGGATGCCCAGTTCTGGCCTTCGGTCGGGACCACGTCACTGTGACCTGACAGAATGACGCCGCCATTCACGGCCGGACCGATGGTGGCATAGAGATTGGCCTTGGTGTTGCTGTCATCGCGAACAACAAGGGTTTCATAGCCCAGCCCGTCGAGGAAGGCTTTGACTTCTTCGATCAGGGCCATGTTCGGGGTCATGCTGACCGACGGGTGGGCAATCAGTTTGCGGCACCAGTCAATGGTGTCTTGTGACGGTGCAAGTGCGGCGGTGGTCATTCGACGAATTGTTCCTTAAGGATACGCTCTTCGAGATTATGTTCGGGATCAAACAGCAATTTGATCTTCATGTTGCGATCTTCGCGGATCTTCACATGGGACACATCGCGGACCTCGGTATAGTCGGCCACGGCAGAAACCGGGCGTTTTTCCGGGTTTTCGATGGTAAAGACAACTTCGGCCCCGTGCGGCAGCAACGCCCCGCGCCAGCGACGCGGGCGAAACGGGCTTATGGGTGTTAAGGCCAGCAAACCACTGCCCATCGGCAGGATCGGACCATGGGCCGACAGGTTATAGGCCGTGCTGCCCGCAGGGGTGCAAACAAGTGCGCCATCACAAACCAGCTCGGCCAGACGTTCAACCCCGTCGACCTTGATGCGCAATTTGGCGGCCTGACGGGTTTCACGCAAAAGGGAAACTTCGTTGATCGCAAGCGCGCACATGCTTTCGCCGGAAACCGTATGGGCTTCCATCTGAAGGGGGTGAAGTTCGACGGTCTGGGCTTCGGTGATGCGATCAATCAGATCCATCTCGCGGAATTCATTCATCAGAAAACCGACCGTGCCGCGGTTCATGCCATAGATCGGAACTTTCCGGCCCATATAGCGGTGCAGGGTTTCAAGCATGAAGCCGTCCCCGCCAAGGGCGACAATCACATCGGCCTTGTCGGGCGCAATGTGGCCATAACGATGTTTCAGCCGATACATCGCATCCTGTGCGATTTTGGTCTCGGCCGCGACAAAGGCGATGGAATCAAGCTGCATCTGCATGTCCGACGGGTAATTGGGGCGCGCCCATAAACGAGCATTTCCAACAATAGAGTATGCTTTGCATTGAATTGCAAGGGGCTGCGTCATCGATCATGTCACACAGTGCACGCAATATACAGGTAGTCAGGTTGACCAGTGCGCGAAAAGAGAGGAACCTGAAACTTATCAATAATTTCGTTTCAGCAGTCATTTTCAGATTGGCGCAATGACCAAAGAACCATTCAGCATCACAGCGGCACTTTCGCGGATCACCCGTGCGGATGATCAATATGATGACGGGACGCTTGAGGTGGATGAAAGCATGGAGGTCGATGCGCTGTCAGAAGGCGCACTTGTGCCCAAGCGGGTGCGCGATCCCGATCTGACCCGTCAGAAACTTCTTGATGCGGCGTTTGGCGAAATCCGCCGGGCCGGTTTTGGCGGGGCATCGATTGCCAATATCCTGGATGTCAGCGGCTGTACCAAAGGGGCGCTGTATCATCACTTTTCCGGCAAGGCCAAGCTGGTCAATGCAGTGATCGAGGAATGCCTGCCGGGCTATGTCGATCAGGTGTGGCTGAACGAACTTGAAGATGTGGATGATATCCTGCCGGTGATGATGGGGCAGGTCGACCGGCTTGGCCGTCATGATGCGCCCGAGCTGCTTGAAGGCGGCTGCCCGCTGGCACGGTTGGCATCGGGGGCAGGCGAACTTGACGAAGGATTGCGCAAACGGATTGACGGTGTTTACCGCTATTGGCGGCGTGGCCTGGCATCGCAGATCGGCAAGGCGCAATTCAACAAAACCGTGCGGACCGATATCGAACCATCGGCGGTGGCGGAATTTGTCATCGCCTCCCTGCACGGGTTTTTGACCCGTCCGCCAGCCTTGCGCACCCGGGAAACCCAGGATGCTTTTGCCCGCGAGTTTGCCCGTTATCTGAATAACCTGCGTCCGGTAGCCTAGAACAATCTGTTTGGAATGTCCGGCCCGCAGGGTTCGGTTTGGCGATGTTTTGTGGCGTTCCGTCGCTTGAACGATGCCCCGCATCACCCTTGCGCGCGGTGGCTTGCCAAACAATGCACCAAACACGACCAAAACGATCCAATCCAAATTGAAACTGTAATGGGGAAACCTTGCGCGGTTCCCGTCCATTACCCGGCTTGATAATTTTAAACAAAAAAATAGTGTATTAATTGAAATATTGACATTTTTCTGTGGGTGATTACATCTCTTTCACAGTTTCATGAATTTTTCGACATATGGAGACAGGCCCCATGCGCTCTCTCATTCTTTCTGCTGTTGCAGTGGTGGCATTTGCCTTTGCTGGAAATGCTGCCCAGGCCGAGCGCCTGACGGAAAAGCCGCTGGTTGATGCCAACTGGGTTGAAGCAAACCTCGATAATCCGTCGCTGGTGGTTGTTGATATCCGTTCGATGACCAAGGAAGGCAGCCCCTATGACGCCGGTCACATTCCGGGGTCAGTTTATGCGCCTTATGGCAAGTTCGGCTGGCGTGCCAAGGTCAATGATGTTGTCGGCATGTTGCCGCCTTTGGATGTGATTTCAAAGCGCATCGGGTCGCTTGGCATCGATAATGACAAACAGGTCGTGGTTGTCCCGGCCGGTCAGAACAGCTCGGACTTCGGGGCTGCAACCCGTGTTTATTGGACCTTCAAGGTTCTGGGCCATGATGCGGTAACCATTCTTGATGGTGGCCAGCGCGCATGGCTTGCCGCAGGCAAGGCGGTTTCGACCGATGCGGTCGCACCTGATGCGGTTGCGTTCAATGTCAATTTCCGCCCGGAACTTCTTGCCACGGCAGAAGACGTTGCCAAAGCGCGAGAAAACGGTGTTGCGCTGATTGATGCCCGTCCGGAATCACAGTTCAAGGGCGAAACCAAAAGCGGTGTTGTTGCCCGTGCCGGTGCGGTTCCGGGTGCAAAGAACATTTCGCAGTCGGAATTCTATAGCGATCAGGACGGTGCATTTGTTGCATCGGACGTGATTGAATCGCTGGTTTCGGATGCCGGTGTTGATAAGGATGCCAAGGAAATCACCTATTGCAATACCGGTCACTGGGCATCGGTCGCATGGTTCGGTCTGTCCGAAGTGATGGGCAACAAGAACACCGCGATGTATGATGGTTCCATGACCGAATGGGCTGCTGATCCGAACCGTGAAATGGTTGTTTCGGAATAATTCCGGAATTCATATCAGCCCTGATGGCACAGACATTTTGGACGGAATCGGGTTTGCCCCGGTTCCGTTCGTGTTCGTGGGCTTTGACCCGACAGATTTCCTTTAACGTTACTGAGCGTCACCATGTCAGAAACGACACTTAAGGCCCGCCCGGACGTCCCGGGCTTTGACTTTGACAAGGGACCGGCGGCGATTACCGCGGTTCTGTTTGTTGTGGTCGGCATTGCCATTGCCCAGGCGGTGGATCTGCATCAGGCCGTGCTTTACGGTCTTGGCGGATTGCTGGGCATTTCACTTTATCATGCATCATTCGGTTTTACCGGCGGCTGGCGGCGTTTTTCGGTCGAGAAACGCGGACGGGCGATGCGCTCCCAGCTTTTGATGATCGGGGTTGCGGCCGCGGCCTTTATCCCGATGCTGGCGCTCGGAAGCCCGCTTGGCAATCCGATTGTCGGGGCGGTGGCACCGGTGGGGACATCGGTTCTGGTCGGGGCCTTCATGTTTGGTCTTGGCATGCAGCTTGGCGGCGGATGCGGTTCGGGCACCCTGTTTACGGTTGGTGGCGGCAGTGCGCGCATGTTGCTGACGCTGGCCTTCTTTATCATCGGGGCGGTGATCGGAACGGCGCACTTGCCGATGTGGCTTGAACTGCCATCCTTGCCGCCGATGAGTGTCGGTCGTGAATTCGGTGTTGCAGGCGGCCTTGCCGTGACCTTTGGCGGTCTGGCGCTTGTCGCACTGATGACGGTGATTATTGAAAAACGTGCCCATGGTTCGCTTGAAGCAACGCCCAAGGCGCCGCGTGCCGGTCTGGCGCGCCTGTTCCATGGCCCCTGGCCGCTGGTCTGGACCGGGTTGCTGTTGGCGGGGCTTAATATCGCGACCCTTCTGATTGCCGGTCACCCGTGGTCGATTACGTTCGGCTTTGGCCTTTGGGGGGCAAAGATCGCCCAGGGCATCGGTATTCCGGTTGAAACCTGGGAATTCTGGAACTGGGCGGGGCCTGCAAAGGCGCTTGGCAATTCGGTTCTCGAAGATAATACGTCGGTGATGAATTTCGGCATCGTGATCGGTGCGGCCTTTGCCGCGGCCCTTGCCGGAAAATTCGCGCCCAAGGTATCGGTGCCGATGGCGTCACTTCTGGCGGCGGCAATTGGCGGGCTTTTGATGGGCTATGGCGCGCGTTTGGCATTTGGTTGCAATATCGGTGCGTTCTTTAGCGGGATCGCATCGGGCAGCGTGCATGGCTGGTTGTGGTTTGTTCTGGCCTTTGCGGGCAGTTGGGTCGGCATTGCGCTGCGTCCGGCATTTGGATTGGATGGGTTCCGGAAATGAGCGAGAAAAACACACTTCTTTTCGGTGCGGTCTTTTTAGCCGCGACCGGTGCGGTTGCCCTTGATCATTACACCCATACGGCCAATGTCCCGGCAATCGCCAATCCGGCCCCGGCCAAACGCCCGGCCGCTGGGGCAAACCCGTGCGCGGGAAATCCGTGTGCCGCCAATCCGTGTGGCGCGAATCCCTGTGGTGCCAATCCGTGTGGGGCGGGCTACAACCCCTGTGCAGCGAACCCCTGTGGTGCGAACCCGTGCGGGGCAGGGTACAATCCGTGTGCGGCTAATCCATGTGCCGCAAGCCCGTGTGGTGCCAACCCCTGTGGGGCGGGCTATAACCCGTGCGCAGCAGCACCCTGTTCGGCAAATCCGTGTGCGGCCTATAATCCCTGCGGGGCGGCAAACCCCTGTGCGGCAAGCCCGTGCAGCCCATGTGCCGCCAATCCGTGTGCTGCCTATAACCCATGTGCTGCCGCGCCGTGTGCGCCGGCCAGCAATCCCTGTGCTGCGGCCAATCCTTGTGCCGCATACAATCCGTGCGGTGCCGCGAACCCGTGTTCGGCCTATTAGGTCGAAAAAAAACGCGTCATATAACGCGTCATATAAAGCGATTTTCACAGGCCCGGCGCGCAATTCTGCCGGGCCTGTTTGCGTAAAACGCGGGGCTGTCACAAATATGGCGTTTGACAAGCCGGGCAAACTCTGCGCATGGTGTCGCAGAAATTTGATCGCTCCAGAAGCGTAGAGGGGACTGAAATCCCCCACTGTTGAGTGGTTGACCTAAGAACGCATTGAAGTGTCCAGCTACGCGGGTACTTCCTGAACTGCAAGGCGCAGACCTGATTACTACATTTCACCGGGCGTTGTCCCAGCTGTCTGCAGCCTCTAATTTACGAGTTACCCTTATTTGACCCAGTTTTCCGAACTCGGCCTGGCCGAGCCGGTCCTTCGCGCATTGGCGCAAGAAGGCTATGACGCGCCGACACCCATTCAGGCGCAGTCCATCCCGTCCCTGCTTGAAGGTAAGGACCTGCTTGGTATCGCCCAGACCGGTACCGGCAAGACGGCAGCATTCGCGTTGCCGATTCTTGATCGACTTTCCAAAACCGAAGGCCGTACACCCAAAGGTGCCTGCCGTGTGCTGGTGCTTGCGCCGACGCGCGAGCTTGCTGCACAGATCGGTGACAGTTTCCGTGCCTATGGCCGTTTCCTGAATGTTCGTGTGGCTGTGGTTGTGGGCGGTGTTGCCCATGGTCCGCAGATCAAGGCGATTACGCCGGGCATCGAAGTTCTGGTGGCGACACCGGGCCGTCTTCTTGACCATGTTGATAGTGGCAAGCTGACATTGAAGCATGTTGATGTGGTTGTGCTGGATGAAGCCGACCATATGCTTGATCTTGGCTTCTTGCCGCCGATCAAGCGCATCATCAAGATGTTGCCGCGTGACCGTCAGAACCTGTTCTTCTCGGCGACCATGCCGACCCAGATCGGTCAGCTGGCTGGTGATATGCTTTCCGATCCGGTCAAGGTTTCCGTGACCCCGGTTGCAACCACCCAGGAACGTGTTGATCAGTCGGTTTATCTGATCGAGCGCACCCGCAAGCGTCAGCTTCTGGCAGAGCTTCTTGATAATCCGGTCTTCAAGCGGACCCTGGTCTTTACGCGCACCAAGCGCGGTGCAGACCGTGTGGCCCGGCATCTTGAAGCCAATAAAATCAGTGCAGCCGCCATTCATGGCAATAAAAGCCAGAACCAGCGCGAGCGCGCCCTGAACGCATTCAAGGATGGTCAGATCGGTGTGCTTGTCGCGACCGATATCGCCGCACGCGGTATTGACGTTGACGGCGTGACCCATGTCGTGAATTTCGAGCTTCCCAATGTGCCGGAAAGCTATGTGCACCGTATTGGCCGTACGGCCCGTGGCGGTGCCAGCGGTACGGCGATTGCGTTCTGTGACGAAGAAGAACGCGGTCTTTTGCGCGATATCGAAAAAACCACCCGCCAGTCGATCCCGGTGATTGATCGCCGCGATGCCGAAGCCGCCGCCGAACAGGAAGCGCAATCGGCAGAAGCGCGTGAAGCCAACCGTGGCCGCCGTGCAAATGGTGGTGGTCAGGCGCGTTCTCAGGGGCGGGGACAGGGGCGTGGACCGAATGGTCAGGCCCGTGGCAATGGTCGTGGCAATGGCAACGGTAATGCCGGTCGTGGTCAGGGTGGCAATGGTCGCCGTGATGGCGAGGCAAACCGTGCAGCCGCCGGCAACCGTCCGGAGCGTTCCAATGATCGCCCGGTACGCCAGTCGTCGCAGCGTCGTGACGGGGAAGGCAATGCCAACGCCGCACAGGCAGAGGTGAGCCCGGCACTCGAAAAATCCAGAAGCCGTTACAAGGGCGGGATCAAATCCGGCCCGGCCAACGGTCGCGGGAACGGCCCGGCAGGCAATGCCGGTTCGTCCGATGGGCGCAAGCGCCCGGTCAAGCGCGTTGATTCCGATGGAAACCGCCGCGACCGTGCGCAGGGCGACAATTCAATTTCTTCCGGTCTTTCCTTTATGGGCAGTACCGAGGAACGCCGCGCGAAAGGCAACGGGGGCAATGGTGCCCGCAATGCCAAACCGCAAGGCAAGCGCGGCGGTGCGAACCGCAATCGCAATCCACGTGGCCCACAATCTGGCGGGCAGCCAGGGGGTGGTGGCCGCAACACATCTTCGAACAATCAGAGAAGACGCGACCGCGCCTGATCTGATTGTCGATCCCAAATAGGCGCGCCCACTCGGGGCGTGTCGTAACGCCACTCAATACTCGATAGGAGATCTAAAGATGGCAACTGGTACCGTTAAATGGTTCAACGCAACTAAAGGTTTTGGTTTCATTCAGCCGGACGAAGGCGGAAATGACGTATTCCTGCACATCAGCGCTGTTGAGCGCGCTGGCATGGGCCACCCGCAGGAAGGCGACAAAATCAACTACGAACTGCGCACCGATTCCCGTTCGGGTCGCGTTTCGGCTGACGACCTGTCGGCTGCCTAATTCGGTTTGTCCTTCCTTGTGAAGGGCACCGCGTTAATGAAACCCCCATCTGCGCAAGCAGGTGGGGGTTTTGTTTTGCCCGGAATTCGGATCAGGGGCGCAAAAAGGCGATCTTGGCCCGGGTCGCGGCGCTGAGAACATGGAAATGCATGGCATCGCGGGCGCCGGACGGATTGTGTTCGCGGACATAGCGCAAAACCTGTTCGTGTTCGGCCAGCGGGGCAGCAATCGCCTTGGCATTGGCAAAGGGCAGCATCTGGTTTTCATGGATGGTTTGGGCCGCAGGGTGCATGGCCTTGGCAAACATCGGGTTGCCCGATGCCAGCAGCAATATCTCATGAAAGTCTGTATCGGCCATGGCCGCGGCAATCAGGTCGTCCTGTTCAAGGGCGGTGCGCATGTCGGTGATGCTGGTTTCAAGGGCATCCAGATGATCCTTGCTGCGCATTTGTGCGGCCAGACCCGCCACATAAGGTTCGATCGCCAGTCGGAACTGATAGACCTGACCGGCCTGGCGGTTGCGGTCCTGATCAAGGGGTGTCTGATGGTGGCGATCGGCAATGTATACACCTTTGCCGGCATGAATATGAACCACTCCCAAAGCTTCGAGGGTGGCCAGGGCTTCGCGCAGGCTGGTGCGGCTGATGCCCAGTTCGGTTGCCAGGACACGTTGGGCCGGTAACGAGTCACCTGCTTTCAGATCATTGTTTTTAATCAGATTTCGTATGTCCCGCGCGGCGCGTTCCGGGGCGGTTTCGCTGCGTGCCATCTGTTGTTCCTGTTGCTGGTCAGACCAGTTTAATAGTTTTTGATATTCGAAAGTGGCTGGTTTTTCGGGGTTTAGGATTGATCTGATATTGAATTTACGCTGAAGAAAAAATTATTCATAGACAAAAGATCAAAAAATGTGCAGCGTCAGTATCAGGTTAAAAATAGTGCATAAACAAATCCAGAAAATCACAGACAGACGGGTAGAGGCTTATGAAACAGTTTTTCAAAACCGCGATTGCGGCCGTTGCGATCCTGACCGCGCCGCTTGGTGCTGCGTCGGCAGGCGCGCTTGACAGCATTGCCGAGGCCGGGGCTCTCAAGGTTGCAGTTCCACAGGATTTCCCGCCATTCGGATCGGTCGGTACTGACATGCAGCCCAAGGGCTATGACATTGATATGGCGGCCCTGATCGCCGAAGATCTTGGTGTGAAGCTTGAACTGGTGCCGGTGACGTCGGCCAACCGCATTCCGTATCTGACCACCGGCAAGGTCGATCTGGTGATTTCAAGCCTTGGCAAAAACCCGGACCGCGAAAAGGTGATCGATTTCAGCGCACCTTATGCCCCGTTCTATAACGGCGTTTTCGGGCCTGCTGATTTTTCGGTCGAGAAGGCCGATGATCTTTCGGGCATGTCGGTTGGTGTGACCCGCGGGGCGATCGAGGATCTTGAACTGACCAAGATTGCGCCGGCTGATGTCGATATCAAACGCTATGAAGACAATAACGGCACGATTTCGGCATTCCTGTCGGGTCAGGTTGATCTGATTGCCACCGGCAACGTTACCGCTGCTGCGATCATTGAACGCAACCCGCCGCGCAAGCCCGAACCGAAATTCCTGATCAAAAACTCGCCCTGCTATGTCGGTCTGAACAAGGACGAGCCGGAATTCATGGCCAAGGTCAACGAGATCATTGCCGCATCGATGGCCGATGGCCGTTTGAATGCGATTGCCGAAAAGTGGCTTGGCATTCCGCTTCCGGAAAAGCTCTGAGCAATTTCAAGCCACACCTGACGGGATCGTTGCAGATCAATGGCATATAAATTCGACTTTGGCGCGATCGTGCCGCATTGGGAACTTCTGGTCGACGGGATGATCCTGACGACAGAATTGACAGTGATCGGTGCTGTTGTCGGCGTCGGATTGGGGATCATGGGGGCGTGGGCGCGGGCGTCGCGCGCCCCGGTGATCAGCCAGATTGTCGGTGTCTATGTCGAACTGATCCGCAACACCCCGTTTCTGGTGCAGCTGTTTTTTATCTTTTTCGGGCTTCCGGCCCTTGGCGTGAAGCTTTCCGAATTTCAGGCCGCACTTTTGGCGATGATCGTCAATCTTGGGGCCTATTCCACCGAAATCATCCGGGCGGGTATCCTTGCCATTCCGCAAGGCCAGATCGAGGCGGCCCAAAGCCTTGCCATGAACCGGGTGCAGATTTTTCGTTATGTGGTTTTGCTTCCGGCACTCAAGAAAATCTGGCCGGCTCTTTCAAGCCAGATCGTGATCGTGATGCTGGGATCGTCGGTTTGTTCGCAGATTGCAGCCGAGGAGCTGACATTCGGGGCGAACTATATTCAGGCGATCAATTTCCGTGCCTTTGAAGTCTATTTCGTGGTGACGGGTCTTTATCTTGCGATGTCGATCCTGCTTCGGATGGGGTTGAAAGTTTTGGGCAATTTCCTGTTTGAACGGCGGCGTCATGTCTGAATTTTCCCTGTGGGACATTGTTTATAACCTGCTGCTTGCGGCGCGCTGGACGGTGTTGCTTTCGCTGACCGCGTTCGTTCTTGGCGGGATTGTCGGGCTGTTGCTTTTGATGGTGCGCACGGCGGGCAATCCGTGGGTCGTGCGGTTTGTACGCGGCTATGTCGAACTGTTTCAGGGCACCCCGCTTTTGATGCAGCTTTTCATCGTGTTCTTTGGCTTGCCGCTGATCGGGCTTGATGTATCGCCCTGGGTGGCCGCGACATTCGGGTTAACACTGTTTACCAGCGCGTTCCTGACCGAGATCTGGCGCGGATGCGTTGAATCGGTGGGCAAGGGCCAGTGGGAAGCATCGGCCAGCCTTGGCATGAATTTCACCCAGCAGATGCGCTATATCGTCTTGCCCCAAGCACTTCACATTGCCATTCCGCCAACGGTCGGTTTTTCGGTTCAGGTCGTCAAGGGAACGGCCGTGGCATCGATTATCGGTTTTGTCGAACTGACCAAGGCCGGCACCATGATCACCAACGCGACCTATGCGCCGTTCACGGTCTATGGCTGTGTCGCGGTGATGTATTTCCTGATTTGTTATCCGCTGTCGCAGTTTGCCCGTCATCTGGAAGGAAAGTTCCGCAATGTCGCTCGTTGAATTGCATGCCATTCATAAAAGCTTTGGCGCGCTGGAAGTCCTTAAGGGCATTGATCTTTCCATTGACGAGGGGCAGGTGATTGCCCTGATCGGCAAAAGCGGTTCGGGCAAAAGCACGCTTTTGCGTACGATCAACGGCCTTGAGGCGATTGATGACGGCGTCATCATGGTGGGGGGCAAGAAAATCAGCGAGCGCGATACGGATTTGCTGGCCCTTCGGCTTCAGGTCGGCATGGTGTTTCAGCAGTTCAATCTGTTTCCCCATTACACCGCGCTTGAAAATGTGATGCTGTCCCCGCAGGTCGTCAAAAAGCAATCCAAGGCCGAAGCCCGCGAGATTGCCGAGGAAATGCTGGCCAAGGTCGGGCTTGCCGACAAGATGATGCATTACCCCGATCAGCTTTCAGGCGGCCAGCAACAGCGCGTGGCGATTGCGCGCGCCCTTGCCATGAAGCCCAAGGTGCTTTTGTGTGACGAGGTGACATCAGCACTTGATCCGGAACTGGTCAACGAGGTGCTGGCGGTTGTCCGCCAACTGGCCGAAGAAGGCATGACCCTTGTCATGGTGACCCATGAAATGCGCTTTGCGCGCGAGGTGTGCGACAAACTTGTTTTCATGCATCAGGGCCGCATTCACGAAACCGGCGACCCGGAAGAGGTTTTCGCCAACCCGAAAACGCCCGAGCTTTCAAGTTTTGTCGGGGGGCTGGCATAGGGATTTGGCGGACCGTCCTGTGATGGTTTTATGACATCTTGCTGCCAAGTCCCGGAAGTCCTTCGCGATTTTTGGTCCGGCGCGCTAGAACGAAACCCGATGCCATGGGCGAACAGGGGTTTTTGATGCGCGAGGACGGGCATTCCGAGAACGGAGTGACAAGTACAGCAGCCCGAACAGGGGCGGTGATCGGGGTTCTGGACCGTTTCCCGGCACTGGTGTTGGGATTGCTTCTGGTCGGGGCGTTTTGCGCGTCCAGTGCCGCACCGCTTGCCGGGCTTTATGTTGTTGAAGGCCTTGGTCAGCCGCCCTGGAAAATCAGCATGGTGGCGGTTGTTCAGGTCTGTGTGACGCTTTTGGTCAATCGCGGGTTCGGGCGGGCCATTGATCGCGGATTTCCGGTCAAGATCCTTTTGATCACCAGCATTCTTTGCTTTGCGCTTGGCATGTTCATTCTGGGCGCGATCCGCAATTACTGGGTTTATCTGTGTCTGGTGTCGATCCTGCTTGGGATCGGGGCCGGGGCGCTTTCGGTGATGTATTCATTTGGCCGTCTGTTTGCCGAGCAGACCGGGCGCGATGTTGTCAAATTCAACGGATTTTTGCGCATTCAGACATCGCTTGGCTGGATGGTCGGTCCGGCGGCATCGCTGTCGCTTTATGGGGCGTTCGGGTTTGCCGCGACCTATTTCACGATTTCGGGGCTGGCGGCGGTGTGGTTTGTGGTTTGTTTGCTGATTGTGCCATCGGCGTTCAAAACCCATCACCCGAACAGCCTGAAACCCGGTGCGAAAGTCCCGTTCAATTTCGGCCTTTTGCAGGCCTGCGTGCCGGTATTTTTCATTGCGGCGGCCAATGTGGTGTTTGTATCGGCGATGCCGCTTTATTTTTCGACCGAGCTTGGGCTGGTAGCGTCATCGGCGGGGTTTGCACTAAGTGTGAAATGCCTTGTCGAAGTGGTGGTGATTTATTTCTGTGCGAAGCTGATCCGAAAGGTTGGCGAGCGCAAGGGAATGCTGATCTCTGCCGTGCTGGGCGCGATATTCTTTGGCCTGATCCATGAAGCCGGAACGCTGGTTGATGTGCTGGTGCTGGCGGTGCTTGACGGGGCCTATTACGGGATATTTGCCGGGATCAGCATGACATTCGTGCAAAACTTCGCCAAGGACCAGCCCGGTATTGCCACCGGATATTATGTCAGCACGCTTTTTGTTGGCGGCTTGTTGGGGAACCTTTTGACTGGTGTTGTCGCCAGCGCATATGATTTTCGAACCACGGTTCTGATGGCATGTCTGTTTGCCGCGATCGGGGCGGTCATTTTGCTGATCAGCCGCGATGTCGACCCGGATGCCAAAACAGCGGCGTCATCAAGATGACTTGACTTTGTCGGGCGTGCGGCGATGATCGCGCCATGTCTGAACAAACCCAAAATACACGCCCGCGTTTGTTTGTGGATGCCGATGCCTGTCCGGTAAAGGCGGAATGTGAACGTGTGGCTGAACGGCACCGGATCGAGATGATCCTGGTGTCCAATGGCGGTATTCGTCCGTCGCGCAATCCGTTGATCAGGATCGTGATCGTGCCGCCCGAACCCGATGCCGCCGATGACTGGATCGCCGAGAATGCCCGGGCGCGCGATGTGATTGTCACCAATGACATTCCGTTGGCGTCACGCGGGCTTGAGATCGGGGCAAGGGTGCTTAAAGCCAATGGCCAGGAGTTTACGGAAGCCAATATTGGCAATGCATTGGCCGGGCGCGAGATCGCGGCCCATATGCGCGAAGTCACGGGCGAGCAGGGGCGTAATGCGGCCTTTACCCAGAAAGACCGGTCGAAATTTTCAAGCGCGCTTGAGGTGCTGGTGCAGGCGGTTTTGCGCGGCTGATCAGACTGAGAGACAAAGAGAAATGCAAAGGAGGCCGTCCTGTTTAAGGGCGGCCTCTTTTTTTTCAGGTCAGGATGCTGAGGGTGATTTTGGCATCGCCTTAAAGGCTGGGTTCCTGACGTTCAGGCTGCGGATTTGATGCGGTGGTGAGGGCCGGGGTGCTGCCGGGCGTGAATGTTTCGCCACGGCCAAGGGCGTTCATCCCCTTGATGACGCGGATCAGGGTCCAGACGAACCAGTAAATGCCCAGCGCCAGCGGCACGATATACAGAATTGCACCGATGCCAAGCGTCATGAAACTCAATGCGCCAATCAGCATGTAAAGCACGATATTGATGACCATGATGATCACGCCGCGCCAGAAAATGGCAATCTGGTGTTCGAAATGATTGGCGGCAACCGCGTCGCTTGTCGTGCGGTTCATATAGGCCATGACGACCCCGGCCAGCGCCGTCAGACCGGTCACAAAGCCGACCAGATAAAGAATGTAAACAATGTTCGCCAGATTGCGGCCTTCGCCGCTTGGCGCTTGCGGGGCGGAATTAGTGGTTGCTTCCATTATGTCCTCAAAATCTAATATGAAGAGAAAATAAACAAGTCGATACCACCTTAAAGAGAACTTCAGGTGAATGCGAGGAAATAGTGATTGAAATCAATCGGCTGTAAAACAAAACAGGCCGCCGGACATAAAGTCCGACGGCCTGCACACAGGTCCTGACTTGCAAGGGAACTCAGTGCAAGTCAGGCTTCCCCCCTGCGTTAGCTGATTGAACGGGAGAGCTGGACAGAAGTTCCATCCGGTTCCAGTTCCGGTTGGCTTAGAACGGGTAGTGGCGTTTGCCGCTCTGAATGGTGATCCAGCGCATTTCGGTGAATTCGTCGATCGATGCCTGGGAGCCAAACCGGCCATAACCGGACGATTTCACGCCGCCAAACGGCATCTGTGCTTCGTCCTGAACGGTCGGGCTGTTGATGTGGCAGATGCCGCTTTCGATGCGTTTGGCAACGTCCATGGCACGCGGAATATTGGTCGAGAAGACCGCAGAAGACAGGCCATATTCGCTGTCATTGGCGATGCGAACGGCTTCGTCTTCGTTGCCGGCACGAATGACGACACAGATCGGACCAAAGCTTTCCTCGGAATAGATTTTCATTGCCGGGGTGACATGATCGAGAAGGGTCGCATCCATCAGAACGCCATCCTTGGCCTTGCCCGAACCGGCAACCAGTTTGGCACCCTTGGAAACGGCGTCTTCGACCAGTTCTTCGATGCGATTGACAGCTTCGACATTGACCACACCGCCAAGGATGTGTTCGGCCTTGGCCGGATCACCGGCGGTAAGGGTTTTTGCCTTGGCAGCCAGTTTGGCAACGAATTCGTCGGCTACCGCATTGTCAACGATCAGACGTTCGGTCGACATGCAAATCTGGCCCTGGTTCATATAGGCGCCGAATGCCGCACCATTGACGGCTTCGTCAAGGTCGGCATCGTCAAGAACGAGGAACGGTGCCTTGCCGCCCAGTTCAAGCAGAACCGGTTTAAGATGTTCGGCACCCAGTTTGGCGATGATGCGGCCAACACGGGTCGAGCCGGTAAAGTTGATGCGACGTACCGCCGGATGGGCAATCAGGGTTTCGACGATTTCCGGGGCATCTTCCGGGGCGTTGGTAACAACGTTAACGACCCCTTCGGGGGCGCCGGCTTCGACCAGGCATTCACCGATCAGGCGATGCAGGGCCGGGCAAAGTTCGGACGCCTTGAGCACCACGGTGTTGCCGCAGGCAAGCGGCATGGCAATGGCGCGCGTGCCCAGAATGACCGGTGCGTTCCACGGTGCAATGCCCAGAACAACACCGACCGGCTGACGCACACCCATGGCCATCAGACCCGGATGATCGGACGGAATGATATCGCCGGTGATCTGGGTGGTCATGGCACCGGCTTCGCGGAGCATGTTGGCAGCAAGATGGGCGTTGAAGCCGCCCCACATGCGCGTACTTCCGGTTTCATCAAGGACAAGCTGACCGAACTGGTCGCCCTTGGATTCCATGATGTCGGCTGCCTTGAGCAGGATCTTGCGACGGGCACCCGGACCCATTTTCGACCATTCCGGGAAGGCCGCGGCAGCGGCATCTGCAGCCTTGCGGGCATCGGCGGCATTGGCAGCAGCCGCAACCGTTGCGGTTTCGCCGGTGACCGGGTTTTTGCGTTCAAACGTGCGGTTGTTTGACGCGTTCACATCCTGGTTGCCGATCAACAATTTTACATCATTCATGACGTTTCTCCTGACTTTATCAAGTACTGCTGCGAGGTGGCGAAAAGCGGCATCATGCCGCCCCAAGGCCAAGGAAGGCCTTTTGCACAGCAGGGTCGGATTGCAGGGCCCGGGCGCTGTCTTGTCCGGTGATGGCCCCGTTTTCAATCAGATATCCCCGATCTGATATGGCAAGGGACTGGTGCGCGTTCTGTTCGACCAGAAGAACACCAACCCCGGTTGTACGAATGGCGGCAAGCGCCTTGAACAGATCCCCGGTCATGATGGGTGACAGACCAAGGGAGGGTTCATCAAGCAGCAAGATATCGGGATTTGACATCAGCGCACGGCCAATGGCGACCATTTGCTGTTCGCCGCCGCTCATGGTGCGGGCGGCCTGGTTCAAACGTTCGGCCAGTTTGGGGAACAGACCGATCACCCGATCAAGGTTTTGTTTTTCCGATGCGCGTGCCCGTTTGGCAAAGGCCCCGAGTTCAAGATTTTCACGCACTGTCAGTTCGCCGAAAATGCCGCGGCCTTCGGGCACAAGCGCCAGACCGGCTTCGACAATTTTGTGGGCGGAAAGATCGGTAAGCTCCGCCCCGGAAAGATTGATGCGCGTCCCATCCTGTGCGGTGACAAGGCCGGCACAGGCTTTGAGCAGGCTGCTTTTGCCCGCACCATTGGCACCAAGCATCACAACGATTTCACCGCGATCCACGGTGAGTGATACATCGCGCAGGGCTGCGTGTTTGCCATAGGATACAGACAGGTTTTTGATATCAAGCATGGCTGTCTCCCAGATAGGCGCGGACAACTTCGGGATCGGAAAGGACTTCGTCAGGCGTGCCATCGGCGATCTTGGCCCCGGCATTCATGACAACGCAACGATCGCACAGGCTTCTGATCGCATCCATCACATGTTCAACCATGATGATGGTCAGGCCTTCTTCCTTGAGCTGACGGACCAGGGCAATGCCGTCCTGAAGTTCGGACGGGTTCAGACCGGCCAGCCATTCATCAAGCAAAAGAAGCTTGGGCTGAAGGGCAAGGGCGCGGCCCAGTTCAAGGCGTTTCTGATCGATATAGGTCAGATCACCGGCAGGCGTATGGGCCTGTTTGGCAAGACCGATGCGGTCCAGCAGTTCAAGGGCAGCCGAATGGGCGGCATCCCCCCATAGCGGATTGGTGCGATAGGCAAGACCGGCTTCGATATTTTCCACGCAATCAAGATCAGGCAGAACGCGGACAAGCTGGAACGTGCGCGCAATGCCGGAATGGCTGATTTTATGAGCCGGAAGGTTTGTGATGTCCTTGCCGCTGATGACGACCTTTCCTTCGTTGGCCTGAAGGGCCCCGGAAATCAGGTTCATCACCGTGGTTTTGCCCGACCCGTTCGGACCCAGCAGGCCGACAATTTCACCGGTGTGGACATCAAACTGCATCTGATTGACCGCAATCAGACCGCCAAATGCCTTATGCAGGCCCGAGATCGAGAGAAGAATTTCGGTATTCATGCTGTTTTCTCCCCTGATTTGCGGGTGGTTTCGGTGTCGGCTGAAAGCGTGCGCTTTTTCGGTGCACGGTATTTTTCATACAGACCAACCACACCACCGGGCAGAAGATAAACAATCACCATGAACACACAGCCAAGCAGAATGCTGAAATGGTTCGGGAAGCTTGCGGTCAGAACTTCAAACAGAAGGGTCAGCGGAATGACACCCAGAAGCGGACCCAGCAAGCGGCGCGGTCCCCCCAGAAGTGCCATGATGACAACCTGGAATGACAGCATCGGGTTAAAGGCAATCACCGGATCGATATAGGTCCAGCGCGGTGCGATGATAGCGCCGGTCAGTGTCATGAATAGGGCAGACAGAACAAACAGCGCGACTTTGACGCGGGTAACATCAATTCCGCAATGCTTGGCGACGGTTTCGTCTTCGCCAATGATGCGAAGCGCAAAGCCAAGGCGCGAACGCCCAAGGACAAAACCGGTCAGAAGCAATACGGCAAACAGCGCCAGCAACTGCCAGTAAATGTCATTCTGGGTGATATCAAGGAAGACATAGCGGCCCATTTCACGGGTGACATTGACTTCGTACCAACTGACAACCTGACGGACCAGTTCGGTCAGGCCAAAGGTGAAAATCACGAAATAGACGCCCGCCAGTCGCAGGGTCGAAAAACCGACCAGAAGGGCAACAACCGTTCCGGCAAGGCCCGCACATAGAAGAACAAGCGGGAAGGCCATGACTTCACCGAGGACTGCCACCGTATAGGCGCCAATGCCAAAGAACACGACAGTCGCAAGTGAGATATAGCGCGTCGGGCCGGAAAACATCGACCATGCCGTGGCAAGCACGGCGAAGCTGACGACACTGATGGCAAGCGACATATAGTAGCTGTCAACAAGCGACGGCAGGAAGGCAAGGGCGGCAAAGATTGCGGCACCGATGGCCACCGGCCTGATGAAATCGGGTTTCAGGAAGGGGGGCATTATGCGGTCCTCCCGAACAGGCCGGATGGTTTGATCAGCAAGACCAGAAGGAAGATCACATAGGTCACAGCAATGGTCAGGCCCGGATCGATATAGGTCGCCACCAGACTTTCGGCGATGCCAAGGATCAGACCGGCAATCAGCGCACCGAGAAGGTTACCCACCCCGCCCATGATCACAACGATCAGGGCCTTCATGGTAAAGACAACACCCATCGAGGTCGAAAAGGTCAGGAACATGCTGACCAGAACGCCGCCGACAGCCGCGACCGCGCCGCCAAGCGCAAAGGCAAAGCAGGCTGCGAAATTGACATCAATGGCAACAAGGCGGGCCGAGGTCGGATCAACCGCAACCGCACGAAGGGCAGTGCCAATACGGGTACGCGTCAGGATCAGATAAAAACCAAGACCAATGACAACGGCAAAGCCAAGGGCAACCAGACGGTTGGCCGCGATGGCCGCGCCAAACACGTCAACCGCGTCATTAAGGAAATCATAGCTGTAATAATTGCCACCAAACCAGACCAGCAGCACACCCTGAACGATGAACAGCAGGCCGAAGGTGGCCAGGATGCTGTCAACTTCAAGCATGCCACGGTTTTTGGCACGCGCGACCAGCGGGGTCAGCAAAAAGCGATAAATGCCCCAGTTCAGCGCGAAGCTGAGCGGAATGATGATCAAAAGACCAAGGATCGGATTGATCCCGAGTGCGGTCATGAAAACAAAGGCAATAAAGGACGCGACGATCATCAGTTCGCCATAGGCGAGATTCATGATGCGCGAAACACCGTATTGCAGGGTCAGACCCATGGCGACAAGGGCATACATGCCGCCAAGCGTAATCCCCGATAATAATGCGTAGCTTAACATTCACTTCTTCCCAAAGGGGGTATCGGGTCCCGGACGGGGAGGTATCGGGGTTCCCGTGCGGTTGTGCGCACACGGAAACCCCGACAATCCTTAAAGGCTGCGATCAGTTCGCGCCTTTCCAGGCCGGTTTCGGGAAGACAAGTTCATGGGCGCCTTCCATGCTGGTCGGGGCAACGCCGACAAATTTGCCGTCCTGCCACTGACCGACCTGCCAGAAGGTCTGATCGCCCGGCTTGTAGGTGCCAAGGATGGTGTCAAAGCCGCCTTTGGCCAGTTCGGCATTCACAGCTTCACGGTCGGTGGAACCGGCACGTTCGATTGCCTGTTGCAGGGACTGAAGTGATGCCCAGTTGACGATCGATGCCCAGCGATCCGGTTCGCGACCGGCAAAGGCGATGTGACGTTTGATATAGTCGGCGATCTTCGGATCGTTTTCGCTGGCACCGCCAAGGCTTACGACGCCTTCGGCATCGGCGCCAAAGCGGTCCTTATAAAGCGGGAAGGCCGTACCGACACCGGCATAGAAGACTTTGGGGTTGAAGCCCAGAACGCGGGACTGCTCGGTCAGGCCAAGGGTGCCCGGCGGATAGGAGAAGGCAACAAAGGTGTCTGCACCAAGCGATTTGATGTCATTGACGATGGTTGCAAGATCCTGAGAGCCCAGCGGATAGGTTTTGTCATAGACCAGATCAAAGTCGCGATCTTCAAGGGCGGCACGACCGGCCTTGGATAGTTCGATGCCAAAGCCGTCGGCAACAGCGATCATGGCGACCTTGTCATTAATTTTGCCGGCGTCTTTCAGGCCTTTGAGGAATTCGGCCATTTCGACGGCATATTGTTCACCGGTACCCAGCAGCCAATAGGAGTTTTTCCAGCGCTGAGCCAGTTGCGGTGCCTTGTCGGTCACAGCCGTACCGGCCAGATGGGCATAGCCCGCGCGATCAAGGATCGGCGCTACGGCAAGGTTCATGCCCGTGCCCCAGGGCGACAGGATGAAATCGACCTTGTCCTGGTTGATCAGGCGTTCAACCGCACGTACGGCTTCTTCGGAGCTGGATCGGTCATCATATTCGACGACTTCGATCGGGATCTGTTTGTCGCCGACCTTAAGGCCGCCGGCATCGTTGATTTCCTTAACCCACATTTCATAGTTGGGCGTGGTGCTGGTCGCAGCCCCCGGCGCGCCCGGCCCGGTTTTCGAAATGGCATAACCAATGCGATAGGTTTCCTGGGCATTGGCACCAAACAGCGTCGCGGTGCTCATCAATGCGGTGGTCGCCGCAGCAATGGTCGCGATGCGCAGTTTTGCTGAAATTTGCATGCTTTTCCTCCTGATCTCTTTGCAGAGACGGTTTTCCCGTTTGCGCGTTATTTCAGGAGTTTAGGCAAAGAGATTCTGTTATTTACTTTGGGATTCAAAGTAAATCTCCGGCGTATCCTCCCGCCCATTAGTTCGCAGATGCAAAATAATGGGAACGCATTTTTAATATGTATTGTTGTTTTTGCGGTTCCTTTGACCGTCACTCTAGTAAGCGATGGAACCGTTCCAATGTAAAGATAGCGAAATTGACATTTTAAGACGAAAAATTGTACTTTTATACGTATAACCATTTGGAATGGATGGGCGATAAAAAGGCATGTGTGCGCAGTCATCCCGCGATATCCCGGTCTCCAGCCCGGCACGTCTGGCGGAAAATCCGTTTGAGGATCTGTTGCCGGTCACGGCACAGGCAATGATGGACCGGTTTGATCATCCGTTATCGCCGCAAAGCTGGGTGATGAATGATCCGGGGCGGCGCGACCGGTGTTATGCGGTGCTGTTATTGTCCGGGCGAGCCCAGATCGCCCTGCGCCAGGGGGTGATTGATTGCAGGGCCCCGGCACTTGTGTGGTTGCCGCTTGGCGAAACGCAACGGTTTACGGTGACAGCGGGCAGCGAGGGTTATTTGCTGTCGGTGGCCGATGATCTTGTCGCACGTCATTGCGGGGATGGGGCGGGGGTTGCCGGGGGTAGTATGGCCGGCGGGGGGCTTCCGCTTCGGCTTGCGGCCGATACGGTGCATAATGTGACCCCGGCGGAAAACGGCGAAAACATTGCGCATTTGCGCCGCAGTTTCGAGGCAATCCGGGCCGAGCTGATGCAAAATGCGCTGGGGGCCAGACTTGTGGTCGGGGCGCATTTGCAGATCATTCTGACAATGGTGTTGCGTCTGGCCGAAAATGTAATGGAACAGCGCGACAAGCATCGACCAGGCTCGATTACCTTTCAGCGGTTCTTGCAGGTGCTTGAACTTCATTTCCGTGAACACTGGAATGTGGCCGATTATGCAACCGCCCTTGGCGTCAGTGAAAGGCGGTTGGGATCGGCTGTTTTGCGCGCGACCGGCAAGCCGCCGCTTACGGTTATTCATGACCGCGTGTTGCGCGAAGCCTGCATGCGGCTGGAACAAAGTCCGCTGGGTGTGGCACAGATTGCCTATGGGCTTGGTTTTCGCGACCCGGCCTATTTCAGCCGGTTTTTCAAACGCTATATGGGCGAGGCGCCCGGCGCATACCGGCGTCTGCGGCGTGCGGCAGAACGGGTGCGCGATGATACCTTTGCCGCCTGGCCATAGGGTTTTGGCCGGGTAACCGGTTGGTAAATGTCGCGAAAATGTATCAACGGCTCACGGCTTGTTGAATGCCGGTCAAAGTTGCGTTGCCTTTTTTTGATCTTACTTCTTCGCTTTGATCGTAATGTTATTGCAACGCGAAATCAGATTGGATGAAAAACCTTGGGTAAAGGCAAAACACTTCTTCTTGGGCTTGTCGCCGTTCTGGTCCTGCCATTCGGGATCAGTCTTGCCGAAGATCCGCCCGGTCAGGACAAGAAAGAAAGCTATACTTGGCGCAATGCGCCGCGCCATTCATCGGGGGTCGCGCCCAGTGCGCAGGATCATGCCAATCAGGCCATTGTCATGGTGATGGCAGCCGATACATTTGGCTGGCGCGGATATTTTGCGGTTCATCCATGGATCATTTTCAAGCGTGCCGGTGAAACCAGCTATACCCGTTATGACGTGGTTGGCTGGGGTGGCGGCAATGTGGTGCGCAAGAATTACGCGATCCCCGATGGTCTTTGGTTCGGGGCCAAACCGAAAGTTCTGGCCGATCATCGCGGCGAGGCGGCAGAAGCCCTGATTGACGAGATCGAGGCCGCGGTGGCGAGCTATCCGTTCCCCAATGAATATCGCAGCTATCCGGGGCCGAACAGCAACACCTTTATCGCCCATATCGGACGCGAGGTCCCCGACCTTGATCTTGATATGCCGGCCAATGCGATTGGCAAGGATTACCGCCCGATCACCAATCCGGTGGGCATGTCATCAAGCGGGCAGGGCGTTCAGGCCAATCTGCTTGGCGTGCTTGGATTGTCGGTTGGGCTTGAAGAAGGCATCGAGTTCAATGTGCTGGGCCTGAATTTCGGGATCGATTTCAATCGCCCGGCCTTGCGGTTGCCGTCGGTTGGACGGCTTGGCATGGATAATGTCGCATCCCAGGATAATGACGACGATGTTGCGACAAGCGAAGAAGCGCAGCATCGCGACGAACAGGCAGAAGTTCTTGCCGGACCAAGCAGCTAGTCCCTGATCCCGATAGCCGATCCCATTGGGCGGCGTTTGGTTTAAATGCTTGCCATTTCGATGAAATGCGGCGAAGTCTTGGGTTCATAAGAATCATTCGCAAGGCTTGGCCGTGTTTTCCCAAATCAGTCTGTTGGCCCGTCCGGGCCAAATCCCCGCGACCATCTGGATCCTTGGGTTTGTCAGTCTTCTGATGGATGTGTCCTCGGAGATGGTGCAAACCCTGTTGCCGCTTTATATGGTTTCGGGGCTTGGATTGTCGGCGGTGACCATCGGACTGATCGAGGCCGTCGCCATCGCAACCGCAACCGCGACCAAATTATGCGCCGGTATTTTTTCTGATCTGATCGGATCGCGCAAATGGCTTGTTGTGGTCGGGTACGGGTTTGGCGCGCTGGCCAAGCCGTTCTTTCCCCTGGCCGAGGGGCTGAGCGCGATTGTTGCCGGACGGTTTGTTGACCGGGTTGGCAAGGGCATTCGCAGTGCGCCGCGTGATGCGCTGATTGCCGATGCGGCCCCGGCCGACAAACGCGGTGCCTGTTTCGGGTTGCGCAAATCCCTTGATACGGTTGGCGGCTTTGTCGGGCCGTTGATTGCCGTTCTGGTCATGATGGCGTCGGGCGGGGATTTCAGGCTGGTATTCTGGCTTGCGGTTATACCGGCTGTGCTGGCGGTGGCGATGCTGGTGGCAGGTATCCGCGAACCTGAAACCGCACAGGGCCGCGACGGGCGTCAGACCATAATTGGTCTTTTGAAACGTTCGGGCGATCTGGAGCGCGGTTTCTGGCTTGTCATGGCGGCAGCAGCAATTTTGATGCTGGCCCGGTTTAGCGAGGCATTTTTACTGCTGCAAGCAGGCGCGGTCGGGATTGCGGCAAGTTATGTGCCGCTGGTTCTGGTGTTGATGCATCTGGTTTACGGGCTGTGTGCCTATCCGGTCGGGGTGATGTCGGACCGGATCGGGCGGCGCGGGCTTCTGGTGGGCAGCATTGCGGTGCTGGCGGTGGCCGATCTGGTCATTGCCTTTGCGCCGGGGATAGCCGGCTATGTGATTGGCATCGGGCTTTGGGGGCTGCATATGGGTATGTCGCAGGGGCTGATTGCGACGCTGGTTGCCGATCACAGTCAGGAACGTCTGCGCGGCACGGCCTTCGGGGTGTTTAACCTGGTCTGCGGTGTTGCGCTGATGCTGGGCAATGTGATGGCGGGGCTGATCTGGGAACAGTTTGGCACCTATATGACCTTTGTTGCCGGCGCCGTGGCCTGTGTGATGGCCCTGATCCTGTTCGGGGTGGTGGTTATGCGGGGGCGTGCGCCGGGCGCGAGTTAGGCGAGAGCGCAAAACAGGCCGTGAAATTGGCCCGGACCCTAGCCGTTAAGATGCCAGATCGCCCCGTTCAGCAGGGTGGCAAACCCGACCCACAGCACATAGGGGATCAGAAGGATGCCCGCCAGCCGGTCGATTTTGAGAAACATCGCGCAATTGACGATGATCAGGGCAAGCAGGATCACAATATCGACCAGCCCCCAAAAAGGTGACTGGGCGCCAAAGAACAAAAATGACCATGCCAGATTAAGCGTCAGCTGGAGCCCGTAAACAATAAACGGGCCCTTGGCATTGGCGATGCCTGCCTTGAGCCAGACCCGCCAGCCGCTAAAGGCGATCAGGAAATAAATGATGGTCCACATCGGACCAAACAGCCAGTTTGGCGGATTGAAGGCCGGTTTCTGCAGGCTTGCGTACCAGTCATTGACACTGGTTGCGGTTACGGCACCACCTGCGGCCGATATGATCAGGCACAATACCATAAAGGCAATCAGCGCAAAGACCCTGGTGCGGTGATTGGGGGTGCGGGTTTCGGCATGTGGATCACGCATTTCCATTCCGATCATTTGGGGCAGCCATGTGGTGATAGTCGCATGTTTCGGATATCATAACCACATGGCATGCGTTTCGAAATCGGCTTGGCTGGTGCCCGGTTTATGCAGCCCTTTTGCCCCAGCGCGGAAACGGATCAGGCAGATTGGCATAACGGGCCGGATCAAAGGATGTGGCCAGAACATCTTCATCCTCATCGACAAGGCAGTCCGAAAGACGTTGGCGCAGGGCGGCCTCGTTCATGTTCTGACCGATAAAGACGATTTCCTGACGACGATCGGCAAACACCGGATCCCATTTTGAAAAGACCATATCGCGCCATGCCGGATTGTCGGGCCATTGATCGCGCGGAACAGCGCACCACCATGTACCAAGGGCCTCTGTCTTGACAGCAGCCCCGGCCTGACTGATTTCACCGACCCAGTCCGGGCGGGTCGCCAGCCAGAAATGCCCCTTTGCACGCAGGACGCCTGGCCATTCGCTATTGATGAAGGCATGAAACCGTTGCGGGTGAAAGGGCAGGGACGTGCGGAAGGTAAAGCTTTTGATCCCGTATTCTTCGGTCTCGGGCACGTGATCGGCAAAGCCATAGAGTTCCTTGGCCCACAGCGGATGATTTTGTGCCCGTTCAAAATCAAACCGCCCGGTATTGAGGATGCGTTGCGGGTCAACGATGCTGTTGGTGGTTTCGATGATTTCGGCATCGGCATTCAGGGCCCTTAGAATGGCCAGTACCGATTGGCGTTGTTCGGTATCGACAAGATCAAGTTTGTTAACAACGATCACATCGGCGAATTCGATCTGATCAACCAGAAGATCAACAATCGATCTGTCATCCGCGTCGCCCAGGCTTTCGCCGCGGTCGGACAGAAAGTCGGTGGAACTGTAATCGGCAATCATGCGCGCGGCATCGACAACCGTCACCATGGTATCAAGACGGGCAATATCACCAAGCGACTGGCCGTTTTCATCGCGGAATTCAAAGGTGGCCGCGACCGGTAACGGTTCGGAAATGCCGGTTGATTCAATCAGTAAATAATCAAAGCATCCCTGTTCGGCGAGACGGCGGACCTCGGCCAGAAGATCATCGCGCAAGGTGCAGCAAATGCAGCCATTGGTCATTTCGACCAGCTTTTCATCGGTCAGGGAAAGCTCCGAGCCGCCGTTGCGCACAAGGTCGGCATCAATATTGACCTCGGACATGTCATTGACAATCACCGCAACCCGCAAGCCACGGCGGTTGTTGAGAACATGATTGAGAAGAGTGGTTTTGCCCGCACCAAGAAAGCCGGACAGAACAGTAACGGGAAGGCGTTTCATCAGATTGACCATAAATGTTATGTTATAACGTAACATTTATCGAAAGAGATAAAAGGTCAAGCTGAAAGTCCCTAAGTGTTATCCCGCAAATGATCTGTTTATCGCTAAACTTGCCGTAAGCATGTGATGTTAAACCTTGAATTTTAATTCAGAGTGCACACATGCTGCAAACAACAATCAGGATTTGGGAAACGTCATGCTTAAACTCGGGTCTATCAAGATCGGCACACGCCTGTTGCTGATCGTTGCGGCTGCGATTATTGCGGCCCTTCTTGTCGGCGCTTTCGGACTTTACGAGCTACGGAACAATATGCTCGAGGATCGCAAGGCGAAAACACGTGGTCTGGTTGAAACAGCCATCAGTGTCGCCGAGTTTTATCACGCGCGGCAAGTTGCTGGCGAATTGACCGAGGAAGAAGCACAAAAAACAGCCGGCGCTGTGATTTCAAGCATGCGCTATGACGAAACCAATTACTTTTTCGTGTTTGATTACACGCCGGTCGTCCTTTTCCATGACATCAAACCCGATCTGATCGGGCGTAATATGAGTGAGTCGACCGACGGAGCCGGAAAACGGCACTATGCGGCCTTTGCCGATATGGCAGCCAAAAACGGCCAGGGTTTTGTCGATTACACCTATAAAAAACCCGATGGCAGTGGAACACGTCCAAAACTGTCATTCGTAAAGAAGTTTGAGCCGTGGGAATGGATCGTCGCCACAGGGATCTATATCGACGATGTCAATGCGGTCTTTATAAACAGCATGCTGGTCATGGGGGCGGTAGCAGGTGCAATCCTTCTGGTTGTGACGGTAGGTGCCCTGATGATAAGTCGCGGAATTGCAGTGCCGTTGTTTGCGATCTCCGACAATATGCTGAAGCTTGCCGGCGGTAATCACGATATTGAGGTTCACTATACGGATCAGAAAAGTGAAATTGGTGATCTTGCCCGTGCGATGGACGTGTTCCGTGGAAAAACCATTGAAATGGAACAGATGAGGGTCCAGCGCGAAGAGCAGGAACGCCGCGCGGAAGAAGAAAAGCGTCAGGCTCTGAACAAGATGGCTGACAATTTTGAAGCGACAGTCGGTCAGGTGGTGGCACAGGTCATCAAGGCGTCCGGCAACATGCAAACTTCGGCGAACGCCATGACCGATACCGCCAAGCAGGTGGGGCAGCGTTCCACAGTGGTATCGGCAGCGTCCCAGCAAATGTCGTCCAATGTTGAAACCGTTTCCGCAGCGGCAGAAGAGTTGAGTGCTTCAATCGCAGAGATCAGCAATCAGGTTGCCCAGTCGTCCGGAATTGCAAATGGTGCGGTAAGAACATCCGAGGATACGCATCAGAAAATCGAACTTCTGGCAGACGCGGCCAACCAGATCGGTGAGGTTGTCTCCTTGATCACCAGTATCGCCGAGCAGACCAATTTGCTGGCACTGAACGCAACGATCGAGGCTGCGCGCGCGGGTGACGCGGGCAAAGGCTTTGCGGTTGTTGCCAATGAGGTCAAGAACCTTGCCAACCAGACAGGCAAGGCCACAGAGGATATTCGATCCCAGGTCGAGGATATCCAGATGGCAACCCGCAGTGCGGTCGATGCAATTGCTGAAATCGCTGAAACCATTCGGCAGCTTGATGGTTCTACCACGACAATTGCGGCAGCTGTTGAAGAGCAGGGCGCAGCAACCCAGGAGATTGCGCGCAACGTGGAACAGGCAGCCCAGGGAACACGGGAAGTAACCGAAAACATCACCGGTGTTTCGAGTGCTGCTGATGACGCGGACCGTCTTTCAAGTGAGGTGCTTGGTCTTGCAGAAGGCTTGGGAGATCAGGCAAGCAATCTGAACAAGGCTGTCGAAGCATTCCTTGCAGAAGTGCGCAGTGCCTGAACAACCAGAGTTGCCGTAGATATCAGCCAAACAAAAAGCCGCCGGTGCATCCGGCGGCTTTTCTGTTGGTGAAGCGTTTAACCGATAAAGCTTGGCAAATTCTCAGGATTTGCTGGTGCTGGTTGCAGTTTGACCAAAAAGAATGCTTTTGCCTTTTTCGGTCACAGCAGGCTGTGCGGTGAATGGTTCGGCGGCCTTGTAGGCGGCAATGGTGGCCGGGCGCGCCTTGATGGTTTCAAACCAGCGTTTCAGGTTCGGGAAGTCATTGAGATCCTGTTGCTGTTTTTCATGGCTGACGATCCACGGATAGGATGCCATGTCAGCAATGGTATAAGCATCACCGGCAACGAAGTCGCGGCCTTCGAGGCGTTTGTTCAGCACACCGTAAAGACGGTTGGTCTCGTTGACGTAACGCGTGATGGCATAGGGGATTTTTTCGGGGGCATAGGTGCCGAAATGATGGTTCTGACCGGCCATCGGACCAAGTCCGCCCATTTGCCAGAACAGCCATTCCATCACCGTTTTGCGGCCGCGTATATCAGTCGGCAGGAACTTGCCGGTCTTTTCGGCGAGATATTGCAAGATCGCCCCGGATTCAAACACCGTGATGGCATCGCCGCCATCTGCCGGATCATGGTCGATGATCGCCGGCATGCGATTGTTTGGCGAAAAGGCCAGGAATTCCGGCTTGAACTGGTCACCGGCACTGATATTGACCGGGAAAATCTTGTAATCCAGCCCGGCTTCTTCAAGGAACAGCGTGATCTTGTGGCCGTTCGGGGTGGGCCAGTAATATAGGTCAATCATGGGCTTGGGGCTCCTGTGATGATTTTTGAGTGGCAGGGTCAATAAAGGAACCTTGCCAACTGAGACATTATCGGTCAATTTAAAACGAACGTTCCAAAATGCAATACCGGGTCACAGCTTTGTGTTATCAGGCGGGCCCGCAAGGAGACCATTGATGATCCGCTTCTATTTTCATCCGACCCCGAACCCGCAGAAAATCTCGATGATGCTTGAGGCATCCGGGCTTGAATATGAAGTCCTGCCGGTCGATACCCGCAAGGGTCAGCAACATGACCCGGCCTTTCGTGCGGTAAATCCCAATGGCAAGGTGCCAGCCATTGTCGATACCGACGGGGCCGGCGGCACGGAAGTCCGGGTGTTTGATTCCAATGCCATCCTGATCTATCTGGCCGAAAAGTCCGGCAAGTTTCTGGGCAAGCCGGAAGATCGTGGCGAGCTTCTTTCATGGTTGATGTTCATTGCCACCGGTCTTGGTCCGTTTTCCGGTCAGGCGGTGCATTTCCAGTATGTCGCCCCGGAAGGCAGCGATTATGGTGTGAACCGTTACCGCAATGAAATCGCCCGGCATTATCAGGTTCTTGAAGATCATATGAAGGGTCGTGAATTTATTGTCGGCGATGAAATGACCATCGTTGATATTTCGGCCTGGGGCTGGATCGACAAGGCGCCCTATGTCCACAAGAACCCGGATGTAATGGATAACTATCCCAACCTGAAACGCTGGTTCGCAGCGATGAACAGTCACCCGGCAGCAATTGCTGCACGCGATGTCGGCAAAGGTCACAGCTTCAAGACCGAAATGGACGAAGACGCCAAACGCGCGATGTTCCCGTCAAACTACGTTTGATTGGGTATTCCTTTGTGAGGGCGACCACGTCGGGAAGTTTGGTCTTGCAATGAATGCATCTTTAAAGTGCAATAGTTGTTTGATTGTGCAATCAAAAGGCCATGCCCAAACTTTTCGAAAGAGGTTGCTTGCATGCAGGAACTCGAACTTACAGACGGGCGAATTGTGCGCGTATGGTGGCTGTTGACTTGGCGATCGTTTGCGGGGGCGTTTGTCGGCGGCTTTGTGATCAGTTTCGTTATCCATTTTGGTATCGGCTTCTTTAACAAGGTATCTGGCGCAACGCTTGACGGCGGATTTATCGTTTGGCTTTTCAATGCTCTATGGATGTTTTTCTGGCAGTTCATCGTTGTACGGATGATGCTCCGAAAACATTACAAAGGTTTTCGTCTGGCGATTGTCGCCGATGACGTGCCTGAAACGGCAGAAGCCAGTCACACCGTGACCTTCGCATGAAAATCGCGCTGTCGGCTCGCGCGCTTCAGGTCGCCAGATGTAAAAACACCCCGGTTTTGGCCGGGGTGTTTTCGTTAATCGATCAAACAGGATCATGGTTGGTGATCAGGACTGCGCCGCCTTGCGATCGGCGATCATTCTGATGGACAGGCTGATGATGCCAGCCAGGATACCGACCGCCATCACCGACAGATAACCGCCGCTGGCAAATAGCTGGGTGCCAAGAACCGATCCGGATGCCATGCCGACAAACATCACCGTAAAGAAGACCGAGTTCAGTCTGCTGCGGGCTTCGGGGGCGATTTGGTAGACAATGGTCTGGTGCGAAACCAGAGATGCCTGAACCCCCAGGTCAAAGCCGATGGTGCCGATGGCAAGGATGGCAAGCTGTGCACTGACCGATGAGAGTGCAGGCACCATGCACATGATGGCAAAGGACAGGATCAGGATGACGGAGCCCAGTTTGGTAACCCGTGCCGGGCCATGGCGATCGGCAAGGCTTCCGGCATAGCGTGCCATCAGGGCCCCGACAGCACCAAGCAAGCCAAAGGCACCGGCAACGTCACTGCCAAGCCCATAGCGTTGATGGAGGATCAGCGAAAGCGACGACCAGAACGCGCTGAAGGCAACCGCAAGGAATGCCTGTGCAATGGCCGCATGGCGCAGCGATGGATGTTCAGTCCAGAGATGGGCAAGGGATTGCAGGAGTTTGGGATAGCTCATCGTGGCGTGGGTTTGGAACGGCGGCAGGATTTTCCAAAGCGCAAAGCCGATGATCAGGATTTGAACCGCAGCGAGTTGCAGCACAATGCGCCATCCGAAATATTCGGCGATCACGCCACTGACCGTGCGTGACAGCAGGATCCCGATCAAAAGACCGGTCATGACGGTACCAATGGTTTTGCCATGCAGATGTTTGGGCGACAGGATGGCGGCGGCCGGGACAATGTCCTGGGCCATGGTTGCGGTGATGCCGATCAGAAGGCTTGTGAACAGGATGGTGTTCAGGCCCGGTGAAATGCTGCCGGTCAGAAGCATGGCGGCAAGCAGGACACTTTTAAGAACGATCAGGGTCCTTCGATCATAACGGTCGCCAAGCGGCAACAGGAACAGAATGCCCAAAGCATATCCGACCTGGGTCACGGTCGGGATCAGTCCGGTTGTCCCGACACCAAGCCCAAGTTCGGTCCCGATCATGTTGAGAACCGGCTGGGTATAATAGATCGAGGCCACGGCCGATCCCGCACCAAGGGCAAGCGCAAAGATGATGTTGCGCGACGGGGCCGCCGTGATCTGCTGCGGGTCAGCAGTTGTTTGCGCGGTGGTCATTGAAAGCTCCGTAAAGCGGAATTGATTTTGGCCCAGAATATGGATGACGCGCTGGTTTGGTAGAGGGTTGTGCGGTAAGATGGTTATACGTAAAGCGTATGATAGGTGATGAATGTCTTCCGTTGATCGTATGGAGTTGATGCAAACATTTGTGCGTATCGTGGATGGCGGAAGTCTGTCGGCGGCGGCAGGATTGCTTGGCACGACTCAGCCGACCATCAGTCGCCGGTTGCGGACGCTTGAGGATATGCTTGGTGTCGAGCTGATCCTGCGCAATACGCATGCGATCAAGCTGACCGATGACGGGGAACGGTGTTATGCCCATGCCCGCACCCTGATCGAGGGGTGGGACGCCCTGACCGAAGAACTTTCGGGTACGGATGGCGAACCGGTCGGGCGGCTTGCGGTCAAGGTGCCCCATGCCTTTGGTCAGGATCAGTTGCTTCAGCCGCTGATCAAATTCCTGAAACGCTATGACCAGGTCAGTGTCGACTGGGTTCTGAGCGACCGGCCGCCGGACTTTATTTCCGAACGGATCGATTGTGCCATTCATGTTGGCGCGGTGTCCGATCCGTCACATGTTGCCGTGCTGCTTGCGGAAATCCCGCGTATTGTTGTCGCCGCACCCGACATTCTGAAAAACAGACCCGTTTGTGATGTCGGGATGCTGGCGGATCTGCCATGGGTATCGCTCAAGACATTTTACGGGTCGGAGATTTCGCTGCAAAATATCGGCAGTCAGGAACTGATCCGGTTTCCGATCAAGCCGCGTCTGAGTACAGACAGTCTGTTTGCGACCCGCCAGGCGGTGCTTGGCGGGCTGGGGGCGGGGATTGTGTCGCGCTGGATCGTGACCGATGACTTGCGAACCGGAAAGCTGGTGCATTTATGCCCGGACTGGCAGGCGTCATCCCTGCCGGTTTATCTGGTTTATCCCTATGCCAGCTATTATCCGGCACGCATGCGGAAGTTTTTTGAAATCCTGCGCGATTTCATGCCGGGCCTGGCCGAGGTCGAAGCCCCGGCGCACAGGCGATAAAGCCACATATGAAAACACCCCGGTTTTAACCGGGGTGTTTGCGGTTGGATTGGATACGGGATCCGGTGATCAATCGGTATTTTTGGATCCGAAATGTTTGTTGAAGTGCAATACCAGCAGGGTGACGATTGCCCCTGACAGCAGGTAAGCCCCAACGCCGGGCAGACCGAACTTGTCACACAGATACAATGCGATCAGCGGTGCGAAGCCAGCACCGAGCAGCCAGGCCAGATCGGATGTCAGGGCAGACCCGGTATAGCGGTATTCGCGTTTGAAGTTTGAGGCCAGCGTCCCGGCGGCCTGACCAAAGCACAGGCCAAGCACGGCAAACCCGCCCAGAACGATCATGCCTTCATTGATGATGTTGAAGGAATAAAGCAGCGGGGTCAGAACAGCACCCAGGAAGATGATCCCGGCACTATATCCCAGCAGGCGACGACGACCGAGCTGATCGGCGATGAAGCCCGATGCGACAATGCCAAAGGCGCAAAGCACGGCACCGACACCCTGGGTCAGAAGGAACTGCCCCGGATTGCCGTTGGCATACAGATAGACCCAGCTGAGCGCAAAGACCGTGACCAGATGGAACAGCGCGTAGCTGACCATCGGGACCAGTGCCCCAAGCACAACGGTACGACCGTTATGTTTGAGTGTGTCCATCACGCGGGCGGCTTCGAGTTCGTTCTTTTCAAGAAGATGGCCGAATTCCGAGGTGGCAACCAGACGCAGGCGGGCAAACAATGCGACCACGTTGATGGCAAAGGCCACGAAGAACGCATAGCGCCAGCCAAAGGCCAGGAAGTCATCGGGATGCAGGGTCAGAAGCAGATAGGCAAACAGTGAAGATGCCAGCATGAAGCCGAGCGGTGCGCCCAGTTGCGGGATCATCGCATACCAGCCCTTGCGGTTGTCCGGCGCATTGAGTGCCAGAAGCGATGCAAGACCATCCCAGGCACCACCCCATGCAAGACCTTGCAGGAAGCGGAAGCTGCACAGCAGGTAAATCGCAAGAACACCGGCCGAGGCATAGCTTGGCAGGAAGGCCATCGCCGCGGTCGAACCGCCGAGCATGAACATGGCAATCGTCAGTTTGACGCCACGGCCATAATGCCGGTCAACCGTCATGAAGACCAGCGAGCCCACCGGGCGGGCGATAAAGGCCAGAGAGAAGATGGCAAAGGAATACATGGTGCCGACCAATGCCGTTTCGCCGGGAAACAGCAATTGCGGGAACACAAGTACCGATGCGATGCAGTAAACAAAAAAGTCGAAAAATTCCGAAGTCCGGCCGATGATCACGCCAAGCGCGATCTGACCGGGATCGTTGGTTGCGTCGGCATTAAGATGCCGTGCGTCGCGTTCCAAACCTGATGAGGTGGCGGTCGCGTAGTTTTCTGTTGTTTGGTTCACGCCGTTCTCCCTAAATCACTGGTCGGACCTTTTGGTCCTAACTACTTTTGATTGGATCACAAATTCGGATCAAAGGACGATACGACTTTGGATCGAGTCTAAGTATAGACATGTGAATTGCAAACGTCAGTGTCAATTATCTTTCTGCACCGCACAACGTTAGGTTTACATTGGAATGATAATTGTCATTAAGACCCAGCTATGCACGGCGGGTATCTTGACATTGTTGCGATGCAGCTATAGCAATTCCCGCGAAATTCCGACCTGGCGGGTTTTTGAAAAAAATTTGCCAAAATTGTGCCCTTTCCGTGGATGTTTGGAATGATTATTCCTATATGCCGTTGCGACGGGGTACGACGTGTGGCGATCTCCGATGGGTCGTTCATGCGGCTCGCAGGCATATTGTTGCCTGTGAGAACATCTTCCAGAAACTGACAAAGTATGAAGCGCATGCTTTCAAAACTTGTACGCGGCGTCGCTGTAGCCTCGATGTTTTCGCTTCTGGCCGGTTGCAACCTGGTTGTTATCGACCCGTCGGGTGATATCGCGTCCCAGCAGTCCGATCTGATTATCGTTTCCACGATCCTGATGCTGCTGATCATCGTTCCGGTGATGGCACTGACTGTCTTCTTTGCCTGGAAATACCGTCAGGGCAACAAGGACGCGGAATATGATCCCGAATGGCACCATTCCACGAAGCTGGAAGTCGTCATCTGGTCCGCACCACTGGTGATCATTATTGCGCTTGGCGCGATCACCTGGGTTACGACGCATACGCTTGACCCGTATCGTCCGCTGGACCGTATTGACGCTGAACGTCCGTTGGCCAAAGATCACGAACCGATGGTGATCGAAGTCGTTTCCCTCGATTGGAAATGGCTGTTCCTGTATCCGGAACAGGGCATTGCGACCGTCAATGAACTTGCAGCTCCGATTGATACCCCCATTCAGTTCAAAATCACTTCTTCGGGTATCATGAACTCCTTCTTCATTCCGGCTCTTGCGGGCCAGATTTACTCGATGGCGGGTATGGAAACCAAACTCCATGCCGTGATCAACGAAGAGGGCGTTTATGAAGGCTTCTCGGGGAACTATAGCGGTGAGGGCTTCTCTCATATGCGCTTCAAGTTCCACGGCCTGAGCGAAGAAGGCTTTGACAAATGGGTTGCTGATGTGAAGTCCGACGAGAACTTCCTTGGCCGTTCCCAGTATCTTGAACTCGAAAAGCCGAGCGTCGCCGAGCCGGTTCACTACTACAGCGCAGTGGACCCGGAACTCTATACCGCGATCCTCAACATGTGCGTCGACCAGTCGAAAATGTGCATGAACGAGATGATGGCGATCGACGCGAAAGGCGGCGGTGGACTGGCTGGCATCTATAACGTGATGTCGCTGACCTATGACGTTCCGCATATGCGCGGAAGTCAGCCGTTGCCCGAAAGCAAGTCCTATGTGGCGTCGCTTTGCACCACCCCTGAAAGTGGTTTTTCTGGCGAGCTTGCCAATCTGCCCTTGTTTGACAATGGACAGAGTGCACGCGCCATGAGCATTGCGCCCGCAGGCGTTTCGACAGGGTTCTGAAGCAGTGCCGGTTGGTGAAAGCCAACCGGCCCTTCGCAGTTTTCGCACCGGGTATCTGGTGCCTTGCTGCATTTGAAAGAAGAGTAATCCGATGTTCTCTAATCCGGACCTTTTACATTTTATATTTGGCCGGCTGTCAATCGACTCCATCCCGATGTTCCACGAGCCGATTGTCGCCGTGACATTTGCTGCCGTGGTGCTGGGCGGGCTCGTCGTTGTTGGCGCGCTTACCTATTTCCGTTTGTGGGGATATCTCTGGAACGAGTGGATCACCTCGATCGATCATAAAAAGATCGGCATCATGTATATCATTCTGGCGATCGTCATGCTTCTGCGTGGCTTTGCCGATGCACTGATGATGCGCGCCCAGCAGGCGATCGCGTTTGGGGATGTTGCCGGTTATTTGCCGCCCGACCACTATGACCAGATCTTTACCGCGCATGGCGTGATCATGATCTTCTTCGTGGCGATGCCGTTGGTTACCGGTCTGATGAACTTCGTTGTGCCGCTGCAGATCGGCGCGCGCGACGTTGCATTCCCGTTCCTGAACAATTTCAGCTTCTGGATGACCACCTGTGGTGCCGTGCTGATCATGGCGTCGCTGTTTGTCGGTGAGTTCGCAAAAACCGGTTGGCTGGCCTATCCGCCGCTTTCGGACATTGTCTATAGTCCGGGTGTGGGGGTTGATTACTATATCTGGGCCTTGCAGATTGCCGGTGTCGGTACGTTGCTTTCGGGTGTGAACCTGATTGTGACCATCGTCAAAATGCGCGCACCGGGCATGTCGATGATGAAAATGCCGGTCTTTACCTGGACCTCGCTTTGCACCAACATCCTGATTGTTGCAGCATTCCCGGTTCTGACCGCGGTTCTGGTTCTGCTTGGTCTTGACCGTTATGCAGACACCAACTTCTTCACCAACGATCTTGGCGGTAACGCCATGATGTACATCAACCTGATCTGGATCTGGGGTCACCCGGAAGTGTACATCCTGATCCTGCCGGCGTTTGGTGTGTTTTCCGAAGTTGTTTCGACCTTCTGCCGCAAGCGCCTGTTTGGCTACAGCTCGATGGTTTATGCCACGGTGGTTATTACCATCCTGTCCTATATCGTCTGGCTGCACCACTTCTTCACCATGGGGTCGGGTGCAAGTGTGAACGCCTTCTTTGGCATCACCACCATGATCATCTCGATCCCGACCGGTGCAAAGGTCTTCAACTGGCTGTTCACCATGTATAAGGGCCGCATCAGCTTTGATGTGCCGATGCTGTGGACGATCGGTTTCATGCTGACCTTTGTCATTGGTGGCATGACCGGTGTTATGCTGGCGGTTCCGCCGGCTGACTTCGTGCTCCATAACAGCCTGTTCCTGATTGCCCACTTCCACAACGTGATTATCGGTGGTGTGGTCTTCGGGATGTTTGCCGGTATCGTTTACTGGTTCCCGAAAGCATTCGGCTTCAAGCTCGATGAATTCTGGGGCAAGATGTCGTTCTGGCTGTGGACCATCGGCTTCTACTTTGCCTTCATGCCGCTTTATGTTCTTGGCCTGATGGGCGTTACCCGCCGCATGAGCCACTTTGACGACCCGTCGCTTCAGATCTGGTTCGTTATTGCGGCCTTTGGTGCGGTTCTGATCGCCGGTGGTATCGGTTCGTTCCTGATGTCGATCGTGGTTGCCGTTATCAACCGCGAGAAGCTGCGTGACGAAACCGGTGACCCGTGGGGTGGTCGTACGCTGGAATGGTCGACTTCGTCGCCGCCCCCGGCTTACAACTTCGCCTTTACCCCGGTTGTTCATGAACTGGACGCCTGGGCGGATATGAAAAAGCGTGGCTTTGTACGTCCGACATCGGGCTTCATCGATATCCACATGCCGAAAAATACCGGCGCTGGCTTTATCCTGGCTGCGATTTCGCTTGTCCTTGGTTTCGCCCTTGTCTGGCACATCTGGTGGCTGGCTGCTGTCAGCTTCATCGTGCTGGTGGTTGGCGCGATTGCGCACACCTTCAACTATGACCGCGATTATCACATCCCGGCAGATGAAGTTGTGAAGACCGAAGACGAACGTACCGCCCTTCTGGCAAAACAGCAGGCGTAAGGGAATGACAATGGCGAATAATACTGCCTCTCAGACCGAAACGCCGGTCTTTTACCTGAAAGAAGAGCATCACCCGGAAACCGGCACGATGCTTGGCTTCTGGATCTATCTGATGAGCGATTGCCTCATCTTTGCGATCCTGTTTGCAACCCATGGCGTGCTTGGCCGCAACTATGCGGCCGGGCCTTCGCCGGCGGATCTGTTCGATCTTGAACTGGTGGCGATCAACACCTCGATGCTGCTGTTCTCGTCGATCACCTATGGCTTTGCCATGCTTCAGATGGAAAAAGGCAAGATTGCCGGCACCCAGCTGTGGCTGGCGATTACCGGTCTGTTCGGGATCGCGTTCGTCGGGCTGGAACTTTATGAGTTCCATCACCTGTGGAGCATTGGGGCAACCCCGATGCGCAGTGGCTTCCTGTCGGCGTTCTATACGCTGGTTGCGACCCACGGTCTGCACGTGACGTTCGGCATCATCTGGCTTGTGACCCTGATGGTTCAGGTGTCCCAGCGCGGACTGATCCCGGAAAACAAGCGTCGTCTGATGTGCCTGTCGATGTTCTGGCACTTCCTTGACGTGGTCTGGATCGGTGTCTTCTCTGTCGTTTATCTGCTGGGAGTTCTGGGATGAGTGCACATTCACACGCACATGATGACCATCACGGCGATGGTGCCTCTCACGGTACTTTCAAAAGCTATCTGATCGGTTTCATTCTGTCGGTTATCCTGACAGCGATCCCGTTCTGGCTGGTGATGGATGGCGTTCTTGACAGCAAGGTCGCGACCGCACTTTGGATCATGGGTCTTGGTGTGGTTCAGATCGTGGTTCACATGATCTACTTCCTGCATATGAACACCAAATCCGAAGGTGGCTGGAACATGCTGGCGCTGATCTTCACCATCGTGATCGTGGCGATTGCCATCGCCGGTTCGCTGTGGGTGATGTATCACCTCAATACCAACATGATGCCGCAGATGGATCATGAAATGATCAAAAGCTTTGGCTAGGCCGTTGCTTGATATCTGAAGGGGGCGCGATACTTTACCGGTATCGCGCCCTTTTTCGTTCGCAGACACAGATGCCTTTGGAAAGAAAGCGAGATGACGGACAACCGCCTTTCCCGAACCGCCAAAACGACCACAGCAACGCAACCATCGCGGCGCGGACCATCCATGACCACCCGGATCGTGGTTCTGGCACTGGCGGCTATTCTGTTTTCCGGGTTTTGCGCCCTTGGATACTGGCAGATCGAACGCCGGGCCTGGAAACTTGATCTGATTGCGCGGGTTGATGCACGCGTGCATGGTGATGCCCAACCGGCCCCACGCCGCGATGACTGGGCCAATGTCAGTCGCGAACGCGATGAATATCGCAAGGTAACGGTCACCGGCACCTATCGCAATGATCTGGAAAGCCATGTCTATGCCGCGACCGATTACGGGGCGGGCTATTGGGTGATGACGCCGCTTGAACGCGAGGATGGTACGATTGTCATGGTCAATCGCGGCTTTGTCCCGACCGACCGCCGCAACCCCGCCACCCGCAGCGATGGCATGGTCGACGGGCAGGTCACGGTGACGGGTCTTCTGCGTCTTGACGAGCCGGTCGGGACATTCATGCGTGACAATGTGCCCGGGGATGATCGCTGGTATTCGCGCGATGTGCGCGCTATGGCCGAAAAGCGCGGGCTTGATGCCAATGATGTTGCCCCGTATTTCATTGATGGCGACGGGACGGAAAACCCGGCAAAGCTTCCGGTCGGCGGACTGACCCGGATCAGTTTCCCCAACAATCACATGTCCTATGCGCTGACCTGGTTTGGCATGGCGGCCCTGACACTAGTGGCGGCATGGATTGTCCTGCGCCCGCGCCGGCGCCGCGAAGAGGGTGACGACCCGGACGAGGATTGATTATTCCCCGACCTGATACCGAAGAACAAAAAAGCCCGGCATTTCAGTTGCCGGGCTTTGTTTTGCAGATTACGTCGCGACAGGTGGGGGAAGGGGCCCGTGCGCATGTTGGGCAGGATCACTGATTGGTGTGATCAACCACTTCGCCGCGTGCCGGGTAGCCCTTGGCAATCACGAAATCAAGCGCGCCAAGGATCTGGTCAAAGGCCGGGCGGGCAAACGGCATGGTCTGGACCGTGCCGAAATAAAGGGTGCCGTCCGGGCGGACCAGAAACAGACCGGGTTCGGAAAAGATCGCCGGTTCTTCATAGCCGCTTGAGGTCACGCCGTTCGAGGTCGAGATGTAAAGACCCCATTCGCGGGCCTTATCAAGATCAAGCCCATAGCCGAGATCAAGGTTTTCAAGGCCCCATTTTGCCTTGGCCTCGGTCGCACGGTCTTCGCCGTCCGAGGACAGGACGACAACATTCACGCCGCGTTTGGCAAAATCGGCGAGCTTGTTATCAAGGTCCTTAAGATATTTGCCGCAGATCGGGCAATGCAGGCCGCGATAAAACACGACCATGGTGAAGTTTTCCGGTTTCTGATCGGCCAGCGACCAGGTGCCGCCCCCGACCAGCGGAACGCTGAGAGACGGGACAGGCTGACGGGGCAGAAGCGGGGTAATTGCAGACATTTCGTTCCTCAAGACTTGGTGTATGTGCTGTTTGACCTTATTATGGAACGATCATTCTATAATGCAACATGTTTTGAGGCCGATCACTGAACCGTGATCGGAAACAGCGGTCTGCGGGGTTCACAAACCGGTCAGTTCAGGACTTCGAGAATGGTGTTGGTGTAATCTTCAAGCGTTTCACGATCCGCACCGCGGCGCGACATCAGCTGAACGCCCTGGATCGACCCGGCAAGAAAGCGCGCCAGTGCGCGGATGTTCTTGTCCTTTGAAATCGTGCCATGTTTGATGCCACGGCTAAGCGCGGCGGCAAACATGTCTTCGACCCGGCGAAAGGCCTGATGGGCGATGGCAGCGGTTTCGGGATCATGCGGGGCCAGTTCCATCCCCGAATTCACAATCAGACAGCCCTTATGTTTGCCTTCTGCGCAGCCGGTTTTGGCAGTGTCGCGGAAAGTCTTTTCAATTGCTTCGCGGCCGTCTTCGATTTCGCGAAGATTGGCAAAACGCTCGGAACTGATTTTCTGGCTGTAATGGTCAAGCACGCGCAGGAAAAGGGCCTTTTTATCGCCAAAGCTTGCATACATGCTTGCCCGGTTCAGGCCGGTTTCTTCCACCAGATCCTGAACAGAGGTCGATTCAAAGCCTTTGCTCCAGAAGATGTTCATTGCGTTATCAAGAACGCTTTCTTCATCAAATCCGCGGGGGCGCGCCATGACATTTCCTTGGGTAGTGACGAGAACACTGGAACGAGTGTTCTATAACTGTTTTAAAGATGGATCGGCTGGGCTGGAAAATCAACCGCTGTGGCATCACGGCAGGGTGCAGCCACACGCATATCGCGCCTATATCCGATCAAGGGTCACGAAACTGTAGTCCGGACCATCGGGATTGTCGATCCTTTGACGGGCGGTTTCGCGCCATTCATCTTCTGCCAGCGGATCAAGGAATGTGTCGCCGTCGATCTTTGCGTGAACTTCGGTCAACTCAAAGCGCGTCGTAAAAGGCAGGGCGAGGTGATAAATCTGGGCGCCACCGGCAATGATGACTTCATTGATCCCGTCGCGCAGCGCAATTTCGTCGGCAAGCCTGATCGCTGTTTCGATGTCATGACAGACGCGGACATTTTCATGATCAAATGACCAGTCCTTATCGCGGGTAACGACGATATTGGTCCGTTTGGGCAACGGGCGCCCAATGGCTTCAAACGTGACGCGGCCGAGGATCATGGGTTTGCCAAGGGTCAGGGCCTTGAACCGTTTAAGGTCTTCGGGCAGTTCCCATGGCATCCAGCCATCCTTGCCGATGGCGCCATTTTCGGCCGCAGCAACAACCGCAACCCGTTCAATCCGTTCATTGTTGTTTGCAGGCATCAGACAGCAACCTTGCCGGCAATATGCGGGTGGGGGTCATAACCGACCAGTTCGAAATCCTCGAACTTGAAATCAAAGATCGATTTGACATCGGGATTGATTTTCATGGTCGGCAGCGGGTGGGGATCGCGCGACAGCTGCAATTCAACCTGTTCAAGGTGGTTGGTATAAAGATGCGCATCGCCGAGGGTATGGACAAAATCGCCAACACCAAGATCACAAACCTGGGCAATCATCATGGTCAAAAGCGCATAGGATGCGATGTTGAACGGCACACCAAGGAAGATATCGGCACTGCGCTGATACAGCTGGCAGGAAAGCTTGCCATCCGCGACATAGAACTGGAACAGGCAATGGCAGGGCGGAAGTGCCATGTTGGGCACGTCGGCCACGTTCCAGGCCGACACGATCAGGCGTCGGGAATCGGGATTGTTTTTGATCTGATCGATCAGGCCGGTGATCTGGTCAATGGTTTCCCCATTGGCCCCGCGCCATGACCGCCACTGGCCGCCATAGACCGGGCCAAGATCGCCGTTTTCATCAGCCCATTCGTTCCAGATGCGCACACCGTTGTCTTGCAGATATTTGACGTTGGTGTCGCCATCAAGGAACCACAGCAATTCATGAATGATTGATTTCAGATGCAGTTTCTTGGTGGTGACCAGCGGGAAACCTTCGGACAGATCGAACCGCATCTGATGGCCGAAAATCGATACGGTGCCTGTACCCGTGCGGTCTTCCTTGCGCGTGCCGGTGTCGCGCACCAGACGCATCAGATCAAGATATTGCTGCATGCTCAGTCCTGCATTTTTCGGAATCGTCTTTGGGGCAGCATAGTCAGGTCGGCGGTCATCGGCAAGCAACGCAGTGCCACCATTGATATCGCGTTTTAAACATGCCCCTGCTGACGGTGCCTGTCAGGAGAGATCGCGCAAATTCACCCCGTGTGGCTATACTTGATCGCATGAAATTTTGGCGCGTTTAACGCAGGGAGTGTCGGTCATATGCGAACAGAAGTTCAGTGGGTTGATTGGGACGGAAAGGGGCTTGAACATTGTGTCTGCGAAACCGACGCGGACGGGATCAAGCTTGAGGGTGTGGTGATTGGCACGCGTGAAGGCCAGTATGGCGGATCGTACCTTGTTGTGACCGACGCGTCATATGCAACGCGCGAAGTCCGGGTAAGCTATGTCGGCGGGGCGCATATGCATGTCACGTCTGACGGCAACGGAAACTGGTTTGACTGTCTGGCTGATCGGGATTTGCCGGCTCTGACGGGCTGTTTTGATGTGGATATCGGCATCACGCCAGCAACAAACATGCTTCCGATCCGGCGATTGCAACTGCCTGCGGGGGAGGTGTGCGATATCTCGGCAGCCTATGTGCCGCTTCCAAGCCAGATCGAGGGTGATTTTTTGCCGTCGCGTGCAGCACAACGTTACAGCTGTCTGATGCCGGGGCGTCGTTATCGCTATGAGGGGCTGTTTCGCAATTTCTCGGCAGAGCTTGAAATCGATGAAGCCGGGCTGGTGATCGATTATCCCGATACGTTCCGCCGTGTGTGATGGCGGGCAAAATCGGCAATCCGGCATTGCCCGGATATCGGAATGTTCCGTTCGAATGAAAAAAAAGATTTCCCAAATCCCCTTGTGAAAAGGACCCGGTTTGACCTATATAGGGGCTGTCGGGGCAACCCGACTACGGCGCTAAACTGCGTGACAGAATAGGCTTTACGGACCCGGGGGCGGTACCCGGCGGCTCCACCAAATTTATCGGTTGTCCGACTCAGACAATCTTCGTGGGGCCGAAATAGGATCGACGTGAGCAGTAAAAGTCAATGTGGGCGCTCGGCATGGTACCACCGCATCGGGCCAATGTTTGTAAATGCAAACGACAACAATGCTCCGGTTGCTGTTGCCGCCTAAGCGGTACTAGCACCAAAGCGAAATTCCGGTTGCCGGGAGCGGTAATCTGGTGGGGGGCGGGGCACCTAGCAACAGAACGCCCCACTCTTGTATTTATTCCCCGCTTCGTTATGAATAGAGTCATTATAAGGCACTCCAAGATGCAATTGGCGTGCAGAGATGCTATATGACAATGACGGGATTTGCCGGAAAGCACCGGTATCCCGCCAGATACAGGATTACTGATGCAGAAACCGGAAGAATTCCGTTACGATCTTATGGTCGACCAGGCGCTGCGCGGCGTGGTGAAAGATATTCTTGCGCGCGTGGCTGAAGAAGGCCTTTTCGGCGAGCATCACTACTATATCACTTTCCAGACCAACCATCCCGGTGTTGCACTGCCTGAAAGTCAGCGCAAAGCGCATCCCGACAATATCACGGTGGTGTTGCAGCACCGGTTCTGGGATTTGAAGTCCGAAGATGACCATTTCTCGGTTGGAATGAGCTTCGATGGCATGCCGACCACTGTGGTCGTGCCTTTTGATGCGATGCTGGCCTTTGTCGATCCGTCTGCCAACTTCATGCTGACCTTCAGCGTCGAAGAAGAAATGGATGACGATGATTTCGACTTTGAAGAAGATGATGATCTGGATGCCGATCTGATGGATGACGAAGAAGCGGCACCGACGCTGGTGGCCGAACCGTCAAAATCATCGCGCAAAAAATCCAAACCCGATGCGGGCGAAACCGGCGAGGTCATCGCACTGGACGCGTTTCGCAAGAAATAAAACCAGCCCGCCTTCGGGCGCATGGCCGGAACATCGATCACGGGTCTGACACCAATGTGTCGGACCCGTTTTCATTTCCGGTCAGGCAATCGCCAGATAGGCCGACAGGGTGCCCACCGACAGGATAGTGGTGATCAGGATCATGCGCCCGGTCAGTACACTTTCGCGGTTGTAAAATTCGGCCAGCATGAAGGGCCCGGTCCCGGTCGGAAGGGCTGCAAGCAGGACCGCAAGATGGGCCATGTGGGCCGGCAGGCCAAGAACCGGCACCGCCATCACCCAGGTCAGGGCCGGTTGGACAACCAGTTTGAGGATCACGAAAATCCCCGTGGTGCTCCATTTTTCGTGCTTCTGATTGGCGGTGCGATCAGCCAGAAACAATCCAAGTGCAATCAGTGCGCACGGGGCGGCCGCCCCGCCAACAAGTTTCAAATAAACATCGACCGGCCCGGGAATTTCCCAAGGGGACAGCATCACCACTGTGCCAAGTGTCGGTGCAATCAGAAGCGGGTTTTTGACCAGTGCCTTGAGGGTCTTGAGAATGATGTCAAGACGGCTGGTTTCCTGTTGCAGGCCAAATTCGATCAGGATGATGGCAATGGCAAATAGCACACAGGCGGTCAGGATGGTGGCAATCAGGGTTGCAGCCAGACCGCTTTCCCCAATCAGGGCCAGAACAAGCGGGAAGCCAAGAAAACCGGCATTGGCATAACTGGTGGTAAGGCCGTCAATCACCGCATCGACCAGATGATGGCCGCTGGCAATCCGCATGATGATGGTCAGGATAAAGACCACGCCACAGCCGAGACCAAAAGCCAGAATGAAGTCAGGTTGCCAGATTTCATGGGGTTCGGCCTTTGCCATGATGTCAAACAACAGGGCGGGCAGGGCAAAATAGACCACAAGCCGGTTGATTTCGCGCGTGGCGGTCGGACCAAGGGCACCGCCTTTGCGCGCGATCCATCCTGTCAGGATCAGTGCAAAAATCGGCAGGATAATCAAAATCTGGGAAAGCATGGGCAAACCTGAAACAAAAAACGCACCCGATTGTGGGTGCGCAACCTTGATGCACTTTTAGAACGGGTAATGTCTAGGGCAGGATCAATCAGCGCGCTATCAGAATGATCGTTTACAGGCAATAGATGCCCAATAACAGGCTTTGCTTATCCGCAGAACTGCGTATTTGCGGGCAAAAAACGCATATAAGGGCAAAGAACGTGGAAATTTCTTTGTCGAGGCGCTATGTTCCGCGTCAATTATCGAAAAAAACAATCCCACCTTGTTTTGAGAGAGACGAGAGCCTTCCATGAGTGATTTTGTCTATAAACCCATGTTCGATCAGGGGAAGGACACGACCCCGTACCGCAAGATCGGCGATGAGGGTGTTTCCACCGTTGACGTCAATGGCGAGACCTATTTGAAGGTTGAACCCGAAGCGATTGAAAAACTGACCCTTCAGGCGTTTTTCGATTGTTCGCACCTTTTGCGTCCGGGCCATCTTGAACAGCTTCGCAAAATCCTTGATGACGAAGAAGCCACCCCGAACGACAAATTCGTTGCGATGGATCTTCTGAAAAACGCATCCATTGCCTCGGGCGGGGTTTTGCCGATGTGTCAGGATACCGGAACGGCAATCGTCATGGGCAAACGGGGTGGCAAGGTCATCACCGACGGTTCGGATGAAGAAGCGCTGTCCAAGGGTATCTGGCAGGCCTATCAGAAACATAACCTGCGCTTCTCGCAGGTTTCGCCGATCAACATGTTCGAAGAAAAGAACACCGGGTCGAACCTGCCGGCACAGATCGATCTTTATGCGACCAAGGGCGATGAATATAAATTCATGTTCATGGCAAAGGGCGGCGGGTCTGCCAACAAGACCTTCCTGTTCCAGCAGACCAAGGCGCTTCTGAACCCGGAAAGCCTGCGCAAATTCCTGGACGAGAAAATCCGCACCCTTGGCACTTCGGCGTGCCCGCCTTATCACCTTGCCATCGTTATTGGCGGTACGTCGGCGGAAGCCTGCCTTAAGACCGTGAAAATGGCGTCGGCTCGTTATTACGACAACCTTCCGACCGAAGGTGGCGAGCATGGTCAGGCCTATCGTGACCTTGAATGGGAACAGAAGGTTCTTGAGATGACCCGCGAAATGGGCATCGGCGCACAGTTTGGCGGCAAGTATTTCTGCCACGATGTGCGTGTGATCCGTCTGCCGCGCCACGGGGCAAGCTGCCCGGTTGGTCTGGGTGTTTCGTGCTCTGCCGACCGTCAGATTCTGGGCAAGATCACCAAGGACGGTATCTTTATCGAGGATCTCGAACATGATCCGGCGAAGTACCTTCCGCAGGTGACGGACGAGCATCTTGATGACGAAGTGGTCAAGGTTGACCTGAACCGTCCGATGGATGAAATCCGCAAGCAGCTTTCGCAATATTCGGTCAAAACGCGCCTGTCACTGACCGGGACCGTGATTGTGGCCCGTGACATCGCGCATGCCAAAATCAAGGAACGCCTTGATGCCGGTGAAGAGATGCCCGAATACCTCAAAAACCATCCGGTTTATTATGCAGGTCCGGCAAAAACCCCGGAAGGCATGCCGTCGGGTTCGTTCGGCCCGACCACGGCCGGTCGTATGGATGCCTATGTCGAGCAGTTCCAGGCCGCTGGCGGTTCGTTCGTGATGCTGGCAAAAGGCAACCGTTCGAAGGCCGTCAAGGACGCCTGTGCGAAATATGGCGGTTTCTATCTTGGTTCGATCGGTGGTCCGGCTGCGCGTCTGGCACAGGATTGCATCAAGAAAGTCGAAGTTCACGAATATCCGGAACTTGGTATGGAAGCCGTCTGGAAGATCGAAGTCGAAGACTTCCCGGCCTTCATCGTTATTGATGACAAGGGCAATGATTTCTTTGCCGAATTCGGCATCTGATTTCGGTCCGGTCATCGGGAAAATCAAAAACGGTGCAGGGGCAACCTTGCGCCGTTTTTTCATGGATTTTGCCGCGCATAGCTGACCTCCGGTCAAAGGGGTTGCCGTATTGGGCGCGGCATGGTCTGATTCGGGCAAAATCAACCCTTTATCGGATAACCTGTTATGTCTGAAACTTCCGCGCTTCGTGCCACCAGTGCGACGGAAAGCCGACTTGTCGGTGTGACATCTGCCTTGGCGACGGTTTGTATCTGGGCCGGTTGGCTTATTGCGACCCGTTATGCCATGACATCAAGCTTTACAGCTGTGGATATTGGTCTTTTGCGCTTTGTGGTGCCGTTTGTTCTGCTTGCCCCGATCTGGCTGAAAAAAGGCATCTGGCCCAAGGGGCTTTCGATTGCCAACGGTCTTTTGATGCTGGTCGGGTCGGGGGCGTTTTACACGCTGATGGTTGCCAGTGCGCTGCAATTCGTTCCGGCCAGCCATGTGGGCATTTTGTTGCCTGGTGTGATGGCGGTCTGGGCGGTTCTGATTGCTGTTGTGATGTTTGGCGAACGACCGGGCAAGCTACGTTTGACCGGGTATGGTGCGGTGATTGTCGGGGTCTTGTCGCTTGTGGCGCTTAAACCGGCAGGCGAGGTCAGCAGTGACATGTTGCTGGGCTATGGCCTTGTTTCAGCCGGGGCGTTCATGTGGGCGTGCTATACCCATGCCATGCGCCAAAGTGGCCTTGGCGCGCTTGAGGCGGCGGCCTTTGTCGGTTTCTGGTCCTTTGTGATCATGGCCATCATTGCTGTCTTTACCGGTACCACGCTTGCCGATGCGCCGGTTGGCGATGTCATGATGCTGTTGACTGCCCAGGGGCTTTTGGCCGGTTGTGTTGCGGTGATTACCTATGGCCTTGCCGTGCGTCATATCGGATCAACCGGTGCGTCGGCATTCGGGGCGATGACGCCGGCCCTGACAGCACTTGGCGGTGTGATCCTGCTGGGTGAGCAGGGCAACCTTGCGCTGGCACTTGCCGTGGTGCTGGTGATCCTTGGTGTGATGATCGCATCGGGTGTCTTTCGCAAGGTCAGGGTTTAGGTCCGCCAAGCCCTGATCGGTTGTTTCATACACCAGATGGCGTGGCAAAGCACCTTTAGCCCGGCCTAAATGATTGATTGTATTGCACACGCGAAATGTTCTTTTCGCGTGTGCAATAGTACGCTAATATTCCTTTGTGACCGGGCAATGGCGCCCGGACATTTCGATGATTGGCAGGCAACGAGGCTTGCATGACCTGTTTGGTTTCCGTTTGGGGACCGAACTGTTTCAGCCTCGGAGTTTCAAGATGCTTGCCGGTTTCATCCGTTCTGTTTCCCCCGAAAACGATCCGCAATTCCGTCGCGCGCCTGATGGTTCTGCACTGGTTGATATTTTGCGTTTGCTGCGCAAGGTCAGCACGGTCGCAGACGAGGCCAGCGCACGCGATGAGGCGATTGGCGATATCCTGAGCGCCGTTTGTGATTATTGTGCATGGCCGATCGGGCATGCCTATTTGCGATCGGGTGATGAATTGTCATCAGCGGGCATCTGGTCAATCAGTTCATCAATTTCCGGTGCAAGGATTGCCGATTTCCGGACCCAGTCCGAACAGACTGTTTTTGCCCTGGGGCAGGGATTGATCGGCAGCGTCGCGGCCAATGGCACGGCGGTCTGTATTGCGGATGTCACGCAAAAGGATGGTTTCCTGCGTGCGCCGTCTGCGGCACGAAACGGGCTTCGGGGATGCTTTGCCCTGCCGGTCAAGCTGGCGGGCCGCACGGAAGGCGTGATCGAATTTTTCAGCCCCGACATTGCCCGGCTTGATGATGAATTGCTGGAACTTCTGGGATTTGTCGGCGGGCAGGTTGCCCGTATTCTGGAACGTGAACAGGTTTTGAAATCGCGCGAACAACTGGCATCGGATTTTGAAAATCAGGTTCAGGGCACGGTCGGGATGCTTGGCGCTGCGGTCAGTCAGGTGCGCAGTGCGCTTGACGTTCTGGGCGACAGCCATGATCAGACGCGCAACTGCAATCAGGGGATCGCGCAGGCGGCACAAAGTGCGCTTCAGCGGATCGAAAATGTTGCCCAGCAGATGGAAACTTTGAAAAGCCAACTGGTACATGTTGGCGGCGAGGCGGCCGAAACCGTGCGCACCACCCATGAAATCGGGTGTCAGGCCCGCGACATGCGCGAAACATTTGCCACCCTTCAGGCCCGCGCCGCCGATGCGGAAAAGATGCTGTCATCGATTTCAGCGATTGCTGCACAGACCAAGATGCTGGGTCTTAATGCATCGATCGAAGCTGCGCGTGTCGGGGAAGCAGGCAAGGGGTTTGCGATTGTCGCCAAGGAGGTCAAGGCCCTTGCCGGGCAATCTGCCAGTGCAACAGACGAGATTTCGCGCTGGATGGAGCTGATGCTTGAAACCATTGCCAAGGCTGGTAATGACATCGATCAGATCGCCCTGGCGATGGATACCTTGCAGGCGCGCTCCGAAACCACTGCCGCACAAACAGAAGAACAGGCCGAAATCTGTATCTCCGTGGCATCGGGGGCAACCAGTGCCGTTTCCGAAGCACGGTCGGTCGGGGACAGTGTCGAAGAAATCACTAATGCCATCGCCCACGCCGATGCGGTTGCCGGTGAACTAAGTGATGCGGCTGCAAATCTTGAAACACAGGGAAGTGAACTTCGCACCCGGGTCGAAGGCTTTATCGGCAAGATCCTAACGATGTGACCTGATATCTGCGTGCGCAGATGTGACCCATCAGGCCTTCTCGTTTTCGGGGCCGGTCAGATGGGCGGTGCGCCGTGCAACCAACCGGGCAAGCGGCGCACCAAAGGCAAGGACCATGAAAAACCGGGTGGCCTGCAACACCAGAATGAATGACAGATCGACATTGGTGCTGGCAGCAATGATCGCGACCGAGTCAAGTCCGCCCGGACTTGTCGCCAGATAGGCGGTCAGCGGATCAACATCCATGAAGATCACCAAAAGACCGGAAATCCCCGCACAAAAGCCGATCAGCATGATGATCGACAGCAAGACCTTGGGAAAGGCATGGGCGGCGTGACGCAAGACCGGCGGGGTGAATTTAAGTCCGATCACCCAGCCGATCATTGCATAGGTCAGGCCCAGAAACCATTCGGGCAACACGACATCGATATAGCCGCTGACATGCAGGATCATGGTGACAATGATCGGTATCAGAAGCGTGCCCGACGGCAGGCGCGATTTTTCCCCGACAAGGCAACAGATAGCTGCCAGCCCAAGCGTGATCGCAAAGCCCGGCACATCAAGCGGCGGGAACCATTGATGGGCCTGTGCGGCGGCTGCGGCAACTTCGGGATCAACCCAGAAATTGGCAACACTGGATGCCACGGCAACCACGATCACCACCCGGACATATTGCATGAAAGCAACAAGACGGGCATCCGCGCCAAAGGCCTCGGCCATGATGACCATTGCGGATGCCGCCCCGGGGGATGAACCCCAGATGCCCGCGGTTCCCGGCAAAACCTGTTTGACGCACAGGATCCAGCCCAGAAAGCTGCTGGCCAGAAGCGTTATGGTTGTGACCCCGATGATCAGCGGCCAGTCCTGGACAAAGGATGTCAGGATGCCGATGGTCATTGATCCGCCAATCATCACGCCGAGCACGGATTGCGCCCCGAGATAAAGGGATTTCGGCGGCGTGATGGTGGCACCATTGGTTCCCATGACAATACCGATGATCATCGGCCCGACCAAAAGCGCAGCAGGCACATGCCAGCGATGAAGCAGCACCGAAAACACAAGCGATACCGATACCATCACCATCCACTGGACCGGCTTGGGCAATCGGCCAAGGCGTTCTTTTGATGGTATTTCGGGTGTTTGTTGCGGTTCTGATGACACGATGATTGCCTTTGCAAACAAAAGGATCGGCATATCGCGGGTGGCGCGATCTGACAGATATCGGCACAAGGGGCTTGCCGACCGGGTGGGGCGGGCAATTATAACCTTATAATCATTCAGGAATCGAGCTTTTGCGATGGCCTGCGTGATGGCCGGTCACGACGAAGGTGATTGTGCTTGGACAGAAGATGACAAGTTTCGTATTAGTTCCGCTATGGATTTTAGATGCAGACGGGCACTGTCGGGGGGAAGCGTGTCAAAGATATCCTTTGTCATAACGGTCTTTAACAAGGCACCTTTTCTGCCCGCCGTCATCAAGGGGCTTAAGCAGCAGACCGGTCCGTTTGAACGTGAATTCATCTTTATTGATGACGGATCACGTGATGATTCTGTTGCCGTGATCCAGCGTGAGACCGCCGGGCTTGAAAATGTCCGGATTGTCGCCCAGGAAAACCACGGTCCTGCAATCGCCACCAACAATGCCGTGTCCGTCGCCACCGGAGACTGGATCAAACTGGTTGATTCTGATGATGTTCTGGCGCCGTTTTGTTCGCGTGTGTTGCTTGAACGTGCTGTTGCAAATGACCTTGATTTCATCTTTGGATCAGCGGCCTATTACGACATGAATGTCGGCCCGGTGTTTGACGAAACGGGACTGGATAAGCAGGAAACCATCATTTTCAATGATCCCCTGTTGACGGTTCTGGATCGCGGGTTTGCACGCGTTAGCCATTGTCTTTTCAAACGCGATGTCTTTGTCCGGGCCGGTGGATGTGATCCGCGCATTTTTTCCCAGGATCACAGCTTGTTCATCCGTTTGTCGGGCATCGGAAAGCTTGGTCAGGTCAAGCATGTCATGTGCCTTGGCCCCGAAGATGAACCCGGACGGATTATGAACAATCAGGCCCAGGTCATTCACGATGCCAGCATTGCCTTGGCGCTTTTTGCCAAAGATCATCCGGAACTTGATGCCGGTAAATACCGTATCATTGCGCGCAAAGTGTTGTCGCGGGTGCGCAAGTGGGAGAAAAAAGAACTCGGCAAAGGCAATTTCGGGCCGGGCGGATGTGCCTATTTGTTATCGAGGATCGGTCTTGTCCCGTCAGCAGATAAGCTGGTGTCGCTGTGCAGGGCATTCGAGGACGGTCAGACTGTTCGCATCCCGAACAAGACAACGCTGCCCGAACTAAAAGAGATTGCCCATGAGCTGTGACCAGACCCAGACCGAAACCCCGATCCCGTTTCTGTTTGACGGGAATGAGAAGGCCGGTTTGACCATCGCGCTTGCACATGGTGCCGGGGCGCCGATGGACAGTCCGTTCATGAATGAAATGGCGGGGGCACTGGCTGCTGGCGGTTTGCGGGTGGCACGGTTTGAGTTTCCCTATATGGCCAAACGCCGGGTGGATGGCAAAAAGCGCGGGCCCGATCGCGCCGCAGTTCTTTTGCCGTTTTTAGGCGAGGTTGTGCGACAGCTTGGCGGGCCGGAAAACCTGATACTTGGCGGCAAATCAATGGGTGGTCGCATGGCCAGCATGGTGGCTGATGATCTTGGCGTGGCGGGGCTTGTATGTCTTGGATATCCGTTCCATCCGCCGGGCAAACCCGAAAACCTTCGGACCGAGCATTTGGCCAGCCTTGGAACGCCTGCATTGATTTGTCACGGAACGCGCGATCCGTTTGGCAAACCTGACGAGATCGCCGGATATGATTTATCAAAGACGATCGGGCTGCATTGGGTTGAGGACGGCGAACATGATTTCAAGCCGCGCAAAAGTTCCGGACGGACGCAAAGCCAGAACATTATCGAGGCGGCCGGTGCGATATCGGATTTTGCCCGAAAACTGAACTGATGATACCGGCCCGCCATTGACTGGCGGGCCGGTTGGGTTTGGGTTGATTTGGGGCGTTCAAGTCGTGCGGTTCGGCGCAAGGGGGATCAGGCCAGAATGGCCTGGGCATCATCAAGGAAGTGATGGGCATATTCCGGTGCGATTTGCCCGGTCTGGCTTGCGATATCAAGGCGCACGCCATTGGGATCAAGCAAGGCAAAATGGCGTTGCCCCCACGGTTCGTCACGGACATCCATGGCGAATTCGAAACCGGCATCGCGCAGTTCGCTGGCGGCAGTTCCCGCATCTTCGACTTCAAGACACATCACACTGCCTTCGCCAAGGGTGGCGGCATGGAATATGGCCGGCTGGGTTTCGTGGCCCGGTTTCATCAGGCCAAGCTGAACGGACGGAAAATCCGACCAGACAAGCTGGCAATACCAGTCGCCATCAAACACCGGGGTAAAGCCAAGCTTTTTGTAAAAGGCACGGCTTTGGGTGAATTTGTCGGTGATGATGATGGGGTATGAGTTGGTGACTTTCATTGTCATGCTCCTGACATTGGCGTTTGATCCTGTCCCGATTTCACAATGGTTGCACATCCCTCCTGACAGGAGCCTGTCAGGAGCGGTATGATAATTTTCAGGGCAGGATGACGAAGGAGCGATCATGAGAAGGGCCGACCGATTATTTCGCCTTGTTCAAATCTTGCGCCGCCGGAAATTGTGCCGGGCATGTGATTTGGCCGAGGAACTCGAAGTTTCCGAACGTACGATTTACCGCGATATTCGCGATCTTGCCGCGTCCGGTGTCCCGGTCGAAGGCGAGGCCGGTGTCGGCTATATCCTGCGTGACGGGTATGATTTGCCGCCATTGATGTTTGATGCCGACGAGATCGAGGCCCTGGTGGTGGCAGCCCGCATGGTGCAAAGCTGGACCGATCCGCAGATGGCCCGTGCGGCCGGGGATGCCCTGACCAAGATCGAAGCTGTCCTGCCGGAAAAAATGCGCGGTCTGATTGGCGGGGTGCCGATTGCCGTTGCCGAAATCGCCCAGGAACCGATTTCGATTTCGATGCCGGATCTGAGGCGGGCCATTCGGGAACGCAATCTGATTGATATTGATTACACCGATGCCAAGGGCGACGAGACCAAACGTCGTGTCTGGCCGTTGGGAATGCTGTTCTTTGGCAGTACCTGGCTTTTGGCGTGCTGGTGCGAATTGCGCGAAGCATTCCGCGTCTTTCGGGCCGACCGTATCCGGGGGATGGAAATTTCAACCGCCAAATACCGCCCGGTTCCGGGGCGTTCTTTGCGCGATTACCTGATTTCCGAAGGTGTTGAAGGCGAAATCCTTAATGGCATCGGTCGATAACGAATTTGTTCTGACATTTGCAGAAATCCTTGCGCCTTTGGGCGCGATCCGGATCAAACGGATGTTTGGCGGGTTTGGCCTTTATTGCGACGGGGTGTTTTTTGCCATCGTTGCCGATGATGTTGCCTATCTCAAGGGGGATGAACAAACCCGCAAGGCATATGATGACATGGGCATGGCGCCGCTCGTTGTGCCATCAGGGCGCGCGCAGACACTGTCCTATTTCGAAGTGCCCGGTGAATGGATCGAGGATGGCGATCAACTGATGGCGTTTGCCCATATGGCACTTGGCGCGGCCCATCGTGCCCGGACGATCAAGTATGCCAGGGACAAAAGACCGCGCAAGACTGCAAAGAGCAATCCGTCAAACAAGTCAACGGTCAAGCCGGCCGGAAAAGGCGGCTAACGGGCCCGTCCGTGCGCAGTTTGTGTGGTAGAGCCAAAACCGCTTAAAGTAGTGGTTTTATAAATAAATACGCGCTTTTCGCGAGTTTGGCGATCAAGGTATGTTATCTAATATAAATTCTGTGTAGTATTTTGCTACGATAATGAAAGTATTAGGTTCCTGATCCGTGGCAGTCGGCGAGTTTGGGCAACGTGTTGCCGATATCTTCAGAATACATACAGAGAAACCGGAACTGATCCGTGCACAGGTAAGGGCCCTGTCGCGGCAGATACCGGTGCTTTACATGTTGCTGCTGGCCAATGCGGTTGCGCTGGCCTACACCCATTACGGGGTCGCCCCCGACTGGTTGACGATTTATGCCATCGGCATTCTTGCGGTGGTGTGCATTATGCGCGCCATTTCATGGAGCCGGGCGGGGCTTGATGTCAGTGACATTGCGGTCTGTATCGGGCATCTGCGCAAAATACGGGTTCTGGCGGCAGCGGTTGCTGTGCTTTTCACGGCATGGGCGATCACGATGTTTGGCTATGGCGACCCGTATCAGAAGGGGCATGTTGCCTATTTCATTTCGATCACCGTTGTTGGCTGCATCTTTTGTCTGGTCAATTTCCCGCCCGCCGCAATGCTGGTGGTGGTGATCGTTCTTGGCACCTTTGTCATGTTTTTCGGGCTGAGCGGCAATGAAGTCTATGTCGCGATTGCGGTGAATATGGCGCTGGTGTCGGTGATGATCATTCAGATCATCCGAAGTTTTTATTCCAACTTTGTCGGTTTGATCGATACCCAGCTTGATCTTGAAGATCAGCACCAGACAACGATCGAGCTGTCACGCCAGAATGAGGCGCTTGCGCTGATTGACGCATTGACCGGGCTGTCCAATCGCCGCGCCTTCTTTGCCATGCTCGAACAAACGGTCGCGCAGGCCGGTCCCAATGACCAGTTCGCCGTTGCGATGATTGATCTGGACGGTTTCAAACCGGTCAATGACGTGCATGGTCATCCGATCGGTGATGAGTTGCTTATTCAGGCCGGGATGCGGTTGCGCCGTATTCTTGGGGATGAAACATTGCTGGCGCGCCTTGGCGGTGATGAATTTGGCGTCATTCTGACCAAAGGCCGCGATGCGATCGAACTGATCGAACTCGGTTGCGAGCTGTGCAAGGCGCTGAACCGTCCATTTGTTCTAAGCAACATCACGGTTCAGGTATCCGCATCCCTTGGTTTTGCGACATATCCAAGTGTGGCGCGCAATTCGAACGGATTGTTCGAACGTGCGGATTTCGCGCTTTATCACGCCAAGAAAAATTGCCCGGGCGAACCGGTGCTGTTTGCAGCCCACCATGAAACATTGATCCGTCATGATTCCCAGATCGAGCAGGCCCTGCGCAAGGCTGATCTTTCGCGGGAATTGTCGCTTCATTATCAGCCGGTCTTCAACATCAAGACCGGCCGGGTCAATTCGATTGAAGCCCTGGCACGTTGGGACAGCGAAACAATGGGCCGGGTTTCGCCCGCAACGTTTTTCCCGGTTGCCGAAAAGACCGGCCAGGTCAGTTTCCTGACCCGTGTGTTGTTTGAAAAGCTGCTTGAAGATATGGCAGGTTGGCCGGGGAGTGTGCAGGTATCGTTCAATCTTTCCGCCCGCGATATTGTTTTGTCCGATACGGTTGAATGGTTGATCGAACAGATCACGCACAAGAATATCGATCCCGCGCGGCTGACATTCGAGGTTACCGAAACCGCATTCCTGCGCGATTTCGCTGCGGCACGGACCAGCATCCGCTATTTGCGCCAGCATGGGGCACGTGTCGCCCTGGATGATTTCGGGATCGGCTATTCCAGTCTGCGCTATGTGCATGAGCTGGAATTTGACGCGTTGAAGGTCGATCGCAGCTTCATCACGCCGCTTGCCAATAACGAACGCAGTCGCCGTATTGTTAAAACCGTTGTCGATATGTGTGCCAATCTTGATATCGATTGCGTGCTTGAAGGCATTGAAACCGAAAGTCAGCGCGATGCGGTCATGGCGCTTGGCGGGCGGTTGATGCAGGGTTATTTCTTTGCCCGCCCGGACCGGGAACCACGGTTGGTCGCACTTTCGGATGCGCTTCGGGCGTGAATATCCTGCCTGTGTCAGAAAAAACAACAAACGGTGTAATCGGTGCGACTCGGTTAATCTTCCCGCAACCAGATGACGTTAATCTGTTCTGAACGGGATCATTGCCATCAGGCCAAAGTGACGATGGTTCCCGGTTTTTGGCGAGAACGGGGCATCTGGAAATGTCGTCTCAGACACAGATTTCGCAGACATCTGACATCGCAATCGCGGGGGAGATTGACCTTGCCCCCGAGATCCGCACGCGTCTGCGTCAACTGATTGACAGTCTGCCAAGCCAACCGGCGCGGCTGCGCGTTTTGGGGCATGTTCTGCTTGATCTTGGTTTGGGTGAGCTTGCGCTTAATGCGTTCGGTCGGGCGTTGCTGATTGATGATCTTGATGCCGCGACCCATCTGGGACTGACCCGGGTTTATATCCAGACCGGCCGTCGTGAGATCGGGCTTGAACATCTGGAAATCGCCATCAGTTTGCGTCCCGATGCCCGTGAGTTACGGGTATTGGCCGCCGATCTTCTGGGATGCCGGGATAAAATGCGGGCGCTGGATCAGTTGGGTAATGTTCTTGCGGCTGAGCCCGATCATGCCGGGGCGCGCAAGGGGCTTGCCAATCTGGTGCGCACGGTTATTGCCGGACGCATCGAAGCCAAAAAACGCGATATCGTCATGCGTGACCGGGCCGAACCGATGGTCGATCACAGCCAGTTTGTCTGGAATGACGCCGAACCGTTTGGTGATCTGGTCCATTCATCGCTTGGACGGGCGCGTTACCCTTCCTGATGCCTGAATGTCCCCTGCATCAAATGGCGCAGGGGATTGGCGTTGATTGCAACGAAACGATGGTAAAGTCATCGGCAAGCTGAGCCGGGGCGCGGTCCATGAACTGATCGGCAATCTGGGCGGCCAGATCAATTTCCGACTTACTTTCAACAATGGTTTCACGCAGCATCGACAGCAGCTTTTCCTCGCTCAGGAACTGGCCGTCATCAAGTGTGGTTTCAATCAGTGCATCACTGTAAAGCAGCAGGAAATTGGCACCGGTAAACGGCACCTCGCGGGTTTCGTAACGTGCATTGCGCACCACGCCAAGCGGGACACCCGATCCGTCCAGATACCGTGCCTGACCGGTCAGGCTGTTGCCCAGAACCGGGGATGTGCAGGCCGCACTGGCATAGGTGAACTTGCTTTCGACCCGGTCGATGATCCCATAGAGCATGGTGGCATATTGCCCGATCGGCAAAAGCCCCTTGAGATGGCGGTTCAGGTTTTCAAGATATTCGCCCGGCTCCCGATCATGGAGCTGATCAGACCAGATCAGGGAATGCAGCCGGAATGTGTTCAGTGCTGCACCAAGACCATGTCCGGCGAAATCGACGATATAGACACCAAGCCGGTGTTCGTCGATCGGCATCAATCCCCACATATCGCCGCCAAGTTCCGATGACATCTGGAAAGTCGCACTGATCCGAAGTCCGTAATCAATACCGGTGCCGCGGTAGTTTTCCGGGGTGGGGTTGAGGTTTTCCTGCATGTCGCGCGCCATGGTCAGTTCAGAACGCGTGCGTTCCTGATAGGCTTGCAACTGTTTGACCAGAAGCCGGTTTTCAAGATGAATGCGTGTGCGCGCAATCAGTTCCGCCTTGTTAAGCGGCTTAAGGATAAGGTCGGTCGCGCCATCATCGAATATCCGTGTCCGGCCTTCGTTTTCTTCAAGGGCGGTCTGGGCGATGATCGGGGTTTCGGCGTAATCCGGATTGGCGCGGATGGCCTTGCACACTCCGTAACCATCAAGTTTCGGCATGATGATATCAAGGATGATCAGGTCGGGATTATGGATTTTGACCTGATCAAGGGCATCTTCGCCATCCTTGGCAAAGACCAGATTGGTAAACCCGTCCGATCGCAGATAGGACGCGATGATTTCGCGCGACAACATCGTGTCATCGGCAATCAGAATGGTTGCATTTTGCGGGTTGCGGATATCGGTATCGGGGACCTGGTCTTTATTACCGTCCAGTTCGGATACAAAGATATCCGACGTCGTCAGAAGGTCGGCCTTGTCCTGATCGAATTGCAGCTCGATGCTGCGCCCGCTGCGCGAAAAGCTGACAGAATGGCACAGGCTTTTGATCAGCGGCAATCCGCGGCCAAATGTTGTTTTGCGCCCGGCCACCGCGGTTGAACAGGAATCAGACGGCGGGGTAAAGCCATTGCCCTGATCATTGACGGTAATCACGATATGGCCGTTCTTTTTACGGCGCGCGGTCAACAGAATGACGCGTGCGCCATGCTTGCTTGACGCCAGCCGGCGTTTGGTTTCTTCGCCCAGTTCGGTGAAGCTGTCCATCGACAGGTGGCCACTGGTATCGAGTTCGAGATTGCCGTGAATAAGCGAATTGGCGAAGGCTTCCTGAACCGCCATTTCAACGGTTGCCGCGATTTTTTCAGCGATCAGGCCACGATGGCGCAGGGCGGTCACGAATTTGCGCGCGACAGGAAGGTGATAGGCACTGCGCGTTGACATACAGACCGAAAGCGCATGGCTGCGCCCGCCATTTGTCGGGATCAGCGGTGCCAGATCGGCGAAATCGATTTCAGATGAACATTCAACAAACGTGTCGCAGTCCAGACGGGTCAGGCTGCCAAGCCATTCCCGTCCGACACCGGATGGCAGGAAGCATACCGAAAACCGCCTGTTGTGCGAAAAGTCTTCGGGAGTTTGCCCCGTAACGCTTTTGACTGAAACACGATCCGGGGCATCCCAGAGAGAACTGCTGGCAAGGAGGGCATCAATGTCGCTTTGGGCAAGCGACTGCGCAATGGCTACCGAATGGGCGGTGCGGCTTTCTTTGCCAGCAGTCATATCTTAGTCTTCCAATTTGAACAAAGTATCGAAGCGGGCGACTTCAAGCATGCGCTTGACCTGTCCCTGTGCGCCGCGAATGACCACGGATGTGTTGGTCTTTTCGCCTTCGTCACGGGCAAGCAGCAGCATGCCAAGGCCTGCGGAATCGATGAATTCCACACCGGCAACGTCGAGGACATAGGTGTCCGAGCCGTGCGGGCGGATCTCTTCGATCAGTTTGCGAAAACTGGAATGGTCACCAAATGTAAAACGACCACTAAGTTCAACTTTTGTGGTCCCGTTAGCGGTTTCTGTCTTGTAGTTCAAAACTGGTACTCCTGGTGGCAGGTAACGGCGTAAAAACTATGCCTTTTTTAACCTTAGTCTGATTGTGTATGCTTTAGGAAGCCACTGTAAGAATGTTAGCAGTTGTGACGAACACAGCTCTATCGGTATGTTGGGCCATAGTGGCTATATCGGGACATGAACACGAAAATGCCAGATCAGGCACGCATTGTAATTGTGGAAGATACATTGTCGCTTGCGCGTGTGTATCAAGACTACCTGCGTGCGGATGGTCATCTGGTTGATCATGTGGTCAATGGCACGGATGCGATTGAACGATTGCGTCAAAACCCGCCCGATGTTCTGGTTCTTGATCTTGTTCTGCCTGACATGGACGGGCGTGACGTGCTGCGCAGTGCTGCCCAGATTTGCCCGGATTGCAAAATAGTCGTCATCACCGCGCACGGATCGGTCAATGTTGCGGTCGAAGCCATGCGCGAAGGGGCATGGGACTTTTTGTTAAAGCCGTTCACCGCCGACAAATTGCGTGAAACCGTGACCAAGGCATTGGCCGGTGCGCCGTCCATTCCCGATGGGCCTGATGTCGACCTTGCCGGGGCGGACACCGACGAGATGTATTTTGACATCATCGGCGGGTCGGACAATATGCGCGACATTTATCGCATCATTGAAAATGCCGCACCAAGCCGCGCGACCGTGTTCATCACCGGTGAATCGGGTACGGGCAAGGAACTTGCCGCCGAAGCCATTCACAGGCGATCAGAACGTTCCAAGGAACCGTTCATACCGCTGAACTGTGGTGCCATTCCCAAGGACCTGATGGAAAGCGAGATTTTCGGTCACGTCAAAGGGGCCTTTACCGGTGCGGTTTCCGACCGCGAAGGTGCGGCACACCGGGCCGAAGGCGGTACACTGTTTCTGGATGAAATCTGCGAAATGGATCTGGATCTTCAGACCAAGCTTCTGCGTTTCATCCAGACCGGCACATTCCAGAAAGTCGGTGGCAGTTCGATTGAAACAGTTGATGTGCGGTTTGTTTGTGCGACCAACCGTGATCCGCTGGAAGAAGTACGTGCCGGGCGGTTCCGTGAAGATCTTTATTACCGTCTTCATGTGATCCCGCTTCATATGCCGCCCTTGCGTGATCGCGATAACGACATCCTTCAGATCGCCAATTTCTATCTTCAACGCTACACCCGCGAAGAAGGCCGTGACTTCGAACAGTTCAGTCCGGAAGTATCCGCCCTGTTTGCGCGCTATACCTGGCCCGGAAACATCCGGCAGCTGCAAAACATCATCCGAAATATCGTTGTTTTGAATAACGGCACCGAAGTCACCCTTGCCATGGTGCCGCGTCCGGTCAATAGCGGGACCGAGGATGATCGTTTCGGGTCTGCGACAATCGAAGCCCCGCCGCCCCATCCGGTGGTCTCGCGTGATTCTGGGGGAAGTGGCCGGCTGTGGGAAGGCGACCCCGAGGCGCTGGCCTTTCTGGCCGGGGCGCGCCAGATGCGCAAGGTTGTTGAGAACCACCAGTCAGACAAAAGCAGCCAGCTTGTCGGCACCAACGGTGCATCGAATGACCGCATGAGCATGCCGTCGCAAGGTCTCGGAGCGCCGGGACTGGGGTTTGGTGAAATCCGGCCACTTTGGCAGGTGGAAAAACAGGCGATTGAAGAAGCCATCGAACGTTGTGGCGGGTCCATTCCGCGTGCCGCCGATGCGCTTGGCGTCAGCCCATCAACGATTTACCGTAAAAAACAATCCTGGGAAGAAAACGGTCTGTAAGACATTTGCGACCCCGGCAGGTCAGAAGCGACACAAAGCTTTGCCGTTATGAACGATCCGGCCAGTCGTCAAGTGCGCTGATCAGGCGTTGCCAGTCATCAGAGGTACCGGGAAAGCCAAACCGGATCTTGGCGCGGTCGTGATCAAACAGCCGGACCAGAATGGCGCGCCGCGCCAGATGATCCGCCAGTTCGGCACAGTCGCCGCCATCATAATAGCGAAACAGATCGGTCGCCCCGCAAAGGGCAAGCGACGTTTTTGTCATAACTTCCCGATCCAGTCGCAGACCATCGGCATGCAGGCGTTGTCTGGTTCCTTGCTGCCAGTCTGTATCGGCAAATGCCCGCATGGCGATTGTCATTGTCGGGCCGGGAATGGCCCATGGGCCAATGCGTTCGCTTAGCGATGTGACCAGATCGGGGGCCATGACAACACACCCCAACCGGATACCGGCCAGTCCGAAAAACTTGCCAAAGGAACGCAGCACCAATGTATGGGGTAAATCCGCGATCATCGGGCAGACCGACTGATCGGGCTGACAATCCATAAAGGCTTCATCAATGATCAGCCAGCTATCGGCTTGCTGCGCAAGCCGGGATAGTTCGCAGATATCCTGTGCCGGGATAAGGCCGCCATCGGGATTGTTCGGATTGACAATGATGATGACGGTGCCCGGACCTGCCGATGCAAGCAGATGTTTTGCATGATCAAGACGCGCATCGGCCGCGGTTTCATGGATATGGCAGATGTGACCGGCCCGGTCCCAGCAACGCGCATGTTCGCCATAGGTCGGCCCCATGATATGCACGCCAGATACATCGACATGATCCCTGATCCAGAACGGTATGGTCTGGATCAGCGCCTGGGTCCCCGGTGCGCAGGCAAGGTAAGCCGGATCTGGGATGCCGTAATATGCACAGGCGGCATCCCCAAGGGCGGCCAGTTCGGATGCCAGTGGCAGGCGTTGCCACTGAATGGCGGGGATGTCATCAACCTGATAGGGGCATGGATTGATCCCGGTGGACAGATCAAGCCATTCTTCGGCCGGAATGCCGTATTTGCGTGCAGCAGCATCAATGGCGCCACCATGATTGATGGGCGCGGGCGTCCGGGATGATGTCATGTTGGGGGCCATTGAAAGAGCCAAACTCGTTTTTGAACGGGTAAACCAGTGCCACAGACCGTTTTGCCATGGCCGAAGGGGACTTGCCAATAAGGCGGGTGCTGCGTATCGTCCGGCCACCTTCAATACCGGACATTTGTCGATGATCACACCGAAAAACGCCAGGCTGCCCGAACAGTGGCAAAAGCTTAATCCGCAATTGTCGATTTCTGATGGCGCACCAATCGGTCACGCGGTCGAGGAAATCGGGGTGCGTGAAGGCGGATTTGATGGTGGTGTGCTTTCAGACCGTTTCTGGGACGAGGGATATTTCTTGATCGAGGATGTTCTGCCGGTTGCCGAACTTGCCAAATTGCGTGACGGGATCGAAACCCTTGTTGCTAACGGCATGTCGCCCGCGCTGATCTATCTGTATGACGAGGCATGGCAGGTGTTTTTGCGCCTGCGGCCGTTGCTCAGTCATTTTCTGGGCGACCGGATTGCGTTGTTGCCGCATTTCTGGGCCTGGCATGTTGATCCGGGCGAAGGTGGGCGCGGCTGGCCGCCCCATCGCGATTATCAGGGCGAAAGCGTCATTGGCGATGACATGCTGATCAGTCTTTCACTGTGGGTGCCACTGAGCAAGGCAAGCCCGGAAAACGGCTGTATGTACGTATTGCCGCGTTGTTTCGAAAGGTGTTATGGTGCGCCGGTAATGAAGCCACAAGACGTTTTGTTGCAGGATGTCAGGGCGTTACCAGCCGAACCCGGGGCGGTGATGGGATGGCGGCAGGATTTGTATCATTGGGGTGGTCGGGCCAGCAAACATGCGACCGAACCACGGATCAGTCTTTCGCTGGAATTCCAGAATGCGGCCTTTGACCCGCTTGCCGAGGAGCTTCTTAGTCTTGAATGCCCGCCGGCCTTTGATAAACGGCTTGTGCTGATTGCAAGCCAGTTCGAAAAATACCGGCATATGCAGGCCATAGACGACGCCACGGTAAACTGGGCGAAAGCGGTGCTGGAACATGCGGCATGATGCCGCGGGGATGCGGTATTGATGTGGGGTGGTGATCCGGTTCATGGGCGGATGCAGTATCAATAATGTAGCGTCCCGGATATCGGGGATGTGTACGGTCTGAAACCACGACTTGTGACGAAAGATACATGAATGGATCTGATCGATAAAAGCCGGTTCGCAGAAGTCAGTTCAGCATTGGGCAAAGAACATTTTGGGATGCTGGTCGGGTTGCTGAGCTCATCCTATCAGGAAGAACGCGCGCGCCTGGTGAGTGCGGCAAGCAATCATGACAGCAAAGCCCTGCACGAAGCGGCCCACACCATCAAGGGGATGGCGGCAAATATGGCAGCAGGCAAACTTGCCGAAGAAGCCCGCCGCCTTGAAGGATATGACGGCGCCTTTGGCGACGATATCAATGCAAGGATTGCCGAACTCGACAAGACGGCCGATGACACGGTCGCAGCCATGAAGGCCGAGCTTGGCCTGATCTAGGTCTGATCCCAGCCTGATAAAGATGGCGCGGGGGAGCCAATGTTTGATCGGTGTCACATCGATATCAGATCGGCATAGCGACTGGACTGAAAACGCAAAGGGCAACCCGATACAGGTTGCCCTTAGTTTACATGATCAGCGCGTGATCAGATCAAGGCCATGGCGCGATACGCTGTCATTGCCGGTTTCGGTGACAATGACCGAATGGCCCGGGCACATGGCAATTCCGCTTTCGCTGTTCATCAGGATCATGTGCAGGAAGAATACCATGCCCGGTTCGGCAATCACCGGGTTGCCGTGATAGAACATCGGCCAGTCCATCCAGTTCGGGGCAAAGGTCGTGCCCATCGAATAGCCACAGGCATTGAGCCGGTGGGCGCGCATTCCGGCCTTATCACAGACCTTGGCATAGGCATCAAACACCTTGCCGATCGGCTCGCCGGGGCGAAGCGCCTCGCGGCAGGCAACCAGCGCATCGGTTGCGACCTTGTGCATTTCAATATGCCGGGGCAGGGCTTTGCCAACCGGGATGGTGCGCATCATCGCCGCATGATAGTGCCGATAGGAACCCGCCCATTCCAAAGTGATCTGGTCGGTCTGGGCGATATGTTTGCGCCCGGTGAAATACCGGCACAACAAGGCATCGCGTCCGGCACCGATAATGAATTCATTGCCCGGATAATCCCCGCCGCCTGCGAAAATAGCGCCCTGCATAGCCGCCAGAATATCGCCTTCGAATGCGCCGGGATGAACCGTATCAAGCGCAGCGTCCCATGCGTCATCAGCCAGTTCGGCAGCCTTGCGGATATAATCAAGTTCGGCCGGGCTTTTGACGACGCGCAATTCGGAAACCAGTCCCGATGCATCTTGAAGCGTACAGAAGCCGTCCAGCGCGGTTTCAAGCTTTTTGCCATTGGCCGCGGTCAGGCCATAGGCCTCATACTCGACACCAAGGGTTTTGCCGCCACAGCCGAATTCAGCCAGCATGTCGCGCAACTGGAAGGCCGGATTGACGTCAGGGCCATCGACCCAGATGCGGATATCGTCGATATCGGATGTATGTTGCGCCTGTCGCAGATCAGGTGCCCGCGTAATCAGCGCAACCCGGCCATCAACACCAAGATACAGGCACTGGAAAAACACATAGCCGAATGTGTCATACCCGGTCAGGTAAAACATGCTTTCCTGACGGAACATCAACAGCCCGTCGAGACCGGCCTTTTCGAGCTTTTCAATTGTTCGTGCGCGGCGGTTTGCCAGTTCCTGGCGTTCAAAATGCAATGCCATATGACACATCCCTGATCAGTGTTTTGTTCGATGCTATCAGAGATTTCAGGGCCTCCCAACAGAAATGACATTTCAACAATAAAGTGACGATAAATTGTGATGGTGGAGATGTTCCCGATACTTATTTTTCGTTCCATATCAGGGGTATGCCGCACATTTCCGGGAAAAACCGGGCAGGGGGAATAGAAATTCTTCCAAACTCTCCTACATGAATTGTTACGGCACTTTTACAGTTTCGGGGGGAAAGCACTGTGCCGAGATCGCTTGGACCGTCCCATAAAGGAGGCAAGAGTGGCGAGCTTTAACAGACTCTCGAAGTCAGAACGGGAAACATCCACGTTTCGTCCCTATCGAAAGCCGGACTTCAAAAAATGGCGCCGGGATGATCTTTATCATCTTGCTCAGCAGCAAGGGATCGAAGATCGCGCCAACATGTCCAATGAGGAACTTGCCCGTGCACTTAGCCGTGCACAATCGGGTTCCCCGTAAGAGTCCCGCCCTTTAACGTCAAAATCGCGTACTGTCGGGCTGTTTCAGCCTGTTTCGTGCGGTGGACAAGATGATTATTCATCTATCCGCCGACAGTACCGTTTTGACGGTTTGTCATGTGCAAACAACAACTTGGATGGACTGCCAGATCAGGAAGATGTGGCAGTCATCATAATATTATAGGTATTCTAAATTAAATTCGCGCAGATCATTTGACCTTTGAAGCGAAATTCACTATCCGATCGTATGGATTGCTGAAATACGGTTTTGGCTGTGGCAGCGTTTCTTCGGGGAATGAGAAGTGCATAGGTTGTTTTGGGCTCTGCTTGGGGTCGGTTTATTGTGTGTTGTGGCAGCGCCATTAAAAACAAACGCACAACAAAATGGGGATCAGTCCGACCACATTCGTGTAGCCTTTATTAATCCGGGCTATGGTGATCGCGGGTTCTGGAAAGATGTTCGCGACACCATGCAGGCCGCAGCCGATCAGTTCGGCTATGAGCTGACGGTTTTTGACAGTGATCGTGACTGGAAAATGATGGTCGAAAGTGCCGAGCAGGCCTTTGCCATGCAACCACCACCCGATTACATCATCGCGGTCAATGAACATCAGCAAGGAACGCGCATCGTTCTCGAAGCCGAAAAGCGCGGCATTCCGGTGATCATGTTGCTGAATGATCTTACCCAGGAACAGAAATACACCTATGGCACCCCGCGCAAGGATATCAAAAACTGGATCCTGACGCTGACCCCCGATAACGAACGCGCGGGCTATGATATTGCCCAGTCGCTGATTGATGGCGCGCGCCTGGCACAAGGGGACGCGATGCCCCAGACACTGTGTCTGTTGTCAATTGCCGGGGACCGCAACACCCCGGCATCCTTGCAACGCCTTAAGGGGCTTGATCACGCACTTAGCCGCTATCCGGTGTTGCGCGAACAGCGCCGTATCGTTGCGAACTGGTCATATGACGAAGCATTCCGCCAGACCGAGGCGTGGATAAAGCGCGGTGGCTGCATTGATGCGGTATGGGCGGCAAACGATAATATCGCCCTTGGCGCGATCGCCGCATTGAAAGAAGCTGGTCGGGTTCCGGGCAAGGATGTTTTTGTCGGTGGCCTTAACTGGTCAACAGAAGGCCTTGATGCCGTAACCGATGGCGAGATGACGCTGACCCATGGCGGGCATTTTTTTGCCGGTGCCTGGGTGATGGTTTTGTTGCATGATTACGTTAATGGCGTTGAATTTCTGAAAGACCATCCCGAAATAACGTTTAGAATGGAAGCTGTTACGCGTGCAAATATGGCTGATTTTAATGACATATTGTTCACGCGCGACTGGGATAAAGTTGATTTTTCCCGGTTTAGTCTTGTCAACGCGCCCGTGGGGGCAGAATATCGGTTTGGGCTTTTGTCGCACGACAAAGAACATAATTAACTGAAAGCCCAAAAATCAGGACCACTTAAAAGTGAGGGAATGCAGGCTTGGCTAGGCAATCGGACGAAGATGATAACGATGCGCTGGCCAGCCTGAAACTGGGAAGTACAATTGCCGCCCGGCAATTGAAATATTCCCTGTTGCTTGCTGTTGTTCTTGGTTTGCTGATCGTTGCATTTCGCGGATATCAGGATTATCGCTGGCTTTCTGGAATCTATCAGCAGGGTAATCAGCGTGTGACCGCATCCAACGTGCCGGTTGCCGTTGAAGCGCTTAAGAAACACGACCGTAGTCTCGCCGATGTGATGGTTGGCGGCATGATGAGCCAGCGGTCCATTCAGCGCGTCGCACTGATGACGTCCGACGGTGATGTCTTCTATGAAAGACGCCGCGCGGCAGGGGAAATTCCGAGCAGTCATTGGGCCGAAGAACTGTTTGGCGGTTTGCAAACCATCAGCGTGCCTGTGCGCGACCCTGATGTCGAACCCGCCACCGTCATAGGCGAAATGATCATTGAATTCAGCCCGCAGGTTTTTGTCACCGCCCTGTTTTCGCGTCTGTCCTGGTCATTTCTTGCGACCATGATGCTGGCGGCATTGATGGCCATCATCTTTGCGGGCATGAGCTATTATATCTTTTCGCGCCCGCTGGTGCGTCTTGGCAATTATCTGGTCAAATCCGACCCGACTGATGAGTCCAAGCCGATGGAGATGCCGCCATATCACCGGCATGATGATGAAATCCAGTTGCTGGGGTCTGTCACGGTCGGTCTGTTTGGCATGATCCGCGGGCAATTGGGCCAGCTGCGCAAGGCACGCGACGAACTGCTTGATGCCAATGTCAATCTTGAGGCCCGCGTCGCTGCGCGAACCGAAGAATTGAATGCGGCAATGAAAAAGCTGGAAGTGCTGGCCTCGACCGATCCGCTGACTGGTTTGCCAAACCGCCGGTCCTATCTGGCGCGGTTTGAAGAAGCGATTGCTGTCTGGCGTCGCCGCGACACGCCGGTTTCGATCATTCTGCTCGATATTGACCGCTTCAAGGCCTTTAACGACACACACGGGCATCAGGCCGGTGATGCGGTTCTGGTCGAACTGGCGAAAGTGATGCAGTCAAACCTGCGCGACATTGATCTGCCGGCACGAATGGGCGGTGAAGAATTCGCCGTTCTGTTACCCGGCGAAGAAATCGAAGGGGCGATGAAGCTGGCAGAACGTCTGCGCGGGGCCTTTGAAAAGGCTGTTGTTGCTTTTGGCGGCCATGATCTGCACTTCACGGCAAGTTTCGGGATTGCGGGGCTTCCGTCATCTGCCGGCATGGCGAACCTTGATCACGAAACAACCATGCATATCGACGGGCTTAAAAGCTGGGACAGCGGCGATATATCGGCGGTGATGTACTCGCTTGCTGACAGTGCGCTGTATGATGCCAAGGAAAATGGCCGAAATCGTTGCGAACCCTGCGATTTCAAACAGATCCCCGAACATTCAAACCTGTCGGTTTCCGAAACCTGATCGCAGAATGTCGATGGAGTTGACGGGCGGCCTAGTTCCGCCCGTCGTCATTCCCCTGACGGGATATGCGAATGTCGCGGTGGATTGAAACACTCATCAACAGTCCGAAACTGACCAGAATGGTCATCATCACGGTGCCGCCATACGACACCAGTGGCAATGGCACGCCGACCACCGGGATCAGCCCCATCACCATCGCGATATTGATGAAGACATACAGGAAGAAGGTCGATGTCACCCCGATCGCAACCAGACGTCCGAACTGATTGCGACAACGCAGCGCAATCACATAGCCATAGGTAATGACCAGCGCATAAAGAGCCAGCAGCGCCAGACCACCGACAAGACCGAACTCCTCACCCAGCATGGTAAAGATAAAGTCGGTCTGCTTTTCAGGCAGGAAGTTCAGGTGGCTTTGCGACCCCAGCATGAAGCCTTTGCCAAACAGGCCGCCGGACCCCAGTGCAATCTTTGACTGGGTAATGTGATAGCCCGCACCCAGCGGATCATTTTCCGGATTAAGAAACGTCAGAACGCGGTTCTTCTGATAATCGCGCAGGAACTGCCAGCCAATCGGGATTGCGGCAAGCGCACTGCCAAGAATAAGGGCAAATTTCCACATCCGGACACCGGCCAGCCAGAAAATCACACCACCCCCGGCAATCAGCAAAAGTGCCGTTCCAAGGTCAGGCTGGCGCAACACCAGTGCCGCCGGGGCCAGCACCATCAAAAGTGGCGGGATCAAAAGGGTAATCCGGCCGGAATCTTCGACCGTCAGACCGTGGAAATACCGGGCCAAAGCCAGCACCAGCGAGATCTTCATCAATTCCGATGGTTGCAACTGGAAGAAACCAAGATTGATCCAGCGTTGCGCGCCCATGCCGATATCACCCTTGATTTCGACACCAACCAGCAAAACCAGCGCAACGAAATAGGAAAAATAGGCCAGTTTCAGCCAGACACGGATATCGGTTACCGCAATCACGATCATCAGGGCCGACCCGACCGCAAAACGCATCATCTGGCGTTCGGCCCATGGCTGGAACGATCCATTGGCCGCGGAATAAAGCATGGCAAAGCCGATCCCCGACAATGCCGCGATCAACAGAACCAGTGTCCAGTTCAACAGCAACAGTCGCCGTCCGATCGGTACATAGTCCGGATCTTCACCAATGCGATATTTGCTCATGGCCATGGATCAGCCCTCATTACGGTTGTTCTGGGCTGGTCTTGGGCGCAGCTGGGCGCTGTTGGGCAAGTTGGCAGCCGATATTCCCTGACGGGCAGATTGCAGTTCCTGTGCCTTCAAAAGAAGGTCGCGGACAATCGGACCGGCGACACTGGATCCACCGCCGCCATGTTCAACCACCACCGTACAGGCATAGCGCGGATTGTCGACCGGGGCGAAGGCCACAAACAATGCGTGGTCGCGATATTTCCATGGCAATTCGTCATTGCCCAGAACGCCCGTGGTCTGGCGTTCGCGCATGGTGATACGGCGGACCTGGCTGGTGCCACTTTTGCCGGCCATTTCCATGCCCTTGATCTTGATCCGGGCGCCATGGCCGGTACCGCGCAATTCGTTGGTCACACCGTTCATGCCGTCGCGAATACGCGCCAGGTTGACACGGCTGACCTGAAGGTCGGGGAATTCTTCTGCTTCGCGGCTGGTGACACCTTCGGGGGTTACATGATCGCGTGTCAAATGCGGGCGCACGGCCTTGCCCGATGCCAGACGTGCGGTCATGGTGCAAAGCTGAAGCGGGGTGGCCAGAACATATCCCTGACCGATCGAGGCAATCAGGGTTTCACCACCCTGCCATCGTTTGCCAAGCTGGATTTCCTTCCAATCCTTGGTCGGGATCAGGCCGCTGCGTTCATTGGGAAGATCAATGCCGGTTTCTTCGCCCAGGCCAAGCTTGTGGGCCATGGCGGCGATCCGGTCGATGCCGATCTTTTGCGAGATTTCATAATAATAGACGTCGCAGGAATGCTTGAGCGAGTCATGCATGTTCATCCAGCCATGACCACCACGTTTCCAGCAATGGAACCGGGCATTGCCAAGATCAAGATGACCGCTGCAGAAGAATTTCTGATTGGGCGTGATGATCCCGGCCTCAAGCCCGGCAAGGGCGACGCACATCTTGAAGGTCGACCCGGGCGCATAGGTCCCGTTCACTGCCTTGTTCGACAGCGGCGCATAGGTATTGTTGACCAGACTGTTCCAAAGCTTGTGGGAAATCCCGTTGGTAAAGGCATTCGGGTCGTAGCTTGGATGAGATGCCAGGGCCAGGACTTCGCCATTATGGATGTCCATGACAACGGCCGATGCGCTTTCCTGATCCGAAAGGCGCTGATTGGCATAGCGCTGCAATTCAAGATCAAGCGTCATGACAACCGTATTGCCGCTTTCGCCTTCTTCGCGTTCAAGTTCGCGGATCACACGGCCAAGGGCGTTGACTTCGACCTGACTGGTGCCCGCCGTTCCGCGCAGGGCAAGGTCATAGACCTTTTCAACGCCGCTTTTGCCAATGGTAAAGCCCGGCAGTTCAAGCAGCGGATCACCGGTAAGTTCCTTTTCCGAAACCGCAGCAACATAGCCCAGGGTGTGGGCCAGATGCGGGCCTTCGGGATAGTCGCGTGACCGCCCGGCATCAATGATCAGTCCGGGAAGATCGGGCGCATTGACGCCAACACGGGCAACTTCATCCCAAGTCAGATTGTCGCGTACAGTCACCGGCACAAAGGATCGGCGGCGCGAAACATCACGTTCGACCCGTTCGATGGTATCAGGGCCAAGTTCAATAATCTGATCAAGGATTTCAAGCGTGCGGCGCACATCAGGCGTCTGTTCGCGGACGATCATGATGTGATAGTTCTGCCGGTTCACGGCAAGCGGAGCGCCGAACCGGTCGGTCACAAGCCCGCGTGGTGGCGGCAACAGCCGGTGGGAAATGCGGTTTTCATCAGCCAATGTCCGGTAGCGGTCGCTTTCAAGGACCTGAAGATAGTACATCCTTGCGGCCAGCCCCGTCAGCAAAACACCCTTGCCAGCACCCAGCATAAGGGCACGTCGGGTGAACATTCTGAACCTGTCTGAATCGCGATGCCACATGGGCGAAGAATACCTGTCTTTTCTAGGCGAACCGTTGCAGTGCAAAACTGCTGATTTTTGCCCGTTTTATCCCGGTTGGAAGGGCTTGGAAACCATCTTGTTCAAGCATATCCGATAGCCGTTGCCAAAACATCAATTTTGCGCGCAATTTCGAAGGACACCCGATGCCCTAAACATAGCGCAGCAGGCTGTTTTGCGCGCGCGCCAGAACCCAGGCAACAATCGGAAACAGCACAGCGGTCAGCACATAGCTGATCATGGTTGCCTTGATCGGCAACAATGCGCCAATCAGGGCGGAACTCAGCAACCACTGGATCAGCAGGGCCGGGATCGCCACCAGGGCAAAGCCCCACCACATGACGCTGAAGGGCTTGTTATGGAAAAAGCGTCCCTGACTTGCCGAGCCGGTCTGTACCAGAAGCAAAACCAGCGGGCTTACGCCAAGCGGCAACCCCATCAGAAGATCCTGAAGCAGGCCCAGCAGGAATGCCGCCACCGCTGTCAAAAGATCGGGCCGGTTCACCGACCAGTAAAACACCGCCATAAGGGCAAGCGCCGGTGATGCCGTGGACAGCAACGGTACACTGATTGGCAAAAGGTTGATCAGCAGAAGGACGAAAACGCTGAATGCCGGAAAAAGACCACGTGCGATGACGTCCAGTCGTTGCCAGACGCCGGGCTTCACGGAAGTTCCCCTGCCGGCGGTTTCTGTACGGACGGGGCGGGTTCAGCCGGCACTGCGGGAACCACGCCAACCCCGGCCGGAATTTCGGGCGACAGTTGGGTGGCATTGGTATTTACCGGTGCCTGGCTGTCGCGGATGCGCTTTTCGCTCAGGATACCTTGCAGGCCGTAATCGGCAACACGCAGATATTCAAGCTGATGACGGCGGAACAGCGGGGCGACACGAACGGCATTTTCCGATACCGATGACACGACACCGATCGGAATACCCGGGGGGAATGCACCGCCATGGCCCGATGTCAGGATGCGATCACCCGGAGCAACGGCCGCATCGGCGGTCAGGAAGGTCAGAAGCGGACGGTTGGTGTTGTCACCAGACAGGAACGCACGGTCACGGGAATTTTCGACAATGACCGGCACGCGCGAATTGATGTCGGTGATCAGAAGAACGCGCGATGCCTGATATCCGGCTTCTGCGACGCGTCCAACCAGACCTTCGTCGGAAATAACGGCCTGTCCCTTGGCGACACCGTCACGCGAACCGGCCGAAATCATCACACTATGGGCATAGGCCCCGCCCATGTCGGCGATGACACGCGCTGTCACAAGATGCAGGGCAGGCGGATTGGTGTAATGTGCGAGTTCACGCAGGCGCACATTTTCATGCGAAAGATTACGGGCGGCTTGCTGCCAGGCCAGCAATTGCTGGTTTTCACGGCGCAGGCGTTCGTTTTCTTCGTAAAGGTGGGCCAGATTGTAAATCTTGTCGGTCAGCTCATTGATGCTGGCCGCCGGGCGGGAAACAACATTCATGACCGGGGATACGAGATCAGCAGATGCCGCACGGATACGTTCAATCAGAACCGTATCGGCCTTCCCCAGAAGCATCAGCCCGAAAGCTGTGAATATCAGCAATATGAAAGCGAAGCGGTGAAGCGCCGTGCGTAACGGCGAAAAGATTCGCTGCTGCGGACCGCCATGCTGTGCCAATGTATTCCCCGCGATTTCCCAAAAGTTCGTCTTGTATCCCCAACGGGATATTCAACCATAACGAAATCACCGAGTCGCGTCCAGTACGGATACGACCCGGTGATGATATTTCAGGTCAAAATTTTAGTATGCTGTGTGCAGAACGTTGCGCAGCATCTTTTTCTCTTCGAGTGCGCGACCGGTACCCAGCGCAACACAGGAAAGAGGATCGTCCGCGATCGAAACCGGAAGGCCGGTTGCATGACGCAGGACATAATCAAGATTGCCAAGCATCGCGCCACCGCCGGTCAAGACGATGCCCTTGTCGACGATATCTGCTGCCAGTTCCGGCGGGGTCTGTTCAAGTGCGACCTTCACAGCCTCGATAATGGCCGAAACCGGTTCTGCAAGGCTTTCTGCAATCTGGCGTTCGGAAATCAGGAGTTCTTTCGGAACACCGTTCATCAGGTCGCGGCCACGGATTTCAACCGTTGCGCCATCACCATCATCGGGTGCACAGGCCGAACCGATTTCCTTCTTGATGCGCTCAGCAGTGCTTTCGCCAACCAGAAGGTTATGGGTACGACGGATGTAAGCAATGATTGCTTCGTCCATCTTGTCGCCACCAACGCGTACCGAACGTGCATAGACGATACCGCCCAGCGACAGAACGGCAACCTCGGTGGTGCCACCGCCGATATCAACAACCATCGAGCCGGTCGGCTCGGTCACCGGAAGACCGGCACCGATTGCAGCGGCCATCGGTTCGTCAATCAGCCAGACCTTGCGTGCGCCGGCACTTTCAGCACTTTCCTGAATGGCGCGGCGTTCAACTGCGGTCGACCCGGACGGTACGCAAATGATGACTTCCGGGCTGGCAAAGTTGCGACGGTTGTGAACCTTGCGGATGAAGTGCTTGATCATTTCTTCGGCGATATGGAATTCCGCAATAACGCCGTCACGCAGCGGGCGGATCGCCTGAATGTACCCCGGGGTACGACCGAGCATCTGTTTGGCTTCTTCACCAACCGCAAGGACCTGTTTCTTGCCTTTTTCGTCGGTAATGGCCACCACGGACGGTTCGTTGAGGACGATGCCACGCCCCTTAACGTAAACCAGTGTGTTCGCGGTGCCCAAATCCACCGCCATGTCGGAGGATAAAACCCCAAGAAGCTTGGAAAACATTCCTGCCCTATGCCCCGGTTAATAGTAAAATCTTGAATGCGAATGTACCGGCTTTGATAGCGCAAGGAACAAGCCGATGCACGAATAATCTGCGCAGGGGATTGAGGAATAATTAAGGCGCGTAAATTTCCTGAAATAAGGGTGGAAAAACATGATCAGGAATATGGTCTTGGCGGATAAATTCAATTTTCTCTGTTTTTGGTGATTACCCCGGATTGGGACAGGAATTCTGTCACAATACTGACAACCTCCGGGCTTTTTTCTGGTGCGACCACTTTACGAGTCGCTTGTTTTTCAACTGTTTCACCATTTCCGATCAGCTCGAACCGGACCAATGCACGCGCAGGTGTCAGGTCGCGATCCATCCGCCATTGGCACCAGGCAGGCGGGTTGAACGGATCACCGCGCAGCGCGATCAGAAGACTTGGCGCAAAATTGTTCATTTCCGACATGCATTGCGGGCGCAACCCGATCAGGGCGCGAAACCGTGCGGCGAAATGTTTGGCATGACCATCACGATAAATCGCCAGTTGAGCCGCGCCGCCACCATATCCATACCCGAAAATGGCAATCCGTTCAGGGTCGATGTCAGGCTGCTTTGCAAGATAATCAAGCGCGCTTAGCCCATCAAACGCCCAATAGGTCAGGCCGTGTTTGGGATTTCCAAGTGACCCTTCGCTGCAATAGGCCTGCGATGGATGGGCGCGGTTTGGTGATATCACCAGAACACCGATGCCAAGATCGCGCAGGACATTGATCCAGTCTTCGGGAAAGTGATCATCGCAATCAGGAAGGGCTACGATTGCAGGGTGGCGGTTTGCGTCGGGAACGTCCGTGCCGATCTGATGCGGGGGATAATAAATGCCCGGAATATCGGCCTGCAGGCTGTTATCAATGGCGGGAAGTGTTTTCCCGGCATCGGATAACCGTTTGCGCAGCCCGCTTTGCGGATAGGGCAGGGCAGGAACCAAAACGGTGTGTGGCTGTTGGTTTGTCGTGTCACTTGAAGCCTGGCTGACGGTGGTGACACAGACCGACATGGTCGCCATCACAGCAGCGATCCGTAACAGGATGTTCCCGTATCGTTTGAATGTGCCTGACATGCCATCACCTGATCCGGCTTTCTGGTCAGGACCAAGGATACCACATGGCGGCAGCTGGCAAAACAGCAGGCAAAACAGCGGGCCGCGGCAATGCCGCTCCAACGGATCAGGATGCAATGTCGCAAGACACATCGAACCGCGATGAACCGAGACAACCCAGCGTTCGTGACCGGCAAAGAAAAGGGGGCGGCGAAAACGCCACCCCCAATGTCTTGTCAGGCAATAAGGCCGATCAGGACGCCATGGCGTCCGGGGCGGTTTTCTTGCTTTTCTCGATCAGTTTGTTCACGGCGGTCACATAGGCCATGCAGGAAGCAACAACCGTATCGGTATCGGATGCATTGCCGACAACCGTGCGGTCTTCGCCGTCAAGCTTGACGGTGACGGTGCCCTGGGCGTCGGTGCCCTCGGTTACGGCGTGAACCTGATAGAGTTTCAGGCGCCAGTCATGCGGATAGATTTCCTTGATCGCGTTGAAGGTCGCGTCAATCGGGCCGTCACCAGTGGTTTTGGCCGTGCGGATTTCACCATCGACATTCAGTTCCAGTTCCGCAGTCTGCGGACCTTTGGAACCACAGGTCACGGTCAGGCCAACGAATTTGATATGTTCGTTGTCGCGCATGCCGTCATCGACCAGTGCGACGATGTCATCGTCATAGACTTCTTTTTTCTTGTCAGCCAGATCCTTGAAGCGGGCGAATGCATCTTCGATGGCATTGTCGCCCAGATCGGCAAAGCCCAGCTCCTTGAGCTTTTCACGGAAGGCATGGCGACCGGAATGCTTGCCCATGACCAGGCTTGATTTGTTCAGGCCGATCGATTCCGGCTTCATGATTTCATAGGTTTCGGAATTCTTCAGGAAGCCGTCCTGATGGATGCCGCTTTCATGGGCGAAGGCGTTAGCACCAACGATTGCCTTGTTCGGCTGAACGACAAAGCCCGAAACGGCCGAAACCAGACGCGATGCATTCATGATCTTGGTGCTGTCGATCCCGGTGGTGAAGGGGAAGGCATCGTTACGGGTATTGATGGCCATAACGATTTCTTCGAGTGCGGCGTTACCGGCGCGTTCACCCAGACCGTTGATCGTGCATTCGATCTGACGGGCCCCGGCATTGACCGCCGAGATCGAGTTGGCAACCGCCATACCCAGATCGTTATGGCAGTGAACCGACAGGATCGCCTTGTCGATATTCGGAACCCGGTTAAACAGCATGGTCATCAGATCGGCATATTCGGTCGGGGTGGTGTAACCGACCGTGTCCGGGATGTTGATGGTGGTTGCACCGGCATTGATCGCAGCTTCGACACAGCGGCACAGGAAGTCATGTTCGGTACGCGAACCGTCTTCTGCCGACCATTCGACATCATCGGTGAATTTGCGCGCCAGGGTCACGCTTTCGATGACCTTTTCCAGAACGCGTTCCGGTTCCATCTGCAATTTGTATTTCATATGCAGCTGGCTGGTCGAAATGAAGGTGTGGATACGCTTGTTTTCTGCGGGTTCCAGCGCCTCGGCAGCGCGTTCGATGTCGCCTTTGGCCGCACGGGCCAGCGAACAGATGGTCGGGCCTTTGACCTGTTTGGCGATCTCGTTGACGGACTGGAAGTCACCATTCGATGCGATGGCAAATCCGGCCTCGATCACATCGACCTTCAACTCAGCCAAGGCATTCGCCACGCGCAGCTTTTCATCAAGCGTCATCGACGCACCCGGGGACTGTTCACCGTCACGCAGGGTGGTGTCGAAAATGATGACGCGATTGTCGTTTGCACTAGCCATTATATTGTTTCCTGATCAAGCGGGCCTTGCCCGGTATGTAAATTCTGTCTGGAAGGAGTGCGGGCCGTCTGGCGCGACTTTATTCCCCTGAGCTGCGGCAAATGGATCGACAATGTGTCCTGTGATCCGGGCCGTCATATTACGCTCAGGGGCGCGTAAGTCGTAGCGAGCCTAGGGCTGCAAGACCAATAAGACCGAGTAGAAGGTTTAGGGCAGACAGCACAAAGGCGCCCGAAGCATCGGCTTCGGCGCGATCGGCATATGCATCAATGTTGCAAATGTCTGCGGTCATCGGTCTTCATCAATTGGCTTGGGTGCCAGTCTTGGCTGGCGATGTCCCCAATTTCGTCGGACGACCCGCCGGGGTCAAGTAATTTTTGTACCTTTTGGCTTCTTTTTGGGGTGGAATTTAGCGGGGTGGCAAAAAGCAGGGGGCAAAAGCAGGCTGTATTTTCCCGGTTCCAAAGGCTTTCCGGCACAGATTTCAGGGAACCTGATTGCGCTTTGTGACGGGAATGAAGCCATGCCAAAAAGACGCTGGTCGGAAATCGCCTTATCGGGTAGTGGTTTTGTCTGATCCTGCCATGCCCCAAAAATGGCGATCAGAAATGCGCACCACACCAAGCCACAGGAACCTTTGATGGTCAGTCTATCCTTGATCGGGGCCTTTATCCCGACGGCCTTTTTTGTGTCGATTACGCCGGGCATGTGCATGACCCTTGCCCTGACGCTTGGTATGACCATCGGTCTGCGCCGTACTCTTTGGATGATGGCGGGCGAACTTGTTGGCGTCGGGATTGTGGTGGTGGCATCCGCGCTCGGTGTTGCGACCGTGATGTTGCAGTATCCGGCCGTCTTTGCGGTTTTCAAATATGTCGGCGGTGCGTATCTGGCCTGGCTGGGCATTCAGATGTGGCGTTCACGCGGGCGCATGGCACTATCGGCCGAGGTCGACGGGGTCAAGACAGCAAAGGCGACCGCCCTTATGGCGCAGGGCTTTGTGACCGCCATTGCCAACCCCAAAGGCTGGGCCTTCATGATTTCATTGCTGCCGCCATTTATCAGTCTTGAACATGCCATCGCCCCGCAACTTTCGGTTCTGGTGGCGATCATTCTGGTGACCGAACTGATTTGCATGACGCTATATGCGACCGGTGGCCGGTCGTTGCGCCGGTTCCTTGAAAAAAGCGGCAATGTACGGGTACTGAACCGGGTGGCCGGAACCCTGATGATCGGTGTCGGCATCTGGCTTGCCAGCAGCTAAGCCGGATTACGATCACGGGCGGGCTAAATGTGCTTGCCCCTGTGCGTGACGCAGCACCGTATCTGTTAATGTTTGTTTTGTGGTTCTGCAGTAACCATATGTAATCAAACAACTGTTACAGGATGTGCGGCATGCGCGAGATACGCTGTATCGTTTTTGAAGATGGCGAACTGATCAAGGCGCTGGTGGCGCATGGTCGGCGCACGGGAAAGTCGCTGCCGCCGGGCCAGATCAGCAGTTTTGAAATCGAACGATCAAAAGAAGTCGTCGCCCGCATGACCATCACCTCGGACGAGGGGCAGAAAACCGTCATCCCGACATCCGGTGCCCAGCTTGCCGCAGCGATGATCGCCTATTGCATTGATCGCAAGGTGCCGGTACCCGCACATGCGGCCAAATCGATTACCGTGATTGATGATCACGTTGCCCTGAAAATCACCATGGCAGGGGACTGACCGTTTCGCCAAAGGTCGGGCTGCATCGGGCTGCATCGGGCCGCATCGGGCAGCAGTCAGGAAAAAAGGCGCGAATTTGATTTCGCGCCTTTTGTGTATCCGAACCGATGGGGTGGGGTTACCACTGCATCATCTTGCCCTTGAGCGCGCCCATGCGTTCATCTTCGTTCTTGAAGCTGTGCTGTTCGGCCACGCCATCCTGCACCTTGGTCATCAGAAGCCATTCCTTGACCTTCATGAAGCGCGGGGCGAGGAACTGATAGGTTTCCTTGACAAGCCTTACAGCCGCCGGACCACGTTCAAGCTGAAGGTCTTCCCACAGCTCGATCAGGGGTTGCCAGGCGCGCAGGCGTTTGTGCAGGTCATCACGTTTGCTGCGGATATATTGGCGCTGGGATGTGAAGTTGCGCAGCACCGACATGATTTCCCCGGTATTGGCATCAAGTTCGTCAAATGTCGTTTCGAACTTTTTCTTGGCATCATCAAGCAGGCGGATGGCCTGGGTGACGGTTTCAAGAACGCCTTTTTCGTGGGCATAGATACGGCGCAGTTCCTGCAACTTGCGGTCAACCATCAGGATCTTGCGGTATTTAACGCGCAGCGTTTCGATATAGGACAGCTCGTCTGCGACCTGATGGACCAGATTGACGACTTCCTCACGGTTGTTCTTGCCAAGGCCAAGCTTTTCGGCAACTTCGTCAAAGGCCTGGTTGATCTTTTTCTTGGTGTTGGGGTCCTCGGCGATCTGCATCAATTCGTCCGGGTCGGTAATGAGTTCCTCACTGCCGGACATCCAGGTGACGAGCTGCATGGTAATACGGTTATAGGCAATCGCCTGATGTTCTTCGTCGACTTCCCAGGATGCTTCGCCGGTCAGAACCTCAAGCGGCAAATTGTCGCCGGGGCGCAGCACGTTGATAAAATTGAGGGCCTTGTCGATCAGGCTGATCAGATCGCCATCTTTGGATTCCGGATCAATATCGAATTCACGGCAGATGGCCTTAAGCGGCAATGACACAACAGATCCTTCTGCCATTTTAAGGACAAAAAGAGCTTCGTCTGAAATATCAGACTTCTGAAAGTGGCATTCTTCGAACGTTTTGAAAATCTTGTGTTCAAGTTCGATCTTACGTTCGGTCTTTGGTGTCTTCATATGGTTGCTCCGCCCCGCAAAGCCTTTGCACATGTATGTTGTGCATAACAGGGACGATTATAAGGGCTCGAACCTGCTGATTTTGGCCTGTCAGGACACGTGTGTTGGCTCGGTGTCTTTACCTGTTGATTATGTGCCCCGGTTTTCTCTTGTGTCAGAGATTTAATGACCCGGAACGTTTGTTTAGTGCCTGTTTATGCGTATGACCTACTGCAGGACACAGGTGTTTCTACCATCCTGTTTTGCGAGATAAAGAGCCTTGTCCGCGCGATCAACAAACTCAAGTATATTCTCCCCTAGTTGGTAGGACGTCAAGCCAATAGAAACGGTTAACTTACCGAAATCTTTGCCTGTTTTTTTGTTTATAATCCGCTGGTTTGACACGTTTTCACGCAGCTTGTTTGCCAGTTTTTCAGCGTTTTCACGTGTTGTATCGGGCAAGATGACCGCGAATTCTTCGCCGCCATATCGCGCCACCGTATCTGCGCCTTTGGTCGAACGCACCAGTACCCGCGAGACCGCCTTGAGAACCCCGTCACCGGCCCGGTGCCCGAAATTGTCGTTGAATTCCTTGAAATGGTCGATATCGATCATCAGCAAGGTCAAGGGCGCACCGGTTTCCATGGTCGAGGTCACGGCTTCGCGAAGCGAGCTGTCAAAATTCTTGCGGTTGGCAATGCCGGTCAGCGTATCGGTCAGGGCGTCACGGCGCACCAGTTCCAGTTCGGTTCTGACCCGGCGGACTTCCTTGTGATATTCTTCAAGGCTGCCATTGAAGGTGCCGTAACAGTCGCGGGCCTTGTTCGATGTGCCCGACAACTGGCGGCTGACCGAACGGGCATCTTCAAGGGTGATGTCATCGGCCAGAAGCCGTTGGGATGCGGTATCGAATTCGCCACAGAACTGTTCGGTGTCGCGCATGACCGAATGCACGGCTTCCTCGACGCGTTCAACCGCTGCCTGAAGGCCTTCGACCCCCTGGTTGATATGCTGTTCGACCGCGTGGGTGCCCAGATATTTGTGGTAAATCCGGTATACGGTTTCTTCGTCCAGTTCCTGCGTATTGCGGATCAGGACCTTTACCAACTGGCTGAGTTCGGGAATCTCGTCTGACAAATAGCTGTAAAAAACGTGATAAACCTGAGGTGTCGGCTGCAGGTTAAGCTCGTTTATCAGCGCCATGGCGTTTTGCGCAATGTCACGCGGGTTTGCGATCTTGGTTGTCGCTGTCACTTACTGTATTCCGATCCGAAAGTCGTTCCCATTCAAGTATTTTCGGTGTCCCGATCGCATTTGCTGCATCTTATGGTCTGATGCATTGATCTTGTGAATTCGCATCCATTTGATGTGTTTTGGATTCATTGTTCCATAATCAAACCAATTCAGGGGTAATGTCACGTGAAACCGTCCCCGAAAAAATGACAAAATCAGACATTTCTTTTCATCTGGTCCGTAAGTTACTGCGACATAACAGCTTATTACATTGTGCCCGTATAACAGCCATTTTGCGCAACAGGATGTGCCGATCTGAAATTTGAATTAATGCGGGTTCCAAAGCGGATCGGCATTCGGTACGCAGGGAAAAGTCACAAGGATCAGTCGCCTATCTGATTTGCCTGTATTGAATATGCGGTTCGATGAAAAAAAATATCCCCATGATATAATTACATTCTTGCATCTGGAACCGTTGCGAGAATTCGCCGTGAAGATTGTTTTATCTAGGGGTGGTGTGTCCTTGCTGGATTTTCAACCGCACGAAGTCATGCATTTTACCGATGACATCAGACGGCGAAAAAAGAACTTCATACATGAATCCATTGCACTAAGCCCAAATTTCGCGTAATTGTTGAAACGATGCAGTGCATCTTTCATGCGCGTGGTTGCTTCCTGGTTGATGGTGATCATGCTCTTAATGGGTGTGTTGCAGGGACTGTTTTCTTGCATCTCCTTACTTCGGGGATGCGCCTACTAAACTAAGGACGACTACGGATATGGCTACCGGAACGGTTAAGTGGTTCAATGCGACCAAGGGTTATGGCTTCATCACCCCTGACGAAGGCGGAAAAGATGCATTCGTGCACATCACCGCAGTTCAGCGTGCTGGTCTGCAGGGACTTGATGAAGGGCAGAAAATTCAGTTTGAGCTGATTGAAGGTCGCAATGGCCGCATGTCGGCAGAAGAACTCGCCATTCTCTAAATTTCTATCTGGCTTGCAGCTTTTTTGCTGACAACCGTTAACGCGCCGGGTTCCCGGCGCGTTATGCGTTTATGGGGTTTTGCTGTAGGCTTGTGACTTCTGTCCATCTGCACATTCTATCTGCTATCCCATCTGCAAACTGTGATCGCGCCCATGAGCCTGAATTTGCCAACCCCGCCACAATCGGACGATGAACAAAGCCAGTCTGAATGGCGGCAAACCGTTCGGCGTATCCTGTTGGGTTGGCGATCGGAACTGCATAGCGTAACCCATAAAAATCTGTCCGATCAGATCCGCGCGCATTTTGACAGTTTCCTGTCGGCGCGGCGTGGTGCGACCATTGGGTTTTACTGGCCGATCCAGAATGAGGTCGATCTGCGCCCGGTGATAACTGACCATATTTCCAAGGGTGGTCGCGCCGCCCTTCCTGTTGTTCCGGGCCGGGATATGCCGATGGTCTTTCACGACTGGGCGCCCGATACCGTAATGACCCCGGGCTTTGCCCGCATACCCGAACCGCAAGATACCCCCGAAATTCAGGTGCATGTGTTGCTTGCCCCGCTGGTCGGATTTGATCGGGCAGGGTACAGGTTGGGCTATGGGGGCGGGTTTTTTGACCGCACACTGGCGGCAATGACGCGCAAGCCACTGGTGGTCGGGATCGGGTTTGAGGCAACCCGACTTGATGACATCAACCCCCACCAATATGACGTGCCCGTCGATGTGTTGATCACCGATGCCGGGACAAGCGTTTTGTCCGATGCGGGCGAGGCGGCCGAAAATAAACCCGATCAGTCATCGTCCCCCTGTCATTTGTGTTCATGACAATCTGCATGATGATCTGTTTGGTGTTGGTCAGGCAGGATCAATCTTCGTTGCGATCGGTTTCCGGGCGATCTTTTTCATAAGAATGACGAAGCGCAAAATCCGGTAGCCAGCTTTCGCGCCGGATGGTCCAAAGCTCGTAACTCGGGGTGAATTGATCCGGGGCATCGAGAATGCCGAGATTGACTTCGATCTCGTCATCGGTGTGGCCATAAACCGATGATCCGCAAGCCGGACAAAAATGCCGTCCATTGAATGATGTGGTTTCACCGGTAATGATCACGGCCTTTTCAGGAAAGATCGCAGATGCATGAAACAGCGCGCCATGATGTTTCCGGCAATCAATGCAATGGCACAAACCGACCCGGTACGGCGCACCGGTTGCCGTGATCGTGACCTTGCCGCAAAGGCAGCCGCCCGTGACCTGATCCATCGCCTGTCTCCTGAAAACGTGATCGAGATTACAGGTGTATATCAAAGCTGCCATCACGCGCAATTTGCGTGCGCGCAGGATTGATGATTGATCGACGCCAATTAGAACGACAAAGAACAAAGGTTGAAATCGGGAAGGGCGGGCAAAGTGGCTGGGGAACCTGGATTCGAACCAGGACTGACGGAGTCAGAGTCCGTAGGTCTACCGTTAACCTATTCCCCAGCAGTACTTTGGTGTGCGTTATTTATACCCCGGACCGCATGTTTTGCGCAATGTTGGGCCATTGCAACGTCCGGCAAAGTTGGCTGGGGAACCTGGATTCGAACCAGGACTGACGGAGTCAGAGTCCGTAGGTCTACCGTTAACCTATTCCCCAACAAAACTTGGTCCGCCGCGACACGCGATGCATCGTGGCGTGGGGCGCTATGTATAAAACCCGCCCGGGTTTGGCAACCCCTTTTTTGTTTCGATTTATTCAACCATGCGATTACTGCATACGGGATTTGCCTTGTCGAGGATTGTCGTTACACTCATATAGCTGATTCGCGGGATCGTCATATAAATGTCTTGATGATCCGCGATACAGACAGTGCGATTAACAGAAAGCAGGTTTTCGAAAGGTGAAGCAGGTCAATCCCCATAGCAACTCGCACCGGGCAGAAAGCCCCGCAGGCGGCGCTGCAATGGGCGACCATGCGGTGCTTGAGGTGCCTGACAAACCGGCAATGCCGCAGCCGGGGCAGGCTGTGCATGTGCCCGGTGACCGTGAAAAACCTGCGCGCATGGTCGATTGCATCACCGTGCCGCTTTATGCCGCGATTGACCTTGGCAGTTCGAACTGCCGGCTTCTGGTGGCGCGTCCGTGTAATGACGGGTTCAAGGTTATTGATGCCTTTTCGCGCGTTGTGCGCTTGGGCGAAGGTGTCCGCGAAAAGGGATATCTTTGCGAAGCGGCAATGGAACGCGCGATTGATGCCCTTCGTGTCTGTGCCAAAAAATTGCGCCGCCATCCCGGTGCCCGTTTGCGCGCAGTCGCGACCGAAGCCTGCCGGACGGCCAATAACCGCGAAGAATTCGTACGCCGTGTCTTTGATGAAACCGGCATCACCCTTGATATCATCAATCCAGACGAGGAAAGCCGCCTTGCGCTTCAGGCCTGTTCGGCGCTGCTGGATGAACGCCCCTATGCGGTGGTGTTTGATATTGGCGGTGGCAGCACGGAAATCTGCTGGATCAAGGTCGACAAAACCGGCAAAACCCAGTGCATTGAAACGCTTTCGATGCCATGCGGGGTTTTGTGCCTGACCGAACGTTATGCCTCGGTCGAGGAACGGCGCGAACGGTTCGAAGCAATGCGGACCGAAATCCGTGAGCGTCTTGAAGAATTCGCCAAACGCAATTGCTGTACTGACATGCTGGATGATGACAAGGTCCAGATGGTCGGCACATCCGGTACGGTGACGACTTTCTGTGGCATCGCGCTTGGTCTTGAACGCTATGAACGTCATAAGGTTGACGGATCGGATCTGCGTTTTGACGATGCCGAACGGGTGACCGAATTGCTGTTGCGCATGGAATCTGACAAGCGCAAGGGGCATCCCTGTATCGGGAATCAGCGGGCCGAACTGATGGATGCAGGGGCGGCGATTTTTGCAGCGATTCGTGATATCTGGCCTTTGGCGACGCTCAAGGTCGCCGATCGGGGCCTGCGCGAAGGTATTTTGGTCGATTTGATGCGTGCGGACGGTCATGCTATTGACCCGTGCGACGCGCGCCGTCATACAGTGTCGCATATTCCGGCTTCATCCTGATCGGTAGACGCATCGTCCCGACAGGCCATTGGCCAAAACAGAATTCAGTTCAGGAAAGATCATGAGCGAAAATCGCAGCGGAAAAGGCGGGCAGCGCCGCCGCAAGGGTTCAGCCATTGCAGCCATTGATACCGGCGCACGCCGTGGCCTGCGCACGCGTGTCAAAAGTGCAAAGGGGCGCAAACTGTCTTCGACGCGTTGGCTCGACCGTCAGCTCAATGATCCCTATGTGCAGGAAGCAAAGCGTCTGGGCTACCGGTCGCGTGCGGCCTTCAAGCTGATTGAAATCAACAACCAGTTCGATCTGCTGCGCCCGGGAATGCGCATTGTTGACCTTGGTGCTGCACCGGGGGGCTGGACGCAGGTCGCGATTGACATGGTCGGCTCCAAACATGGCAAGGGCCAGGTCGTCGGTCTGGATATTCTGGAATGGGAAGGTCTGTCTGGCGCAACCTGTTTGCAGGCCGACTTCCTTGATCCCAAGGCACCCGACATGATCAAGCAGGCCCTTGATGGCCCGGTTGATGCGGTAATTTCCGACATGTCGCCGGAAACCACCGGACATCGTCAAACCGACCATATCCGCATTATTGACCTGGTCGAACATGCCTTGCTGTTTGCCGAGGAAGTTCTGGCACCGGGTGGTATTTTCATTGCCAAGGTGTTCAAGGGCGGTACCGAAAACGATTTGCTTGACCGGGTTAAAAAGAATTTCCGCGTGACCAAACACGCCAAGCCGCCGGCATCGCGCCCCGAAAGCCCGGAAGCCTATCTGATTGCCACCGGGTTCCGTGGCCAGAACAATGCCGAAGACGACATCAAAAACGCCGAACTGCGTGAAGATGACGGCTGGTCGCCGGTGGAATAGTGATCGGGCCGGTCGTGGCAAAGGTTACGGCCGGCACTGCCAAATAATCGTCTTTTCCCTTGCGCTACATCAAACCCCGTAATTGGCATTGCGGGATATAGTTACCCTTCAATCTGCGACGAAATGTGTGTGCGCAGATGGACCGATTGGGGTGGGTCCTTTGTTGTGGGGTGTAACTGATGAAGCAGGACAATCTGTTCTTGACCGGCGTCGAACGCTATTTCGACGAACACGAAATTATCGTTTCAAAGACCGACCTTAAAGGTCGGATCACATATGCAAATGATGTGTTCCTTCGGGTGGCCGGATACCGTGAACGCGACATCCTTGGCCAGCCCCACAGCATCATTCGTCATCCCGGCATGCCAAGATGTGTGTTTTCCCTGTTATGGCAAACCATCGAAGCCGGTCGCGAAATTTTCGCCTATGTCATCAATCGCTGCTCGAACGGTGACCATTACTGGGTTCTGGCCAATGTAACGCCGACTTTCGGCCCGGATGGCAAGATCATCGGATATCATTCAAATCGTCGCGTACCGCGTCGTGATGCCATTGAAAAAGTCATTCCGCTTTATGCCGCCCTTTGCGAAGAAGAAGCCAAAGAACGCAATCGCAAAGAAGGCATGGCACGCGGAACGGCAATGGTCACGAAGCTTCTGGGGGATGCGGGCGTCGATTATGATCAATTTGTTTTCACTCTCTAACCTGCGTCTGGTACTGGCCGGGGGCTGGTGTCTGGGCCTGTTGGCTGTTGTTGCAGGATTTGTCTGGTCATCGCATATCGGCCTTGTTGTGGCAGGCCTTGTCGGGGTGCTCAGCGTTTGTTGTGCTGCCGGGCTTCTGACCATCTACCGGCAGCAGCGATATCTTGATGAGCTGTGCGACATTGTTCGTGCGGCGGCCAATGGCAATATGGATGCGCGCGTGTCCAACCGGTTGCACCGGGGCAAGCTTGCCAATATGCAAAATGCCGTCAATCAGTTGCTTGACCTGACAGAAGCCTTCACCAAAGAAGCCGCTGCTGCGATGAATTGCGCATCGCGCGGGGATTACTTCCGCAAGATCATCCCACGCGGGCTGCGCGGTGATCTGGTCGGATATGCCCAGAAGGTCAATCAGGCACTTGATGTCATGGATGCGCAGACCAGAACATTTCGCAACAGTGCCGGGCAGATTGGTGATGATCTCAAGCTTGTTGTCGGCGATTTGTCTGATAGTGCGCGCAAGCTGACCACCAATTCCGATTTCCTGTCGCAGAATGTCGGTAAAATTGCGATCCAGGCGGCGGAAATGCGCCGGGCCGCAGATGAAAGCAGTGCCGCACTTGACGGGATTGCGACCGCCACCGAACAATTCAGCGGATCCATCCAGCAGATCGGGTGTCAGATTGACGGATCGGCGTCGCTGTCAGAAACCGCTGTTGAACGTGCGCGGTCGGCTGGTGAACATATGGGGCGTCTTGATGCGCTGGCAGTAAGGGTCACCGGTGTGGTTGAACTGATCACGGATGTTGCGGATCAGACAAATCTTCTGGCCCTGAATGCATCGATCGAAGCCGCGCGGGCAGGCGATGCCGGCAAGGGATTTTCCGTTGTCGCATCCGAGGTCAAAAATCTTGCCAGCCAGACCGCCCATGCCGCCGATCAGGTCATTCGTGAAATCGGTCAGATGCAGGAAATGACCCGCGAAGCCGTGATTTCAGTACGCGATATCAGTGAAACCATTGCCGAAATAGATAATGGTGCGCGTCTGGTGGCGGGGGCAACCCGCGAACAAACCGCCGCGGTGACAGAAATCGGCAACCGTATCGAACGGGCCGTCAAACTGATGCGCGATATTGTCGATAGCGTAACCGAAGTCGCATCGGGCACCCATGCGTCGCGCGATGTCCTGCTTGCCCTGCATGACGAGGCAACCAGTCTTTTGGGGCGTGCTGAAACACTTGATGGTGATGTTCGCCATTTTGTCGGAACGGTTCTTGATACCCGCACCCAAGACGTTGCCTGATTGCGAAATTGGCATCTGGCGCACGGCATCGCACGCAGATCACATAACATTGATGTCAGGGATTTGGCGGCTTTGACGGTTGGCGGGATGACAACGTTTGTGCGGTGTTGCCTGCCAGAAGCCCCATCGACCAGTTTCTAACGGAATGCGCAAAATAAAGCATCAATAAAATCACAGGGCTGTTATGGGCGCAGAAAACTTGGCATTTGGGGCGTAACGTGTATAAATTCCGCGCCAACTCAGATTAACGAGGTGGCCAGATGACCCGCATTGTAGAAGCCCTGACGTTTGACGACGTATTGATCAAACCCGCAGCATCCGAAGTGCTGCCGGCTCAGGTGCAGACCAACACCCGCATTACCAAGAAAATTGACCTGAAAATCCCGCTGCTTTCCTCGGCTATGGATACGGTGACCGAAAGTGCAATGGCGATTGTCATGGCACAGCATGGCGGCATGGGGGTCATTCACAAGAACCTCGATATCGCACAGCAGGCCGAAGAAGTTCGCCGCGTGAAAAAGTTCGAATCGGGTATGGTTGTCAACCCGATCACCATTCATCCTGACCAGACGCTGGCCGATGCGCTTGATCTGATGGATGTGAACCATATTTCGGGTATTCCGGTTGTCGAACGCGGCTCGAACAAGCTGGTCGGTATTCTGACCAACCGCGATGTGCGCTTTGCATCCAACCGCGCACAGCCGGTTTCCGAACTGATGACCCACGAAGGTCTGGTTACGGTAACCGAAAATGTCGACACCACCGAAGCCAAAAAGCTTCTGCACCAGCACCGTATTGAAAAGCTTCTGGTTGTTGACGAAGCGTATCGTTGCACCGGCCTGATCACGGTCAAGGACATCGAAAAAGCCAAGCTGCACCCGAATGCCTGTAAGGATGAAAGCGGTCGTCTGCGTGTTGCCGCAGCAACCGGTGTCGGCGAGGCGGGCTTTGAACGCGCTGCTGCACTGATCGAAGCCGGTGTTGACGTTCTGGTCATTGATACCGCGCATGGCCATTCGGCTGGCGTGATCAAGGCAGTCGAACAGATCAAGGCAAAAGTCGGCGACACCCAGATCATTGCCGGTAACGTCGCAACCGCAGCCGCCGTCAAGGCCTTGGCAGAAGCCGGTGCCGATGCGGTCAAGGTCGGTATCGGACCGGGGTCGATCTGTACGACCCGTATTGTTGCCGGTGTCGGTGTGCCGCAGTTGACCGCGGTTCTTGATTGTGCCGAAATGGCGCACAAGCTTGATGTGCCGATCATTGCCGATGGCGGTATCAAATTCTCGGGCGACATTGCCAAGGCAATGGCCGCCGGTGCCAGCACCTGCATGGTTGGTTCCCTTCTTGCCGGTACGGACGAAGCACCGGGCGAAGTCATCCTTTATCAGGGCCGTTCCTATAAATCCTATCGCGGGATGGGCTCGGTCGGTGCCATGGCACGCGGTTCGGCCGACCGTTATTTCCAGCAGGACGTCCAGGACAACCTGAAACTGGTTCCCGAAGGCATCGAAGGCCGTGTTCCGTACAAAGGTCCGGCAGGCCAGATCATCCATCAGCTGGTTGGCGGTCTTAAGGCATCGATGGGCTATACCGGTTCGGCGATCCTTGCCGATTTCCGTGAACGTGCCGAATTCGTACGCATCACCAATGCCGGCCTGCGCGAAAGCCACGCTCATGATGTGACCATCACCCGCGAAGCTCCGAACTATCGTCCGGGCGGCTAAGCAATCAGGTTGCTGATCTGGCTGCTGCGATTTCGCTGAGCAGCCCTGCATTCGAAGCGGTTGGCGAACCGCGCGCGACATGCTATCAGCAGCCCCGTATTTCAGATGACGGCAGGTCTTCCTGCCGTCATCGTCTTTTTTATCGTATTTATCGCAAGCGGTGTTTGCGCTTCCCATATCCGAAGCAGCAGTAACACCCGCAAAACAGGTTGGAAATTCGCTTTGAAACCCGGTGCACGTATCGCAGCCGTCATTGAACTTTATGATGGCTGGACCCATACCCGAGACGACGCAGACCGCGTTGTATCTGGCTATTTCGGATCACGCCGTTACATCGGCGGTGGCGATCGCCGTGAAATCAGCGAACGTTTCTATAACCTGATCCGTCATCAGGCCCGTCTGGGCTGGTGGCTGGCGGAAATGGGCTATGAGTTCCAGGACGGTCGTGCACGCATGATCGCCGAACTGGTTCTGCATGATGGTCTGTCAAAGGCCGATATCGAAGACCGTTTCAGCGGCGAACAATTCTGCCCGGAAACGCTTCATCCCAATGAAAAGCACCTGATCAACAAACTGGCCGACAAGACCCTTGATCATGATGCCCAGCCCGGCGCGGTCAAAACCGAATTGCCGAAATGGCTGTATGCGGAGCTGATGAAGCTTCACCATGAAAACCTGTCTGCCGAAATGGCGGCCTATAATCAGCCGGCCAAGCTTGATCTGCGCGTCAACCGTCTGCGCGGAACTGTCGAAGACGCGATCAAGTCGCTGAAAGCCGATGGCATCAAGGATATTGAACGCACCCCGTTTGCACCGAACGGCCTGCGTTTGCCGCTGGGTCTCAATATGCTGGTGACTGCGGCCTATAAGGATGGCCTGATCGAAATCCAGGACGAAGCATCGCAGATTTGCGTCAAGCTGGTCGATGCCAAGCCGGGCATGACCATCCTTGATATGTGTGCTGGCGGTGGTGGCAAGACCCTTGGTATTGCCGCTGACATGCGCGGCAAGGGACGTATCCTTGCCTGTGATACCCATGGTGGGCGTCTGGACAATTCGCGCAAACGTGCACGTCGTGCCGGCGCGGGTGATTGCATCCAGCAGCGCATCATTGCCGATGAACGCGACAGCTGGCTGCGCAACAAGTCGGGCTTCTTTGACCGTGTGTTGCTTGATGTGCCTTGTTCGGGGCTTGGGACCTTGCGCCGCAATCCGGCTTTGCGCTGGCGTATCGGTCAGCGTGACCTGCGCACCCTGATGGCGCAGCAAAGCAAGATCCTTAAGGCCGGTGCGGCTAAGGTCACCAAGGGCGGGCGCCTGATTTATGCGACCTGTTCGATCATGCCCGAAGAAAACGAACGCCTGATTGAAACCTTTATGCGTGATCGCAAGGATTTCAAACCGGTGCCGATCAATGAAATCTGGCCTGACGCGCCGAAATCCGTTCCGGTTCCGGGCGGCAAGGATAAGCCCTGGTTGCGTCTGTCGCCGAATGTCCATGGCACCGACGGGTTTTTTGTTGCGGTGTTCGAACGGACCGCCAAAGGCAAGGTAAAATAATGGACCGACCGGTGATGACATATGGCATCCGGCCCGTCATCAGCCTTAGTCCGTCTGCACAAAAAAAGGCCCTGCGAGGGATACTCGCAGGGCCAGTTTTGTTTTACCGTGAACGCAATATTGCGTTAAGTCGCCCTTCTGCAGATTGCCGGTCCCACGGTGTCGCGGGCGTCAGCCCGTTTGTTGCTCAGAGCAGGTTATTCGGTTTTCTCGGCCGGAATGTCATAGACCGGACCATTGCTGTCCGAACCTTCCGAATTTTCGAGATTGTTCATACCGGGAATAACATCATCCTCTGCATCCGGGCCGGTCTTCAGGCTTTCGCCGATTTCGGCACTCGGCGCAGCCGGTGCAATGGTTTCGGATTTTTCAGCCGGGGCGGTTTCTTCCGTACCGAAGATCGGCAGGGCGGAACCGCCATCTTTCTGGGTCATCGCGATTGCGGTTGCAGTACCGGCAACCAGAATAAGACCAGCGACGGCGAGTGCGATTTTGCTACCTTTGGAAGTGCTCATGATTACGTGTCCCTTGCTTCGATCAAAAATGCGTTGCTCATGCTCGGACGCGTTGTTTCCCGCGTTCCGTTGATTGGAATACTGCGCGACCATTGCGAAGGAAAAAGGGACCAATTGTGTAATTTTCGGGGGATGATGTGCGCAAAAACGCCGCAATTCTCCGTGCCGGCCCGGCAACAGGGCACAAGTTTTTTGAATGCATCGTTGGGGGACCGCCTGCGCCGGGTTGCCCATCACGATGGTTTGGCGTATGTACGGCGCAACCCCATCTTCGACGGAGATACGGCCCGATGACTGATCGCGTGCTGATTATTGATTTCGGATCCCAGGTTACCCAGCTGATTGCACGTCGCGTGCGTGAAAGCGGTGTCTATAGCGAGATCCACCCTTTTAATAACATCTCGGATGCGTTCCTTGATGAATATGCCCCCAAGGCCGTGATCCTTTCGGGTGGCCCGGCGTCTGTCCATTGGGACAAGGCCCCGTCGGCACCGGCAAAGGTGTTTGAACTCGGCGTTCCGGTTCTGGGCATCTGCTATGGTCAGCAGACCATGGTCAACCAGCTTGGCGGCAAGGTCGCGACATCCGATCATCGTGAATTCGGACGTGCCTTTGTCGACGTGATCGAAGATTGCGCGCTGTTTACCGGCGTTTGGGCCGCAGGCGCACGCGAACAGGTCTGGATGAGCCACGGCGACCGTGTTGATGCACTTCCCGACGGTTTCCGCGTTGTTGGCAAATCCGAAGGCGCGCCGTTTGCCGCCATCGCCAATGACGAAAAGAAATTCTATGCGGTTCAGTTCCACCCGGAAGTGGTCCATACCCCGCATGGCGCACAGCTCCTTAAGAACTTTACGCATGGTGTTGCCGGTTGCTCTGGCGACTGGACGATGAATGCCTATAAGGACGATGCGATCGACAAGATCCGCAAACAGGTCGGTGATGGCAAGGTCATCTGTGGTCTGTCGGGCGGTGTTGACAGCTCGGTCACTGCGGTTCTCATCCATGAAGCGATTGGTGATCAGCTGACTTGTGTGTTTGTTGATCATGGTTTCATGCGCGCGGGCGAGGCCGATCAGGTCGTTTCCCTGTTCCGTGACCATTACAACATCCCGCTGGTCCATGTTGATGCGTCCGAAACCTTTATCGGTGCGATCGAAGGCGAAACCGATCCGGAAGTAAAACGCAAAACCATTGGTCGTCTGTTCATCGAAACCTTCGAAGAAGAAGCCAAGAAAATCGGCGGTGCGGATTTCCTCGCACAGGGGACGCTGTATCCTGACGTGATCGAAAGTGTGTCCTTCACCGGTGGCCCGTCCGTCACCATCAAGTCGCACCATAACGTTGGCGGTCTTCCGGAACGCATGAACATGAAGCTGGTTGAGCCGCTTCGTGAACTGTTCAAGGACGAAGTCCGTGACCTTGGTCGTGAACTGGGCCTTCCTGACAGCTTTGTCGGGCGTCATCCGTTCCCTGGACCGGGTCTTGCGATCCGTATTCCGGGCCAGCCGATCACGCGCGAAAAGCTTGATATCCTGCGCAAGGCCGATGCGATCTATCTCGAAGAAATCCGCAATGCCGGCCTTTATGACGCGATCTGGCAGGCATTCGCCGTTCTGCTGCCGGTCCGTACCGTTGGCGTGATGGGCGATGGTCGTACTTATGACTATGCCTGTGCACTGCGCGCTGTCACCTCGACCGATGGCATGACCGCGGACTTCTATGCGTTTCCGCCGGAACTGCTTGGCCGCATCGCCAACCGCATCATCAATGAAGTCAACGGCATCAACCGTGTAACCTATGACTTCACATCCAAACCACCGGGAACCATCGAGTGGGAATAAGTTCTCCGATATCGGAAACAGCAAACGGCGCGTCCATTGGGCGCGCCGTTTTGTTTTTGAATGACGTTCCACTCACCAGGACGTGTGGGAGAAAAATATACTGTACCTTGTTGTTAAAAACTTGCACCCTGACCTCAGGCCCTGCGCCGATCCTTGCAAGGACTGGTTGCTTTCAAGTTATGTCAGAATGCGAGACGACATATGACGGATGACGATTTCTCATTTCATGCGACGCGTGAAAAGCCTGTCAGAATCAAGTCTGATGAAGATATCCAGACATTCAATGGGAGCTGGTATCGGGGGGAGTCGACCAATTTCATTCCGTCCAAAAAGATGTTGCAGGCAAGTAGCGCGTTCAGAAGATTCATCATCAAGGGGTATGAGCCACCGGCCCCGTTCATTGATAAATCGACTGTTGTGACAGCCTTTGGCAGTTGCTTTGCACAAAACATTTCAAAGTGGCTGCTTGATAATGGCTACAATGTCCTTGGAAAAAAGCTCAATCTCAACTCGCATATCATCCGTTTCGGAGAAGGGCTGGTAAATACCTTTGCCATTCGCGAACAGCTTGAATGGGCGTTTGAAAATCGAAGCTTGGAAGAAGGGTTATGGTTTGGCGAGAACAAGGAAATTGTTCTGCCTGATGATGATGTCCGGGACGCGACAAAAACGCTTCTGATGAAAACGGAAACATTGATCATTACAGTTGGCCTTTCCGAAGTCTGGTTTGACAAGGTTTCCGGACGGGCATTCTGGCGCACAGTGCCGGCAGAAAACTTCGACAATGAAAGGCACGGATTCAGATTAACAACGGTCGAGGAAAACCGCGAAAATCTGGAAAAGATTGTCGAATTGCGAGATCGCTATATTCCGGATTGCAACATCATCTTCACGCTTTCGCCCATTCCACTGATGGCGACGTTTCGTGATATAAACTGCATTTCGGCAAACACTGTATCAAAGTCGATTTTGCGCATCGCGCTTGACGACCTGATGGGGAAAAAACACGACCGAGTTTATTATTTTCCGTCATATGAATTGGTCAAGGAAGTATATCCGGACCCGTTTGACGACGATAACCGGCACCCCAAGAAACCCTATATCCAGGAAATCATGCAGCTATTTGCCCGTGCTTATTGCGCGGATACGTAACCGGCTATTGATTTTCTGGCCCATCCGACCCGCAATCGCCTGTGGAGTTACACGCATTTGACAGGACTTGTTGAACGCTGCGTTGCCAGTTAAAGGACAGGCAGGACGACAGGGCCAACAGGGTGGTCAATGCGATGATCAGGCGAAGCGGGCGCATGGGGTCATTGCCTTTACTTTCGGCGCAGCGCTGGTAGGCCAACGCCGGTTGTTTCAAACCCGCCGTCTGCGGCGACGATTTGACCGGTGACGAAACTTGCCTTGTCCGAGCACAGGAAATGGATGACTTCGGCGATTTCATTTTCCGTGCCATACCGGCCCAAAGGCATCGCATCAAGGTAGGCTGATATGATGTCGGTTGAATGGACTGCCATTGCAAGTTTGGTTTTGACCGGGCCGGGGCAGACGCAATTGGCGCGAATGCCGCATTCGCCAAGTTCTGCGGCCTGTTGTTTGGTCATGTGAATGACTGCGGCCTTTGACGTGCCATAGGCCACCCGAAGGGTCGATGCACGCAGGCCCGAGATCGAGCCGATATTGACAATAGCACCCTTGGTTTCCTTTAGCGCCGGAATGGCCGCCTGCGAGACAAGGAAGACACCATCAAGGTTGGTTTCCATGATCCGGCGCCAGGTGGCGAAGCTGGTTTCTTCGACCGGAAGGAAATCGGCGACCCCGGCATTATTGATGACTGCATCAATCCGGCCGAATTCCGAAAGAACACCGTCAATCATCTGATCGACCTGTTGGGGGACGGAAACATCAAAGATGAATGCCTTGCCATCCGTCATTGCGCTTGCGGCCTGTGTCAGTTCATCCCCGTCACGATCAATCATTGCCACTTTCCAGCCCTGTTCGATGAACAGTTTGCTGGTGGCAAGTCCGATCCCGCGCGCAGCCCCTGTGACCAGGGCGATCTTTTGTGTCATTTGTTCCGTCCTCTCCTGAAGCATTTGTGTTTTTTACGATGGTGCCATCGCTTTATTGGCTTCATTTAGGCAAAACAATCACGTTGCGGCAAGTACCGCATCGTTTCGGGCGGAACCCGGTATCGTGTCAGGCATGGACAAACAACTGTGCGGCATAGACCAGCATGGCAAACAGGCTGACGAAATAGGCAATGGACCGCACACCTTTTACCGGGCCGAGATGTTCGATCCCGGCAAGATACAATCCGCCATGCGCAAGGCGGGCAAGAAGAAATACAGTCGCACAGGCGATGGTGATCGTATTCGAAACGCCGGTTGCCTGTGCGACAAGGGTGATAATTGCAAACGGTACGAGGTTTTCCAGATGGTTCTGATGTGCGCGCAATCCGCGTGCGGCCATGCCCGCACGTTCCGGAAGGCCGTCACGATTGCCCATCAGCCGTTTGCCGCCAACACCGGGTTGCTTGGCATAGGCGTAATTGTAGGCCCAGGGAAAGGCCAGGCACAGCAGCGCATTTAACAGCAGAATGAAAAGCTCGTATGTCACAGGGCACCCGTAAAGTTATGAGAATGTTGGCTTTACGTTAATTGCTTGCATTCCGGATCAGCTAGTCTGGCGCCGGAAGTCAGTCATCTGCAACAAATTCCAGCAGATCGCCGGGCTGGCAGTCCAGTTCCTTGCAGATTGCAGCCATGGTTTCAAAGCGTACGCCGCGTACCTTACCCGATTTTAAAAGCGACAGGTTCTGTTCGCTGATTCCGATCCGGGCGGCGAGATCCTTGGATTTCATTTTGCGGGTGGCGAGCATCACGTCAAGTCGGACAACAATCCCCATCAGACGAAGCTCCGGTTTTCATCATCAATCCGGGCCGCTTCGCCAAGCACCCAGGCAATCACGATAATCAGCGCGCCAAGAAAAAGCGTGCTGGCCTCGGCATTGCCAAGGCCAATGGACAGCATCCGTTCACCGGCCGGGCGGTGAAAGGTCGCCAATACCGATGTCACAGCCCCGGTCAGCGGTTTGGCCAGTGTTTGCACCAGAAGTGCGACGCCAAACAGTTTAAGATGACGGATCGTTTCAGGCTGGAAGATCGCGTTATGGGCAAAGGCCCCGAACATCTTGCGCAGGTGAAGCAGCCCATAGGCCATGATCAATGACGGGATCATCATCACCAGCATGGTGGCATATTTCTGCCACCCCGAAAGCGCGTGCAATTCCGCAAGGCTGACCGTCATCTGGCTGGTGCTGGCTTCGACCCATCCCGGCAGATACCAGACCATCGGAATGGCAAGAAATTGAAGAACGATCGCAACCGCACATCCCCAATAAAGCAGGGTACTGAGCCTGCGGACATTTTTAAGGGTATCGGGCTTCGCGGTATGCGACGTGGATGGGGTGGACATGGTGGGGCTCCTGTCAGGGGATGTTCACGAATCGATTTATATAATTCACGTAAAACATGAATAAATTATCGAAATGAGTCAATGTGAAATTGACTGGTCGCGGTGGGGTATCGGCGCAGGTCGCGGGTGTCGGGCTTGCGGTGTCGGGCGTTCCCTTGTGATTTTTTCAACCGGGCAGGGGCCGGGGAAATTGGAAATCGGCGGTGTCGTGGATCGTATCACGGTGTTTTGGTTCAGTTCCCCTTGCCTTGGATCGGCTGTCATGGAAAATAGGGGCATGTCAGAAAGCAAAACCAAATCCCCGATCGCCAAATCCCCGATCGTCAAGTCCCCGGTTGGCAAAGCCCCGGTCAGTAAGGCCATGACGTCGCCAACCGAAACAGATTGCCAGGAATGCGATACGGCAGCCCGTCTTGGTCTGAGTACCGAACAGGGCGAAGCCGTCACGCGCGATGCGTCACGTGCTGTGGGGACGAACCTGTCGCTGCCCCATATCGAGTCCGCGGCAAAGATCTTTGCGCTTTTGGGGGATGCCGGGCGGTTGCAGCTGGTTTTGCGGTGTATGGAACGCCCGCAGACGGTCAGTGAACTGGCCGATGCAACCAACATGTCGCAGTCGCTTTGCAGCCATCATTTGCGCCATTTGCGCGATCAGCGGATTCTGGCATCCGAGCGCCGCGGACGGCATATTTTCTATCAGATTGATGACGAACATATTTCGCGCGTGGTGCGCGATGTCTTTGCGCATGTGACGCACGACTGATCTGATTTTGTTTTAATTCAGCTGCTTGAAGGATGATTGCCGGGCGGGTGACTGGCCGGTCAGGCATGGCATTTCCCAACATTCAAATGCGTATTTGAATGTTCTTGACAGATGGATATATGAAGCATAGTTTGAATATAACATATGAATGAAAATTTGATTTTATGAGGTGATGAATGTCCTTCGTCGCAAAATGGGAAGACCTTCCGGCAATTGGTGACTGTGCGCAGTGCCGTGCATCATTGATTGATGTTCTTTCGCGGGCCATTCCGGGGCGTGGTATTTCCGGGGACGGGCAGGGCATATCAACATCATCACCGATCAGTGCCGATGAAGACGCCACCTTGCGGGATATTCTTGCCCGCCAGGCCGATGCCAAACGCCATTACCATTGGCAGGTGTCGGGCATGGATTGCGGATCCTGTGTTGCCAAGATCGAAACCGCCCTTGGCAAAATGGATGGCGTGTCCTGTGTCGATGTCTCGATGATGCGCGAAACCGTTACTCTTGGCCTTGATGATGATCGCCAATCTGATCGCGCTGCGGTTACTTCGTTACTGAACAAGCTTGGCTATCCGGCCCGCGAGAAAACGGCACCGGGCATGACGGGCGCCCAGCGCAATATATCCTGTTGTGCCGGTGATGCATGCGCGCAGGATGGCGCCCCCAATTCGACCAGTCACAGTCACGACGCGACCGCAAAAGTTGCGGATGTTGATACTGATGCCGGTACCGGTATCAAACAGCGGTTTGTACCCTGGTCGTCTGAAAATGATGAAATTGCCTTTGCGGCCATTTGTCTGGCGCTGGGCGGTCTGGTGGGGGTGATTATCCCGTCATTCGGGTCTTATGCCATGTCGGTTGCATCGGTTCTGGCGGCCGTGCCGGTGATGAAAAAGGCGATGCGACTGGCACAAAGCGGCGCGATTTTCTCGATCGAACTTCTGATGTCGGTTGCCGTCATCGGGGCGGTGGCGATTGGTGAGAGTCTTGAGGCCGGTATGGTCGTCCTGCTGTTTGCGATTGGCGAACGGCTTGAAGGTGTTGCGGCCGGTCGCGCACGAAGCGGGGTCAAGGCCCTGATGAAGCTGGCCCCCGAACAGGCGCGGCGCATAACCGGCGATGGCGTGCAGACCGTTTCACCGACGGAACTTGCATTGAACGACCTTGTTGAAGTTCGCCCCGGGGAACGGGTCCCGGCCGATGGTGTGGTTGCATCGGGGGCGGCTGATATTGATAACAGCCATCTGACGGGGGAATCTGTTCCGGTCTATTGCAAGGCGGGCGATGACGTCTTTGCTGGTGCGATTGTCACAGACAGCCCGGTGCGGATCACGGTTACCCGTGCGGCCGGACAGACCATGCTTGATCGCGTGATCGAGCTGGTCGAACAAAGCGAAAAGCACAAGGCACCGGTCGAACGGTTTGTGGCAAAATTTGCCCGTATCTATACACCGATCATCATGGCGCTTGCCGCCGCGACCGTTATCATCCCGCCGGTTCTGTTCGGGCAGGGCTGGGAAGAATGGATCTATCGCGGCTTGGCATTGCTTCTGATCGGCTGCCCCTGTGCACTGGTGATTTCAACACCGGCTGCTGTGACATCGGCCCTGGCACGCGCCACCAGTATCGGCCTTCTGGTTAAGGGCGGAGCCGGGTTGGAGCTGATCGGGGCGGTACGCACCATGGCGTTTGACAAGACCGGCACCCTGACCGAAGGAAGGCCGAAAGTTGCTGCGATCAAAACCACGGATGGCTATGGCGAAAACGGCCTTCTGACCATTGCCGCGGCCCTTGAAACCGTGACGTCCCATCCGTTGGCCCGTGCTGTTGTGGCGGCGGCGGAAAACCGGAACCTTGAATTGCCGGTGATCGAAGATGCCAAAACCATCGCCGGTGCCGGTGTCGAAGGCAAAATTGATGGTGTGACCTATCAGGTGGGTGCGGCCAACCGGCTTGGTATCACGCTGAATGGCGATATGGCGGGCTGGCTGACCGGACAGGAAGAAGACGGCAGCACAGCGGTTGTTATCCTTAAAAACGGGCAAATCATCGGTGCATTGGCACTGCGTGATGTGGCGCGCGCCGATGCGAAGGCCGCCCTTGCCGAACTTAACAGGCTTAACATTACCCCGGTGATGCTAACCGGCGATGCCACCCGTGTGGCCAAACGCATGGCAGCCGATCTTGGCATGGATTATCGCGCCGAACTGATGCCCGAAGACAAGCTTGATGCCCTGACGGCCCTTCGGGATGATCCGAAACGTTCCGGCCCGGTCGCCATGGTTGGCGATGGCATTAACGACGCACCCGCTCTTAAGGCAGCGGATGTCGGTATTGCCATTGGTGGCGGCACCGATATCGCGCTTGAGGCCGCCGATGCGGTCGCGGTCAAGGATCGCCTGGGCGATGTTGTCAATCTGGTCAAACTGTCGCGTGCGGCGCGCCGGGTGATCCGTGAAAACATCACGATTGCACTTGGCCTCAAGGCCGTCTTTCTGGTGACGTCGATCACCGGTTTGACCGGCTTGTGGCTGGCTGTTCTTGCCGATACAGGGGCAACGGTCCTTGTGACCATCAACAGCCTGCGTCTTCTGATCGCCCTGCGCACTGCGCGATAGGAAAAAGGTCCCGAAAAGAGAAAGCGGCGGTTATCGTTTCCCGCATCGATAACCACCGCTATTCCACCTTGAGAGGCCTACGGGGAGAGAGGACCCGTAGGTGAGAGACAAGCCGTTTTGGGGACAAATGCGAATGGGTTGCATTCGCGGGCTGTGTCGAGACCTGTTATAGGTGAGGGAAAAACATTGCGCAAGTGAAAATCGTTCTCATTTGCGTAAAATTTTTAGTTGATAATTGTCTTATTTAAATAGCCCGACCAAAATAGTCGGTTAATCCGCCGGTTTTCTGCGGTTTCTATGGGGCTAAAACGATAAAACCCGCAGCATTTGTGCGGGTTTTATCAACATTCATTCGGGATGCGTTTACGCTGTAATGCGTCGCAAATGGTTATCCCAATGCAGCGATTTATGAGAATCGTCGGGAAGTTCCACGCGTTTTCGGCGAATCGCATCAAGTCGCCAGCCATTACCAAGGCCACTGGTGCCGACGAATTCACCCGGGCGATCGGTTGCGGCAAGTCCGCATCCGTCCGGGGCCGCGATATGGGTCAGGAATCCATTGGTCTTTGCATCCCAGAATGTCACAAGCCCGCCGCGCGGGCACGAAATGCCAAATACCTGGCCCGATGCATCAAAGCGCACCGATCCGCAATATTGGCGCATGCGGTACTGGACATTGTCGGGGGCCTCGATCGGGCGGATTTCCTTGCCCGGTTGCCAGATGCCAACAAGCGGCACCTGATCATTGATCTCGCCCTGATACTGGAAACCGGCGGCAATGGTGCCATTGGCTGCGACATCGAGATGGCGGATGGAAAGCTGATGCCAGTCATGTTTCAGCGACGCCTGATGGATCAGTTTGCCGGTCCGTCGATCAATGATCGACAGATTGGGTTCCATCGAATCGATATTAAGGGCCGTGCGCCCGTCGAAATCCGGGTGGGTATGCAACCCGCCATTGGCAATCACCAGCTGTTCGCCGCCGGGCATCAGATGCAATTCATGCGGCCCGGTGCCAAAGCTGTCAAATTCCGCGACCCGGCGATAACCATCCTCGGCATCCCAGACCGACACAACACCGCGCGCATGATCAAAGTCATTCTCGGTGATATAAAGAAACCGCCCGTCATTGGAATAAATGGCATGTCCATAAAACCGGCGGTCTTCCGGACAATGCAGTTTGGCACGGACATCGCCGCTATGACGGTCAAGGATCAGCCCGTAAAGGCCGGGTCGGCGTTCAACGGCAGCGATATCAACATGATTGGGGCGAAGACCGATATCATGTCCGCGTCCCGGCAGGGCCTGTTCAAACAGGATCTTGCCCGATGCGTTGAACGCGCTGACATAATAATCATCGGCATCCCCGGCACTGGCCGAGATATAGACCGCGCGATCTTCGGGTGCTGGCGCGCCGGCCGCACGGGCGATATCAATCGGCAACAGGGTAAATGCCCCGCCAACCCCCATGAGTTTCAGAAACTCGCGACGTTGATGTCTCACTTTTTCCTCCGTATTCAGGCCCGGTCAGGGGTGCTCAATCGCCGTCAAGCGCATTGAACCCGCCGCCAAGCTGGGTATTGCCGCCAATATCGTTTTCTACAAGTGTGGTCAGAAAATCGATCTGGGATTTGAATTCCGCCAGCTTGTCATACCCGTCAGGCTGGGCCAGAAGGTCCTCGACCGAGGCTGGAAGACCATCAAGCGCGTCGACCACGGTTTGCCAGTTCAGTCGGAACGAACGATCCAGAAGGCTGCTGTCAATCAGGGCAGCCAGACCGGTTCCTTCGCTGCCGACATCGCCCCATTTGCCGTCATAGATCGCAAACAGACCGGTCAGGTTATGGGCGATGTTGCGAAGTGAGCGTTTTGATACTTCGCTTTCTGCGCGGCTGGCCTTGGCGTCCTGCTTGCTATCGCCAAGCGGTTTGCCAAGTTTCTGGGCCGATATGATCAGGATACCTTCATGCAGGGCGCGATAAAGGTCGGTCGCGGCAAATTTGGCGGTGGGGTAATCCATGCTGTCGGGGCCGGCTGTCGCCATGGCATCGGCAAATTCCGGCCATTCGTCGCGCAATTCCCCGGCAATCGTTTCAAGATTGGTGGCAATGGCAGCCCCGTACTGGCAAAGGTACACGCCGTCTTCGTCGCCGCTTGTCAGATGGGCGGTGTTTTTGGGATCAAACAGAACTTCTTCAAGTGCCGGGAACCCCTGAAGGGCGGCACTGGCTTCTGACAGCTGTTCGGGATCGGTATAGCCTGCCGGTTTGCTAAACAGCAATTTACGGAACTGGCGGGCGGCGGTGCCGTGCTTGTCTGGCCAATATTCGATATGCTGATCGCGGCCATTGGCAACCATCGGTCCCATGCGCCATGGCTGGATTTCCTGCCAGATATCCATTGCCTGATGGAAATCTTCCTGAACATCTTTCAGGTCATCGGCATCCGGATCGGCGCAGAAATCCGTGATCGACCTGCTGAGTTGCGCATTGGCTTTGTGAAAGTCATCAAGTTTCGGCGGCATGACTTCATTAAGAAGATGGTTCAGAACCGGCCGGTAATTTTCATCCGGGATATCGGCATGTGCGTTCGGGGCTGCAAAACCAATCGCAATTGCGGCGGTGGTTGAAAGAAGCATAAGACGCGAACATGATTTCAGGAGCATATGTCTTTTCCGAATATTCACTTGATCTGAAGGGCTTGGCGCCGGGGCAACCCTTGCCAGACTCAAAGTGACTTGAGAAATGCAAGCAGTTTCCTGCGCTCAGATGGTGGCAGCAATGTGACAGAATTGCGCGCAGCTTCGGCTTCGCCACCATGCCAAAGTACGGCTTCAAGAATGGTACGTGCCCGCCCGTCATGCAAGAATTGCGCGCGCGGATCAATCTGTTTTGCCCGTCCAATTCCCCAAAGCGGCGGAGTGCGCCATTCGCGTCCCGATGCCTGTGCTTCGGGTCGATGATCGGCAAGTCCTTCGCCCATGTCATGCAACAACAGATCGCTATAGGGCCAGATTACCTGTCCGGATTGCTCGGCCATGTCGGGGCGTTGGGGCAATTGATAGCGCGGCGTATGGCAGGATGCGCAACCGATTGAAGTGAAAATCTGTTGCCCGGCAATGACATCGGCGTCATGGGCATTCGGGCGCGCAGGCGGGGCGATGTTGCGCGTATAATACAAAACAAGGTCAGTGACCTGCGAATGCGCTTCGAGATTTTCGAATTCCGGGTCATTGCCATCCGGCGCGGTCAGGCAGTTTTTCTGTGTTTCGGTGCAATCGCCCGATCCGTTGGGATAAAGCGGGGTCGACAGACCGATATCAAACTGAAAGGCATTCTGGTTTTGCTGATCAAGTGTCGGCATCCCGGCCTTCCAGCCAAATCGACCGATTGCCAGCTTTCCGCTGGCAATATCCCAGACATGATTGACCCGGCCCGAAATGCCATCGCCGTCACGATCCTGGGGATCGGCCGCCGCCAGCAACACATCGTCGGGGATGGCTTCAAGCAGGCCAAGACCGATCATCGGCGGTGCCAGGCGCGGAGAAACCATCACATCGGGATGAAGCGGCCCATAGGCCAGTTCGGTCATCTGGTAATCGGGCTTTTGCAGGGTAACGACTTCACCCCCGGCCAGGCTGACATCTTGGGTCTGGTAGGTAACCTTTACCCGGCCTTCGGCCTTGATGCCCGGGATTGAAAAGTCCTGAAACTGTCCGCCATAAACCGGATCGGGAATGGTTGCGATCTTGCCATCCAGATGGTCGCGCAACTGATCGGCGGTTTGCGGCGGGATTGACAGGCGCAGCAACATCGAAGTCGCGCCGTCACCCGGGGCATTTTCATCAACCGGATGGCCGCGACCATTGCGGATATGGCATCCACTGCAAGCACGCGAATTAAACAGCGGTCCAAGCCCGTCGGCGGTTTTTGTCCGGGTCGGGGCGGTCACCCAAAGCCTTTGAAAAAGGGCCTCGCCAAGCTTGAAATCAAGCCGCTTTTCAAAGGTCATATTGGCCGAATAATGGGTGAAAACATTCCGGCCATCTGCGTTGGGCCATGTAGCGTCCCCGCCGGGCAGGGCCGATGCAGACAGATCGTCGGCACGGCCAGGGATCAACGGTGCCATCAAACTGGTCAGTACAAGACCGGATGACAGAATATAGCGCAGGGCAAAAGCGGGACGTTTCATGGCGGGTTCGGTTCTTGTCATTATTATAAAAAGCAAAACGGCGGGAGACACATCCCCCGCCGTTCAATGCCTTCAAGGCAGGTGCCGTAAAAAGGCTTAGTTGACTGCAGACGGATTGTCGAGGCTGTCGGAACCTTCGAACTCGATGCCGTCAATGCCGACAGCGGCAATGATCTGCTCGATCGACTTGGTCTGGTCAACCAGGGCATCCACAAAGGTCTGGACAACAGCGTTGCCTTCGTCATTGCCCATGGCAATCAGCTGGTCGAAATGTTCGCCGCCCTGTGCGCGGGTAACCATCGCCTTGCCGGCCAGAACCGACGTTGCAAGCTTGCCACGCAGTTCGGTATCAAGGGCTGCGTCTTTTGCCGCAACCAGATCGGAAAGCGACGGGCCTTCAACGACCGAACCGTCAACACGGGTGTAACGGCCAAGATAAACGTTCTGGATGCCCAGCGCGTCATAGTAGTGGCTGTTATGGGTGTTGTCGGAGAAGCAATCATGTTCTTCTTCCGGATCATGAAGCAGCAGGCCAAGCTTGGTGCGCTCGCCGCCCAGTTCGCCATAGGACAGCGAACCCATGCCGGTGACGATTGCGGTCAGACCCGGAACGCCATCACCTTCAAGAACGGTTTCGCGTGCTTCGCCGCCTTCGGCCCACTGTGCCGTGATCCATTCAAGGTCGGATACCAGAAGATCACCAGCCGCCTTGAGATACGCACCACGACGGTCGCAATTGCCGTTGGTGCATGCATCGCCAGCCGCATAGTCGGTCCATTCACGTGCACCCGCACCAGCACCCGTTCCATTCAGGTCCTGACCCCAAAGCAGGAATTCAATCGCGTGGTAGCCGGTGGCAACGTTGGATTCAACGTCGTCAATTTCATGCAGGCTTTCAAGCAAAGCAGCATCAATGGTCGATGCATCAATGGTTTCACCGGAAATCACCAGGGTCGGGTTGGCGACCACATTGGCGGTGTATGCCGGGTTTTCTTCGCTTTCTTCGCCATAAAGACCGGTTTCGACATAGTCGATCAGGCCTTCGTCAAGCGGCCATGCGTTAACTTTGCCTTCCCAGTCATCAACGATGGCATTGCCAAAGCGATATACTTCGGTCTGCTGATAAGGCGCGCGTGCTGCCAACCAGGCAGATTTCGCAGCACCAAAGGTCTCTGCCGACGGCTGTGCAATCAGTGCATCAATAGCAGCCTGAAGTTCTTTGGCAGTGATCAGTGAATCTTCGTAACCGGCATGCGCGATGTCGGCATAGGTCGTCAGAACGTCTTTGGCGCCCGGTGCGGCATATGCCTGCACACCAAGGGTCGACACCAATGCGGCCGTCCCGAGAATTTTTGCGATTTTCATAGGAGTTCCCATCTATCCCTGAAAGTGAGCCAAGGGCAATGCCCTGCGGATCAGAGCGGCAAAACATCTTGCGCAAATGAAGAAATTTGCTCCCCGATAGTCACCCTGATCCCTATGCTTCCGTTTAAGTGATACTGCTTGTGATAATGATTTTCAATTAGAGAATGGTTTTGTTGCCAAATTTTCACGTTTTTTGAATGTGGTAACCGCAATTTGATCTGTTCATCGGCGCAATTAAGGTCATTATCACTATAGTGTTCTGACCATGACCAACCGTCCCGCCAGGAGAGGACCTGATGAGCAATCAGATGTCGGATGAAAAGCCGGATGAAAAGAAAGTCAAACTTTGGGACTTCCCGGTACGCCTGTTTCACTGGTCGCTGGTTGCGGCCATTGTCACGGCATGGTGGACCAACCGGGAACTGATGATCGATATTCACGCCATTGCCGGTTACACCGTATTGGCCCTTGTGCTGTTTCGCATCATCTGGGGCTTTGTCGGCAGTTCGAACGCGCGCTTTGCATCCTTTATCAAAGGCCCGAAAAAGGTCATTGGCTATGCGCTGCGGATCCCCCGGGGATCAATGGCGGACCTGACCTATGCCGGGCATAATCCGGCGGGCGGCTGGATGGTGATGGTGTTGCTGGTTCTTGTCGCGGTGCAGGCGGTAAGTGGCCTGTTTGCCAGCGAAGATACCTTCCTGTTCTTTGATGGTCCGCTTGTTGCCCATGTCAGTTCCGATCTTGCCAGCACGATGAACTGGATCCATCACACCAACATCAATCTGATCTATGCGATGGTCGGGCTGCATGTTTTTGCAGCCCTGTTTTATCTTGTGGTCAAACGCGAAAATCTGATCGGTGCAATGATTACCGGTGCCCGGACGGTCCCGGCCGAACTTGCGGCCCGCTTTGCGCAGATCCGCTTTGCCTCCTCGATTGCCGGGATTGCCATTCTCGCAGTTTGCGCTGTCATTGTCTGGGCGATGGTGACGGTCGCGCGCGGATAGTCGCGTGCGGATAAACGGCCGGCGGATCATCATCTGATCCGCCGTGCCAATGGGAAAATGCCCCCGGCCTGAATTTTCCGGTGTGCTGCGCTGACAGCATGGGGGGTGAAAACCGGACCGGGGGCGCCCATCCAGGGGTAGGGACGGGCCAGTGTTTGCAATTTCGTTGGTTAGCTTATTTCGACCGATAGGTCTCGTGACAGCCTTTGCACGACTTGCCAAGATTGCCCATCGCAGCCCCCATGGCCGATTTGTCACCGGCTGCGGCGGCCATTGCCAATGCTGCTTCTTTCAGTTCCGGGAACCGTCCGGCAAAGTCATCCCAGTCCGACCAGGCTTTGTCGGTTGCCGTGGTTTTGACGGTTGCATCCATTGTTTTGGGTTCAAAAGCTGCCGGGGCGGCGTCTGCGGCAAAGGCGATGCCATTTGCCAGATTGCGCAATACCGGATCAGGAAGGTTGCAGTCTCCCTTAAGGTAACAGCCAAGGGTCCCCATTGCCCCGCCGATACCATCCATCAGCATCTGGCGGTTCTGAACCGTGGCATTGTCCATTGTCTCGTCGGCAAAGGCGTTGATCGGCATCATGCTGCCTGCGGCAATCATGGCGCTGAACAGTCCTGCAGTCACAAGGTGCTTCATGGCTTCTCTCTGTTGTATTTTGCGGGGTCTCTCTGATCGCCAAGCGGGCGTTTGATTCTTATCTGTATAAGAAGCATCTTGTTGCTTCCTGCCCGTCGCTCGGATTAGGGTCAGGACCGATTGTCCCAGTTGCGCCCCGAAAACCGGAATCACAAGCGCGTGAGTAGATCAGTTTTTTCGTATCTCGCGTCAAAGGAACTGCCCCGTTATGTCGTCTGCCACCCCGCAAACTGTTTCGAATTCTGATGACCAAGCCATTCGCGAAGGACGCGCGCGTGCCCGCAACCTGATCCGTGAATGGGATCTGAGGCATGCCTATATCAACGGTCTTTGGCAGGATGCTGACAGCCGCGAGACTCTTGATGTGATTGATCCGGCCCGCGGGGATGTGATCGGTGCCGTTCCGTTCATGCGCACATCCGAGGCAAGGCGCGCGATTGATGCCGCCCATGATGCCTTTGCCGGCTGGTCCCGCACACTGGCAAAAGACCGTGCCGCCATCCTGCGGCGCTGGCGCGATCTGCTTGAAACCCATCAGGAAGATCTGGCGGCATTGATCACCCTTGAACAGGGCAAGCCCTATGATCAGGCCTTGCGCGAAGTCATCGGGGCGATTGCCTATGCCGAATGGTACGGCGAAGAAGCCAAGCGCGCCTATGGTCAGACCATGCCCGCCACCCAGCGCGATCGTCGCGTTGTCGTGCAAAAACACCCGGTGGGGGTCGTTGCGGCAATCACGCCCTGGAACTTCCCGCTGACCATGGTGGTGCGCAAATGCGCCCCGGCATTGGCGGCGGGCTGTACGGTTGTTGTCAAACCGGCCGAAGATACGCCGCTTTCGGCGCTGGCCGCGGCTAAGCTTGCCGAACAGGCCGGGTTCCCGGCCGGTGTGTTCAATGTGGTTACCGGTCTGCCCCAGCCGATCGGCGAGGCCCTGACGGGGGATGAACGCGTTCGCATGCTGTCCTTTACCGGCTCGACCGAGGTCGGCAAACGGTTGATGGCGCAATGCGCACCGACTGTGAAAAAGCTGTCGCTTGAGCTGGGTGGCAATGCGCCCTTCATCGTGATGGATGATGCCGATCTTGATGCGGCTGTTGCCGGGGCGATGATTTCCAAGTTCCGCAACAGCGGTCAGACCTGCGTCTGTGCCAACCGCATTTTTGTTCAGGACGGGGTCTATGACGCGTTTGTCGAAAAATTCATTGCCGCAAGCAATGCCCAGACCATCGGCAACGGCTTTGTTCCGGGGACCGAAATCGGTCCGCTGATCAATCGGCAGGCGGTGGCAAAGGTCGAACGTCTTGTTGAAAATGCGCGCAAGGCCGGTGCCACGCTGGTCTATGGGGCCGAACGGCCCAAGGACGGACATTTTGTCCGCCCGCTGGTCATGACCGATGTGCCCCATGATGCCGACTGCTTTAACGAGGAACTGTTTGCCCCGGTGGCACCGGTTTATCGTTTCGCGACCGAGGATGAGGTAATTGAACTTGCCAACCGGGTGCGCACCGGTCTGTCATCCTATCTGTATAGTCGCGATATCGGCCGTATTCAGCGGATTGCCGACAATCTGGAAACCGGTGTGGTCGGGATCAATGACGGCACCACCAGCCACGAAGGCGCACCGTTTGGCGGTGTGAAGGAAAGCGGGCAGGGGCGCGAAGGTGGTCATTGGGGGCTTGAGGAATATCTTGAACCCAAATACCTCAATTACGCGATTGGCGGGCAGTAACGGCCCCCGTTCGAGCCGGTTCAGTCATGGGACTGAACCGGGAAAGGGGATGCGGTCAAATGCGGTTCCGGCCGGTTGAAATGGGCGGATCGCAAAACGATCATTCTACTTATTGCTCTTGTCGTTCTGCGATCCTGACAAAGCTATGCAAAATTGATGAGTCGGATTCCGCGGAAAAACCGGTTTGAATTTGCCGTGTTTGGCAAAAATCCATGCAGTGCAAAGCATCAATCATGGCTGTTTTTTCTGCGGCAATGGGGTTAATCGACGGGCTGCGATACCTCGAACCCCTTTATATTAGTGGAATGCGCGGGCGTCGGGCCGGTCGGTGTCGCAGAAAATCCAGCAAAACGAGCATGTTATTTGTCATGATACGATCATGCGTTTTGCGCATGATAAGATTATGGCGGAAATGTTTCACGATATGCGCTGTGTGCATGGGTGGAGTGAGAAAACTCTTCTCGTGGGAATACAAAAACAGGCGTAAACCCGTTTTCAGAGAACACAACGCAAAACCCAGACGCGACAAGCGCGGGATGCTTTTGAAAGGAAACGGACATGAAAATGTATCGTGATTATGACCTGGTTGCCCTGCAGCGCGAAGCAGAACGTCTCCGTGCTGTTGCAATGCGCAACATGTTTGCTGCTCTGGTTCGCAAAGTTGGCGCACTGTTCGGTGCCAACCGCAAGCCGCACGGTGGCGTACCGGCTGGCGCATAATATCGCCAGTACCAAGAATTCCGGTGCTGACATGATCAGCACCCTTAAAAACACCTCCGCAATCCTCCCTTGCGGGGGTGTTTTTGTTTGTATGCTTCACCTTGGCCCGGCAGACGGTTATTAAGGGGGATTGCTGTCCCATTCCCGATCCCGGAAAGTTGGTTTTATGAAGCTCGCCCATTACGCCTTTGGTGAAGAAAATCGCGACAACGGTACGATTGTCATTGTCCATGGTCTGTTTGGTCAGGCCCGGAACTGGACTGCGATTGCCCGTCGGCTGGCGGAAAAATACCATGTGGTCACGGCGGATTTGCGCAATCACGGCCGGTCGGGCTGGGATATGGATATGACCTATGGCGCGATGGCGGCCGATCTTGCCGAACTGATCGGGTCCGTTTCCGATAAACCGGTTCATCTTGTCGGGCATTCGATGGGGGGCAAGGCATCAATGGTGCTGGCATTGTCGGCCAATGCCGGACTGGTTGCTGATCTGGTGATCGTTGATATCGCGCCGGTGGCCTATGATCATGACTATACCGGTTATATCACTGCGATGCGCGGGGTCGATTTCGATAAGGTCACCCGCCGCGCCGAAGTTGAAGATGCGCTGTCATCCGGGGTTTCGGAAAAAGGCGTGCGTCAGTTCCTGGCCCAGAATGTCACAACGGACAAGGACAGCGGCAAAATGTCCTGGCAGGTCAATATTGACGCCATGGCGGCCCATCTTGATGACATTACCGGCTGGCCGCAATCGGATGTCAGCGGATCCTATGACGGGGATGTTCTGTTTATTTCCGGGGCAAATTCGCATTATGTCGATTCCCGTGATCGCGACCACATCAAATCACTGTTTCCCAAGGCGGCCTTTACCAGCATCAAGGGTGCCGGGCACTGGGTACATGCCGAAAAGCCCGAAGCCGTATTGCTGACCTTGTCTGCATTTCTCAAACGCTGAACAAAGGCGGGTGTCCAATGGTCGATCTTCCAAAAGGCTGGTCCATTCCCGATCTTGCCAATATCCGCATAGACGATATCGAATGCCTGTCTGACAACTGGTATCACCTTTATCGTGTCAGTTTTGATCTGAAACGGTCGGACAGATCATGGCAACATCAAACCCGCGAGGCCTATGAACGCGGAAACGGGGCGGGCATTCTGCTTTATAACCGGGCCGACCGGACGGTGATCCTGACCCGGCAGTTCCGCCTGCCATCCTTTGTCAATGGCAACCCCGATGGCATGCTGATCGAAGTGCCTGCCGGTCTGCTTGATGATCGTGATCCGGCAGCAGCCGTGATTGCCGAGGTCGAGGAAGAAACAGGCTATCGCATTGGCAAACCGCAAAAGGTCTTTGATCTTTTCATGAGCCCGGGCTCGGTCACGGAACGGCTGCATCTTTTTGTCGCCGAAGTCCGCCGTGATCACCGCGAAGGCGATGGCGGTGGCCTGCACGAAGAAGGCGAGGATATTCACGTTCTTGAAATCGCCTTTGACGATATCGCATCAATGATAAGCGATGGCCGCATTCGCGATGCCAAAACAATCATCCTGCTCCAGCACGGGTTACTGACCGGCCTGTTTGACTAACCGGTTTGTTTTTGACAGAGCGGCGCCTTTACCAAGGCAATTCCTGGCCGTCATAGGCAAAGAACCCGCCGGATTGTCGGGGTGTCAGGCCGTCAATCACCGCAAGCATCCTGGCTGTGGCCTGTTCGGGGTTTTGCACATCAAGGCCCGATTTGGCAAACGGCCCGGAAAGGCCGGTATCGACCGTTCCCGGATGCAGGGAAACGCAAATGGCATCGGGCTTGTTGCGGGCAAGTTCAATCGATGCCGTTTTGACCAGCTGGTTCAATGCCGCCTTGGCGGCGCGATATCCGTACCATCCCCCCATCCGGTTATCACCGATACTGCCGACCTTGGCCGACAGGGTCGCAAAGACGGCCTTGCCCTTGCGCGGGAGCAACGGACAAAAATGCTTCATCAGCAATGCCGGGCCAATCGCATTGATCCGGAACTGTTTGGTCATATAGGTCGCGTCAATCTGACGCAGGGACTTTTCCGGCTGAAAGCTTTCATCATGCAGATAACCGGTCGCGTCAATGATCAGGGCAATGTCACATCCATGTGCATCGGCCTGCATGCGGGCATCACGCGCACAGGCGTCGATGCTTTCGGAGATGTCGAAATCAAGTGACGGACGGGTTTTGCGTCCATAGGTCAGCACCTTGGCAAAATGCCCTGATGAGTGCAGACGGGTTGCAAAGGCGGCACCAATGCCGCCGGTTGCACCAATAACAATCGCGATCTGACCGGTCGGGATGCTTTTGAAGTGCGGTGTTTCAATGCCTGACATCTGCGTCCCCTGGATTGTGCTTTGCGTGGGTGATTGCGTGATGTTTTACGGCGGTGAAGGCCGTGCAGTTCAGGATTGATGAGTGTCGGGGGTGGCAAAACCAAAAAGCCGCCGGCACGGGGCTGGCGGCTTTGGCAATGTTTCGGTCGGGTCCGATTATTCGGCGGCGTTGATGCGCGCGATATTCGGGGCGCTGCGGGCGCCTTTGCCTTCGTGATCGTGGCGGCGGATGAAATCCTTGATCCGCGGGCTGATCTGTTCGCGCCAGCGACGGCCGTTAAACACGCCGTAATGGCCAACACCCTGTTGCAGATGATGCATGCGCATATTGTCGGGCAGGTTGCTGCACAGCTTGTGCGCAGCCCGGGTCTGACCCATGCCGGTAATATCATCGCGTTCGCCTTCGACCGTCAAAAGGGCGGTCTTGGTGATTGCGGACGGATCAACCGGCACACCCTGCCAGCGCATGGTGCCTTCGGGCAGGCTGTGTTCATGGAACACGACCTTAAGGGTCTGAAGATAAAACTCGGCCGTCATGTCCATGACCGCCAGATATTCCTGATAGAAGGATCGCTTGGCTTCGGCACTTTCGCCGTCACCTTCGACCAGATGCAGGAACATGTCATGATGGGCCGACACATGGCGGTCCCAGTTCATGCTCATGAACCCGGCAAGCTGCATGAAGCCCGGATAAACCCGGCGCATCACACCGGCATGGGGCAGGGGCACATGCGACAGGACATGGCGTTCAAACCAGTCAAGGCTGTGCTGTTTTGCGAAATTGTTGACCTCGGTCGGGTTTTCACGCGTATCGATCGGGCCGCCCATCAGGGTCATCGAGGCCGGCTGGCATTTCTCGTTGCCGGCTGCCATCAGGGATGCGGCGGCAACCACCGGCACGGATGGCTGACACACAGCAATCATGTGGGTGTTGGGGCCAAGCTTGCGCAGGAACCGCATCAGGTAATCAATATAGCTATCAAGGTCGAAATGCCCCTGATGAACCGGGACGGTGCGCGCATCAATCCAGTCGGTGATGTAAACATCGTGATCGGGCAGCAATGCCTCGACCGTGCCGCGCAGAAGCGTTGAAAAATGCCCCGACAGCGGTGCGACAAGCAGCACACGCGGATCATCGGGCTGGGTTTTCAAGTGATCGGTTTCGCGCTTGAAATGCAACAGATCACAAAAGGCCTCGCTATGAACGATTTCTTCGGTGATCGGCACGGTTTCGCCGTCAATGGTCGTGGTTTCAAGCCCGAATTCCGGTTTGCCGTAACGGTGGGTGAAATGGGTGAACACGTCACATGCGGCCGCTGCTGCCCGACCCTGATGGGTATAGGACAGCGGATTGGCCGGATTGCGCAGCCACTTTTTGCTGGCATCCGCAGCCATGCGAAGCGGGCTTATTGTGGCGTGCTGTAATTCATAAAGGTGATACAGCATTTACTCTCACTCCCGGGTGACCGGCCTTTGGGCCTGTATCACCAACTGGTTACGGCATTTCATCCTGTTTATGGTCGTATGGGCGTCTGGCTGTGCGATACGACTTGGTATTCGGGTTCTGATCCGGGCTCGGGATTGATGCCGTTTTGATCCACAACCATCGGGTCGTGAAGATATGATCAGAAATCCTGTTGTTGCGTCAAAGCCTACGACAGTTCAGCTTACTTGCAATAGCCATAAAGTATGATGAAATTCCAAATTATCGTTTTCTTTGTTGATTCAAACGAAATTTTGCCAGCCTGTCGAGTGAAATTTTGCAACGCAGCGTAAACTGTTGCAATGCAATAAGTGTTTTAAGCCTGAAATGATTGCCCTCCGCTGGGCGGGCCGCAAAAACGATCAGAAAAGCAGACTCGCCCAAAATCGGGTGCGCCATCCTTTGGCACAATGTGCGACGGTTGGTTGATCCTGCTTTACGTATAAAGAAAAGGCGCTGCTATCGGGGAATAGCAGCGCCAAGTCGTGCGGAGTATATTTTCAGTCGCCATAAGGCCCAAAAGGGAAGTCGGGCATTGGGGAAGCTCTGGCCGACAGGCGGGACAGGGTATGGGTGCGGGGTTGCCTGCCGGCCAGATGCCCGTGATGGACAAAACCAATGGTGGCTTAAAGTCCGGGCCTCACAGATTTCAATTCGAATTCACAAGAAACGTTGCGGAACGTTTCAGACAAGACCACGAAGGCTTTGTGCCATGCCCAGGGCGATCACAAACAGGAAGAAACCTGTACTGCCGACAATCGCAACAGTGCTGCAAAGCTCGTTCAGGCGGGTCGGGTTTTCGATCAGTTTGTGCATGGTATGTCCTCCTCGATCTGTCTGAAGAAACCATACTGTTCTGATTTTGTTCTCGCAAGAACAAAATTGGAACAAAATCCGGAGCATTTAATTAAGTCATTGTTTTTAAATAAATATATGGTGTTCCCGGATGTTCTCATTTTGATCGGCAAATGAGAACATCCGACATTATTTCAGGCCGTCAGGTAGAATGAAAGCCGCAGAAAACGGTGCTTTTGCGCGAGTCTTTATATTCCGGACCGATGATGGGCGATTGGGGGCGGTTGCGGTTTTACCGATCAGCGCGCTAATCGGGGATGGCGGGCGGGTTGGGACAGGCGGGGAATGGCGGGGCAAAGCGTCATGAAAGTTTGCATTTCATCCCGGCCGGATCTGGTTGACACTGGTTTGACAAGACATTGTCCGGAACCGGTCAATGTGGTCAAAATCAATTTGTTGCACGATATTCTGACTGGCCTAAAATGGGGGCCAACCCGGTGGTTGTTGAAGCCGTTTCGCAACAAATTGTTACGGTTAAACCGGATTCCGGTAAAACGGTCCATTTCGCGCTTGATCGCAGTGGTCTTACCCCCTGAGATCGTGTAACAGTGCGCTTTGCGACCGGTCTGGCGCAGCACTGTTGATCAGGACACAGCATTGCTGTTTGAATCGGTACAATTGGTCAGATAACAGAATACTGCCATGACCAAATCCCGCTGGCAGGTGTTCAAAATCGCAGAAATGCGTGTTGTCTGGTCATGATAAACAAGCCGGCTTTGAACCATTTGGGCACCCGTCAGAATGGTTTTGCCAGCAAATGCACAAGCACCATCGGGAATGCCGATGGTGTTATCACGGTAAAAATGCCGTGTTCCCGTCGCCTGCCAGGATCGACTGATCCGGGGTCCCACCTTGGCGACAGGAAGGAAACGTTGGAAGGCTAAGGGCAGAATGAAACAAAGGCTTAAGCATCGTATCGCTGATATCGTGATTTTCGGTGGGACCGGAGATTTGGCGTTACGGAAACTGTTCCCCGCACTCTATGAAATGGAACGTACCGGGCGTTTCGACGATGAAACCCGCATCTTTGGCGCTTCGCGCAGCGAACATAGCGACGAGGAATTCCGCTCCAAGCTGGAAGAAGCCGGGCAAAAATTCATCCCCAAGGGCGAATTTGACGCCGAAATCTGGAAAAAATTCGCAAGCCGCATCGCTTATGTGCAGGTTTCCGCCGGCGACGAGGCCGGCTTCAAAGTCCTGTATGAAAAGCTTTCCGATCAGCCTGATCGTGATCGCGTCTATTATTTCTCGACCAGTCCGTCCCTGTTTGCCGACATGGCCTTTAACCTCAAAAAGGTCGGGCTGGTAACGCCCAATTCCCGTGTTGTGCTTGAAAAGCCGCTGGGCCACGATCTTGAAAGCTGCCGTGAAATCAACGGCCAGATCGGCGAAGTGTTCGAGGAAAACCAGATTTTCCGTATCGACCACTATCTTGGCAAGGAAACGGTGCAGAACCTTATGATCCTGCGCTTTGCCAATGCGATGTTCGAACCGCTCTGGAACAGTGCGCATATCGATCACGTACAGATCACGGTCGGCGAGGAAGTCGGGGTCGAAGGGCGCTGGTCCTATTATGATGATGCCGGTGCGATGCGCGATATGGTTCAGAACCATATGTTGCAGTTGCTGTGCCTCGTCGCCATGGAACCGCCCTATGTTCTTGATCAGGACGCGGTGCGTGACGAGAAGGTAAAAGTTCTTAAGGCGCTGCAACCGATCAATGACAGCAATATCGACAGTTCCACCGTACGCGGCCAGTACCGCAAGGGCGCGGTGGGCGGCAAGGAAGTGCCGGGCTACCTTGAAGAAGAAGGTGCCAATGTCGACAGCACGACCGAAACCTTTGTTGCCATCCGGGCCGAGTTGAACAACTGGCGCTGGGCGGGGGTTCCGTTCTATCTGCGCACGGGCAAACGGTTGCCCAAACGTCATTCGGAAATCGTGATCCAGTTCCGCGACGTCCCGCATCAGATTTTCCCGCTGGCCAAATCCATGACCAACTATCAGGCCAACAAGCTGGTTCTGCGGTTGCAGCCTGATGACGGCATTCATCTGGTTCTGAACAACAAGAACCCGGGGCCGGGGCTTGTCCGTTTGCGTCCGACCGCCCTGAACCTGTCCTTTGCCGAGGCATTCGGGGGCCGTAGTCCCGACGCCTATGAACGTCTTTTGCTTGATGCGATTGATGGCAATAACACGCTGTTCGTGCGTCGCGATGAACAGGATATTGCATGGCAATGGGTCGATGCGATCCAGGAAGCCTGGAAAAACAATCATATCACGCCCAAAGGCTACACTTCTGGAACGTGGGGCCCGTCTGCGGCCATTGCGCTGATTGAACGTGATGGACGGACCTGGAACGAAGAAGCCGGGTTCTAGGATGGTGCGGCCCTGGCCAAAATGCCGGGGCACCACATATTCAGCATGACCCCAATTCGGGAAGAAAACATGATTAACGAACGCATTTTCAAAAGCGGCGATGACATGCTCGCGGCATTGGTCAAGGAAACCGTCGAACGACTGGAATTTGCCATCGCGACCCGCGGCCATGCCAGCATTGCTGTTGCAGGTGGCCGGTTTCCCAAACCGCTTTTCCAGACCCTGTCGACCGTCCGTCTGGACTGGTCAAAGGTAACTGTCACCCTTGGCGATGATCGCTGGGTCGGGCTTGATGATGATCAGTCCAATGAAAAGCTGGTGCGCGACAATCTGTTCATCAACGAAGCACAGAATGCCCGCTTTGTGTCGCTTAAAACATCCGATAGCAGCCCCGAAGACGCGGTTGCCACCGTCAGTGCGCGTTTGCGAACCGAACTGCACTGGCCGCTTGATATTGTCTTTTTGGGGATGGGGGATGACGGCCATACCGCATCACTTTTCCCGTCCTCAACCCCCGAAGCCCTGCGTAAAGGGCTTTATCCCGAACATGGCGAGGTCGTCGCCGCTGCACGCCCGACCGTATCCCCGGTCCCGCGCATCAGCATGACGTTACCTGCCATTCTCAACGCCCGGTATATTGGGATCCATATTACCGGACAATCCAAATGGTCGACCTTTGAAACCGCGAAAAACGGCACCGATATTGAAGAAATGCCGGTTCGCGCAATTTTGCAGCAGACTGACGTCCCCGTCGATCTGTGGTGGAGCGCCGAGAACCCGAAAGGCTGAGCCCCATGAAACGTGAAATAGAACAGATTACAAAACGCATTATCGAGCGTTCAAAACCAACCCGCGAAGCCTATCTTGCCAAGATCGAGGCTGCTGCGTCTGATCGTCCGCATCGCTCTTCCCTGTCCTGTGGCAACCTTGCCCATGCATCGGCGGGCTGTGGTGCAGCTGAAAAGGCCCGCATCAACGGGGACGAGGGCGCAAACCTTGGCATCGTTACATCCTATAACGATATGCTTTCGGCCCATCAGCCGCTTGGCGTCTATCCCGACCTGATCAAAAAGGCCGTGTTCGAAGCCGGGGCAACCGCACAGGTTGCCGGTGGTGTGCCTGCCATGTGTGATGGCGTGACCCAGGGCCGCCCGGGCATGGAGCTCAGCCTGTTCTCGCGCGATGTCATCGCGATGTCGACGGCGGTTTCGCTGTCGCATGATGTGTTTGACGGTGCGCTTTATCTTGGTGTTTGTGACAAGATCGTTCCCGGTCTTGTGATGGGGGCACTTTCCTATGGTCATATCCCGGCGGTGTTTGTCCCGGCCGGTCCGATGCCATCGGGATTGCCCAACAATGAAAAGGCCCGCATTCGTCAGCTTTATGCCCAGGGCAAGGTTGGCCGCAAGGAACTGCTGGAAGCCGAAACCGCGTCCTATCACAGCCCGGGTACCTGTACTTTCTATGGGACCGCGAACTCCAACCAGATGCTGATGGAAGTCATGGGGCTGCATCTTCCCGGTGCGGCGTTTGTCAATCCGAATACCGAACTGCGTGATGCCCTGACCGAAGAAGCCGCGCGCCGCGCGCTTGCCATCACCAAGCTTGGCAATGACTATCGCCCGATTGGCAAAATCCTTGATGAAAAGGCCTTTGTGAACGGCATCGTCGGTCTTTTGGCGACCGGCGGTTCGACCAACCATACCCTGCATCTTCCGGCGATGGCACGTGCCGCCGGGATCGAACTGCGCTGGGATGACTTTGACGAACTGTCGCGTGTCGTGCCGTTGCTGTGCCGTGTTTATCCGAACGGTCAGGCCGATGTGAACCATTTCCACGCTGCTGGCGGCATGGGCTTTGTCATTTCCGATCTTCTGAAGAACGGTATCCTGCATCCGGATCTGGAAACCATCCATACCGGGGGCATGGCGGCCTATGGCACCGAGCCGTATCTTGATAACGGCAAGCTTGCCTGGCGTGATGCGCCGGCCAACAGCCATGATGAAGAAATCCTGCGCCCGACCGAAAAGGCATTCAGTGCCGATGGCGGTCTGCGTATGCTGTCGGGCAATCTTGGCCGTGCGGTGATCAAGGTTTCGGCGGTCAAGCCGGAAAACCGCGTGATCGAAGCCCCGGCAGCGGTGTTTACATCGCAAGAAGCCATGATGGATGCCTTCAAGGAAGGCAAACTGCATCGTGACGTTGTTTGTGTTGTGCGCTTCCAGGGTCCGAAAGCCAACGGCATGCCGGAACTGCATAAACTGACCCCGCCGCTGGGCGTGCTTCAGGATCTTGGTTACAAGGTTGCCCTTGTTACCGATGGCCGCATGTCGGGTGCATCGGGCAAGGTTCCCGCTGCGATCCACGTCACGCCGGAAGGCATGATGAACGGCCCGATTGCCAAGGTCAAAGACGGCGATATCGTTCGTCTGGATGCCGAAACCGGCGAATTGATCCTGAATGTCTCTGATGCCGAACTGGCCAAACGCGACTTTGCGACCTTTGACAACAAGGCCGAACATCAGGACGGCTTTGGCCGTGAAATGTTTGGCGTGTTCCGTGAACATGTTGGTCTGGCAGAATTGGGTGCCAGTGCTGCCTTCCCGGGGGAGGCAGAAGTCGCGTAATGCAGCTGGTTGGTGATATTGGCGGGACCAATGCCCGCTTTGCCTGGCTTGACGATGCCGGCAATCCCCATACGCCGATGACATTGCCGGTGCGCGAATATGCGACCATCGGCGATGCCATGCGGGACTTTATGGTCAGGACCGACTGTTCGGACTTGCGTGAATTCGCGGTGGCCGTGGCATGTCCGGCCATGGCCGATACCATCAAGTTCACCAATAATCCGTGGGTATTCTCCAAGGAGGCGCTAAAGGCCGAGTTCAATCTTGACCGTCTTGTCGTGGTCAATGATTTCACCGGTCTTGCCATGTCGGTGCCCTATCTTGGTCCGGAAGACCTGATTACGCTGTTTGACGGGCCGGGCCGTCCGGGGCTGCCATTGGCGGTGATCGGGGCGGGCACCGGTTTGGGTGTTTCGGGTCTGTTGCCCCACGAAGGTCACTGGTTGCCGATCCAGGGCGAAGGCGGGCATGTGTCCCTGCCTGCGGTGGATGATCTTGATTACGAAATCGTCAAATTCCTGACCGGCGAACTGGGCCGCGTTTCGGCCGAGCGCATCCTGTCAGGCATGGGGATTGAAAACCTGTATCGGGCGCTGGCAGCGATTGACGGTATTGCGGTAACCCCCAAAACAGCAGCCGAAGTTGTCGATGGCGCACTTAAGGACGGGGATGCCCTGTGTCTTAAGGTGCTTGAACGCTTCTGCCTGTTTATGGGCGGGGTTGCCGGTGATCTTGTCCTGACGCTCGGCGCCTTTGACGGGGTCTTTATTGGTGGCGGCATTGGCCCGCGTATTGCCGATTACATGAAACAAAGCGGCCTGAAAGAGCGCATGATCGCCAAGGGCCGCTTCCGTGATTTGATGAATGATGTGCCGGTACGCCTGATGACGGCGAAATACCCGGCCCTGATTGGCTGTGCCAAGATTTTGACGGCCTGATCAGGAAACAGGAGGAATATTTATGAGCCTTTCATCGCGTGAAATTCTGTCCAAAGCCCCGGTTGTGCCGGTTCTGGTGATTGAAGACGCCAACGACGCCGTTCCTTTGGCCAAGGCACTGGTTGCCGGTGGTTTGCCGGTGCTTGAAATTACCCTGCGGTCCGATGCCGCCGAAGAAAGCATCAAGCGCATCATCGCCGAAGTCCCCGACGCCATCACCGGTGCGGGTACCGTGATCAATGCCAAGCAGATGGAACGTATGGCCGAAATCGGCTGTGCCTTTGCCGTGTCGCCGGGCCATAGTGAAGGCTTGCTCAAGGCAGCAGCCGATACCGGATGCCCGTTGCTTCCGGGGGCTGGTACGCCGTCTGAAATCATGAACCTGCTTGATCATGGCTATGATACGTTGAAATTCTTCCCGGCCGAACAGCAGGGCGGTGTTTCGATGCTTAAGGCAATTTCGGGTCCGCTGCCCCAGGTCAAATTCTGCCCGACGGGTGGGGTTTCGCTTAATAATCTCGCGGATTATTTGGCGTTGCCTAATATTATCACGGTCGGCGGGTCCTGGGTGGCCCCCAAGGATGCGGTCAAGGCCGGTGACTGGGACCGGATTACCAAGCTGGCCCAGGAAGCAACCGACCGGGTCAACGCCCTTCGCGGCTGACGATAATCAAATCATCATACAAATAAAAAAGGGACCCGTTCGGGTCCCTTTTTGCGTTTGCGGGGCAAACATTTTGCGGGTGGTGGGCGCGCGGGGGCTAGCGGCTTTGCGGTCTGTTCCGGTTCGGGAACGGACGATCGGTGATCCGTTCGACATACCAGCGTTCGCCATCAAATTTCCGTTGCAGACCGACATCTTCAAGTTGCGCGTCGCTAAGCGTACTGAGCACTTCGCGCTGGTTCTTGCGTTTGCGGGCTTCGATCGAATAATTGACGATCCTGTCGATCAGGGCGCCAAACGGCATGCGTTTGGCAAAGGGATCGCTCGCGACATCGAATGGTTTTTGGGTCGAAATCTGGTGCGCCATATCGGCCTCCTGATATCTCTGGTTGAGTTGTCTTGTTGATGGTTTGATCGTCCCATATGCAAAATAAAACAGGAATTCGGTTGTTTCGCAGAGTTAATGTGCAAAAATAACCAGAATGATTTGGATTGCGACCGACAGGGTGCAGGGATGAACTGGAACGACTTACGCTATTTTCTTGTTCTGGCCGAGGAAGGCAGCCTTTCCGGGGCGGCCAGACGGCTGCGCAAGGAGCACACAACTGTTGCGCGCCGCATCGAATCCCTTGAAAGCGATGTCGGGACCAAGCTGTTTGATCGTCTGCCGCGCGGCTGGCAATTGACCACGGCGGGGCAGAACCTTGTGCCGGTTGCCGAACGGGTCGAACAGGAAGCACTGAGTTTCGAACGTCAGGCCAAGGGCGATGAAGCCGCCCACGGGGTGGTGCGGATCTCCGTGCCGCCGGTTGCCGGGCGTGTGTTGTTTGCCCCGCGGCTGGCGCGGCTGTTGACCGCGCATAAGGGGCTTGAATTTGAAATCATCGGGGCGGCGAATGTGGTCAATCTGGCACGGCGCGAAGCCGATATTGCCGTGCGGATGGTGACCCCGCGCGAACCCGGCCTGATCACGCGCAAGCTTTTGGAACTTGGCGTCGGGCTGTATGGGGCGGCGGGATATCGTGACCAGGTGCCGGAACCCGACTGGGAATTCTGCGGCTATGAAGATACGGCCTATGGGGCCTCGAAAAAGGAATGGGTGCGCACGGTTCTGGGACGGGAATTGCCCTGCCGTTTCCGTGCTGATGATACCGAAACCGTTCGCCAGTTCATTGCAGCCGGCCACGGGGTTGGCGTCCTTCCCCGCTATCTGGGTGACAAGGATGACCGGCTTGAACTGATCCATGCCGATACCGACGGGCATGGTCGCGAAACCGGCTGGCTGGTTGTCCATCCCGACATGCGCCGTTCCCCCGGGGTGCGGCTGGTGATGGATGCGCTGATCAAGGCCGCAGATGAAATCGCCGAGGAATTCCAGATTTAAAACCGCCACCGAGCCCGCTGCCTTGTTCCGGCATCGGAGTTGCGAGTTGGGAGCCCGAAGTTCTGAGTTTCGCGTTGAAAGGTCTAAGTTCCGAATTCAGAACTTGTGTCGGGCGTTTGGGGGCGCGCGTTTTGGTATGGGCCCTGCAACAGTTACAACGTCAAAGACAAAGGCCTCCGACTGGCGGAGGCCTTTTCCATGCCCTGAGGGAGGCATTGGCCCCAAAGCCGATACCCCTATCGGTTCTGAGGCCGGTATCAAAGCGTGTCGATTGCCGCAGGTCGGACCCTTGGCCGCTTTGATCTGGTTATGCGGACCGCCGGTTGATCCGGCCATCGTCGGACCGTTCAAGACCGATGTCGCGCAATTGGGTGTCGCTCAGACGGGTAAGGGCAACGCGACTTTGATACCGCTTATAGGATGCCGCCAGAGTTCCAATAATTGCCGTGATGATAGCGCTAACACCCTTGAAAATTCTGGGGCGCGAGGGCGGGGTGGTCTGGCGTGACGCAGCCAACACCGACAGGCTTTTTGCCGAAACGCAACCGACGACGGGATTGCAATCGATCTGGTTATGGATAGCCATTTTGATGCTCCTTGATCGTGGGGGCTGTTGTGATGGGCCAATATTGCCATGCGCATAAATGCCAAGGAATTCCGATAAAATGCGCTATAGTTGTGCAATATTGCGCGGTTGAGCCATCGGCCGTCAGGCAATAGAGCAAAGTGAACAAGCTGTGCGCCGGTGACCATCATCGCGAAGGGGGCGGCTAGGTTCGGGAATAGCGGTTTGGCGCAGGTGAGGGCTGGTTCGGCTTGGTGCTGGTTCGGCTCGGTTCTGGGGAAAATTTGATCGGGACCATTGAGGCTGGCCTGATCGGTGTCCGTCAGAGCAGATCAGGTGACGTCGTGTCACTTTGTGTCACGTCACGTGGTCAGGTCATCAGGTCATCAGGTCAACTCGGTTTTGGGGCTGCGACGGCATGGGCTTGCCTGACTATCGGGCTGCCGGTGATGGCGGTTGAGGGCGATGGCAAAGGCAAGACAATGGCAAAGGCAATGACAATGGCAAGACAGGGGGGGATCGATGAACTGGAATGATTTGCGGTTTTTTGTCGCGGTGGCACAGGCCGGAACCCTTTCCGGGGCGGCGCGCCGGTTGGGAAAGGATCACACCACCGTTGCCCGGCGGATCGAGGCGCTGGAAGCTGATCTTGGCGCGCATCTGTTTGATCGTCTGGCGACCGGCTGGAAATTGACCGAAGCGGGCGAGAATCTGGTGCCGGTGGCCGGCCGGATTGAAGAAGATGTTCTGGCGTTTGAACGTCAGGCCCGCGGTGATGAAACCGCACACGGCGTTGTGCGCATTGCGGTCCCGCCCGCCGCCGGACGTTTGCTGTTTGCGCCGCGATTGGCCGAGCTGCTGCGTGACCAGAAAAATCTGGAATACGAGATTTTGGGATCAAGTGTCATCGCCAACCTTGCCCGCCGCGAGGCGGATGTGGCGGTGCGCATGGCAACCCCGGATCAAAGCGGCCTGATCGTGCGCAAGCTGACCAATCTGCGTTTTGCGGTCTACGCCGCCAAGGGCTATACCGACCGGGTCCCGCGCAAGGATTGGGAATTTTGTGCAGACGGGCGCAACACATTTGGCGATTACCAGCAAGGCTGGGTCTGGGAAACGCTGGAACAGAAATTGCCGATGCGGGTCAAGGCCGATGACAGCCAGACGGTTCTGGCCTTTGTTGCCGCCGGGCACGGGCTGGGATTGTTGCCGCGCTATATGGCCGATCTTGATGATCGTCTGGAACTGGTTTTTGATGACAAACTGGGCGAGGTCAGCAAGCCGGTCTGGCTGGTGGTCCATCCCGATATGCGCCGGTCACCCGGGGTCCGCATGGTGATGGATGCCCTGATCAAGGCAACAGAAAGCATCCCGGCCCAATTCAAATCCTGAACGGTCAAACCCCAGCAGGCAAAGCCCGATCCGCAGCAAGACCGATCAGCAGAAGGCAAGGCGGGTCAAAGCCATCCCATCTGGCGGGCCGATGCGAGCAACAGCATGACCCCGAACAGGGTAATGGTCGCGGCACCGGCAAAGCCGACACCACGCCGCACGATCCCTGATGTGCTGTCGGACAGATCAAACAGATGCCGGGTGCCGGTGCGAATGCCGATCGCGGCAAGCCCGATCAGGCTGATGGTCAATGCCACCCCGGCGGCCATGGCAAAGGCAGCCCCGATGCCAATCAGAAACATGCCGTTGGCAAGGGTAAAGAGCAGCACAAGAATCGAACCCGTACAGGGACGCAGCCCGACAACCACGCCACTTGCAATCATTTGCCAGCGTGTTTGCGCCATCGGAGCAGGGGCGTTTTGATGCGCATGTGCATGGTCATGTGTGTGTTGATGGCTGTCTTCATGTCTGTGTTCGTCATGCCCGTGCCCGTCATGCCCATGACTGTGATGATCGGCATGGCCGGTGTGGGCGTGATGCACGTGATCGGCATGGTCACAGGCATGGTGGAAGTGGGTGTCATCATGGTGATGACGATCGTGGTTGTGATCATGGTCGTGGTTGTGATCATGGTCGTGATGTTGATGCGTGTGACCGCCATGGTCACAGCAATCATCCCGGCCCTGAAGAATGCGCAGGCACATCAGCCCGCCCAGAAGGGCGATCAGGGCATATGACACGGCCTCCATCACCAGTCCGTTGCGGGTAATGGCCGCCGGGCCAAGATTGAGAACAAGCGTAAGCGACCCGACAAGAATGATCGCCGAGACGGCCTGCACGGCTGCGATCAGGCTGCCCATGGCGACACCCTGTTTCCAGCCGGCATCGCGCGACAGGAAATAGGTGGTGGTGATCATTTTGCCATGACCGGGGCCTGCCGCATGAAAAACGCCATAGGCAAAAGACAGGGCAATGATCATCAGTCCGGGCCAGAAACTGTCACCGGATTTGGCTTCGCGCAGGGTGGCGGTGATTTCGCGGTTCAGTTTGGTCTGGATGATGACGGTTTGACCGACAATGTCTGACAACCAGCCGGGCAGGGTGATCATGCTGTCTTCTGCCCGGGATGGTGCGGACGGTGCGGTCGGGGCGGTGTCGGTACTGTCCGACGCACCGCGGCCCAGAAGGTTTGATGACTGGGCGGCTGCCGGATTACTCGACGCGAACGAAATCACCAGGAGCAAGGCCGCCAGAACTGCCGCCATCCGCCACCTTGCCAGCGCAAACAAGATCGGCGCGGACCGGTGCGACAAGGTCAAAATAGATGCGGTTCTTTTCATCTTCGCTCATCTCGAAATGGCAGGACAGGTTCTTGGTGCCGACAAACAGTACGGGATCAACCTGTGTGAAAGCGACATCGATGTAATATTCGGCGTCATAGACAGACAGGCTGATTTTGTCGTTTTTGGGGTCAAGCGGCTGGTCAAGGGTCAGCGTGAAATCATATGTCACGCGCCGGTCATCGGTAATGTCGGCCTTGAAATCGGTCGCACCGGCAAAGGCAAGAAGTTCTTCGTTGCGGCGCAGATGGGTCAGCCAGGAAACTTCGGCAAGGGCGGCAAAGGCATTGTCGCGCAGATTGGTGTTTTCATCGCCAAAGAACCGGGTGTCATGGTTATGGTCGAATTCGTCAATCAGCGTCATACTGAACAGGTCGTCAAACAGCCAGTGCACACGAATTCCGGTAATCCGGTCGTTTTCAAACACAAATTCGGCGCTGGCATCAATCCATACATGGGGATGCGCCAACGCCGCCTGACCGGTTGCCAGCAACGCGGTGCCGGCAACCAAGGCAGTCATAACGGTTTTACGAACCCTGTCCGAAGCAATCGACAAGGGCGTCAACATTCTGTGCAAGGATTTGCTGATAGGTGTCCGGCCCCGCCTTGAGATCGGCACCCAGCGGGTCAAGCGTTCCGGTACGGATGCCGGTATCTGACACAACAGCCTGAACAACTGCTGGACGGAATTGCGGTTCGGCAAAGATGCAAACGGCACCGGTATCGCGAATTTTGTCTTCGATCTCATGGAGGCGCTTGGCTCCGGGCTTCTGGTCGGGGGACACGGTGATCGACCCAACCGCTGTCAAACCAAATCCGGCTTCCAGATACTGATAGGCATCATGGAAAACGACATAGGGTTTGCCCTGAATCGGGGCGACCTTCTGGCGCAGATCATTGCCAAGACTGGTCAGGCTGGCAAGTAACGTTTTCAGATTGTCGCGATAGGCATCGGCGTGTTCCGGGTCGATTTCGACCAGTTCATCGGTGATTGCGATGGCAATGCTTGCGCCATTGGCCGGATCCATCCAGATATGCGGATCAATGCCGCCATGTTCGTGATGGTGATCTTCGTCACTGTCATGGGCGTCCGCGGCGTGATCGTGGTCGTGATCATCTGCTTCTTTGGCGTCGTCATGATGATGGTCTTTGTCATGATCATCATGAGCATGGTCATTGTGGTCATCATGGTCGCCGTGCGCGTGATCATCATGTTCGTCATGGTCATGGTCATCATGTCCGGCATGATCTTCATCGTGATCGCCATGCTGGTGGGCTTCCCATGCGCCACCATCGCGCATTTTACGAAGCGCCATGCCTTCGACGGCGACCAGTTCAAGTTGATGGCTGGATTTGGAAAGTGTCTGCAACGGTTTTTGCAGGAAACCTTCCAGTGAATGGGAAACATAAACAACCAGATCGGCCTCGCTAAGCGCACGTGCTTCGCTGGGGCGCAGGGAATAGGCATGCGGGGAAGATGCCCCGTCAACCAGCAAGGCCGGTTCGCCGATATCCTTCATGATGGCACTGGCGATCGAATGGATCGGCTTGATGGATGTGACAACCTTGGGGGCATCATCACCGTGGGCCGATGCCGACCCGGCCGGGATGGCAATCAACGGCAAGGTGGCAAGGGACGCGGCAAAAAACGCGCGGCGAAAAACAGGGGAGAAGTCAGGCATGTAACCGATCCGGTCTGGAGTGGGGAAGATTTCGATGACCTGATGTTGTTATGATATAACATAACAATCGGTCAAGCGAAAACTCGATACCGGTACTCATTTCAGGATGGAAATGACCGACCGACTGTGAAGCAGGCCACTGTGTTCCGGCGACCGGCGACCGCTTTGAATTACCGATTTCAGCCGAAAGAAGCGTGACGGACGGGGCCGGACCGGTCGAAGATAAATATGCAAATAGGAAAATCATTCCGCGCAAAAGGACCAAAATCGACGTTCTTGGGTGAAATTTTATCCAATTAGAATTTACCAATTGATCCAAATAGAAAAATTGCACAGTCGAAACAAAAAATCTGCGAATGGAGTTGCGGCGATCCGTGCCCTGGACCGCGGTGTTGTCGGCCCAAAACAGATGCCCAAAACATAAGACTGTGCGACCGGTCGGGACTTTAATTGATGGGGTGTGATCCCAATCTACCAGAGGTAGATGTTGTTCATGTTTTCGGGTTTGAGGAACGGCGTGCTTAAATTTTGCAAATGGTTGATTGTCCCGGCGCTGGGATTGTTTGTTATTGGCATTGCAATTTCAAAGCCGTCGCAGGCCGAGACATTCCGCATCGCACTTGTCGGTGACCCGAAAAGCGGGCCTTTTTCCTATCAGTACAAGTTGCTTGAACTTGCCCTTGATCATGCGGGCGGGGACCATCAGGTCGAATATATCGCCTTTGACGGGGCGACGGCCAAACGCATCATGCAACAAATGGAAGATGGCCAGATCGATGTGATGTTTGCGGGCTATCGCCCCGAATTCGAGCAGGATTTTTCCCAGGTTTATGTGCCATTGACCCGCGGTATTCTGGGGCATCGGGTTTTTGTGACCCGGCCCGATATGGCCCAGGCGCTTAATGAAGTCGAGACGCTGGATGATCTGAAAGGTCATTGCATCGGGTCGGGCGCCGACTGGCTGGATACCAGAATCCTTGAAACCAATGGATTTTGTGTTGAAAAGGCGACATATGAAAATCTGTGGCGGATGCTTGATCACGGGCGGTTCGATCTTTTGAATCGCGGGGCTCATGAAGTTCATGCCGAAATCGGTCTGGCCCTTGATGCGGGAATGGATCTGGTTGTTGATCAGAATATCCTTCTGATCTATCCGCTGGATTTCTTTTTCTATGTGCGGGTCGATGACCGGGCCCGCCATGCAATCATTACAGAAGGGTTGCAGGCGGCCTATGAGAACGGGGCCTTTATGCGCAATTTCTATTCCGATCCGGGAATTGCCCGGTCATTGCGTCTGATCCGTGACAGCAAGCGCAAGGTATTTCGCATCCCAAATCCCTATATGTCGTCGCAAACCCATGCGGTGGCCAACAGCTATTGGGAAGGCTATTAGGCGGGCTTGAAACCAGTTGGGCAGCCCAGTTGGACGGCGGGGCATAGACCGCGGGTCACAAGATCAGGAAGTCGCCAAATCTTCGGGCGTGTAATTCATTTCATGAAGGATTTCGCCGGTTTCATAATCAACCGCCTGAAGTGTCACGCCATATCCCCACAATTGCCCGATATAGCCAAGCGTCATCTGGGCTTCGGCTTTTTCAAGGCGGATGCCTTCATGTTCGGTATGCTGGACATAAAGCTGGCGATTGCCGCGGATATCGACATCGACTACCTGCATGTCGGGTTCACGCACCGAAATGTCATGCATCCGGGCCAGTGACCGGCGGACCTTGCGATAGCCGTTATCATCATGAATGGCCGCGACTTCGAGATGCGGTGATGTGCTTTGATCATCGATCATGAACATCCGCATGTCGCGCATCAGTTTGGGCGACAGGAATTGCAGGATGAAGCTTTCATCGCGGTAATGTGCCCAGGCTTCCTTGAGCGTTTCCACCGGCTCATTATTCCCGGCGATATCGGGGAACCATTTGCGGTCCTCGTCGGTCGGATCAATACAGATGCGGTGGATATCCTGCATCATGGCAAAGCCCAGCGCATAGGGATTGAACCCGGAATAGCGCGGATCGTCATATTCGGCCTGAAACACGACGCGCGAATGGTAATCGATGAATTCCATCATCGCACCTTCTGAAATCAGGCCCCTGTCATACAGGCTGTTCATGATGGCGTAATGCACATAGCACGCACAGCCTTCATTCATCATTTTGGTCTGTTTCTGGGGATAGAAATACTGACCGATATTGCGCACGATCCGCAGGATTTCACGTTCCCATGCCTGAAGCGACGGTGCATTTTTTTCCAGGAAATAAAGCAGGTTTTCTTCCGGAAGGCCGAATTGGGCGCGGCGTTCCTCGATCCGCATTTTGCGTTTGAGTTCGTCCATATCCTGATCGCCCTGATCAGGCTGGGGCAGGGTGCGCCACAGATCGTTATAGGTTTCGTCTTCGTATTTGGCCCGTTCGCGTTCACGTTCCAGTTCGACCGCAAGATTGGGCTTTTCCGGATGGGAATAACGGTTAACCCCCTGTTCCATCAGGGCATGGGCGGCATCAAGTACGCGTTCGACCGCGTCAAAGCCGTACCGGTCTTCGCATTTGGCGATATAGCCCTTGGCGAATTGCAGATAATCCAGAATGCCTTCGGCGTCGGTCCATTGTTTGAACAGATAGTTGTTTTTGAAAAAATGGTTATGCCCGAACGCGGCATGGGCCATGACCAGCGCCTGCATGACGATGGTGTTTTCTTCCATCACATAGGAAATGCAGGGGTTCGAATTGATCACGATTTCATAGGCCAGCCCCTGATAACCCTTGCGATACATGACATCATCGCGCACGAACCGTTTGCCGAACGACCAGTGGTGATACATCAATGGCATGCCGATCGATGAATAGGCATCAAGCATCTGTTCGGAGGTGATGACTTCGACCTGGTTGGGATAGACATCAAGTTTGAGTTCATTGATCGCGATATCTTCAATCGCGTCATAGGTCGCCTTGAGCGTTTCGAAATCCCAGTCGGCACTGGTGAAAAGCAGTTTGCCATTATCCGTTTCGGAGGATTTGGTTTTGGTGCTCATAGCCGTACCTCCGTGCGGTTTTTGGCAAAGAGTTCCCGGAATACCGGGAAGATATCGGCGGCCTTTGTCACCCGTTTAAGGGCAAAGCGCGGATTGTGCGACGCCAGCGGGGCATAGGCCTTCCACAGGGCGGTTTCGCCTTCGGCAGCGGCGAAAATCTCGGCCTCGCGCTCGTCCGTGATTTCGATATAGGCGTAATACTGGCATTTCGGCAAAAGGTCTTCGGCCAGCAGGCTGGTGCATTTGGCGCCGTCATTGGAATAGTTGTCGCCGTCGGATGCCTGTGCGGCATAGATGTTCCACTGATCGGTGGGATAGCGGTCCTTGAGCACCTTTTTCATTTCTTCAAGGGCGGTGGAAACAATGGTGCCGCCGGTTTCGCGCGAGTAGAAAAAGGTTTCTTCATCAACTTCGGCGGCGCGTGACGTGTGGCGGATGAACACCACTTCGACATGTTCGTAGCGACGATGCAAAAACAGATGCAGCAACATGAAGAACCGCTTGGCCAGTTCCTTCATCTGTTCGGACATCGATCCCGATACATCCATCAGACAGAACATCACCGCCTGGGTGTTGGGATCGGGGATTTGCTGGAACTGGTTATAGCGGGTATCGATCGGATCAATGAACGGGATCGCCTTCATGCGGCGTTTGGCTTCTTCAAGATCGGCCAGCAATCCGTGCAGGCTGTCTTCGTCGGCCTTGGTCAGTTTGCCATTGGGGCGTTTTCCGGCCTTGGCCTGAAGGGCTGCGATCTTTTCTTCGAGTTCGCGGACTTCGGCGGTTTTGGGCCGTCTCAGGCCAATGCGCCGGGCCAGTGAATTGCGCATGGTGCGCACAAGGCTCAGGTTGGCGGGCGTGCCTTCAACCGAAAAGCCCGCGCGCGCATTGCGAAACGCGGTGGTCTGTTTCAGGCTTTTTTTCAAAAGGTCGGGCAGTTCGAGATCTTCAAAAAAGATATCAAGGAATTCGTCACGGGTCAGGGTGAACTGGAAATCATCTTCGCCGTCGCCATCGGGGCTTGCCTGTGATCCGCCAGCCCCGGCGTCACCACCTTGCGGGCGGGCGATGCGGTCGCCCTGAACGAACTTCTTGTTGCCGGGCAGGACATAGTTGCGGTTGCCGCCCCGTCCGGCATGGTGGAAGCCCGGTTCTTTCAATGTTTTGCCGGGAATGGTGATCTGATCGCCGCTGGTGATATCGGTGATGCCGCGCGACCGGATGGTGTCTTCGACGGCTTTTTTGATCTGGGCCTTGGCCCGGCGCATGAAACGCTGTCGGTTGCCAAGACTTTTGCCTGTCGGGTTCTTGCGGCGGTCAACGATATACAGCATGGGCATTCACATCCTTGGACCGACATGCCGGGATAAGGGGCCGTCATGTCATGTGCAGGTCGCTTGGGCCTTTGGTCTTTGACAGGATGGGCGAACGGGTGCCCATCCTGCGACGGGATAAAAGCCGGGCGGACAAGGGAGAAACCGCCCGGCAGGGTCGGTAAGCCGAGGGCGTGGCTTAGCCGGCCTTATTGACGCGCATATACCATTCGACCAGACGGCGGGTCTGACGTTCGGTATAGCTTCGATCGATCATGCGTTTGACGAACTCGTTATGTTTCTTTTCGGTTTCGCTGTCTTTTTTCGAACCGAACGAAATCACCGGCAGAAGGTCTTCGACCTGGCTGAACATGCGTTTTTCAATCACATCACGCAGTTTCTCATAAGACGTCCAGGACGGGTTTTTGCCCTTGTTGTTCGCACGTGCGCGCAGGGCAAATTTGACGACCTCGTTGCGGAAGTCCTTGGGATTGGCGATGCCGGCCGGTTTTTCGATTTTCGAAAGTTCCTGATCAATGATCTTGCGATCAAGAAGCTGTCCGGTATCGGGGTCCTTGAAGTCCTGATCCTCGATCCAGGCATCGGCATAGGACACATAGCGATCAAACAGGTTCTGCCCGTAATCGGAATAGCTTTCGAGATAGGCCTTCTGGATTTCCGCCCCGATAAATTCGGCATAACGCGGGGCCAGTTCGGACTTGATGAAGTCCATATAATCCTTTTCGCGTTCTTCGGGATATTGTTCACGCCGGATCGCCTGTTCGAGCACATACATCAGATGCACCGGATCGGCGGCGACTTCGTGGGTGTCATGGTTGAAGGTTTCAGACAGAACCTTGAAGGCAAACCGGGTGGAAATGCCGTCCATGCCTTCGTCGACACCGGCGGTATCACGGTATTCCTGCATGGATTTGGCCTTGGGGTCGACATCCTTCAATGTCTCGCCGTCATAGACCCGCATCTTGGAATAAAGGTTGGAGTTTTCATGTTCCTGCAACCGCGACAGGACCGAAAACTGTGCCAGCATCTTGAGCGTTCCGGGCGCGCAGGCACCCTGTTCAAGTTCGGATCCCTGAAGCAGCTTTTCATAGATCATGGTTTCTTCGGTAACCCGCAGGCAATAGGGGACCTTGATCACCGAGATACGATCAATGAAGGCTTCGTTGTTCTTGTTGGATTTGAAGGTCTGCCATTCGGCTTCGTTCGAATGGGCAAGGATCAAGCCCTGGAACGGGATGGCGCCAAGGTTTTCCGTGCCGATATAGTTGCTTTCCTGGGTTGCGGTCAGAAGCGGATGCAACATCTTGATCGGGGCCTTGAACATTTCGACAAATTCAAGCAAGCCCTGATTGGCACGGTTCAGACCACCGGAATAGCTATAGGCATCCGGGTCGTTCTGACTGAAATATTCGAGTTTGCGGATATCGACCTTGCCGACCAGTGACGAGATATCCTGATTGTTTTCATCACCCGGCTCGGTTTTGGCGATCGCGATCTGACGCAGGCGCGACGGGATCAGCTTGACCACCGAGAATTTGGAAAGATCGCCGCCAAATTCGTCAAGACGCTTGACCGCCCAGGGCGACATAAGCCCGGTCAGGCGACGTTTGGGAATGCCGTATTTGTCCTGGATGGCGTCACCCATTTTGGCGGGATTGAACAGGCCAAGCGGGCTTTCAAAAACCGGGCTGATCACATCCCCGGCCTTCAGAACATAGATCGGTTCGCGTTCCATCAGCTCCTTGAGCCGTTCGGCAAGCGAACTTTTGCCGCCGCCAACCGGGCCGAGCAGATAAAGAACCTGTTTGCGTTCCTCAAGCCCCTGGGCCGCATATTTGAAGAAGCCGACAATGCGTTCGACGGTTTCTTCCATGCCAAAGAAATCGGCAAAGGCAGGGTAACGTTTGATGGTTCGGTTCAGGAAAATACGGCCAAGGCGGGGATCGGTCGATGTATCGATCAGTTCCGGTTCGCCAATCGCCGTGATCATGCGTTCCGCGGCCGAGGCATAGGCCGTTGGATCTTCGCGACATAGATTAAGGTAGTCACGGATGGTCAGTTCGGTTTCTTGCTTTCCGTCATACCCTTCCGCATACAGCTCGAAGATGTCCTTGTCTTCAGCCATGGCGCGGTCTCCTTTCAAACGTTATCCCTTTGGTATCGAACGATCGTTTCCTGTCCTGCCTGTTTTGCGTTGCAGCAGACCTGTTGATGGCCGCCTGATTCTGTATACGTCAGCAAATGGTGCAAAAGTTCATTTGCCAGACAGTAAATATTTTAACGAAGACTATTTAGCTTCTGGTTAAAATCGGCAGAAGATGCCAAGAGTTTGAAGTTGTTGTCTTTGCCGGTTCGCAAGTTAATATTTGCTACTTTGGGTTGCTGTCTTTTGGCCCCGTTTCGGCAGCCCTTTGATAAAGACTTCAGACCTGAATGGGCGTCGACCTGTCGCCATGACCCGGATCGTTGCCGCTGGAAAATGTCCTATTAAATGACTTGGGAAGCAGCGACCTGTTCCGCAAGGTAAGATACAGGTATTGGCGAAAGAATTTCCATTCGGGTGATCACGGTTGAGTGACCGGAACGGGCTGTGGGCAAGGCAGTTGCCCGTGATCCGACCTGTCAAAATTATTTTGCGTTTGCACAGTCGGCGGGTCGGACGTTATCACTGCACCAATCGCGAAACCGGCGGCGGTTATGGTCGCGCCGCCCAGCAGGAAGAATGAAATGACCGATGGTGCTGTAAAATTTGTCGAACCCCACGAGCTTGATCTTCTGATCGGCCAGGACGCGGTGACTGTCATCGACGTGCGTGAACCCGATGAATTTGCCACCGGCCATATCGAAACCGCGATCAATATGCCGACTTCAAATTTTGACATTTCGGCACTGGTTGACCTGACCGATGAAAGTGACACCGATCTGGTGTTTGTCTGCGCGGTGGGACAGCGATCCTTTGGCGCGGCCAATGCCGTTCTGCCCCATGTCGATTGCGCGGTCAGCAACCTTAAGGGCGGCATCCAAAGCTGGACCCGGGCCGGATTTGATCTTGAAGGTGGCAAATAAGCCCGGAATTGGTTGTCGGGCAGGGAAGGCTGTTTAATGCTGCCTTTCGCCAGACCCGTAGCTTGGTCCGTCCGGTCCGACCGATCTGCCGGGGCCACCGGTGAATTATCTGTGTTCGTTGTTGACCAGAACCCCAGATGCAAGGCATTCGAATGCTGAAATTGCCTTGTGAAGGGTTGCTTGCGGATCATCGCTTGTTGCAACCCAAAGGGCCGCATTCAATGCCACGCCATTCAGCATTCTTGCCAGGGCTTCAATATCGACGGATTTGATCGCGCCCAGATCGGCCAGTTCCCCAAGTGTCGCAATCGTCGCCTGCAAGCAGCGATTTTGACTTGGCCAGTTTGACGGATCGCCAAGGAAAGCCGGACCATCGCGAAGGACGATGCGCTGGATCTCGGGATCAAGGGCCAGTTCGATATATGTCCTGCCTTCGGCCATTAACCCGTTCCAGCCACCCCCGGCGGCCTCACCCGCATCTTTGGCCTTTTGGGCCATGGCCGAGTCAATTTCATCGACAACAGCCGCAAGCAGCCCGAGCTTGTCACCAAAATTATGATAAAGCGCGCCGCGCGTCAGGCCAGCGGATGCTGTCAGCTCATCCATTGACGCATCTGCATATCCCTTTTGGGCAAAGGCCTTGCGCCCTGCAGCGATCAATTTGACGCGCGTTTCTTCCATCTTTTCAGCACGGGTCTTGGCAGTCATCAGGCACTCCGATTTTAACATACGGCACGTATGTTAATTGACATACGCGGTGTATGTGAATATATCTTTGCTTCACATACGCAGCGTATCTGAATTGGGTCTAAAACACCACATCAACTGAATTTATCTGAACAGGAGGGCTTTATGTCCCTTGCACACCAAGCAATCTTTCCCCCGAACCGTCATGCCCTTTATGAGGCGCATGGCTATTCCCCGGCTATCCGGTCTGGCGATCTTCTGTTTGTTTCCGGTCAGGTTGGCAGTCGCGAAGACGGAACCCCGGAACCGGATTTCAAAAAGCAGGTCGAACTGGCGTTTGAAAACCTAAGAGCGATCCTTGAGGCGGCTGGTTGCAGCTTTGATGACATTATTGATGTCACCAGTTTCCACACCGATCCGGAAAACCAGTTTGGCGATATCATGGCGGTCAAAGGGGCGGTCTTTGATCGGGCCCCTTATCCGAACTGGACGGCCGTTGGGGTGACCTGGCTTTCCGGTTTTGATTTCGAGATCAAGGTTGTTGCGCGTATTCCCGATGGGCAGGTTTGACGACGCAATTGATCCACACAGCAAAACTGGCGTGATTTGATCAAATTAAAAAACCGGTCCTGTGTGATGAATGCAGGGCCGGTTTTCTATCTTGACGAATTCTCATAAATGGAAAAATATCCCGATATTGAGATTCGAGGTTCAAGATTCAAGATGGAAGAAATCGAAACACGCCTTGCCCGACGCCTGTCACAACTGCGAACCGAACGCGGTTGGTCGCTTGATGAGCTGGCAAAGCGCAGCGGGGTCAGTCGGGCAAGCCTTTCTCGCATTGAAAATGGTGATGTCAGTCCGACCGCCAGTGTTCTGAGCAAGCTGTGCGTTGCCTTTGGCGTCACGCTGTCGCGTTTGATGCAGATGGTCGAAGATGATTTCACGCCACTGGTCAGACGCCAGGATCAGGAAATCTGGACCGATCCGGAAACCGGATATCGCCGCCGTCTGGTATCGCCAACATCGCGCAATCTGGCGGGTGAAGTCCTGGAGGTCGAAATTGATCCGGACACGCGGATTGAATATGGCGGATCGCCACGCGACGGGCTGGAACATCATCTTGTGATGCTTGACGGCATGCTGAGCCTGACTGTGGATGGCAAGCGCCATGAACTGGGGGCGGGGGATTGCCTGCGCTATCAGCTGCGCGGCGGCAATATGTTTGAAACCCCAACAACGTCCGGGGCGCGTTATCACCTGTTTATTGTCGAATAACCAACCGGAAAGCATCGCGATCATGGGCCAGACCAACCAGACTACCCCACCACGCATCATCACCCTTGATGCGGATGCACTTGCCGATCGTCTTGAGGCATTTGGCGCGATGCTGCATGCCTGTGTGCATGACGGGGCCAGCATCGGTTTTATCGAGCCTTTCCCGATATCCGAGGCGGTGGCATTTTGGCGCGACCGTATTATCCCGGCAGTGGCCGGGGGCAAAAGAACGCTTTTCGTCGCCCTTGATGATGATCGGGTGGTTGGCACGGTGCAGCTTGATATCGATACCATGCCCAATCAGGCCCATCGCGGAGATATCAGCAAACTGATGGTCCAACCCGATTGTCGTCGGCGCGGCATTGCCCGTCTTTTGATGCAGGCCGCAGAAAGGCGGGCAGGGGAATTGGGACGCAGTTTGCTGACCCTTGATACCCGTACCGGCGACAGTGCCGAGACACTTTATGCATCGCTTGGCTTTGAAACTGCCGGGGTCATTCCGCAATTTGCCCGCGATCCGTTTTCCGAAAAGCTCAGTGCGACAACCGTGATGTATAAACGCCTGCCAATATCAACGTCCCGGGCCGGGTGAACGGGGCAAATAGAAGCTCGCCTAGCCGTTTGAAACTGGGCGCGATTCTCTGAATTGTATTCAAAACAAACATTCTGGCATGCCACATTCGACTGCCGGTCCTGACCGTGCGGTGCCAAATGAATTGTTGCATTGCGGAAATTATTGCCCGGAACAGCCCGGACTCCCTTTATTCCATGGTTTCAGCAGGTTGTGCGCCGCACTAAGGGTTTTCTGATAGATCGCCCATACCGTGCGAAACATGTTGAACCGCGCCAAAAAATAGGCGCATCTTTGCGGTCCGGCATTAAGAATTAGAATAAAAGTTCCTGGAGGAAGTCCATTATGAAGAAATTTGCCCTCGCCGCGGCCCTGATGACGGCCGTCGGATTTTCCGGTGCTGTGCATGCGGCTGATCTGACCCTGCGCATTTCGCTGCAGCTGCCGATGAAAAGCCACCTTGGCCAGAACCTTTTGATGTTCAAGAACGAGGTCGAGGAAAAATCGAACGGCGATATCGAAGTTCAGATTTATGACTCGGCCCAGCTTTACAAAGATAAAGAAGTCCCCGCAGCCGTCGGTTCTGGCGCGATCGAAATGGGTGTGGCATCGCTGACCCGTTATGTCGGTGACGTTCCGGCCGTTGACGTGTTCTATCAGCCGTTCCTTCTCGATACCGAAGAAAAGGTCCGCAAGGCCGTTGCCCCGGATTCACCGGTCCGCGCACCGCTTGATGCGGCGATTGCCGATACCGGTGCCACGGTTCTATGGTGGCAGGCATATGGCGGATCGATCATGCTGTCGAATGGCGGCCCGATCAAAGGACCGGATGGCCTCAAAGGTCAGAAAGTTCGCGTATTCTCGAAAACCCAGGGTGATTTCATCTCTGCGGCTGGTGGTGCGCCGACCCTGATTTCCGGCTCCGAGCAGTATATCGCCTATCAGCGTGGCACGGTTGATGTTGGCATGACCGGCATGTCGGGCGTCAAATCCCGTCAGCTTTGGGAAGTCATGGACACCGTAACCACCACCAACGATGCCGATATCGAATTCATCGTGGTTGTGAATACCGAATTCTGGAACGGTCTGACCGAAGAGCAGCGTGAAATCATTTCGACCGCGGCGGTAAATGCCGAAAACGACGTGCGTGATCGCATGTCGGCAATCGAAGCTGCTGCCTTTGACGAGGCCAAGGCCAACGGCATGACCATTTATCATCCGACCGAGGAAGAAATGGCTGCATGGCGCGAAGCTGCGAAACCGGTTTACGAAGCATTCCTTGCCCATACCGGTGATCTTGGCAAGCAGGTCTTTGAAGCTGCGCAGAAGTTCTGATCATAAAGCCGGTCCCGCCCAATTTCCGGTGCGGGACCGGATGATCTTTTTGAATGTGATCATGTCATCACTTGCCATGCCGCCGATCATGACGATCCATGTTTCGCGCTTCCGTCACCCGGTCGGCAATTGATGATGATTTCCCGCCCCTTTATCGAGATCAGGAGATGTCCGTTTCACGGTCGCGCATGATCAGCCACCCGGGTAACGGCATTTGTTTTACGATGTTTGATCGTTTTATGCTTTTTCTGGCATGGGCTGCCGCCATTCTGTTCGTGTTGGCAGGCTGCATGCTGACTTATGAAGTTATTGCCCGTTATTTCTTTATCCGTCCGACGATCTGGGCGGCTGAGCTTTCACAGCTTTGCCTGATCTGGGGGGCGTTGCTTGGCATGCCCTGGGCGCTGGCAGCGCGCCGCCATATTGCGGTCGATGCGGTCACCCGTCTGTTTTCACCCACAGCCCAGCGCGGAATCGAAATTGCCGCGATGGCGTGCATTTTCGCCTTTTCGGTGATGGTGACCTACAAGGGCTGGGAAATTTTTTATGAAAGCTTCGAGCGTGGCCGCACCAGCGGCACCATGCTTGATCTTCCGGCCTGGGTGGCGGAACTTCCCGTTGCCATCGGCTTTGCGCTTCTGGCCATTCAGGCGGTGATTGAAATCGTCGGCCTTCTGCGCGGCAAGGATATTCCGAAAGGGGCACACGAATGACCATTCTTCTGACCCTTGCGGCGATGTTTGCGCTGTTGCTGGCGCGTGTTCCGGTGGCCTTTGCGCTTGGCGGGCTCGGGCTTGCCATGCTGTTGCTGGGCGGTTTTTCGCCCTTGATGGCGCCGCAGGCGATTCTGTCAACGCTTGATGGCTTTATCCTTCTGGCGGTGCCGCTGTTTCTTTTGATGTCGAATATCCTGTTGCGTGCCGGGGTGGGCAATGACCTGTTTGCAGCGGTCAGCGCCTGGGTCGGGCATTGGCCGGGCGGTCTTGCGGTGGCAACCATCCTGTCATGCGGGGTGTTTGCCGCTATTTCCGGATCGTCGGTTGCAACAGCAGCCACCATCGGCACGGTCGCGATCCCGGAAATGATCAATCGCGGCTATAACAAGAAATTCGTCTATGGCCTTCTGGCGGCGGGCGGCACATTGGGCATTCTGATCCCGCCATCGATCCCGATGATCATTTACGGCTTTGTGACCGAAGAATCGGTGATTTCGCTGTTTCTTGCCGGGATCGGTCCGGGCATCGCGCTTCTGGTTTTCTTCATCCTGTTTTCGATGGTCTATGCCCGCATGGGCGGACAGGAACGCGAACCCAAACAGGGATGGGCTGAACGCCGTCGGGCCACGCTCAAGGCGCTGCCTGCCGTGATCCTTGCGGTTCTGATTATTTCGGGGATCTATTCGGGGGCCTTTACCCCGACCGAGGCCGCGGCAATCGGCTTTGCCGCGTCGCTGATTATTACCGGCCCGATCATGCGGGTTCTGACATGGGATGCGCTTAAAAAGGCGGTATTCGATTCCATGGCAACCACGGTTGCGATCATTCTGATCATTGCCGGGGCCAAAATCTTTGGCAAGGCGATCACGCTTTATCGAATCCCCCAGGACATCTCGATGATGATCACTCAGGGAATCGATACCGACCTTGGTTTCATTCTGGTGGTGACGGCGGTTCTGCTGGTGATGGGGCTGGTGTTCGAAGCACTGTCGATGGTGCTGATCATGACGCCGGTTCTGCTGCCAGCGGCCCTTGCGCTTGGATTCGATCCGATCTGGTTCGGTGTCTATATGGTGATCATGGTTGAATGTGCCCTGATTACGCCGCCGGTCGGGCTGAACCTTTATGTCATCCAGTCGGTGGCCAAGGCCCGGCTGGGCGAGGTGGCAAGTGGCGTCGCACCGTTCCTGATCCTGATGTTCGTGACAGCGGCAATTCTGTACGTCTGGCACGACCTTGCACTCTATATCCCATTCAAGCTGTAAAGACCGATGACACATATAAAGACACCTGCCGATCAATTGCGTGCGCTGCTTGCCACCGGCGATCTGATCACCATGCCGTGCTGTTTTGATGCGCTTTCTGCCAAGCTGATCGAACAGGAAGGCTTTGCCCTGACCTTCATGTCCGGATTCGCAACATCGGCCGCCCGGATCGGCGAACCCGATCTTGGTCTGATGTCCTATGGCGAGGTCCTCGATCAGGCGCGCAACATTACCGATGCCATTTCGATCCCGCTGATTGGCGATGGCGATACCGGCTATGGCAATGCCATGAATGTCCGGCGTACCGTGACCGGCTTTGCCAAGGCGGGTTGTGCGGCTGTGATGATCGAAGACCAGCTGGCGCCCAAACGCTGCGGCCATACCAAGGGCAAGGAAGTTGTCGGCCGCGACGAGGCCTTTGACCGGATTCGTGCCGCCGTTGATGCCCGTGAAGCCGGGGCGGATATCCTGATCCTGGCGCGGACCGATGCCCGTCATCAGCATGGCCTGTCCGAGGCGATTGACCGTGCGGCGAAGTTCAAGGAACTGGGGGCGGATATCCTGTTTGTCGAAGCACCCAAAAGTGTTGATGAAATGCGGACCCTGTGTGCCGAACTGCCGGGGCCGAAAATGGCCAATATCGTCGAAGGTGGTGAAACCCCGGATCTGTCGCCCGAAGAGCTCAAGGATATCGGCTATCAGATTGCGGCCTATCCGCTGTCGCTGATGGCAGCCGCCATGAAAGCGATGGTGGAATGCCTGCAAACCATGAAAGCCGGTCAGCCACGCGATGAAAAACTGATGAACTGGGCCGATCTGCGCAATCGCATCGGGTTTGATGATTATTATAAAGAATCGGAACGCTATGCGTCATCCAGACGGGATGGCTGACAGCCCGGCATCCTGAACAGAATGGTCTTTCGACGGGCGGTGCGTATATTGATATCATGCACCGCCCGCACTGTTTGTGGACAAATTGCGGGCAACGGACATTCAGGGATCAGCAGATGACAGAGAAACATCACGGCAGTTGCCAGTGCGGGGCGGTGACATTCGAGGTTACCGGTCGCTTTGACAGTTTCTTTTTGTGTCATTGCCAATATTGCCGCAAAGACACGGGATCGGCATATGCCGCGAACTTGTTTTCCCGGCAGGCAAAGCTCGACTGGCGTTCTGGCAGGGACAAGGTTGTGACCTATACTGTGCCCGATACACGTCACGAAAAATCATTCTGTCAGACGTGCGGTGCGGCGGTGCCGCGTGAACAGTTTGGTGGTCGTCTGGTTGTCGTGCCGGCGGGATGTCTGGATAGTGACCTGATAAAGCGCCCTGATGCGCATATCATGCTGGGCAGCAAGGCTGGCTGGGATGATGATCTGCACGAAATCGGGCGGCTTGACGGCTTGCCGGAATAACCGGACCGCACAGACAAAAGAAAACCCCGTAAGCATGTGCTTGCGGGGTTTCTTTGAATGGTGCCGGCAGAGAGACTCGAACTCCCAACCTTCTGATTACAAATCAGCTGCTCTACCAATTATAGCTATGCCGGCGTGAGCGGCGCGAAACATAATCCGGGCCGCCGGGGAAATCAAGTGCTTGTAGGCCGAAACTGACAAATGGTTTTCGTGCCCCTGCGAACCCCGTGTTTATCGCAGTTCCTTCTGACCGTCAGGGGTGGTTATCAGCGCCCGATAGCAAAGATCGGGTCCCTTGATGACCGTGGGCGGACGATCAATCGAAAGACCGTTATAAAGTGTTCTGATCGCATCCGGATCAGGGTGCGCCAGTGTCAGTGATTGCAGTCTGGCGCCAAGGTCGGGAATCTCGACCATCGAGGTTGGATCATTGCGGTGATCAATAAGTGATGGCACGGCCCCGGCCAGCGGCAGCGATCCGTCTGTCGGGATGGCAAAACAGAACGTCGGATTTTCGAACGGAAGGTCAACACGTTCGCCGAAAATGCCGTCATATTGCGCAAGAACACTGTCAATGCTGGTGGTGCTGGCAACCCAGCCACGCAGGCGCTTGCCCGTTTCCCAATCGGCCCGGACCTGTTTCGGGTTATCGAGGCCGAACCATCGCGGGCGATCCGGGCGACGGGCGACCGGATCGGATGCGATGATTTCCAGATAGACAGTGTCGCCCAGCTGAACACGATGATTGTGCGTGCCCATGTAATCGTGACGGGTTCCAAACGGAATATCCAGATCAAGGCAGCTTTTAACGTGATCGACTCCTTCCGCCAGGGTCGGCGCGATCACAGTAAGGTGGTCCAGCTTGAGCACAACAGCATTCCCCGTACGCTGGGACGGCAAGTGGATGGGAGGTCAGCTTTTGGTACGATACAGCTCGTAAAGCGCAACCGCGGCGGCGTTGGACACATTAAGGCTTTCGATGCGATCAGACATCGGAAGCTTGACCAGAAAATCACAGCTTTCGCGGGTCAGGCGACGCAGGCCTTCGCCCTCCGACCCCATGACGATCCCCACACGGCCATGCAATTTGGCTTCGGCCAGGGTCTGTTCGGCATAGCCATCCATACCGGCCAGCCAGAAATGCGCGCCTTTGAGTTTATCAAGTGTCTGATTAAGGTTGCCGGCATGAATATAGGGCACGGTTTCAAGCGCACCACTTGCCGATTTGGCAAGCACACCGGTTTCAGGCGGGGCGTGCCGGTCCGGAACGATGACGGCTGCGGCCCCAAAGGCGGCCGCACTGCGCAGAATCGCGCCGACATTGTGGGGATCGGTGACCTGATCAAGAACTAGCACGGTGCATTGTTCCGAATCCCTGTGATCGGCAATCAGTTCTTCGACTGAAATCTGGGGCAGGGGGGCACAATGCATGGCCATGCCCTGATGAACTGTGCCCGGTGGCAGCATTTCATCAAGGTCGGTACGGCCGGCGGCATCGACGGCAACATCATTGCGATCGGCCTCGGCGAGGGCGGCGACAATTTCATCGCGGACATTTTCGGTCGCCCAGATTTTGTGAATCGTGCGTTGCGGATTGGCAATTGCCATCATCACAGGGTGACGCCCGAAGAGAATCAGGCGTGAATTTCCACCCGATGATCCGCCATCGCGGCCGCGCTTTCGTCCACGGCGCGAATTGCCTTCGCGGTTTTCATCGTTGTGCGGGAGGTTGTCCTGCCCGCTGTCACCTTGATGACGATTTCCTGAACGTGATTTGTTGCGACGCGACATAATGGCGGAAACCTCCGGGCCGTAAGGAACTGAATGCACTTTGTTTGACTCTGAAAGCAGAGCTTGGGGAACATATAGGAAAGGAAATACGATTTCGTGCTTTTTTTGCTGTTGACAACACATGCCCCTCCACCGTATTCCCTCCCTCGCCGCAACGAGGCCGGGCTCAAAACCCGGACGGCGTTAAGACCCTGATGGAGGGGTGGCAGAGCGGTCAAATGCAGCGGACTGTAAATCCGCCGACTTAGTCTACGCAGGTTCGAATCCTGCCCCCTCCACCACTCTCTCGCCCTCGCGAGAGCTCGCAGATAAAAATATGCGGGTGTAGCTCAATGGTAGAGCAGAAGCCTTCCAAGCTTACGACGAGGGTTCGATTCCCTTCACCCGCTCCAATTTTATGATGCAACCCGTCGGCTCGTGCGGTGGGTTTCTACGTGTTTTTTTGGTTCGGATATAGGATCTGAGGGCAATGGCCAAGGAAAAGTTTGAGCGTACAAAACCGCACGTTAACGTTGGCACCGTCGGCCACGTTGACCACGGTAAAACCACGCTGACCGCAGCGATCACCAAAGTTCTGGCAGAACAGGGTGGCGCATCGTTCCAGGACTACAGCATGATCGACAAGGCACCGGAAGAGAAAGCTCGTGGTATCACGATCTCGACCGCGCACGTCGAATATGAGACCGAAAACCGCCACTACGCGCACGTCGACTGCCCGGGCCACGCTGACTATGTTAAAAACATGATCACTGGTGCGGCACAGATGGACGGTGGCATCCTGGTTGTTTCGGCAGCTGATGGCCCGATGCCGCAGACCCGCGAGCACATCCTGCTTGCACGTCAGGTTGGCGTTCCGGCACTGGTCGTGTTCATGAACAAGGTTGACCAGGTTGACGACGAAGAGCTTCTCGAGCTCGTCGAGATGGAAATCCGTGAACTTCTGTCGTCCTACGACTTCCCGGGCGACGATATTCCGATCATCAAGGGCTCGGCTCTTGCTGCTCTGGAAGGTCGCGATGACGAAATCGGCAAAAACGCTATCCTCGAGCTGATGGCTGCTGTTGATGACTACATCCCGGCACCGGATCGTCCGAAAGACAAGCCGTTCCTGATGCCGATCGAAGACGTGTTCTCGATTTCGGGTCGTGGTACGGTTGTTACCGGTCGTGTTGAAACCGGCGTTGTTAAAGTTGGCGAAGAGATCGAAATCGTCGGCATTAAAGACACCGTCAAAACGACTGTTACCGGCGTTGAAATGTTCCGCAAGCTGCTCGATCAGGGTGAAGCTGGCGACAACATCGGCGCCCTGCTTCGTGGTACCAAGCGTGAAGACGTCGAACGTGGCCAGGTTCTGGCGCATGTTGGCTCGATCACCCCGCACACCAAGTTTGAAGCAGAAGCTTACATCCTGACCAAGGATGAAGGTGGCCGTCACACGCCGTTCTTCTCGAACTACCGTCCGCAGTTCTACTTCCGTACGACTGACGTTACCGGTTCGATCGAGCTGCCGGCTGGCACCGAAATGGTTATGCCGGGCGACAACGTCCAGATGACCGCGACCCTCATTGCACCGATCGCAATGGACGAAGGTCTGCGTTTCGCAATCCGTGAAGGCGGTCGTACCGTCGGCGCAGGCGTTGTTGCGAAAATCATCGAATAATTTTTAAGAATTTGCACGATTGAGTGCTTGATCTTGGATGTGCGGGCGGCTATAAACCGCCCGCACACCCCGCCACCCGGGCGGGGATGAGCCAGAAAGAAGATAAGCTTTTCAACTTTCTGACGATCTTGTAGGAGTGTAGCTCAGTTGGTAGAGCATCGGTCTCCAAAACCGAGTGTCGGGGGTTCGAGTCCCTCCTCTCCTGCCAATTTTTCCGGGTCGTGAAACAAAGCATTAGAAAGCGGTGTAACCCCGACAATGGCTAAAACGTCGCCAGCACAATTCGTACAGCAGGTTCGCTCCGAGGCAAAGAAAGTCTCGTGGCCGTCCCGTAAGGAAACGACTGTTTCGACCATCATGGTTTTCGTGATGGTTGCTTTGGCGTCCGTTTTCTTCTTTGTTGTCGATCAGCTCCTCGCATGGGGTGTTAAGCTGGTCTTTGGTGTTGGGGGCTAAGTCAATGGCGCATCGCTGGTACGTATTGCACGTTCACTCCGGATTCGAGAAAAAGGTCGCCCAGTCGATCCGCGAACAAGCCATCAAGAAAGGTCTTGAAGGCGAGATCGAAGAGGTCCTGGTTCCGACTGAAGAGACTGTCGAGATGCGTCGCGGCACCAAGGTCAATGCCGAGCGGAAGTTTTTCCCGGGCTATGTCCTGCTGAAGATGGATCTCACTGACGAAAGCTGGCATCTGGTCAAAAACACCGCCAAGGTCACCGATTTCCTCGGTAGCCGTGGCAAGCCGATGCCGATTTCCGAAAAGGAAGCTCAGCACATTCTGCATCAGGTGCAGGAAGGTGTTGATCGTCCGAAGCCGACCATCGCATTCGAGGTTGGCGAGGAAGTGCGTGTTTCCGATGGCCCGTTTGCATCGTTTAACGGTGTCGTCGAAGGAGTTGATGAAGAACGTGCACGCCTGAAGGTGTCTGTTTCGATCTTCGGTCGTTCAACTCCGGTCGAGCTGGAATATACCCAGGTCGAGAAGCTTTAAAAAACGATCTTGAAAATTTAAGTCGCTGCCTGTATACGCAGGCAGCAATCAAGGCGCGGGAGGTCAGCCATGGCCGGACCGCGCGCTTCTTTAAGAGGTACTCTAATGGCGAAGAAAATCGACGGCTATCTTAAGCTGCAGATTCCCGCCGGCAAAGCCAACCCGTCGCCGCCCGTCGGCCCGGCTCTTGGTCAGCGCGGCGTGAACATCATGGAATTCTGCAAGGCGTTCAACGCAGCGACCCAGCAGATGGAACCTGGTATGCCGATTCCGGTCGTCATCACCGTTTATTCTGACCGTTCCTTCTCGTTCGTAACCAAAACCCCGCCGGCATCCTACTTCCTGAAAAAGGCAGCAGGCATTGCCAAAGGTTCCGGTACCACCGGTAAAGGTTATGTTGGCAAGGTGACCAAAGCACAGGTCAAAGAAATCGCAGAAGCCAAAATGGCTGACCTCAATGCATTCGACATTGATGGCGCGATGGCAATGATCGAGGGCTCTGCCCGTGCGATGGGTCTCGAGGTTGTGGAGTAAGACGATGGCCAAGACTGGTAAACGCCTTGCCCAGGCCTATGAGGGCATCGACCGTAACACCCAGTACGAACTGGCAGCTGCTGTCAAACTCGTCAAAGAAGGTGCAAAAGCAAAATTCGATGAAACCATCGAAATTGCCATGAACCTTGGTGTTGATCCGCGTCACGCTGACCAGATGGTCCGTGGTGTTGTTTCCCTTCCGCATGGTACCGGTAAAACCATGCGCGTTGCTGTCTTCGCAAAAGACGCCAAGGCAGAAGAAGCCCAGAAAGCTGGTGCCGACGCTGTTGGTGCAGAAGACCTGATGGAAGCAATGCAGAAAGGCGATCTGAACTATGATCGCGTTATTGCGACCCCGGACATGATGGCTGTTGTCGGCCGTCTCGGTAAGGTTCTCGGCCCGCGCGGCCTGATGCCGAACCCGAAACTCGGCACCGTTACCATGGATGTTGCAACCGCAGTTTCCGACGCAAAAGCTGGCCAGGTCCAGTTCCGCGCCGAGAAAAACGGTATCGTCCATGCCGGTATCGGCAAGGCTTCGTTCAGCGAAGAGCAGATCCTCGAGAACGCAAAAGCATTCGTCGAAGCAATCGTTAAAGCAAAACCGACAGGCGCAAAAGGTCAGTACCTTCAGCGCGCTGCGATCAGCTCCACCATGGGTGCTGGCGTGAAACTGTCGATTGCTGACATCGCTTCGAAGTAAGAAGTTTTTCGAATTCTGACCGGTTTTTGGACCGGTCAGGACCGGAGAGGGCTCAGGCCCTCTCTACCTGTCTGTCCCAGACTGCAGGTGGGCGAAATCATTCGCTCTTAATCTCCTGCATAGGCAGAGGTTCCGGTACTTAGTTTTTCCCCGAATGGGGCATCACACAAGGCTTGGACATCTGGCAAACGGACGGGCGTCACAGACCGGTTCGAAAGGACTGGTCGCGTCTGTGAACCTCCTTGTGGGGTTCAGGGCAATAAGCAATGTCGGAGACTAAAAGTGAACCGCGATGATAAACAACAGTTCGTAGCAGAGATGCGCGAAGTGTTCGAAGCTGCGGAAGGCGTCGTCATCACCCAGTATAAGGGTCTGACGGTTGCTGAAATTACCGCTCTTCGTGCGCAGATGCGTGAAGCTGGTGCGGGCTTCAAGGTCACCAAAAACCGGCTTACGCGACTTGCTCTGGAAGGCACCAAATTTGCTGGTCTTGCAGACTACTTCACCGGCCCGACCGCGATTGGCTATTCAGCTGATCCGGCTTCGGTCGCAAAGGTAGCCTCCGAGTTCGCGAAATCCAACGACAAGCTGGTTCTTGTTGCTGGTGCCATCGGCGAACAGGTTCTCGATGAACAGGGCGTTAAAGCTCTGGCAGAACTGCCGTCGCTGGACGAACTTCGTGCGAAACTGGTTGGTATGATCCAGACCCCGGCACAGCGTATCGCTACGCTGACCTCCAAGCCGGCGGCTCAGATCGCCCAGGTGCTGAAGGCATATGCCGACAAAGGCGAAGCCGCGTAAACCAAATTATCCAGATATCTCAGATATCTAAGTTCAAGCCTAGGAGTTATACAAAATGGCCGATCTTAAGGCACTCGTTGAAGAGCTTTCCAAGCTCACCGTTCTTGAAGCTGCAGAACTTTCCAAAATGCTCGAAGAAGAGTGGGGCGTTTCCGCTGCTGCTCCGGTAGCTGTTGCTGCTGCTGGTGGCGCTGCTGCCGGCGGTGCTGCTGCTGAAGAGAAAACCGAATTCGACGTTATCCTCGCTTCTGCTGGCGACAAGAAAATCAACGTCATTAAAGAAGTACGCGGCATCACCGGTCTTGGCCTCAAAGAAGCCAAAGAACTGGTTGAAGGCGCTCCGAAAGCCGTCAAAGAAGGCGTTGCTAAGGACGAAGCCGAAGAAATCAAGAAGAAGCTGGAAGAAGCCGGCGCAACCGTCGAACTCAAGTAATCGACGGCTTCTTGCCAAGGTCTGGGTCGGCGTCCTCTGGGCGCCGGCCCTTCCGTCTCTGTGCTCCCTGGCAATCGGGCCGGGATATGTGCAGGGGCGCGAACAGGAATTTAACGGTTGACGCTGCCAAAGGTAATCGTACATAACGTAAGGCCGTTTAGGTCAGAGGTTATCTTTGACGGCGTCGACAGCCGAGGGATCAGTGATCTCAATCAAGTTGGATGTCAAAACACATCCACGGTCATAATCAAGTGAACGCCCGCCCCGTACGGGGCTCGGGCGTCGTTGTGCTGTATGCGTTTTGCGCAAGTCGGAAACGTATCAGGGCAGGGACGAACGAGTTCGGACGGTGTGGGGAGGCGCGATTAAAGGAACGATGATGGATAAGTCCTTTACTGGTCGAAAGCGCATCCGCAAAAGCTTTGGACGGATCAGCGAAGTCGCTCCGCTCCCGAATCTCATTGAGGTTCAAAAGAATTCCTACGACAAGTTTTTGCAGACCGGAACCCCGCAGGAGCAGCGGGACGATGCAGGTCTCCAGGAAGTGTTCAAGAGCGTCTTTCCGATTAAAGATTTTTCGGAACGCGCAACTCTTGAATTCGTTTCGTATGAGCTTGAGCAGCCGAAATACGATACTGAAGAGTGTCGCCAGCGTGGCATGACTTTTGCCGCACCGCTGCGCGTAACACTCCGCCTGGTTGTTTGGGATATCGACGAGGACACGGGTGCCCGTTCGATCCGCGATATCAAGGAACAAGACGTGTATATGGGCGACATGCCGCTCATGACCGAACACGGTACCTTTATCGTGAACGGCACCGAGCGTGTGATCGTTTCTCAGATGCACCGTTCGCCGGGCGTCTTCTTTGACCATGACAAAGGTAAGAGCCACAGCTCGGGCAAATATCTGTTTGCCGCGCGTGTGATTCCTTATCGTGGTTCGTGGCTCGATTTCGAATTCGACGCAAAAGACATTCTTTATGTCCGTATCGACCGTCGCCGCAAACTGCCGGCGACCACGCTGCTTATGGCTCTTGAAAACGAAGAGTCCGAACAGCTGCGTGCCCAGCGTGCCGAAGAAGGGCGCTCTGTCGATCCGTCGGAAATCGAAGGCCTGACCCCGGAAGAGATTCTCAACTATTACTATGAGTCGGCTGAATACCGCCGTACCGCAGATGGTTGGGTTACCGATTTCAGTGCAGACCGTTATATCGGCCAGAAGCTGGTTCACGATCTTGTTGATGCCAACAGCGGTGAAGTTGTTGCAGCAGCCGGTTCGAAAATCACCAAGCGTTCTGCTGCCAAAATCACCGAACAGGGCGTCAAGGAAATCCTGGTTCCGGAAGATCAGCTTAATGGCTGGTTCATGGCCGATGACCTGATTGACGGCGAAACCGGTGAGATCCTGGCAGAAGCCGGTCACGAACTGACCGAGGAAGTGTTCGAGCAGCTTAAGGAATGGGGCGTTGATTCCATCCGTCTGCTGATGATCGACCACAACCAGGTTGGTCCGTATCTGCGCAACACCATGGCACTGGACAAGAACAGCAACCGCGAAGAAGCCCTTGTGGACATCTATCGCGTGATGCGCCCGGGCGAACCGCCGACCCTCGAGGGTGCGGAAGCCATGTTCAAAGGCCTGTTCTTCGATGCAGAGCGTTATGATCTTTCGGCTGTTGGCCGTGTGAAGATGAATGCGCGTCTGAATCTGGAATGCCCGGATACTGTTCGAATCCTGCGCCGTGAAGACATTCTGGAAGTCGTCCGTGTTCTGATCGACCTGAAAGACGGTCGTGGCGAGATTGACGATATTGACCATCTTGGCAACCGTCGTCTGCGTTCGGTCGGCGAGCTGATGGAAAACCAGTTCCGTGTTGGTCTGTTGCGTATGGAACGTGCGATCCGCGAGCGTATGAGCTCGGTCGAGATCGACAACGTGATGCCGCATGATCTGATCAATGCCAAGCCGGTTGCGGCTGCTGTGCGTGAATTCTTCGGCTCTTCGCAGCTGTCGCAGTTCATGGACCAGACCAACCCGCTTTCGGAAATTACCCACAAACGTCGTCTTTCGGCGCTTGGCCCGGGTGGTTTGACCCGTGAGCGTGCCGGCTTTGAAGTGCGTGACGTTCATCCGACCCACTATGGTCGTATCTGCCCGGTTGAAACGCCGGAAGGTCCGAACATTGGTCTGATCAACTCGCTGGCGACCTTTGCACGCGTCAACCAGTACGGCTTCATCGAAAGCCCGTACCGCAAGGTTGTCGACGGCAAGGTGACCGCCGAGGTGATCTATCTGTCGGCGATCGAGGAAGGCCGTTATGTCATCGCACAGGCGAACGAACCGCTTAACGGTGATTTCAGCTTTACCAACGAACTGATCAACACCCGTAAAGCCGGTGACCACTATATGGCCCGCTCCGAAGAGATCGACCTTATGGACGTCTCGCCGAAGCAGCTGGTATCGGTCGCATCCGCGCTCATTCCGTTCCTTGAGAACGATGACGCGAACCGCGCACTGATGGGCTCGAACATGCAGCGTCAGGCGGTTCCGCTGATCCGCTCCGAAGCGCCGTATGTCGGTACCGGTATGGAAGTTCCGGTGGCACGTGATTCGGGTGCAACCCTGATCGCACGCCGTGACGGTGTTGTTGAATCCGTTGACGCGACCCGTATGGTTATTCGCGCAACCGGTGACATCGCCGCGTCGGAATCGGGTGTCGATATTTACACCCTGCTGAAATATCAGCGTTCCAACCAGGGCAGCTGCATCAACCAGCGTCCGCTGGTGAAAGTTGGCGATGTTGTCAAAAAAGGCGACATCATCTCGGATGGTCCGTGTACCGATATGGGTGAACTTGCCCTTGGCCGTAACGTGCTGGTCGCGTTCATGCCTTGGAACGGTTACAACTTCGAGGATTCCATCCTTCTGTCCGAGCGTATCGCACGTGATGACGTTTATACCTCGATCCATATCGAGGAATTCGAGGTCATGGCCCGCGATACCAAGCTGGGTCAGGAAGAAATCACCCGTGATATTCCGAACGTCGGTGAAGAAGCGCTCAAAAACCTCGACGAGGCGGGCATTGTCTACATCGGTGCGGAAATCAAGCCGGGCGATATCCTTGTCGGTAAGGTAACGCCGAAGGGCGAAAGCCCGATGACGCCGGAAGAAAAACTTCTGCGTGCCATCTTCGGTGAAAAAGCATCCGACGTCCGTGATACGTCGCTGCGTGTCCCGCCGGGACAGTTCGGTACCATTGTTGAAGTCCGCGTGTTCTCGCGTCGTGGCGTTGACAAGGACGAACGTGCCCTGGCCATCGAGCGCGCCGAGATCGAGCGTCTCGCACAGGACCGTGACGACGAACGCGCCATCCTTGAGCGCAACTTCTATGGTCGTCTGAAAAACCTTCTGCTGGGTCAGCAGCTCGTTGATGGTCCGAAGGGCCTGTCGGGCGAGATCACCGAAGACAGCCTGTCGGGTGTTGCACGCGGTCTGTGGCGCCAGATTGCAGTTGCTGATGACAATGTCATGTCTGACATCGAAGCTCTGAAAAAGCAGTTCGAGGAATCGATTGCTGTTCTTCAGGCTCGTTTCGACGACAAGGTCGACAAGCTGCAGGCTGGTGACGAACTGCCGCCGGGCGTGATGAAGATGGTCAAAGTCTTTGTCGCGGTTAAACGTAAAATGCAGCCGGGTGACAAGATGGCCGGCCGTCACGGGAACAAGGGTGTCGTATCGCGCATTATGCCGGTTGAAGACATGCCGCACCTCGAAGACGGTACGCCGGTCGATATCGTTCTGAACCCGCTGGGTGTTCCGTCGCGTATGAACGTCGGCCAGATCCTTGAAACCCACCTTGGTTGGGCATCACGTGGTCTTGGTGAACAGATCGGCGAACTTGTCGATGCTGTTGCCGACGGTCGTGGCGAAATGGAAGACCTGCGTAACAAGCTTAATGATGTCTATGAAGGCGAAGAATACATCGCCGGCATCAAAGAGCTGTCCGATGGTGAAGTCATCGAGCTTGGCAACAACCTGCGTCGCGGCGTTCCGATGGCCACCCCGGTCTTCGACGGCGCTCGTGAGCCGGATGTTGTTCGTATGCTTGAAAAAGCAGGCCTTGATGGTTCTGGCCAGGTCGACCTTTATGACGGTCGTACCGGTGAGAAATTCCATCGCAAGGTGACAGTGGGCTATATCTACATGCTCAAACTGCACCACCTGGTCGATGACAAGATCCACGCACGTTCGATTGGTCCGTACTCTCTTGTTACCCAGCAGCCGCTGGGTGGTAAGGCGCAGTTCGGTGGCCAGCGTTTCGGGGAGATGGAAGTGTGGGCACTCGAAGCTTACGGTGCTGCATACACCCTTCAGGAAATGCTTACGGTCAAGTCGGACGACGTTTCGGGCCGTACCAAGGTTTACGAAGCCATTGTTCGTGGTGAAGACACCTTCGAGGCAGGCATTCCGGAGTCGTTTAACGTTCTTGTTAAAGAACTCCGTTCGCTTGGTCTCAATGTCGAACTTGAGCAGAACGAATACTAAGTGTGTGGCTGACAGGGGTGCCCATCCGGGCATCCCGGTCGCCATTTCGCATCTTTCGGCCTGAAATTGGCGAAACCCGGCGAGACCGGGCATAGCGGGAGAGCCTTTATGAACGAGTTGATGAAGATCTTCGGGCAGCCGCAGGGCACCCAGAGCTTCGATCAGATCCGGATTCAGATTGCCAGCCCGGAGCGTATCCGCTCCTGGTCGTTCGGCGAGATCAAGAAACCGGAAACCATCAACTACCGGACCTTCAAACCGGAGCGCGACGGCCTGTTCTGTGCGCGCATTTTTGGTCCGGTGAAGGATTACGAATGCTTGTGCGGCAAGTACAAGCGTATGAAGTATCGCGGCATTATCTGTGAAAAATGCGGCGTCGAAGTGACTCTGGCCAAAGTACGTCGCGAACGTATGGGCCATATCGAACTGGCGGCACCTGTTGCCCATATCTGGTTCATGAAGTCGCTGCCGAGCCGTCTGGGTCTGCTGCTGGACATGACGCTCAAGGATCTTGAGCGCATTCTGTACTTCGAAAACTATGTGGTTATCGAACCGGGCCTTACCCCGCTTAAAATGGGTGAGCTCCTGTCCGAAGACCAGTATATGACTGCCCAGGAAGAATATGGCGAAGACAGCTTCCGTGCCGGTATCGGTGCCGAAGCCATCCGCGATATGCTTGCGGCAATCGACCTTGATGAAGAACGCGAAACCGCGAAAATCGACCTCAAGGAAACCAATTCCGAAGCCAAGCGCAAGAAGCTGGTCAAGCGTCTCAAGCTGATTGAGGCCTTCCAGGAATCCGGCGCGCGCCCGGAATGGATGATCCTTGAAGTGATTCCGGTCATTCCGCCGGAACTGCGTCCGCTGGTTCCGCTTGATGGCGGCCGTTTCGCGACCTCGGATCTGAACGACCTTTACCGTCGTGTCATCAACCGTAACAACCGTCTGAAGCGCCTGATCGAGCTTCGTGCGCCTGATATCATCGTGCGTAACGAAAAACGTATGCTTCAGGAATCGGTTGATGCGCTGTTTGATAACGGTCGTCGCGGTCGTCCGATCACTGGTGCCAACAAGCGTCCGCTCAAATCGATGTCGGACATGCTCAAAGGCAAGCAGGGTCGTTTCCGTCAGAACCTTCTGGGTAAACGCGTCGACTATTCCGGTCGTTCCGTTATTACCGTGGGTCCGAACCTGAAACTGCATCAGTGCGGTCTGCCGAAGAAAATGGCGCTCGAACTGTTCAAGCCGTTCGTTTACGCGAAGCTGGAACTGTACGGGATGGCCACCACCATCAAGGCTGCAAAGCGCATGGTGGAAAAAGAGCGCGCCGAAGTTTGGGATATCCTTGAACAGGTTATCCGTGAACATCCGGTCATGCTCAACCGTGCACCGACCCTGCACCGTCTTGGTATCCAGGCGTTCGAGCCTACCCTGATCGAAGGTAAGGCCATCCAGCTGCATCCGCTCGTTTGTACTGCGTTCAACGCGGACTTCGACGGTGACCAGATGGCTGTCCACGTACCGCTGTCGCTTGAAGCCCAGCTTGAAGCACGTACCCTGATGATGTCGACCAACAACATCCTTTCGCCGGCATCGGGTAAACCGATCATCGTGCCGTCGCAGGATATTGTCCTGGGTCTGTACTACATCTCCATGGAGCGTGACGGTCAGCCGGGCGAGGGCATGTCGTTTGTCAACATCGCCGAGATCGAACAGGCACTGGACGAGGGTGTTGTCACCCTGCATTCCAAGATCAATGCCCGTTACCACACGGTTGATGAAAACAACGAACGCATCACCGTTCGTGTTGCGACCACCCCGGGCCGCATGTTGCTGTCGGAACTTCTGCCGCGTCATCCGCGCATTCCGTTCTCGACCATCAACAAGCTGCTGACCAAAAAAGACGTCTCGAACGTTATCGATGTCGTTTACCGTCACTGTGGCCAGAAAGAGACCGTTATCTTTGCTGACCGCATGATGGGCCTTGGTTTCAACTGGGCATGTAAAGCCGGCATTTCGTTTGGCAAGGATGACATGATCATTCCGGACGCCAAGGAACCGCTGGTCGGTGGTACCCACGACAAGGTCAAGGAATACGAGCAGCAGTACCAGGACGGTCTCATCACCCGTGGTGAGAAATACAACAAGGTTGTTGACGCCTGGGCGCAGTGCACCGACGACGTTTCCGAAGCGATGATGAAAGTCATCTCGGCGACGGCAGAAGGTGACAATGTGAACTCGGTTTACATGATGGCGCACTCCGGTGCTCGTGGTTCTGCCGCCCAGATGCGTCAGCTGGCTGCTATGCGTGGCCTGATGGCGAAACCGGACGGCTCGATCATCGAGACCCCGATTATTTCGAACTTTAAAGAAGGCCTTACCGTGCAGGAGTACTTCAACTCCACCCACGGTGCTCGTAAAGGTCTGGCTGATACCGCACTGAAAACGGCGAACTCGGGTTACCTTACCCGTCGTCTGGTTGACGTGGCCCAGGACTGCATCATCACCCAGCATGATTGCGGTACGGATCGTGGCCTCGACATCGCAGCCGTCGTCGATTCCGGTGAGGTTATCGAAACCCTGTCTGATCGTATCCTCGGTCGTTTCACCGCCGACGAGATCGTTGATCCGTCGACCGGCGAAGTTATCGTGCCGAAGAACGAGATGGTTGAAGAAGATCACCTCGATCTCATCGAGAAAGCCGGTGTTGAAACCGCGCGTATCCGTTCGGTTCTGACCTGTGACGCCGAAACCGGTGTTTGCGGCCATTGCTATGGTCGTGACCTGGCACGCGGTACCACGGTCAACATCGGTGAAGCTGTCGGTGTTATCGCCGCACAGTCGATCGGTGAGCCGGGCACCCAGCTGACCATGCGTACGTTCCACATTGGTGGTGCGGCACAGCGTGGTGCAGAGGTCTCCGGTGTCGAAGCGAACTTCGATGCAACCGTGAAACTGAAAAACCGTGCAGTCGTTGAGAACTCGGCAGGCGTCAACATCGTGATGGCGCGTAACCTCGAGATTCTCCTGATCGACAAAACCGGTCGCGAGCGTGCGAAATATCGCGTTCCATACGGTGCAAAACTTCTCACCGATGAAGGCGCACAGGTCACACGTGGTCAGAAACTGGCCGAGTGGGATCCTTACACCCTGCCGATCATCACCGAGAAAGAAGGTTATGTGAACTATGTCGACCTTCTCGAGAACGTAACCATTCGCGAAGTCTATGACGAAGCGACCGGTATTGCCTCGAAAACGGTTATCGACTGGAAGAGCATGCCCAAGGCGTCCGACCTTAAGCCGCGCGTTACCCTGCGTAACGAAGCCGGCGAGGTCATCAACCTGGATAACGGTCTTGAAGCCCGTTACTTCCTGTCGGTTGACGCTATTCTCTCGGTCGAGAACGGTCAGAAAGTTCATGCTGGTGACGTGCTTGCACGTATCCCGCGCGAAGGTTCGAAGACCCGTGACATCACCGGTGGTCTGCCGCGTGTTGCCGAGCTGTTCGAAGCCCGTAAACCGAAAGAACACGCAATCATCTCGGATATCCCGGGTCGCGTCGAATTCGGCAAGGACTACAAGAACAAGCGCCGTGTCATCGTTCACCCGCTCGAGGATTCGGGCCTGACCGAACCGGTCGAATACCTGATCCCGAAAGGCAAGCATCTTGCCGTTCAGGAAGGGGACTTCGTCGAGAAGGGCGATCAGCTCCTTGATGGTTCGCCGGTTCCGCACGATATCCTGCGCGTCATGGGCGTCCCGGCACTGGCAGATTACCTGGTCAACGAGATCCAGGAAGTCTACCGTCTGCAGGGCGTGAAGATTAACGACAAGCATATCGAAGTCATCGTTCGCCAGATGCTTCAGAAAGTCGAAATCACCAAACCGGGTGACACGACTCTTCTGGTTGGTGAAATCATTGACCGCGTTGACTTCGATGCCGAAAACGAGCGTGCGCTCAAAGAAGGCGGCGAACTCGCAGAAGGTGCACCGGTCCTCCAGGGGATCACCAAGGCATCCCTGCAGACGCATTCCTTCATCTCGGCCGCGTCGTTCCAGGAAACCACGCGCGTTCTTACCGAAGCAGCCGTTTCGGGCAAGACCGATACCCTTATCGGTCTGAAAGAGAACGTCATCGTGGGTCGTTTGATCCCGGCTGGTACCGGTGCGGTGATGAACCGCTTCCGTGCACTGGCTGCCGAACGCGACAAATCGGTACAGATCGAGGCAGAAGAAGAAATCGGCGACAATTTCGGTCCGCAGGCCGATGCCGACACCGCTTCATTGCCGGCAGGCGAATAACTTCGTCGCGCCAGACAGTTAAAGAATCAGAGGCGAACCGGAACTCTTATCGACGCACCGGTTCGTCTCGGCGTTTGAAGCGCCAACTCGAAGGTCCATATGGTTTTGCTTGACGCAAAAGGGGGCCGTCACTAGTATGCGCCCACCGAATCTAGGGGGGTGTAGCTGTGCCGGTACCGTTTTGTGCGGTAGCGGGCGGTTTTCGCCCCCCATCGCTTGAGTGCGACTCTGACGGCCGTCGAGGCAGGAACTCCTGCATTTATGGGCGTCCGCGCGTGTTTCCGTACTGTGTATGGGGACGCGTGGTCGCTCGTCGTGCGTCGATAAGAGCAGCGCCCTAGTGGCGTCCGTTGAAGTAAAAGGGAAAGTTAATGCCCACTATTAACCAGTTGATCCGCAAGTCGCGGACTCCGCGCACCCAGCGCGATATGGTTCCGGCACTGGAAGCATGCCCGCAGAAACGCGGCGTTTGCACCCGTGTCTACACCACGACCCCGAAGAAGCCGAACTCGGCACTTCGTAAGGTTGCCCGTGTCCGTTTGACCAACGGCTACGAAGTAACCTCCTACATTCCGGGTGAAGGCCACAACCTGCAGGAACACTCTGTCGTGATGATCCGCGGCGGCCGTGTAAAAGATTTGCCGGGTGTTCGTTACCACATCATTCGCGGTACCCTCGATACACAGGGTGTCAAAGACCGTAAGCAGCGTCGTTCGAAATACGGCGCGAAGCGTCCGAAATAAGGAGCAGCTCAGATGTCACGTCGTCACGCTGCTGAAAAGCGCGAAGTACTCCCTGACGCCAAATATGGCGACAAGGTTCTTACCAAGTTCATGAACGGTCTTATGCTCGACGGCAAAAAATCTGCCGCCGAAAAAATCGTTTATGGTGCCCTGGAAGTAATGGAAAGCAAGGGTGCAGACCCGGTTGCTCAGTTCCACGAAGCCATGGATAACGTGAAGCCGAACGTCGAAGTTCGTTCGCGCCGTGTTGGTGGTGCTACTTACCAGGTTCCGGTTGAAGTTCGTTCCGAGCGTCGTCAGGCTCTGGCCATTCGTTGGCTGGTTGACGCTGCCCGCAAGCGTTCCGAAACGACCATGATCGGTCGTCTCGCCGGTGAATTGATGGATGCTGCCAACAACCGCGGCAGTGCTGTCAAGAAGCGCGAAGACACCCACCGTATGGCCGAAGCCAACAAGGCTTTCGCTCATTATCGCTGGTAATTCAGACCTCAAGATCAAGAGTCGATTATGGTACAACGTACTCCGATCTCTCGGTATCGCAACATCGGCATCATGGCGCACATTGATGCCGGCAAAACGACGACCACCGAGCGAATTCTTTTCTACACCGGCAAGTCCTACAAAATCGGCGAAGTCCATGACGGCGCCGCGACCATGGACTGGATGGAACAGGAACAGGAACGTGGCATTACGATTACGTCTGCTGCGACGACCTGCTTCTGGAACGACCACCGTATTAACATCATCGATACCCCGGGCCACGTTGACTTCACCATTGAAGTTGAACGTTCGCTCCGTGTTCTCGATGGTGCCTGCGCTGTTTTCGACGCCGTTTCCGGCGTTGAGCCGCAGACCGAAACCGTGTGGCGTCAGGCTGACAAGTACCACGTTCCGCGTATGTGCTTTGTCAACAAGATGGACCGTACCGGTGCAGACTTCTTCCGCTGCGTCGAAATGATCAAGGAACGCCTCGGTGCCAACGCCGCTGTCATGCAGCTGCCGATCGGTTCCGAAGGTGAGTTCGAAGGTGTTGTTGACCTCGTTCGCAACAAGGAAATCGTCTGGAAAGACGAATCCCTTGGTGCAGAGTTCGAGTATCGCGACATCCGCGATTCCCTGAAAGACCAGGCTGAAGAATACCGTGAAGCTCTGATCGAACAGGCTGTTGAGTGCGACGAAGCAGCAATGGAAGCTTACCTCGAAGGCGAAATGCCGACCGAGGAAGTTCTCAAGAAGTGCATCCGTAAAGGCACCATCGCCGGCGATCTGGTTCCGGTCCTTCTGGGTACCGCGTTCAAGAACAAAGGCGTTCAGCCGCTTCTTGATGCCGTTATCGACTTCATGCCGGCACCGGATGACATCGACGATGTTCGTGGCGTCAAGCCGAACACCGAAGACGAGCCGGATTCCCGTCCGCTGACCGATGAAGCGCCGTTCTCGGCTCTTGCATTCAAGATCATGTCGGATCCGTTCGTTGGTTCGCTGACCTTCATTCGTATCTATTCCGGTATCCTCGATGCCGGCTCGTATGTTCTGAACTCTGTCAAAGAGAAAAAAGAACGTATCGGCCGTATGCTTCTCATGCATTCGAACAACCGCGAAGAAATCAAATACGCTTGCTCGGGCGACATCGTTGCTCTGGTTGGCATGAAGGACACCACCACTGGTGATACCCTTTGTGACCCGGCCAAGCCGATCATCCTTGAGCGTATGGAATTCCCGGATCCGGTTATCGAAATCGCTGTTGAGCCGAAATCGAAAGCCGACCAGGAAAAAATGGGTCTCGCCCTTGCACGTCTCGCACAGGAAGATCCGTCGTTCCGCGTTAAATCCGACCACGAATCCGGCCAGACCATCATTTCGGGTATGGGTGAACTTCACCTCGACATCATCGTCGATCGTATGAAGCGTGAATTCAAAGTCGAAGCTAACATCGGCGCGCCGCAGGTTGCTTATCGCGAAACCATCTCGAAAGAAGTCGATATCGACTACACCCACAAAAAACAGTCGGGTGGTTCGGGTCAGTTCGCGCGTATCAAGCTCACCTTCACCCCGGGTGAACCGGGTTCGGGCTTCTCCTTCACCGATACCGTTGTTGGCGGTAACGTTCCGAAGGAATACATCCCGGGTGTTGCCAAAGGTCTCGAAAGCTCGCTGCAGAGCGGCGTTATCGCAGGCTTCCCGGTAACCGACTTGTCGATCAAGCTGACCGACGGTGCCTACCACGACGTTGACTCGAGCGTCATGGCCTTCGAAATCGCTGCCCGTGCAGCGTTCAAAGAAGGTCTGTCGAAAGCTTCTCCGAAGCTGCTCGAGCCGATCATGAAAGTCGAAGTAGTGACCCCGGAAGAGTATATGGGCGACATCATTGGCGACCTGAACAGCCGTCGTGGCCAGGTTCGTGACATGGACTCCCGTGGCATCGCACGCGTTGTTAACGCGTTCGTACCGCTGGCGAACATGTTCGGTTACGTCAACACGCTGCGCTCCATGTCCCAGGGTCGTGCCCAGTTCGTGATGCAGTTTGATCACTATGCAGACGTTCCGCAGGCAGTTGCGGACGAAGTCAAAGCCAAATCGGCCGGCTAAGGCCAAGCCAGAATAAACGGAGTTAGAAATGGCTAAAGAAAAGTTTGAGCGTACAAAACCGCACGTTAACGTTGGCACCGTCGGCCACGTTGACCACGGTAAAACCACGCTGACCGCAGCGATCACCAAAGTTCTGGCAGAACAGGGTGGCGCATCGTTCCAGGACTACAGCATGATCGACAAGGCACCGGAAGAGAAAGCTCGTGGTATCACGATCTCGACCGCGCACGTCGAATATGAGACCGAAAACCGCCACTACGCGCACGTCGACTGCCCGGGCCACGCTGACTATGTTAAAAACATGATCACTGGTGCGGCACAGATGGACGGTGGCATCCTGGTTGTTTCGGCAGCTGATGGCCCGATGCCGCAGACCCGCGAGCACATCCTGCTTGCACGTCAGGTTGGCGTTCCGGCACTGGTCGTGTTCATGAACAAGGTTGACCAGGTTGACGACGAAGAGCTTCTCGAGCTCGTCGAGATGGAAATCCGTGAACTTCTGTCGTCCTACGACTTCCCGGGCGACGATATTCCGATCATCAAGGGCTCGGCTCTTGCTGCTCTGGAAGGTCGCGATGACGAAATCGGCAAAAACGCTATCCTCGAGCTGATGGCTGCTGTTGATGACTACATCCCGGCACCGGATCGTCCGAAAGACAAGCCGTTCCTGATGCCGATCGAAGACGTGTTCTCGATTTCGGGTCGTGGTACGGTTGTTACCGGTCGTGTTGAAACCGGCGTTGTTAAAGTTGGCGAAGAGATCGAAATCGTCGGCATTAAAGACACCGTCAAAACGACTGTTACCGGCGTTGAAATGTTCCGCAAGCTGCTCGATCAGGGTGAAGCTGGCGACAACATCGGCGCCCTGCTTCGTGGTACCAAGCGTGAAGACGTCGAACGTGGCCAGGTTCTGGCGCATGTTGGCTCGATCACCCCGCACACCAAGTTTGAAGCAGAAGCTTACATCCTGACCAAGGATGAAGGTGGCCGTCACACGCCGTTCTTCTCGAACTACCGTCCGCAGTTCTACTTCCGTACGACTGACGTTACCGGTTCGATCGAGCTGCCGGCTGGCACCGAAATGGTTATGCCGGGCGACAACGTCCAGATGACCGCGACCCTCATTGCACCGATCGCAATGGACGAAGGTCTGCGTTTCGCAATCCGTGAAGGCGGTCGTACCGTCGGCGCGGGCGTTGTTGCCAAGATCATCGAGTAATTTTTTCTCTTGATCTTTGTGAAGCGGGCGGCTATGTAAGCCGCCCGCAACACTTTTGCGGCAATCGTCAACTCCAGTTGAGGGGCCGGTGTCCTTTTGAGGGCTCCGGTACATAATTACATGGATAGTCAGAACATTCGCATTCGCCTGAAGGCGTTTGACCATCGCGTGCTGGATCAGTCCACGCGCGAGATCGTCAATACGGCGAAGCGCACTGGCGCAGAGGTCCGCGGCCCGATTCCGCTGCCGACCCGCATTGAAAAATACACTGTTCTGCGGTCTCCGCACATCGATAAGAAATCGCGTGAACAGTTCGAAATCCGTACGCACAAGCGTCTTCTCGACATTGTCGACCCGACCCCGCAGACCGTCGATGCTTTGATGAAGCTCGATCTGGCTGCCGGCGTCGACGTCGAGATCAAACTTTAATCGGGAGTAAGCCGCAATGCGTAGTGGACTTATTACCCAGAAGGTTGGCATGACCCGCGTCTTCAAAGACGATGGTTCCCACCTTCCTGTAACCGTTCTGAAGGTCGAGGATCTTCAGGTTGTCGCCAACCGTACCAACGACACCGACGGCTACGTCGCTGTTCAGCTTGGTTATGGCAAAGCGAAAGTGAAAAACGTATCCAAGCCGATGCGTGGCCACTTCGCCAAAGCCAAGGTTGAGCCGAAAGCCAAACTTGCTGAATTCCGCGTTAGCGAAGATGGTCTGATTGAAGTTGGTGCAGAACTTTCTGCCGCTCACTTCGTTGAAGGCCAGTACGTTGACGTAATCGGCACTTCCATCGGTAAAGGTTTTGCCGGTGCGATGAAGCGTCATAACTTCGGTGGTCTGCGTGCGTCGCACGGTGTGTCGATTTCGCACCGTTCGCATGGTTCCACCGGTCAGTGCCAGGATCCGGGCCGCGTCTTCAAAGGTAAGAAGATGGCTGGTCACCTCGGTGCCGCACGTGTGACTGTTCAGTCCCTTAAGGTTGTCGCTTCTGACGCCGACAAAGGCCTGATCCTGATCCACGGTGCAGTCCCGGGTCACAAGGGCGCCTACGTCCTTGTCAAGGATGCCGTGAAGCGTGCTGCACCGGAAGGTCTTCCGTTCCCGGCCGCGCTCAAGGGTGCTGCCCCGGCTGCTGAAGAAGCTGTCGCCGAGGATAAGGAATAAGCATCATGAAGCTCGACATTCTCAAACTTGACGCTTCCAAGGCAGGCAACATCGATCTCGCAGAAGAGATCTTTGGTCTGGAAGTACGTCGTGACGTCCTGCACCGCATGGTGAACTGGCAGCTGGCAAAACGCCGCGCCGGTACCCACAAGGTGAAGGAAAAGTCGGAAGTTTCCGCAACCACGAAAAAATTCGTGCGTCAGAAGGGTAGTGGCGGTGCTCGTCACGGCTCCCGTAAGGCTGCACAGTTCCGTGGTGGTGGTACCGTGCACGGTCCGCGCGTTCGCGACCACGCACACGATCTGACCAAGAAGTTCCGTAAACTCGCGCTTAAAACCGCTCTGTCGGCTAAAGCAAAGGACGGCAAGCTTATCGTTCTTGATAACGCGGAATTCTCGGACGCCAAAACCAAGAATCTGGTCGCAGCTTTTGGTAAGCTCGGCTGGAAATCTGCACTGATCATCGATGGTGCGCAGGTCAATGAAGGTTTTGCACGCGCAGCGCGCAACATCCCGCAGATTGACGTGCTCCCGGAGATCGGTGCTAACGTCTATGACATCCTGCGCCGTGACACCCTGGTGCTGACCAAGGGTGCGGTCGAAGCGTTGGAGGCACGTCTCAAATGACGATCATCAGCAAAGAGCGGATGTACGAAGTCATCCGCGCCCCGCATATCACTGAAAAGTCGACGCTGATTTCTGAACACAACGCAGTTGCGTTCAAAGTTGCGATCGACGCCACCAAGCCGGAGATCAAGGCTGCTGTGGAAGGTCTGTTCGGGGTGAAGGTCAAGGCGGTCAATACCTCTGTGGTAAAAGGAAAGACCAAGCGTTTTCGCGGTGTTTCCGGTCGTCGGAGTGATTTCAAGAAAGCGATGGTAACCCTCGAAGAGGGTCAGTCCATCGACGTGACTACGGGAATCTAAGACAATGGCTTTGAAGAAGTTTAAACCAACCTCTCCTGGTCGCCGTCAGCTGGTTCTCGTGGATCGTTCCGATCTCCACAAGGGCAAGCCGATCAAAGCGTTGACCGAAGGTCTTCGCAAGAAAGGTGGCCGTAACAACACTGGTCGTATCACCGCCCGCCGTATTGGTGGTGGTCACAAACGTCGTTACCGTCTCATCGACTTCAAACGTACCAAGTTTGACGTCGTCGGTACCGTCGAGCGTTTGGAATATGATCCGAACCGTACTGCGTTCATCGCACTGGTTCGTTATTCCGACGACGAGCTGGCCTACATCCTCGCACCGCAGCGTCTCGCTGTCGGCGACAACGTTGTTGCCGCTGAACGCGTAGACATTAAGCCGGGTAACGCCGCACCGCTGAAGAACATTCCGGTCGGTACCATTGTCCATAACGTCGAACTGAAAGCCGGTAAAGGTGGCCAGATCGCACGTTCAGCAGGTGCATACGTGCAGCTCGTTGGTAAGGACCAGGGTTACGCCCAGCTTAAGCTGTCCTCCGGTGAGGTACGTTTGGTACGTGGTGAATGCATGGCAACCATCGGTGCCGTGTCCAACCCGGACCATCAGAACACTAACCTTGGTAAAGCCGGCCGTAATCGCTGGCTCGGCAAGCGTCCTTCGGTTCGTGGTGTTGCCATGAACCCGATCGATCACCCGCATGGTGGTGGTGAAGGTCGTACTTCGGGTGGTCGTCACCCGGTTACGCCGTGGGGCAAGCCTACCAAGGGCAAACGTACCCGCTCGAACAAGAAGACCGACGCGCTCATCATGCGCCGTCGTCACAAGAGCTAACGGAGGAGGCTAGACTATGGCGCGTTCCGTTTGGAAGGGTCCGTTTGTTGACGGATACCTTCTTAAGAAAGCCGATACTGTCCGTGCCTCAGGCCGGAATGAGGTAATTAAGACCTGGTCGCGGCGTTCGACGATTCTGCCGCAATTCGTAGGCCTCACCTTTGGGGTTTACAATGGCCAGAAATTCTTGCCGGTGCTGGTGACCGAAGACATGATTGGTCACAAGTTCGGTGAATTCTCGCCGACCCGTACCTACTATGGTCACGCGGCCGACAAAAAGGCGAAGAGGAAGTAACGATGGGTAAGAAAGCTGACATCCGTCGGCTGGCGGATAACGAGGCTGCGGCTTCGCTCCGGGCAGTACGCATTTCCCCGCGTAAGCTCAACCTCGTCGCCGAGTCGATCCGTGGTTTGAAGGCAGAAGCTGCTTTGGCAGAACTGACCTTCTCCAACAAACGTATTTCGCAGGACGTCAAAAAGCTGCTGGAATCGGCAATTGCTAACGCCGAAAACAACCATCAGCTCGATGTCGACCGTCTCTATGTTAAAGAGGCATCTGTTGGTAAGGCCTTCGTGATGAAACGTTGGCGCGCCCGTGCACGCGGTCGTGTTGGCAAGATCCTGAAGCCGTTCTCCAACATGCGCATCGTCGTTTGCGAACGTGAGGAGGCCGAGTAATGGGTCAGAAAGTAAATCCGATCGGTCTGCGCGTTGGCATTAACCGTACCTGGGATTCCCGCTGGTACGCCAACAAGTCCGATTTCGCTGGTCTTCTTCATGAAGATCTTGCGATCCGTAAATTCATCTTCGACCGCCTCAAGCAGGCTGGTGTTTCGAAGGTGATTATCGAACGTCCGGCGAAGAAAGCCCGCATTTCGATCCACACCGCTCGTCCGGGCGTTGTGATCGGGAAAAAAGGCCAGGACATCGAGAAGCTCAAGAACGATCTGCAGAAGCTGGCAAATGCCGAAGTGCAGGTTAACATCATCGAAATCCGCAAGCCGGAAATCGATGCCAAGCTGGTCGCTGACAACATCGCCCAGCAGCTTGAGCGCCGTGTTTCGTTCCGTCGCGCTATGAAGCGCTCGGTTCAGAACGCAATGCGTCTCGGTGCCGGTGGCATTCGTATTAATGCTGCTGGTCGTCTTGGTGGCGCAGAAATCGCCCGTACCGAATGGTATCGTGAAGGTCGCGTTCCGCTGCACACGCTGCGTGCGGACGTGGATTACGGAACTTCGGAAGCACACACCACCTATGGTGTTTGCGGTCTGAAGGTCTGGATCTTCAAGGGCGAAATCATGGCACATGATCCGCTGGCATCGGAGCGTAAAGCTCTCGAGTCGGCTGGTTCCAGCCGTAAGTAAGGAGATCCAGATATGCTTTCTCCGAAACGTACAAAGTTCCGTAAAGCCCACAAAGGCCGCCTTAAAGGTGAAGCCAAGGGTGGTACGGATCTTAATTTCGGCGCTTATGGCTTGAAAGCCTTGGAGCCTGAGCGTATAACGGCGCGTCAGATCGAAGCGGCTCGCCGCGCGATCACCCGCCACATCCGCCGTCAGGGTCGTGTGTGGATTCGCGTTTTCCCGGATCTCCCGGTCTCGCAGAAGCCTGCCGAAGTCCGTCAGGGTAAAGGTAAAGGCTCGCCTGAATATTGGGCGGCACGCGTTAAACCGGGTCGGATCATGTTTGAACTCGACGGTGTTCCGTTGGATCTTGCACGCCGCGCTTTCGAGCTGGCATCGGCAAAACTGCCGATCAAGACCAAGTTTGTCACCCGTCTTGGTGAAGGGGAGTAATTAGTGATGAAAATTGCTGATCTCCGCGCTAAAAGCGCTGACGAACTGAAACAGCTGCTGCTGGACCTGCGTAAAGAATCGTTCAACATGCGATTCCAGCAGGCTTCCGGTCAGTTTGAGAACACTGCGCGGGTCCGCCAGGTCCGTCGTGATATCGCCCGCATCAAAACCCTTCTCGGTAACGAGAAGGGTGCGACCGCGGCCTAAACTGGACACGCAGAGGAGTAAACACACATGCCGAGGCGTGTATTGCAGGGGACAGTCGTTTCGACCAAAAACGACAAGACCGTGGTGGTCCGTGTGGAACGCCAGGTCATGCACCCGCTGTATAAAAAGTACGTGCGTAAGTCGAAGAAATTCCACGCGCACGATGAAGAGAACCGCTTCAAAACGGGTGACGTAGTTCGCATTCGCGAATGCAAGCCGATCTCGAAGTTGAAGTCTTGGGAAGTAGTGGTCGAGGAGTGAGTCCTCAGCCCAATCATAGTCAAGGGGTAAACCCATGATCCAGATGCAGTCCAATCTGGACGTCGCCGACAACAGCGGCGCTCGCCGCGTCCAGTGCATCAAGGTGCTGGGCGGCTCGAAGCGCAAAACCGCTCACGTTGGTGATGTTATCGTGGTTTCCGTCAAGGAAGCCATCCCGCGCGGTCGCGTAAAGAAGGGTGCAGTTCACAAAGCTGTCATCGTTCGCACCGCAAAGGAAATCCGTCGTGCCGATGGCTCGGCGATCCGCTTTGACCGCAACGCTGCCGTTCTCATTAATGCGAACGGCGAGCCGATCGGCACGCGTATTTTTGGCCCGGTAACCCGCGAACTTCGTTCCAAAGGTTACATGAAGATCATTTCGCTCGCTCCGGAGGTGCTGTAATGGCTGCCAAGATTAAAAAGGGCGACCGCGTCATTGTTCTGACGGGTAAAGACAAAGGGAAGACCGGCGAGGTTCTCGCCGCTTTCCCGGCCGAGAACAAGGTTCTGGTATCGGGCATCAATCTGGTGAAACGTCACCAGCGCCCGACCGGTGCTGATGCCGGTGGCATCGTCGAGAAGGAAGCAAAAATTGCTGTTTCCAACATCGCGATTGTCGACCCGAAAGAAAACAAGCCGACCCGCGTCGGTTTCAAGACCCTCGATGACGGTCGCAAGGTTCGCTTCGCGAAGCTCAGCGGCGAAGTCATCGACAACTGAGGGACGGAAAAATGACGCGCCTGCGCGAACATTACAAAGAAGTGGTGCGTGACGCACTCCAGAAGGAGTTCTCCTACGAGAACACCATGGAGATTCCGCGCCTCGAAAAGATCGTGATCAACATGGGTGTCGGCGACGCCACCCAGGATCGCAAAAAGCTGGAAGGTGCTGCTGCGGATCTCGCTGCCATCACCGGTCAGAAGCCTGTCTTCACCAAAGCGAAAAAGTCGGTTGCGGCTTTCAAGCTGCGTGAAGGTATGAACATCGGTTGTAAAGTGACCCTACGTCGCGACCGTATGTTTGAGTTCCTGGACCGCTTGGTCACCATCGCGCTTCCGCGCGTTCGTGACTTCCGCGGCCTGAACAAAAAATCCTTTGATGGTCGTGGCAACTTTGCCATGGGCTTGAAGGAACAGTTCGTTTTTCCTGAAGTAGAGTATGACAAAGTCGACTCTGTCCGCGGGATGGACATTATCATTTGTACCACGGCTAAGTCCGACGCCGAAGCTCTTGCCCTTCTTAAGGGTTTTGATCTTCCGTTCGGAAACTAACGGAGGTTGGCCCATGGCCAAGAAAAGCTCAGTAGAGCGTGAACTCAAACGTGAACGCCTGGCAAAGCGCTATGCTGCCAAGCGTGCCGCCCTCAAAGCGGTTATCGCAAATCGCGAGACGTCCCCTGAGGATCGTATCGTGGCTGTGATGAAACTCGCCCAGCTGCCGCGTAACTCGGCTCGTATCCGTCAGCGTATTCGCTGCCAGGTATCCGGTCGTCCGCGCGGTGTCTATCGCAAATTCCGCCTGTCCCGTATCGCCCTTCGTGAACTTGCTTCGCGTGGTCAGATTCCGGGCATGGTGAAGTCGAGCTGGTAAGGAGGACATCACATGTCGATGACTGATCCAGTCGGTGATATGCTCACGCGTATCCGTAACGGTCAGCGCGTTGGTAAATCCAGCGTTGTCTCGCCGGCTTCGAAACTGCGTACCGGTGTGCTGGATGTTCTCCAGCGCGAAGGTTACATCCGCGGTTATAACGTTAATGAAATTCGCAAGGGCGTCAGCGAAATCACCATCGAACTCAAATATTTTGAGGGCGATGCAGTGATCAAGCAGATCGACCGCGTCTCGACCCCGGGCCGTCGCGTATACTCGAAGATCAAAGATCTTCCGAAAGTATACAACGGTCTCGGCATCGCAGTCCTGTCCACTCCGAAAGGGGTTCTCTCGGATCAGGAAGCTCGCGAGCAGAATGTCGGCGGCGAAATCCTCTGCAAAGTATTCTAAGGGGAGCCAACGATGTCGCGAGTAGGAAAAAATCCGGTGGTCGTGCCTAGCGGCGTTACCATCACCTTGACCGAAGAGCAGATCAGTGCAAAGGGCAAGCTCGGTGAGCTTAACCTGCCTCTGACCTCGGACGTATCCGTCACCCAGGAAGATAACCAGATCTTCGTGAAACCGAACAACGATAGCAAGCGCGCCCGTGCCCTTTGGGGTACCACCCGTGCGAATATCGCCAACCTCGTCACCGGGGTTTCGGAAGGGTTCACCAAGAAACTGGAAATCACCGGTGTTGGTTACCGTGCGCAGGTACAGGGCAAGAACCTGGTTCTGCAGCTTGGCTTCTCACACGACGTTGAAATGGAGATCCCTGCGGGTCTGAACGTCGTTGCTGAAAAGCCGACCCTTATCGCCATCTCTGGCGCAGATAAACAGCTTGTCGGTCAGTTCGCTGCAAATGCACGCGGCTGGCGCGGTCCGGAGCCTTACAAAGGCAAAGGTGTCCGCTACGAAGGCGAGTATATCTTGCGCAAAGAAGGCAAGAAGAAGTAAGGACTGGCACGATGAAAAACGTGAGAAGCCTTTTCGAACGCCGCAAGCGTCGCGTTCGTTTTGCGATCCGCCAGAAAGCGGCCGGTCGCCCGCGCCTCAGCGTGCACCGTTCGAACGCTCACATCTATGCACAGATCATCGACGACGTCGCTGGTACCACCCTGGTAGCAGCTTCGACCGCCGAAAAAGATCTGAAGGCGAAAGGCAGCAATGCCGAAGCCGCTGCTCTGGTTGGCAAAGCCATTGCCGAGCGCGCAGTGAAAGCTGGTGTGAAAACGGTCGTTTTCGATCGTGGCGGGTATCTGTTCCATGGCCGGGTGAAAGCTCTGGCCGATGCCGCCCGTGAGGGCGGTCTGGACTTCTAAGGAGCACGACCATGGCACGTAACCAGAATCAACAGCAGCAGGCACCGAAAGCCCGTGAAGAAAACGAACTCGTCGACAAGCTGGTTGGTATCAACCGCGTCGCGAAAGTCGTTAAGGGCGGTCGTCGCTTTGCTTTCTCCGCAATGGTAGTTGTCGGTGACCAGCGCGGTCGCGTCGGATACGGCACGGGTAAAGCCCGTGAAGTTCCGGAAGCGATCCGCAAGGCTACCGAAGCTGCTAAACGCAACATGATCCGCGTTCCGCTTCGTGAAGGTCGTACCCTTCACCATGATACGCAGGGCCATTTCGGTGCAGGCAAGGTTATCCTTCGCTCGGCTCCGGCTGGTACCGGTATCATCGCCGGCGGTGCGATGCGTGCGGTCTTCGAAACCATGGGCGTTCAGGACGTTGTGTCCAAATGTACCGGTTCGAACAACCCGCATAACGTGATCCGCGCAACCCTTGACGCTCTGGTCAACGGTGCATCCCCGCGTCAGGTCGCTGCAAAGCGTGGCCTGAAAGTCGGTGACGTCGTTGCCCGTCGCGATAGCGGTTCGGCTGCTGCCGCCGTTCTCGAAAAGGAGTAATTCGATATGGCTGCTAAGAAAAAAGCGACCGTTCGCGTTACCCAGACGGGTTCGCCGATCGGACGTCCGGCTGATCAGCGCCAGACCCTTGTTGGTCTTGGCCTGAACAAACTGCACCGGACTCGTGAGCTGGAAGATACCCCAGCTGTTCGCGGTATGATCGCAAAGGTCAAGCACCTCGTCCGTGTGGACGAGGCTTGATTGACCCCAGATCGAAAAGGTGTTGAACGATGAAACTCAACGAACTTGCCGATAACCCGGGTGCCCGCAAGGCGCGCACCCGCGTCGGTCGCGGCATCGGTTCGGGCAAAGGCAAAACTTCTGGCGCAGGTCAGAAGGGTCAGAAGTCCCGTTCAGGTGTAGCCATCAATGGCTTCGAAGGCGGGCAGATGCCGGTCTATCGCCGTCTTCCGAAACGCGGCTTCAAAAACCCGTTCAAGAAACAGTTCGGTGTTGTGAACCTTGGTACCCTTCAGACCGCCGTTGATAACGGTGTTCTTGAAGAAGGTGCAAATGTCACCATCGCTGTTCTTGCGGAAAAAGGTCTTGCCCGTCCGCAGAAAGACGGTCTGCGCCTTCTGGCTAAAGGCGAACTGAAAGCGAAACTGAACATCGAGATCTCCGGTGCTTCCAAAGCAGCTGTCGAAGCTGTTGAGAAAGTCGGTGGCTCGGTCAAGGTTCTTGCTCCGGTCGCTGCAGATAACGCAGAATAAGCTAGAATGACTTCGTGAGGGTCCGGTTCCATTAATTTACGGGACCGGACCCTCCAGTTTATGTGTATTGGGAGATGAGTGCATGGCATCCGCCGCCGAGCAGCTTGCCGCGAACCTGAATTGGTCTGCTTTTTCAAAGTCGACCGAGCTTAAAAAGCGTATCTGGTTCACTTTGGGCGCGCTTATTGTTTACCGTCTTGGAACCTATATTCCGGTTCCTGGTGTTGACCCGTCCATTCTTGCTGACATTTTCCGTCAGAATGCGGGCGGCGTTCTGGGCATGTTTGACATGTTCGCCGGTGGTGCGCTGGGTCGTATGACGATCTTTGCGCTGAATATCATGCCGTATATCTCGGCCTCCATTATCATTCAGTTGATGACGACTGTTTCGCCGTCTCTTGAGCAGCTCAAGAAAGAAGGCGAGCAGGGTCGTAAAAAGATTAATCAATATACCCGCTATCTGACGGTGCTGATCGCAACGGTTCAGGCATGGGGCATTGCCGTTGGTCTTGAAAGCATGACCGGTTCGACCGGTGCTGCTGTTCATGATCCGGGCATGTTCTTCCGCTTTACCGCTGTTGTGACGCTGGTCGGTGGCACCATGTTCCTGATGTGGCTCGGTGAACAGATCACCCAGCGCGGCATCGGTAACGGCATTTCGCTGATCATCTTCACCGGTATTGTCGCCGGTCTGCCCAGCGCGATTGCCGGCACCCTGGAACTGGGCCGTACCGGCGCGATTTCCGCTCTGGTGATTGTTGCAATCATCATTCTGGCGGTTGCTGTTATTGCCTTCATCGTCTTTGTTGAACGTGCGCAACGCCGTGTTCTGATCCAGTACCCGAAACGCCAGGTTGGCATGAAGGTCATGGAAGGTCAGAGCTCGCACCTGCCGCTCAAGATCAACACTGCCGGTGTTATCCCGCCGATCTTTGCAAGCTCGCTTCTGCTGATGCCGCTGTCGGTTGCACAGTTCACCGCCGGTGGCAACGCGCCGGAATGGCTGACGACCGCGACCGCATTGCTTGGCCGTGGCCAGCCGCTCTATATCGCGCTTTATATCGGTCTGATCGTCTTCTTTGCCTTCTTCTACACCGCGGTTGTGTTCAACCCGGAAGATACGGCAGACAACCTGAAAAAACACGGTGGCTTTATTCCGGGCATCCGTCCGGGTAAAAATACCGCGAACTATCTTGATTTCATCCTGACCCGCCTGACGGTGATCGGTGCAGCGTATCTCGCATTCGTCTGTATCCTGCCGGAACTGCTGATCGCGGAATGGTCTGTGCCCTTCTACTTTGGTGGGACTAGCCTCCTGATCGTAGTCACGGTAACCATGGATACCGTTGCTCAGATCCAGTCTCATATGCTGGCGCATCAGTATGAAGGCCTGATCAAGAAATCCAAACTGCGTGGTCGCCGCCGATAAGAGCGGCCACGGAATTCAGGGGGACGACAATGAACATTATCCTTCTTGGCCCTCCCGGTGCAGGGAAAGGCACCCAGGCCAAGCGTCTCGAAACGGGACGCGGCATGATCCAGCTTTCGACTGGTGACATGCTCCGCGCGGCAGTTTCTGCCGGAACGGAGCTGGGATTGAAGGCAAAGGAAGTCATGGATGCGGGGCAGCTCGTATCTGACGATCTGATGATCGGTCTGATTTCCGAACGACTTGACCAGGATGATACCAAAGGCGGTTTCATTCTGGACGGTTTCCCGCGCACGACTGCCCAGGCAGAAGCCCTGGACATCATGCTGGAAGCCAAAGGTCTGGCACTTGACTATGTGATTGAACTGCGCGTCGATGACGCAGCACTGGTGGCCCGCATTGTCGGCCGCTATACCTGTGCAAAATGCGGGCAGGGCTATCACGACGAGTTCCAGAAACCCGCTGAAGAAGGTGTCTGCGACGTATGTGGCGGCACTGAATTCAAACGCCGTGCGGATGACAACGCCGAGACGGTCACATCGCGACTGGAAGCTTATCACAAGCAGACAGCACCGATCATTCCTTACTATGAAAAGGTCGGTAAGCTGAAAACAGTTGACGGGATGGCCGAAATCGACGAAGTTACGCGCGAGATTGAAGCCATCCTGGGGTAATTTCCCGGGCAGGGCGCTTTTTGCTTGCGGGTTGGCAGTGATGCTGGCCCGCTTTTGCAACGCTCTACCCTACCGGATCTGCCCTTGGGTTTGTTAACAGGAAACAGGAGTCTCACACAGTGGCTCGTATTGCTGGCGTAAATATCCCGACCGCGAAGCGCGTCGTGATTGCGCTTACCTACATCACCGGCATTGGCCCGGCGAAAGCTAAAGAAATTTGCGAAAAGGTCGGAATCGAAGCAGCAACCCGCGTTCATCAGCTTTCTGATGACCAGGTTCTCAAGGTTCGTGAAGTCATCGACGCTGATTACACCGTTGAAGGCGACCTTCGTCGTGAAACCGCAATGAACATTAAACGTCTGATGGATCTGGGCTGCTACCGCGGTCTCCGTCATCGTCGCGGTCTCCCGGTACGCGGTCAGCGTACCCACACCAACGCTCGCACCCGTAAGGGCCCGGCTAAGCCGATTGCTGGCAAGAAGAAGTAAGGTAGGGGAACGACAATGGCGAAAGCTCCTCAGACTCGCGTCCGTCGCCGCGAGCGCAAGAACATTACGAATGGTATCGCGCACGTAAACGCGACCTTCAACAACACCATGATCACCATCACCGACGTTCAGGGTAACACCATTTCCTGGTCGACCGCTGGTGGTATGGGTTTCCGCGGTTCGCGTAAATCGACGCCGTATGCTGCACAGATGGCTGCCGAAGACGCAGGTAAAAAAGCTGCTGAACACGGCATGAAAACCCTCGAAGTACAGGTTAAAGGCCCGGGTTCGGGACGTGAATCTGCACTGCGTGCGCTTCAGGCTGTCGGTTTCACCATTACGTCGATCAAAGACGTAACGCCGATTCCGCACAACGGTTGCCGTCCGCGTAAACGTCGTCGCGTCTAATCGCGTCGATCTTTGCGGACGACCCCGCGTTTGGGCCCGGATACGCCGGGCCCCTTCGCGTTTCTCGCGAGGGCAGATTTTTGTCCTCCTTACCATAGGCTCCAGTTGCGAAGGTGGGTCTCGTGATTCAAAAGAACTGGCAGGAACTGATTAAGCCGACGAAGCTTGATGTTACTCCGGGTACAGATGCCAGCCGCATCGGTACGATCGTGGCGGAACCGCTGGAGCGCGGTTTTGGTCAGACTCTGGGTAACGCGCTGCGTCGCATTCTGCTGTCGTCGCTCCAGGGTTCGGCGGTGACTGCGATCCAGATCGACGGTGTATTGCACGAATTTTCGTCGATTCCGGGTGTGCGTGAAGATGTTACCGACATCATCCTGAACATCAAGACCATGGGCGTGCGTATGCATGCAGAAGGTCCGAAGAAAATGACCTTGAAGGCGACCGGCCCGGGTGCCGTCACCGCAGGTCAGATCGAAACCGGCGCTGATATCGAAATCCTTAACCCGGATCTCGAACTTTGCCATCTTGACGATGGTGCTACGCTGAACATCGAATTTACCGTTGATAACGGTAAAGGCTATGTCGCAGCCAGCGCACACAGCTCTTCGGATGCGCCGATCGGTCTTATTCCGATCGATGCGATCTTCAGCCCGATCCGTAAAGTGGCCTACAAGGTGGAAAACACCCGTGTTGGTCAGGATACCGATTTTGACAAGCTGTCGCTGACCGTTGAAACCAACGGCGCACTGACCCCGGAAGATTCGGTTGCACTTGCTGCCCGTATCCTTCAGGACCAGCTGTCTCTGTTCGTCAACTTCGAAGAGCCGGAAGCGGTTGTCGAAGAGAAGAAAGAAGACGAACTGCCGTTCAACCGTAACCTTCTTCGTAAGGTTGACGAGCTTGAACTGTCGGTACGTTCGGCTAACTGCCTGAAGAACGACAACATCATCTATATCGGTGATCTTGTTCAGAAGACCGAAGCAGAAATGCTGCGTACGCCGAACTTCGGCCGTAAGTCGCTGAACGAAATCAAAGACGTGCTGGCTCAGATGGGCCTGCATCTCGGTATGGAAGTCGGCGGTTGGCCGCCGGAAAACATCGAAGAACTTGCTCGCAAGTTCGAAGATCCGTTCTAAGAACGGGTCTTCGGCCTTCGGGCCGTTATCGGAACATCCCTGTTCCAAACCGGATAACCCAGTTGTTTGGGCATCCGGCGGGCGAGTTGCCCACACCGCACGTGCATGACCTGGCCTTTGTATAAAGTGATCAGGGTGGCGGCGCGGTTTTACAATCGGTTTCGTGAGCGAAGCCAGGCTATTTAGGAGAGTTACCATGCGTCACGGTATGCAAGGCCGTAAGCTTAATCGTACTTCGTCCCATCGTAAGGCGATGTTTGCCAACATGGCAGTTTCGCTGCTCACCCACGAGCAGATCAAAACCACTCTTCCGAAGGCCAAGGATCTTCGCCCGTATGTCGAAAAACTGATTACGCTGGGCAAGCGGGGCGACCTGCATGCACGCCGTCAGGCTATTTCGATCCTGCGTGACGATAAAGTCGTTGCCAAGCTGTTCGGCGAAATCGCTGACCGCTACAAAGAGCGTTCCGGTGGTTACACCCGCGTTCTCAAGGCTGGCTTCCGTTACGGCGATGCGGCTCCGGTGGCTGTGATCGAACTTGTCGATCGCAACGTCGAAGCAAAAGGCGCGGCTGACCGCGCTCGCCTCGAAGCAGAGGGCGAAGGCGAAGAAGCAGCTGCTGAATAAGCAACGCTTCGGCCTTTAAGAAACAGAAACGGGCGATGCCATACGGTGTCGCCCGTTTTCTTTTGGCGCTTTGCAATCCCGGATGGCCCGGTCACGGGACAATCTCGCAAGGCTGTGACATTGTTCATATTTCTGCCAAGGTTGCGCGGCAGTCCTTATTTTCCTAATTGAGCATTTGCTACGCGGAATGCGGTCGCATCCCCGAACTGTTTGACGAAAAAGAGAGAGTGTGTCGTGCAGGCAAGATGGATTCCCACCATTTTCACAATCGCCGTTCTGGCCCTTGGTTCGGTTGCCGGTTCCCTGAACCCGGCACATGCCCAGAACAACATCCAGAATGACGACAGGCGCCTGCCCACCAGCCAGGCCGAGATCAAGATGTCTTTCTCGCCACTGGTCAAACAGACGGCCCCGGCAGTGGTCAATATCTATACCAAAAAGGTGGTTGAACAGCGCCAGCGCACCCCGTTCTTCAATGATCCGTTCTTCAAGCAGTTCTTTGGCGAACGGTTTGGCGGTGCGTTCGGGGCACCGCGCCAGCGGGTTGAACGTTCATTGGGGTCCGGGGTGATTGTTTCCGGTGACGGGACGATTGTGACCAACCATCATGTGATTGATGGTGCCAGCGAAATTCGTGTTGTGCTGCATGACAACCGCGAATTTGATGCCGATCTTGTCGGGTCGGATGAGCGTACCGATCTGGCCGTTCTGAAATTGCGCGGGGTGGAAACCGCACTGCCAGCGATCAGTTTCGGGGATTCCGATGCGGTCGAAGTCGGTGATCTTGTTCTTGCCATCGGTAACCCGTTCGGGGTTGGACAGACGGTGACCAGCGGGATTGTCTCGGCCCTTGCACGCGCCGGTGTGACCGGACAGGATTATCAGTCCTTTATCCAGACCGATGCCGCGATCAACCCGGGCAACTCGGGCGGGGCGCTGATTGATATTGATGGCAAGCTGATCGGGGTCAATTCGGCGATCTTTACCAAATCGGGCGGATCAAACGGCATCGGGTTTGCCGTGCCGGTCAATATGGTCAAGGTCGTGATGCGCGGCCTGATCAGTGGCGATTTGCGCCGCCCGTGGATCGGGGCCACCGGTCAGGCAGTGACGGCCGATCTGGCAACTTCGCTTGAACTTGATCGTCCGCATGGTGTTTTGATCAGTGCGATCCGTGATGGCAGCCCGGCCCAGCGTGGCGGTCTGCTGGCCGGGGATGTGGTTGTGGCGGTCAATGGACTTCCGGTCGACAATCCCAATGAACTCAAATTCCGGATCGCGACACTGGAACTTGATGGCAGTGCCAAACTGACGGTGCTGCGCCGTGGCAAGGAAACCATCCTGTCGATGCCGCTTGAAGTCGCCCCGGAAGAACCGGCACGCGATGAAAGCGTGATCGAAGGCACCAACCCGTTCAGCGGCGCAAAGGTTGCCAATATGAACCCGGCACTGGCCGATGAGCTTGGCGTTGATACGCTGAGCGAAGGGGTGGTGATCCTTGGCGTTGCCCGTGACAGTCTGGCACGGCGTGCACGACTTCAGGCCGGGGATTATATTGTTGAAATCAATGGTCAGAAGATTGACTCGGTCGCCCGCCTGAAGGAAGTTGTCAAAGCAGGCCAGCGCGGTCGGGACTGGAAAATCGCGGTCAAACGCGATGGCAAGGTTTTGACAGGCGAGTTTACCCTGTAACCGCCACCCGTAACGAGAAGACCGTTCATGCCATCCCTGTTTGAAAGTCAGGTAACCCGGCCCTTGGCCGACAGACTGCGCCCCGCCAAGCTTGACGAGGTGGTCGGGCAGGGGCATCTGTTTGGCGATGACGGTCCGATCACGCGCATGATCAAAACCGGGCGGGTGCCCTCGGTCATTCTGTGGGGGCCGCCCGGCTGCGGCAAAACGACATTGGCACGTCTGATGGCCGATGTTGCCGACATGGCGTTTGAACCGCTTTCGGCGATCTTTTCGGGGGTGTCGGACCTGCGCAAGGTGTTCGAACGCGCCCGTGGCCGCCGGTCAACCGGTGGCGCCACCCTGTTGTTCATTGATGAAATCCATCGTTTCAACAAGGCCCAGCAGGACAGTTTCCTGCCCTATGTCGAAGATGGCACCATCACCCTGATCGGTGCGACAACCGAAAACCCGTCATTCGAGCTGAATGCCGCCCTGTTGTCGCGCTGTCAGGTTCTTGTTCTCAAACGCCTCGATGATCAAGGGTTGGAAGAACTTCTGGTGCGGTCGGAAAAGGAAATGGGGTTTGATCTTCCGGTAACGCCCGAGGCCCGCGAAACCTTGCGCGCCATGGCCGACGGGGACGGGCGCTATTTGCTGAACCTTGCCGAAGAACTGTTTTCCATGCCGCCCAGTGACACCAGCGATGATGGCCCGCTGGGTGTGGCCGAACTGGCCCGCACCGTGCAAAAGCGCATGCCGATCTATGACAAGGGCGATGACAGTCATTACAACCTGATCAGTGCATTGCATAAATCCATTCGCGGTTCGGACCCGGATGCGGCCCTTTACTGGTTCAATCGCATGCTGGCTGGGGGCGAAGACCCCAAATTCGTCGCCCGTCGCCTGACTCGTATGGCGGTCGAGGATATCGGCCTTGCCGACCCGCAGGCCCAGCAATTCTGCATCGGTGCCTGGGAATCCTATGAACGGCTTGGCAGCCCGGAAGGCGAGCTTGCCCTGGCGCAGGCGGTGATTTATCTGGCACTGGCGCCAAAATCGAATGCCGGATATTCGGCCTATAAGAAATCGCTCAAGATCGCGCGTGAAACAGGGTCCCTGATGCCGCCGGCCCATATCCTGAATGCGCCAACCAAACTGATGAAGGATATCGGTTACGGGACCGGATATGCCTATGACCATGATCAGGAAGACGGTTTTTCCGGGCAGAACTATTTCCCCGAAGGCATGCGCCGGCAGAATTTCTATGAGCCGGTCGAACGCGGTTTTGAACGCGATCTGAAAAAACGGGTCGAGTATTTCGATCGATTGCGTCAGGAACGGCAACAAAAGCGGGACAAGAACTGATGCTGCATGGCGTCATTTTGGAAACAATCTGGTGACCAGTATCGGGATAAACACCGAACAGGGAACAGGTTAGGTTCAGGTCAACAAACGAACACGCTTTTGGAGACCTCAAATGACCAATATTCTGCACGTGAATGCATCTGTGAATGGTGAGAATTCCAACTCCCGCCAGATCGCATCCAAACTGATCGCGCGCATTGTCGCTGCTGATCCGTCCGCCAAAGTCGTTGAGCGTGATGCCAATGACACGGAAATCACTGCACTGACCGGTGAAACCGTTGGCGCTTTCTACACCCCCGAAGAGTCCCGTTCCGACGCACAGAAGGACGTGATTGCCGTTTCCGACAAAATGGTTGCCGAAGTTCAGGCCGCCGACGTTATCGTCATCGGCGCGCCGATGTATAACTTCAGCGTGCCTTCGACCCTTAAGGCCTGGGTTGACCTGATTGCACGTGTTGGCGTGACCTTCCAATACACCGAAAACGGCCCGGTTGGCCTGCTGAGCGGCAAGAAAGCCTATCTGGTGGTTGCCACCGGCGGCGTGCCGGTCAACAGCCCGGCTGACTTCGCAACCCCGTATCTCAAGCAGGTTCTTGCTTTTGTCGGTATCTCCGATGTTGAAGTGATCGACGCGTCGGGCTTTGCGGTAAATGCCGAAGAAGCCATGGAACGTGCGATTGCCAATGTCGAAGCAGTGGCCTTGCCTTCAGTTGCCTGATGTCAACGCACTGATCTGACGATCCATGCCAACCCGGTGATCGGCGAAAGCAACTTCCCCCCCCCCGTTCGCTGATTGCCGTGTTTGCATCCTGTGATGCCCGACTGTTCCCCGGTCGGGCATTTTGATTCCGGATCAATCCGTATTATTGTGGTGCCGTGTCCGCGTGTGTTGTCTGCCGCCAACAGCACGTTAACAGACAGGTGGTGCCATTGAGACGACTGGTTATGTTTGCTGTTTGGGGTTTGATCGTCCTTGCCGGGATATTTGTGGTTATCCGCTTTACCGGCCTGATTGACCATATGTTGCCGGCTGGTGATCCGCCCAACTTCACCTTTGCACCGGAAACACCGGTGCCACAGGCCCGCAATTTCTTTATTGTCTGTCCGCCCGGACGATCCCCGCGCACCGACCGCGCGATGCCAAGCCCGTCATTTGATGCGACGGCTGCCACATTGGCCGATGTGATGATCGAAACCGCACCGGCACATGGCATGCAATTGATGAGCGGCGTTCCCGGGGGCAAACCAGGCCGGCTTTACTTCCTTGCAAGAACACCGGTCTTTCATTTCCCGGACTGGGTGGAAGTCGAATTCATCCTGCCCGAACAGGGCGGCGATATCACATTCTGCCTGTTTGCCCAGTCGGTGTACGGACTTGATGATATCCAGCAAAACGAAAAACGCACCCGCGCCTGGTTGGCGGATATTGTCGGAAGGATGGGGCCGTCCGGGTGATGCCTGAATTGTTCTGATTCTGAAAGATTGAAAATACGTGCGCTCTGGGGTCTGATGACCTTTCAGGGCGTGCTTTGTTACGGTGTGAAAAAGGGTTCAGATATTGCCATGGCCCCATGCCGTTTTCACACGTGACTTTTGATGTTTGAAAGAATAGGTTCCGCGCCATGCAATTTTCACCGTTGTTAATCGCTTCCATTGCCTTTGGGGGTGCTGTTGGTGCGGTCGCACGTCACAGTGTGTCTGTCATGATGGGCTCGATGCTGGGCAATGGATTTCCCTGGGGGACGCTTACGGTCAATATCGTGGGATCTTTCCTGATGGGGGCGCTGATCGAACTTTCGGCCCTGAAACTTTCGATGGGACCGGAAATGCGCGCGCTTCTTGTGACCGGTTTTCTGGGGGCGTTTACAACCTTTTCGACTTTTTCGCTGGATGTCGCGACCCTATATGAACGAAACAATCTTGGCCTGTCGGCCTTGTATGTCATTGTTTCGGTTGTGGTCGGTATTTCGGCATTGTTCGGCGCGATGGCGCTGGTAAGGGGTATTCTGCAATGAGTGGTGTCACTCTGCGCAAGGTCAAAGCTGACGAGGCCGATATCCGGCTTGATCGTTGGTTCAAGCGCAACTGCCCGGAATTCACATTCGGGCAGGTTCAAAAGTTTCTGCGTGGTGGCCAGATCCGTGTGGATGGCAAACGTGCCAAGGCCAACCAGCGGGTTGAGCCGGGACAGGAAATCCGCATCCCGCCGGTGCCGGTAATGTCTGGTGGCGGTTCGGAACCATGGGCCCAGGAAGGTGCCTATAACCCTGCCGAAGTCCAGCAGCGCAAACAGGCCGGTCCGTCAAAATCCGATGCCAGCGAGGCAGAGCTTCAGGCCCTGCGCGATTCCGTCATTTTCTATGACGAAATGGTGCTGGCGATCAATAAACCCGCCGGTCTGGCGGTGCAGGGTGGGACCAATACCAGTCTGCATGTTGACGGGATGCTCGATGCCCTGAAACTCGACAGCAAGGAACGTCCGAAACTGGTGCATCGTCTTGACAAGGACACCAGCGGTGTTTTGCTGCTGGCCCGTTCGGCGTCTGCGGCCCATGCCCTGACCAAGGCGTTCAAGGACAAATCCACCCGCAAACTTTACTGGGCGATTGTCACCGGCGCACCTGCCGAACGCGAAGGCCTGATTGACGCACCGCTTGCCAAGCTGGCCGGCAAGGGCGGGGAAAAGATGGTCATTGACGAAAAGCTTGGCAAATCGGCGCAAAGCGTGTTCCGGCAGCTTCATCGCGCCGGGCGCAAGGCCGCCTGGCTTGCGCTGTCGCCGCTGACCGGTCGTACCCACCAGCTGCGCGTTCATTGCGAGGCAATCGAATGCCCGATCCTGGGAGATGGCAAATATGGCGGGGCCAAAGCATTCATCGATGGTCTGTCCAACCAGATGCATCTGCATGCGCGCGCGATTGATTTCCCTCATCCGGTGACCGGTCATCGTGTGGTGATCGAGGCACCGGTGCCGCCGCATTTTGCCGAAACGCTGAAAAAGCTGAATTTCGATCCGAAAACGCCGACCAAATTCCTGACCCCGGAAATTCACCGTGAAAAGGAAGAAAAGCCGAAACCCAAGGCCAAGCCGTCGCGTGCGCGTAAGAAATAACGCCCGATCAAATGACCCGATAACGCGAAAAGCCGACGCAATGCGTCGGCTTTTTCGTCCCTGTCTGAAGTCAAAACCAAAAGGCGTTGAATGACATTCGAGCTTATTATCAAGCGGTATGTTAGTTTTTGCCGAAACGTTTTATGAAGGCATCATACACCCGGTTCAGATGCTGGGCATGAACCGTATTTCCCATGCGTTCGCACATTTCAGCCTGACCTTTGATCATGAACGCAATGCGCTTGCGGCCTTGCGTCGTGTGAACCATGCTCTCGCCTTCCTCGAGTGCGGTCACAATCGGGATTTGCTCACACTCGGCAATCGCGAGAATTTCTTCCTCCTTAAGGTCGCTGAAATCTATACAGTCCCGTAGCGTGAGCATCGCCTGCCTCCGCTGTCATAAAGGTCAGAACCACAGTATAGCGCGCCTTTGAGGTGATCAGAAGAAGTTCAAATTTCACCATTGGTTTCCGGTGCTTCGGGCAAAGCAAAAAATGGTTCTTGGTTGCAGATGTCAGGGACTCGATCTTTGATCGGCTTTGGATTAGGTTCTGCCTTTCCGTTAGACAGGATGAAAGACCCCACATGACCACAGATCCGCTCAGACTTGTCGTATTTGATTGTGACGGCACGCTAGTCGACAGCCAGCATGCGATCGCCCATTGCATGGACCATGCCTTCGCACAAAACGGGCTTGATTGCCCGGGGCTTGAAAATACCCGCACGATCATCGGTCTGAGTCTGCCCGAAGCCATCACAAAGCTGGCCGCCCCCAACCGCATTGACGATGCCCTGATTGATGCCATCACCGTGGCCTACAAGACGGCGTTCTTTACCCTGCGCCAGACCCCTGATTTCCACGAGCCGCTGTTTCCCGGTGTGCGCGAAGTTCTGGCCGAGCTTGACCGTCGCCAATGGCTGAGCGGTGTTGCCACCGGTAAGGCCCGCCGTGGTCTCGATGCCGTACTGGCCCGGAATGAACTTGAAGGCCGGTTCGCAACGCTTCAGACCTGTGACAATCACCCGTCAAAGCCCAATCCGGCGATGCTGATGGCAGCCCTTGAGGAAACCGGTGTGGATGCGCCCAATGCGGTCATTGTTGGCGATACCAGCTATGATATCGAAATGGGCCGTGCCGCGGGCATGATCGCCATTGGTGTCGACTGGGGCTATCATGATGTCGATACCCTTCATAAATCCGGCGCACATGCCGTGATCAGCCATTTTGATGATTTGCCTGTGGTTCTTGACAGAATATGGGAAAGTGACCGTGACGCCGCTTAAAAACCCGGATCTGGCACCGATCCGTTTTGAATTGACGATGGCAATCGACCCCGAGGATGCCTTTGATGCCTTTACCAAAGGCTTCGGGGACTGGTGGCCGACCGACAGCCATTCCATTTCCAAAAAGGACTGCCTGGCGATTGTCCTTGATCCGGCGGCCGGGGGTGAAATTGTCGAACATGTCAAAGGCAAGGACGACATTCCGTGGGGCCGGATCGATATCTGGCAGCCGGGTGAACGGATTGCCTTTACCTGGCACCCGGGATGGGATGCTGGCGATTTTACCCGGATTGATGTGCGGTTTGGCCTGAATGATTTCGGGCGTTGCGTCATTCGTCTTGAGCACGGGGCATGGGAAAATGTCGGCGATATCGCACCGGCATTGCGGGACGGATATCTGTCGGGCTGGGAATTCGTGTTTGGCGAATGTTTCGCCAACTACCTGCGAACAGCGCGCCGCTAAGCCCGAAATCAGACCATATACCTCGGGTCTTTGGACTGAAATGCAAAAGGGCACCCTGTGGTGCCCTTTGTCATGTCGATTTGATGTGGGGTTAAAAGACCCGGTCTTCGATCAGTTCACGGTGCAGTTTGACCGGATCGCGGAACCAGTGGGTCATGAAGCCCATTTCGCGGGCCTGCTGGATGTTCTTTTCGCTGTCATCGATAAACAGGGTTTCACGCGGGTTAAGTTTGAAACGCGCACAGACCAGTTCGAAAATTTGCGGGTCGGGTTTGGCAAGCTTTTCCTGCCCCGATACCAGAATGCCTTCAAAGTGATTTAGGAAATCAAACCGTGCCAGCGCATGCGGCCATGTTTCCGCCGACCAATTGGTCAGGGCAAACAGGCGGACTTTCTTGCGCGCTTTGAGGTCTTCCAGAATGCCGACCGTCCGTTCGATCGGGCCTTTCATCATTTCAGGCCAGCGTTCGTTCCATGCTGCAATTTCGTCATGATAATGCGGATAGCGATGCTGAAGATCGGGGATCGAATTGGCAAAGCTCAGCGCGCCCTTGTCATGCAAAAAGTTCCAGTGCGGATGGCAGACTTCGGTCAGGAATTTTTCCATTTCCGCAGGGTCGTTGAAAATCTTGCGATACAGGTGACGGGGATCCCAGTCGACAAGAACCCCACCAAGATCAAACAGGACAGTTTCGATATCGCGCATGATGTTTCCCTATGTCTCCCCGGGGCAATGGATTGCGTGTTACGGGTTGGTTAAACCAGTTGGCACGCGCAATCGCAAGCTGCAGTTTCTTGAAAGATTGCAGATGCGCTATGATCTTGCCGGGGAACGGGAACGTAATAAGGGTCATTCCAGATGACCGGTGTGCCAGCATGCCCCGCCAGGCGGTTGGTCTTGCCGGTCGATGACATGATTGTCATTTGCCAAAACCCGGTGTGGTTGCAAATGATAAACGTTCTGCAAAACAAGAATCAGAGGAGGCCTGAACATGTGTACGCTTGATGGATGTGGTTCTCACGAACATCTTGGTCCGCCGCCCAAGGCGACCGACGAAGACCGTCGACTGTTTCTCAAAGGTGCTGTTGCCCTGCCGCTTGCTGTAATTCTTGCCGATCCGATGCTTGCCCATGCGGCTGGATCGACGCTTGAAAAAGTCACGATTACAACCCCCGAAGGCGACGCCATGATGGCCGAAATCGCCATGCCGGCAACGCTTCCGGCACCGACGGTCATTCTGATCCACGAATGGTGGGGGCTGAATGACCAGATCCGCGCGGTTGCCGCGGAATATGCCAACCAGGGCTATATCGCGCTTGCGGTTGATCTGTATGGCAAGCCGCCTGCAACCACGCCCGACGGGGCCAAGGCACTGATGGCCGGGCTTGATCCGGTTGCCGCAACCCGCAAGTTGCAGTCATCGGTCGCATTCCTTCGAAATCACAAGGACTCAACGGGCAAGGTCGGCTCGGTCGGCTGGTGCTTTGGCGGCGGATGGTCGCTTAATACCGCCCTTGCAACCGATATTGATGCTGCTGTGGTCTATTACGGCAATGTCAAAAAGACCCCGGAACAGGTCGCAACCCTCAATGCGCCGCTGATGGGGCATTTCGGCACCCTTGATAAAAGCATCAACAAGGAAATGGTCGAAGGTTTCGAGGAATCCCTGCGCATTGCCGGCAAGTCGGACTATCAGTTCTACTGGTATGATGCCGATCACGCCTTTGCCAATCCAAGTGGCGGTCGCTATGACAGCGAAGACGCCATGCTGGCCTGGGAACGCACCATGGCGTTCTTTGATCAGCATCTGGGATAGTCCCCGGACGCAATTGTATGATGAAAAAAAAGGCCGGGATGACCCGGCCTCTTTATTGGTCTGATGATTGGATCAGGTGGTCTGGTTGCCGCGGTTCGCCCATTTGGTCGAACGGCGTTCAATGACGTTGAAGATCTCGTACATCGCAATGCCCATCACCGCGATCACCAGCAATCCGGCAAAGACCAGCGGCATGTTGAACTTCGACGATGCGGACAGCATCAGATATCCGACACCGACATTCGATGCCACGGTCTCGGAAATCACCGACCCGACAAAGGCCAGCGTGATCGCAACCTTGAGCGATGCAAAGAAATAGGGCATGGCACGCGGGAAGCCGACCTTGACCAGAATGTCGGTGCGCGTGGCACCAAGGGAACGCAACACATCGCGCAATTCCGGTTCCAGTGTGGCAAGCCCGGTGGCAACATTGACCACGATCGGAAAGAACGAAATCAGAAATGCGGTGATGATGGCAGGCACGGTGCCAATGCCAAACCACATGACCAATACCGGTACAAGGGCCACTTTCGGAACCGAATTGAACCCGACCAGAAGCGGGTTCGCCGCATCATAGATCGCCCGGCTGGACCCCACCAGCGCGCCCAGGATGACCCCGAACACGACAGCAATGGCAAAGCCCGCAAGGGTCGTATAAAGCGTGTGAACCGCATGCATCCAGATCGCTTCATGGAATTGCCAGCCGACAATGATGCTTTCGGACGGGGTTGGCAGGACATAGGGCGGAATATTGAAGATCCGCACGATCAGTTCCCACAGAACAAAAAGACCGATCGCACTGAGCCACGGGGCTGCTTTGGAAAGATTGGGTTTCTTTTTCATGATAATTGCCCGCCCTTCTTAGGATTCTCGCACGTCACGGATGTGACTGCGCAGTTCATGGACAAGGTCGGTGAATGGCTGGGTAAAGGTGGCTTCCTGATCGCGCGGGCGGGGCAGGGGATTTTCACGCTCTACCAGAATTTTGCCAGGCCGCTTGGACATCACATAAATGGTGTCGGCCAAATAGGCCGCTTCGCGCAGGTCATGGGTCACCAGAATGACGGTAAAGGGACGCACCATCCATAGGTTTTGCAAAATGTCCCAAAGCTCTTCACGGGTAAAGGCATCAAGCGCGCCAAACGGTTCATCAAGCATCAGAAGATCCGGTTCATGGATCAGGGACCGGCACAGTGATGCGCGCTGCTGCATGCCGCCGGACAATTCCCAGGGATATTTGTCTTCGTGGCCCTCAAGGCCGACACTGGCCAGAAGCTTGCGCGCGCGTTCTTCGTATTCGGCCCGGTGTTTGCGCAACCGGTTGCGATGCGGTTTGACGATTTCCATGGGCAGCAACACGTTATCAAGTGTCGTCCGCCATGGCAGAAGGGTCGGGTTCTGGAATGCCATGCCGACAATCTTAAGCGGTCCGGCGACTTCCTTGTTATCGACAATGACGGTCCCCTCGGACGGGGGCATCAGGCCGGATACAAGTTTCAGCAACGAAGATTTGCCGCAGCCCGACGGTCCGACAACAGCAATGAACTCGCCCTTGCCGATCTTCATATTGGTGGTTTCAAGTGCCAGATCATCGCCTTCGCTATAGCGCAGCCTGACGTTGTTGAGTTCGACAAAGCTCTTCGACACTGCAGTTAGTCCCCCTGCCTGGTCTTGGTCGTTCTTTTTTGTGAAATCGGATGTGGTCAAAAGGAAACCGGGGCGGAAAACCGCCCCGGAATGCATTGTGACTTATTTGATTTTGCGGTCTTCGGCACCGGGCATGAAGATATCGGTAAAGACATCGCCAACGGTCGGCTTGTTTTCAAAGCCAAAAGCAAGTGCGACCTGATCAATCGCCTTTGCCATACGGTCGGTTTTGACCAGACCCATGCCGTTTTCAAGCGTATCGGGGGTGACGACGTTTTCATCAATCGCCATCTGAAGGCGCTGCAATTCCAAGGCCGGGTCAATCAGCGGATCGACTTCCTTAAGGGCTTCGATCGCCGATGCCGGATCGGCAATTGCCGCACGCCAGCCTTTGACAACACCGCGCAGGAAGCCGCGCAGTTCTTCTGCATGGTTTTCCATCATGTCAGGCGACGCCAGAAGGCCGTTGCCATAAAAGTCCATGCCGAAATCCTTATACTGGAAAACGGTCAGATCATCCTTGGTCACACCCTGTGCCTGAAGATTGAGGATCGAGGTGAAGTAATGGCCGGAAATGGCATCAACATCACCGCGCACCAGCATCGGTTCACGCAGCGGCGGATCCATGCTTTCCCAGGTCACATCATCAAGTTTAAGCCCGGTTGCCGATGCAAATGCCGGATAAAGCTTGCGCGATGCATCAAAGACCGGGGCACCAAGGGTTTTGCCGACCAGGTCTTCGGGTTTGGTGATGCCCGATTTCTTGAGCATGAACAGCGAAAATGGCGGGCGGTCATAGACCATGAAGATCGATTTCATGGCGCGATCGGGGTTCGATGCGTTGAATTCGACCAGCGAGTTGATATCGGCAAGCGACACGTCATAGGCGCCGCTGGCAACGCGGGTAATCGCGCCAACCGAACCGTTGCCGGAGTCAATCGTGACATCCAGGCCTTCTTCGTCAAAATAGCCGTTTTTCTTGGCCAGAAGGTACGGGGCTGCCGGACCTTCGAATTTCCAGTCGAGCGAAAACTTGATCGCCATTTGCGCCATTGCCGAATGCGCGCCCAAAGCAACCGCCGCCCCAAGTGCTGCACCCAAAAGTCGGTTTGTAAAAGTCGTCATTTGTTAAGAAGCCTCCTGTTTCGGGCCGATAATACCGACCCTGCAACCGAATAATCCCCTGATGACACAGCAATTCACATGCCATGTCGCGAATGCACCCGCTTTGCCGCGGATTTGTAATCTTCACGAAACAGAGTAGAGTTGTTTATTATTTGGTCAATGGGGCAAATTGATCAAAAATTATACAGAATTTCTTGATAATCGCCCAATCAGCGTTCTGTTCACGGCCAATCGTGATTAAAAGGCCTTGCGCAGCGCGCTGCTTTTAGGCATATGGCGATCATGCTTACAAAAACGATCAATCGCTTCTACAAAAAAGCCGAAGCTGTCGCAGATGACAGCGGTTCGGGTTGGCGCGTGCATCTTGACGGGCGCGCAGTGAAATCGCCGGCAAAGGCAGAATTCCTGCTGCCGTCAGAAGTTCTGGCGCGCGAAATTGCCGCGGAATGGGATGCGCAGGGGGAAAAAGTTCAACCCGCGACCATGCCGATCATGCAGCTTGCGGCAACCGCCATCGATCGGGTGGCGCCAAACCGTGCTGCTGTGATTGCCGAGCTGACCGGGTACGGGCGGTCTGACCTGTTATGTTATCGTGCGACCTTCCCCGAAGATCTGATCGAACGTCAGGCCAAGGCATGGCAGCCGCTGCTTGATTGGGCAAAGGACGGCCTTGGTGTCACGCTTGCCGTGACCGAAGGCGTGATGCCGATCAGCCAGGATGATGCATCACTTTTGCGGTTGCAGGATCATGTCGAAAGCTTTGATGACTATCACCTGACCGCATTGCACAGCCTGACCACGGTGTCGGGGTCGGTGATTATCGGTCTTGCCGTGATGAACCGTCAGATCGACGCCCAGCGGGCCTTTGAGTGCGCCATGCTTGATGAAGAATACGCGATCGAACAATGGGGCGAAGACGCCGAAGCCGTCGCACGCCGCGACCGTCATCAGGCGGAATTGCTGGCAACCGGTCGCTATCTTGATCTTCTTGCCGGTCGCTAGGCACCGGGTGGTGTCGCCAGCCATCTGATGGCTGGTTTGATATCCCTTGATCCGTAAATGTCGGATTTCACATGGTCCGGGTTTCTGCCGGCGGGTCCTGTGTTGGTGCGTCGTTGTCTGGGTACGTGAGTGTGCCGTGGTTTGAGTGCCTGAATGTGTGTGGTGTCTTAGTGCATCCAGCGGGCAATCAGCTTGTGCTGAACCGCGGCCTGTGCCGCCACCCGGTAATAGGACAGCAATTCGCGCATCGGCGATGACATCCGGTCAAACCCGGATATGAACGCAACGATAATGCCGACCGACGTCGCGCCTTCAAGCACCAGATACCCCCCGACAAACAGTACGCAAATCGGTGCCAGCGCATTCAGAAAATTGATCAGCGCCTTCATGCCGAATTTCAGAAAGAACAGCCGCATCCGATTGTCAAATATGTCATCAATCCCGCGATTGATGGTGCTCAGCCGGTCGCGGTTTTCCGCACCGGGTGACAGTTCGGACAATTCGTCACTGACAGATCGCATCTTGTTGACCCGATCTTCGATCAGGGCGTTGATGCGTTTCTGGATAACCGGCACCAGCGCGACTTGCGGGATCAGGGCGACCAGTCCGATTACACCAATCACCGGCTCGACACTGATCATATAGCCCAGCCCGAATATCAGCATCCCGCTATTGACGACGGGTTGTGACAGCCCGTCACCGACAAAGCCGCCCAGCTTTTCAATTTCCGATCCGATGATCGAGACTGCGCGTCCGTTGCCTTCATCTTCGTCACCGGTCTGATTGTCGGCATGAAGCCGCGACAGGTGTTGTCTGTTGTAACGGATGGCGCTTTCACTCAGCCAGCCTTCATACATGCGCAGCGCCAGCTTGATCAGGCCATGCACGATGATGATCGCCAGATAGATTGACGCCAGTATGGTCAGAAGTTGGTAATTCTCCTGCGTGATCGCATCGTCGACAATCCGCCGTTGCAGCTCGATCGGTGCGATGCCAAGCGCAGCAACACTGACCGCCATCAGGCAAACCGCCACCTGGTGCCAGCCGCTCATGCGCCAGACATAGCGCCACAATGACGGGGCAGGGCGGTCATCGCCGGTACGTTCGGGCGCGCGCGGAGAAAAATGAAATCTGGGCATACAGCTTAACTCATATGTTTGGGCGGAATTTCCGGTGGGCGGCTTGGCTGCAAGAAGCATGTCGCCGCCAACGCCCAAGGGCAAGAACTGTCTGTAATGCCGGGCATATCCGGCCACTTGCCTAGACTTTAGTCCAGCCCATCCTGATATATCGCAATGACGTTAGGGAAATCAGGCATTTGTGGCTATTTTTGTTGTGGTTCGATCGTGTGAAAAATAATTGGCATTCCAGTACCGAATAATGCTATTTCATTTCACAGGACGCGCACATTGGGCGAAATGTGCAAAACGCCTGATCACAGCAAGGAAAACACAAATGCAAGATATCGTCGCCAAGCTCGAAGCGAAACGCGCCGAAGCCGCCATGGGCGGTGGCCAGCGCCGCATTGATAATCAGCACGCCAAAGGCAAGCTTACCGCACGTGAGCGCCTTGATGTGTTGCTCGATGAAGGTTCCTTCGAAGAATGGGATATGTTTGTCGAACATGATTGTGTGGATTTCGGCATGACCGAAAACCGCATCCCGGGCGATGGTGTTGTCACCGGACATGGCACTATCAACGGTCGCCTTGTCTTTGTGTTCTCGCAGGATTTCACGGTGTTTGGTGGCGCACTTTCCGGTGCCCATGCGCGCAAGATCGGCAAGATCATGGATCAGGCAATGAAGGTCGGCGCGCCGGTCATCGGCCTGAATGATTCGGGCGGTGCCCGTATTCAGGAAGGGGTCGAAAGTCTTGCCGGCTATGCCGATGTGTTCCAGCGCAATGTCGAGGCATCGGGCGTCATTCCGCAGATTTCGCTGATCATGGGGCCATGTGCCGGTGGGGCGGTTTACAGCCCGGCCATGACCGACTTTATCTTCATGGTCAAGGACAGCTCCTATATGTTCGTGACCGGGCCCGATGTGGTCAAAACCGTGACCCACGAGGAAGTCACCCATGAACAGCTGGGCGGGGCATCGACCCACACCCAGATTTCCGGTGTTGCCGATCTGGCCTTTGACAATGATGTGGACCTGCTGTTGCAGACCCGTCGTTTCATGGACTTCCTGCCGCTTTGTAACAAGGAAGACCCGCCGGCCCATCTGTGCGAGGACCCGATCACGCGTGATGATTTCTCGCTTGATACGCTCGTGCCTGAAAACCCCAACATGCCCTATGACATGAAGGAGCTGATTACAAAGATCGTTGATGAAGGCGACTTCTTTGAAATTCAGCCCGACTACGCCAAAAACATCATCATCGGCATGGCACGCATGGATGGCCGCACCGTTGGCGTGGTCGCCAACCAGCCGATGGTTCTGGCCGGGTGCCTGGATATCGACAGTTCAAAAAAGGCCGCGCGCTTTGTACGGTTCTGCGATGCCTATAACATTCCGATTGTCACCCTTGTTGATGTTCCGGGCTTCATGCCGGGCACCGCACAGGAATATGGCGGGATCATCAAACATGGCGCCAAACTTCTTTATGCCTATGCCGAGGCAACGGTGCCCAAGGTCACCGTGATCACGCGCAAGGCCTATGGCGGGGCTTATGACGTTATGGCGTCCAAGCATCTGCGCGGTGATGTCAACTATGCCTGGCCAACCGCCGAAATCGCGGTGATGGGGCCAAAGGGTGCTGTGGAAATCATTTTCCGGTCCGACATGAACGACCCGGCCAAGATCGAAGCCCGCACCGAAGAATATCGCGAAAAATTTGCCAACCCGTTTGTCGCTGGTCGCAAGGGGTTCATTGACGATGTCATCATGCCGCACGGGACACGTCGCCGTGTGTGCAAGGCGCTTGGCATGTTGCGCAACAAGGACATCAAGAACCCGGAAAAGAAACACGGCAACATTCCGTTGTAAGCCGCCAAGACAAATTGGGAGACAGAAAGAATGTTTAGCAAAATCCTGATTGCCAACCGCGGTGAAATTGCCTGCCGTGTGATCAAATCAGCCCGCAAAATGGGCATCAAAACCGTTGCGGTTTATTCCGATGCGGATAAAGCCGCCCTGCATGTGCAGATGGCCGACGAGGCCGTGCATATCGGACCGGCACCAAGCAACCAGTCCTATCTGATCATTGATAAGATCATCGAGGCCTGCAAATCCACCGGGGCCGAGGCCGTTCATCCGGGCTATGGCTTCCTGTCGGAAAACCAGGCCTTTGCCAAGGCACTTGATGCCGCCAACATCGCCTTTATCGGCCCGCCGAATGGCGCGATTGCCGCCATGGGTGACAAGATTACCTCCAAGAAAATCGCTGCTGACGCCGGGGTTTCGACGGTTCCTGGCTATATGGGTGTCATCAAGGACACTGATGAAGCGATCAAGATCGCCAATGAAATCGGCTATCCGGTGATGCTTAAGGCATCGGCTGGCGGTGGCGGCAAGGGCATGCGCATTGCGCGCAATGACGCCGAATGCCGCGAAGGGTTCGAACGTGCAACGTCGGAAGCCGCAAGCTCGTTTGGCGATGACCGCGTTTTCGTTGAAAAATTCGTCGAAGAACCACGCCATATCGAAATTCAGGTGCTGGCCGACAAGCACGGCAATGCGATCTATCTTGGCGAACGTGAATGTTCCATTCAGCGGCGCCATCAGAAAGTCGTCGAAGAAGCCCCGTCACCCTTTATCGATCCGGCAACCCGCAAGGCCATGGGCGAACAGGCCGTGGCCCTGGCGCGGGCTGTGGATTATTGCTCGGCCGGGACGGTGGAATTCATTGTTGATAAGGACAAGAATTTCTACTTCCTTGAAATGAACACCCGTCTTCAGGTCGAACATCCGGTGACCGAACTTGTCACCGGGCAGGATCTTGTCGAATGGATGATCAGGATCGCCGATGGTCAGGAACTCACCCTTAAACAGGATGACGTAACCTTGACCGGCTGGGCGATGGAAACCCGCGTCTATGCCGAAGACCCGTTCCGTGAGTTCCTGCCCTCCACCGGGCGTCTGGTGAAATATCAGCCGCCTGCCGAAAGTGCGACGGTGCGTGTTGATACCGGCGTCTATGAAGGCGGCGAGATTTCGATGTATTACGACCCGATGGTCGCCAAGCTGATCACCTATGGCGAAAACCGTGATCAGGCGATCGGGGAAATGCGCGCAGCCCTTGATGCCTATTACATTCGCGGCATTTCCCACAACATCCCGTTCCTGGCTGCTGTGATGGCCAACAAACGCTTCCAGGATGGCAATATCACCACCAACTTCATTGCCGAAGAATATCCGGACGGCTTTTCGGCCGATGATCTTCCCAATGAAGACCCGGCAACGCTTGTTGTTGTCGCGGCATACCTTAACCAGCGTTATGCCGAACGCAATTCCGGCATCACCGGACAGGTCAGCGACCATCCGATCAAGGTCGCCGAAAGCTGGGTCGCGGTAAGTGGCGATGAACACACCCCGTTTGATATCGAGTTTGATGGTGTTAACGGCGATTACATCGTCGCCATCGGCGATCGCAGCTATGGCGTGGTGTCGGACTGGAAAATCGGTGATCCGATGTTTGTCGGTGAAATCGACGGCGCGCCGGTTTGTGTGCAGATCGATATCGAAGGTGTTGGCTTCCGACTGTCATCAAACGGGGTGCAGCGCAGCTTCAAGGTTCTTCTGCCCCGGGTGGCAGAACTTCAGAAACTGATGCCGTTCAAAGCCCCGCCAGACATGTCGAACTTCCTGCAATCACCGATGCCGGGACTTCTGGTCAAGGTCTCCGTGACCGAAGGCCAGACCGTCCAGCCGGGCGAGGAACTTTGCATCCTTGAAGCCATGAAAATGGAAAACGTGCTGAAAGCCGAAAGCAAAGGTGTGGTCAAAAAAATCCATGCCGAACAGGGCGCAAACCTGTCGGTCGATGCCATCATCATCGAGTTCGAAAAAGACGAATAGATCATCCGATCCCTCAAGGGTGATATCCGCACAAGGCGCTGGCGATCAAATCGCTGGCGCCTTTTCTTTTAACCTGTTCAACCGCTTGCTTTTTCAACCCCTTTCGCAAGGCGATCACGCATATTAAATACAGACAACGGGGCTTTACGCCGGGTTTGCACTGCCATATGGTCGCAAATCGAGGCTGTACTTCCCGATGAATACGGCCATCCAATAACAAGAAACGAGGCGTGAATATGTACAAGCTGATTGCTTTTGATGGCGACGATACCCTGTGGCACAACGAGCCACTTTTCCGCGAAGCCCATGTGCAGCTGCGCGAAATGCTAAGCCATTATGTCCCGGCCGATCAGGTTGATGACCGGCTCTATCAGGCCGAACTGGCCAATCTTTCAATCTATGGCTATGGCGTTACCGGCTTTACCCTGTCGATGATCGAAACCGCGATCGAACTTTCCGACCGCAAGATCAGTGCCGAAGACATCCACAAGCTGGCCGAGATTGGCAAATCCATGCTGCGTGCACCGACCCGCATCATTGATGGCGCCGAAGATGTGCTTAAACGCTATGCCCATGATCCGAAATACAAGGTGGTCCTGATCACCAAGGGGGATCTGATCGCCCAGCAGCTCAAGATCGACCGGTCCGGGTTTGAAGACCTGTTTGACGGGATCGAGATTGTCTCGGAAAAGGACCCGCTGACCTATCGCAATATCTTTGGCCGCTATGGCGTGGAGCCCGAAGACGCGATCATGATCGGCAATTCGATGAAATCCGATATCCTGCCGGTGCTTGCGTGTGGCGGGTCTGCGATCCACATTCCCTATGAAATCACCTGGGTTCATGAAATGGTCGATCAGACCGAAATTGAAAACCAGAATGTCGTGACCGCCGAAAGCATTGCTGATGTTCCGGCCATGATTGAACAACTTGAACAACATCGAACAGCGGGAAGTATGGAACATGTCTGATTGTGCCGGTTCTGAAATGTCGACGGCGGCCGTCCTGGCCAATGGCCCGGCAGCCGATCTTGATCCGCAAACCAAACTGGAACTCGAAGCCGCGGCCTTTCGCGGGCTTGTGAAGCATCTTCAGGACCGCAAGGACGTTCAGAATATCGATCTGATGAACCTTGCCGGGTTCTGCCGCAACTGCCTGTCGAAATGGTATCTGGCAGCGGCCCGCGAACGCGGTGTGGCAATGGATTATGACGGTGCGCGCGAAGTCGTCTATGGCATGACCTATGACGAATGGAAAGATAACCATCAGGCCCCGGCAACCGACGAACAGAAGCAGAAATTCGTCGATACCGCCCATCTGCATGCCAAAATCCCCGGTGCAAAGTAACCAGCGTCCGGGGGAAGGAGTGCGACCATGACCGACACACGCCCCGATCCAGCCACCGGCAAAGGCAACATATCCGTTCACGCCCGGATCGAAGGCCGGGTGCAGGGGGTATGGTATCGGGCCTGGACCGTTGAAGAAGCCCGCAAGCGCGGCCTGACCGGCTGGGTGCGCAATCGCACCGATGGCACGGTCGAGGCGGTCTTTTGCGGGCCGGTGGACCGCGTGCAATCGATGATTGGGGCCTGTCACGAAGGGCCGCTTCATGCCCGTGTTGACCGCATTCACGAAGAACCCGCCCTGGAAGACGGTTTCACCGGATTTGAAAAACGGCCAACCGCCTGACACAGCATCGACCTGCGGTCATGTGGCGCTATTGTCAAAATAACTTAATCAGCCTTTTTCGGTGCAATCGCCGAAAAAGGCTTTTTCTTTGATGCAGTGCGATGGCATTCTAGCGGCATCCTGTCTGTATGGTCAGCATCCATTTGGTCGGGAAATCAACAGGGAGAATACAAATGACCTTTATCGCGAAATCATTCGGTGTGGCTGCCATTGTTGCGACCACCGCCTTTTGCGCGGTTGGCGCGCAGGCGCAGGAACCGGCACAGAATGACGGTTTGAACGGAACGCTTTGGCTTCAGACCTCGGTCGAATATAAAACGACCGCCATGTCGGTCTATGCCGGTGCGACCCGTCTGCTGGACGCTGCTATTGGCGATCACAGCTGGACCGCCGCCCTTGAACAGGACGGCAACTATATGGCCAAACCGCCGGCCGTGATCCTTGACGTTGATGAAACGGTTCTGGACAACTCGAAATATCAGGCATGGGTTGTAACGGAAAACACCTATTACAGCTCCAAGACCTGGGCGAAATTCGTTCATGACATGGTTTCAACCCCGACCCCGGGTGCGCTGGAATTCACCAAGGCGGCTGCTGCCAAGGGTGTTGAAGTCTTCTATGTGTCAAACCGCAAGGCACCGGAAGAAGCCCCGACCATCGAAAACCTCAAGAAATACGGTTTCCCCTATGCCGATGAAAAGCACGTGATGCTGCGCGGCGAGATCGAAACCTGGGGTTCGGCCAAGGCACCGCGTCGTCAGGCAGTTGCCGATGATTACCGTGTCATCATGATGTTTGGCGACAACTTTGGTGACTTCACCGACGATATCGATGGCACCATTGATGAACGTCTTGCCGTCATGGACAAATACGCGACCTATTGGGGTGAACGCTGGTTCATGCTGCCAAATCCGAGCTACGGTTCGTGGGAATCGGCAGCCTTTGGTGGTGACTGGGGCAAATCCGGTGGCGAACGCCGTCAGGACAAGCTCAATGCCATGGATCCGTGGGCAGGCCCGGGCGAATAAGCCCATATCAGCTTGACTAAAATGAAAGGGCGCCTGATCGGGCGCCCTTTTTGCATGGCCGGTTATAAGGCCGGTTGGATGGGGGGGAAGAAAACCGCTCAGACGATCTTGCCGGGGTTCATGCGATGATCCGGATCGATCGCATCCTTGATCGCATGCAACAGTTTCATTTTCTCGGCACTGGCATAGCGCGCAAGCTCGTCACGTTTAAGCTGCCCGATGCCGTGTTCGGCGCTGATCGATCCGCCAAGATCGGCAACAATGTCATGAATGACGCTGTTGAGGCTTTCCCACCGGGCCAGATAGTCGGATTTCTCCATCTGGACGGGCTGGCTGAAATTGAAATGGATATTGCCATCGCCGACATGCCCGAACGGGCAGGGGCGAATGCCCAGGATCAATGCCGATGCGGCTGCGATACCGCGATCGAGAAGATCAGGCACCTTTGACACCGGAACCGACACATCATGCTTGATCGATCCGCCTTCGAACCCCTGTGCCTCGGGGATGCCTTCGCGGATGGCCCACAGATTGGCCCGCTGCTTTTCCGACTGGGCGATGGTGGCGTCTGTTGCCAGACCGATTTCAACCGCATTGCTTAAAAGATCAACCAGAAGCGTCTGCAAATCATCATTGGGGCGCGATGACGTCAGTTCGATCAGAACATGCCAGTCGGTTTGCGTGGCAAGCGGTCGTGTCAGCCCCTTAAGGTAAGTGACCGACATATCATGGGCAAAGCCGCTGATCAGCTCGAACGCGGCAATGCCGTCGCCGGTATGGCGGCGTGCCAGTGCCAAAAGATCAATCGCGCAGGCCGGTGACGGCACGGCAAGCCAGGCGGTGGCAACATGTTGCGGCTGTGCAAACAGCTTTAATGTTGCCTTGGTAATGATGCCAAGCGTGCCTTCCGCCCCGATAAACAGATCACGCAGGTCATACCCGGTATTGTCCTTGCGCAGTTTGGAAAGCCCGTTCCAGATGCTGCCATCGGGCAGGACAACCTCAAGGCCAAGACACAATTCGCGCGCATTGCCATAACGGATGACATTCAAGCCACCGGCATTGGTCGCAAGGTTGCCACCAATCTGGCAGGTGCCCTCCGCCCCAAGCGACAGCGGGAAAAGAAGATCATGTTTGGCACAGGCGTCCTGAATGGTTTGCAGGATCGCACCGGCTTCGACCGTTGCGGTGAAATCGCGATCATCAATTTCGATGATGCGGTTCATGCGTTTGAGATTAAGCAAAACCTGTCGCGGGCCGGCAACTGCCCCGCCACAGCGTCCGGTATTGCCACCCTGCGGCACAATGGCGATATCATGTGCCGCACAGATCGCAACGGATTTTGCGACTTCTTCGGTGCTGGCGGGAAACAGGATGATTTCGGCCTTGCCTTCAAATTTGCCCCGGGCCTCGGCATTGTGGGATGCCAGAATGTCGGCGTCCGTGCTGATCCCCTTGGGACCCAGCAGGGCTTGCAATTCATCAATCACGCCGTCTGGCAGATGGGACATGGCAGCTTTCAGCTTTCCGGTCAGGGGGATGGATGGGGTGTGCGCGGGGCCGCTGCGCGTTTCATCCGGTCATTGATTGCAAGTCCAAGCCCGGTTTCGGGGATCGGCGCAATCGCAATGCCGTCAAAACGCGGCTGATCGGCTTCATGCAGTTTGGCAAACAGATTGGCCGCAGCTTCGCGGTCATCCCCGCTTTTCGAAAGCCACAAAACCGCATCAAATCCCTTGGTGTTGCAATCACCATATGCCAGCAGGATTTCATTGCCATATTTGGCGGGATTGGCGGTGGTGGCATCCAGACGCACCGGCAGGCCCGGCGCATAATGGCTGGTCAGCATGCCGGGGCTTTTGGGCGCTGTATCATCGGTTTCGGCCATCACCACGTCACAGCCAAGAATTTCCGCAACCTGTTCCCTGGTAATCCCGCCGGGACGCAACATCACCACCCGGTCCGTAGTCAGATCAATGACCGTGCTTTCAAGTCCGACCCCGCATGGCCCGCCATCAAGGATCATACCAATCGCGTTCCCCAGCGAATGGGCAACATGACCGGCCGTGGTCGGGCTGATACGCCCGGACCGGTTGGCGGACGGGGCGGCAATCGGGCGGCCGACCGCGCGCAACAACTGGCGTGCCATCGGGTGGGCGGGGACGCGCACCGCAATGCTGGGCAGGCCCGCCGTTACCAGCTCGCACACATCACTATCGGCCTGGCGCGGCAAAACAAGTGTCAGCGCACCGGGCCAGAATGTTTCGGCCAGCTTGTCGGCACGTTCATCAAAGACGGCATGCTTTGCCGCTGCATCCCGGTCGGGGAAATGGCTGATCAGCGGATTGAAGCTTGGCCGTTGCTTGGCAGCATAGATACCGGCAACCGCATCGGCATTGGTGGCATCGGCACCCAGCCCATAGACCGTCTCGGTCGGAAAGGCCACCAGTTCGCCCGCGCGCAGTTTCGCGGCAGCCTGGCTAAGGGCACCTTCGGAATAGGGTCGAATGGTCAATGCGGGTGACATGCAAGTATCCGTGAAAAGACAATCTACTCAGATACCTAGCGATGAAAGACGATACAGACAACCGTTCAAAGCAGGATCATCAAATAAATTGTTTGGAATTCGCTGATGAAAATCTACTATAGGTAATATTCAACTTAAGGGGTAGCGCAATGGTTGAGGTTTATGCCGTGGTTGGAGAGTCCGAAAGCCGTAAGAGCGCCGTCATTAGATGTTTGACCGGTGTTTATGGGCTTTCTGCCAACTGGGCAGTTGCTTGGCGTCAAATGCCCGCTGGTAAGATAGACCAACAAACTGCGGTTTGCAGGGTTCCTGTCGGTGCAAAAGGAAAGAAGTTGACCTTGCCGCAGGCTACTTATGTTCAACTTCGTGCCCCTCAGGAAGCTGGCATTTCTGTTCAAAGGATGTTGAACAACGTTGTTCGGTCTGGTGATGAGTATCTAGTGATTGCACTGCGTAATCGTAGCGCGAACGGGTGCCCGGATGCGGACTCATATCTTCAATATTTCAAAAAGAATGGGTGGAATGTGCACCCCTATGTTCAGCTTGGTGTCATACATGCTAAAGCACCTAAGATTTCCTCGACTACTTCTGCTGTTCATATTGCAAATAGCCGAACGATCCCCGCAAATTTGATTGCTGATCACGTCAGAAACGTATGGCCAATTGTGTGATTGCATCAATGGGAGTTGGACGTAACACGTTTAAAAAACGGTTTTCCAAACAGCGCAGAGCCGCCATGAAATGGCGGCTCCAATTTACGCTCTAGCCCAATTTCGCCCCGCGGTGGTGAAACTGGACCGCGTCGCCGTGATTCCGGCGGCTATTTACGTCACCTACACTCTGTGTGGCGATAAATTCTGTATACTGCGAAATGGCGCAAAAGTCAACAAAACTGCGGGACAGGGGTGGTTTTGAACTGTTCAAAATCAAAGCGGCCTGTCACGGGTGCAACGCACAAATGACAAGCCGCTGATCATACGAATGAATTCGCAAATATCTGTGCTGCGCAGTAAATCAGTCCTGGTATTTTACCGGTACTGACGGGCTGCGGGCGATAAAGAACGGGTTGCGAAATTCGCCTTTTCCGTAAAGGAATCGGGAACCGTCCATATTTTCAACAACCCCGCCGGCCGCCGCCAGAACCGCATGACCGGCACCGATATCCCATTCCATGGTCGGGCCCAGGCGCGGATAAAGATCGGCTTCGCCCGCCGCAACCAGACAAAGTTTAAGCGAGCTTCCCGCCGGGCGCAGTTCCTTGACCGGAAGATCGCCCAAAAACGCCTTCATGGCTTCGGGATCGCCGTGCGAACGCGAACCGACGACAACCACGCCGTCCTCGGGCATGTCGCGCACGGTGATGTTGGTCGTGACCGGGGCAGCATCACCTTCGATCAGTTTCGCGCCATCCGGGCCACCGTAATACAGCTTTTCAATCGCCGGGGCATAGACCACGCCCAGAACCGGCTGGCCCTTGGCGATCAGCGCGACATTGACGGTAAACTCGCCATTGCGCTTGATGAATTCCTTGGTGCCATCAAGCGGATCAACCAGCCAGAAAAAATCGGTCTCGCCATTCACATCGGGAACATCGCCCTTGGCCGCAGATTCTTCGGACACGATTTTGACATCCGGGGTAAGGGCGCGCAGACCCGGCAGGATCACGGCCTCGGCGGCTTCGTCGGCTTTGGTGACCGGGGATGCATCATCCTTGGAACGGACTTCGAAATCGGTTTTATAGATTTCCATCATCGCCGCACCGGCTTTGCGCGCGATCTCGATCAATCCGTTTTCAAGCGCATCTGCGCTGGCAGGCAGGGCAATGGTCATTGCTGTCTCGTTCGTTGGCGTGAAAATGATGATTGATGGGGATAGGGAATTTTACGCTCAAGGTCCAGCCCGCGTTTGGCATGCCTGGCAATTTAACCTATGTCCGGCCAAACTGTTTGGCCATCGCTGTCTTGAGCGCGCCCAGCAAATCCGCGCTCAGATCACCCGGCGTGACCATAACCGGCGCAAGGGCGGGCGTGGGCGAAACACCGGCCATCACCCCGTTTTCCCGCCAATCAGGTACGATATGTTCAATGGCATCAATCAGGGTGATGGGCACGGGAACATGATTTGTCTGAATGCTGGCCCCCCAGCTTTGCGCATCCTCGCGGCTGGAAAAGATCGGGCAGAATGTTTGCCCGTTACTGGTATGAAGCAGCCAGCCATGATGATAAAGGCCCCAGAAGCCTTCCCATTTCGCCGCAAGTTCCAGAAAGTCGTCATATCTTTGATCGCGTGCCTGGTTGCTCGACATATCAGGCATCGCGCCAGAAACCGCTTGGCGTCACATCGCGGCCTGCGATGCCGCGCGTGATAAACCGCTGGGCTTGCAGGCTGTCTGACCAGTAATCCATCGGCAATCCGGCCTTGCGTTTAAGATGGGCGACAAAGTCCCCGGGATCGGGCAACTGATCCCAAACCTGTGGCAGGAACAAGCCTCGTCGATTGCCATCCGACAGGATGATGCCGTCTTCAAACGGTGTCAGTCTGGCAATCAGATCATCCTGGCTTCTGAACGGGAACGGGTGGGGCGGCGACAGGACCGAGATCGAAAGTTCAAGATCATCATTGATCTCGTCCTGTGTCAGACCGGCAAAGCGCGGATCACGAAACGCCGCCTTGAACGCGTTTTCACACAGATCGGTGGCAAGATCGGTGTGTGCAATGATCGACCCGATGCAGCCACGCAATTGCCCGGATTCCTTCAGCGTCACAAAACATGCCCCCGGTGCGGTAAGGGCCGGTGCGACTTCGCCCGGCGATACGTGCAATGGTGCGCCGGTTTCAAGCCCGTGCAGGATCGATTTGCGGCACAGATCAAGCATGGCCGGGCCATGGGCCTTGATCAGATCCTCGGTCGCCTTGGCGAAATTGTCTTCGGTGTTGTCTGGTGTGGTCATCGGCTGGCTGCTTTCTTCATAAAGTGCCCAGGCGCCATAGCCGACCACGCGGGATTTATCCCCCGTGACATCACCGGAATTGCGCATGCCCAATGTTTCGATCCGCATTTTGCGCATCCGTGCCGACAGCAACATCCCCGCCACCGGAAGCGCACCACAGGCATCATCGCTTCCCATATTTTCCGCATCGAAATTCTCGATCATTTTGCGCGTATTGCCATCCATGCGCCGGGCGGTGTCATAATCGTGGAAATGTGACAGGTCCGATGAAATGACAATCAGGGTTTCCGGTCCACCCCACAGCTTTTCAATCACTTCATTGACCTGGCGCGGGCTGCACCGGCTGACCAGAAGCGGCACAATCCCGATATCGGTATTTTCGCCAAACAGGCGCTGGATAAACGGCAATTCGATCTCAAGCCCGTGCTCAAGCTTGTGCGCGTCATCAAGCATCTGAACCTGTGGCAGCGACAGCGCGGTTTGCAGGGCCAAAAGATCACAGCGCATGGTGCCAAGCGGGGTGGCAAAACCATCGGCCTTGGCCAGCGCAATGCCCTGAAACGCCATGCGATGCGCCGGCCCAATGATCAGAATGCGCTTTATCTGCCCCTTAAGGGCACGCACCGTGGCAAAGCCAAGGGCGGCAAGACTTCCTGAAAACATCAAACCGGCATGCGGAACAATGATCGCCTTGGGGATCGCTTTGTTTTGCGTGACATCGGCATGCAGGGCCGCATCAATCAACCCGTCAATCTCGCTGCGCAGGATATCAGCATCCGCAGGATAAAAAGTTCCGGCAACGGCAGGGGGGCGAATAATGCTCATAGCTTTTCTCTGATGTACCTGAAAGCCCTTTGAAGCGATGTTTCAGAGTGGTTCGGAACATTTGGACTCAAATTGGTCCAATGGTACCAAGTGTAGTGATATTCTCCCTGTTGGATGCTGAATTTATTCCCACAAATTGTGCATTCGCATCTATAGTCCGCGGACCAGTTTTGGGCGTCTTCCATTTTATCAGTTATGACAACGAATCCTTCCTCCGCTTCTTTGTTTGGATTGAAAAACATGTTGCTTGGGTAAAGTTCGCATTGGCAAGCCTCAGTCTCTCTAATGAAGCTCAGTTTCTTCAATGCAAAGTTCAGGTGGTAATCATTAGACAACAAGCCTGGGCCACTGTTCTTAAAGACGTTTTTTGTCTCCTTTCTAATTTTTTTCAAGTGCTCGGAAATTTCGAGAAGCTTATCTCTATCGCGTAACTTTCTAATTTCACAGCTGGCCAGCCAAACTTTGTGAGGAGCACGGGAAAGGAAGTGTTCTAAAATATCCAATGCGTTGACCTAAAGTTAGATGCTCATTACAGCAGGAGATTTCTCAGCGACCTTTTGAAAAAGATAGCGATCAGGACTAGATTTTCAAAGAGGAAGGTTTGCCAAAAGAAAGCCCGCGCCATGAACATGACCACCCCGCAGGTCGATACCGTTCCCGCCCGCTACTGGCACCATCTGGATGATGGGCGCATTCAGTGCGATGTTTGCCCGCGCTTCTGCAAGCTCAATGACGGGCAGCGGGGCTTATGCTTTGTTCGGGCCCGCGAAGGGGACCAGATGGTTCTGACCACCTGGGGGCGGTCGTCGGGCTTTTGCATCGATCCGATCGAGAAAAAGCCGCTCAATCACTTTTTGCCTGGCACCCCGATCCTGTCATTCGGTACGGCGGGCTGTAATCTGACTTGCAAGTTCTGCCAGAATTACGAGATTTCCAAGGCCCGCCAGATGGACAAGCTTTCATCGCTGGCAACCCCGGAAATGATTGCCAAAACGGCCAAGGCATATGGTTGTTCGTCGGTTGCCTTTACCTATAACGATCCGGTGATTTTCCTTGAATATGCGGTGGATGTCGCCCAGGCCTGCCGGGAAATGGGATTGCGCACGGTGGCAGTAACCGCAGGCTATATTGGCGATCAGGCGCGCGAGGAATTTTTCCGCCACATGGATGCCGCCAATGTCGACCTTAAGGGCTTTACCGACCGTTTTTATCATCAGCTTTGTTCGGCCCATCTCGACGATGTTCTTGAAACGCTTAAATACCTCAAACAGGAAACCGGGGTGTGGTTTGAACTGACCAATCTGGTCATTCCAGGCGAGAATGACGGGGATGGAGAATTTGATGAAATGACAAGCTGGGTGCAGTCCGAACTTGGCCCGGATGTGCCGATGCATTTCACCGCCTTTCGCCCCGACTGGAAAATGATGGATCATCCGTGCACCCCGCCCGAAACCCTGATCCGGGCGCGCGACATCGCGATCAACAACGGCATCCGATACCCGTATGTCTGCAATGTCCATGACAAGGCGGGATCAAGCACCTATTGCCATGGCTGTGGTGATCTTTTGATTGGCCGGGACTGGTACCAATTATCGGATTGGAACTTTGATGCGAACGGTGCATGTCAAAGCTGCGGCACCCTGTGCGGCGGGTTGTTCCAAGCTAAACCGGGTCAATGGGGCTCAAAACGCTTACCAGTAAAATTGAACGCAATTGCCTAACTATGCCTGATGTTGCTGGTGATATATTATGTTGATTCACCGTTATATTTTAGGCTGGAGCAAAGTAGGGGAGGGTGTGTTGGGACGTGAATTTCGCGCAGTTAAATTTTTGAGAAGTGGTAGGGGGCCGTTCCGAAAAGTGGAAGAGCCAAATACATTTAAGGATGCTTTGGATGCCTTGAATGGACAGTTTCATAACTTGATCGTTATGGTGAGTACAGTTTTCTTATTTTTGGGTGCAACAGGCTTTCTCGGATATCGCATTCAGAAGTCGAGTATTGATGAATTAAAAGCAGAGTTTCAGCAAGAGCTGAATGAAGCGATTGGAGAGATCAAGGGAATCTCGACTGTTAGCGCTGTTTGGGTGGAGGGAACGGACGAAGGGCGTATCTATGGTGGAGTTTCAATTAAGAAAAAACAAGATAGCGACGACTTGAGGGTCAGCGTTGAACACAATTACATAGTTTCTGTAGAAGGGAAAGGAGTTGCAAATTTCCACGGCGCATATGTAAGGATGAACCAAGAGATGTTAAATATCATCTCTAAGTACCACTCAAAATATTCTTCAAAAATAGTTGATTTGGAGTATGGTGGAAAGAGCTTCTATGAGGAAGAGCAAAGAGCTATTGTTCCCGGTTTCTCAAGATATTTCAGTTATAGTATTAGGCTTGACGTTTCAGGATGTGAGGAAGCTCTATTGTTTGTGAAAGAATTAGTTCAAAGTGAAGATATATCTGTGTTCGTAAAGCCTGTTGTTTCAAATTTAGAGGTAGGAGGTAGAGACACGGGCATGCAAATACCGGTGAAATATTATGATAGTGCAACTGATGGCCTGGAATGTGCTGAATTATAGTTTTTTAGAAATGAAGTTGGTTGCTTTACTTGAATGATGAAAATTCGTAAAGCCCGCTTGGGCGATGTCGGGGCGATTTTTGCCATCCGAAGCCGGGTGCGTGAAAATCACCTGTCACCCAGTCAACTTGCCGAACGCGGCGTCACCAAGGCGGCTTTTGGCAAATGGCTTGCCGATGGCTATGGCATCTGGATTGCCGATCTGGATGGATCAGCAGCCGGTTTTGCCATCGCCATCCCGGCGGAGGCGACGCTTTGGGCGCTGTTTGTTGATCCCGATTTCGAAGGGCGCGGTGTTGGTGCGGCCTTGCTGCGCACGGCCGAGGAATGGCTGTTTGCAAAGGTATGCAACGACATTTCACTGACCACCGGGGCGGACCCGAAAAACCGTGCGCACGGCTTTTACGAAATGCATGGCTGGCACAGCACGGGGGATATCGATAACGGCGATGTGGAATATATCAAATCCAACCCGTCGCTTTCGCTGTTTGATTTTTAGGCGGCGATTGTTTAACGCACCGGAATGCCGCCTGTTTTCTTTTGCGACGGTCCCAGCAGAACCGGACCATAGCCGATCAGGAAAGCCAGCCATCCGCCAACCCACATCAGGGTCGCAATGGCAAGAATGGTGACATAATGCGCATTGCTTTGCCCGGCCGCTATCCGAAACAGGGTTGAAAACCAGATCAGGCCAAAGGCGGCATTAAGTAGCATGCTGGCACGCAATTCGCGGCCCGTATGGCCAAGGGCGGCCCGCCCGGCAATCGCAATGATCATGCAGGCCATCGCCCCGCCGGTAAGTCCGTGCAAGGCATCACGCGACCCGATGGCATCGGGCCAGATCATCGACGCCCCCAAAAGTCCCAATCCGACCGGCACCCAAAAATAGCCAAGATGCAGCATGGCAACAATCGGTTCGCGCCAAGTGTGAACCCCGCGCCAGCGCATCAGGCGCACGCCATGAAGCACGCCTGCCATCAACAATACATAACCGGGCAGGGCCGCATCGGGCGTGATGATCACGGTGATGATGGCCAATGCGATACTTGCCAGACACACCACGTCAAACCGGCCAAACAGGACGGGCAGGGGCACCGAAATCTGTTCGCGTTGCATCCAGTTGCGCGTAAAGGCCGGGATCACCCGCCCGCCAATCAGCGCAATCAGCAAAATGATCGTCAGGATCGCCGTTTGATAAAGCATCGCCGGATCGAGGGCGATGACATCAAGGCAGGATGCAACAAACAGCCCGTCAAACAGCGCGATGATGCCAATCACCGCCAAAACCCGCATGTTTTTAAGGGCACGCGCCGCAATCAGCTCACGCGCCCCCAACGCAATCAGAAACACGAAATAGGCCAATGCCCCGACAATCACGGCAAGTGGCGGCAGGTTTTCGGCAAAGCCAATGACCAAACGCCCCAAGATCCATGTTGATGTAAGGGCCATTAACTTCGGCCCGGCAACGGGTGGTCGTCCCGTCCAGTTGGCAATCGCGGTCAATAAAAATCCGCCAATCGCCGCCCCGCCAAATCCGAATATCATTTCATGGGCGTGCCAGAAGGATGGCGTGCCAAGGCTTGGCACCGCAATTCCGTGGACATAACCCGCCACCCACCAGACGACGGCAACAAGCGCAAGGATCCCGGCCAACAGAAAAAGCGGGCGAAACGCCCCGCTCCAGAACGGATGGGAACGAACGGCCGGTTCGGTGATCGAAATCGGGGCGGGCTTGGCGGGCATGATCGGCCTCCTGCAGGTTACGAGGCGATCATAGCGGTGTTTGAAATGCTGTCTTTGACGTTGCGCAATTTTGACGCATGCCAAATCACGGGGGCAACAGGTTGCTCTTACGTGAAAACCCTGTGTTTTTCGATGATAAGGCTTTTCAAGCGCGTTATTCACGCTAGATTAGGGGCAGAATTTCAACGCGGCTGCTTTTGAAAGGGCCGCGCGCCCCGAAACATGACAGGAGTCCTGTTCACCATGAAGATCACGTTTTCCGATCTCGCCATTCCGTCCAGCGGTGCCGTTATTGCCTTTGCGACTGAGGGGGCTGATCTGATGCCAAGTGCGGTTGCGCTTGATGAAGCAACCGGTGGATCGATCACCAAGGCGATCAAGTCGTCGACCTTCAAGGGCAAGTCGGGGCAAAGCCTCCAGATCCTTGCACCGGCAAATGTCGATCTGTCGCGCGTGATCATTTTCGGGATTGGCAAGGAAGCCGAATTTGACGTGATCGCAGCCCAGAAGCTTGGCGGCTCGGTCACGGCACGCGCCCTGGCGACCGGGGAAAAGGAACTTACCGTTCTGTTCGATATGGAAAACCTGGCTTGTGATTTTGCAACCGGTGCCATGCTGCGTGATTATCGCTTCGACAAATACCGCACCACCGAAACCAAGGAAGACAAGCCGGTTCTTAAGGCGTTCGATATCGCCACCCGCGACCACAAGGACGCCAAGAAACAGTTCGACAGCGCCAAAAAGGTCGTCGAAGGCGTGTTCTTCACCCGTGATCTTGTGTCTGAGCCGGCCAACGTTCTTTATCCGGAAACCTTTGCCAAGGAAGTCTCCGCACTTGAAAAGCTCGGTGTCGAGATTGACGTCCTTGATGAAAAGGAAATGAAAAAGCTCGGCATGGGCGCGCTTCTGGGCGTTGCCATGGGATCGGCCAAAAAGCCGGCCATGGTTGTCATGCGCTGGAACGGTGGCAAGAAAAAAGACGCTCCGATTGCCTTTGTCGGCAAGGGCGTGACCTTTGATACCGGCGGTATTTCGCTTAAACCGGCGGCGGGCATGGAAGACATGAAATGGGACATGGGCGGTGCCGGTGTCGTTTCCGGTCTGATGAAGGCCCTGGCTGGTCGCAAGGCGAAATGCAACGTGGTTGCGGTTCTGGGTCTGGTTGAAAACATGCCGTCTTCGACCGCGCAGCGTCCGGGTGATGTCGTCACCTCGATGTCGGGCCAGACCATTGAAGTCATCAATACCGATGCCGAAGGCCGTCTGGTTCTGTGTGATGCACTGACCTATGTGCAGGAAAAATACGATCCGCGTCTGATCGTTGATCTGGCGACCCTTACCGGGGCGGTGATCATTGCCCTTGGTCATGAAAATGCCGGTCTGTTTTCCAATAATGACGATCTGGCCGCCCAGATCACAACGGCCGGTCTTGCCGTTGATGAAGGTGTGTGGCGTCTGCCGCTGTCACCGGCCTATGACAAGCAGCTTAAATCCGACATTGCCGATATGAAAAACGTTGGCGGTCGCCCGGCCGGGTCGATCACCGCGGCCCAGTTCCTCAAACGCTTTATCACCAAGGACCGCCCGTGGGCGCATCTTGATATCGCGGCAATGGCCTGGTCGACCGCGGACAAGGAAGTCGTACCCAAAGGCGGCACCGGCTTTGGCGTGCGTTTGCTTGATCGCTTTGTTGCCGATAACTACGAAAACTGATCACGTTTTGTGATGTGATTTATGCGGGGCAGGGTGATGATCATCTTGCCCCGTTTTTGCTTTCGCGCTACTGAATTGGCTATGGCTGATATCTGGTTCTATCATCTCACCAGCTTGCCGCTGGAACGTGCCTTGCCGACCCTGCTGTCCAAAACATTGGAGCGGGAAAAACGTGCTGTGGTGATGACGGGTAATGAACAGCGCATTGACGCGATCAACACGCTTCTGTGGACCTATGATCCGGCAAGCTGGCTCCCGCACGGGTCCAAATCCGATGGCGATCCGGAAATGCAACCGGTCTGGCTGACGACGGATGATGAAAACCCCAATGGCGCCCAGTTCCTGTTTCTGACCGACCGGGCGATGAGCGACAAGGTTGCCGATTATGAACGCGTCATCATGCTGTTTGATGACCGTGACCACGACGCGGTGGCCGAGGCCCGCACCCGCTGGAAAGACTGGAAAGACGCCGGGCACAAGCTTTCCTACTGGCAGCAATCCCCGCAAGGCGCGTGGGAGAAGAAGGCTGAAAGCTAGCTATATTACAATTGGGTCGAGTACTGAGCCACTGGCAATACCACGAAGGCGGGCGTGTAAGCGAATAGCCTCTGGTTCTGATAGACCCGAAATGCTATCTGCCACCAATCTTGCATCAGAGATGTTTGTTTCAGCTAGGTGTTTGAAGCGATTGGGAATGACTTTTAGCTTCTGAGGGTTGCGGTTTGAGGTCACTAAGTCTTCCCTGAAGTCGTCAAAAAGGTTCCCGATCAGTCTCTTATACCCATACTGCTGAGCGGATAAAGCTGGGTTTTTAATGACGTATTCTCTTGTTATTTCTTTTAATAGTTTGATTTCCGCAACTTTTTCATCTGGGATGACAATGGCCGGTGCACCTTCGGCAACTGCATCAATTGGAGATACCGAAAAGCATCCAATGTATCTGCCTATTAGTCGGGAAGTTAAGAAACGCAGATTTTTGCGGTGCTCCTTTGTGCCGTCGTAGGGGCGTTTAACTTCGTCCGCGAGGAACACTGGGATTGCTAACAGATGCAGTGCTTTACGGAGAAGTCCTTCTGCATTCGGAGGAGCCTCGTGCCAGCTGCTCAAAGCTGCTTTAACTAATGCCTCTTGCTCACTGTTCTCCGACAATAGATGCCATGGAATAACTCGGCATCTGTGAAAATCTTCTAAATCATGTACTGAATACGCAATGTCATCAGCAAAATCCATTAGTTCGGCCTCAGGACTTTTGCGAAGTGGTGGTAGGGAAGACATGGCGAAGTCAAAGTCTTCTTTATCCACTCGGTATGCGTTCCACTTCTTGGAGCGATTTATGTCGTTCTTGTCTCTTAGCCAAGGATATTTCAGAACCGCCGATAATGTTGCGCTGGTGAGGTCCAGGCCGTCTACCTTATCGAACCTCACAGACAGTTTTGTCAAAATTCTAAATGATTGAGCATTGCCTTCAAAGCCATCCAAGTCGCCAGCATGCTCGACCTTTTCATTGAGTGCTTTCTCTCCGACGTGACCAAAAGGAGGATGCCCCAAATCATGGGCTAAACAAGCTGCTTCTACAACATCTGCGTTGATTTGCAGGGCGTCGCAATCTTCGGGGGCGATCATCTTGCATCTTTCAGCAAGTCGCCTACCGACTTGGGCTACTTTAATGGAATGGGTCAGGCGATTGTGAAAAACATCACCTTCGTCAGCTCTCACAATTTGGGTGACACCTGACAATCTCCGAAATGCGGAGCTATATAAAATACGGTCTCTATCTCTTTGAAAGGGATCGCGCTGGTCAAGGTTTGTTGCGTTATGTCTTCTGGCCTCACGCAAAAATGCTCGATTAACGCTCATCCATCTCTTCCAGTTGTTTTAGGACCAATCTAAATTCGTCATCAAGCTCCAACTGACCTATCTCGATCATGTGGCGTATGGCACTTTTTACCAATGATTGAGAGTACTCTGGCGATAGTGAAAAAACAGTCTCTTTAATTTCTGCAGGACTGTCTTTTGATGCGACGAAATCAAGTACTTCCTTTTCGACATCCACTTCTGGTTGCAATGCATGTGCTTGCATGTCTGCCTCCTGGTTGTCTGGGATTCTGAATGGCGCCTTTTCGAATCTAAGCGTCGAATTTAAGGTATCATAAATTCTATTGATCGCGAAACTTCTTGCTTGGTGGATTATGTGTTCTTTTTGTGAAGTAAGGGTAAATGATTGATCCCAATCAGAGCAACTGACGTCGGTTGTAAAAGCACTCTCAATGTTCTCTTTGGGAATCTGTGGGGGTGCCAAGGAACTGCTGGAACAGGATTTCTACCAGCGCCTTTGTCACGTCATCCTGACTGAGTTTCCCGCCTGCCATTTCATTGATTGCCGGGAAACTGTCAGCAGACAAATCAAAAAGCTTTGTCTGGATTTCCGATGCGCGCACCGGCCAGTCCGGATCGATCTGCGCAAGTCCAAGCAACATGCTCCGCGCCATTTGATCGGCATCGCCGCTTTTTATTGCATCTTGCACTTGTGGGATTTGTCTTGCCTCTGAAACAGCAACGTCAAGCGTTGCCAAAAGGTCGGCCAGTTCTTTGGCCTGTATCTGAATATCCGTGACTGGATAGTTTTGTTCGATCTCGCGCAGCGGCGCGACGGCGGCTGATGTGCCGTAACTTCCCAGATACGATATTGCCCCGCCAAGCTGCCAGCTTTCCCATTTTTTCCAGACCCCGGCTTTGAGATCGTCAATCATCGGTGTGGCGATGGTGCCGCTATATCGACGGAAAATCTGATCAACCGTGTAAGGGGCGGGACGATTGGAAATGCGATCTTCCATCGAGCTTGCAAGACTGGCAATATCTTTGAGAGCCTGTTGATAGTCGCTTTGTGCACTCATCGGGAAACTCCCTTTTCATGTGCGATGATATCAGGCATCGACCGCCGTCCACCAGTTTGCATAGCGCGCATTTCCAAAGGCCGTCTGGCCGTCATAGGGGGCGCGAAGTTCATTTGTGCCGCAGTGAATCTCGCCATGCGCGACATGGTAGTCGTCCCAATCATCAATAAAGACGCATTCCGGACCGTTCTGAATTGCAGCAATCTTCTGTCTGATATCGTCCTCAAACAGATCATGTCCGTTATTGGGCATTGTGTTGTCGACAATCCAGGGGCCAAAAGGCTTGGGGATCATGAGTTTGTCGTTCCCGACGAACATATTGACCATATCCCCGGTCATGGCGCCACTGCGGAAACCGCATTCTCGGCCCGGATAAATGTTGAAGCCGTTATCTGCGCCCATTGTCCAGAAGCTGATCTTGTCGGCCATTGTGAAGTTGCCATTGATCTGATGCACTGGAATGAAGATTACGGGCACCCTGATGACATCATTGTCCGTAAGATCGAACGCTGCCTTTAATCGACGGATGTTCTGATTGATCAGATATTCAACGCCATTGATGTTCCAGTCTCTGAGTTGTTTATATGTGTAGTTTTGCAGGTTTCCGGTATTGATATCCTGCCAGCTTGTTGGGGCCTGCCCGTTGCCGAGAAAGTCGGTGATCGTACCTGTCGCATCTATGGCATTGCCGATGCCTAGTCCGGCAAAATTCGGGGTCGCATTGCCCGGCGAATGTGGTGGGCGGGCAAGAAGTGGCGCGTTGCCATGTGCGTTCCTGTTGTTGCGCAGGATGCCATAGGCTGTTGCCGGGCTGGCGACCAGAAGTTTCCATTTCTTGAACGCATTGGCCGGGTTGTTGTCCGGAACGAATGTCATCATCTCGTCCACATGGCCAACCGCCAACCAGTCAGTGTCCAGTGTGATTGGCGGCTGCATGTTCTGCGCATCAAAGAATTCTCTGCTGCTTTGATCCACGGTGCTCTGGACATTGTTGCCAAAATAGATGCGTCCATATCGGTAATAGGTTGTGGCTCCGTTCACCGTTTTCTGCACCGGGGGCGTAACGGCAATATTACCCCCGGAATTGCCATCATTAATGCCGTCAGCACTCCCTGCCGCAGGGTAATACAGCCCTACATTCTGGCTGATCAGAGTTTGGTAAATCCAGTTCTGCAAGGACCGCCAACGGTGAGTTTTCATGAAGGCGTCCTTGCTCTGGACACCTGCTCCGTTTCCTGGCCAGACACTGTGACCCGAAACAATGGTATCGCGCATCCAGCGATCCCTGCTAACAGCAGGTCGCGCTAATCTTCCTGCCGCAATGAAGTTCTGCCAGATATTTCCGTTCAGATACGGAACGTTTGTAAGTGCCGACGCTCCCGGTGTGGCCAATGTCAGGGCATAGGGCGGGTTTTCGTTGGCAACGGGAACGCCAAGGGCCGCCTGAAAATTGGCATTGTTGGCATCGACGACATAAATGCGCGAAACCGTTTGCCGGTGATGATTGCCAATCCAGCGTGCGGCAACGATACGCTCGGCATACATATATGTCGGATTGTTCGCGCCTGTTACTTCGGGCTGAATGATGAACAGGCTGATGATGCCTTGACCGGACGCAAAATTCCGTCCTGCAAATCTGACAGCCTCAATACCGTATGCTTTGGCAGCACCAACAGATGCGGTTGTGATATTTGCCTCATCTGCGGTTTCCGGCCCGATGATTTCAACGCTGTTATTGGCGTCTCCATCGAAAATTCGGAAATGATTTCTGGCCGCGGCATCCGTGTTTCTGGCTTTGCCGAGCCAGAGTTTAAGGCCCCAGCCGACAGGTACAGGGGCTGCCGGGCCTGCAACAGGCGCCACAATTGTTTGGCGAATTTCAAGCCTTGCGACACCTGTCACCAGATCATTGTTGCCGTTAATGTCGCGGTCCTGATTATCCGTGCGCCCAACAACGGCATTATTGCCGTCACGATTGCAGTTGACCGGAATGATTGCTCCGCGCCCGGCTATCCCGAACGTGACAGTTTGCGGGCTGATCTGATTAATGTTTCCGGCAGCGTCGAGTACACCGTCTCTGTCACGATCCGTATGAAGCGTGTAATAAATCACGGTCAGGTTTTTGATATCGGTCGCATCGTTATTTACAACAACCTGCTCGTCTATCGGGACGAAGCCCATACCGGAAACTTGCAGCCTCCATGTACCGTTCGCGATGTTAAACACATGAGAAGCCGCCACATTCGGAGTGAGAACCAAATCCTTTGTCTGTTGTGGCTGACCCAAGCAGGTTAGCGAGATGCGCACCGTGTTAAACGGATAAACGCCGACGGGGGCTGTCAGTTGGACGGTATAATTTGCCATGGCATCCTCAACGGCTGATGGGTTCGTGGGATGGAATGTCATTCATCGCTTCGGCGATCCGCAGCTTGGCTTGAAGCGCGTTCTTCAAGACATCAACCCGGTCATCTATGGTGCCAAGTGCTGAATCCTTCAGAATCGAACTCGCCCAAGGCCGGGTGGTGACATCTGGTCCGCCTTCAAACTTTATGGTCGCGTAATCGATTATCCCGTCCGGTGTTTTCACGCCGAGCTTGATTGCGGCAGCACCAGCTTCGTTACACGCATTTTTCAGGCTATCGGCATCATAGCTCGCAACCGCATCGGGAATGGTGATCTGCAAATATCCTGGCAGCGATGCGATAACGTCCTGAAGAGACGGTACGGGTACGGGTTCCGGCTGTGGAGAAGGTGTGGGGCCGGGTGTCGGTGTGGGCGTCGGTTCCGGCTTTGGTGTTGGTTGTGGGGTTGGTTGCGGCTGGGGTTTTGGATCGGGCTGCGGTGTAGGAGCTGGCTTGGTGCCACTTTCCAACTTCGCGACCGCCTGTGCTTCCTGGGTCAGCAGGCTGTTGACTTCATCGGCAAAGCGTTTTTCTGCCTGATAACGTGACGTGGCGCTGGCATCGAATTTCTGTTTGCTGAAGATGCTCATGGATTTCAGGCGTTCTGCATCCTGTGCGCCAAAGGCAGACAGGGTGGCGGCGATTTGACCGGCGCCGGATTGCAGGCGCGATGACAGGTTGGCGGCATCCGGGCATTTGCCACTGGCAAGGGCAGCGTCCCCTTCGGCGGCGAGCTTTTGCAGCGACGCTGTTTCCGAGGACAGTGTTGAAAGCTGTGCCTTGGTGCGTACATCAACCTTGTTGCCCGTTACCGTTACCACGGTCGGGTATTGCGCCAGGGTTCTGGCAAGGTCACTGATCCGGTCGGCATAGGCCATCTGTCCAATCCCGCATTGATGTTGACCAGAACTAGACGGGGGAAGCGAGCATTTGTGACGCTGTGGCGGCGAGGTTGTTTAAACAAAATTTTAGTGTTGTATATTTGCCGATCATAAAAGCCATGCGTAAAATGCATGATCATTGCCATTGATGAACTGCGTTCAGTGGGGTACACAGGTTATATCGAACGCGCCGATTTGCTCCTCAGCTTGCGGGCGCGATAAAAATGCGGCTAAAGCGAGAGGGCGTATATGCTCCGTATGTACGACCGCCTCGGTGAAGCCGCGGCGGTTTTTTTGTATCTACGGAAAGGTTGAGGTCCATGATCAGGCTCTCGAACGTCCAGAAGACTTATCCTGCACGACGTGGCAGTGACGAACATACGGCGCTGCGCGGTATCGATCTTGATATCGCAGCCGGCGAGATTGTTGGTGTCATTGGCCGTTCCGGTGCCGGGAAATCCACCCTGATCCGTTGCATCAACCTGCTTGAAACGCCGACTTCGGGTTCGGTGATTGTGGATGGCACCGACGTTACCAAGCTTTCCAACCGTGACCTGCCGCTGTTTCGGCGTCAGCTGGGCATGGTGTTTCAGCACTTCAATCTTCTGTCGTCGCGCACGGTCTATGACAATATCGCATTGCCGCTTGAACTGGCCGGTGCCAGCAAGACCGAGATTGCCGCAGCCGTCGATCCGCTTTTGCCGCTGGTCGGGCTTGAGGAAAAGCGTGACCGCTACCCGGCCGAACTGTCCGGTGGCCAGAAACAGCGCGTCGGCATTGCACGTGCGCTGTCATCAAGCCCGAAGGTTTTGCTGTGTGACGAGGTCACCTCGGCCCTGGATCCGGAAACCACCCGTCAGATCCTTAATCTGCTTAAGGACATCAATAAACGCCTTGGTCTGACCATGGTGGTGATCACCCATGAAATGGCAGTGGTCAAGGCGCTCTGTGATCGTGTGGCGGTGATGGATGGCGGGGTGATTGTCGAAGAAGGACTGGTTGACGGCATCTTTGCCAATCCGGTCCATGACACCACCAAATCGCTTCTGGCCGATGAATTCGTCGAATTTTGCGCCGGTCAGGATAGTGCGCAATCCAGCGACCAATCCAGCGGGCAGGAGGGTTAATCATGTTTTCAACACTCGCACCGATCTTGCTTCAGGCAACCGGCGAAACCCTTTATATGGTGGCGGCTGCCTTGGCGCTTGGCACCTCGATGGGGTTGCCGCTTGGCGTGCTTCTGGCGACGTCCGGCCGGGGGGAGCTGTTTGAAGCCCTTTGGTTCCAGCGCATCTTTGGTCCGATCGTCAATGCGACCCGTTCCGTGCCCTTCATCATTCTGGCTGTTGCGATCATTCCGTTCACCCGGTTTGTCGTCGGCACCTCGATCGGCACATCTGCGGCAATTGTCCCGCTGACCGTGGCGGCGATCCCGTTCATCGCACGCATCATCGAAGGCGCCATTCGCGAAGTCGATAGCGGCCTGATCGAAGCTGCCCAGGCCATGGGCGCCCGCCCGGTTCAGGTCGTGACCAAGGTGCTTCTGCCCGAAGCCTTGCCCGGCATTATTCATGGCCTGACCCTGACCGCCGTCACCCTGATCGGGTATTCGGCGATGGTCGGTGCGGTTGGTGCCGGTGGTCTTGGTGATCTTGGCATTCGGTACGGCTATCAGCGGTTCCGCCCCGATGTGATGGCGGCTGTGGTGATTACCCTGATTGTGGTTGTGCAGGCGGTCCAAAGCTCCGGCGACTGGATGGCGCGCAAAGCCGACAAACGGAATATATGAGTAACCCTCATATTTTGAAATTCCCGCAAAAAACAGCGAAAACAAGGAGTTTTGACAATGCGGTTTCTGCTTAAACTGACGGCTGCGGCCGTTCTGGCATCGGCCCTGACCGGTCAGGCACTTGCCAACGAAAAAATCAAAATCGGCGTTACCCCGGGTGCGCATGAAGAAGTCATGGAAGAAGTCGTCAAGGTTGCGGCGACCAAGGGCCTTGATATCGAAATCGTCAGCTTCTCGGATTATGTCATTCCGAACCAGGCGCTTGATGATGGTGACCTTCAGGCCAACAGCTTCCAGCACAAGCCGTATCTGGACAACCAGATCAAGGATCGTGGCTATGACCTGGCCGTTGTCGGTTACAACATCCTGACCCCGATGGGCATTTATTCCGACAAGATCAAAAGCCTGGACGAGCTTGAAGACGGTGCCGAAATCGGTATCCCGAACGACCCGACCAATGGCGGTCGTGCGCTTCTGGTGCTTCAGGCACAGGGTCTGATCAAGGTTGATCCGTCTGTCGGTCTGGTTGTCAGCCCGCTTGACGTGATTGAAAACCCGAAAAACATTCGCTTTGTCGAACTCGACGCTGCACAGCTGCCGCGTTCGCTGGCGGATCTTGATGCCTCGGCGATCAACACCAACTACGCGCTTGAAGCCGGTCTGAACCCGATTAAGGATTCGATCGCGATCGAAGGCAATGACAGCCCGTATGCCAACGTGATCGTCACTCGTACCCAGGACAAGGACGCACCGTGGGTCAAAACCCTGGTTGAATCCTATCACGATGATGCGATCCGTCAGTTCATCGAAACCAAATACGAAGGTTCGGTGCTTCCGGTCTTTAAAATTTCTGAATAATCAGCCTGATTATTAAATCTGGCTGAATAGTCAAAACACCCGCGCGCCAATCCGGTTCGCGGGTGTTTTACGTTCTAGCCATCCGCGTGATCCGGACCGGATCGCGTCGTCCGGTCTGCATGTCATTTGACATCATCCTGTCTTATCTCTGATCAGGATGACTTACGACAGACCACGGCTGGATCGGTCGGGGCAGGGCAGGAACGGTGATTTGGAGTGCGGCGTCAGGCGTTCAGCCAGTTTGGGGTATTTATATCCATTTCTGCTCATTTAAGCGTGCTTCAGCTTTCTTCAGCCCGATCCCGGCCTGACCCGCATTCGGACACGAACTCGGATCGGTCCGATGCCCTTCAGTTCAGCCTGCAAGTTGGGATGTCCAGACCGGCACGGCATGGTCCAGTCCAGTTGAGTTCAGTTCAGTTCAGTTCAGGGTCATTGCCCCTTGCCAGGCGGTCAGAAGGGCGACGCCGATGAATAATGCCCCGGCGGCGCGACCGATGAAGATGGTTGCGGTCGGGTTGCCGGTGATCAGGGTGCGGCTTGTTCCCGCCGCAAGTGCGAGTGCGCCATAGACCGCAAGCTGGACCGCCGCCGTCATGATCCCCATCACCAGTGCCTGTGACCAAAGTGGTCCATATTGCGGCCGGATGAATTGCGGGTAGACGGCGAAAATAAACAAATAGGCCTTGGGATTGAGCATGCAGGTAATCATGCCCTGGCGAAAGGCGATCCAGAGTGAAGACGGTCTGGCTGCCCGGATGGCCCCGACCGTGATGGCACTTTTGATCAAAGTCACGCCAATCCAGATCATATAGGCCGCACCGGCAAACAGCATGAAATTCAAAAGCCATGGCGCAATCGCCAGAAGGGCGCTGATGCCAATCGCGCCAAGCAGGGTGTGATACACACCGCCCAGCATGATGCCGGCGGTGGCCGAAAGGCCGGCACGCCGCCCGCCGGTCAGGGCATTGGCAATAACAAAAAACATGTCCATGCCGGGCACGATAATGATGCCCGACAGCAGAACGAAAAAGAGCCAGAGGTTTTCAACATAAGTCATGGGTGTCATGAGTGTCATGAGGGGACCTTGCCAGATGAATAACGGTTGTGATGGGCGCAAGGTAGCAGGGGGCTGCTGACAGGATCATGTCAGGATGATTTGCCAATGCGCGGCATCGTCATTGCGCGATTGTGGCGTCAGGGTGCCGGGGCATGGAGACAATATCGCGTGATCAGCCCGACAAGCGGTATGCGAATGCCGGTTGATGCGTTATGATTTGTTGAAATCATTGTTATGAATAGGGTTTCCATAACGGTGCCAGCCAGAAACGGCTTGGAACATGGTTCATCAAACAGCGGGAAAGCGATGATCAGATTCGGTCATGTGAAGTCATTTCTGGTGTGTTTCGCACCGCTGAGTGCCGTGTTCCTGGCTGTGGTCGGGTTGCTGTCATGGGAAGGCAGTGCCGTGCGCGAAAAGGTCATTTCCGATGACCAGCGTTATGCACTGGAAAAATCGATATCGGTATTGCGCGAACGCATCGATATCGTGGTTTCCGATCTTTTGATCCTGTCCGAAAGCCAGCAGATCGATGCGGTGATCGCCGGGACGGCCAGTCTTGATCAGGTGGCGGACGAGTTTGCGGTCTTTTCGCTGCGGCGGGGGATTTATGACCAGATCAGGCTGCTTGACAATGACGGCATGGAAATCGTGCGCGTCAATTACGGCAGCGGTATTCCGTTTTCCGTGCCCAGACGCGAGCTTCAGAACAAAAGCGAGCGGCCCTATTTCCAGCTGGCGCGCAATGCGCCGCGCGGGACGATCTATATATCGGGTGTCGATCTGAACGAGGAATTCGGCCAGATCGAAAAGCCGATCAAGCCGGTTATCCGGCTGTCGGCGCCGGTCTTTGACCGGTTCGGGGAACGCCATGGCGTTGTGGTCTTGAACCTTCGGGCGGCATCGACACTAGAAGAAGTGGTCAAGTCGCTGAAACTTGACGGGGCAGAACCGTTTGTTCTGGATGGTGATGGCGGCTGGATGCTGGGCGGCAAGCCGGGCGAAAACTGGTCCGAGGAACTGACCGGTATGCCCGCGGTGATCGGTGACCGTTACCCGAAGGCCTGGGAAAGCATGCAACTGGGTTTGCAAAGTTTCAGGGTTGATAGCGGTTTCTATTCGGTCCAGCGGCTTGATGTTTCCGATCTTCTTCTGGCGCGCAATTCCAACCGGTCCCTGTCGGTGATCTTTGGCAGTGATCAGGAAAAAAGCAGCCGGTTGAACCTGTATGTCGGGGCGCGGTTGCCCAATGATGTGCTTGAACAGTTGCTGTCGCCCGAACGTGACACGCTGACGATTGTTTCGACAGCGTTCATTTTCCTGATTGCGATCGGCAGTGCGGCCTATGCCTGGACCCGTCAGAACCAGATCGTTGCAAGCTTTGACGCGCGCTTATCCGAACAGGTTCTGCGGGCATCAAAAAACAGTGTGGTTGTCGCCGATGACACGGGCACGATCCTTAAGGTCAATCCGGGCTTTACCGCGATGACCGGATATTTGCCAAACGAGGCAATCGGAAAGCCGTTATCATTCCTGCGTGCCCAGCGCGAAAATGCCGAGGCACTCGACGAGATCCTGATGGCGGCGCGTGCCAATGGCACCTGGGAAGGCGAAGTGCGCAACCGCCGCAAAAGCGGGGATTTCTTTTATTCCAATGTCGTGGTGGGCGCGATTACCGATCCGACAACATCGGATGTCAATTTCGTCGAGATGGGTTTTGACATTTCACGCCACATGGAAAACGCACAGGAATTGTGGCGTCAGGCCAATCATGATGCCCTGACCGGGTTGCCCAACCGGTTGCTGTTTGAAGACCGGCTTGAAGTTGCTTGTGGTCATGCGGAAAACGAAGGCCATTCGATCGGGCTTCTTTATATTGATCTGGATGGTTTCAAACCGGTCAATGACCGTTATGGTCACGAAATCGGCGATCAGGTCCTGCGCAAGGTCGGTGAACGCATCAAGAATACCGTGCGTCAGGGCGATACGGTTGCCCGACTGGGCGGGGATGAATTTGCCGTGATTGCCGATGCGGTGAACGGACGCGATGAAGCCGAATGGGTGGCCCAGAAAATCGCGGCATCGATCCAGCGCCCGATTGAGATTGATGCCCTTAGCATCACGGTCGGGGCCAGCATCGGGATTGCTGTCTATCCCGGGGATTGCAACGAAACGATCGCGCTGATCGGTTTTGCCGATGAAAAAATGTATCAGCAAAAGCGCGTGCGCAAGGCAAAGGGCAATGACGCGGCAAGGGCACTGCATTAAGCCATCAGCGTAAAATGCCAGGATTAAACAAAAAAAAACAGGCTGATAGAGCCTGTCTTTTTTGATTTGGCATGGGATGTGAGGGTGACCCGCAAAGGTCACGCCACAAGCGTTTCGTATTCTTCCTGCTTTTCCATCCACTGCATTTCGATGTCGCCAAGCTGGCTTTCGATCTTGCCCAGTTCCATTTGAAGGTCGCCGAGTTTCTGGCCATTGGCAGCCTCATAAAGTTTGGGATCGGCCATTTCGGTTTCGATTGCGGCCTTGCGCGCGGACAATTTTTCCATCTGGGATTCGAGCTTTTCAATCGCACGTTTGACCGGGGCGGCGGCCTTGCGTTTTTCGGCGGCCTGCTGGCGTTCGGCTTTGCGGTCGCGTTTGGCGTCCTTGCCGTTGGTGTCGTCTTCGCCGGCCTTGTTGGCCCGGCGTTCGGCACGCGCACGATCGAGAAGATACTGGCGATATTCCGATACGTCGCCGTCAAAGGCGGTTACCGTGCCATCGGCCACCAGAACCAGACGATCGGCACAGGCTTCGATCAGATAGGGATCGTGGCTGATGATGATCACGGCACCTTCATAGGCGTTAAGCGCATGGTTAAGCGCATCGCGGCTGTCGATATCAAGATGGTTGGTCGGTTCATCGAGGATCAGCATATGCGGTGCATCAAGGGTCATCAGCGCAAACAGCAAACGTGCCTTTTCGCCACCCGAAAGGTCTTTGACCTTGGTGTCGCCCTTGTCCCCTTCGAAGGCAAAGCGGCCAAGTTGTGCGCGCACCTTGCTTTCGATCGCATCGGGCATCAGGGCCGCCATATGCTGATAGGGGGTCTGTTCACCGATCAGCTCGTCGGTCTGATGCTGGGCAAAATAGCCGATGCGCAGTTTGCTTGAGGCGGTCTTTTCACCGGCCATCAGTTCAAGCCGGTCCGAGAGCAATTTCGCCAGGGTCGATTTACCGTTGCCGTTGGCGCCCAGAAGGGCAATGCGGTCATCCATATCAATGCGCAGGCTGATATTGCGCAATACCGGTTTGCCCGGTTCATAGCCGACTTCGCCATTGTGGATATTGATCAGGGGCGGTGGCAGTTCCTTGGGACTTGGGAAGTCAAAGGTAATGCCGCGGTCTTCGACCACCGGGATCGCTGGCCCCATTTTTTCAAGCATCTTGACACGGCTTTGCGCCTGTTTGGCCTTGCTGGCCTTCGCACGGAAGCGGTCGATGAAGGATTGCAGATGTTTTTGCTGGGCGATCTGCTTTTCATATTGTTTGGACGCCAGTTCCATCTGTTCGCGCCGCGTCTTGGCAAACTTGTCATAGTTGCCGCCATACAGCGTGACGGTGCCGTCATGCAGATGGGCAATCGATTTGACCGCGCGGTTCAAAAGATCACGATCATGGCTGATCAGGATGATCGTGCCGGGATAGTTGATCAGATAGTTTTCAAGCCAGATGGTGGCTTCGAGATCAAGGTGGTTGGTCGGTTCATCCAGCAGCAGCAGATCCGGGCGCAGGAACAGGGTCGCGGCAAGTGCGACACGCATCCGCCAGCCGCCGGAAAAATCATCACACGGGCGTTGCTGGGCTTCGGCATCAAAGCCCAGACCCGAAAGGATCGATGCCGCGCGTGCCTCGGCGGTGTGGGCATCAATATCGGCAAGACGGGTGTGGACTTCGGCGATGCGATGGGGATCGGTGGTTGTTTCGGCTTCTTCAAGCAGGCTGGCGCGTTCGGTATCCGCAGCCAGAACAGTTTCAATCAGCGAACGGCTGCCTGCCGGGGCTTCCTGGGATACAACCCCCATGCGCGCCCGCTTGGACAGGCGAATGTCGCCGCCATCGGTGGCCAGTTCACCGGAAATCAGTTTCAAAAGGGTGGATTTACCCGCCCCGTTGCGGCCAATCAGGCCGACCTTGTGGCCATCGGGAATGGTCAGGGAAACCTGGTCAAGAATGACACGGCCACCAATACGATAGGTGAGATCGGTAATTTGCAGCATTTTATCGGTCGTTCTCTTGATCTTGGGTATCGGGTTTCCCGGTCTTTCCCGCCATGATCCGGGGGAATCGCAAGGATTTCTGTGCTTTCAATAGGGCAGAGTACGATTTGAAGCAAGGTTTCTTGAAACTGTAACCGGCGGAAATTGGCGGCCGGGGGGACAAAGTAACCGTCGGGAAAATCGCAGTTTTATGCGTTTTGCGCATTTTCGTGATGGTTTTGAGGTCAATGCAGCTACTGCAAGTCTGTATTGCGCGGGCAGAACTATCTGTTGCGTTGCGCTTCAACCCCGTTTATATAGCGCCAACCTTTGGGTCTGTGGATGATAAGGGAGTGCTTATGTATGGCTCCTTTATGTTCCGCAGGCCCTTTTGGAAGCCCTCTTGGGGGGTAACGAAATTTTTAAAGTAGCTAGGTGAAACCAATGGCTGTCGAACGCACTCTTTCGATCATCAAGCCGGACGCAACGCGCCGCAACCTGACCGGCAAAATCAACGCCGTCATCGAAGAAGCTGGCCTGCGCATTGTCGCACAGAAGCGCGTCGCTCTGACCCGCGCTCAGGCTGAAGGTTTCTATGCAGTTCACAAAGAACGTTCGTTCTTCGGTGAACTGGTAGACTTCATGGTCTCCGGCCCGGTCGTCGTCCAGGTTCTGGAAGGCGAAAACGCTGTCGCGACTTACCGCGAAGTTATGGGTGCAACCAACCCGGCAAACGCCGAGGAAGGCACCATCCGTAAGCAGTTTGCAGAATCCATCGAAGCGAACTCTGTCCATGGTTCGGACTCGCTCGAAAACGCTGCAATCGAAATTGCTTACTTCTTCGCTCAGACCGAAATCGTCGGCTAAGCTTAGAATACAGAATTCCGGTTCATCCGGCATCAAAACGCCCCGCAGATTGCGGGGCGTTTTTTTGTGTCTGTGTGACAGAACGGCGCGGTTAATCGATCAGGAAAGCTGCCATTAACAGCAGCAAAACAGAGATGGAGATAATGCTCCACAAAACGAACTTGGTCCAATGGTGCCAGCCTGCTTCGTGGATTTTGACCAGTTCGACGTCGTAGTCGCTTCCTTGCATTGTTTCCTCCCCAATTGCGGGTCCGATTGTTTCGGATTTCAGGGTTGTGGTGCTGTGGGCGTTCGGATCGCCCTTTGCATCCGGTGCGGTCCGGATCCGTATCAGGACAACAGATTGATCTTACCGATATTTAACCTATGGGTGAATAAGTTTTATATTTGTATCTTTTTGTGCGACGCAGCGTACTGGACAGCATTGCGCGACCATGCCATGATCAGGCCATGGAAAATGTTGTAACCAGTTCTGCACGAATTTTTACCGCCATTCACAGGATGGCGGGGTTGTGACATTTTGACCAAATGAAACCACCCGCCGCGTGAGGCGGGTTTTTTTGTGTCTGTCTCCCGGCATTTCCGACAGGGAGATCGCAATGTCATTATCCACATCAGATCAAGATCGAAGGTCACCGGCCCATGGATTGGCCCATGCATTGGTGGGGCAACCGGTGCTGCATATGTTATGCGGGAAAATTGCATCGGGGAAATCGACCCTTGCCGCCGAACTGGCGCGCAAACCGGGAACGGTTCTGATTGCCGAAGATGAATGGTTATCCGTTCTGTTTGGCGATCAGATGCACACAGTGTCGGATTATGTCCGTGCGTCGCGAAAACTGCGTGACGTCATGGGGCCGCATGTCAGCATGTTGCTGTTATCAGGTCTTTCGGTCGTGCTGGATTTCCCGGCCAACACGCGCGCGTTACGTGGCTGGATGCGCGGCATTTATGAAGAGGTCGGGGCAGGGCACAAATTGCACTTCCTTGATCTGGAAGAAGACATCTGCAAACAGCGCCTGCACGCCCGCAATCAGGCGGGCAAACATCAATTTGCTGCCAGTGACGCTCAGTTCCATCAAATCTGTGCGGCGTTTCAGCCACCAATTGCGGCAGAGGGATTTGACGTCATCACCTATGACACCGATACGATTTAAGCGCCTTAACAAACAAAAAAGCTGCCGGTCAACGGCAGCTTTTTACATTTCCGGTTCTGCCATTTGGCAGATCACAGCAGGAAGATCGCCATCAGGATCAGAATGGCAATAACCGAAATGGTCGACCATTTGACAAAGCTGGTGAAGCCTTCATAGATGGCAACATGGGTTTCGGTCAGTTCGTAATCGTTACCCTGCAAATCTACCTCCTGGGTTTTGGGATTTTTCCAATGTATATCCGCTAGGTAGAGCGCGGGCAAGGGTAAGATTAACCGGGGATATCATCCCTTTGGCCAAGGGTGTGGACAGGATCACATTGTCCTATCTGCGTCCTATCTGCCGGTTTCCTTGCAGGCAAAGGGCAGAAACGACCCGGTGGCCCCTTCGTTCATCATCACGACAGACATCAGATTGGCATATTCGAGTTCGGCCCGGTTTTGCGGGCAGACATAGGCGCGTGCCGTGCAGCCCGATGCGACAAAGGCGTCTTCCTGATCGTCAAAGGCAGTGCTGGTGGCGTTTGCGGGCATTTGTGCCCGGATATCATCCCGATGGGTTTGATAAAGTGCGCATTTGGTTGCACGCCAGTTTGCGTTCTGGGCGTGGCTTTCAGTGATCGCCAGACCGATTGGCGCGATAAAGGTTGCAAGCATGACGCCAAGGACGATGTTGCGGATGGTTTTGTTCATGATGGGCCTTTGGACCAGGGGAAACGGATGGAAAACCGTTTGCGTAATCTGGTCTGAAACCGGTCGGACGCAAGATGCCGCCATGAAAAAAGGGCGGATCAAACCGCCCTTAAATCAGCCTGCGCAATCTGCGCCAAAGGTTCTTTCAAGCCGGTTCAATCGCCGGATTGATTTCCGCAAACTCGGCGGGTTTGGCATCGGCAACCGTTACGATGCCCTTGTCATCAACCGAAACGCGGCCTTCGGCGATCCAGCGGATGACCTGCGGATAGATGCGGTGTTCCTGTTTGAGGATACGCTGGGCCAGTTTGCCGGCATCGTCCCCCGGAAGGACCGGGACAACGGCCTGGGCAATGATCGGGCCGCTATCGACTTCGGGGACGACATAATGCACGGTGCAACCGGCAAATTTGACCCCGGCATCAAGGGCAGCCTGATGCACATGCAGGCCCTTGAAGCTTGGCAGAAGCGACGGGTGAATATTGATCAGCCTGTCTTTCCAGCGATTGACAAAGCTCTCGCTGACCAGTCGCAGGTAGCCTGCCAGAACCACAAGATCGGCACCGCTTTCTTCGATCAGGGCACTGACGGCGGTGTCATAGGCTTCGCGTCCGCCCGGATAGCCTTTGTGCGAGATGGCCTCAGACCGGATACCGGCCTTGCGCCCGCGTTCCAGCCCGCCCGCATCAAGCTGGTTTGAGAAAACCAGAACGATTTCGGCCGGATAGTCGGACGCATTGCAGGCATCAATGATGGCTTGCAGGTTGGACCCGCCGCCTGAGACCAGAACGGCGAGTTTAAGTTTGCTTACTTTTCCCATGAAGGGCCCATGTTCTTGATGATGACCTGCGGGCCATCACCGGCACGCGGGCCGATCACGCCGATCTGGCTGACGGTTTCACCATGTTCACGCAGCAGTGTCTCGGCCTCATCCGCCTTGTCAGCCGGAACAACGACGCACATGCCAATGCCACAGTTAAAGGTGCGGGCCATTTCGGTTGCCGGAATGCCGCCCTGTTTGGCAAGCCATTTGAAGATCGGCAGATATTCCCAGGTGCTGGCGTCAAACACGGCTGTCAGGTTTTCCGGCAGAACGCGCGGAACGTTTTCAGTCAGGCCGCCACCGGTAATATGGGCAAGCGCCTTGACCAGACCGGCCTTATGCGCCGCCAGACAGCTTTTAACATAAACCTTGGTAGGTTCAAGCAGGGCTTCGCCAACGGTTTTGCCCGGTGCAAACGGTGCATCATCGCCATAGCCAAGACCAGCCATGTCAACAACCTTGCGGACCAGCGAATAGCCGTTGGAATGGACACCACTGGATGCCAGTCCAAGGATCACGTCGCCCTCGGCAACGTTACTACCATCAAGCAGTTCACCGCGTTCTGCCGCACCAACAGCAAAACCGGCAAGGTCATATTCGCCATCCGAATACATGCCCGGCATTTCGGCGGTTTCACCACCGATCAGTGCGCAGCCCGCCTGTTTGCAGCCCTCGGCAATGCCGGCAACCACATCGGCGGCATTGTCGACGGAAAGTTTGCCGGTTGCGAAGTAATCAAGGAACAAAAGCGGTTCGGCACCCTGAACGACCAGGTCATTGACGCTCATGGCGACAAGATCGATGCCAACCGTGTCATGCTTGTCGGCGAGGAAGGCGACTTTAAGCTTGGTGCCGACACCGTCGGTGCAAGATACCAGTACCGGATCATTGTAACCGGCAGCTTTGAGATCAAACAAAGCACCAAAACCGCCAAGTCCGCCGGATACACCGGAACGGGTGGTTGCTTTTGCAAGCGGTTTGATTCGTTCAACAAGGTCATTCCCGGCATCAATATCGACACCGGAGTCCTTATAGGTAAGGCCTTTGGAGGCGGTCATTTTGGTGATCCTTGGCTTCGCGCATGCATGAAAAAAACAGCGGGGCAACCCGCGTTTTTCATCAATACGTACCGACTTCCAAGCGACGTTCACTGGGCATTTGCGGGCCGGGCCGCAGCAAATATGCTGCTGTTTGACCAATCCGCCTTACTGACGCCTTTAATCAGTTGCAGGAATGTCCGCCAGTCCTACTGATAAAAAACGCGGGCTTGATAATTTCCGCTGGGGCGAAAATACTCAAACGCGGACAATATGCAATGATCACCTGCGCATGACAGAGTTTTCTTTCCAGAATGCGTGCAACATGCCACAAGGGCGATTGCAAAATAATTCGACAAGACACGATTAGGGCAACGAGGCATACGTGCTTACTTCATTGAAAAACATCAAGATGTTGGCTGGCGCTGTTACGGTTTCTGCGCTGATGGCTTTTCCGGCTTTTGCGCAGGACATTTTCACCGTGACCGGTGTTCACGTTGATGAAAGTGCGGAAACAGCCGCCGCCGCCCGTGAAAAGGCACTCGAGATCGGCCAGCGCAAGGCATTCGAAGAAGTGATTGCGCGTTTGACCCTGCCGGAAGATCGCGCCGGATTGCAGATGCCGGCGGGCTCGGAAATCACCAATATGGTGCGCGATTTCGGGGTGTCGAATGAAAAGACGTCATCGGTTCGCTATATCGCGGACATGACCGTGCGGTTCAAGGATGACGAGTTGCGGCGCTTCTTGCGGTTCCGCGACATTTCCTTTGCCGAACTGCAATCCAAGCCGGTGATGATTGTGCCGGTTTACCGGACATCGGGCTATGTCACCTTGTGGGATGATCCCAACCCGTGGCGCGATGTCTGGGCACGCAATGTTGCCACATCGGGTCTGGTGCCGATCAAGGCACCGATTGGTGATCTGACCGATATCGGGACCGTTTCCGCCGAACAGGCCGAAAACGGATCGATGGAACGTCTGGCGGCATTGGCCAAACGTTATGGTGCGGATGTTGCCGTTGTTGCCAGTGCCGATGTCAGTGGGGCGACGGGGGCGGAAACCGTTGATGTGACGGTCACCCGCTATGATCCCAATAGCGGCCCGCAGGTATTTGGTGTTCAGGAAAACACCCTGCCTGACGAGACGCTTAATGAAACGCTGGTTCGTGCGGCCAAGGCGGTTCAGGATCAGCTTGCCGATGGCTGGAAACGGGCCAACCTGATCAATTACAGCACGGGCGGCAGCCTGATGGTGTTTATTCCGATTACCGGGCTTCAGGACTGGGCCAAGATCGAAGACAAGCTGATCGGTCTTCCGGTGGTGCGCAATTCGCGCGTCGTTGCGATGTCGCGCCGTGAAGTGCAACTGTCACTCGACTTTGTCGGGTCAACCAGTCAGCTTCAGACTGCACTTAATCAGCAGAACCTGAACCTGACGCGGATGGGGGAATTGTGGTTCATCCAGCCGACCGGATCGGACCGCTTGCAGGGCTTGTCGATCGGCGGCTAGGTCATAAACCCGTGACACCGGCCAGTCCGCGATATTGATCGTCAGTGGCCGGTTTCGGGCGTCTTATCGGCGTCCTTCGGGAGTCTGGCAACAAAGGGGAACCCGGACATGACATTACGGCAACAGGCACGTTTCTGGCTTATTTTCATTGTCGGATTCTTCTTTCTGGTGTGGCTGTTTTCAAGCATCCTTCTGCCGTTTGTTGCCGGGATGGCGATTGCCTATTTCCTGGATCCGCTTGCAGACAAGCTTGAGGCGCGCGGCGCCAGCCGCACGGTCGCGACCAGCATCATCACGGTGCTGTTTTTCCTGGTTTTCATTCTGGTGCTGCTGCTGATTGTTCCGATGATCGGAAGCCAGCTTGCCGGGTTCCTCGAACGGTTGCCGGGATATGTCGATGCGTTACGCACCAATGTCGCGCCATATCTTCAGCATGTGCTGGACCGGGTGGCCCCCGAGACCCTGCAAAGTGTGTCTGATGCGGTCAAGGGACAAAGTGCCAATGCGCTTAAGTGGATCGGCAATGTGCTGACCAATGTGCTGTCGGGCGGGCTGGCGCTTTTGAACTTTATCAGTTTGCTGTTCATCACACCGGTTGTGTCATTCTATTTGCTGCGGGACTGGGACAAGATTGTTGCCAAGGTCGACAGTTATCTGCCCCGGCATTCCGCCACCGATATCCGCCAGTGCGCGCGTGAAATTGATGACACCCTGGCGGGCTTTGTGCGCGGGCAGGCATCGGTTTGTGTGTTGCTGGGCCTGTTTTACGGGCTTGGCCTGACGCTGGTCGGGCTTGAATTCGGTTTTGTCATCGGGTTGATGACCGGTCTTGTTTCCTTTGTGCCCTATTTCGGGATGTTCGCCGGATTTGCGGTTGGCATGGGGGTGGCGATTGCCCAGTTCGGGTTCGGTCTTGATCTTGGTCTGGTGGCGCTGGTGTTCGGGATCGGCCAGATTCTTGAGGGCAATTTCCTGACACCGAAGCTTGTCGGTGACAAGGTCGGGCTGCATGCGGTCTGGGTGATGTTTGCCTTGCTGGCCGGTGGTGCGGTGTTCGGGCTGCTTGGCGTGATGCTGGCCGTTCCGGTGGCTGCGGTGATCGGCGTACTTGTGCGTTACGGTTTAAGGCAGTATCTCAGTAGTCGTTTATATGATCATGGACCGGATCACCCGCGCGGTGATGCGATCGAAGACGGCGAGAATTGAAACCACAGTGACCCCGGCGAAACACAATCCGGCCCATCACACGGACAAACCGGTGCCCGAGGCAGAGCTTACGGCCGAGCGCGACAGTGTCGCGCCCGATGTCGGCCCGCAGCAATTGCCCCTTGCACTTGAATTGCGTCCGGCTTTGGGGCGCGATGATTTCATGGTTGCGCAATGCAATCGTGATGCGGTGGCCTGGATTGATCTGTGGCCGAAATGGCCGGTGCCGGCCTTGTGTCTTTATGGGCCCAGGGGCTGTGGCAAAAGCCATTTGGCGGAGGTCTGGCGCGCCCGGTCTGCTGCGCTGAGTGTTGCCGCAATCGATCTTGCCGGTTGCGATCCCGACGCGCTGCTGGGCGATGCTAGGGGGCTTGTGATCGAAGATGCCGATGGCGGCATTGATGAAACCGCCTGTTTCCATCTTTATAACATGCTCAAGGAACGGGACGGGCATTTGTTGCTTACCGCGACACAGCCGCCGGCGCGCTGGAATGTCGGGCTGCCCGATCTCAAATCCCGTCTTGGTGCGGCTCTGGTCTGCGAAATTTCCCCGCCCGATGACGATTTGATGGTCGGTCTTCTTCTCAAACTGTTTGCCGATCGACAAATTCAAGCCGGGCCGCAAACCGTGAGCTATATTTTGCCCCGGATCGAGCGGTCCTTTGTCGCACTGACCGATCTGGTCGCAGCAATTGATCGTCGTGCCCTTGCCGAAAAGCGGGCGGTGACCTTGCCGCTTGTACGCAGCGTGATGGAAGAAATGCAGGTGACATCGGGAACCGATCGCGCCGACTAATTTCGCCCGCACTGTTAAAATCATAGGCCGATCAGCCTTTTGCAGGCTATATTCAAGGCACTTTCAATTACCGGATTGTGCATGTGAGCCCACAACGACTTAAAGCAAAACCGTCATTCAAATCCCATACCGATGCCCTGGTGGCGGGGGGGCATGTTCTTGGCTGGCGTGAATGGATCGGACTTCCTGATCTTGACGTTCCGCTGATCAAGGCCAAGGTTGATACAGGGGCGCGGACATCGTCGCTTCATGCACTTAATCCCAAACAGGTAACCCGGGACGGACAGGATTACGTCCAGTTCGTGTTGCCCCATTATCGCGGAGACGGGCATGGACGCATTCAATGCCTGGCCCCGCTGGTCGAGCTTCGCGAGATTCGTTCTTCGAACGGAAATGCCGAAGAACGGTTCATTGTATCGACCCATATCGTTGTCGGGCATCACAGATTGAAAGTTGAAGTGTCGCTCGCCAACCGGTCAATCATGGGGTTTCCCATGCTTTTGGGGCGTACAGCGATGAAGGCAGGAAGATTTTTGGTGCAACCATCGAAATCTTATCTTGCAGGGAAGCCCGAACAGAGTTAGATGCGCAGAAGAACGATCATGTGGCGGAACAAATTCCCGACAGGATCGTTTTTTCTTTCTGACAATATTCCAAGACCGGGCATGCGACATCTGATCGTCTGCACGGCCATTGTGACCGACCACGGGAGTTCATTTTATGAAAATCGCGATGCTTGCGCGTAACCCAAATCTTTACTCCCACAAACGGTTGGTCGAGGCTGCCGAAGCGCGTGGGCACGAGATCGAAATCATCAACACCTTGCGGGTGACGATGAACATTACCTCGCTCAAGCCGGAAATCTATTACGGCGGCAAGAAGCTTCTGGGCTATGACGCAGTCATTCCGCGTATCGGTGTGTCGGTGACGTCATTCGGATTGGCGGTATTGCGCCAGTTCGAAATGATGGGGGTTTATCCGCTTAATGAGTCGGTTGCGATCGGTCGTTCGCGCGACAAGTTGCGGTCGCTTCAGATTCTGTCGCGTCGCGGTGTCGGCCTTCCGGTGACGGCCTTTGCCCATGATCCGAAGAAAACCGACGAGGTTTTGCAGATCGTGGGTGGCGCGCCTGTGGTGATCAAGCTTCTGGAAGGAACCCAGGGCATTGGTGTGGTTCTGGGTGAAACCGAGAAATCCGCCAAATCGGTTATCGAGGCATTCCGTGGCGCCAGCGTCGACATCATGGTTCAGGAATTCATCAAGGAAGCCGGCAATACCGACATCCGCTGTTTCGTGATCGGCGGCAAGGTCATCGCCAGCATGGAACGCAAAGGTGCCGAAGGCGATTTCCGGTCAAACATCCATCGTGGTGGATCGGCCCGTTCGGTCCGTATTACCCCACAGGAACGTGCAACGGCAGTTGAAGCCGCCAAGGCAATGGGGCTAAATGTTTGTGGTGTCGATATTTTGCGCTCCAACCACGGGCCGGTTGTGATGGAAGTCAATTCATCCCCGGGGCTTGAAGGCATCGAAGGCGCAACCGGCAAGGATATCGCCGGGATGATTATCGAATTCCTTGAAAAAGATTACCGTCCGGGAAAAGTCCGGACCAAAGGCAAAGGATAACGGCATGAGCGAAACCGGATCGACCAAGGGAAAAGAAAAAACTCCCAAGGCCCCCAAAACACCTGATTTTGAAATTGGCGGGAAAAAGGTTGCTCCGGGGACGCGCAAGATTGTCGATATTCCGATCTCGCTTCTGTCCAACCACACGCCGGTCAATCTGACCGTCAATGTCGTGCATGGCAAACGGCCGGGGCCGGTTCTGTTTGTCAGCGGGGCTGTGCATGGTGACGAGATCGTCGGGGTCGAAGTGATCCGCCGTGTCTTGAAATCACCGGCATTGAAGGGGATGCGCGGCACATTGCTTGCCGTGCCGCTGGTCAATGCATTCGGATTTTTGAACCACACCCGATATCTGCCCGACCGTCGCGATCTTAACCGCAGTTTCCCGGGCCATGCGCGCGGATCGCTTGCCGCGCAGCTTGCGCATCTTTTCCTGCATGAAATTGTCGAACGGTCCGATTTCGGGATTGATTTGCATTCGGCCGCGGTTAACCGCGTTAACTTGCCCCAGATCAGGGTCAATGAAGACGACCCGGAAATCATGGAATATGCCGAGGCCTTTGGCGCGCCGATCATTCTGACCAGTCCGCTGCGTGAAGGATCACTGCGCCAGGCCGCGCGTGAAATCGGGGTGCCGATCCTGCTTTATGAAGCAGGCGAGGGGCTTCGTTTTGATGAAATGTCGATCCGGGCTGGTGTGTCAGGTGTGCTGCGTGTGATGCGCAAACTTGGCATGACGTCGGAACGCACCGTGCGGACACCGCGCGTGCCATCGTTCAAATCGTCCAACAGTCACTGGCTGCGTGCGCCGGTTGGCGGGATTTTGCGGACCTTCAAGCTGGCAGGCGAATTCGTGCATGCCGGTGATGTTGTCGCAGCGGTGGCCGATCCGTTCGGGCAAACCGACGAAGAAGTCCTGGCGCGCGAGGATGGCCTGATTATCGGGCGGACCAATTTGCCGATCGTCAATCAGGGCGATGCGCTGTTTCATGTCGCATCAATCAAACGCCCGGCAGAAGTCCAGGAACGCATGGACGCCATCGAAACCCACCTGCAATCCGATCCGCTGCTTGATGAGGATGAAATCATCTAGGGCGGGGCTTTTGGCGATCAGCCATTCCGTCAATGCGGTGGTCTGACCTGCGTCTAAGCCACTGGCGAATTGTTCCGGGCAATGTTATAGCAATCGACATGGAACCTATTACAACTACAGAAGAACTGCGAAGCTTGTGCGATAGCTTGCGCAAGTTCGATTACGTTACAGTCGATACCGAATTCATGCGGGACTCGACATATTGGCCGCAACTGTGTCTTGTGCAGCTTGCGAGTCCGGAACATTCGGACAACGGTGCGGCGGTTGACCCGCTTGCCGAAGGCATTGACCTGTCGCCGCTGTTTGAGCTGATGCAGGATGAAAGCGTGATCAAGGTGTTTCACGCGGCCCGTCAGGATATCGAAATTTTCGTGCATTTGTCGGGCAAGGTACCCCATCCGGTGTTTGATACCCAGGTGGCGGCCATGGTGCTTGGCTATGGTGACCAGGTCGGTTACGAGACACTGGTCAACAAGGTCGCGCGCAAAAGCATCGACAAATCCATGCGGTTCACCGACTGGTCACGTCGTCCGTTATCTTCGAAACAGATCAATTATGCGCTTTCGGATGTGACGCATCTGCGCGTGATCTATGAAGATTTCCACGAACGGCTTGAGGCCAATGGCCGGGCGGTCTGGCTTTTCGAAGAAATGGAACGTCTGACCGATCCGTCGATCTATTCGATTGATCCGGCAGATGCCTGGTTGCGTCTCAAGACCCGGTCAAACAGCCCGAAGTTTCTGGCTGTTGCCCGCGCGCTTGGCGAATGGCGCGAGACAGAGGCCCAGCGCAAGAACCTGCCGCGCAATCGCATTTTGCGTGATGACACGCTGCTTGATATCGCCGCGCGTCAGCCAGTGAACGAAGCCGATCTGGACAAGACCCGCGGTGTTGGCCGCAATTTCGGAAGCTCCAAGCCCGGTCAGGCAATCATCGAAGCAATCAAGGCAGCTTTGGCCTTGCCACAGGATCAGTGGCCCAAACCAAAACAGCGCATTGAATTGCCAGCCGGCATCGGCCCGACGGTCGAGCTTCTCAAGGTGTTGCTCAAGCTGTGCGCCGAGGAAAAGGGTGTGGCCCAGCGACTGGTAGCATCCGGCGATGATTTGCAAAATATTGCCGCAGACGACAATGCCGATGTTCCGGCCATGCATGGTTGGCGTCGCGAATTGTTCGGGCAGTATGCCTTGCGTCTCAAACACGGTCAGCTCGGTCTCAAGCTGAAAAACGGTGAAGTCGTTCTGGTCGATCTTGACGCCTGACGACTTACGCATTGCCGATCAAAAAGACGGAGCCGGATGGCTCCGTTTTTTGTTGGCGCACGGATAAAGGCAGTGTGTTGCCTTATGCCGGTATGGCCGCATCGAGAAGACCGGTAGCAATTGATTTGGCAATCTGGGCAGCATCAGACAGGCCGCGTACCTGTGCGGTTACAATCGCCCCTTCCTTAAGCAGGGCAAGCTGTTCGGCAAGTCCGACCGGATCAGCTGCGCCCGCCGCGCTGCAAAGTTCGACAAGATAGTCGAGGATCTTTTTCTTGTGATCGGCGGCAATGCGGTGGGCAGGGTGGTCGAGTTTTGAAAATTCGCCCGATGCATTGATAAACGCACAGCCGGCAAAACCGAGCCCCTTGAAGGCGCGCCCGGTAAACCAGATTTCAAGCGCATCATACATGGCAAGCAGTTTGGCGCGCGGTTCGGACGATGCCTTTTCCATTTCACCGGTCAGCCAGTCCCTGAACTGTTCATCGCGACGTTCAAGGGCGGCAACAATCAGTTCGTCCTTTGATTTGAAATGTTTGTACATCGTCATTTTGGCGACGCCGGACTCGGCAAGAATCTTGTCAATGCCGGTGGCGTTGAAGCCCTGTGTGTAGAACAGGCGCAGCGCCGTATCGATCAGATCGTCGCGTTTTGATCTCAATTTTTTTTCTCCAATAGTCAGACCGGTCTGTCTTCTTGTGCCGCGAAGGGCTCAGAAATGCAAGCATTGCACGTTTCAGAACGACCGGTCCAAAAAATATTTGACAAGTAGACAGACCTGTCTGTATATGTCTTTCATCAGCTGATGACGCAAAATCTTTTAAGGAGAAAGTCCATGACGCGAATTACGCTTCCTGCATCCATTGATGCCGCACCGGCAAATGCCCAACCGCTTCTTGAAGGCGTGAAAAAACTGCTTGGATCGGTGCCGAACCTGTTTCGTTTGACGGCCAACAGCCCGGCAGCCCTTGAAGGCTATCTTGGTCTTAACGGTGCCTTGGCCAAAGGCGCGCTTGATCCCCAGACCCGTGAACGCATCGCCCTTGCGGTTGCCCAGCTTAATGGCTGTGACTATTGCCTGTCGGCGCATACCTATCTTGGCAAGAACCTTGCGAAACTTGACGATGCGGAAATTGCCGCCAATCGCAACGGGGCGTCGACCGACCCGAAGGCCAATGCCGCCGTGCGCTTTGCCGTGGCACTGGTTCATAACCGTGGCCAGGTTTCTGCTGCTGATGTTTCGGCTGTCAAGGAAGCCGGGTTTAGCGAGGCCGAACTGGTCGAGATCGTGGCACATGTCGCGCTGAATACCCTGACCAATTACCTGAACGAGGCGTTCGATACGCCGATTGATTTCCCGGTCGTGACGGCATCTGCCGCCTAAGGGCAGGCCTGCTTCCGGCAAAGCCCCGGTCGGTGGTCCCCCCTCCGCATATCGCTCCGAACCGACCGGGGTTCCTTTTTCAAACCAGCACCAAAGGACAAGATCGATGTCACGGCCGCCGCTTCCTCCCTTTAATATCGAGACCGCCAAACAGAAAGTCCGCCTGGCGGAAGACGGCTGGAACAGCCGTGATCCGCAAAAGGTTTCCCTGGCCTACACGCCAGACAGCCAGTGGCGAAACCGTTCGGAAATGTTTGCCGGTCGTGAAAACATTGTCGCTTTTCTGACCCGCAAATGGGCCAGGGAAATGGAATACCGCCTGATCAAGGAGCTGTGGGCGTTTCATGAAAACCGGATCGCCGTGCGCTTTGCCTATGAATATCGCGATGACAGCGGCAACTGGTTCCGTGCCTATGGCAACGAGAATTGGGAATTTGATGAAGATGGCCTGATGCGTCATCGCGTTGCATCGATCAATGACAAACCGATCACGGAACAGGAACGCTTGTTCCATTGGCCGCAAGGACGCCGTCCCGATGATCATCCCGGATTGTCCGATCTTGGGCTTTGATGCCTGACCGCCATGTTCCGTATCGCGACGCGGACAGGAAATTTCGGCGGAAAACATTCGTCTCCCGGCAGGCAAGGTGGCACGTCCCCGGTGCTGTCTTGTCTGTCACCCCCGCCAGCAAAGGACCCTGAACATGATTGTCAAATATGTTGTCTTTTCGATCACATCGACCGCCGTGCTTTTCGTTTCGACGTTGCTGAGTTTTGTACCGTAAAGCAGGGCGACGAGATAACCGGAATTACCCCTTGTTCCGATGCCTCCCTGAAACTTGCCGGGCCCCGTTTGGGGTCCGTTTTTTTTTGGGGCTGATCTGTTGTGCATGTTGGAAACGAGAACAGCCGCCCGGAATGCCGGGCGGCTGTTTTGTTTGGTGGCAAGGTTGGCTTAGTTCGTCAGGGCCTTGCGAATGAAATCTTCGACAGATTGCGGCTTGCGGCCAACCAGCGTTTCGAAATCATCACTGACGGTTTCGTAATCGCCCTTTTTCGCACCGACATAAAGACCGGCAAGGGCTTCGACCAGATGGCCCGGAAGGCCGATGCTGTTAAGGATCCCGACGTGGACGTCACCCGGCAGGTCGGCAAAGGTAATGTCCTTGCCAGTCGCCTTGGCAATGTAGCTGGTAATTTCGGTATGGGTCACGGCTTTGGCACCGGTCAGATCATAGGTCGCATTGATGTGGTTTTTGGGATTGGCAAGAATCACTGCGGCGGCCTCGGCCAAATCATTGCGCGGGATATAGGTGATTTTGGCATCGCCCGCCGGAGCGCCATAAGCCCCGGTTTCAAGTGAATGGGGAACACCGGCAAGCAGAAGGTCGGCATAGAAACTGTTGCGCAGGAAAGTGTAATTCAGGCCGCTTTCCTTGATGTAATTTTCGGTATCAAGGTGAATGGCGGAATAGGTGAAATCGGCATCAGCACGCGGGTCAATGATACTGGTATAAACCAGATGTCTGACGCCCGCAGCCTTGGCGGCATCAACCGCTGTGCGGTGCTGGGCAATGCGGGTTGCATTGTCGGCTTCTGCTGAAATGATCAGGGCGGTTTCGATGCCCTTGAAGGCATTGGTCATCAGGGCAAGGTCATCAAAATCACCATGCCGAACATCAACGCCAAGTGCGGCAAGATTTTCGGCCTTGGCCGGGGTGCGGACACTTACCGCAATTTCGCTGGCCGGAAGGCGGTCGAGCAGGTGTTTCACAACGAGGGTGCCGAGCTGACCGGTTGCGCCGGTTATCAGTGTTGTCATTTGAACTCTCCAGTTTGGGGCAGGCGTCGCCTGTTCATGACGGAGAATGTGATCTTTAAAACCTATATGGTCAATTCGATGGGTATGATAATAAGTATGTATGAATATCGATGAATTTGACCTTGATTATCGGTTGTTGCGCCTGTTCCTGACCATCTATGACGAAGGATCGGTTACGGCTGCGTCGCATCGTCTTGGTGTTGGCCAGCCCACCGTCAGTCACGGGCTTGACCGGTTGCGCCAGATTATCGGCGATCCGCTTTTTGTGCGGTCGGGGCGATCGGTTGCGCCAACCGCACATGCCGATGAAATCGCGCCGCAGATCCGGGCTTTGTTACAAGGGATGCGTGATCTGACCAGGGTTGTGGCGTTTGACCCGGATGACCCGTCTCATAGCGCGCATTTTACGATTGGGTGTAATGACTATGAAGTCAGCGTCGTCTTGCCGGCATTGATGCAACGATTGCAGTCCTGCAAGGCAGATATTCGTCTCAAGGTCTTGTCGATCAGCGGCGAGGATCATTTTGTCGGCTTGCTGCGCAGTGGCAAGATTGACCATGCCATCAGCATCCAGTCGGCGGGCAAGCATGCCGATATCGCAATGCAGGCACTGTTTCGTGAACAGATGCGCTGCTTTTACGATCCGGCATTCCATGACGCAGCACCCGATACCCTTGATCGGTACTGTGCGGCCGATCATGCGCGTGTGATCATCGGGGCGAATGATGTGTCGGCGATTGACGATTTGCTGCGTGCAACAGGCCGATCACGCCGCACGGCGTTGCAGGTTTCAACCTTTGCCAGCATTCCAAACCTGATCCGCAGCACCAAGGTCATCGCGACATTGCCGTCGCGATTGGCGGAAAACGTGATGGGAGGCTTTGCGACCTGTGACTTTCCACTGGAATTTCCCGAATATGGTTTCGCCCAATACTGGCACGTCCGGAACGCCGCAAACGCAGCCCATAAATGGCTGCGCAGCGAGATTTTCAGGATTGCCAGAAATTTGTCCTAATTGCTTGGCGTTGCGTGACCCGAAATTTCGATCCCGCCGACCCAGCGGGTGGTGGTGAAGTTGTCGAGGAAGTTTTGGTTGCCTGCCAATGTGTCTGATCCGGTCGCGGTTATGGTCAGGATGCGGGTTGGCCAGTGCTGGTCGGGATTGTCTGACAGGGTAAATAGCGGCGATTTGCAGTGCATCATGGTCTGGATTTCAGACCAGAACATTAGGTCAGCCAGATAGGGGAGCGGATCGTAGCTTCGCATGAGATGGGCATAGATTTTGCCAACCGGAAGCGGGCCGTGATCGCGTGCGATCTGAAGGACAAGTTTCTGCGTCAGGCCAAGCCCAGATTGCGGGTCCGGCAATTCGGCGATGTGGCGTTCAAGGGCCGGGATCAGATGGGGCAGGGCGCTGGTTCCGGTTTGGATGAATTTTTCCAGTGCGTCGGGCGTTGCGGAGCGAATGGCCTTCCATGCCGTGCGACCGGTTTCAAGCATGGCGTCAGTCACCGGTACCCGATGATTTTCCCAGCACCAGATCAGCAGTTCCGGGGACAATTGCCCAAGACCGATAAAACGCTCCACACCGGGGATTGCACCGACCGATATCAATTCGATCCTTGTCGCGGGCCGTGCGGTGGCGATGAAGTCCATCAGGAAGGCCAGAATAAGCTGGTCGTAGCCGTCATGTTCGAACCATAAAACCACATGATCATATTGATCCAGCCGGTTCAGCGCAGCATATTCGCGTTTGCTTCTGGCCAATGCATCCTTTGGGGTGATGTGATAACCGCTTGCGATGAAATTGGCGCGAACAGAAATGAATTCATCAAGCGGCAGATCCGGCACCGGCCCCTGACAGAACGGATCGGCAAATTCCAGAAAATCACCGACAAAGCCGGCAATGCCAAGTCCGTTCCGAATGTCTGATCCGCAACGCAGATGCAGGGTGCGTTTGGTATCAAGCACGGGTGGATTTCCGCTGGAAATCTGACGGTTCTGTTCGGTGATGCGGTCGATATGGTTTTTCAGTTTGGGCCAACTGGCAAAGCCGTTTTCCCGTGCAATCACCAACTGGGCGTCAGCAAGCCGGATATCGGCAAATCCCGCAGCCCAGATCGGATGATTTGCATCGACAAAGCGTTGTTGCGCGGTTTGGTTCCCGGCACGCAGGGCGCGCAAAAGATCCTTGGCGCGCTTTCGTTGCTGTTCAAGGTTCAGGCGCCCGTCAAAGAAGATGCGGTTTGGGCGCGAAGATTTGGCTTTATCGGATTTCGTTGTGCGTGGTGCAGACATACGATTCCCCTGATCATAACGCCTGTGTCCGCCAGACAGGCAAGGAAACCGTGTGTTTCATATGTGTTAAACCGGGCGCAGCCCTTTCCGCGGACGGGGTGCTTGGAAGCATCCCCAACATAGCGGCTTTCGGTGCGAAAGCAAACCGTTCCCGATTTACACCAGACGGACTTCACTTTCGCGGTTCATGAGCTTGGCCAGTTTGGAAAGCCTTTGTTCGACTACTTCGCCGTAAAGTGCGGCGACCTGCTTGTCGAATTCGAGGATCAATTTATCGGCTTCGAGGACGAGACGGGTTTTGGGCAATATCCCCTCAACCCCGCCTGAAAGCGTATGGCCAAGACGGATGGCATGGCCAAACAGTCGGCCAGTCAGACGGTCATCCTCGTCAAGGATGCGTTCGCTTGACTCATCACCCTTGAAGTTGCCGGTATAGCGCGACCCGATGGTATAGGCGAGAAACACCCGGTCATGGTGATTGAGATCAAGATAGGGGTGGCGCAAAATCCGGTTATAGCTTTGCATTGCCCGGTAGTCGGGGTGCTCGTTCCATCCGATATCGCCGATGATGCAGGCCGCCAGACGCAGCCGTTCGATATTGACCGGAAGTGCGGTAAAGATCGGCGCGCACCAGTGGGCAAGTTCTTCGCCATGCTGATGGAAACGTTCGCCGTCTTCGGCGAAGCTCAGACAGGCATCAAGTACCGGATCGCGCTGACGCAAGTCTTCGGGCAGGACTTCATACATCCAGCCTTCGCGCAACCCGTGTCCGGAAAAGACCACTTCGCTTGGGCGCATGCGGGCCATCAACATATTCATGACAAGGGCGGCATGGGGCAGGCTGTCGATACGGCGTTTCGAAACACCGCCAACCTTTTCAAGCGAGATGCGGCTTTGCTGGGAAATGATATGGGTCAGTTCATCCATTTCCGAACGCGGCATTGCCAGGTTATGGACAACCGAAATCGGATAGTTTTCCTGCGCAATGAACAGTTTTGCGATCGAGCGCCATGATCCGCCAACCGCAAAAAGCTGCTGCCCGGCGGCCTCGGCCAGCCAGTCGACACTGTCGAGATGGCGGGTGATTTCACTGGTCAGGCGGGCGCGATCAGACCCGAATACCGCATGAAGGCGCATTGCCCCCAAGGGCAGGCTGACACGTTTTTTGATTTCGCCTTGATCAAGAAGAACCAGTTCGAGCGACCCGCCACCAATATCGCCCATGATACCGGTCGCAACCGGGTCGCCGGAAATAATACCAAGTGCCGAAAGCCTTGCTTCTTCAAGGCCGTCAATCACCTTGACGGTCAATCCCGTTTCCTTGGCGATGCGATCGCAAAACAGCTGACCGTCACTGGCCGCACGGACCGCCGCGGTTGCAAGCACATCGACATGTGTAACTTTCATCGCCCGCAGAAGCGTTGCAAACCGGTGCATGGCGACCACGGCAAGCTCGACCCCTTCGGGATTGAGCTTGCCGGTATCTTCCGGATCACGCCCCAGTCCGCACATGACTTTCTCGTTGAAAATCGGGATCGGGGCACGCGTCATGCCGTCGAAAATCACAAGGCGCACAGAGTTGGAGCCAACATCAATGATCGCGATGCGGTTGGAAGCCCGTTGGTCAGTTAGCATACTGTTGGTGGCACCTGTTGGTCGTGTGTCTGCATTTTGACGGCATCAGTCATCAAGTTGCAGAACGGGGACATTCGGGTCCTCTTCATTCAGGGCGCTGCCGCGACCTGACAGGGACGGGTTGGTCATGAAATACTGATGGGATGAAAATGCTTTTTGATCAGCTTCACAACGTTCGTAAGAGCCATCTGGCTGAAGATACCAGGCCTGTGCAGTGTCCTTGAGATTGGCAATCATGATCTGTTCAACAATCTGGCGCTGACAGGTCGGGTTTTCAACCGGAACAAGGGTTTCAACACGGCGGTTCAAATTGCGTGGCATCCAGTCGGCAGAGGAGATGAATGCCTTGGCCTTGCGCGACGGAAGCTTTGCCCCGTTGGCAAAGACCACGATGCGCGAATGTTCAAGGAACCGGCCGACAATCGATTTGACGCGAATGTTTTCCGAAAGCCCCGGCACACCCGGGCGCAAGCAGCAAATCCCGCGCACCACCAGTTCGACATGAACGCCCGCCTGGCTTGCACGATAAAGTGCATCGATTACCACCGGATCGACAAGACTGTTCATCTTGGCCCAGATGCCGGACGGCTTGCCGGCCTTGCAGTTTTCGATTTCCTGATCGATGTGGGTCAGAAGTGTCGGGCGCAGGGTATGCGGCGCAATCGCGATCTTTTCCAAAGAACGCGGCGTGGCATAGCCGGTCATGAAATTAAAGATGCTTGCCGCATCACGACCCAGGGCGGGATCGCACGAGAAGAAGGAAATATCGGTATAGAATTTGGCCGTGATCGGATGATAGTTGCCGGTCCCGAAATGGACATAGGTTTTAAGGCCGTGGGTTTCACGGCGGACAACCAGTGACACCTTGGCGTGGGTTTTCCAGTCAAGGAAGCCGTAAACCACCTGACAGCCCGCACGTTCAAGGTCGGCCGCCCAGCGCAGGTTGGCTTCCTCGTCAAAGCGGGCTTTGAGCTCGACCATGGCCGTAACGGATTTTCCGGCCTCGGCCGCGGCGATCAGGGCTTTGACGATCGGGCTGTTTTCCGACGTACGGTAAAGCGTCTGTTTGATGGTGACGACATCGGGATCGCGCGCCGCCTGAAGCAGGAACTGCACCACCACGTCGAAATCTTCGAACGGGTGGTGAACCACCAGGTCCTTTTTGCTGATCGCGGCAAAGCAATCGCCACCAAAATCGCGTACCCGTTCCGGATATCGCGCGGCATAGGGCGCAAACAGCAAATCATGATGCAGATCGGAATCGATCAGCTGCTTGACATCGACAACACCCAAAAGACCATCAACCTTGACGACTTCTTCGAGTGCGACATCAAGTTCGTCGATCACAAAGTCCAGAAGGTCTTCGGGCATGCCGGCATTGACCTTAAGGCGGATGATGCTGCCACGACGGCGGCGTTTAAGCGCGGTTTTGAAAACGCGCACGAGGTCTTCTGCTTCTTCTTCGATCTCGACATCCGAGTCACGGATGACGCGGAAGAAACCATGTTCGATCATATCGAAGCCCGGGAACAGCTTGCCGAGATACAGCAAGATCGCCTGTTCGACCGGAAGATAGCGTTCGGTCCGGCCGGGCAGGCGCAGGAACCGGCCGATCTTTTGTGGGACCGGGATCAGACCGCGCATATTGTGACCATCCGCCGGGTCAAACAGCTGCATCACAATGGCAAAGCCAAGGTTGGGAATGAACGGGAACGGGTGTGACGGGTCAATCGCAAGCGGGGTCAGGGTCGGGAAGATTTCCCGCATGAAATAGCCATCAAGCCATTTGCGATCGGTCTGGGTCAGATCGGACTGATCAATGACCGAGATGCCCTGTTGTTCCATTTCACGGCTGAGCTGACGCCAGATGCGCTGCTGATCCTGCATCAACTGGTTGGCATCAAAGGTAATTGCACGCAGCTGTTCGGACGGGCTCATGCCATCCTGGCTGACTTTGGTCATGCCGGCACGAAGTTGCCCGACAAGGCCCGCGACGCGCACCATGTAGAATTCATCAAGGTTACTGGCCGAAATCGACAGAAAGCGTAAACGTTCAAGCAGCGGGTGCCCGCTGTTCTGGGCTTCTTCAAGAACACGATTGTTGAAAGCCAGCCACGAAAGTTCGCGATTGATAAAGCGGCTTTCCGAATCAATGGTGATCGCGCTTGATTGAACTGCAGCGGCGTGAGTCACGCTATGCCTCCTGCGGATTGAGGGAATGTCTTTGAATTTATGCGACAGGTCCCGGTTGCAAATGGAGTATAGAATAACTGTTTGCGCCCGTGCAATTTTCTTAAATTTATGTGTCAGTTTTTCTGATGGCATCGTGGGCGTTGATATGGCATGGAAGAACACCGTTTGATCATCCTTCATGGCCGTAAAGACCAAAGACATGAAAACGTTGCTGTTGCTCAGACATGCCAAATCAAGCTGGGCCGATCCCGGTCGGGCCGACCATGATCGGGAATTGAACCGCCGTGGCGAGAAGGCAGCCCCTTTTATGGGGCGTTACTTGCGCGAGCAGGCTCTGATCCCTGATCTGGTGTGGTGTTCAACAGCCGCCCGCGCGGTTCAGACGCTTGGCCTTCTTGGGCGTGATTTTGCCAGCAATGCCGACGTTATCTATAGTGAAGATCTTTATATGGCGGGGGAAAGGGTGCTGCTTGAAAGTTTGCATCACACCCACGAGGACGCAAATTCCGTGATGTTCATCGGCCATAATCCGGGGATGGAACAATTCGCCCAGGCGCTATTTGGCGGCGGGGACGAGGTCGCGCGCGACGCCATGGCGCGAAAATTCCCGACATGTGCGTTGGCGCATTTTGAATTTGATGTTGAAAACTGGACCGATATTGCATTTGGCACCGGCAGGCTGATCGGCTTTACCAAGGTCAAGGAATTGCAGGCTGTCAAAATCGGATCGGAATGATTTGACTGTCTCTGGTGACAGCACTTGACGCGCAGCCCCCGAGAGCGTTTTATACCGCTGAAATTTTGACGCCGCGTCTGAACGGCAACCGACACATCACAGCAAAACGTCCCGAATTGTTCGGGCCGGGCACGTTGTGGTGCGTTTTTTGTTTGACAGCGCGGGTCTGGCATGCACCTTTGCGGCCAAATTTGCGGCCCAAAATATAAAGCAACCTGGAATGACAATGCATCCTTATCGCTCACACAATTGTAATGCGCTGCGCGCGACTGACGCAGATGCGGAAGTTCGTCTGTCTGGCTGGATTCACCGTAAGCGTGACCACGGCAACCTTCTGTTTGTTGACCTGCGCGACCATTACGGCATCACCCAGGTCGTGATCGACATTTCCAGCCCGCTGTTTGAAACGCTTGATAAAGCGCGCGCCGAAAGCGTGATCACGGTGGATGGCAAGGTTGTCAAACGTACCGCAGAAACCATCAACCCGAATCTGCCGACCGGCGAAATCGAAGTTTACGCATCGAATGTCGAAGTTCAGTCTTCGGCCGAAGTGTTGCCGATGCCGGTCTTTGGCGATGTCGAATATGGCGAGGAAATCCGCCTGCGTCACCGTTATCTCGACCTGCGTCGTGAAAGCGTGCATTCCAACATCGTTCTGCGTTCCAAAGTCATTTCGGCGATGCGCCAGAAAATGACCGCACAGGGATTCCTGGAAATCCAGACCCCGATCCTGACGGCAAGTTCGCCGGAAGGCGCGCGTGACTTCCTGGTGCCGTCGCGCATGCATCCGGGCAAGTTCTATGCCCTGCCGCAGGCCCCGCAGCAGTTCAAACAGCTTCTGATGGTTTCGGGCTTTGACCGTTACTTCCAGATCGCACCGTGCTTCCGTGATGAAGACGCCCGTGCCGACCGTTCGCCAGGCGAGTTTTATCAGCTCGACTTCGAGATGGCCTTTGCCACCCAGGAAGACGTGTTTGCCGCGATTGAGCCGGTTCTGTACGAAATCTTTGTCGAGTTCGGCGGTGGTCGCTATGTGACCCCGTTCCCGTTCCCGCGTATTCCGTTTGATGAATCGATGGCGAAATACGGTTCGGACAAGCCGGACCTGCGCAACCCGCTGATCATTTCCGATGTGACCGAGCCGTTCCGAGGTTCGAGCTTTGGCATCTTTGCGTCGAACATCGAAAAAGGTTCGGTCGTTCGTGCCATTCCGGCAACCGGTGCCGCAGCACGCCCGCGCAGCTTCTTTGACAAGCTCAATTCCTGGGCACGTGATGAAGGTGCGGCTGGTCTTGGCTACATCGTTTATGGCGAAGACGGCGAAGCAAAAGGCCCGATTGCCAAGAACCTTGACGCTGATCGTATCGCCCAGATCAAGGAAATCACCGGTGTTGCCAACGGCGACGCGGTCTTCTTTGTCTGTGACAAGGCACTGGCAGCCGCGAAATTCGCCGGTAAGGTCCGTGACAAGGTCTGTGACGAACTTGAACTGCGTGAAGAAGGCATGTTCAAATTCTGCTGGATCGTTGATTTCCCGATGTATGAGGAAGACGACGACGGCAAGATCGAATTCAGCCACAACCCGTTCTCGATGCCGCAGGGTGGTCTTGAAGCACTTGAGACCATGAACCCGCTCGATATCAAGGCATGGCAGTATGACATCGTCTGTAACGGTATCGAACTGTCGTCGGGTGCCATTCGTAACCATCGCCCGGACATCATGTATCGTGCGTTCGAAATCGCCGGTTACGGCAAGGATGTTGTCGAAGAACAGTTCGGTGGCATGCTTAACGCATTCAAATTCGGCGCCCCGCCGCACGGTGGTTCCGCACCGGGTGTTGACCGTATCGTCATGCTGCTGGCAGACGAGCCGAACATCCGTGAAGTCATTGCCTTCCCGCTGAACCAGCAGGCGCAGGACCTTATGATGAATGCGCCGTCGAATGTCGAAGACAAGCAGCTCAAGGAATTGCATCTGCGTGTCCAGATGCCGCCGAAGGCGAAAAAAGACTGATTGAAAGACCGGTCATCCGACCCGGATTTCAAACGTTAAAGAGCGGCCCGGTTTTCCGGGCCGTTTTTCGTTGAACTTGTGCCCAACCGGATGATGCGGGCAGGTTTTGGTTACCTAATATTAACCGCCAATGCGTCAAAGTGCCCGCAAGAGAACAAATTTGATTCTGCGGGGGACGGGCTGTGAAAAAGATACTTGTTGTGGCGGCACCTTTGGCGCTGGGCGCATGTGGCGGGCCGATCGAACTTACCGTCGCCAAACTGGCAGGTGACCTGATCAGTTATGTCACAACCGGCAAAAGCACCACCGATCACGCTGTTTCAATCGTCGCCGCGCAGGATTGCGCCTTGCACCGTCCGCTGTTTGATCAGGATGTTTGCAAGGATGAGGACACCATCCTTGAGGAAGAGGCCGCCGCCCTTGCAGTGATGGGCGAGCCCGAAATCAAAGGTGAAATTCGCGCCGCCCGCCCGGAAATCTATGCGGTCAATGCACCGGCTGAAAACTGGTCGCGCCCGGCCGACATGACGGCCACCCCGATCATCAAAACCGATCTTCCGCCGCGCGCAAGCGTGAGCGAAGTCGCACTTGATGCACCAGTCGCACCAGTCGATGAAGTGCCGACCGATCAAGTGGCAACCAATGACGGGCTTGCCGATGCACAGCCGGTTGAAGTCGCATCTGCGAGCGAGCAACTCGATCTTGGTGATGTGAATTCATATGGCCGCGAGGGGAATGTTCTTGATCCCCAGGCCGAAGCCGATGCGGCAATTGCCGGATATGTCCCCGATGCAAAACCGGCCGAGCCGGTCCCTAGCGGAACCGTGACGGCCGCCCTGGTCGATACCACCGTTATGACTGATGATGGCACAACGGTTTCCGCACCGATTGATGTGACCAAAGACGGCCAGGGATTGGCCGGTGATGTACTTGCAGCGCCGCTGCCCGGTGATTATGTCATTCTGGCAAGTTTTACCGACAAGCTGCGTGCGCAGAAGGCGCTTGAGATTTATCACGAATATCAGCCGCGACTTTTGAATGCACTTGTCAGTGGCCGCACCTATATGCGGGTCGCTGTCGGGCCGCTTTCGGCAGAACATGCAAATGATTTACGCCTTCTTGCTGCCAAAAAGGGTGTTAAAGATCCCTGGATTGTCGGGATTGGCGCCACCGGAGAGTGATTTTGTCGGTTTTGTTTTCGAAGTTTGAAGTCAATCGGCGTTCCTTTGCAGGAACGCTGATCTTGTGTTCGGGCCTTGCCGGATGTGCCGCACAGGCGGGGAATATTTCCGCCATGGAAAGCACGATGGTGCCCCATGTTGCGGAATATCATTTCAAGATGACCCGGTCCGAGCAGGGCAGTTCGGTGGTCGATGCGTCCGGTGTTCTGGGCTATCGCTTTGAAAAAATGTGCGATGGCTGGGTCACAGAGATGCAGCAGATCATGATCCTGCAAGGGGCCGAGGGGGCGTCAATCAATTCCGCCTATTCGATGACCCAGTGGGAAAACTTCGCCGGGACACAATACCGGTTCAGAATGCGCGATTATCTTGATGGCACCAAGGTCGACGAAATTGTTGGTAAGGCCGTGCGTGAAAGCGACGGTGTGACGGTCACCTATGAAATCCCGGTCGAAGTTACCGAAGAACTTCCGGCAGATACCATGTTCCCGACACAGCATTCGGTCGAGCTATTAAAACGGGCAGCTGCCGGCGAGAAATTTGGCAATGATCTGGTCTTTGATGGCAGCGGTGAAACCCCGACCAACCGGATTGCGGTGGTGATTTCCGGTGAAAAGAAACCCGAACACAAGGCCGATGATCCCGACAGGATCGCCGATACGCCGTTTCACCGCATGAGCCTGGCATTCTATCCGCTGGGCGAGGCGGAAGACGGACCTTCGACCGAAATGGCGGTCGATTTCGGGGAAAACGGTGTGGCTCATGCCATGCGGTTTGATTATGGCGAGTTCGAAGTGTTCGGCACTTTGGACAAGGTATCGAAGTTGCCGCAACCCGAGTGCGGATGACGCCTGTGAATGATCGGGTGATGCATGCATCAACCCACAAAAAAAGCCTGCCACATTGGCAGGCTTTTTTTGTGGGGGAGTACCCTGGTCATCTTCACGCAGCAGCGGCATTGCTACTGGTATCGCAGTAAAGCCCATAGAGTGTTTTGATAACACGCAGTGCTTCATCACCATGCAACGAATAGAAGATGGTCTGTGCTTCGCGACGCGTTTTTACAAGTTTGTCACGACGCAGGCGTGCAAGATGCTGCGACAGGGCGGACTGGCTGAGCCCGACGATACGTTCGAGTTCGCCAACGGACTTTTCGCCTTCGTTAAGTTGGCAAAGGATTAGCAGTCTGCTCTGATTGCTCATGGCCTTCAACAGGGTGCTCGCCTGCTGGGCCTTTTGTTCTAGATGGTTTAGTTCCATTTGGCTTCCTTATAAGCCTGACCGCAAGCGGCCATTGTCCCAATGAAAATCCGTATTTTTTTGTCATTTGATTCCGACAATTTTGACGGGATCATGTGACCGGATTTTCCATTCCTTTTACAACCTTTGAGGCTGTTGCTCTTGAACCAGCCAAACACTAATGTTTGGTTCGTTCTTATTCTCAAGTATATGCAGTTTCTGTCAAGATGGTGTTTGTTCTCAACAGTGCCTCTGCGGGATGTGAATCGGTTGGAAAACTTCGTGTCACTCCGGATTTTCGCCCAAATATCAGAAATTTATCCGATAAGCTCATGTTCAAATTACCCTGACTTGTCGCAGGGTTTAAAGGCAAAATTGCGCCGATTTACGGGCAATTTGTCATCGAACCTCGATTGTTATTCTGTGCACAACAATGGATCCGATTTCAAGAATATAACACTAAAAAAAGGGCAAAACTGTGAACGCTTTTACAGGTTTGGCACTGTTATATAACCAAAGAGTCCGGAATCCGGGACCAAAGGACTTGCAGCGCCCATGCCCGATATGCTGATTTAGAACAAAGCGGGACGTCACGTATCGCGATTATAATATCAAAATCATGCATAAAAGCGGGACATGTCGGCCATGAACCCGCAAGACCGATCAGACAACTGATCCAATCAGGAAGGCGACCCAGACAGATGGCGACTTTGTTCGTTACCCATCACGATTGCATTGAACATGATACCGGCCCCGGACATCCGGAGTCTGCGGATCGGCTGCGCGTGATCCAGCGCGTATTCGAGGCCGAGGAATTCATGTTCCTGCACCGCGAGGAAGCCCCGCTTGCCGATATCGATCTGATCAAGGCGGTGCACGATCCGGCCTATGTGGACAAGGTGATGGCAACGATTCCCGAAACCGGGATCAGGTCGCTTGACGGGGACACCTATGTTTCGGCGAAGTCTGGCAAGGCAGCCTTGCGCGCAGCAGGCGGCGCATGCGTTGCGGTTGATGCGGTTGTTGACGGGCATGAAAGCAACGCCTTTGTTGCAACCCGTCCCCCCGGGCATCATGCGGAATATGACCGGGCAATGGGATTCTGTTTGTTCAACAATGCGGCGGTTGCCGCCCATCACGCGCGGAAACGCTATGGGCTTAAACGCATCGCGGTGATGGATTTCGATGTGCATCACGGCAACGGCACCCAGGATCTTTTTTATAATGATCCGGACCTGTTTTACTGTTCGACCCATCAGTGGCCGCTTTATCCCGGAACCGGGGCAGAGACCGAACGCGGCTGTGCCAACAATATCCTGAATGTCGGATTGACGGCCGGGGCGGGTACTGCGGAAATGCAGGCTGCTTTTAACCAGACCGTCTTGCCCGGAATTTCCGCCTTCAAGCCGGAACTTCTGATCATCTCGGCCGGGTTCGATGCCCACAAGAATGATCCGCTTGCCGGGCTGTGTTTCGAGACGGACGATTTTGTCTGGATGACGCGGCAATTGATGGCGCTTGCCGATGCGCAATGTCAGGGGCGGCTGGTCTCGTTGCTGGAGGGCGGATATGATTTGCCGTCCCTTGCCGACAGTGTTTTGCAACATGTCCGGACCCTTATGACCGGATAGGGCGATCTGTGTTGCACAGGAATATTTCGGCGTGACGAAATTCCATTCTGTCTGGTTGCCCTGATCCGGACTTGCGCGTAAACTCCGCGCCAATCAAAGAAATGGAGCTTACATGTCCGAGGCTACTTCATCTTCCGCCATTCCCGAGGATATCGCAAAACTCAGCTTCGAAGAGGCGCTGGGCCAGCTTGAGACTCTTGTTCGTCAGCTCGAACAGGGACAGGTCGGGCTTGATGACGCAATCGCATCCTATGAGCGTGGTGCGGCCCTGAAACGGCATTGTGCGGACAAATTGCGTGCCGCCGAAGAACGCATCGAAAAAATTACCCTGAATGCGGATGGCCGCCCGTCGGCAACCCCGACTGAAATCGAGTAATCGGAGGCCATGGTGAGTTACGACCTGCTTGCCGGACTGAGTGCTGCGTCTGCTGATCTTGGCGAGACGCTGGATAATATTTTGCCGCGTGCCAATGGCCAGATCGAGCAACGCCTGTTTCAGGCGATGCGTTATTCCACCTTGGGCGAAGGCAAACGTCTGCGCCCGTTTCTGGTGTTGAGTTCTGCGTCATTGTTCAAGGTATCGCGCCAGTCCGCCCTTCGGGTTGCGGCGGCGGTCGAGATGGTCCACAGCTATTCGCTGATCCATGATGATTTGCCCGCGATGGATGACGATGATCTGCGTCGCGGCAAGCCGAGCTGCCACAAGCAGTTTGACGAGGCAACCGCGATCCTTGCCGGCGATGCGCTTTTGACCCAGGCGTTTGAAGTTCTGGCCGACGAGGATACCCATCCCGATCCGCGCGTTTGCACCGATCTTGTCCGCGCCCTTGCCCGTGCGGCTGGTCCGCATGGCATGGTTGGCGGGCAGATGATTGATCTGGCCGGCGAAGGCCAGTCCTTTGATCAGGCACAGGTCACGCATCTGCATTTGCTTAAAACCGGGCGCATGTTTGCCTTTGCCTGCGAAGCCGGGGCGATCCTTGGCAAGGCACCCAAAAGCATTCGCATGGCGCTGCGGTCCTATGCCCATGACATGGGACTGGCGTTCCAGATCAAGGATGATCTGCTTGATGTCGAAGCAAGTTCCGAGGAGCTCGGCAAGACAGCGGGCAAGGACCTTGATCAGGACAAGTCGACCTTTGTCAAATTGCTGGGCCTTGATCAGGCCCGTGATCAGGCCGCCATGCTGTGTGATCAGGCAATCAACCATCTGAGCTGCTTTGACGGCGAGGCCGAACCGCTGCGCGCGGTGGCGCGTTTCGTTGTCGAACGCGGCCGTTAAGCCCGATATCGTCAAAGCGCCCCACAATGACTGAACAGCCCAAATACACAGCCGGTTTTCGCGACCGGCTGTTTGACAAGGATCCATTTCCGCTGGCGATCTGGTATCCCGCATCCGCGCCGGAAAGTTCGGTGCGCCATATGGGCGTGGCATCAAATGCCGCGCGCAATGCGGCCTTTGCCACGGATGGTCCGTTCCCTATCGTGATGTTTTCGCACGGTTCGGAAGGCCATCGTTTCAATCAGTTCTGGCTGGCGGAATATCTGGCACGGCGGGGCTATATTGTTGCAGCCCCGCAGCATGAAGGTGACAACTACCTTGATGCATCCGATGCCCGCCAGATCACGATCATTGAACGTCGTCCGCGCGAAATGCGGCTGGCGCTTGATCTGTTGCTTGATCACGATGACATCGCCGAGCAGATTGATCATGACAGGATCTATGCGCTTGGCCATTCGGCGGGCGGTGCCACGGTGCTTAAACTGGCAGGGTGGGATTTTGATGCCCGGGCCTGGCAAAGTTACTGCACCGTGAATGGCGAAACCGACAAGGTCATTTGCCAGCATGCCCCGACAGATGATCATATTGATCGTCTGCATCAAACTTATGGCGGGCCGGTGGTTTCGGAATGCGATCCCCGGATATCGGCCATTGTTGCGGTAACCCCGGCCTTTGGGGTGGCGGCAACCGATGACGGGCTTGCCGATGTGAAGGTGCCGATGTTGTTTGTCGAGGCCGATACAGACGAAATTCTGCATGACCATGTTAATGCCGCCCACTTTCGCAATCTGTTGCGCGGCCGGGCGAAATTCATCAAGGTCAAAGGGGCGGGACATTATTCATTTCTGCCGAAATGCACGCCCTATATTGCTGAAAACTTTAGCTATTTGTGCCGTGATTTCGGTCAGGATCGCGACACCATTCACCGCACTGTCGAACAGGTTGTTCACCGTTTCTTCGAGAAGGTGCAAAGCGGTGAAATTCAGGGTCGCTAAATCGGTTGAACCCCGCTATTTTACGCAGCTTGCAACATCGACCCGGAAACGTCACTCTGTTGTAATCTACGCCATATAAAAAATTGAAAATCGAGATCGGTATGAGCACGACCTCCAAGACACCGCTATTGGATACGATTAACACCCCAGACGAGCTGCGCAAATTGCAGCCTGCCCAGATGAAGCAGGTCGCAGATGAATTGCGCGCCGAGGTGATTGATGCGGTATCTGTCACAGGCGGGCATCTTGGTGCCGGTCTTGGTGTGGTCGAACTGACCGTTGCGATCCATTACCTGTTTGATACGCCCTATGACCGGGTGATCTGGGATGTCGGGCATCAGTGCTATCCCCATAAAATCCTGACCGGGCGTCGGGATCGTATTCGCACGCTCCGTCAGGGCGGCGGGCTTTCGGGGTTCACCAAACGGTCTGAATCCGAATATGACCCGTTCGGAGCCGGGCACAGCTCGACCTCGATCTCGGCCGGCTTGGGCATGGCGGTTGCCAATCAGCTTTCCAATGACAAGCGCAAGAACGTGATTGCGGTCATTGGCGACGGTTCGATGAGTGCGGGTATGGCCTATGAAGCCATGAACAATGCCGCGGCCACCGATCAGCGTTTGATTGTGATCCTGAATGATAACGACATGTCGATCGCCCCGCCGGTGGGCTCCATGTCGGGGTATCTGTCGCGTCTGATTTCGGGCAAAGGGTATCAGGGCCTGCGCAATGCGGCCAAAGGGCTGACCAAACATCTGCCGCGCCAGATCGAAGAAGCGGCGCGCAAGCTTGAAGAATATACCCGTGGCATGGTCACGGGCGGCACCCTGTTTGAAGAAATGGGCTTTTTCTATGTCGGGCCGATTGATGGCCACAACATGGATCATCTGTTGCCGGTTCTCAAAAACGTCCGCGATGCCGATGTCGATGGACCGATCCTGATCCATGCAGTGACCCAAAAGGGCAAGGGTTATGGCCCGGCGGAAAATGCCGCTGACAAATATCACGGCGTTGCGAAGTTTGACGTTGTGACCGGCAAACAGGCCAAGCCGACCCCGAATGCACCGAGTTACACCAAGGTGTATGGCGAAACGCTGGTCAAGATTGCCGAAAAGGACGAAAAGGTCACGGCGATTACGGCTGCCATGCCATCGGGCACGGGGGTAAACATCTTTGCCGATCGTTTCCCGGATCGTGCGTTTGACGTCGGCATTGCCGAACAGCATGCGGTGACCTTTGCCGCCGGTATGGCGTGCGAAGGCTACAAACCGTTTTGCACGCTTTATTCGACCTTCCTTCAGCGTGGCTATGACCAGGTTGTTCATGATGTGGCGATCCAGAACCTTCCGGTGCGTTTCGCCATGGACCGTGCCGGTCTGGTGGGCGCGGACGGGGCAACCCATGCCGGGGCCTATGATATTGCCTATCTTGGCTGCCTTCCGAACTTTGTCCTGATGGCAGCAGCCGATGAGGCGGAGCTGGTCCATATGACCACGACGGCCTGGGCGATTGATGACCGGCCCAGTGCTTTCCGCTATCCGCGGGGCGAGGGCGTTGGTGTTGAAATGCCGACCGAAGGACAGGTTCTTGAAATCGGCAAGGGCCGTATCTTGCGCGAAGGAAGCAAGATCGCCATTCTGTCTTATGGCACCCGTTTGGCCGAGGCGCTTTTGGCCGCAGAAGACCTTGCCGCACGCGGCCTTCCGGCGACGGTTGCCGATGCCCGTTTTGCCAAGCCGCTTGATCATCAGTTGATTGCCGATCTTGCGCGCAATCACGAAGTGCTGATCACCATCGAAGAAGGATCGATCAATGGCTTTGGCGCCATGGTTCTTCAGCATATGGCCGGGCAGGGATTGCTCGATAACGGGCTCAAGATCCGCACCATGGCATTGCCCGATGCACTGATTGACCATGACAAGCCGGAAATCCAGTATCAGAAAGCCGGTCTTGATGCGCAAAGCATCGTCAAGACGGCCCTTGGTGCCCTTGGCCTTAGCGAAAGCAAGGCGCGCGCCTGATCGGATTTGGCCGAAATACCAGCCCGCAGTATTAAAACAGAACGCCGCCCCCGGGGCGGCGTTTTGCATTGTCAGTTGGCGTCAGTCGGTATCAGTCGGTATCAGTCGGCATAAATCATCTTGTGGGTCATCCCGCCGTCAATGCGGATGGTTTCCCCGGTCATGAAGCCGGATTTGGTGCTGTCCAGAAGGAAGCTTACCGCCTGTGCGATGTCTTCTGGTGTGCCGACGCGCCCGACCGGATGTTGCGATTTGTCGATGTCACTGTGGGATGGTGTGGTGCGCTTGTCCGATTTCTGCCAGTCACCGACTTCGATCCAGCCCGGGGCAATTGCATTGACCCGCACATCACCGCCAAGACTGACCGCAAGCGCATGGGTAAGTGCAACAATGCCCCCCTTTGACGCGGCATAGGATTCTGTGTTGGCTTCTGATTGAAACGCGCGGGTCGAGGCGATATTGACAATCGCCCCTTTGACCGGGCGCAGATGCTGAACTGCGTGTTTGGCCGCAAGGAAGGCACCGCCAAGGTTGACATTGATCACCCGCTGCCAGCGATCCCATTCAAGGTCTTCGATACTGCCCGAATGAGGATCGGCAATGCCCGCATTATTGACCAGACCATCAATCCGGCCAAACCGGTCAACGGTTTGCTGAATGGCAAGTTTGACGTCGGCTTCGTTGGCGACGTCACCGGCAATAAATAGCGCGCGATCCTTATGGGCGGGGGAAAGGTCATCGAATGCTTCCTGCCCGGCGTCGGCGTCCTGATCAAACAAGGTGACCCGCCAGCCCGCATCAAGAAGGTGTTTTGAAATGCCAAGACCCAAACCCTGTGCGGCACCGGTTACAAAAGCAACCGGTTGATCAGACGCGTTGTTCATATTTGCCCCGTATCTGTTGGATGAATTCAGGTGGCCGGATGGGCCGGAACGCGGAAAATGGGCATATTTTTCGTCAATTGCAATGCCATGCCCGCTGGATTGATCGATTGGTCAAGGTCCAATTTACGTTGCGGCCGGGGACAGCTGATCAAGCAGGGCATGGACAAAGCCCTTCTGGCGCGGGTTCAGGTTACGCCGGGCCGCAGCCTGTTGCAGGGCGTCGGTTGCTTCGATATGCAAGCGGTAATGACCCGGGTCCTGATCAATGGTGGTGGTGCGTTCTTCGGGGGTTCCGAACACCATCCTGTGGCATTTGCGCGCATCCGAGGATGTAAAGGCCCGACATGAAAGCGGGCGGATTTCATAAATCGTGCAGCGATTGTCATCCCCCAGAAGCGGGCAACGCACCCGTACTTCGGCCGTTGTGGTTGATTGTTCAATGGTTGCGGCGGCAGTTGCCAGCCGTTGCAAAAGATCAGCCTGTTGTTCGGGGGTGAATGTTTTGCGGATATGGTCGGCAATCAGGCTGGTGACCCCGGGCGGGACGCTGACAAACAGGTTGCAGCAGGCGCTGCATTGATCGCAGCAATCGCGATGTTGGGGATTGGGGAAGTTTGACTGGATGGCACGGGATGCGGTGTCAACCATCGACATTGCAACGCGCGCGGCATCCGTCATGGTTGGCTGCGCATCAAGGGCATCTTCAAGCACGCGACGAAATGTCTGGAACATCTCGTCATAGCGGCGCGATGCTTCAAATGTCAGCGCGCCGGTCTGGGCGATGCTGTCTGCTATTGTGTCTATGGCCTCATCAAGTTCTGCCATTGATCCCAGCGACTTCCTGATTGGCACATGAAAACGTGCCAGCGTTTTGGTTGTTGTTTGTTTGTCTAATTTAGCATCTTTGCGTTCCAATTCCTAACAAGCTGATAACAAAAGGAAACGATCAACCATGGATAGGGGCGTGTAGACCCAAACGGGGTGGGGCTAATTGCATTCAGGCAAAAAAAATTCCGGCCAGATCGGCTCTGACCGGAAGGAAGGTTGGGTCAAAGACCCTTTGGGTGCTGCCCGTCAGGACAGCGGGAGATACAGACTACATCGCATCATGCAGCTGGGGAGGTAAAGGTATCGGCATATTGCTTGCGCAGCTGGGCTTTCTGGATTTTGCCCATGGTATTGCGCGGCAGTTCCTTGATCACCCAGATGCGCTTGGGAACCTTGAATTTCGCAAGCTTGTCCTGGGTGCGTTTGATGATTTCGTCGGTGTCGGCCTGACTGCCATTTGCCGCCACGATTACACCGGCAACGGCTTCGCCAAAGTCGGGATGGGGCAGGCCGAAAATTGCGACTTCTTCGACTTCGTCATATTCGGCGATGACTTCTTCTACTTCCTTCGGATAGACGTTGAAGCCGCCCGAAATGATCAGGTCCTTGTCACGACCGACAATGGTGACATAGCCATCTTCGCCAATGGTGGCGAGGTCACCGGTGATAAAGAATCCATCGGTGCGGAATTCGGATGCAGTTTTTTCCGGCATCTGCCAGTAGCCCTTGAACACATTCGGGCCACGGACTTCAAGAACGCCGATTTCACCGGCGCCAAGGACATTGCCATCCTTGTCGCACACACGGGCTTCGATCCCCGGCAGGGTCGGGCCAACCGCACCCGGACGACGTTCGCCATCCAGCGGGTTCGACGTGTTCATGCAGGTTTCGGTCATGCCGTAACGTTCAAGGATTTTGTGCCCGGTACGTTCAAAGAACGCGTCATGGGTTTCGGCCAGAAGCGGTGCGGAACCCGACACAAACAACCGCATGTTAGCGGTAACATCCTTGTCAAACTGCGGATGTGACAGAAGACGGGTATAGAAGGTCGGAACCCCCATCAGAACGGTTGATTGCGGCAAACGTTCGATCACATCATCGGCATCGAATTTCGGAAGCAGGATCACCTTGCCACCATTCATCAGCATGATGTTGATGGCAACGAACAGGCCATGGGTATGGAACAGCGGCAAAGCATGCAGCAGCGTATCACCGGGCTTGAAGCCCCATGCCGCATGCAGGGTTTTGGCATTTGATCCCAGATTGTTGTGCGTCAGCATCGCGCCCTTGGACCGGCCGGTCGTGCCCGAGGTATAAAGGATTGCTGCAACATCATCCTTGTCGGCACTGACAATATCGGTGATCGGGGTGGCTGTTGCGGCCTCGTCATTCAGGCTGCCGTCACCGTTGGCACCAAGCGACAGAACCGCGCCAACATTGTTTTGCGCGCCAAGGGTCCGGGCTGCATCGATATGTGCCGGGCGGCAGACAAAGACGCGCGGTGCGGCATCGCCAAGGAAATAGGCGATCTCGTCACCGGTATAGGCGGTATTGAGCGGCAGGTGAATGGCACCAAGTTGCAGACAAGCAAGATAAAGCGCGATCACGTCTGATGATTTGTCGACCTGTGCGGCAACGCGGTCGCCCTTGACCACGCCATGGGATGCCAGCACGGCGGCATAACGACCGGTGCGGTCCAGCAACCAGGCGAAACTGCGTTCGGTGCCATCGCGTTCGATCAGGAACGTACGCGATTTGTCTGCCGGGAAACGGTCGAGAAAGGTTTGAAAAAGATTATCGGACATGGTCATACCTACTTAAATGCCGGCAAGCTGTGCGACGGATTTCGATGTTGCGATTTTTCCGTCATTCATCAGCGCTTCGTGATTTTTCTCAATATCGTCAAGGTGGTAGGCATAATTGACCATCATGCCGCCCGCCTGGCGCAGGCCCTTGATTGATGTGTCGCCCAACCAGTTAAGCCGTTCGAGCTGTGCGCCATTGCCAAGATGGAACCGTGCGGTGGGATCGAGTGGCGATTTACCGCGTTTGCAGGTCGCAAGATAGGTCGCACACAGCGCAACTGTCGGTTTGCGAAGGGCTTCGACCTTTTCCGGATCGTCGATCCAGCCATCCTGACTAAGGCCTTCAAGAACCTGACCGGCAAGATCAGCATCATCGGCCTTGCTTTTCTGGCGCGTCCGCAACCAGCCCATGAAGCCCGGAATGGGCGACAGGGTGGCAAATTGCTTGAGCTGCGGGAATTCACGTTTCAGTTCTTCGACAACCTGTTTGATCAGGAAGTTGCCAAATGAAATCCCCTTGAGCCCTGCCTGACAGTTGCTGATCGAATAGAAGATCGCGGTCTTGGCGGTTTCGGGCGCCTTTTCATCGATTTCCGGTGCCAGAAGAGCCTGAACACTGTCGGCCAGCCCATGGACAAGGGCGACCTCGACAAAGATCAGCGGATCATCGGGGATCGCCGGATGGAAGAAAGCAAAGCATTTGCGATCGGTTGCCAGACGACGACGCAGATCATCCCAGCCCTGAATTTCATGTACCGCTTCGTAACGGATCAGTTTTTCAAGGATGGCGGCTGATGTATCCCAGTCAATATGACGCAGTTCAAGGAAGCCGCGGTTAAACCAACTGGTCAGCAGGTGCTGCATATCGGCATTCAGCGGTTCCAGATCGCGGTTGGTTTTCAAAAGACCGATCAGGGTTTCACGCATATCGACAATGGCGCGGGTGCCCCCGGGTGCCATATTGATGCGACGCAGAAGTTCCTGACGTGCGGGTTCCGATGCCTGGGTCAGGGCCGCCAGATTGGTTTCAGACGGGTCCTTGGCAAAGGCGTCGGCCGCTTTTGAAACTTTGGTGCGGTCTGCGCTGAAGTCGTTCTGCATCATCTGGAAAAAGCGCAGATGATCTTCTTCTGGCAGGCTTTCCCAAAGCCGGACCACTTCGCGGGCAACGGCCGTGCCACGTGCTTCGCCCTTTTGCGAAACAAGGTCTTTGCACATGGCGCTGAGTTGCGTGAAGGAATCCTGCGGGGTGGAAATTGGCAGATCAAGCAATTCACGCCCACGGTCGGCGATGCTTGAAATCCAGCTTCTGACAGAGATGCCTGACATTAGCGTCCTCCGATTATCGTTTCTGGAAGCCAGGTGGCGATTTCAGGGAAGAAGCAAAGAATGATAATGGCCACGATCATGCACATCACGTAAGGGAAGGCGCCCTTAAGGATGCTTTGCAGGCGGATGTCGGGTGCAATGCCGTTAATGACATACAGGTTCAGTCCGACCGGCGGGGTGATCAGGCCGATTTCCATGTTGATCGTAAGAATGACGGCGAACCAGTACGGATCAAAACCGGCATTGATGATCACAGGCAGCAGGATCGGGGCGCTCATCAGGATCACGGCAACCGGCGGCAGGAAGAAACCGCTAATCAGCAGGAACAGGTTGATGAAGCCCATCAGAACCCAACGGTTGACCTCAAGTGCGGAAATCCACTGTGCAATCGACTGGGTAATGAACAGGGATGACAGCATATAGCTGAACAGACCCGCCGCCCCGATGATCAGAAGGATCATCACCGATTCTTTGGTGGTGTCGCGGAAGACATTCCAAAGCTGGCCGGGTTTCCACATCTTGTAAATGATCATCGCGGTGATCAGGCAGAACAATGCCCCGACACCAGCCGTTTCGGACGGGGTCGCAACACCGCCATACAGCGCAAACAGAACCGCACCGATGATCACAAGGAAGGGCAGAACACGCGGAAGGATTTCAAACTTTTCCTTCCAGCTGTATTTGACGACGCCAAGTGCAGCCTGGGCATTGCCCTGACGCCAGGTCGAATAAAGCGACCATGCCATGAACAGGGCGGTGACCAGAAGGCCCGGCAAAAGACCGGCAAGGAAAAGACGACCAATCGAGGTTTCGGTCGAAATGCCATACACGATCATGGTGACACTTGGCGGGATCAGAATGCCAAGCGTACCACCCGCAGCAATCGATCCGGCGGCAACCGTGTCAGGAAAACCGCGTTCGCGCATTGCCGGAATGCCCATTTTGCCGATCGCAGCACAGGTCGCCGGGGAAGACCCCGACAGTGCAGAGAAAATCGCACATGCCCCCAGGTTGGAAATAACCAAACCCCCCGGCACACGCGTCAACCAGCGATCAAGAACGGAATAAAGGTCACCCCCGGCGCGTGAGGACGCAACAACCGCCCCCATCAGGATGAACATCGGGATGGCAAGAACTTCAAAGCTTTCAAGTTTGCCAAACAGGATTTCCGGCAAAAGCGGCAGCGAACCGGTGCCATCAAAGATGATGATGAAACCGACACTGACCAGAAGCAGCCCGATACCAACCGGAATACCGGAGAAAAGAACAACTGTGGTTGCGATGCCAACGATGGCCGCAAGAAGCAACGGATCCATGATGCGGCCTCCTTAAAGGGCGTCGTCACGCAGGTCGAACGGCGTCGACCGGCGGGTGATAAGGGTCAGGAAGTCGGCCAGGAACTGCAGGAACAGAAGACCGAAACCGATTGGCAATGCTGAATAGGGCTTCCACAGCGGAACCGCCCAGATGGTTTCAGACAGCCAGCCGCCATCATAGGCTTCAAGCACGAGCTCAAGACCATAGAAGCCAAACAACGCACTGATCGCCATGCCACACAACAGGGTCAGGACTGCAAGCGTCATGCGCGCGCCGCTTTTAAGATAGAGCGGCAGCAAATCCACATTCACATGCCCGCGCAGCAACTGCACATAAGGCAGGCCGATCAGGGTTGCGCCAATCATCAGGAAAATGACCGCCTCGGTCTGCCAGACAGTGGAGTCATTAAGCGCATAACGAATGAACACCAGCTGGCAAATGATCAGCATGGCAACCCCGAACATGGTTGCCGATGCGATACCGCAGATCCGTGATGCGGTGTGAATCACCGCAACAAAGGCGTCAAGCGGCCCCTTGGGCGGCATCGGGTGGCGGGCTGCCTTTGCGTGGTGGTCGTCGATCGGCTCGACATCAGGCGGGGGCGGCATATCGGACTTAACGGAATGCGACGCACTTTGGGTCTGCGCGAAATCATCGGGCAGATCAATCGGAAGTGGGTGCGGGGACATGGCGTTGGACACGCGCGTACTCCTCTGACGGAACCGTATTGTTCTGTTTATTTGTATTCTTTGGGAAATGGGGTGGTGCCGAACATGTCGGCACCACCAGCACATCAGCTATGGATCACTTTACAGCAAGTGCCATATCCAGAAGTTCCTGACCATTCGGGGTCTCTTCGACGAACTTTTTGTAGGAAGTTTCCATGGCCAGTTTCTGCCATGCTGCGAAATCTTCATCGCTGAGTTCGGCGATTTCAACACCGGCATCCTTGAAGACCTGGATGCTGTCCGAATCCTGCTTGCGGCCTTCGGTGGTGTAGTATTCTTCTGCTTTCTTCGCAGCAGCAGCCAGGGCTGCTTTCTGCGCGTCATTCAGCTTGTCATAGCTTTTCTTCGACATCAGAACCGGCTGATACATGAACCACAGCGCATTGCCGGCAGCCGGGGTGTAGCATTTGACCTGTTCGTAGATACGATAGGAAACGAAGCTCGACGAGCTGGTGTTGGTTGCGTCAAGAACGCCGGTCTGCATGGCCGGATAGATTTCCGAGCTCGGCATTGCAGCGATCGAGGCACCGGCACCTTCAAGCATCTGCTCGAACGATTTGCCGGCAGCGCGGATCTGAAGGCCTTTTACGTCTTCAGGCTTGTGAATGCAGCCTTTGGTCGATGCAAAGCCGCCAGCAAGCCAGCCCTTGGCAACGGTGACAACACCGTCCTCGTTCAGGAGCTCTTCGATTTTAGCCATGAACGGGGATTCGTTGATGCGGTTTGCATGGTCATGGTTTTTGACCAGTGCCGGCATCAGGGTAAGGTTGGTTGCCGGAACACGACCACCGGCATACGCCAGCGGGTAAACAATCATGTCAAGCTGCCCGCGGGTCATCGGGGTCCACTGTTCCTTCGCCTTGAACAGGGAGCCGGACGGGAAGATCTGGATTTCCAGATCGACATTGGCCGCTTTGACTTCGTCGGCAACAATCTGTGCAACCTTGTGACGGATGTCGCTGGTCGACCACTGGTGCGACAGTTTCAGGGTTTCCGCATCAGCAGATGTGGACATGCCAAAAGCGGCAACAGACATGGTGATGGCGGCGACAGACGCCGAAAGGGTCTTTTTAAAAATCTTCATCTTTTCCTCCCGGATGAAGCATGCGTTTTTGGATGCATTGTGACGGCTTTTGCGCGTCTTTTTATTGATGCGGTTTTCGCATTGGAGGAAAGCGTTACAGATTTCTGGCATCCTGTCTATGCAATTTTGTATACCAGAGATGCGTTTTGCAGTGCCACAAACCCGCCTGTGAGTGTTTGCTTGAAAATCGCGGAAATTTCCCATTCAACTTTTGCAATGCAATATGAAAACCCTGCGCAGCAGCACAGAAAAGGCTTTGATTAGTACCATTTTATGTGTTCTGGTATACCAGTGGCCGATTGTAGAAAAGGGCGTTTTATGGCGCAAAACGGTAAGCTTGCCACCGATCTGGTGCAGAAACTTGAACGCGATATTGTGACCGGTGTTCTTAAACCCGGTGACAAGCTTGACGAACGTTCTCTGAGCGAACGGTTCGGTGTTTCACGCACCCCGGTTCGCGAAGCGCTCCAGACTTTGGCCGGATCCGGGCTTGTTGCCACCATGCCCCGTCGCGGAACCATTGTTGCGTCGATCACGGTTGCCGAACTGATTGAAATGTTCGAAGTGATGGCAGAACTCGAAGCCATGTGTGCCCGCCTTGCCGCGCGTCGGATGCCACGTGTCGATATCGATAACCTGATCGCACTGGCCGATGAATGCAGCGCGCTTCAGGAACATGCCGATGCTGATGCCTATTACGAGGCCAATGTGCGTTTCCACGAAGCGATCTATGCCGGGTGCCGCAACAGTTTCCTGGAACGCCAGACCAAGAATGTCCGCAACCGGCTGGCGCCGTATCGCCGTTTGCAGCTTCATCGCCCGGGGCGCGTTAAAAAATCCAACAACGAACATGCCGATATCCTGAGCGCCATTTCAAATGGCGAGGCCGATATTGCCGGCAAACTGATGCAGCAGCATGTTGCGGTTCAGGGCGAGGCCCTGAACGATCTTCTGGCGATCGTCCCGCGCGGATATCTTGAGCCGCTGGCGAGCTGACGTCAGGGGCTTGGAGTGTAACTCTGTTTTTCCAGCTTAAAGAAAGATAAATAATAACACCCTGCCCATATCGACTGGGATATGAGAAATGCAATTCCTGCACCAGTTGTACCCAGAAAGGGTATCAAACTAAAAAGTGCGACAATGTAAGCGATGGCTGCAGCGATGTTTAACTTCATCGCAAACCCATAGCGTCCCAAAGACAGGTTTGCGGGTGCTACACAGAAAAAAGCTACGGAGATCCATATGCCTATAGCATATGTTGCAAAATAACCGTCTTCTAACGGTGATGGCGTTTGCAAAAATTTCTCCCACATTAGAAAAACAGCTGTCGACAGGCTTGCTGCCGCAAAAGTGGCAATGAATAGTCCGGTTTTGATTAGTTTTTGCAAAAGAAAATTCAGTTGCTCAATTGGTGCATGTTTTGAATGAAGATCTATGAACCGTGGGAATGCTGCATTGGCCAAAGGGTCGGAAAGTAGAAGTAATGAACGTAAAACTGATCGGTATACTTTCACTATTCCCGCTGTTTCCGGGGATATGAATGCAGAAACAAACAGTACATCTAGTTCACGACTTCCAACTTTGATGAGAGTTGTGATGTGAGAGGTTCCGATTAGCCTCCAGTTTTGGCGGCGTAGGCGGCGAGGAATATTTCTATTTAGGTCGTTCCATCTGACACCATTGTTTTGCAGGACCAACCATGCGGCGATCAAAAGTCCGATGTGCCAAATGCTTTCAATTGTAGCAAGGACCGCTAGTATAACTAGAGGGGATTCTGTGAAGCTAAGAGTAAGGGTGATTGCGGCAATGCGTGTAACGCCCAAGCTGCCTGCATGTATCGACTGCCAAAGGTATCTGTCTAGAAGGCGAAGAATGGCGCCTGCGCTGCCGGAGCACCGGAACAAAATCGATATACTATATATGATTCCACACCAATAAATTGAATCGGGAAGATTCATCAGCTGGATTGCGATTGGTAGGAGAAGTATTCCTAAAATTGTTGCGAGAAGGTTCGTTGTAACTTCGCTTGCAAACAGCGCTGAAAGCTTGCGGGCAAAACGTTTCGGGCTCCTGTCGAGACTGGGAAATGCATGTGAGGAAACCAGTTGCCAGGTTTTTGTTGCAGCCAAAGTCTCAATGAGAAGGGTGTAGGAAATGATGACAGCAATACCTCCCCAGGTGTCTGGTGAAAGTTTGTTTGCTAACAGCAGTGTGGTCGCTAGTTGACATGCCGCATTTAGGCCATTTCCCCCTAGCAGAAGTGCTGCATCTTTAAGCATCTTACTGTGATTTTTTATCTCCATTTATTGTCTTCCTTTGAGTTTGGCTCTTCAGTAATGAAATACTGATGAATACGCAAACTACCGGCCACACAGTTCGAGTTAAGAGAGCAAGTTCTTTTGCGTTCAAGATTAGGTATGAGGTGAATATTATGACAGATAGGCTGATGTAGCCCGACTTGTCCTCAGTAAGTTGGATGCTCATCCATGATGCGGTCACAATTGGGGCGATCATTAATAGCAAGCCAATTAACCCGGTCCCATAGATCGAAAGAATGTATCCAATATCAGATTTGACGTAGTAACCGGTTTCTCTGCCTGTGAGAGAGTTTCCAGTTACTAATTGTTTCAATCCGTCAGGTAGGTGCCACATTGGTAGGTATTGTTGGCCAAAATGGCTGTCGGTAGGTGAAATCAAGAACATCGCAGCGTCCAGTAAACGGCTTGGGTTGCTGGACTCAATTAGTTCCCGGGTTTGGTTGCTGACGGCGATGATAAAAATTCCGATAAATAAAAAACCGACATGCCAAATAATATATTTTGGATGGATTTTAGGTTTGTTAAGTAGGATTAATATAAGGAGAAAAGGAAAAAATAAAAGACCAGTTCTTGCTGTCATCAGGCAGGCAACTATATTCAAAGATAGCCCTACCGCCTTTAGAGTTATTTGCATCAGGTTTTGAGTCGGGAGGTGTAGGCATATTGCAAATGCAACAAAGTAAACGAATGATGTAATTGATAGGCTATATGTCAGGCCGAGTGGTCTGTTATCCATTATCAATGTCATCTCATTTACATATAGGCTTGCTTGCGTAATATTGTAAATTAAGTGTCGAAATTGCGGGAATATTTGAGTGACTATCACTAGTAGTGAGTGTGCGGTAACTGCAATGGCAAGAGAAAATAGCATGTTTTTGCTGTCCCCTCTTGGGTTTCTATGCTCCTCCCAGAAGCACAATATAAATATTGCTCCGAATGAAATGGTCGCGCGAATGGACCTCAATACCCATTGAAGTGTTGAGGGGTCATTTGCTAGCGTTAGAGCAAAGAAGTATAATGTTCCGCCTATCAATATAAGTGAAATCGAAAGCGATTGATTGATAATGGGCCTGATTAATTTTGGATGAAATAATGTAAAGACGTATATTGGGATCGTCAATAATATTGATATATCTAGGAGAGGTGTGATCTTCCAGCCGAAGATGAGGAAAAACATCAACGTGCTCATTAGAATGATTCTTTTGTTGACGTTTTTCATGTTACTACTTGGGCTGCACGTGCCTTCCACGTGTGTTTCGCGTTAATAGTTTGGTATGCTGTCCTCCCCAAACGTGACCTTAAACGTGCGTCGGATGCTAGTATTTCAAGCTTTCTTGCCCAATCTTCCACATCGTTATGTTTTGCCAGCAGCCCATTCTCATTGTCTTTTAGTACTTCCTGTAGATTTGGTAGGTCGGATGCGATGACTGGTAAGCTGTATGCCATGTACTCAAATAGTTTCATTGGACTGTTCCACGCCCCGATATCCCTGTTTCCTACTGGCATGGAGGTTTGGTTGGGTAATAGTGCAATGTCAAAGGTGGGATAAAGGTGGTCAAGCTCCTTGTGAGGTAAATGTCCGTAAAGATATACATTTGATGGCGCGCTTTCGAGCATATGCTTGCAGTCGGGGCTTAGGCGTCCAATCAGGTGAAATTCGTGGTTTGGTGTTGCTTTGGCCAGCCTGTATACGATTTCTGCCCCTTTGCCGATACTAAGTGTACCTACATACCCAATTCTAAGTCCCCGTTTTTTATCAAAGTGAGCGGGAGGCTTAGGTGAGGGAAGATTGGCAGCGTCATGGGCGACCATTATTTCATCAGCTGTTAGAAACGGAAAAAGCTCTAGGTATTTGACTCTCAGTTTATCAGTTATGACAACCAGTCGCTTGAAGTTAGTAGATTTAAAGATCTGACACTCAAGCTTTAAGTGAGTGGTTGACGGAGGTAGTGCATGTGACTCATAAATTAATGGTGTGCCGTTCTCTCGCAAAGACCACAAGCCAAGTAAATTTCGACCGTAAAATAAGTCGAAATCATGTCGGTTTCTATATTTTAATCGCATGCGCAAATGGTCTATAAAACGACCACAGAAAGGCACAGGGTTCTGATGTATTTGTTCAATGTAGAAATTGTTTTTTGTATTGTAGTAACTAAAAGGATCTTCGCCGGAGCCGCGATAGCAAAAAAGAGTTACATTATGGCCGAGTGATTTTAGGGCATCACACATATGCATGACATGCACAGCATTGGCCATTTCTGACGGGACTGAGCTCGACGAAATATACAGGATTTTCAACGTTTTTTCGTTTCTGTTTTGATTCGAGTACGCACTTTATCAAAGCAGTATTTTCATGTTTTGCGCCAGGAAAGCAAGCCGTTTATGCGTTTGTTTGGTGACCTTTTTGTCTCGGTGCGCTAAAACGCAGCCATGGCAAAGAAACGTTTAGATCAGTTGCTTGTGGAACGCGGATTGGTGGAAAGCCGGTCCAAGGCGCAGGCATTTATCATGGCAGGAAATGTCTTTAGCGGCGAGCAGCGGCTTGATAAGCCGGGCATGCAGTGCAAGGAAGACATGGCGATCACGCTGCGTGGGCAACCTCATCCGTGGGTTTCACGCGGCGGGCTCAAGCTTGAAAAAGGCTTGGCCGAATTCGGGATTGATGTGGCCGGTTTTATCGGCATTGATGTCGGGGCATCAACCGGTGGCTTTACCGATGTCTTGCTGCAAAACGGTGCGGCAAAGGTTTATGCCGTCGATGTCGGGCAGGGGCAGCTTGACTGGAAACTGCGTAATGACGAACGCGTCGTGGTCATGGAAAAGACCAATGCCCGTCATCTTACCGATGAACAAATTCCCGATCTTGTTGATATCGTGGTGTGCGATGCCAGCTTCATCGGATTGCGGACCGTGCTTCCGGCAAGTATGGAACGCCTGAAACCCGGCGGTCATCTGATTGCGCTGATCAAACCGCAATTTGAAGTCGGCAAGGAACGCGTCGGCAAAAAAGGCGTCGTCCGCGAACCAGAACTGCATCAGGAAGTCTGTGACACCATTTCCGACTGGCTGGCAAACTTGCCAGGCTGGGAAGTGCTGGGCATCACCAAAAGCCCGATCACCGGGCCCGAAGGCAATGTCGAGTTTTTGATTTGCGGGCGGAAATCGGCCTGAAGTCAGGCCAATTTCCAACCTGCGACCGTATCGTTATTTGCCGATTTTCTTCATGAAGAAATCAATGCCGGCCTGAGCGCAATCCTGATCCTGGGGCGGGGTGCCGGAACTGACGCCGATGCCGCCAACGCATTCACCATCAACAAAGACCGGAAGACCACCGGCGACAATCGACAGGCGACCGCCGATTTCACTGTCAATGCCATAGGCCGGTTTGCCCGGCTGTGCGGCGGCGGCATATTCATGCGTGCCCTTGCGTGCACCCGATGCGGTGAATGATTTGTCCTGGGCGATGGTGGTGCTGGTGACCTTGCCGCCATCCATGCGCTCAAAAGCAATAAGGACGCCGGATTCATCGGTGATGGCAATGCACATCGGAACGCCGATTTCGTTGGCGCGATTACGTGCACCTTCAATCAGGATATAGGCGTCTTCGATTGACAGGCGTTTGATGGTCAGCATGGAACGTCTCCGGGGATTTGAAATAAGCTGGCGCATCTTATGTGGTGGCGCAAAAGCCGATCAATCACATAAAACGTCTTTTCACATGGTGGAAGATTGCCCGGCAAATCAGCCCGGAACCATTTCAATGGCAATGTCATCAGGCAACAAGGCTGCAATCGAACCAAGGCCCAATTCGCGCCACGCAGGATTGGCACGTTCACGCCCCATCAGGCTGATATCAACTGATGGCGGGGGCGGTAATGCCGTGTCGGGCAGGTGATGAGGCCCGGCATGTGGCGTCATACAACGCTGCACCACGCAAATGGCGGGGCCCCGACGGTGATGGCGTGGCCGACGGTGATGACGGTAACAATCATGGTGTTGGCATCACCGCTGAGACGGATGCGATCGGCAATACCCGTCAAATGCCAGCGTGTTGGCTCTGCTTAGCGGTAAATCATGAAATACAGGGTTGCCAGTGGCAAGATAACGGCAATCAGCCCGATGATATTCCAAAGTTTGCGGCATTTTTCATAGGCCGGTGGCATGGTTTGATCGCCCGCCTGTGCGGTCCGGCTGGCGATCTTTGACATATAGATTTGCAAGGGGACCAACCCCGTCACCCACAGCATTGCGGCCATGCCAAACAGGCTGATGCCGATTGTCAGATGGGGCGCATCCGAAATCGCAATTCCGGTCGCATGAAAAAGCCCGATCCCGCCAATGGTGATCAAGGCACCACCCAATGCGGTAAAGGCCAGATCCGTCATATTCACCAGCCGACAGGCAAAGGCAATGATCACGGGATTGCCGGTTTTGTCGGCCTGTGTCTTCCACAGTGCCGATACAATGATGTTGCCAAGAAACAGCACAACGCCAAGAACATGAATGAATTTAACGGTGAAATATTCCATCGGTTGATCCGGTTTGATGGCGGTTGAAAAAGGCAGGGTTACAGATCGGACGGGGCGGTGAGGTCTTCTGCAAGAAGGCCAAGAACAAAATCGCCAAGTTCCTGATCGGCTGGTGGCACGATCATGCCGTCAATCACCAGCATGGCAATGCCATGCGCACGGCTCCAAGCGGCAAGCGCACGGTTATAGGCCGTTGCGGCCTCGGTCAGGGTCATTTCGGCCTTGCGATCGACCGAGGTCACCGCGCGTTGCAATACATCAAAGGCATTATCCGCGGCATCACGCAATTCGGGATACTGATCAAGTGGCGGACGTTCGCGGCCAAAGATCAGTCGGAAATGTTGCGGATTTTCCACGGCAAAGCCGACATAGGCCGCGCCAAGCTTCATGATGCGTTCTTCGTGATGCGCAACATTTGCCGCCACAGATTCAAGTTGTTCGGCAAAACGTTCAAACGCGGCAATTGCAACTGCCGCCAAAATGCCATCCTTTCCGTCAAAATGACGATAGGGCGCGGCTTCTGATACACCGGTCATGCGGGCCAGACGGCGCAATGACAGCCCGGTCGGGCCTTCTTCTGTCAGGATGGTTTCGGCTTTTTGCAAAAGAACATTACGGACGTCACCGTGATGGTATTTCCCCATTAGCTCGTATCTCGATTTTCTTATGTTAACTAAGTTAACATTAACGGGTGAAGACCCGCATTTCAAGGGAAAATCGACCTTTGATCGGTGAAAAAGGTGGCGGATTTCCGGGTTTCCCAAATCGCTTCCAAAACAAAAGCACCGTCCAAATCGGGACGGTGCAGTTTATACAGGGATATGTTGCAGGAACGTCAGACGGGGTTGGGCGTTTGTTCCGTGCTGTCCGCCGTTGGGGCGGTTTTGGGATCGGGGGATACATCGGGATTGGTGGATCCATCTTGTGATGTATCGGGGGTATCTGTTGCAGGTTGCGGGGTGACTTCCGGGGTGCTCGTTATGTCCGGTGTTGTTGGTGTCTCCGTGCCGGTCGCGGGGACGGGTGCCGGGTTGGTTTGTGTGTTGTTGCTGTCGGCGCTGGTCGCTGTGTCGGTCGACCGGGGTTCCTGGTTTTGTTCGTTGGTGCCGGGTGTAGCGGGTGCGCTGGATGCACCGGACGCACCGGATGCATCAGGTATACTGTCTGGCTGTGCTGCCGGGGTCTGCTGTGCTTCTGGTGTCGCTGCCGTATCTGGTGTCGGCGTTACGGGGGGTGACTGAGTATCGGGCGTGGTCGTCGCCGTAGTCGGGGACGCTGCCGTAGTCGAGGTCGGGGTTGCATCCGCTGTTGCGCCCGGCGTTGCCGGTTGCTGTGTTGCGTCGGGGGCTGGTTGGGGCGTCGTCGTGCTGTCGGTGCTGTCGCTTGATGGAGCAGGTGCCGCAGGCGTTGCCGGTGTCGCCGGTGTGGTCGGCGCTGAACCATCCTTGGCCGCAGGTGCGGGGCTGTCGACCGGTTTTTGCGGATTGAGATCGACGGACGGGGTTGCGACTTTCCTGTCTTTTTCGGTTCTGTCCGGACGGATCAGGAATTTGTCAGCCAGGGTGTCCTGTCCGATCAGCAATGGCTGTTCAAGGCCACCCATCTCCAACAGGCCGATTTCAACATCGCGCATGATGCCGCCAATTTTCATCCGGGTGTGAATGACCGGGGCGCGTACACTTGCGCTGTTGCTGCTGGTCTGGATGTCGCGATATCCGGCAACCGGAAGGGCAAGCTTCCAGACAATGGTACAGGATTTCAGATTGCTTTCAGGTGCAGGATTGCATTTGAGCGTCAGGCTGAAAGAAACGATTTCGCCGGCGTCCTTGTCCTGATCATCGCTGCTGTCGGTTGTCGTTGATGCATTGTCGCCAGGTGCCGCGTCGCTACTATGGGCATCGTCACTGGCGCCTGATATGTGCAGATCACTGACAAACAGACAGGTCTGCGGTGCCGCGCCAAGGACCATGCCGGGCATTCCGGCAATTCCCCATTCGGGCAGGTCCAATGCCTCGTCCGGATAGAGGATCGTGCGGCCACGCAGTTGTGCATCATCACCAAGGGATCCGCTCTTGGCGGGCTTGTTGTTGGATGCAGCAAGTGAGATCAGGGTTTTGAGCAATACTGGGTTCATGCCATCAAGACGTGGCATCAACCCGGTTGTGACAGGAAACCTTGGGCAAAGCCCCTAATTGTCAGCTGGGGAAATGTTTGTTGGTGTTCCAGCCTTCGCATTGCGCGCGGTGGCGCAGAAGGTGGTCGGCAAGCACGATGGCGGCCATGGCTTCGCCAACCGGAACGCCGCGAATGCCGACACACGGGTCATGGCGACCCTTGGTGACGACATCGACTTCCTTACCATAGATGTCGATGCTTTTGCGCGGGGTCAGGATCGAGCTGGTCGGTTTGACCGCAAAACGCACGACAATGTCCTGCCCGGATGAAATCCCGCCCAGAATGCCGCCTGCGTGGTTGGAGCCGAAAACCGGTTTGCCATCATTGCCAAGGCGCATTTCATCGGCATTTTCAATGCCGGTCAGTTCGGCGGCTTCAAAACCATTGCCGATTTCGACACCCTTGACCGCATTGATCGTCATCATCGCCTTGGCCAGATCAGCATCAAGTTTGTCATAGACCGGATCTCCAAGTCCGACCGGAACGCCCGAGCAGACAACTTCAATCACCGCACCAACCGATGAGCCATCCTTGCGCAGACCATCAAGATATTCTTCGAATACCGGCACCGCTTCGGGATCGGGACAGAAGAACGGGTTGTTATCAACTTCGTTCCAGTTCCAGTTGTCGCGATTGATTTCCTTGGTACCCATTTTGACCAGTGCAGCGCGGATCTGGATATCATCGCCAAGTACCTTGCGTGCAATCGCACCGGCAGCAACACGCATCGCCGTTTCGCGAGCCGAAGAACGGCCGCCGCCACGATAATCACGCGTGCCGTATTTTTCCCAATAGGTGTAATCGGCATGGCCCGGGCGGAACTGGTTTTTGATTTCGCCGTAATCCTTGGAGCGCTGATCAACGTTCTCAATCAGAAGCCCGATCGGGGTTCCGGTGGTTTTGCCTTCGAATACACCCGAAAGGATTTTGACCTGATCAGGTTCGCGACGCTGGGTCGTAAAGCGCGACTGACCGGGTTTGCGTTTTTCAAGGAATTCCTGAATGTCGGCTTCGGAAAGTTCCAGAAGGGGGGGCACACCATCAACGACACAGCCAATTGCCGGGCCGTGGCTTTCGCCAAAGGTGGTGAACCGAAAAAGAGTTCCAAAACTGTTGCCAGCCATATCCGAATTCCAGAATGCAAGGGTCAGAGACAAATCGGGCCGCCCGATCTTTAAAGGATTTTGGGCGGCCCGGAAATAAGCGTTTTTGCTGATCAGCCTTTAACAACCGAGATGTCAGGCGCATCAACCTGTTTCATGCCGACCGTGTGATAACCACAATCGACATGGTGGGTTTCGCCGGTAACACCGGTCGACAGATCAGACAGGAAGTACAGGCCGGACCCGCCAACATCATCAAGGGTGACGTTGCGACGCATCGGCGAATTGTATTCATTCCATTTCAGGATATAGCGGAAATCGCCAATACCCGAAGCCGCAAGGGTCTTCATCGGGCCGGCTGAAATCGCATTCACACGAATGCCATCCGGACCAAGGTCATTGGCAAGATATTTTACGCTGGCTTCAAGGGCCGCCTTGGCAACGCCCATGACGTTGTAATGCGGCATGACTTTTTCTGCCCCGTAATAGGACAGGGTCAGAAGAGACCCACCCGCAGACATCAGTTTTTCGGCACGCTGGGCAACGGCAGTGAACGAATAAACCGAGATATTCATCGACATGGCGAAGTTTTCAGGCGAGGTGTCGACATAGCGACCACGCAATTCGTTCTTGTCGGAATAGCCGATGGCGTGGACGACGAAGTCCAGCTTTCCCCATTTTTCCTTGAGCGTGTCAAAAACAGCGTCAATGCTGGCCGCGTCCGACACGTCACATGGCAAGACGATGTCGCTGCCGACAGATTCAGCAAGCGGACGAACACGTTTTTCGAGGGCCTCACCCTGGAAGGTAAAAGCAATTTCGGCACCGGCGGCGGCAGCGGCACGTGCAATGCCCCAAGCGATGGATTTATCGTTGGCGACGCCCATAATCAGGCCACGCTTACCGGCCATCAGGCCCGAAATGTTTTCGGTGGACAGGCTCATTTTTCCTCTCGTTCCCACGATCTCTCTCTGGCAGGTGGAGGCATTCAATCAAAGCCGCGACCGGCACAGGAGGCATTAGACATTCGGCGCATCCTACACAAAGCTGGCTCAAGGTCAATCTGGCCTGTCCTAACGTGTGCGGGCACGCTATCTTGTTGATCACGTGCAGTATAACCGGAAAATGCGTAGGGATAAGCGTTTAATGGTCGAAATTCAGAAAATGATCGCGGATCGGACCGCATTCTGGCGCTATGCCGCCATGCGGTTTGTCCATGACAAATCGGTGCAGCGCGCAGCGGGCCTGTCTTACACGACGCTTCTGGCAATGGTTCCGTTTCTTGCCGTGGCGCTGACGGTTCTTTCGGCATTTCCGGTTTTTGATCAGTTCAAAGATCAGATCATGGACGTTGTTCTGAATAACTTTCTGCCTGAAACCGGCGAACAGGTCAGCGGGTATCTGGGAAGTTTCCTTCAGAATACCGGTCAGATGACCGCTGTTGGCACCATTGTGCTTGGCCTGACGGCAGTGATGTTGCTGGGCGCGATCGAAGGGGCGATGAATGACGTCTTCCGTGTGACCAGCCCGCGCAAATTGCTGTCGCGGCTTGTGGTTTTCTGGACCTTGTTGACGGTCGGGCCGATGCTTTTGGGGCTTAGCCTGTCACTGGCGTCCTATATCTTTGCCATGCGCCATCTGGTTGGCGGCGAGGCGCTGGGCCAGCAGATCGGTCAACTGACCTTTATTGCGCCGTTCTTTTTGTCGGCAGCGGCCTTTTCACTGCTGTTTATCGGCATGCCAAACCGTTCTGTGGAAATCCGCGACGGGGCTGTCGGGGGCATGGTTGCCGCCTTGCTGTTCGAGGCCCTTAAAAAGGGGTTCGGATTTTACGTCACCAACTTTCCGACCTATCAGACGATTTACGGGGCGGTGGCAGTGGTACCGATCTTCCTGTTGTGGATGTATCTGACCTGGATCGTCATTTTGCTCGGCGCACAGGTGGCCGCCGCACAGTCGGAATGGCGTGCGGCACGCGCAGCCGGACTGATCCCCGATCCGCGCGGGGCGGTGCCGGGACATATGGAACGGATCATTGCGGTCTTGCGTGTGCTGGAATATCTGCAACACCGTTTCCACGAAGCCGGGAAACCGCCGACCTATCGTCGCATGATGCGGGAATTGAAGCTTGGCGGCCGTGACCTTAACTGGGCGTTGGCCGCCCTGCGCCGTGAAAAGCTGATTGACCGATCAGAAAGCCATCGCTGGCTGTTATCCGGGGATTTGTCACGGATCAGCCTGATGCAATTGATGACGCGGCTTGGGCTGTTTCTTGATTATGACCGGTTGTTGCTGGTCCATACCGATGGCGGCTGGCCGGTGGTGATGCGCGAACGGCTGGTCGAGTTGGAAAAGAAACGCCAGTCTGTTCTTGATATCAGTGTTGGTGAGTTGCTCGATACACCGCGACCCGAAGACAAGGTTCCCGAACCGGTCGAAGCCGATCCGCATCAACAAAAGTCCCGCGAAATCGATCAAAAGGACATGACCGATACCATCGGCTGATCTGGGGATCGCCTGGATTTGGGCGTTGGGCCTTAGGCAATGGTTTTGCGGGTAACTGTGCCTGACGGTGCGGGGCCTGTATTCGCGATATCCGCGATATCCGCAATCCTGGAATTTTGTTGATCGGAAAGCAGAATATCCAAACCGGTTCGGGTATGGCTGTGCAGGATTTTATCCATGATGGCGGGGCACAGGGCATTGATCTGTGCCAGCAGCCGTTCGGGCCAGCCGGTGCGCAGGTCGATCTGGTTGCGTTCAATGGCATTGGCGATCCGGATTGCGACATCACGCGGGCGATCTTCGGATGTTGCGGTTTGCCGATGAAGCAGTCCAAGTTTCGCACTGTTCATGCCTGTGTGAGTAGCGCGCGGTGCGATGTGGCATACCTTGATGCCATTGGCGGCAACTTCGCGCCGCAAGGCATCACTAAATCCCTTAAGCCCGGCCTTGGCTGCGACATATCCGCTTAGATGTGCCGGGGCGATAAGGCCGGCCATTGATCCGATATTGACGATCTGACCATGGCCGCGATTGCGCATGGCGGGCAAGACCGCCTGACACAGGCGCATGGGCACCAGCAGATCCAGTGTCAGCAACGCGTCGTAATTCTGATGTTCGGCAAGATCAAACGCGTTGATCGCCGCCAGATTGACAAGAATATCCGGGGTGTTTTCGCGCAGTGACTTACAAACCGTATCGATCTGTTCCATCAGATCACCCTGTTCGGCATGGTCATGGGTCGTAACAATTGCCCCACGTGATCGCAGAACCGCAGAAAGCGGACGACCAATACCGCCAGTTGCCCCGGTCAGAAAGACGCGTTTACCATCAACCCGCATGGCGATGCCCGATCGGTCGCGCCAGAGTCATAGACAAGGGAATAAACAGATGGGCAAAATCGTTCACGGTGGCTCCGCACAGGTTGCGTTGGATGCTTTTGCATTGGATGGTTCAGCGTACGGACACATTTTGTCCGATCGAGCTGACAGCAACCTGAAGGCAAACCAACCGTGACGATTATGGTTATGCGTCCTGCGACGCGCCATGGGGTTTTGGCGTTTGCGGCGGGGATTGCGGGGAACTCATTTCGATCTTGATCGGGGCGTCGCCGCTGCGCAAATGCAGGTCACGTTGCGGGAACGGGATTTCGATATCGTGTTCCTTGAAAGCATCCCAGACATTCAGCAGGATTTCGCTGATGATGTTGCCCCGGCCATTTTGCGGATCATCGATCCAGAACCGGATTTCCAGATCAACCGAATTATCGCCAAACCCGCGCAACAGGGTGTTCGGCCCCGGGTTTTCCAGAACGCGTTGGCACTTCGCGGCGGCTTCGTTGCACAGCTTGATTGCGAAATGCGGATCGCAGTTATAGGAAATGCCAACCGGGATTTTCAGACGCAGTTTGACGTCGGAATGGCTCCAGTTTTCGACCTGGGTGGTGATCAGGTCTTCGTTCGGGATCAGAAATTCGGTGCCGTCACGGGTGCGAACAGCGGTGTATCTGGCACCCAGCGACTGGATCCAGCCGAAAGTTTCGCCAATCGCAATGACATCACCGGGTTTGATCGACCGGTCCAGAAGCAGAATCACACCACTGATCAGGTTGGCAACAATCCGTTGCAGGCCAAGCCCGATCCCGACACCAACCGCACCGCCAAACACGGCGAGTGCGGTTAAATCGACCCCGATGGTCGACAGCGCAAACAAGACCGCAACCGAAAGCAACACAAGTTTCAGAAGCTTTGCCATCAGGACCTGAACCGACGGGGTCAGGCGGTGGACTTTCTGAATGCGCTGTTCAAACAGGCGTGATGCAAATGATGCAACCCAAAGCAATACCGCAAGTGACAGCACAGCCTTGATAATTCCGTAAACCGATACCCGGAATTCGCCGACCTGCATGGCCAGCCCGTCAAGGATTTCAATCGTCGGATCCAGCCATCCGACAATGTTCAATGCCGCCAGCCCCCAGGCAACCGCGGCAATGGTGCGCGACCACACCGGATCATTGACAATGGCAGCAGCCAGTCGAATGACGATCCAGGCATTCAGCAGACTTGCAATCAGTCGAATGACATTGTGACGATATCCGGCCTGAACCGCGATGGCATCAAGCAGCCAGACAAACACCACCAGCAACAAGGGAAAGGCCAGATCGGGCAGAACATTGGCGAACCGCCGAAAGCCGGCATATTGCAAAAACGGTTTCCATTTTTGCAGCCGCGCCAACAGCTTTTCCAGACGCGAACGCAACAGCAATGCCGGAATGATCACCGCGACGCAGGCGACAATCTGTATCAGGATCGGGATCAGCAACACATTGGCCGACAGCCAGTTGATTGCCTGTTCAAGCCACTTTGCGTATTGGTCCGGATTGGTGAATTGTTCCATCATGCCCTGATTGCTGTTTGGTCTTTTGCCAACTGAATGGGGATCCAAAATCCTTTGATTCCATATGGTAACACGAAACCATATTTACAGTCAGATGATTGCGGTCCAGGGCCGGCGACTGGACAGGAACAAGAAAAAAGCCGGCAAATGCCGGCTTTTGAAATGATGTTCAGCGTGTCTTGTAGGGATGCTTTTCTGACCATTCCCGGATGAAATCGATCAGTTCATCGTCGCGTTCATCGGGAAGTTTCACCGTCAGATGCACATATTGATCACCGCGCTTGTTGCCGCGGTCATAGGGTGCACCCTTGCCGCGCAACCGCAATTTGGTGCCGCTATTGGCATTGGCGGGAAGCTTCATATTGACCTTGCCGTCAATGATCGGCACTTCGATGGAGCCGCCAAGAATGGCTTCGGACAGGCTGATTGCCAGATCACAATGAATGTCATTGCCTTCGCGACGGAATGTCTTGTCCGGATGGACATGCAGCTTGATCAATGCATCACCCGGTTCGCCGCCATTCATGCCGGCCATGCCCTGCCCCTTGAGGCGCAAGGTCTGTTCATCCTCGCTTCCCGGCGGGATGCGGACTTCAAGACTTTTGCCACTGGCAAGATTGATGCGTTTGGTCGTTCCCAGAATGGCTTCGGCAAAATCAAGGCTCAGCTCATAGGAAATATTCGGGCCTTTGACTTTCTGGGGTTTGCGTTCCCCGCCAAAGCCGCCGAAACCGCCACCACCGCGACCGCGCCCCTTGCCGAATATCTCGTCAAAGATATCCTCGGCATTGGCACCGGAAAAGCCGAACGGATCACCATTGCCGCCGCCAAAACCGCCGGAACGTCCGCCACCACGTGCGAACGGGCTTGTTTCGCGGCCTTCGGCATCGATTTCGCCATTGTCGAACTTCTTGCGGCGTTCGGCGTCACCCAAAAGGTGATAGGCGCTTGATACCTTTTTAAAGCGTTCCTCGATTTTAGCGTCGCCGGGATTTACATCGGGATGGAGTTCGCGCGCCAGCTTGCGATAGGCTTTCTTGATTTCTTCCTGACTGGCGTTTTTTGAAACGCCAAGCGTCTTGTAGGGATCTTGCATGTCCAGACCGGTTGTAAAAACAAAAAGCACGTTGGTTCATTATTAGATCATGATCGGTGAAATATGAACCTTATTCGCGATCAGCAAGTCCTGTTTGCATGTGTCTTTTCAGATGTCGGAAAGCGAAAAGGCGACGCCAATCAGACTGATTGCGCCGCCTTGTTCGGTGTTTTGGCCAGACGGCCAGATATTGATCAGTTCACAACCTGCCAGCTGCCATCGGGTTTGCGGCAAGCAGTGCCATAGGCGGTTTCTTCCTGGCCGCCGATCATGACAGTCTGTTGATATTCGCGGCAATATTCCTGGGTCTTGGGTTCCTGATAGGTGCGGGTCGGGGTGACCGTGCCCTGAACACCGGTATCGGGGTTCTGCCAGGTGGAAGTCTGACCTGTCGGGGTCGCTTCAAGCGTCCGCTGCGTGCTTTGCGCCATGATGGCCCGGTCCGCGTTATCAAGCGAACGGCCGACCTCGCTACCGATGAAGGCACCGGCAAGCGTACCAAGTGCGACACCGACCAGCTGGCCTTTGCCTTTACCAAACTGCGATCCGGCAACCGCACCGCCAACAGCCCCAAGAAGGGTGCCAGCCGTCTGCTTCTGACCCTGGTCCTGGGCACAGCCAGCGATAAAGGCGGTCATGACGACCGGAATTACGATATGACGGAATTTCATGTTTGTTTTGCCCATCTTGTCTTTACGGTCCCAACCGATATGCTTTGCGTATATATGTTAATCAAACGATGCGTCTGCCACCGATGTTCCGAATTAGTTGCGCAGAAAGGCAACTAATTCACTCAGCCGAAGGAATTCTTTTCCCAATGGACGAAAAAAATACGCCAAAATTTGGGCACGAACCCCATGAAGCGCCCTTTGAACAGTTTCAGTCATGGTTTGACGAGGCCAAATCTGCGGAAAAAGCCTATCCGGATGCCATGACGCTGGCGACTGCCGATGCGCAGGGGCGGCCATCAGCACGGATTGTCCTGCTTAAGGGGTTTGATCCGCGCGGGTTCGTTTTCTATACCAACTATGAAAGCCGCAAGGGCAGTCAGCTTGCCGAAAACAGCTATGCCGCGCTGTGTTTCCACTGGAAGACACTTGAAAAATGCGTCCGCATCGAGGGCAAGGTATCGAAGGTTGATGGCGCTGAATCGGATGAATATTTCGCATCCCGCCCCCGCGGCAGTCAGCTTGGCGCCTGGGCATCGATCCAGTCGCGCCCGATGAGTGGCCGCTTTGATCTGGAAAAACGGGTGGCGGAATTCACCGCCAAATTCGGCCTTGGCAAAGTGCCGCGCCCGGATCACTGGGGCGGTTTCCGTCTTGTCCCGGATCGTATTGAATTCTGGTCCGAAGGAAAATTCCGTCTGCATGACCGCAAACTTTATACCCGTGATGCCAACGATGCGGGCTGGGACATCGACAAGCTGTTCCCATAAGCCAAGCTGTCTGTAACGGATAAAACAAAACGCACAAGGTCAGATGACGTTGTGCGTTTTTCTTTGGCAAGCTTGTGCGTCCCGTCTGGTCAGGCTTTGTCTTCGGGCGGGCAGAAGATTTCCTGTAAAATCACGATCACCTTCATGATGTCGGGATTGGCCAGCGAATAATAGATGGTTTGGGCTTCGCGACGGGTTTTCACCAGTCCTTCGCGGCGCAAACGTGCCAGATGCTGTGACAGGGCCGATTGTTTGATGCCCAGTTCGTTTTCCAGCGTGCCGACCGACTTTTCCTGATCCCCGAGTGAGCACAGGATCATCAGGCGCCACTCATTGCCAAGGGTTTTGAGAAATTCCGCTGCTTCGCGGACATTCTCCTGGAGTGCTTCATAATCCATTCGCCAGATGACCCATTCAAAGTTCTGTGTGTGTGTTCGTCCGATGTTGTGCTTTTGCGATTTTTAAAGGACGAAATTTTTGGTTCGATATTGAAACCGCCATCGTAATCACAACCATAGATGATACAATCATTTTATGTGTTAGGCTTAATGAAAAACGGGATCGGGCGTTTGATATGTGTAACAATGGCAATCACATAGACCGAAGTTTGATCTTGAACAAAGAAATGCGCGGCCAAAAGCTGCAAACTTGACACAGACCTGAAAAAGGCCGGGCTCGGCTTTCGGGTCGCTCGGTTATCAAACTGACTGGCGGGAGTGTGTACTATGGCAATACGAACAATTCTGGCACCGGTGGCAGGGACTGCCATTGATGAACGGGTGATGGAAACGGCCTTTCGGATGGCCAAGCGATTTGACGCCCATCTTGAGGCGCTGTTCGTTGCCGCCGAACCGCAGGACGCCATCCCGATCGTTGGCGAAGGCATGTCGGGTCTGATCATCGAAGAAATGATCCGCGCTGCTGAAAACGAAACAGAAAAACGCGAAGTCAGCGGCAAGGCATCGTTTGAGGCCGCAGTTAAGGCATCGGGTGTCGAAACATCCGATACACCATCCCGGGAAACCAAGCCGACCTGCGCCTGGCGCAAGGATAGCGGCCGTGAAGACGAAACCGTTGCCCGCCGCGGGCGGCTGTTTGATCTTGTGGTGATCGGTCGGGATCCCAAGGAAGCATCGACGTCGCTGACCTTTGATGCCGCGCTGATGGAAACCGGGCGTCCGATCTTGGTCGCCCCGGAAACAGCCCCGGCAACGGTTGGCGAAAAAGTCATGATCGCCTGGAATGGCGGGGTCGAAGCCGCACGTGCCGTGACTTCGGCCATGCCGCTTTTGCGCAGTGCCAAGGAAGTGACAATCGTCAGTATCGGGGATGTCCCGTATGGCCGGGCCTGTGGCAAAGCATTGGCCGAGCAGTTCCGCTGGCATGGAGTCGAAGCCAGGGTCGTTGACAATACTGAAACGTCAAATGTGGCTAATGCCTTGATTTCCGAGGCGGAAAAATGCGGTGCGGATACGATTGTTCTGGGCGCTTACAGCCATTCGCGCTTCAAGGAGATGATCCTTGGCGGTGTAACCCAGGATATGCTGGCGAAATGCACCTTGCCGCTTTGGATTATGCACTGACGCAACGGTCATCTTAACCATATGATTTCGCGGCGCTAACCGGCAGTTTCGCGTTCGAAAAGGAAGAAAGGCGCATCTTGATGCGCCTTTTTTTGTTGCACTCGCGAACAATTCGCGACAGGGTTACGGAAATCTTACAAAGACGAAACCCCGATAAACGAGGCGTTTCGCATTGAGGAAGAGAAACGTCTGGCAGGGGAATTCCCATGTTATCATTGCGCGATGTCATTGATTTCGCAGCCATGTCCGAGGATCTGGCACATGAACTCAACAACCCGAAGGTCGGTCTTCCCGATCTTGGCGCCGTTGTTGCGGGTAAGGCCGGTCTCGCTTCGGATATGTGTGGATGCGGTGCAGCGCCTTGCGCGGCAAATGATGTTGATCTCGACTAGTTCTGCCGGGATATAAGTGCCGATCGAACCCGTTTGCGGGTGATCCTATTTCGAAAACAAATCAATCTGATTACGATCCGGGCCGGATGTTTGGGTTCCGGTTGTTTCTTCGTGCCAGGCCAGAATGTGGTCGGGCAACGGGCCCAGCATGTGACCAAGATCTTCAAAACCGATCATCGGGTCCAGCCACGGTGCGATATGATTGGGGCCGATAATCGCGGGCATGCGGTTATGAATATGGGCAATGGCAGGTGACGGTGCACAGGTAATGATGGTGGCTTCGCGTCCATTTTCGAGTCCTGCGAACAGAAACGGCTGATGATCGGGCAGGGTGATCCGGTTTTTGTGTTTGGCCGTGCCATTCTTGCGCCATTCATACCAGCCTGTTGCCGGGACCAGGCAGCGCCGTCCAAGCAGCGGGCGAAAGGTCGGCTTTTCCCGAAGGGTTTCGGCCCGCGCATTGATCATCGGGCTGTTCAGGCCGGGCACGGTCAATCCCCAGGATCGTATTGCAACTTTTTGACCGGGCAGGATGGCGGCAATCGGGTCTGTCGGACGGCGTGTGCCCGTCAGCCCTTCAAACGCGGCATCAAGGTCATCTGAAACGTCATTTCCGACCTCATCATTGGCATTGGTCGTGCGGTTTTCATCCTGCATTGCCATATGCCGGATATCTTCCATATTCAGCCCAAGCTGAACCTGAAAAGCCCGAATGTCGCTATTAAGATCAAATCGACGGCACATATCTTTTCACCGATGCCGTGGCCCAATCATAACGGCTATTGCATGCCATGCCAAACAGCGTGACGCGGCGAAATGTGCGATGTGCTGTTAAAAAATTGATCTTTTCCGGGCTTTTGCTTCAATGGTTTGCTGTGGCAATGCTATAAGAAGGCAATCACTCGTCAGGCCCGATCAGGGCCGGTCCGGTGAAGATGCCCCAGTCGCGAAGTGAGCAGAATAAATGACCAGTAGCGCCCCGAAAACAGTTGTCCTGACAGGTGCCAGCCGAGGCATCGGTCATGTCACGGTTGGATATTTTGCCCGGCGTGGCTGGCGCGTGATTTGCTGTTCACGTGAAGCGCCGCCGCCAAGCTGTCCGCGCGATCCGGCACAGGGGATCCACATTCGTGCCGACCTTTCCAAACCCGAAGATGTCGAATCCTTTATCGCACAGGCCAACGAAGTTCTGGGCGATGATCCGCTGCATGCGCTGGTCAATAATGCCGGGGTGTCACCAAAGACCCCCTATAAGGAACGATTGGGCTGCCTGAACGGGGATATCGGTGCCTGGCGCGATGTGTTCGAACTTAATTTCTTTACGCCGCTGACACTGGCGCGCGGTTTTGCCGCTGCTTTGCACCGTGGCAAGGGGGCGATTTGCAACATCACCTCAATCGCCGGGCATTATGTGCATCCGTTTGCCGGATCGGCCTATTCGACGTCAAAGGCGGCCCTGTCCGGGCTGACCCGTGAAATGGCGGTGGAATTTGCCGAACTGGGCGTGCGGGTCAATGCGGTGGCACCGGGCGAAATCAAGACAGACATGATTTCCCCGGAATATGAGGCACTGGTGCCGCGTATCCCGATGAACCGCATGGGAACCCCCGAAGACGTGGCGGCGGCGGTGCATTATCTGGTCGGTGATGACAGCAGTTATGTCACGGGAACCGAAATCTTTGTCACTGGCGGGCAGCACCTTTATTAGGTGCTGACATGACGGTGCGCGATGACGGTGCGCGATGACGGTCAAGTCATTCAGATCATGTCATAATGCCTGAACGGGCCGGGCACGACACATCTGCGTTGGCTGTGTCAAACAGCACGCGCAAGTCTTGGTGCTTGTCGTCGGTGTCTAGGCAGACGGTTTGATATCGAATGCCGGATCGTAATCGACATTGCCGGTCGGGACGTCATTGATCAGTGGCCGGGCCATGAAATATTCGTCGGGCACCCCGTCAAGCTTCAACCCGGGTAGGGGGGCAAAGCCAAACCGGCTGTAATAATTGGGTTCCCCCAATACCACACAGCCGCGCGCATCATTGGCACGCAGATGACGAATGCCGCTTTGTACAAGTTCGGAACCGATTCCCATGCCTTGCCGGTCCGGGGTAACGGCCACCGGTCCCAAACCGTACCAATCGCAATGCACCCCGTTGATGCGAACAGGCGAAAAGGCAATGCAGCCAACCAGTTCGTCGTCTTCTTCGGCAATCAGTGAAAGTGTCAGATTGCCGCTTTTTCTGAGTGCATCAACAATCAGATGTTCGGTTTGTTGGCTATAAGGGGCCGTTTCAAAAGCACTGGCCAAAAGCGCATTAATTGCCGCGAAGTCTTTTTCGGTTTCTTCACGTATCAACATTTTCCGTCCCTGCCTGTGACGTTTGACCGGCTTCCTGCTGGTCTTCAGTCACGACTATAACGGGAAAATGTCTCAGGCCAACAGGCTTTTCAGCCAGTCGCGCTTTTGTTCAAGTCGTTTGACTTCCATTTCAAGCCAGCCGGTGAAATTTCCGGCCTCGTTGGAATGCTCTTCGCGGAGGGCAAGAACACGGTCAAGATCAAGCTCGCAGACATCCTGAAGAATCTCGATCTGTTCGGCGCGGATATCGTCATCCAGAAGATGCAGAAAACGCATCTTGAGCGCCATGATCAGACGGGAAAGTTCGCCCGATGTATCGCGCAGGTTGCCCTGCATCAGTTCGACGAATTTTTCATGGCCCGCTGTCGTCAGGCTCAGTTGCGCGTCGGAAAATGATCCGCTGGCGGTGTCTTCCTTGACCAGACCTTCAAGTTTCAGAAGCTGAAGCGAGCTTCCCATCATATCAAGCGACGGTCCCATGATATGGGACATGAAATGGCGCACGGAATTGGCCAGATCGGCATAGCTGATCGGTTTGTCCGAAAGGGCAAGGGTGCCAAGCGCGCAAAGTCGCAGACATTCTTTGGGAAGCAAGGTTCTATCCGAATACATGATGCGGTCCCTGAGTGATAACGGGCCCGACGTTAACGCGAACGGTTCTTAATTGCAAGTTGGATTTTCCGTATCGAAACGGGCAACCCGTATGCAGACCTCAATATAGAACGCACGCGTGCGAAAGCAAATGTCGGACATCAATCACATAGGGGTACGGGCCAGCATTTTGTCCGGATCATGAAAAGAGGCCGGGGCAAATGCCACCGGCCTTTGTTATCTGGTCTGTCTGGTGTCTCAGGCAGCCTTGGAAATACCGAGCTGTCCCCAGACCGTCAGAAGCGAGTCGATCAAATGATCAATCAGCTCGTCATCATGAAGCGGGCCGGGGGTAAAGCGCAGGCGCTCGGTGCCGCGCGGCACGGTCGGGTAATTGATCGGCTGAACATAGATGTCATGTTCAAACAACAGGCGGTCGCTGGCTTCCTTGCACATGGCGGCATCGCCAACCATCAGCGGCACGATGTGGCTTGGCGCGTCCATGACCGGTAGGCCGGCTGCACGCATCCGCTGACGCAGGGTTTCTGCACGTTCTTTCTGCGCCTGACGTTCCGCATCGCTTTCCTTGAGATGCCGGACAGAGGCAAGCGCACCTGCCGCAATGCTTGGCGGCTGGGAACTGGTAAAGATAAATCCGTTTCCGAAGCTTCGCACGAAATCAACGATTTCGGGTTTGGCCGCGATATAGCCGCCAATCACGCCAAAGGCCTTGGCAAGCGTGCCCTGGATGATGTCGACACGGTCCATGACGCCATCGCGTTCGGCAACACCGCCGCCGCGCGGGCCATACATGCCAACCGCGTGGACTTCGTCCAGATAGGAAATGGCGTTGTATTTTTCACAAAGATCAAGGATCTGCCCGATCGGGGCAATATCGCCATCCATCGAATAGACCGATTCAAATGCAACGATCTTGGCACGTTCGGGGCCGATATCCTTCAGGATCGCTTCAAGATTTTCGACATTGTTATGTTCCCAGATCCGGCGTTCGGCCTTGGAATGGCGCATGCCTTCGATCATCGAATTGTGGTTTTGCGAATCCGAAATGATCACACAATCAGGCAGCTTGGAACCAAGCGTCGACAGCGTCGTCCAGTTCGCAACATAGCCCGACGTCATCAAAAGTGCGGCTTCCTTGCCATGCAAATCGGCGAGCTCCTGCTCAAGCGCGACATGAAGATGGTTGGAGCCGGAAATATTCCGGGTACCGCCCGCACCGCCGCCCTGGCCGGTGATGGCATCCTGCATGGCGGCAAGCACCTTGGGGTGCTGTCCCATGCCAAGGTAATCGTTGGAACACCAAACAGTAATTTCACGCGGGGCGTCACCATTGCCCGGATGGTACAGGGCCTTGGGGAATTTGCCGACAATACGTTCAAGGTTGGCGAACACGCGATAGCGGCCTTCTGCTTTCAGGCCTGACAACGCGTCTTTGAAGAAGTTGTTATAATTCATCTTTGGTTCTTTCGCCTGTCTCTGTGTGACCAAGGTGGCTGGTCACAAAGCTCTGTCAGCGCCCCGACCTGATCATGGATCCGGACGATCCGTCTTTTGACCGGGGCTTGATTGTTCCCTTATCGGACATGGCAACCGATCGGGCATTGACCCTTGTCAAAAATTAAAGCGATTCCAGTTTTGTTTGGAACCGTCCGAGCAGAGAAGGTGTTTCGTCTCTCGTTTGTCGATCTTGCCCAAGAGGCGTCCCGTATCGTCAAATGCGGACGCGCCCCGTCTCAATACAGTTCCCAATTTGGGCCTATTGTCTTCATTTGGCAAGGATTTGAACGTATTTGGCCGCACAATTATATTGATTTTAGATATAGATAAAATCGATCAAATGTCCGGGTGTGTTTGATGGGTTTCTATTTATCGCCGTATGGCCAATTTGTCACTTGCAGTCGTGGAACAAAAAATCCCGCGCAACCATACGTGTCGCGCGGGATTTGAATGTCATTCTGGCGGGATGAACCCGCTTAACGGGACGCGTGCCAGGCAGTCAGGCCGGCCTCGACCGCGTCAAACATTTCGTGGATCTGCTGTTCGGTGATGATCAGTGGCGGGCAGAAGGCAACGGTATCGCCCAAGGCACGCAGGATCACACCCTGTGCAAGGCAGGCCTCGGCAACCGCCTTGCCCGCCGCGCCATAGTACTCAAACGGCGTTTTCGCGCATTTGTCCGCAACCAGCTCAAACGCTCCGATCAGGCCACGCCCACGGGTTTCACCAACATGTTCGAACTTGTTCAGGTCTTTAAGCCGTTTCTGGAACGGCGACATGATGGCGCGCACATGTTCGATGATGCCGTCTTCTTCATAGATCCTGAGCGTTTCAAGCGCGACCGCTGCCGCCACCGGATGACCGGAATAGGTAAATCCGTGGCCGAATGTGCCGACCTCGTTCGAACCCTTTTTGATCGCCTGATAAATCTTGTCATTGATGAACAGCGCCGAAATCGGCTGATAGGCTGATGACAGCTGTTTGGCGACCGTGATCATGTCGGGTTTGAGGTTGAAGGTTTCAGTCGCGAACATGCGACCGGTACGGCCAAACCCGCAGATCACTTCATCGGCAATGAACAGGATGTCGTATTTTTTCAGGACGTCCTGGATCTTTTCGAAATAGGTGCGCGGCGGCACGATGACACCACCGGCCCCCATGATCGGTTCGGCGATAAAGGCACCGACGGTTTCGGGGCCTTCGGCCTGGATAAGGTCTTCGAGCTGTTCGGCAAGGCGGGTTGCGAAATCTTCTTCCTCTTCGCCGGGCTGTGCTTCGCGCCAGTAATGCGGTGTTTCGGTGTGAAGAATCCGGTCAATCGGAAGATCAAACAGCTTGTGGTTGCCCGGAAGACCGGTCATCGACGCCGCGGCAACGGTGACACCGTGGTAACCTTTCTTGCGCGAGATGATCTTTTTCTTCTCGGGCTGGCCGATGGCGTTGTGATAGTACCAGACCATCTTGACCGCAGAATCCGTTGCCTCCGAGCCGCTATTGGCAAAGAAGACCTTGGACATCGGCACCGGGACGATTTCCAGAAGCTTCTCGGCCAGATCAATCGCCGGGTTGGTGCTTTTGGACGCAAAGGTGTGATAATAGGGCAGGGTGTTCAGCTGCTTGGTGGCGGCTTCGACCAGGCGCTTTTCGCTAAAACCGAGCGACGCACACCAAAGGCCTGCCATGCCTTCGATGATCTTGCGACCGCTGTCATCGATGACATAAATGCCGTCGCCGCCGGTAATGATATGCGGGCCGGTTTTTTCATGCGTGACCAGATTGGTATAGGGATGCAGATAGCTTGCGACGTCGCGGCTTGCATCCGAATTCCCCGGGACGGTCGGATTGACGTTGGTGGCGTCGATGGTCATTTCGAACCTCTTAATTCTTGATGTGGGACCCTGAAACCCGAAAGCTGTTCATCGCACTTTAAGCTTACCGGTGTGCGGCGCAACTCTTTCCTGATCAGACTGGTCTGTTCGTGTGCGGTTCGGGTCACAAAACAACAAAACCGGTCAGATCGACTGACCGGTTTTGTGTGGTTTCTGTGTCAAACGTGATGATGGAGGATCAATGCGACATCAGAACCGGAACCGTCATGTGGCGCAGAAGATGCTGGGTCACACCGCCCATCATCAATTCACGCAGGCGCGGACGGCCATAGGCCCCGCAAATCAGCAGATCGATGCTTTCATCTGCCGCCCGTGACAGCACCAGATCGCCAACACTGATACCCGACGCATTCATGGTTTCATGGCGCAACTTGATGCCGTGGCGTTCAAGACGGGCTGTCACATTCACACCGGGTACCGGCATGGTATCGCGTGCACCCTTGTTCGGGTCGGCACACAGGATAAGCGCGGATTTCGCACCTTCGAGGATCGGCATGCTGTCATTCACGGCACGGACGGCCTCGCGATAGGGTTTCCAGGCCACCATCACACGTTCGCCGATCGTATCGAAACGCCCGACATAGGGTACGACCAGAACCGGTGCGCCCGATGTCAGAATGACCTTGTCGGGCATGTCCGATGCCGAACACGGATCGGAACTTTCAGGATCATGCTGCCCCATGATCGTCAAATCATGGTGACGGGCATACATGGCAGCAGTATCGGCAATTTCCGATGCCGCACAGGCTGTCTGCTGCCAGCTAAAGGCAATACCGGCTTCCTTGCAGGTATTTTCGAATTCCTTGCGCGCATCATTGGCGGTTTCGGCCATGGCTGCGCGCTGCTGGGAGATGATTTCCTCGGTGATCTGAACTTCCATGAAGCGCGGAATTTCGGCATAGGGCAAAAGAAACAGACCCGTAAGGTGGGCGTTCTGAGCCTTTGCAATTTTCAATGCGACCGAAAGACGTTCCTTGCACGCTGGCGAGGTGTCGATATGAACAAGAATATCCCGATACATTGGGCGATCTCCGTTGGGTGAAAGACGTGGCGCAGACCAGAACGGTGCCAAGCCCGACAGGTCATAACGTCATGCCAACCAAGATATCGGGGTAATCGGAAGTTTTCTTTGTTCTATCTCAAATTGAGTTATTCCAATTTGTATCTTGCGTGCTTTTAGAATGGAATCTCATCATCGTTTCCCCATCCAACACTTGGTTGAGAAATTTCGATCTTCCCGCTGGTTATTTCGAAATTGTTTGGTTGGTGGTTGGATATCCTGTGGCGTCTGCCAAGCTTTTCGGCCGCATCAGTAAAAGGCCTCTCAGATCTCTCCGCGTTAAGTAAACCCGCTTCGATATAGTAGCTTTCTAGCTGTTCGAAGCTAGTGGGGCTAACCTTGAAGTACTTTGATGTATCAATTGGTCCGAATAATGCAGCTATTGATGAGCCTAAATTGATCTGCGACTTCTCTCGGTTGATATTATACATATACTCGCCATCCCAATCAGATGTGTGCCAATCCAAACTGGTTTGAAACAATGGGAAAAGAGATATCCAATCTGCGGCAATAGACGCGTAACTGCCAGTAAGGCCATTATGGAAATTTGGTTGTAGGACAACTTCTGTTCTGGAGTTGGGGGCAGGTAAATCTGGGAGTGGAATATCAATCTGTAAATCACCAAGAGTTTTTCTATACTCGTCATTCTCTCTTCGCAACTTATCCAACTCTTTAAGAGCATAGACGCTGGCTACAGAATCTCCTCGCACCCATCCTACGCGCGGATTCGTCGCTTTGGCATGCTCCAATGCCTCGCGAACTGCCAATTTAAGGCTGTCGACACTATTCCAAGTCTTCCGTAGTCGACCGGTTTCGGCCTCCTTGATGAACTCGTCGAGCAAATGGCGAGCGTTGTCGGTGTTCTCTGATTTTCCAACTGAAATGCTTTCTCGTTCGGCATGAAGCATAACAAGTACTGGGATGTCTTTTTCCAGAGCATATCTAAACTCTTTGTGAGTGTAGCTCAAACCATCTTCAGCTACTGCGCCATACCTTCCCGCTATTATCAGTATATAATAGTCGCACTGGTCTATCAGAGACTTTATGAATTGGAATTGGTCTTCAGATGTTGCAGGAAATGACTCCATCTGTACGGGGAAATCGCCCGTACTAATAACGACGTCTTGAACTGCTCGTCGCTCAGCTTTCAAATCTTCGTAAGTTGAGCTAATGAAAACCTGATAGCGTTTGGTGTGCAACTGTCGTACCTCAACCTAGATTACCCATCAACGCCGGGCTGGGTCATCGGGATGACCTTTTCCATCGAAGGCGCGGTGTTGTTGGCGGGTGGGGTGTCCATAACCGGTTTCATCGGTTCGCTGTCCTCGATCGCCGGCATGGCAGACGATCCGGTCGGGCCGGGCGAGGGCATCTGCATATTGTTGCCCGACATCATCGACAAAGTTTTGTGCAACTGCTGGGACAGTGTTCCCCAATTGGTCTGAAGCGTTGCACAGGCGGCACTGTCGCCTTCCTGAACGCAGCGTTGCGCCATGCGGTCAAGGATGCCAAGCGCAATGCGTGCCTCGTCGATCTGTTTTTGCTGAATCTGGTCAAGTGCCTTGCGATTGGCGTCTTCCATCATCACCAGATTGTCCTGGCCCTGCGGTTTTGCCGCCATGCCCGAAGGCGTCGCCGGGGCACGGGATACACCGGATGGCGCGCCCCATGGCGTGACAAGGGTTTGGGAATCGTTGGTGACAGTGACCGGTTCCTTGGCCTCAAGCAAACACCCGGACAAGGCAAGACCCATTGCAATCATGGTCAGGCATTTGGCCGTCTTGTGCGTCGACATGCGTTGCTCCTTTGACCGTCGGGCGATCGCCCGCATCGCGTCATCTGTTGTCCCGGGGCTGTCACAGTTGGTGCTATGACTTTGCTTTTGCTTGTGAACATATTGAACCGACTTGATGTCGCTGTCCAGAAAAGGCGGGATGACAATCAAGCAAAAAGCAAAACGCCCGCCGGGTAACCGACAGGCGTTTTGAAGAATTCGGGAAGCTCGGACGACCTAGTCGTGCTTGCCGCCATTGGCCTTGGACCAGCCGATCGGGTCGTTCAGGAAGGAACGAACACCTTCGATGGCTTCCTTGCTGAAATATTCGCCTTCTTCGGCAACGGCCAGAACATCGGCCCAGGTTGCCAGATAATGCATTTCGATGTCGTCTTTGCGCAGTTCATCAAGTGCGCCTTCGAAAATGTCATAGAAGAAAACGACAAAGGCATGTTTGCATTCGGCACCGGCTTCGCGGATGGCATTGACGAAATTGACTTTCGATGCGCCATCGGTTGCCAGATCTTCGACCAGAAGAACACGCTGACCTTCGTGAATATCCCCTTCGATGCGGGCCTTGCGCCCGAAACCTTTGGGTTTTTTGCGGACATACTGCATCGGAAGATCAAGGGCATCTGCCAGCCACGCCGAATAGGGGATGCCAGCCGTTTCACCACCGGCAACCGCGTCGAATGCCTCGTAACCGGCGGCATCAGAAACCTGACGGGCAGCAAGTTCGATGACCTTGCGGCGCGCACGCGGGAATGAAATCAGTTTGCGGCAATCGATATAGACCGGGCTGGCCCAGCCGGACGTCAGGATATAGGCTTCTTCCGGGCGGAAATTCACCGCTCCGATATCAAGCAAAATCTTGGCAACGGTTTTCGCGGCATATGTGCAATGCGCGGTCGGATTGGCGTTGGTCATGACGAATTTACCCTTCTCGGATCGTATATTTGCCGACCTCTTAACGCTTTCTGCCAAAAAGCGCAAAGAAAAGCCGCTGACCATTTGGTCAGGTTTGCCGGTGGTACCGGGCGATCGGGTGTCTATGCCGGTGCTGATTTCTGCATGCTGCGCGTAATGTCGTATCACAAGCAGCAATATTGATATTTCAAACATCAATATTATGGTTTAGTATCGAAATTATGCGCATTGGGTCCTTTGGGGCGTGTGCAAGGACGACGAAGACAAAGGTGCCGATATGATTACAGCCGGACAAATGCGGGCTGCGCGTGCCCTTTTGGGGATTGATCAAAAAACACTTGCCGAAATGGCGGGGGTATCGGTGCCGACCATTCAGCGCATGGAAGCCAGTCAGGGTAACGTTCGCGGAGTAGTCGATACGTTGTCAAAGGTGGTCACGGCCCTTGATCGTGCCGGTATCGAACTTATCGGTGAACAGGCACCCAGCACAGCCGCGGGGCGCGGTGTTCGGTTAAAGGACCCCGTGTCACAGCCTGCCCGCGACGATAACGCGGTTTAAGAATGACGCCCTTGTTCAGGGCCAAAGTCCATTGACGAATATTGCGGTTGCCCGGTTTTCTGAACGGGGAACCGTTTTGTGCAATCACTGTCACGAGGTTGCCAGACACCATGAAGACAGCAACACCAAACAAGGGCCGCGCAACCGGCCCGGGATTTGTGGAGCTTTTCACCCCGAAACTCATCACGGTTTTACGGGAAGGCTATGGTCTTGCGCAGTTGCGCGCCGACGCGATTGCCGGATTGACGGTGGCAATCGTGGCCTTGCCCTTGTCGATGGCCATTGCCATCGCATCGGGGGCAAGCCCGGCCCAAGGGCTTTATACCGCAATCATTGGCGGTATTCTGGTATCACTTCTTGGTGGAAGCCGTTTTCAGATCGGCGGGCCTGCGGGGGCATTTATTGTGCTTGTCGCGGCAACGGTTCAGCAACACGGGATGGATGGCTTGTTGCTGGCAACAATCCTTGCCGGGGTGATGCTGGTTCTGATCGGTTTTCTGCGTCTGGGAACCTATATCAAGTTCATTCCATATCCGGTTACGGTCGGTTTTACCGCCGGTATTGCTGTCATTATCTTTGCAAGCCAGATCAAGGATCTTTTGGGATTGAAGCTGTCGGGGGCGGAGCCCGGACCGCTTCTTGAAAAATTGCCGGTCATCTGGGATGCCTTGCCCGGAACCGATGTGACCACCGTGGTCCTGTCGGGACTGACAATCCTGATAATTGTCGGTCTCAAACATCTGCGGCCACATTGGCCCGGGATGCTGATTGCGGTGGCCTGTGCGGCAACGGCGACCGCCATGCTTGATTTGCCGGTTTCAACGATCGGCAGTGTCTTTGGGGGCATTCCCGGTTCATTACCGGTGCCGTCGCTTCCGGAAATCACGGTGGCCAAAATACAGGCCGTTCTGCCCAACGCCATTGCATTTGCGTTGCTGGGCGCGATTGAATCTTTGCTTTCGGCCGTGGTTGCGGACGGGATGACGGGGCGGCGGCATCGTTCAAATTGTGAACTGGTGGCACAAGGTGTCGCCAATGTTGCGTCGGGTCTGTTTGGCGGCATCTGCGTGACTGGCACGATTGCGCGTACTGCAACCAATGTGCGTTCCAAGGCACATGGGCCGGTTGCCGGGATTTTGCACGGGGTTTTCCTGTTGCTGTTCATCCTGATTGCTGCACCCCTGGCCAGCTTCATTCCGCTTGCATGTCTTGCCGGTGTGTTGGCGGTGGTTGCCTGGAATATGATTGAAAGACATGCGATCATCACATTGTTGCGGTCTTCGCGTGGTGATGCGGCTGTTTTGCTGACGACATTGTTGCTGACGGTGTTTCGCGACCTGATTGAAGCGATTGTGGTTGGATTTGCCCTGGGATCGGTTTTGTTTATCCGCCGGATGTCCAATATCGCAGATGTCGAAAGCGACACGCCATTTGTTGCCGAAGACCGCGCAGACAGTCAGGTTTCAGTGCCCCAGGATGGAACCGCCTTGGCAGGCGATCCCGATATTGTTGTCTTTCGTATTTCGGGGGTGTTTTTCTTTGGTGCGACGGCGGCGTTCGGATCGGTCCTGGACCGTATTGGTGATACGCGCCGGGCACTTGTGATCGATTTTTCCGCTGTTCCATTTCTGGATTCAACAGCGGCCAATACGCTGGCCGGGTTGGTGCAGAAGGTGCGCGGGCGCGGCGGGAATATCGTCTTTTGCGGGACAAAACACGATATCCGGCGTGACCTTTTTGTCCACGGGATGAAGCCGCCAATGGTACATTACGAAGCCGATATTGATCAGGCGGTCGCCTGGCTGAACAAACGGCTTGATCCCGTGTTTACGGCAAAAACCGAACTGAGCGGCAAGCATCACGCCTGACGCCGACTGCGATGAAGTTGTTGTCTTATATTGGCAAATCGGTTGTTTCGGTTTATTCGGTATAGTTATACCGATTTAAGCTGTGCCAAAACAGCAAGCTCCAAAGGAAATGTCATGACCGACCAGACCGGATTGAATGTTGCCATTGCAGATGGCATCGCGACTGTCACCATTTGTCAGCCTGAACGCAAGAATGCGCTGACAAAGCCGATGTGGGGCACGCTTGCCAATATCGCACAGGAGCTTTCCGACGATCTTGATCTGCGCTGCATTGTCATTCGCGGTGGCGACGGGGTCGGGTTCGGGGCAGGGGCCGATATTCATGAATTTGTCCGCGAACGGGCAGGTTTCGAAAAAGCCCGCGATTACGGGTTGCTTCATGCCGAGGCCCTGCAAGCAATCCAGAACTGCGCCCATCCGGTCATTGCGGCAATCGATGGTCCGTGCATGGGGGCATCGTTTGTCCTGGCATCGGCCTGTGATCTGCGCATTGCGGCGGATAACGCCAAATTTGCCGTACCGCCGATGAAGCTTGGCGCGACACTTGGCTATCCGGAGCTTGAGATCATGCTTGATCTTCTGGGGGAGGCCGCCTTGTTTGAAATTCTTCTTGAAGGACAGGTGTTCGGTGCCGAACGCGCCCGCGAGATCGGCTTTGTGGCCCGTCACGTGCCGATTGCCGATTTTGATGCCGAGATCGACAAAACCGCCCATCGCATCGCAGGTGGAGCACCAATTACCCAGCGCCTGCACAAGAAAATGATCAATCGCCTGCGTCAGGGCGGGGCTATTGATGCGCGCGAGTTTGACGAAGGCTATCGCGCCTTTGACAGTGCGGACTTCAAGGAAGGCTACACCGCCTTCCTTGAAAAGCGCAAAGCTGTCTTTACCGGCAAATAGGCCCGGCTTTACAGCGGCAGATCGGGCGTTAACGGAACGTCCGTGATGCCGTAATCAATGCCCATCTTGTGCAATTCACTGGTGATTTGCGATCTGTGATGGGTTTGATGGTTAAACAGCTGCATCAGGAAAAGCTGGCGGGGCAGTTTGCGCTTGATCCCGTCCAGCCCCTGTAATTCGCGAATACCGTCCTGCCAGGCATGGTCATTGGCATCGACAAAGGCGCCGATTTCACGGTCGATCCGGATGCGCTGTTCTTTCAGATCGTCAAAATCATCGGCAACAATGGTGCGTGCATCATACGGGCCGGCCTGACCGGTCTTGAGGATGTCGAGAATACGCAGATCGATATAAAGAATATGGTTCAGCGTATTGTGGATTGATGTGAAAAACATGTTGCGATCACGGCGGCGTTCCTCGTCGCCAATCTGTTCACACAGATCAAACAGAACCGCATTCTGCCAACTGTTATAGGTCGCCATGCAGCGCCCGTAATCGTTGAAATTCATCTTTGCCATGGTTGATGGTGCTCCTTGGAAAGGTCTTAACCCGCTGCTTCGGTCGAGCGCGTTTCATGTAAATTCGCCGTGATTTCCGATGGTCGGGCCTCTGCGATGAAATGGACCATCACATTGGCAAAAATCCCGAAGCCCAGCATGGACAAGGTCACCGGCAACAAGGTTCCGTCGTGGAAATGGCCGATCACCATGCCCGCCACGGCACCGGTTGCGAACTGGATGGTGCCCATCAATGCGGTCGCGGTTCCGCCAATATGGGGGAAAAACTGCATGAAGGATGCGGTCGCACTGGGCGCGGTCAGGCCGATCATTCCGACCGAAATCATCACCATGGGTACGACGCTATAAAGGCTTGGTTCAAAGACATTGATCGCCAGAAACAGTCCGATGACGGCTGCCAGCTGAATGGCGGCTGCGATCTTAAGGATCTGATGGAGTTCCAGACGTTTGAGCAACGGCGTGTTCAAGCGGTTGCACACCACGATCACCAGAACATTGGCGCCAAACAGATAGGGAAACTGGGCCGGGCTGACGCCAAAGAAATCGATATACATGAACGGGCTGTCAGTCAGAAAGCTGAACATCACCGCACTTGCCCCGGTATGGGTCAGCATGAAACCGACGGCACGCCGGGTGCGCAAAACTTCCAGATAGGTCCACCAGACGCGCCGGGTCGGGCCGGCATAATGGGGGCGGAACCGGGTGGTTTCAGGCATTCTGAACCAGACAACCCCCAGCATCAGGCTGCCATATACAATCAACAGAACAAAGATCGCCTGCCAGTTAAACCAGACCAGCAGCGCCGAACCGACCGTCGGGGCGGCGAGCGGGGCGATCATCATGATCACTGCAATCAGGGCAAACATCTTGGCCGCTTCCTTGCCCTCGTAAAGATCACGGACAGATGCCCCGACCACAACAAGCGCAAAGCCACCCCCAATCGCCTGAACAAACCGCATGACATTCAGCGTTGCCGCACTGTCGACACCGGTAATGATCGCACTGGTCACGATATAGATCACAAGACCGCCAAGGGCGACCGGTCTGCGTCCGACACGATCGGAAAGTGGCCCGCCAATCAGCTGACCCAGTGCAAAGCCGATCAAAAAGGTGCTGATTGAAACTTCAACCGCATGGGTGGCAGTGCCGAAATCGGCTGCCATGGCCGGGATCGCAGGCAAATAGGTGTCGATTGCAAACGGCGCGGTTGCAATCAGGGCTGCAAGAAGCAGGGCCAGACGTTTGGGATCGGGCCGGGTATCGGGCATGGACTTTGCCATATGTCTGCATTCCGTTTCATTAGGGGCGCTTAGGGCGCATATCCCTGATTGCCGGCGCAAGTCGCCATTGATTTGCCAATGCGTGGGGCGCAAAAGGCCGCGCACAAATGTGAACGCGGGTCACGGTCGGAACCAGGACAGGAAAAGGCAAATAAACGGCGCAACTTTGCGTCCGGGCTTGCGCGATTGTCGATCACGCCATCAGGGACAGCAACCTGAAACGATTGAAGAAAGATCATTATCCACAAGATCGCTGTTTTTTCCAAGCGCGACAGTTTGCCTGGCGTGGAATGGCAGCCATGCATGCGCATGCAAAAAGGGCGACACCGGTTTGCGGTGTCGCCCTTTGGAAGATCGGTTTCCGTGAAACGGGAATGACTAGTGGGTCATGATCCGTTCCGGTCCCATAAGGGTTGTCGGAAGCCAGGTCGATATGGCCGGGACATAGGTAATCAGGATAAGGAAGCCCAGCAGGATCATCAGCCAGGGCAGGGCTGCCTTGACAACCTTGAGCAACGGCATGCCCGTGATCCCGGATGTCACAAACAGGTTCAGACCCACCGGCGGCGTGATCATGCCGATTTCCATATTGACCACCATGATGATGCCCAGATGGATCGGATCAATGCCCAGCTGCATGGCAATCGGGAACAGGATCGGTGCCATGATCAGAAGAATGGCGCTCGGTTCCATGAAGTTACCGGCCAGCAACAGGACGATGTTCACCACAATCAGGAAGCCCCAAGCCGGAAGTCCCCATCCGATGATGGTTTCGGCAATGGTGTGCGGGATCCGTTCAGACGTCAGGACATGGGCAAACAACATCGCATTGGCGATGATGAACATCAGCATGATGGTGACTTTGCCAGCATCCAGAAGAACGTGACGCACATCCTTGTCAAATGGCAGCAAGGCCAGTGCCTTGCCCATTTGCGGAACGTTGTGGGCGATCAGGCTGCCGATGCTTTTATTGCCATTTTCCGGAACCCAGGACATTTCCTTGATCGGGCCCATGTCACGGTAAAACAGTACGGCGACAAACATGGCATAAAAGGCGGCAACTGCCGCGGCCTCGGTCGGGGTGAAGACCCCGCCATAAATGCCGCCCATGATCAGCAGCACCAGCAACAGCCCACCAGACGCCGAGAACAGGGCACCACCCCATTCGGCAAGTGACGGACGCGGCTGGCTTGGCAGTTTCTTGATGCGTGCAACGATGTAAATCGCAATCATCAGCATCAGGCCGACCATGATGCCCGGAATGACCCCGCCCAGGAACATGCGCCCGACCGAAACTTCGGTCGCGGCCGCATAGACCACCATAACGATGGATGGTGGGATCAGGATGCCAAGCGTCCCGGCGTTACAGATCACACCGGCGGCGAAACTTTGCGGATAACCAGCGCGCACCATGCCGGCGATCACAATCGAGCCGATGGCGACCACGGTTGCCGGGCTTGACCCCGACACAGCAGCAAACAGCATGCAGGCCAGAACCGATGCCATGGCCAGACCACCGGGGAACCAGCCCACGGTATCAATGGCAAACCGGATCAGACGGCGGGCAACCCCGCCGGTCGAAAGGAATGCCGATGCCAGAATGAAGTAGGGGATGGCAAGAAGGGTGTAATGTTCCATCCCACCAAACAGCTTTTCGGCCAGCGTGGCGAGGCTGTCATCGCCAAACATCAGAATGGTCGCAAGCGAAGAAACACCAAGCGAAATGGCGATCGGTGCGCCCAGTGCCATCAAGCCGAACAGCAGGATAAACAGAAATGCGATAGTCATGAAAAATGTCCCCCGCGCGGCTTATGCGTTTGGCTTTGACGGTGTGACGGTTTTGTCGCCATCTGCGGCATTGCCAGCATGATTAAGCTGGTCAATGGCTTCGCGTGCTTCGTCTGCCAGGTTAAAGCCGACCTGTTTGCCGGTAATGATGCGCCAGCCCACCTGTGCCAGACGGAACGCCAGCAAAGCAGCGCCAACCGGCATGATCAGATAGACGAACCACAGCATGATCGGGCTGTCTTCGGCTTCCATTTCAAGCATGTGGTTGAAGCTGACCAGTTCCCAGCCACCAATGATCAACCAGCTTGAATACAGGATGCCCGTGGCAACAACGAACAGGCCAATGACGCGCTGAACCCGGTCCGGGAACAGGCGCACAAGCGCGTCGACACCAATGTGCGAACCGACCTTGACCCCGTATGACATGCCAAACAGGATCAGCCAGGCAAACAGGAATTCGGTAATTTCCAGGGCCCAGGTCAGGCCGGAATTGAAGACGTAACGCATGACAACGTTAACAAAGGTCAGCGAAGTCATGGAGGCAAGCAGGAGGGCAATAATGCCCTCCTCCAGCCGGTTAACGACCGTTGAGATCATCGTAAACGGCCCTTTTCCGATAATGTTGGGAAAAAGTAAGGATCAGTTACACGCAGCAGCGGCGTCGATGATGTCCTGACCGATATCGCCAGAGAACTCATCCCAGACCGGCTTCATTGCGGTCTGCCACTTTGCGAAATCGTCTGCCGACAGCTGAAGGATTTCGGTTTCACCCGAATCAATCACTGCCTGACGCTGTTCTGCGGTCAGTTCAGCCGACAGGCCGTTTGCGTAATCGGATGCTTCGTTCATTGCCTGGGTCAGGCCGTCACGAATTTCCGGATCCAGACCTTCCCACCATTTGGTCGAGGTGACGACCATATAGTCGAGAAGACCGTGGTTGGATTCAGTGATGTAATCCTGAACTTCGAAGAATTTCTTCGAATAGATGTTCGACCAAGTGTTTTCCTGACCATCAACAACGCCGGTCTGAAGTGCGGAATAGGTTTCCGAGAACGCCATTTTCTGCGGGACGGCATCAACAGCTTCGAACTGGGCTGCGATCACGTCAGACGACTGGATACGGAATTTCTGGCCAGCGGCATCTTCGGGAACGCGCAGCGGCTTGTTCGCCGAAAGCTGTTTCAGGCCATTGTGCCAGTAACCGACACCGGTCAGACCTTTGCCAGACATGGCATTCAGCAGTTCCTGGCCTTTTTCGCCATCCTGGAAGCACGAAACAGCATCCATGTCCTTGAACAGGAACGGCAGATCGAAGACCTGGAGCTTCTTGGTCCATTTGCCGAATTTGGCAAGCGACGGTGCGCCGAACTGAACATCACCACGCAGGATGGCCGGCAGAACCTTGTCGTCATCAAACAGCTGGGAGTTCGGGTAAATTTCGATTTTTACCTTGTCGCCAAGGATTTCTTCCGCACGCTTTTTGAAATATTCCGCACCCTGACCTTTCGGGGTGTTCGGTGCGACAACGTGTGCGAACTTGATGACTTCCTGTGCAGAAGCGGCATTAACACCCATAAGGGCTGCGGCGGCAACGCCTGCTGCGAGGATATGCTTGGTAATAGGACGCATTAAAGTGTCTCCCTTTACTAACTTATGCGTTTTCCCGTAAGCGCGCCTTTTGTGGCGTCGTTTTAAAACGCCTTTTGGCGCTGTGCCGTAATCAGCAAGGTACGGGCCAGTTTTCAGGGATGCTGGATAACAACGTAAAATCATACACTTGTGCGGTATTCGTCGCTGTTGCGTTGCAGCATAATCGGCTGTTTTGTTGTCGATTTCACACATGAAATCATGTCTGATGTGTGGATGTCCGCACATTGTGGCTGCGCTGGTCTTGCGGGCAAAAGGCAAAGAAAAAGCCCGCCGGAAGGGCGGGCTTCGGATTATTCCGATGCGCTGCGTGCGCGTCTGAATTCGGCGGGGGTTATGTCATATTTGGTCAGCTTGTCGTAAAAGGTTTTGCGCGGTACGCCAAGGGCACTGACCGTGGCGGTGACATTGCCGCCATGTTCGCGAAGGGCCTCGGTAATCAGGCTTCTTTCAAAGGCTTCGACCTGTTGGGGCAGGGTCATGCCGTTCTGGCTGGCCATGTCATTGCCGGTCGCCAGCGGATCAAGGCCAAGAACGCGCCGTTCGGCGGCGTTGCGCAATTCACGTACATTGCCTGGCCAGTCATAGGCGGTGAATTGTGCCATTTCAGCCGGGGTGACCAGCTTGACCGGGCGGTCGAACCGTTTGGCGGCATCGCGGGTGAAATGTTCGAACAACAGCGGAATGTCGTCTTTGCGTTCGCGCAATGGCGGAATATGGAGCTGCACGACATTAAGCCGGTAATAAAGATCTTCGCGGAATTCGCCGCGTGATGATGCTTCTCTAAGGTCGGTTTTGGTTGCGGCGACAACGCGCAGGTCAATCGGCTGCACCCGGTTTGAGCCAAGCCGTTCAAGGGCGCGCTCCTGCAAGACACGCAGAAGCTTGATCTGAAGGGCAAGCGGCATGCTTTCGATTTCATCGAGGAAGATCGTGCCCTTGTCGGCAAATTCGAATTTGCCGATGCGTTTGTGGTCCGCCCCGGTAAAGGCCCCGGCTTCATGGCCAAACAGTTCCGATTCAATCAGGTTTTCGGGCATGCCCCCGCAATTGACCGCAACAAACGGTCCGGGACGCCCCGACATTTCATGCAGATTGCGCGCAATCACTTCCTTGCCTGATCCGGTTTCACCATTGATCAGGACATGGGCATTGGTACTGGCGACATTGCCGATCAGGGTGCGGAGTTTTTCCATCGCCGGGTTGCGCCCGATAAAGTCGGATGCATTTTTGGTATGGCGGGCCAACTCGATACGCAGCGTCCTGTTTTCCAGGATCAGCTTGCGGTGGGCCATCGCACGTTTGGTAATGTCGATGAACAGATCCGGGGAATATGGTTTTTCGATAAAATCGAACGCACCGTTTTGCATCGCCTTGACCGCGGTCGCGACATCGCCATGACCGGTGATCATGATGACGGGCATGTCATTATCGATCTTTTTGATTTCGCCCAGAAATTCCAGACCATCCATCTTGGGCATGCGGATGTCGGAAATAACCACCCCCGGCCAGCCCTTGCGCAATCGGTTAAGTGCGGATCCGGCATCGGCAAAGACTTCGACATGAATGTCGGCAAGTTCAAGTGTTTGCTGTGCGGCTTCACGCACATCGGCATCATCGTCAACAAACAGAACGCAATCGGCGGTGGTTGGCACTGGCGTATCCTTCGGCCCGGATCAGGGATCAGGAAACCCGGTCAAAGGTCAGCCTGATCGCTGTGCATATTAAGCACGGTCGTGGTTTGGCCGAAGTTTCTATCAGGCCCTGCGATTGCCGTCGAGAGGCTGTTTTCCGCCGTATCCTCGCCAATGCCTTCGTGGCGTAACTCGATGATAAAGGAGGATCCGCCATTTGGGCGGTTTTCCGCACGGATGGTCCCGCCAAAGCTTCGGATGATGCCATAACAGATCGAAAGTCCCAGCCCAAGGCCGTCACCAAACGGTTTGGTGGTAAAGAACGGGTCAAACAGTTTTGGCAGATTTTCGGGCAGGATGCCGTGGCCATTATCATTGACCTTTACCAGAACGCGGTCTTCGCGTTCGGTGATTGAAATTTCGATTTTCGGGTCACTGATATTCTGGCAGGCATCGGCGGCATTGTTGATCAGGTTGATGAAAACCTGTGTCAGCTGATTGGCCTCGGCGATGACCGGGCGCACATGTTCATCATGGCTCAGAGCAATGTCGGTAACACCGGCCCGACCGGTTTCAAGCACCAGGTCAATCGCCGTCTGCACCTGTTTGGGAACATCAACCGGGTGGTTGTCCTGTTCCGGGCGTCTGGAAAACGTTTTAAGGTTGTTGGTAATCCGCCCCATGCGGTCGGTCAGTTCGGAAATGCGTTGCAGGTTGCGGGTCGCTGTTTCCTCATTGCCGCGTGCAATGAATTTAAGGGCGTTTTCCGCATAGCTGCGAATGGCGGTCAGCGGCTGGTTTATTTCATGCGCGATCCCGGCTGACATCTGGCCAAGGGCGGCAAGTTTACTGGTCTGGACCAGTTCGGCCTGTGCTGATCGCAGGGCATCTTCGGTGCGCGAACGTTCGGTAATTTCCTGGGCCAGGCGCAAATTGGTGCTCATCAGGTCGGCGGTGCGCAGGCGAACTTGCCGTTCCAGTTCGCGTTGCGACCAGTCCCGAATTTCAAGCTGTTCCAACATCGCGCGCCGGCGCTGCAAAATGATAAAGACAAGACCGGTGAAAATGATATGCGCAGCCCCGCCCATCAACCCGGCACTGATCACGGAGCGGTCAAGCGATGACTTGTCGGTCAACAGATACATTCGCCAACCCTGAACAGGAAGCGTGCTTCCTGTCACCAGATAGGTCGTCCTGGCCGGTTCGGGTTTTCCCGATGCGCTATCACCTGATGGCGTGTTTGCGACCCCGCGTGCACGCGGGGCAGGGGCATTCTGGTCTGCATTCCAGTTGGTACCACGGTCGGTATTGCGTTCCCCGGCACTACGTGGTGTTCCCCCCAGTGACAACACGCCAAGATCATCATCGGACGGCCAATGCCCCGAAAGCAACGGCATCGGTGCAAGCGGGTAATCCCCATATTTGCGCGACGCGATAATTCGTGGGCGGTCCTTGGCCGCCAGACCACCAAGATCGCGAAAACGCCATTCGGGATGGGATGCAATGATCACGATGCCGTTTTCATCGGTGACCAGCACGCTTTCACTGCCGCGTGCCCAGCGCTGGACAAGTGTTTCAAGGTGGGTTTTTACCACCACGGCACCTTCGAACGTGGTGCCGTCCGGACGCACAGGATGCGAAATGTAATAGCCCGGCACGTTTGATGTGATGCCAAATGCGAAATAGTGGCCGGTCAGCCCGGCCTGGGCTTGTTGAAAATAGGGACGGAATGAAAAGTTGCGCCCGATAAAGGATGCCTGACTGTTCCAGTTGCTTGCCGCAATGGTCGTGCCGTTCTGATCCATGAAATAGATGTCGGACGCGCCGCTGTCGGCTGCCAGCTTTTCAAGATAGACATTGACCGCCGCCGCATTGGCCGGGTCGGCAAACAAAGCAAGATCAAGAATACGTTTGTCAGATGCCAGCGTGATCGGCAGATATTCGTGTTCCTTGATCGCACCCTGAAGGTTGGACCGGTACAGTTCCAGTTTGTTGCGGCCGTCTTCGGTGATGTCGACAAGTTTGGTCTCGCGCCAGAATTCCGTGACCATCCAGACCGTAATAGGCAACAAGGCAAGCAAGACGCACAGGACAATGCGCGATGTTCTTTTGATGGAAACGGATGTCCCAAGCATTCTGTCCACACTTCACTGACGGTTAAAACCCACCCTAAAGAATAGGTGGGTGAGCGCAGATTAAATTACAAAACTGTTTCGAAGCCCAGCGCCAATTTCATAACCCGGCGTCGGTGCTTGATAAAGCCGTGATCTGACGCTACCAATCATGCCAGACCATCGACGCATGCAGGATTAGCGACTATGATCTTCGGGGCCGCAATCCAATAACAATAATCAAATCAGGAAAGTCTCCCTGAATGTCCGAACAAGATACGCATCTGATCTGGGTTCTGGCCGATGACCGTGCGGGAAACATCAATCAGGCAATCGGTGTGGCCGAAGCACTGGCGCAACCCTTCAAACGTGTTGATATCGGATATACAAAACTGGCGCGCCTGCCCAATATCATTCGCGGGGCGAGTTTGATCGGGGTTGATGTACCCTCGCGCATGCGTCTGGTGGCACCCTGGCCTGATCTGGTGATTTCGGCCGGGCGGCGAACCGCACCGGTGGCAAGATGGATCAAAAAACAAAGCCGCGGCCACACCCGCATTTGTCAGATCATGCGCCCCGATAGTGGTGAAAGTGCATTTGATCTGATTGCTGTTCCGGCCCATGACCGGATGGCGCTTCGTGAAAACATCCTTGAAATTCCGGGCGCGCCGCACCGTGTTACCGAAACGCGTCTTCTGATCGAAGCTGATACCTGGCGTCCTCATTTCAAAGGATTGCCGGCGCCGCGTTTTGCCGTGATCGTGGGGGGCAGCACAAAGAAAACCACCTTTACCCGTGATATGGCCGATGAACTGATTTCGCGTGCGATTGACGCGGCCCGCGCGGTGGATGGCAGTTTGTTGGTGACGACCAGTCGGCGCACCGGGCCGGAGAACGAAGAACTGATCGCCGAACGTCTCGCTGCGTCGGGGCTTGGCTATCATCTCCATGACTGGACGTCGCAGGATGAAAATCCCTATTTCGGGTATCTGGCCCTTGCCGATGTGCTGATTGTTACCGGGGATTCCGTTTCCATGTGTTGCGAGGCCGCGGCCGCGCCGGGCGGTGTGTATATCTATGCCCCTGATGGATTGGCGTCCGAGCGCCATCAACGATTGCACCAGTCACTTTATGACGGCGATTATGCCCGGCCGATGCAAACCGGGACCGAGCTTGTGCCGTTCCGCCATCCGTCCTTGCAGCCCGCCCGTCTGGTTGCGCAAAGATGTCTGGAACTTCTTCGCGCAACAGAACATCAGGATTCCATATAACGCCTTGATTCTTCTATGGCCATAAGGTCTATTCGTGGTGCCCCGAACAGTCAGGATGTCTGCGAATGCCCGCCGCCAACGCCAATTCGTCCCCGACACGCCAGAATGGTGCGCCCGCACTTTTTCCCCGCCACGTTGCGGTGATGGTGCTTGCGCTTGTGGCATGCAGCTTTGCCGGAAATCATGTTGCCGCCCGACTGGCATTTGAAAACGGCACGGGGCTTTTGCTGGCGGTTTTGTGCCGGTCCGGCGTTGCCTTGTTGATCCTGATTTCGATCGTGACTTTCCAGCATCATTCCATTCGTCTGCCCAAGCGGCTCGGGCGCTGGCAAGTGTTGCTGGGGGTGATGATCACGGTACAAAGCCTGTGTCTTTATTCCGCGGTTGCCCGCGTTCCGGTGGCACTGGCGTTGCTGACGGCCAACACATTTCCGATCATTCTGGCTCTGTTGACCTGGGGATTGGGCGGGGCACGCCCGACATTGAAGTCGGCAGCATTGATGCTTTTCATACTTTCCGGTCTTGTTCTGGCGCTTGATCTTCCGGGAATTCTCGGCGGCGGGGTGACGGTTGCCGATGAATGGTGGCTTGGCATTGCCTTTGCGCTGACGGCGGCAACGGCGCTGTCGGTTGCGTTTTGGGTGACCGATCACAAGCTGGCGGCACTGAACGGTTCAGTGCGTTCAATGTTCACCATGCTGGTGGTGTTTGTCGCCATGATCTTTGCCGGGTTGGGTGATGTGTTGCCCGGCGGAATGGCCTTGCCACAGGCAGGGCCAGGCTGGATCGGGCTTGCCGTACTCGTGGCCCTTTATGGCAGTGCATTTTCGGTTCTGTTCATCACTGTGCCGCGTCTGGATATGGCGCGCAATGCGTCGGTCATGAATGTCGAACCGATTGCCACATTGTTGTTTGGCTGGGTGATCCTTGATCAGATGATCGGTCCGATCCAGATGGTGGGCGGGTTGATCGTGGTCAGCGGGATTGTGATCCTGACCCTGCGCAAGTCATCGTGACGGGCTTTTGCGCACACAATCGACAACAAAGTCGATAAAGGCCCGGATGCGTGTCGCCAGATGGTCGTGACCGGCCCAAACGGCATGAACGGTTTCAATATCGTCTTTGGTCCAGTCGGCCAGGATTTCCACCAGATCCCCTTTTTCAAGCGCATTATGGACGTGGAAATTGCCAATGCGCGCAATGCCGATACCGGCCAGACACATTGATTTGACCAATGGGCCATTATTGCCAAGAAAGTCACCGGTGATCGTCTGATCGAACTGGCGTCCGGTTTGCGGATCGGTAAATGGCCAGAAGTTGCGTCCCTTGATGAAATTGAAACGCAGGCAATTGTGATCGGCAAGGTCGGCAGGCGTTTGCGGGACCCCGAACTGTTCGAGATAGACCGGGGATGCGACGATCTTGCGTTTGGTTTCAAGAAGCTTGCGCGCCATCAAACTGGAATCCGGAAGCCCGCCGGAACGAATGGCGATATCGGCCCGTTCTTCAAGCAGATCAACAATGCCGTCTGTCTGGGTCAGTTCCAGTTCGATATCGGGATATTGCCGCAAAAAGCCGGGCAGGTGGGGGATGATAAACACCTGGGCAAAGGCCACGGATGCATTGATGCTCAGTTTGCCGCGCGGGGCTGCCTGACCGCCACCACCAATCAGCCGTTCGGTTTCATCAATCTGGTCAAGGATGTTACGTGCGCGGCGCAAATACATCTCGCCTTCGGGGGTAAGCTGCAATTGCCGTGTCGAACGGACAAGAAGTCTGGTGCCAAGCCGGTCTTCGATCCGTGTGACCAGCTTGCTGACAGCGGATGGCGACATGTGCAGATCCCGCCCGGCTTGTGAAAAGCTGCCATGTTCGATGACCTTGATAAAGGTCTCCATTTCGCCCGCACGGTTGTCCAATACATCCTCGTCTTTGAATTGAATTCAAATATGGTTGTCGCGCAATCCGGATTATCGCGCAAGGTTTTGATTGGCATAGTCACACCAAATTCCGGGGAAACCCCGATGAAACCTGTTTATCCGCGCTAAGTGCGGAAGGAGAATTTGAATGCCACTTGCCTTGTTTGCGTTGACCATCGCGGCCTATGCGATCGGAACAACGGAGTTTGTGGTTGTCGGCCTGTTGCCGACCGTTGCAAGCGATCTTGATGTGACCCTGCCGATGGCGGGGCTGATTGTCAGTGTTTATGCCCTTGGGGTGACTTTTGGTGCCCCGGTCCTGACGGCATTGACCGGGCGCATGAACCGTAAATCACTGATGTTGGGGCTTATGGGCCTGTTCATCATTGGCAACGGTGTTGCCGCGCTAAGCCCGAGTTATGAATTGCTTCTGGTTGCGCGGGTGATTTCGGCCTTTGCCCATGGTGTATTCTTCTCGGTCGGGGCGACCATTGCGGCCGATCTGGTTCCGGAAGACCGTCGGGCATCGGCGATTGCCATGATGTTCATGGGGCTGACCGTTGCCATTGTGACCGGTGTGCCGCTTGGCACCTTTATCGGGCAGATGTTTGGCTGGCGCGCGACCTTCTGGGGTGTTGCACTGCTTGGTGTGATTTCCTTTGCCGGGATTGCGTTGCTGTTGCCGGGCAACCTCAAACGCGGTGAAACGGCCGGTCTTGGTGATCAGGTGCGGGTGCTTGGCAGTTCGCGGTTGCTGATTGTGTATGGCATGACAGCCCTGGGCTATGGGGGCACGTTCGTGGCCTTTACCTATCTGTCGGCGATCTTGCAGGAAATTACCGGTTTTACCGAATCATCGGTCAGTCTGATCCTGATCTTTTACGGTGTGGCGATTGCGATCGGTAATATTGCCGGGGGCAAATTTGCCAATCGAAACCCGGTGCGCGCCCTGACCGTTTTGTTCGTGCTTCAGGCGGCGGTGCTGGTGCTGTTCAGCTTTACCGCGATTTCACCGGTTGCGACCATTGTGACCCTTGGTGCGCTTGGCTTCCTGCAATTTGCCAATGTTCCGGGCTTGCAGCTTTATGTCGTGAAGCTTGCCAAACAACACCGGCCGGGTGGGGTTGATGTTGCATCCGCACTCAATATTGCGGCCTTCAATCTTGGCATTGCGCTGGGCGCATGGATTGGCGGGCATGTTGTGGCATCCGGACTTGGACTGGCGGCTACACCGTGGATCGGGGCGATTCTTGTGGTTCTTGCCCTTGGCCTGACCGTGCTGAGCGGGTCGCTTGACCGTCGTGACGTTGCCCGTTTGCAACCGGCTGAATGATCGGCCTTTCCCAAAGAATTTTCATCGGGTCCGGAACGAAACCATCCGCGGGATGTTTCGCAGACAGACCCATAATCAACGAGGTTTGAAAACATGTTTGATGTAACGACAAATGGCGCCACCATCCCGGCACTGGGATTTGGGACATTTCGCATTTCCGAAGATGATGTGAAACGGATTGTGCCCAAGGCACTGGAAACCGGTTTTCGCCATATCGATACCGCCCAGATCTATGAGAACGAAGCAGCCGTTGGCGAAGCCATCGAACTGTCATCCGTCCCGCGTCAGGATATTTTCCTGACGACCAAGGTCTGGGTGTCGAATTACCGCATGATGATTTCATCGCATCGGTTGATGAAAGCCTGAAAAAGCTGCGCACCGACTATGTCGATCTGTTGTTGCTGCATTGGCCAAACAAGGACGTGCCGCTTGCCGAACAGATTGGTGCGCTGAACGAAGTTCGCAAAGCCGGCAAGGTGCGCCATATCGGTGTCAGCAACTTTAACACCGCCCTGATGAACGAAGCAGTCGCCCTGTCCGATGCGCCGATCGTCACCAATCAGATCGAATATCATCCCTTTATTGATCAGTCGGTGGTCATGGAAACCGCGAACAAGCTTGGCATGTCTTTGACAAGCTATTTTGCGATGGCCGATGGCAAGGTTTTTGAAAACGATACCCTTAAGGCGATTGCCGCAGACCAGGGAAAATCCGTGGCCCAGATCGTGTTGCGCTGGGTGATTGAACAAAACAACGTCATCGCCCTGTCAAAAACCGTCGGGGAAAAGCGCCTGGTTGAGAATTTCGATATCTTTGATTTCGAACTGACCGGTGAACAGATGCAGGCCATCCATGACCTTGCCGATGAAAACGGCCGGATCGTAAGCCCGGATGGGCTGGCCCCGGACTGGGATTGATCACAAGGCACCATTCAACGAAAAAGGGGCCAAATGGCCCCTTTTTTACGCGAATGTTCGGTCAGACAGCCTGTGAATGGCGCCCATGCGCAGGGTCAAGATAGGTATCAAAGGCCGCACAGATTGCACGCACCAACGGGCGCCCGGTTTCGGTCAAAGTAATGTTATGGCCGTTAACTTTGACGATGTTGTCCGCACTCATTGCGTCGATGCGATCAAGTTCCGGGCGGAACCGATCGGCTGATGTCTGAAAGCGGGCGCATATATCATCAAGATCGACCGAAAGATTGCACATCAATTCGTTGATGATTTCGCGGCGCAGCTTGTCTTCGCCGCTTAATGCCACGCCTTTTTCAATCGCACACATTCCGGCCTCGACACTGCGTTGCCAGCGCGCCAGTGCCGGGTCGTTTTGTGCATATCCTTGCGGCAGTGACGAAATCGCCGATGGACCAAACCCGATCAGGGCTTCGGCCCGATCGGTTGTGTAACCCTGAAAATTGCGGTGCAATTCACTATTGCGAAGTGCAACAGCCATGCTGTCGGCTTCATGGGCGAAATGATCAAGCCCGATGGCGATATATCCGTGGGCCGATAACCTGTTCTGGATTTCTTCATACTGTGCCCAGCGTTCCTGTGTGTCGGGCAGAACTTCGGTCGGGATCAGTTGCTGGTGCTTTTTCATCCATGGCACATGGGCATATCCGAAAACCGACAGCCGGTCAGGGCGCAGCGATACGGTCTGATCAACCGTGTCACGCAATGTATCAATCGTCTGATGGGGCAGGCCATACATCAGATCGACATTGATGCCAGTAATCCCGCGATCCCGCAGTCCGTCAATCACATCACGGACCAGATCAATGCTTTGAATGCGGTTGACCGCCCGTTGGACGTCGTCATGAAAATCCTGAATACCGATGCTGGCACGGTTAAAGCCGCATTCGACCATGGCATCCATGAAGTCGTCCGTTGCGGTGCGCGGGTCCATTTCAATGGCAATTTCGGCATCAGGCAACAGATCCAGACGACTGCTGATCGCAGCCATGATCGTGCGCAGGTCATCGGCCTTTAAAATGGTGGGGCTGCCGCCGCCGAAATGGATATGGGAAACGACAAATCGGCTACCCTTTGGCAGCTTGCCAAGCGTGCTTTCAATTTCACCAAGCAGGGCCCCGACATAGCTGGTGACCGGCTTGTAATGTTTGGTGATCTTGGTATTGCATCCGCAGAACCAGCACATTTCTTCGCAATAGGGAACATGCAGATACAGCGACAGCGGCTGTGCGGGATCAAGTTCCCCAAGCCAGCCTTCAAACACGGTGCCGTTGATCCCGGCATGGAAATGGGGGGCTGTCGGATAGCTGGTGTAACGCGGCAGTCGCAGATCGTATTTTTCGTAAAGAGCCAGCTGCATGACGGATATCCCGATTAATTCGTTCTATCCGTCTTTTGCATTATTCCAATCTGCGCTGCCTTGATGTGCGTCAAGCAAAGAGCATCGATGATCAAAGATGCTTGAAGGCCGAAATCAGATCGGCGCGCAATGCCGCAAGCCGGTCACGCCCGGCTTCCTCGTCATAGGGTTCGGCCGTGCCAACGCCCCAGATCGGGCCGGGCCATGCCGGGTCATCCTTGAACCGTCCAACAACGTGGCAATGAAGCTGCGGCACCATGTTGCCCAGCATCGCGACATTTGTCTTATGCGCATCAAACCGGCGTTTGATCACCTGTGAAACGGCGGCGGCTTCATTGCCCAGCGTGATGCGGTCCTCTGGGCTCAGATCATCGTAATCAACAAGATCAGGGCGCTTGGGCACAAGGATCAACCAGGGATAACGCGCATCATTCATCAGCAACACATGCGAAAGCGGGCCGTCGGTAACCAGCGTTGTATCGGCGGCAAGTTGGGGATGAAGCGAAAAGGCGTTGTTCATGTGGGCCTCTATCTTGATGACAACAGACCGTTCTTATAACGGCAAGGTGCCTGCTTGTCTTGGGTTGCGTGTGCCGTTGATCACATTGGATTTCTTGCGCTTTCCCGATATTGTCACTAGGTCCTGATCCAGGCTTTCGCCTGGGACCGGGCCATGCCCGGCCGGTTATGGACAAAACGGAGTATGCCAGCATGTCCGATCAGAAACGTGTGGTCATTGTCGGTGCCGGATTTGGCGGAATGAGTGCCGCCAAAAAACTGGCGGGCAAGAATGTCGAAGTCGTTCTGATTGACAAGCGCAATCATCACCTGTTTCAGCCCCTGTTATATCAGGTCGCCACAGCCGATCTTTCGCCCGCTGAAATCGCCTGGCCAACCCGAAGCATCTTCAGCCACGCACCGAATGTTTCGGTTTTCATGGGCGAGGTCACCGGCATTGATTTGGCCGGGCAACGTGTTTTGTCCGGCGATCATCATCTTGAATATGATTATCTGATCCTGGCGACCGGTGCGGTCACATCCTATTTCGGCAATGACCATTGGGCGTCTTTGGCGCCGGGGCTTAAAAACATTACCGAGGCCACCGACATCCGTAAAAACCTGCTTTTGGCGTTTGAACGCGCCGAAAACAGCGAGGATGAAGAACAGAAACGCCGTCTTCTCAATTTCGTTGTCGTGGGCGGTGGCCCGACCGGGGTCGAAATGGCCGGTGCAATTGCCGAACTGGCGAAAAAGGCCCTGACCGACGATTTCCGCCGGATCGATCCGCGTGATGCCCGTATCATTCTGGTCGAAGGCAGCGACCGGCTTCTTGGCGCATTTCCGCGCAGCCTGTCGGAATATACCCATCAATCCCTTGAAAGCCTTGGCGTTGAAGTCCGTCTTGGCAGTCCGGTTTCCGACATCACCGAACAGGGGGTTAAGATCGGTGACGAATTTATCCCGGCAGCCAACGTGATCTGGGGGGCCGGGGTTCAGGTGCCCGATCTTAAGGACTGGGTACAGAAACCCGCTGATCGTGGCGGGCGAATTATCGTTGAACCCGATCTTTCCGTGCCGGGCCATCAGAATGTTTTTGTCATCGGTGATGCGGCCCATGTGCCCTGGCGGGATGGTTTGACGGTTCCGGGAATTGCCCCGGCGGCCAAGCAACAGGGCAAATATGTTGCGCGTCGTATTCTCGATCTGATGGACGGGCGATCAACACCGGCATTCAAATACAGCCATGCCGGTAATCTGGCGACGATCGGACGCCACCGTGCGGTAATTGACCTTAACGGGTTCAAGCTGAAAGGTTGGCTTGCCTGGTGGTTCTGGGGGCTTGCGCATATTTACTTCCTGATCGGTATTCGGGCCCCGGCACTGGTCATGGTGCAATGGGTCTGGAGCTACCTTTTCCGCAAAAAGGGCGCGCGTCTGATTGCCGGGTTGGACAAGGACAATGCCCGTGCGGTCGTGCCACCCGCCAAACAGAAAGCCGGATGATCTGGCACTGCGCTGCTTGTGAATGGACCGGGCAGGGCGATCAACCGTGCCCGGTCGCGGGTTTCAGGCAGCATTTTTTGTCGCGTGTTTTTGGATCAGTTTTTCGGCAATTGCGATTGTTTCGGCCTCGGCCAGCGCGATCGACTTTTGGGTGCGTTCATCACCGAACTCGTCATATTCAATCGCGGTCCCGTATTGATCCGTGATGCCGATATATTCAAGCGGGGTAAAAATCCCGCCTTCGACAAAGTTCAGATGCGCGACCCGACCACCTGCGTCATAACCGTAATCGCCACGCGATGACAAAACGACAATCGATTTGCCGTCCGTCACCATCGGCCAATAGGGAACCCCGTCGCGGGACTGGTCAAAGCCGAATGTTTTGCCGACACGCACAATGTTGTCGACCCATGCCTTCATCTGGGCGGGCATACCGAAATTATACATCGGAACGCCCGCGACAATAATGTCGGCACCCAAAAGTTCATCGACCAAAAGGTCACTTTCACGAAGAACGTCATGCATCCAGTCTTCGCGATCATCGGGTTTGGTAAATGCTGCATGGACCCAGTCGCCTGTGACAGGTGCGGGCGGATTTGCACCGACATCACGATAAATGATCTCGTCATTGGGCCGCGCGGAACGCCAATGTTCGATGAATTTGGCGGTCAGACGGCGGCTGTGGGATCCGTGCGGTTTCTGATCGGATCGGCCGGGGCGGGCGCTGCTGTCGATATGAAGAATTCTGGTCATCGCGGTCTCCGTTCTTGATGAAATCACTTCATCTTTGATCATGTGATGACCAAGACTTGCCTTGTCTTGATACCTCGGGCAAAATCGAATTCATCATGTTATAGATGAGTTGAATTCATCCATATGTCTTTACCGCCCCTTGCTGCCTTGCGCGCGTTCGAAGCCGCTGCACGTCATCAAAGCTTTAAAAAAGCTGCTGGCGAGATTGCCGTAACACCAACGGCCATCAGCCATCAGATACGCCTTCTTGAAGAAGCGCTGGGTGTGCGTCTGTTTGATCGCAAACCACGCCAGGTCGTATTAACCCAGGCCGGGCAGGAACTTTATCCCGTGCTTCGTGATGGCTTTGTATCCTTTGCCAATGCGGTGGATGCTATTCGTCGCCGCAAAACAGCGCGTGGTTTGACGGTTTCGGTTCTTCCGTCTTTTGCCGCCAAATGGCTGTTGCCCCGTTTGCCTGATTTTCAGAAACGCCATCCTGATATTCATCTGCGTCTTCATACCTCGGCTGCGGCAGTTGATCTTGCCAGCGGGGTGGTGGATGCCGCGATCAGATACGGGCGCGGGCCATATCCGGGGCTTGTTGCCCAAACGATGTTTCGTGAAACCTTTGCCCCGCTTTGCAGCCCGATGTTGGGCATTCAAAGCGGTGATGATCTTTGCAATGCGACCTTGCTGCATCTTGATTGGCTTAGTCCCGATGACGTGACGCCGACTTGGGAACGCTGGGCTGCGGCAAACGGGATCAAGGGGCTTAAAACATCGGGGGGCATCAGTTTTTCCGATGATACCCATGCAATCCAGGCGGCAATTGCCGGGCAGGGTGTGGTTCTTGCCAGTCCGGCAATGGCGCGCGATGAACTTGATGCCGGTCTTCTGATCATGCCCTTTGATCAGCATCTGGACGGTCATCCCTATCATTTCCTGCATACCGGACGCGGCACCAACCGGGCCGAGGTCGATGCATTCGCCGACTGGATTTCAAATCAGGTTGCCCAATTGCCAACCGCATCCTGAAAATCCGCTGATTGATCATTGACCTGATCAGGCAGTTGGGAAACCATACGTGCCCGTTTCCATTCACCCGTCAGGTCCGATATGCCACGTTTTGCCGCCAATCTTTCGTTTCTGTTTGCCGATCTTCCGTTTGAAAAGCGATTTGCGGCGGCGGCCGATGCGGGGTTTGTCGGGGTTGAATATATCGGTGCCTATGACATGCCGTTATCGACGGTCAAATCACTGCTGACCGATAACGGCCTTGAACAGGTCTTGTTCAACCTTCCCGCCGGCAACTGGGAAGCCGGTGACCGCGGCCTTGCCTGTCGTCCGGGACGCGAAGACGAATTTCGCGATTCCGTGGTCAAGGCGCTTGATTACGCGGCGGCAACCGGCTGCAAGATGCTTCATTGCATGGCCGGTGTGATGGGGGAAAACGAAAATTCCGGCGAACTGGCGCGTCTTTATTGCGACAACCTGCTTTATGCCGCCGACCTTGCTGATCAGGCCGGGGTCGATATCCTGATCGAACCGATCAATCCGCTTGATATGCCGGGATATCTTTTGAATTCCGTCGAACAGGCCGCCGTGATCCTTGAACAGCTGGGTCATCCGCGCCTGAAGCTGCAATTTGATATCTATCACGCGCAAATTGTTGGTGGGAATATCGCCGCCCGCCTGGATAAGCATCTTGATCGCATTGCCCATGTGCAGGTTGCCGGCGCGCCGGGCCGTCATGAACCAGATAGCGGGGAACTGAACTATCCGTTCCTGTTTTATATGCTTGATCGCATTGGCTATGACGGCTGGATCGGTTGCGAATATAAGCCGCATGGCAAAACCGAAGACGGGCTTGGCTGGGTTCGGCCATGGATGCCAAAACCCGGTGCCTGAGCCCGTCTTGACAGGTCGGCTATTCGATCAGAATGGCCCGGAAGTCGTTGACATTGGTTAATGTCGGGCCGGTAATGATCAGATCATCAATCCGTGCAAAGGCGCTATAGGCATCGTTGTTGGCAAGATATTGCCGCAAATCAACACCGGCTTTCTGCGCCTTTTGCCAGCTTGTGCCATCCATGATCGCACCGGCATTGTCTTCACTGCCATCGATGCCGTCGGTATCAATGGCAATGGCGCTGAACCCCGGCTGATCGCGCAACTGGATCAGAAGCGACAGCAAAAATTCGCTGTTGCGTCCGCCGCGTCCGCCTTTGCTTCGTACTGTTACCGTTGTTTCCCCGCCCGAAAGCAGGACACAGGGTTTGGCGGCCGGTTGCCCGTGATTGGCGACCTGATGGGCGATACCGGCATGCATGATGGCGACCTCGCGCGATTCCCCTTCGATTGCATCGCCAAGGATCACCGGGTTCAGACCCATTTTGCGGGCCACTTCTGCGGCGGCTTCAAGGCTGTCTTGCGGGCGGGATAGCATGATGGTCTCATGCCCGTCAAAGCAGGGATCATCGGGTTTGACCGTTTCATCATCGGCACTGCGCAAAAGTTTTTCGGCAGCCTCGGGAATGTCGATCTGATAATGGCGGATGATATCAAGCGCGTCCTGACCCGATGTCGGGTCGGCAACGGTCGGTCCCGATGCAATGATCGCCGGATCGTCGCCGGGCACATCTGACACCAGATAGGTTATCATGCGGGCCGGTGCGGCGGCCTTGGCAAGGCGCCCGCCCTTGATCGCCGAAAGATGTTTGCGCACGCAATTCATTTCCGAAATGGTCGCGCCACTGCGCAGCAATGCCTTGTTGATTGACTGCTTGTCATCAAGGGTCAGTCCCGGACCGGGTAGGGCAAGCAGTGCCGACCCGCCGCCCGAAATCATGCAGACCACCAGATCATCGGGACCAGCGGATTGGACGATTTCAAGAATGCGTTTCGCGGCTTCTTCGCCCGCGGCATCCGGTACAGGGTGCGATGCCTCGACGATTTCAATCTTCTCACAGGGAACAGCGTGGCCATAACGCGTGACAACAAGTCCTTCAAGATCGCCTTTCCATTCCTGCTCAAAGGCGCGCGCCATGTTGGCCGATGCCTTGCCAGCACCAATGACAATGGTTTTTCCTTTGGGCGGGGATGGCATGTTGCGGGGGATCTGAACACCGGGATCAGCCGCCTTAAGGGCTGCAGCCATCAAAGCCAGAAGTTTCTCGCGAGACGTCGTCATATCGGGGTTCCCTGAATGTATTTTATGATGTTTTCGGCCTTGTTTCGGGGGGGGCGATCAGGTCGCCTGTTTGTCCGAAGCCGTTTTAAAGAAATCAAGCACCGCCTGAAGGTGATTGGACATCGCCTTTTCGGCGGCATCCGGGTCACGGGCGGCGATTGCTTCGATGATGTCGCGATGGTGGTCCTGAACCATACGGTCAAAGGACGGGCCGCTCATTGAATTGAAACGGATTTCTGTAAGGGCAGCCTGCAACACGTCATGAAGCATCTTCATCACGTGATAATAAATGATCGACCCGGTGGCACGTCCGATCATCATATGCAGACGATGGTCATCATCGGCGCGATATTTGGCCGCACGTCGCGGGTCATGGGCCTGACGGAAGGCCAGCCGCAACAGTTTGATATCCTCGTCACTGGCATTGATGGCCGCACGCCGTGCCGCCCATGTTTCAAGCGTGCAGCGGATTTCCTGCAAATCGCGCAGGTTATTGATCGAATCGCGCACAAGATCGGTCATCGCCGTATCCATATCGATCCCGGTCGATGACAGGATTTCGGTGCCGCCCCCCTGAACCGCGCGCAAATAGCCGCGGGTCTTAAGTTTTTGCAGGGCCGCACGTACCGAAACCCGGCTGACTTTCATGCTTTCGGCAAGCTGACGTTCGCCGGGCAGGCGGTCCCCGGGCAGGAAGATACCATCAGCAATCTTTTCAAGAATTTGATCAGCAACCTGATCGGCAATCCGTTTGGGACGTTTGGCGTCCTGGTTGTCGGATGCCGGGCTTGATTTGGCAGACGGCATGTTGGGTTTACTCCAATCGTGTTCTTCGGCGCCAACGCAGGTGAAAGTCGGGTTCTGACCATAATGGTCATACCACTTTACGGGATGTTGGGGGCCGACGCAAAGCGTCGATGTGTGAAGTGATGCGATATTGCAGGGCTATCTTGTCTCTTGGGCGATAAATTGATAGTTCAACAAGTGCCTGAACGATTGCCAGCACCGGTTTCACCCTGTCTGGAACTGTTCAGCCTGACCTGCCACCTTTACCCAAAATACTGACTTTCAGGAGAATACGCGTGTCTCACCATGCAGGGGCCCTGTTGGGCCAAGATGATCCGGCCCCGTTCGAAGTTCTCAACGAAAATGGCAAAGGGCATTCGCTTTTTGTTTGCGACCATGCATCGCGCGCTATTCCCAAAAGTCTTGGCACCCTTGGCCTGCCCGAAGAGGAACGCAAACGTCATATCGGTTGGGATATTGGTGCGCGCAAAGTGACCGAAATTCTGGTTGAACGGTTCGATTGCCCGGCTGTTCTTGGCGGGTATTCCCGTTTGGTGATTGATTGCAACCGACAACTTTGGGATCCGACCGGCATGCCGGAAATCGCCGATCAGACGGTTGTTCCGGGCAACAAGAATGTCTCGCCGACCGAACATATGAAACGCATCCGCGAGATTTTCCTGCCCTATCACGGTGCGATCGAAGAACGCATTGCCAATTTCCACGCGCATAAAATCGTCCCGGCGCTGATTGCGATCCACAGCTTCACCCCGGTGTTCCAGGGCTTTGAACGTCCGTGGGAAATCGGTGTTTTGTGGGATCAGGATGATCGTATTCCGGTACCGCTTCTGGCCAAGCTGCGTGAACAGAATCCCGATCTGACCATTGGTGATAACGAACCCTATTCCGGGCAGCACATGGCCGATTACACCATTGACCATCATGGCGAAGCCGGCGGGCTTCCCTGTGTGTCGATTGAAATCCGTCAGGATCTGATTGATACTGACGAAGGTTGCGAGAAATGGGCAAAGATCCTTGGCGATGCCTTTGTCGATATTCTTGCCGACCCGAACCTTTACAAGATTCGGAGAGACTGATTTGGTTGGGTCCAGTGCGCGCGAACCGGGATTTTCCATCGGGATCGAAGAAGAATTCTGGCTTGTTGATCGCCAAAGCCGTGATCTTGCCAAGGACCCGCCCGCCGATTTCCTGAAAGACGCCAAGGCAGAACTTGGCGATCAGGTTTCCAGCGAATTCATGCGTTGTCAGATCGAAACCGGAAGCACGGTCTGCAACAGTGCGGCCGAGGCCCGTGCGCAACTTGTCCATATGCGTTCCACCCTGTCCGGGGTGGCTGCGAAATATGACATGGCGTTGCTTGCGGCCTCGACCCATCCGTTTGCGCAATGGGACAGTCAGAAACATACCGACGGTGAACGCTACAACACGATTGCGCGTGACCTGCGTACCGTGGTTGATCGTTTGCTGATTTGCGGGATGCATGTCCATATCGGGATCGAGGACGATGATCTTCGGATCGAATTGATGGCGCAGGCAAGTTACTTCCTGCCACATCTTTTGGCCCTGACGACAAGTTCCCCGTTCTGGCGGGGCAGGGATACCGGCCTTCAGACGTTCCGTTTGTCGGTGTTTGACAACCTGCCGCGCACTGGCCTTCCGGAAGTTTTCGGGTCTTGGGCGGAATATCGTCGCCATGTCGATATGCTGATCCAGGCAGGCGTGATCGAAGATGGCACCAAGCTTTGGTGGGATTTGCGGCCCTCTGATCGATGGCCGACGCTTGAAATGCGCATTGCCGATGTTTGTACCGATCTGGAAGATGCGATTTGCGTGGCATCGATTACCCGTTGTGTGATGCGCATGCTGTATCGTTTGCGGCGCAATAATCAGCGCTGGCGCATTTATTCGAACATGCTGGTGCGCGAAAACCGCTGGCGGGCCTGCCGATATGGCAGTGATGCCGGGGACAAGGCGGGACTGATTGATTTCGGGCGCGGGGAAATCGTGCCCTATGCCGATCTGGTCGAGGAAATCCTTGAACTGATCCGCCCCGATGCCGAGTATTTCGGCTGTGTTGCCGAGGTCGAACATGCCCGCGAAATCATCCATCGCGGCACCAGTGCACGCCGTCAGCGCGAGATCTATAATGCTGCCGTCGAACGCGGGGCCAGTGTCAATGATGCCTTGCTGGCGGTGGCTGATTGTCTGATCGAACGAACCGTGCCGGGATCAGGCAATCTGTCCTGATGGCACTTGTCAGCGGCCAGTGCATTGAGTATCGTCGCGCCGCATTGAAAATTTCGCGCACCGGGTATCCGCTGTGCAATCCATCATCGGAGAAGAATTGATGACCGAAGTCGGTGGTATCGCAGCCGATCAGCTTGCGAGCTATGTTGAGCGTATCGAACGTCTCGAAGAAGAAAAGGCCAACCTGATGGCCGACATCAAGGAAGTCTATGGCGAAGCCAAGGCCCTTGGCTATGACGTGAAAATCCTGCGCCAGATCATCCGTCTGCGCAAAATGGAAGACCACGAGCGCACCGAACAGGAAGAAATCCTCGAAGTTTACAAACGCGCACTGGGAATGAGCTGACAGTTCCTGTCAGGAGACATTCACGATCCCGAGAAGCCCGCTTTCGAGCGGGCTTTTGTTTTTGTAGGATTTCGCCATGGAAACGCAAACCCGTCCCCAAATCACCGCCGAAGTCACCAATGGTGTCTGTCGGCTTTTGTATCATCATCAGATGTCCTGTCTGACCGAGCTTCGGTTGGGGAATGGTCGTCGGCTGGATGTTTTGGCATTGGGGGCCAAGGGAGAATTGTGGGCAATTGAAGTCAAATCCTCGGTCGAGGATTTCCGGGCTGACCAGAAATGGCAAAGCTATCTTGATTACTGTGACCGCTTCTACTTTGCCGTGCCGATGGATTTTCCGCGCGATCTGATCCCTGATGATGTCGGGTTGATTGTCGCAGATCGATTTGAAGCCGCGATCATTCGCCAATGTGAGGAATCCTCACTTCCGGCGGCGCGACGTAAAAAGCTTTTGATTTCGTTTGGGCAAACGGCGGCGGCCCGTCTTCAGGGTGGGGGCAATGACGCGGTGTTTGTGACCTGAGCGGCATAAACAAAAGGCCCCGAAGATTACCTCGGGGCCTTTTGTCGATTGCAGGGATTTACTCCGCTGCCTTGAGGTGCTCTGGCGGGTTGCGGAACTGTTCGATCAGTTCGGCTTCGCGTTTCTTGACCTTGGCGATATTGGCGTCCTTGACATGTCCATAACCGCGAATTTGTTCCGGAAGCGCCAGCAACGCATTGGCAATGCGGAAGTTGTCCGCAGTCAGGCCGTCGATAACTTCTGTAACAAGCTTCTCGTAATCGGCAATCAACTGGCGTTCCATCTTGCGTTCATGGGTACGGCCAAACGGATCAAGCGATGATCCGCGCAGGAATTTGAATTTCGCAAGTATGCGGAAAACACTCATCATCCAGGGGCCATAGGTCGATTTTTTCAGCTGACCGCTTTCCGGGTCCTGGGTCGCAATGGCCGGCGGGGCAAGGTGGAAGTTGATCTTGTAATCACCGGTAAAGTTTTTCGCCAGTTTGGCAAGGAACCTTGGATCGGTGTAAAGACGCGCGACTTCGTATTCGTCCTTATAAGCCATCAGTTTGAAGTAATATTTTGCAACCGTGCGGGACAATTCATCACCACCACCAAGCCTCTTTTCTGCAGCAGCAACCTTGTCAACCAGGGCAACAAACCGATCCGCATAAGCAGCATTCTGATAGTCGGTCAGGAAGGCACGACGTTTGGCAACGATGTCGGAAAGTTCGGTTGCGATCGGATGGGTTTCGGCTTCGTTCGGGCCGACCACATCAATTACCCGTTTGGGATCATGCGCATAAAGGCGGCCCCAGTGGAAGGACTGCTTGTTCATTTCCACACCGACACCGTTAAGCTCGATCGCCTGCATCAGGGCTTCTTCGCTGATCGGGATCAGGCCGCGCTGCCAGGCAACACCCAGCATGAACAGGTTGGTCGCAATCGAATTGCCCATCAGGCGGGTTGCAATGTCACTGCCTTCGACAAAATGCACCGCATCCGCCCCACACGCATCATTGATGACTTTCATATGCTCGTTGGTCTTGAGCTGGAAGTCCGGATTGCGGGTAAAGGCACCGGTGACGGTTTCATGGGTGTTGATCACCGCCTGTGTAAAGTTGCGGCGCATCTTGGCAAGGCCTTCGTAACTTGCCGCAACCAGAAGATCACAGCCCAGAACCACATTGGCTTCACCGGCCGGAATGCGGGCGGCATGCAGTTTGTTCTGGTCATTGGCAAAGCGGATATGACTGACAACCGCACCGCCTTTTTGCGCCAGACCCGCCATATCAAGCCCGACAATACCTTTGCCTTCGATATGGGCTGCCATGCCAAGCAACGCGCCAATGGTCACAACACCCGTACCCCCAACCCCGGTGATCAGAACCGACCACGGATCATCAATATCGGGTAGGGTCGGACGTGGCAGGCTGGCAAATACCGCATCACCTGATTTATCGCCCTTGGCCGCGGCTTCGGGTTTGCGCAAGGAGCCGCCTTCGATGGTGACAAAGCTTGGGCAGAAACCATTCAGACAGGAGAAATCCTTGTTGCAAGCCGACTGGTCAATCGCACGTTTGCGGCCAAATTCGGTTTCGACCGGCACAACCGCAAGGCAGTTGGACTTTTCACCGCAATCGCCACAGCCTTCGCAAACCAGATCATTGATAAAAACGCGCTTGGGCGGATCAACCATCAGTTTGCGTTTGCGACGACGGCGTTTTTCCGCAGCACAGGTCTGATCAAAGATCAGGATCGTAACACCTTCGATTTCACGCAGTTCTTTTTGGGTACTATCCAGCTCATCGCGGTGGCGAATATCAACACCCGGCGCAAAGTCCGATCCCATCGGATACTTGTCAGGTTCGTCGGATAGGACGATGATGCGTTTTGCACCTTCGTCATACATTTGCCGGGTGATTTGCGGTACGGTCAATGGACCGTCAACCGGCTGTCCGCCGGTCATGGCGACCGCATCGTTAAACAGGATTTTATAGGTAATATTCACACCCGACGCGACGGCGGCACGCACGGCCAAAGACCCGGAATGGTAATAGGTCCCATCGCCCAGATTCTGGAATACGTGCTTTTCATTGGTAAAGGGTGCCTGACCGATCCAGGTGACACCTTCGCCGCCCATATGGGTAAAGGTTTCGGTCGAACGGTCCATCCAGTTGACCATGTAATGGCACCCGATACCGGCCATCGCGCGGCTTCCTTCGGGGACCTTGGTTGAACTGTTATGCGGGCAACCCGGGCAGAACCACGGAATACGTGCCACATCCGGGCGTGGTTCGGCGATTTCCTTTTCCTTTTCGGCAAGCCAGTCGATGCGTTCATGAATGGCCGGGCTGTCATAGAAACGTTTGATGCGTTCGGCCAGAACCACGGCAATACGTGCCGGGGTCAGTTCATCCATCGATGGCAGGATCCATTCGCCTTTTTCATCGAATTTGCCGATCACGGTCGGGCGGACGTCTTCGCGCCAGTTATAAAGCTGTTCCTTGACCTGGTTTTCCATCACCGCGCGCTTTTCCTCGACAACGATGATTTCTTCCAGGCCCATGGCGAATTCACGTACATCGTCACGGTTAAGCGGCCAGCTCATCCCGACCTTGAGAACCTTGATACCGATCTTTGTGGCATCTTCCTCGGAAATGCCAAGGTCGTCAAACGCCTGCATAACATCAAGATATGCCTTGCCGGTGGTAATGATGCCAAGCCGCGCATTCGGGCTGTCGATCACGGTTTTATTGAGCTTGTTGGCACGCGCATATGCCAGTGCGGCATACAGCTTGTACTTCATCAGGCGGTGTTCCTGCTCCTTTGGCGTATCGGGCCAACGGATATGAAGCCCGCCTTCGGGCATGACAAAATCGGTCGGGATAACGGGCGTGATGCGGTCCGGGGCAACATCAACCGCGGCCGAGCTTTCAACGGTTTCGGCGATGGTTTTCATCGCGACCCAGCACCCGGAATAGCGGCTCATGGCCCAGCCATGAATACCGAAATCAAGAATATCCTGCACACCTGACGGGTTCAGCACCGGGATCTGTGCGTCAATAAACGCATATTCGGTCTGGTGGGGCAGGGTGGATGATTTGCACGAATGGTCATCCCCGGCCAAAACCAGAACACCGCCATGTTTGGATGTGCCGGCATGGTTGGCATGTTTGAACACGTCACCGGACCGGTCAACACCCGGGCCCTTGCCGTACCACATGCCAAAGACGCCATCATATTTGGCGTCCTTGTACATATTGACCTGCTGGCTGCCCCAGACGACGGTTGCGGCAAGGTCTTCGTTTACACCGGCCTGAAATTCGATCTGTTGTTTGGTCAGGAACTTCTTGGCCCGCCAAAGCTGCTGATCCAGTCCGCCCAGCGGCGATCCGCGATACCCCGAAATACAGCCTGCCGTATTCAACCCGGCGCGCGCGTCAAGCTGGCGCTGCATCAGGGGCAGGCGCACCAGTGCCTGAATGCCTGTCAGGTAAACCCGACCCTCTTCCAGGGTATATTTGTCGTCCAGACTGATTGCCGCCAATTGTGCCATGACCGGTCTCCCTTGGGATCTCTCTGATATTCGGGTCATTCGGGTCTTACGCACTGCATTTTATTATATGGGATGTGGTGCAGTGTTTCGGTATGACCTGTTCTCTCATTCATTCGGGTCGGTTTGCGGGACCATCACCGAATACAAGAATGGTAATGAATACTGACCTTTTTTCAAAATGAACTCGCATCGCAATGCGTAAAACGCCCGATTGCATCGGTTGACGTTGGGTCAACTTATTATTTACTTATTCCGGTACCAATTTGCGCGCAATATAATTGCGTCTCTGTTGCGATGCGATATTCCAGCGATGATCGAGTCTGTCTTCTGGCCGGGAAAAACAATGTGTTATGGTCAGACAGATTTTAATGCAGCAATCAGTGGGGGCATAAGATGGAACAGCGTGTTTCGCTGATTACCTTGGGCGTTGCCGATCTGGATCGTTCGCGCCGGTTCTATGAAAATGGCCTTGGCTGGAAAATGACTGAAATGGTCGAAGGGCAGGTGGTGTTTTACCAACTGTCCAATGGTCTTGCCCTTGGCCTGTTCGGACGGGATGCGCTTAAGGAAGACGGCAAGTTCGATGATGATACGGGCGCCGGCTTTGCCGGTCTGACCCTGGCCTTTAACGCGCGAAGCGAAGAAGAAGTCGATCAGGTCATGGCCGAGGCCGAGAAAGCCGGGGCCAAAATCCAGAAGCCGGCCGAAAAGGTGTTCTGGGGCGGGTATTCCGGATATTTCCGCGACCCGGATGGTCACGCCTGGGAGGTTGCCTTTAACCCGTTCTGGGAAATCGATGATCGTGGCAATCTGATCATCCCGACCAACAAGGAGTGATCCGATTTTCCGGGCGACCCCGTATTTGTTTGCCGTAAGGGCGGAAACTGGCCGCGGGTTCTAGGGCAGTTCACGGTCGCCCGGATTTCAGATCGGTGCTTTGGGCTTGCATTTGCGGGGCCAAGAAGACAAAACACAAAAGGTTTTTGTTGTTTTGAATGGCGCGGGAAACAGACAGGATAAAATATGTCGCACGCAGACTGGATCATGCAGTTTCCCGGATTGTCGCGTTTGTCGACGGAGCTTCGCCAATATCTGACCGATAACAGCCGGGTTATTGATATTCCGGTCGATACCGTGATCTTTGGCCCGGGAAAGCCACCCGAACAGTTATTGTTGCTGCTTAGTGGCACGGTGCGGGTTCAGAAAACATCTGAAACCGGGCGTGAAATTGTTCTGTACCGTGTGCATGCCGGTGAAAGCTGTGTGTTAACCACAGCCTGTCTGATGGCGTATGAAGATTATTCCGCCGAAGGCATCGCAGAAACCGGATTGCAGGCGGTGGCCATTCCCCGTGATGTGTTTGATCGCATGGTTGCGGACTCACCGGAATTTCGCCAGTTCGTCTTTATGGCCTATTCGCGCCGCATGACCGACCTGTTTGCAGTGGTCGAAGAAATCGCGTTTCGCAGGCTTGATATCCGGCTGGCGCAAAAGCTGATCGAATTGTCATCAGAACAGCAAACCATCCAGACAACGCACCAAAAACTTGCAGGCGAGCTGGGCACCGCGCGCGAAGTCATTTCCCGCCAGCTTGCCGAGTTCCAGCGTCGGGGCTGGATCGAACAGGCGCGCGGAGTCATTCATATTCTTGACCGCGATCAGATCAAGGCGTTGGCTAAACAGTAAAGGCACCTGATTTCAGGCTTCTGTTTTATCAATAAAATCAAAAAATTATAATATTTGAATGTGTTTGGTGACTTGGTCACAGACGCGCTTCACCATGACTGGGTAGGATGATCTCAACAGTGTTTAACGGCGCCGGATCTGTGCGCCTGACCGAAGGAGATACCATGTCCCCGTATCCGGTAAATATGTCTGTAAAGCCAGACGTGCGCGCATTCTTTGACGACGAAACCAACACCATCAGCTATGTGGTCAAGGACCCGGAAAGCAACGCCTGTGCCGTGGTCGATTCCGTCATGGATATCGACTATGCCGCGGGCCGCATCAGTTTTGATCACGCAGACGCCATCATCAAGGATATTCGCGAACGCGAACTTGATCTGCAATGGATCATTGAAACCCACGTTCATGCCGATCACCTGTCTGCGGCCCCCTATATCCAGCAACAGCTGGGCGGAAAGCTGGGCATCGGGGCCAATATCCGGGTTGTTCAGGAAACCTTTGGCAAGATCTTCAACGAAGGGACCGAGTTCCAGCGCGATGGCAGTCAGTTCGACAAGCTGTTTGAAGATGGCGATACCTATCAGGTTGGATCCATGACCTGCTTTGCGATCTTTACCCCGGGCCATACGCCGGCCTGCATGGTGCATGTCATGGGGGATGCCGCCTTTGTCGGGGATACGCTGTTCATGCCTGATGGTGGTTCGGCGCGCGCCGATTTCCCGGGCGGGGATGCCGGTGTTTTGTATGACAGCATTCAAAAGGTGCTGTCACTGCCCGACGAGATGCGTCTTTTCATGTGCCATGACTATGGACCCAATGGCCGTGACATCCGCTGGGAAACCACGGTTGGTGACGAACGCCGGTTCAACATTCATGTTGGCGCGGGCAAGACGCGCGAAGAATTCATCAAATTCCGCACTGAACGCGATGCACAGCTTGATATGCCGCGTCTGATCCTGCCATCGCTGCAGGTCAATATGCGTGCGGGCCAACTGCCCAAGGATCAAAGCGGCCGCCTGATGCTCAAGGTTCCCCTGAACGGGTTGTAAGGCTGCGCCTTGAACCTGTGCAATATGATCGAAAGTCACCAAACATGACCTTGCCGCGTCTTGGGAAATATATCCCCGTCCTTGACTGGGGCCGCAGCTATGACCGGACTGCGTTCGGCAATGATATGGTTGCTGCCATCATTGTGACGATCATGCTGATCCCGCAATCGCTGGCCTATGCGCTTCTGGCGGGATTGCCGCCAGAAGCCGGGCTTTATGCATCGATTGTCCCGATCATTCTTTATGCCATTTTCGGCACAAGCCGCGCATTGGCCGTTGGGCCGGTGGCCGTGGTTTCGCTGATGACGGCCGCTGCGATCGGCAATGTGGCCGAGGCAGGCACGATGGGCTATGCGGTGGCGGCCCTTACACTTGCGGCGCTTTCCGGGGCGATCCTGCTTGCGATGGGGGTGTTCAAGCTTGGTTTCCTGGCCAACTTTCTGTCCCATCCGGTGATTGCCGGATTTATCACCGCATCGGGCATTCTGATTGCGACAAGCCAGATCAGGCATATTCTGGGTGTGGATGCCGGCGGGCATAATCTTTGGGAAATGGTGACATCCCTTGTTGTGCATCTTCCGCAAACCAATCCGATGACCCTGTTGATTGGCGGGCTTGCAACGCTGTTTCTGTTCTGGGTGCGCAAGGGGCTTAAACCCGCCTTGCACAAGATCGGCATGGGGCCACGACTTGCCGATGTCGTGACAAAGGCCGGACCGGTTGCCGCAGTCATGGTGACGACCTTTGCGGTTTGGCAGTTTCATCTGGCCGATGGTGGCGTCAAAATTGTCGGCGACGTGCCCCAAAGTCTGCCGCCGCTGACCATGCCCGATTTTTCGGTCGGACTGGTGTCGGATTTGCTGGTGCCGGCCATTCTGATTTCTGTAATCGGATTTGTTGAATCGATCTCGGTCGCGCAAACCTTGGCGGCCAAGCGCCGTCAGCGCATCAACCCGGATCAGGAACTTATTGGTCTTGGTGCGGCAAATATAGGGGCGGCCTTTACCGGTGGCTATCCGGTGACCGGTGGTTTTGCCCGTTCGGTTGTCAATTTCGATGCCGGTGCGCAAACCCCGGCGGCCGGTGCCTTTACCGCAATTGGTTTGGCGATCGCCGCTATTGCCCTTACACCGCTTGTCTATTTCCTGCCCAAGGCAACGCTTGCCGCTACGATCATTGTGGCCGTGCTGTCGCTGGTCGATTTTTCGATCCTTAAAACCAGCTGGCAATATTCAAAGGCCGATTTCGTCGCGGTGCTGGCAACGATCCTTTTGACGCTGGGTTTCGGTGTTGAAGTCGGGGTGACGTCGGGTGTTGTGCTGTCGATCGGGTTGTTCCTGTATAAAACGTCACGGCCCCATATTGCCGAAGTCGGACTGGTGCCAAGCACCCAGCATTTCCGCAACATCAAACGTCACAAGGTGATTACCGATCCATCGATCCTGACGATCCGCATTGACGAAAGCCTGTATTTTGCCAATGCCCGTTTTCTTGAAGATTACATCTTTGATCGTGTGGTCGGGGATGACCGACTCAGGCATGTCATTCTGATGTGTTCGGCCATCAACGAGATTGATTTGAGCGCACTTGAATCGCTTGAAGCCATCAATCACCGGCTTGATGAAATGGGTATTGCCCTGCATCTGTCAGAAGTCAAAGGCCCGGTGATGGACCGTCTGAAATGCGCCCATTTTCTTGATGATCTGACCGGAAGGGTTTTTCTGTCGCAATATGACGCCATGCGCGAGCTGCTTGGCAAATTATCGGTGTCTGATGCGATTGACACGAATGACAATTCATCTGCCAAAACCGGCTGAAAACATAAAAAAAAGCCCGGCATTCGATTTGCCGGGCTTTTTCGCAATTCAGAATATCTAGCGGTTTCTGAGATGGGTCAGAAGATAAATCAGACCACCGGCAAGCAATCCCCAGAATGCCCCGGAAATTCCATAGAATGTCAGTCCGGCGGCCGTAACGATAAAGGTCACGGCGGCGGCCTCGCGGGCGTCTTCATCGCGAAAGGCGGCAACGGCTGATCCGGCAAAGGCGCCAATCAGGGCCAGACCGGCAACCGCTTCGATCAGGATGCCCGGTGCAAGGCTGATAAAGGCCGTGACAAGACCGGCAAGCAATCCGAACACGATATAGAAAACACCGCCCGATACCGCCGCCCAATACCGTTTGGCCGGATCGGGATGGGCATCCTTGCCCGCGCACAGGGCTGCGGTAATGGCCGCCAGATTGACCGCATGACCACCGAACGGGGCCGAAAGCAGTGAAAAAATACCTGTCACGGTAAAAAGCGGGCCGGGCGGGGTGTCATAGTCATTGGCGCGCAAGACCGCCGTGCCCGGAATGTTTTGCGATGCCATGGTGACGATAAACAATGGAAGCGCAATGCCGACCAGACCACCAAGCGTGAAAACCGGCATGACAAATTCGACCGGCGGGGCGATCGATCCGCTTAAATCCGACAGCGCATTTTCCGGGAAGTCGACCCCGAAAATCATGACGGCGATAAAGGCCAGCAATGCCGCAGGCACCGCCAGAAGACGGTTAAATCGCCCGACCACCAGCCAGGCAATCGCAATCGGCAGGCCAAGCAACGGGTCAAATGCAACCGCCTTGACCGGGGCCAGGCACAGGCCCAGCAACACCCCGGCCAGCATCGCATTGGCAAGGGGCGCAGGAATGCCGGCAACGGCCCGACCCAACGGTTTCCACACGCCGCTTATGATGATCAGGATTGCACAGACGATAAACGCACCGACCGCAACCGCAAAGCCGCCTTCGATTGCACCGGATGTGGCAAGCAAAGCCGCACCGGGCGTTGACCAGGCAATGCTGATCGGAAGACGGGTCTTGAGCGACAGCACAATCGCACACAGACCCATGGAAATCGAAAGCGCCATCAGGCCCGATGCAGCTTGTTGCGGTGTTGCACCAACCGCACTCAGCCCCTGAAGGACAACAGCAAACGAACTGGCAGACCCGACAAAGCCTGCCAACAGGCCCATGAAAATACTCTGGGGCGAAATATCGCGCAGCATGGTGGCTCCGGAATATGGATGTTTTGATATCAAGGTGACGCGGTTTTCGACCCTAGCGGGAAGTCCTTGATCCCACCAGAAAAATTAAGGCCCTGCACCATGAGGTTGCAGGGCCAGATTCGGTGTTTCGGATTTTTCAGGTTATTCACGAACGCAGTTCAAACTGCACTCTGCGTTTTTCGATGTCCGATCCGCTTGCGACAAAGTTTTGTCCCGGGCGGTTCGTCCAAATTCCGTCAGCGTGAAGGCCATTGGTGCATTCCAATTCCCAGCTACCTGTCAGCGTCGTTTTCTGTGCATTCACCGCTGTTCCTGTGCATTGCGCACTTTCATCTGGGAGCGAGAATTTAAACTCGACTTGCGCTGCTGTTTCGCGGGTAACGGAGCCAGAAAATTCATCAACCAACCCGGCCCAGGAACCATTGATTGTTGTTAGTGGCAATTTTTTCGCGCCCGGCAGCGGGTTCACATCGGAAAATGCAGACGCAATGTTCTTTTTGTCATTATCAGTAATCAAGTCGATTTTCTGTACAAGTTGCTCAGGCGATGCGATCAGCCGGTCGCCGCACGTACCGAACCGAACGATAGCATCGGGAAGGCCACGGTCATTGTCGTATGGAGTTGGGCCCTTAAATCGCTTGGCAAAGCCGCCAACGCTACATTTTTCGTTTTTTGCAAGCCATCCCCGTGTTCGCGGAGAAATCACATCAAGTTCAGTGAAATCTTCTTTGGAAACCGGATATCGTTTCGCCAGTTTTGTGAAAATTTCCACATCCGCCAAACGTCGTTCGGTACTGCTTGAAAACCAAGCGACATTTATAAATTCAATCGAAATGAATGAGCGCCCTGAATCCCAGTAGACAGATTCCATCCAGCCTTGACCGTTATTACGCTCACTTGCTTCTGTTATGTAGTCGCTGGCGGGCTTTAAAAACGCGAAGGTATTAAACCGGCTTTCTGTTGGCGTAAAAGATCCCTTAGTGTCGATTTTCAAAGATCGACCTTTTACATCTGTCGGCCCATCAGTTGTGACACATGCGGTCAATGAAGCGGACATTATAAACGCAAGACATATTCTTGAGAGCATCCCTAATATTTCTCATTCTGTTTAGTTTCCTGCAATTAAACTAAGATATTTTATGGATGTATTTCCATCATAAATTGTTCTCCCCAAAGCAAAACAGCCCGCAATTGCAGCGGGCTGTTTAAAGATTTGGGCAGGGCGTTTATCGTTCGGTAATCTTGAACTCAATACGCCGGTTGCGGCGATAGGCGATTTCATCGTCGCGGTTATCAAGGGGCTGATATTCACCAAAGCCCGCTGCCACCAGCCGGTTGGGCGGGACGCCCTGATCGATCAGGAATTTGACCACCGATATCGCACGTGCCGATGACAATTCCCAGTTCGATGCGAATTTGAGGTTACGGATCGGAACCTTGTCCGTATGACCGTCAACACGCATGACCCAATCGATATCGTCGGGAATTTCCGATGCAATCGTCGTCAGGGTCTGGCCAAGTTTTGCCAGCTGTTCCTGACCTTCTTCGCCAAGATCGGCTGATCCCGATCCAAACAGAACTTCGGACTGGAACACAAAGCGGTCACCGACAACGCGGATATCCTGACGGTCGCCAAGAACTTCGCGCAGACGGCCAAAGAACTCCGAACGATAACGCTGCAACTCGGCAACCTTGGTGGCAAGTGCCGCATTCAGGCGCTGTCCAAGATTGACGATCTGGGCTTCCTTGTCGGCATTCTCGCGTTCGGACGCCTCAAGTGCGGCTTCGATCTTTTGCAATTGCTGGCGCAGGGCAAGCATCTGCTGATTAAGGGCGGCGACCTGTGCCTGTGCTTCTGCACTCAGATTTTTCTGGGTTTCAAGCTCCGATGCCCGCGAGGCGAGCAGTGCAGAAAGTTCTTCGATACGGGTTTCCTGATCGGCGATCTTTTCTTCGCTGTTGCTGCGCAGTTCCGAAAGCTCGGTTTCCTTGGTTTCAAGGGTCGCCAAAGCAGCAAGAAGCTTCTTCTCGATCTCGTCAGCCGAAAGTTTGGCATCGGCAAGCTGGGTCGCAAGGGCGGCTGCGCGGGACTTCAATTCGTCACGCTGGTCGCTGGTATTGGAAAGCTCGGTGGTCAACTGGGTCAGTTCCAGTTCCATCCGCTGATTGTTTCCACGTTCAAGCGACAAAAGATTGGTCAGCTCGTTGACCTGGGCGGTCAAATCGCTCAGTGCCTCGTCACGTCCCGAAAGGGCGGCACCCAGATAAACCTGCGCAATGACAAAGATCATCAGAAGAAAGATGATCACCATCAAAAGCGTTGCCAGCGCATCAACGAAGCCCGGCCAGGTATTCACATCGCGGTTACGACGGCGCGAAAGCCCGATCATGCGATCAGCCCTCCTCGGCGATGGCGGCGATGGTACGGGCCAGAAGCTTGATCTCGCTTCTGATTTCCTGTGTGGATTGCTGGCGGCCGACGGTCAGTTCTTCGGCGACACGGCCAAGCTGGTTATCAAGCGAACGGATATGGGCGCGTGTATTGTCGTCAATCCCGAAGCTGCCCATTTTCATGGAGTCCGCCAGCTGATCAAGCACCGGTTTCAGGTGCATCTGGTTTTCCGCCAGCTTGACCATCAATTGCTGTTCGGCCTTCATCTGATCGGTCAGGGTCGACAATTTGTCGGCCAGATCAATCAGGGTATTGTGCGATTTGATTTGGGAGCTTTCCGAACGCTGGATGGAATTTTGCAGTCCTTCCATATTGTCGGCCATCTGTTCGATCAGTGCCGAAAGATAGGCCGGAACCGACTGTTCGCCATCCGAAAGCGCGCTTCCCGAACCCAGACGGGTGAAGCTTGAAAGCCATTCTTCAAGATCATTGAAGAACCGGTTCTGGGCCTGACCGGCCTGCATATCCAGAAGACCAAGTGCCAGCGAACCGGCAAGACCAAACAGCGAGGACGAGAACGCCGTTCCCATGCCGCTCAGCGGCTCTGACAGGCCTTCCTTAAGATCAGAGAACCATAGATCCATGTTCGATCCGCTGCCGACATTGACATTGCCAATGACATCGGCAACCGAGTTCACGGTCTGAAGCAGGCCCCAGAAAGTACCCAACAGACCAAGAAACACCAGAAGACCAACGATATAGCGCGACAATTCGCGGCTTTCATCAAGGCGCGACCGGATGGAATCAAGGATGGTACGGGTCGATGTGGTCGAAAGTTGCGGGCGATCGCGGCGCTGTTCGGCCATCATGCTGGCCATCGGGGCCAGAAGTTTCGGTGGAACCTGTGATGTCAGGCCGGGGCGCGACCGACGGAAATCCTCGATCCAGGTGACTTCCGGTGACAGGCTGGCAGCCATGCGGAAGGTATAAATCACCCCGACGACAAATACGCCAAGGATCAAGCCATTAAGAACAGCATTGGCCATAAAGGCATCAGACAATGCAGGGAACAGCAGGGCGCCGACCCCGACGATGATGGCAACAAAGATCGCCATACGTGTCAGATAACTTCCGGGTTTGGTAATGGGCAGGAGCGTACCTGCACCATTGGCCGATTGACTGCTCATGATGGATTAATCCTAGCGTTGAACGGTTTTGATATCGACGCGATCGGCAGGGCCGGACGGAACATTCGCACCCAGGGCACGAACATCAATGCGCGTTGAACGCACGCCCTGATCAATCAGATAGGAACGAACCTGAAGCGCGCGCGACAGCGACAGGCGGCGCGCCTTGGATGCATTGGCACCATCGCCCTGGGCATAGGCCTGAAGCTGGATGCGAAGACTGTCATCCTTGTTCATTGCCGAAATCACCTGATCAAGCGCGCTTTTGGCCTGACCGGTCAGCTCAAAGCTGTCTGCGGCAAAGCCAAGGCTGTATTCGTCACTGCCAGCAGCCGGCATCGGGGCCGGTGCGGCCTGGTTTGCCGGGGGAATGGCTGCTTCCTCGGCAGCCGGTTTCGGTGCCGGTTCTGCTTTCACTGCCGGGGCTGTTTCCGCCATGGCGGCGGCAGATTGTGTGGTGTCGGGTGACGGTGCCGGCGGCGGCGGAACTTCGTTGCCCTTGGCAATCGGTTCGACGACCGGTGCACTTGGTGCCGACGATGCGCCACTGTCATCAGACAAAAGCGGCGGGGCCTTTGGCGGTTCGACCATCTCGGCCGTTTCTGTCGCCGGGGCAGGTGCCGGTGCCGGTGCTGATACAGGTGCTGATGTGGACGCCGTTGCGACCGGTGTTGCCTGTGCCGAGCTCGAAGCCGGTGCTTCGGCCATGACCGGTGCGGCTGGTGCCGATGTCGGTGCCGGGGCAGATGCCGGTTTGGTCAGCGGTGTGGGCGCATTTGCATTTGATGTGCTGCTGGCAACCGCGACCGGTGCAGCAGGCTTGCTGCGCGGCGCAGACGTCGGTGCAGGCTGTTCAAGGGCGATGACCTGATTGGCACCATCATCCATTGCGGCTGACGGGTTTACACCCGGGACACCATAAAATTCTGATTGGGTCGGAAATGCGCTGCCGCCAGCCGAACCATCGATGACAACTGTCTCAAAGTCGCTGTCATAGGTGCCTGCACTGCCGGTTTCGGCAAACTGGTTGCTGGCAAGAAATTCGGATTTCGGTTTGGTTTCCGGAAAGATCAGATCACCACCGGGCATCACGATATGTTCGCGTGACACGGACGGTGAAAGATATTGCGGGACGGTTGGCTGATCACCAAAACCGTCTGCGACGTCCCAGTTTACCTGGACGCTATTGTCAACCGAGACGGGGGAGTATTGCTGTGCGGATGCGTTCGCACCAAAGAACACGGTGGTTCCCAGTGCAGCCGACATCGCAAGCACGGAAATCTTGGAATACCCCTTCATCAAATCGCAGGCCCCTTAATACCCTGTGTTTGAAATCGTCTTATAACGTTTTTCTTTTTTACACAGTTTTGTGTCGATCGTTAGGCACCCGGAAAAATTATCGAATGCCACCCCTGTTGTCTGGCAGCCCGTCAAATGGCTACGCAGTACCATGCACCATAGCTTAGAGACAGATAATGGACAACCGCTTTGACCGATAAAGCAAAAGGGGCACTTCGGTAAATTCCGAAGTGCCCCTTTCAAAAAACGGTAATAAAAGCGGGATGTTAGTCCGTGATCGCTTTCTTAAGCGTTTTGGCCAGAACCGGCTGGATATAGTCGTTGGCTGCAACCACGCTGCCGGTACCAAGCATGTTGGTGCCGCCATTGGCGTCGCGGACATAACCGCCGGCTTCGGTCACGATCAGAAGACCCGCTGCAATGTCCCAGGCATTGAGATGTGCTTCCCAATAGCCGTCATAACGACCGGCTGCGACATAGGCCAGATCAAGGGATGCGGCACCCATGCGACGAACACCCGCACAACGGTCCATGACCGAATGCAGCTGTTTTTCAAATGCAGCATGATCACCATGACCAAGATGCGGAACGCCACAAGCCAGAACACATTCGTTCAAACGACGGCGGCCGGAAACACGCAGGCGACGGTTGTCAAGAAACGCACCAAGGCCTTTTTCCGCCCAGAAGCACTCATCCTTGGCAACGTCATAAATCATGCCAGCGATGATTTCGTCACCCTTCTGAAGGGCAACCGAAATGGCAAAATGCGGAATGCCATGCAGGAAGTTGGTGGTGCCATCAAGCGGATCAATGATCCAGCGATGTTCCGGATCGGAACCCTTGACCTCACCGCCTTCTTCAAGAAGGAAGCCGTAACCCGGACGGGCACGTTCAAGTTCTTCACGCAGGCGTTTCTCGGCACGGTGATCAGCCGCAGATACGAAATCTGCCGGGCCTTTCATCGACACCTGAAGGTTTTCGACTTCACCGAAGTCGCGTTTCAGTCCATAGGCTGCCTTTTCGACAGCCTTGTACATAACGTTGATATTCGCAGAACGACGGGCGGCGCCTCGCACGGCATATCTCCCGGTGTTTGAATTAAAGAAAAACCGAAGGGCAGGGAACGCCCTTAGTCCTTGGCACGCTCGATATAGGTGCCTTCAACCGTGTTCACGACAATGCGCGTACCCGATTCAATATGCGGGGGCACCATCACACGAACACCGTTCTCAAGAACAGCCGGTTTGAAAGAAGAAGACTGGGTCTGACCTTTGACAACAGCATCGGCTTCGACAATCTGGAAGACGACATGTTCCGGAAGGGTCACGCCAAGCGGCTCACCTTCGAAGGATTCGATGGTAACAACCATGCCATCCTGAAGATAAACTGCGGGTTCGCCAACAAGGTCGGAATTGATCGTGATCTGATCATAGGTTTCGGTGTCCATGAAGGTGATCATGTCACCATCGGCGAACAGGTAGGTGTATTCTTTCTGCTCAAGGCGAACCTTTTCGACGGTTTCCGACGCACGGAAACGCTCGTTCAGCTTGGTGCCGGTACGAATGTCTTTAAGTTCAACCTGGTTAAAAGCACCGCCTTTACCCGGCTTTACAGCCTGGCATTTTACTGCACGCCACAGGGCACCTTTATGTTCGATAAGGTTACCCGGACGGATTTCGTTGCCGTTGATTTTCATGGCACCAACCGTTCTTTCAGATCACAGATTCACAATGCAATAGGGGGCACTCGCCCCATTTAAGGGGCTCTAACTATCAGTTTGGCTGTTTTGCTGCAAGCAGATTGATCAGGGTTATCGCGCATGACAGCCCGTCATTCCCGCATGGCTGGGGCCAAGCTTTTGCCGGCTCTGACATTTTACGATGTCAGCCTGTCTCAGGCCTCGGTTGCGGCAATTGCCGCCTTGATGGCCCTGGCACCGGCTTCGGGTCCGTCCGGATGGTTCCAGACCCCGCCGGTCACGGCGACAAAATCCGCCCCGGCCAGAACAATCGGGGCGACATTGTCCGCGGTGATGCCGCCGATGGCAACACATGGCACCGTGGTAAAGGTCGTCCAGATTTCAAGAATTTCCGGCGTAACGCTGGTTTTGGCTTCTTTGGTCTGGGTCGGGTAAAACGCGCCAAAGGCAACGTAATCCGCACCCTTTTCACCAAGGATCATCGCGCGATGGCGGCTGTCATAGCACGATACCCCAACGATATGTTCCTCGCCCATGATGGCGCGTGCCTCGTCGTAGCTGGCGTCTTCTTCGCCAACATGGACGCCGTCACAGCCGGACTTTTTGGCAATGTCGGGGCGATCATTAAGGATCAGCGGAATGTCGCGGTCGTTACACATCGGCAGGATGGTATCGATCGCCTTGCGGATTTCATCATCGCTGACATCTTTCAGGCGAAGCTGCAGGCAATCAACCGCACCGGTATCAAGAACCGACTTCAGCGTCTCGCCAAAGGATGCAAGTTCGATTTTTGGCGGGGTCAAAAGATAAAGACCGGCAAGTTCGTCAGTGTTCACGGTGATAATTCCTGATAATTTCCTGCGTGTTATGTAACGCCTGGCGCTGCTTTTGGCAATTGCCTAGCCAAGGCTGGCACCAAGGCGCCGGTCAAGTTCATGATCGGGAAGCCGGTGGTCTTCCATCTCGTATATCGCATCGGACGGGGGCGGGGCTGTGAAAACCTGACATCCGCGTTGCCGGCCCATGTCGCGCAGGTTTTCGGTTTGTTTGTCGCCAGTCGGATCAATGATCACGCCATCCAGACCGATTTCAAGTGCTGCCAGTGCCCCCGACATGCGACCGCGACAATCAAGAATGGCGCGAAAGGCCGCAGTCGGAAACTCATCACGTGTCAGCCCGACCAGATCGGCAAACCATTGTGCCCCGTTGATTTGGGCGGCATGTTCAGGCGACAGCAAAACAAATGGCCGGTCGGCCAACACACGACAGGCCGATCTGGCACCTTTGATGCCATGAATACGAATGATCGGATCGTGAAATACCGTCATCGGCAGGACCGTCTCACGATGCTTTGCGTGCGATATAGACCGTATTGATATCTTCACGGTCAATCAGCGGATGGCGGAATGTAATGACTTCGGCACGAATGTCGTCAAAGGCCGCCGCCAGATTTTCTTCAAACCAGGGTTCGGGCAATTCTGTGGACCAAAGGGCAAAGACCCCGCCAGGCACCAGATGTGTCGCAAGTTTCTGCAAGCCGTCCTTTGTATAAAGGCGTTTGTGATCGTCATGCAAAACATTGCCAGGTGAATGATCAACATCAAGCAGAATGGCATCATGTCTGGTATCGGGGCGTTGCGGGTTCATGCCCGCAATATCGGAAAGTGATGCGCCAAAGAAATCCGCATGAACCAGTTCGCAGCGCCGATCACCCGAAAGCTGTTCACCAAGTGGCAGCAATCCCTGCTGGTGCCATTCGATGACTTCGGGAAGGGTATCAAGAACCGTAAGCTTTCCGGTCTTCGGATTATCGAGCGCCGCCTTTGCGGTATAACCAAGGCCCAGTCCGCCAACCACAACATCAAGATTGTCACCGGCAAGGTCCGCCAGCCCAAGGTCGGCCAGCGCGATTTCAGCATCGGTAAACAGGCTCGACATCAGGTATTCGTCATCAAGCTTGATTTCATAAACATCGATATCAAGGCTGAGCTCGCGACGTCGGCGCAGGCTCAAAACCCCCATCGGGGTCGGTCGATAATCGAGTTCCTTGAACAATAGGCTCACGGTCTGGTTCCTTTGCGTTGACCGGGCGGGCAGGGTGAGGGCAAGACTGACCGATTGGCCGCCAAAAGAAAAGAGCCCGAAGCAGAATACTTCGGGCTCTTTCCAAATTCGGATCAAACGAAGCTTAGAGGAACTTCGCCATGGCGACAGCGGTGTCGCTCATACGGTTGGAGAAGCCCCACTCGTTGTCATACCAGGACAGGATACGAACGAAGTTGCCATCCATGACCTGGGTCTGGGTCGCATCAAAGGTCGAGCTGTTCGGGTTATGGTTGAAATCAACCGAAACCAGCGGTGCTTCGCAAACGCCAAGAACGCCTTTAAGCGGGCCGTTTGCAGCTTCTTTGATCGCTGCGTTGACTTCATCAACGGTGGTGTCACGGCCAGCAACGAAGGTCAGGTCAACCATGGAAACGTTCGGGGTCGGAACGCGGATGGCGGTGCCATCGAGTTTGCCCTTGAGTTCCGGAAGAACAAGACCAACAGCCTTGGCTGCACCGGTCGAGGTCGGGATCATCGAAAGCGATGCCGAACGTGCACGGCGCAGGTCCTTGTGCAGGCTGTCCACGGTGTTCTGGTCGCCGGTGAAGGCGTGAACAGTGGTCATGAAGCCTTTGGTGATGCCAACGGTCTTGTTCAGAACGTCTGCAACCGGTGCCAGGCAGTTGGTGGTGCACGAAGCGTTCGAAACGATGACGTCATCAGCCGTCAGGGTGTCGGAGTTAACACCGTAAACAACGGTCTTGATATCGCCCTTTGCCGGGGCCGAAATCAGAACGCGTTTTGCGCCAGCGGTCAGGTGTTTGCCTGCGCCGGCTTCGTCAAGGAAGATACCGGTGCATTCGAATGCGATATCAACATTGAGCGCCGCCCACGGCAGGTTCGCCGGGTCACGTTCGGAGCAAACCTTGATGGCTTTGCCGTCAATGACCAGGTTGTCGCCTTCGGCTTTGACTTCGTTGGCAAGAACGCCATGAACGGAATCATATTTCAGAAGATGTGCGTTGGTGTTGACGTCACCCAGGTCGTTGATGGCAACAACTTCAACGTCGGTGCGACCGCTTTCAACGATAGAACGCAGAACAAGACGGCCGATACGACCAAAACCATTAATCGCTACGCGAATAGCCATTCATCCCTCCAAAATTATAATGATTGGTACCTGGGGAGTATCAATCACGGCTTAGGGTTCAAAACCCATAGAAAAAAGGCCGGATCGGCATGTTACCGATCCGGCCCTGTAAATTAAACCAGTTCCTTGGCTGCTTTGACCAGCGCGTCGGCAGTGATGCCGAAATGCTCGTAAAGAACCGGGGCCGGGGCCGAAGCACCGAAACCGTGCATGCCGATAACCTTGCCGTTATCGCCAACATATTTTTCCCAGCCAAACACCGACAGGGCTTCGATGGCAACGCGCGGTGCGCTGCCCAGAACGTCCTTGCGGTATTCCGGCGACTGGGCGTCAAACAGTTCCCAGCTCGGCAGCGAAACAACAGCGGCATTGATGCCGTCTGCTTTCAGCTTGGCCTGCGCATCAACTGCGATCTCGACTTCGGAGCCGGTCGCAATCAGGGTAACCTGACGATCACCATCGCAATCGGAAATCACATAACCGCCACGTGCGACAAGGTTGTCTTCACGGTAGTCGGTACGCAGCGTCGGCAGGTTCTGACGGGTCAGTGCCAGAACGGTCGGGCCGCTTTCATTGGTGATGGCCATTGCCCATGCTTCTGCCGTTTCAACCGCGTCCGCCGGGCGGATGACGGTAACGTTCGGCATCGCACGCAGCGACGCAACATGTTCGACCGGCTGATGGGTCGGGCCGTCTTCGCCAAGACCGATGGAATCATGGGTCATGACATAAACAACGCGCTGGTTCATCAAAGCCGACAGGCGGATCGACGGGCGGCAATAATCGGTAAAGACCAGGAAGGTGCCGCCATAGGGCAGAACGCCACCATGCAGTGCCAGACCGTTCATGGCTGCTGCCATGCCGTGTTCACGGATACCGTAATAGATATACGCGCCTTCATAACCGCCTTCGGCAGTGATCGGGGACTGAACGCCGGTCTTGGTGTTGTTCGAACCGGTCAGGTCGGCAGAACCGCCGATCATTTCCGGGATCGCTTTGGTCAGAACTTCAAGAATGTTCTGCGAAGCCTTACGGGTCGCGACTTTCGGCTGATCAGCAGTGATCTGCTTTTTGTAGTCGTTGAACGCTTCGATCCAGTTTTCCGGAAGCTTGCCTTCGACGCGGCGCTCGAACTCGTCTTTCAGACCAGCTTCAAGACCTTCGAAACGTGAACCCCAGGCATTGAAATCATCCGCACCGCGGCTACCGGCTGCAAGCCAAGCTTCGCGAATGTCGGCCGGGATTTCGAACGGCTCGTAATCCCAATTCAGTTTCTTGCGCATGCCGGCAAGTTCTTCGGCGCCAAGGGCAGCACCGTGCGTTGCCGAACTACCTGCTTTGGTCGGTGCGCCAAAACCGATCTGGGTTTTGCAGGCGATCATCGACGGGGTGTTGGTGGTTTTTGCCTTGGCAATGGCGGCTTCGATGGCGACCGGGTCGTGGCCGTCAATTTCCTGAACATCCCAGCCAGCAGCTTCGAAGCGCTTGGTGTGATCTTCAGACGTCGAAAGCGACGTCGGGCCGTCAATCGAAATGCCGTTATCGTCAAACAGAACGATCAGTTTCGACAGTTTCATGTGACCGGCCATCGAAATGGCTTCCTGCGAGATGCCTTCCATCAGGCAACCGTCGCCCGCAATCACATAGGTGTAGTGATCAACAACATCATCGCCAAAACGTGCATTCATGATGCGTTCGCCAAGTGCGAAACCGACCGAGGTCGCAATACCCTGACCCAGCGGGCCGGTGGTGGTTTCGATGCCTGCGCCATGGCCGAATTCCGGGTGGCCGGCAGTGCGGAAGCCCATCTGACGGAAATTCTTGATCTGATCAAGATCGAAATCTTCGTAACCGGTCAGGTGCAGAAGCGAATAAAGAAGCATCGAGCCGTGACCAGCCGACAGAATGAAACGGTCGCGGTCCGGCCAGTTCGGGTGCTTCGGATCGAATTTCAAGAATTTGGTGTAAAGAACAGTCGCAACGTCTGCCATGCCCATCGGCATGCCGGGATGTCCGGAGTTGGCTTTCTCAACAGCGTCTGCCGAGAGGAAGCGGATGGCATTGGCCATGCGGTTGTGTTCTACTTGCGTCGTCATGTGATGCGGTTCCTGGGGGTTTCGCGGTCGGGCGATGAAAACACTTTAAATACGGTTATTCCATAATTAACGGAATTCGCGCGGAAGATGCCCTTATGGGGGGCATCCGTCAACCGCTTCTGTCAAAAAACGACGCCTGTTACCCGGATTCCGGCTAACAGATGTGTCGGTTGTGCATGGCTGCGGTTCGCCATGCTGACCGGTTTGTGATTGGCACCCCGCGTTTTCCTGATGTTATCACCAATGTCGGCTTGTGGTGTTTTTGCCGTCAGCCGGGCAAAAATGTTGTTGATCAGGGTGTCGGGTGTTAAAGCCATGATCATGACATCTTCACAGGTCTTGATAAGGCCCATAGTGATTCGTCACAGATCAATTCGTTCTGTGGTCTAGGGAAAAACAGCAAACAATCGGGTAATAATCCATGTCGCGGTTGCAACAGGCAAGTGATCGACTGAAATCAGCATTGGACCGTCTGGAACTGGCAGCGGAGTCGGCCATCAGTCAGAAAAATCAGTCCGCCGTTTCAGACACCCAGGAAGTTGAAGCATTGCGTGCGCAACTTTCGGCGATGCGCGCGGATTATGATCGTCTGACCGAGGCAACCGAAACGGTTTCCGCCCGGCTCGACGGTGCAGTAGATCAGCTTAAATTCGTTCTTGCCGAAGACCCCGTAAAGAAACAGGCGTAATCCATGGCACAGGTATCCATCCGCATTAATGGTCGCAGCTACGACATCGCATGTGATGACGGGCAGGAAGATCGCATTCACGCCCTTGCGGGTTATGTGAATGACCGTGTTAAGGAAATTGCCGATGCGGTCGGCCAGATCGGGGAACAGCGTTTGCTGGTCATGACCAGCCTGCTGATTGCCGATGAACTTGGCAATGCGCAGGAACAGCTCGCAAACCAGACCCCGCAACAGCCACAACCGGTCGGTTTGTCGGATGCGCAAAGTGATGAGCTGGCTGAAAATATCGAAACAATGGCCGCCCGGGTCGAAGCCATCGCCGACAAGCTTGCACAAAGCTGATTGCCGATTATCTGCGATCCGTGATCGTACGATGGTCAGATGCGGGGTGGGGGACGCTGACAAATGCGTGTAATCCACTTGAAATTCCAATGACCGGGGACTAAGTTCCCGTCGCTGACCGTTTGCGATGCGCCGTACGCGGCGATCAAGAACCCAGCATAAGGGGGCTGCCCTGTTCGTCAGGTTCGCTAATTCCCGGGGCCGATGCTCATTTCTCTAGGGAGCTGTCCCTTGCCAGGCCGTGGTCTGGTTATACGGCGCCCACCTGCACCTGCAGGTCACGAGGAATTACCACATGGCCAACGGCAGCGGCGGCTCCCGCTTATCTTATTGAACAAATCCCTTCTCCTTTGCGTAATGCAGTATGCGGTGCGTCCCGGATCAGGGAGCATTGCTAAAATCATGCCTGCAAGTTGAGGTATGTAAAAAAACACAGGAAAGAATATGCGTTTACTTCATCTTGGCGACGTTCTCGGCCAAACCGGCCGCAAGGCAGCGCTGGAAGCATTACCGATGCTTCGCGATCGCCTGTCTGTTGATATCGCTGTGGTGAATGTCGAAAACGCGGCCCATGGTTTCGGTGTGACCGCCAAAATCTGCAAGGAATTCTACGCGGCGGGGGCGGATGTCCTGACCACCGGCAACCATGTCTGGGATCAACGCGAAATCATCGCCTATATCGACGAGGATGAAAAACTCCTGCGTCCCTGGAATTTCCCTGATGGGACGCCGGGCAATGGCGATTACGTGTTCAAAACCAGATCGGGCAAGAAGGTCTGCGTCATCAATATGATGGGCCGTCTTTTCATGGATCCGCTTTCCTGCCCGTTCCAGGGCGCGGACAAGCTGTTTGGCAAACACAAGCTGGGCAAGAATGTCGATGCGATCATTCTGGATTTCCATGCCGAAACCACGTCGGAAAAGATGGCGTTTGGCCATCATTGCGACGGGCGGGCATCGCTTGTACTGGGCACGCATACCCATGTGCCAACGGCGGATGCGCAAATTCTTCCCAATGGCACGGCCTATCAGACCGATGTTGGCATGTGTGGTGACTTTGATTCCGTCATCGGCATGAAAAAGGAAAACTCGGTTCGCAAATTCCTGACCAAAATGCCGTCCGGTCGTTTTGAACCGGCCGAAGGCCCCGCAACCGTGTGCGGTGTGTTTGTTGAAACCGATGACAAGACCGGCCTTGCCAAACGTATTGAATCGGTTCGCATCGGCGGACGCCTTAAGGGCAGCTGGCCAAGCGCCTGATCGCCCCTGCAATCAGATTGCATATACGGATCAACCGGATCCGCTGTGCCGTCCTAAAATACGTTGACAGTTTTCATGGAGCCAGCGGGATCATACCGCTGGCTTTTTGATGCACGGCTTCTGGTGTTTGCATGGCCAGAGCAAGGTGCGGTCGTCTGGTATTGTATGTGT